>Ga0308171_1000030_pt1 | contig 492211 bp, 407 predicted proteins | sample PhyGR1_FD_202135 | JGI IMG/M metagenome (GOLD analysis project Ga0308171, IMG submission 202135) | Phyllosphere microbial communities from UC Gill Tract Community Farm, Albany, California, United States - DLSLSG.R1 | ecosystem: Host-associated > Plants > Phyllosphere > Unclassified | place... | reverse complement strand
AAGGTGTTTGCCGACAAGCGCGTACTGATGCTCTCGCTGGTGCAGAACTGGATCATCGGTCCGTTCCTGATGTTCGGTTTGGCGGTGCTGTTCCTGCGCGACTGCCCCGAATACATGACCGGCCTGATCCTGATTGGCCTGGCACGCTGCATTGCCATGGTGCTGGTCTGGAACCAGCTCGCCCGCGGTGATGGAGAGTACGTGGCGGGCTTGGTGGCCTTCAACTCGATCTTCCAGATCGCGCTATTCACTGTCTATGCCTGGTTCTTTCTGTCGTGGCTGCCGCCGGTGTTCGGGCTGCAGGGCAGCGTGATCGACGTCAGCTTCTGGACCATTGCCGAGGCGGTGTTGATCTATCTGGGCATCCCCTTCCTCGCAGGGTTCCTCACCAGCCGCTGGCTCAAGGCGCGCAAGGGCGTGCGTTGGTATGAAGATAATTTCCTGCCGGCGATCAGTCCGATCACGCTGGCGGCGCTGCTCTTCACGATCGTTGCCATGTTCAGCCTGAAGGGGGGCGATGTGCTGCGCATCCCGATGGACGCAGTGCGCATCGCGATCCCGCTGACACTCTATTTCATCATTCAGTTCGTGCTGAGCTTCTTCATGGGCAAGTTCATTGCCAAGGACTACCCACGCACGACTGCAATCGCTTTCACGGCGGCTGGCAACAACTTCGAGCTGGCCATTGCCGTCGCCATCGCCGCCTTTGGTCTGGCTTCGCCGGTCGCCTTCGCTGCAGTCATCGGTCCGTTGGTGGAGGTGCCGGTGCTTATCCTGTTGGTCCATGTCGCCCTGCGGCTGGGCAAGCGCTACTTTCCTGCCGACGCACGGAGTCATTGAGTCATGAGCACGATCCGACACATCCTGCTGTTGATCCTCGGTTCCGGCCCGGCCGGCTGGACCGCCGCCGTCTACGCGGCGCGCGCCAACCTCAAGCCCGTCGTGATCACCGGCCTGCAGCAGGGCGGCCAGCTGATGACCACCACCGAGGCGGACAACTGGCCTGGAGATGCACACGGCCTGATGAGCCGCATGCAGGCGCATGCCGAGCGCTACCTGGATGCACTCAAAATCTCCGATCAACAGCAGCGTAAGAACGCCGCCTGAGCGCGGCGGCGCGAGGGAGCACAGATGGACAGCGTTGATGTGGTGGTAATTGGAGGTGGCCAGTCGGGTCTTTCAGCCGGCTATTTCCTGCGTCGCAGCGGGCTGTCCTATGTGATTCTCGATGCACAAGCGTCGCCCGGCGGCGCATGGCAGCATGCCTGGCAATCGCTGCATCTGTTTTCCCCGGCGGGCTGGAGCTCCATTCCCGGATGGCCCATGCCCGCCAGCCAAGGCCCCTACCCTGCGCGTGCGGAGGTGCTGGCCTACTTGGCGCAGTACGAACAGAAATATGCGCTGCCGATCATTCGCCCCATCGGCGTGCAACGAATCACCCGCGTCGGCGAACGGCTGCGGGTGGAGGCCAGCGACGGTCGGCAATGGTTGGCGCGGGCGGTGATCAGCGCCACCGGAACATGGGGAGAACCCTACACGCCTGAGTACGAGGGGCTGGACTCCTTTGCCGGGATCCAGCTGCACTCTGCCCACTACAGTACCGCCACGCCTTTTGCCGGAATGCGGGTGGCCATCATGGGCGGTGGCAATTCCGCTGCGCAGATTCTGGCTGAAGTATCGATGGTGGCTGAAACCACCTGGATCACCCAGCACGAACCGGCTTTCTTGGCCGATGACGTCGATGGCCGCGTGCTGTTCGAACGCGCCACCGAGCGATGGAAGGCGCAGCAAGAAGGCAGGGAGCCCGAGCTGCCGCCAGGTGGTTTCGGCGACATCGTGATGGTGCCGCCGGTGCTCGACGCGCGGGCGCGAGGGGTACTCGCCGCGGTCCCACCGCCTGCCCGCTTCTCCCCCGCCGGCATGCAATGGGCCGATGGCACCGAACGGCCGTTCGATGCGGTGATCTGGTGCACCGGCTTCCGCCCGGCGTTGTCGCACCTGAAGGGTTTGGACCTTGTAACCCCGAAGGGCCGGGTGGAGGTCGACGGCAGCGGCCTGCGCGCGGTGGCGATGCCCTCAGTTTGGTTGTTGGGGTACGGGGATTGGAATCGTATGGCCTCTGCCACGCTGATTGGGGTCACGCGTTACGCACGCGAGGCCGTCAGGCAGGTCACTGACTATTGCGTACCCAAGGACATCTAGCGAAGACCCGTGTCGACAGTAGCCCCGCCGCTGCTTGCCCGTTTCAACGAACAGGGGGAGCAGTTGATCCCTGCCGTGTCCCACTGATGTCTGACCGCCATCGACGCCCTAGCCATCCTTGGCCATGCGCCTGTGCTGAAATCAAGCCGATGCTTTCGCGGCAATCTTGATCGACTTGACGTTCACAAACTCCTTCAGACCTTCCGGACCGTGCTCGCGACCATAGCCCGACGCCTTCACACCACCAAACGGAAGCGCTGGCGATGCCACGTCGAAGGTGTTGATGAAGATCATGCCGGTGTCGAAGTACTTGGTGGCCAGCTCCCGGGCACGCTGCACGTCGCGGCTGAAGATGCCGCCGCCCAGGCCATAGCGGCTGTCGTTGGCGATGCGCATCGCATCCTCATCGTTCTCGGCGCGGATGATGGCCGCAGCAGGGCCGAACAGCTCATCTTCGTAGGCCACCTGCCCCGGCGCCACATCCGCCAGCACCGTGGCCGGGTAGAACCAGCCGGTGCGGTCTGGTACTTCGCCGCCAACCACCAGACGTGCCCCCTGGGAGACACTCTTGGTCACCTGTTCGTGCAGCTTGTCGCGCTGCGCCTTGGAGACCATGGGGCCGAGCTGGGTGTCGTCGGCATTCGGATCGCCCATGCGGATCGCTTCGAACGCCTTTGCATAGCCGCTGACGAAGGCGTCGTAGTTCTTCTTTGTCACGATGAAGCGCTTGGCATTGACGCAGGTCTGCCCGTTGTTGAACAGGCGGCCTTTCACACAGGTCGCCACCGCCAGATCCAGGTCGGCATCGTCCAGCACCAGATAGGCGTCGTTGGAGCCCAGCTCAAGCACGGTCTTCTTGAGGGCCGCGCCGGCCTTGGCCGCCACGGTGCGCCCCGCCGCCTCGCTGCCGGTCAGGGTCACCGCGCGCACCAGATCGTTTTCCACGATGTCATTGGATTGGTCGTGGCTGATCAACAGCACCCCGAACAGCCCCTTGGGCAGCCCGGCGCTTTCGTAAATATCGCGGAGCAGCAGCCCACTGCCGGTGCAGCTCTCGGCATGCTTGAGCAATACGCCATTGCCGGCCATCAGGCTGGCGATGGAATAGCGGATCGCCTGGTAGGCCGGGAAGTTCCATGGCTGAATACCGTACACAACGCCGATGGGCGCGTGGGTCACGATGCCTGTGGCACCGTCCACGTCGCGCTCCTCATCGGCCAGAGCGACCGGACCCTGCTTGGCGGTGTAGTCACAGATAGCGGCACACAGCTCGATTTCGGTGCGGCTGTCTTCAATGAGCTTGCCGACCTCGTCGGTCATCAGCTGTGCAAATTCTTCCTTGCGCTCACGAAGCGCCTTGGCGATGTTCGCAATCATCTTTGCGCGCTCATCCAGGCTGCGCAGACGCCATTGCAAAAAGGCTTCATGGCTTGCCTTCACGACGGCGGCGGCTTCGGCGTCAGACATGTAGGAATAGGTGGCGAGCACTGCTTCGGTCAGCGGATTGATCGTGGTGAGTTGCTTGTTGGGCATGGAAAGAGACTCTTCACTTCAAAAGGCGGTCCGTAAAGGGTCGCTTTCGTGCAGTTCCTCTGCCGTGAATTCTTCAGCAGAGGGCATCACTGGAGGTTCACTGGACCCCATTGCTACAGTGCGTCTTTGGCTTGTCCTGACGAACTCCCTGCATGCGCTCCTGGTTGCGAACAGTCTCCATCACTCTGACGGCGACACTGGCTACCGCCGCGGTTGCCAGCCTGCTGCAGACCCAGATCAATCTGCATGCGCTGACCGAGCTCGGCCTGGAGGTCGGCTGGCAGGCCCGGGCTGACGTTACCGTGGAGGATCTGGCCCGGTTCGGGCCGGTGATGTTCGGCTTTTCACTGGCAGGCGGCGTCCTCGCGCTGGGTCTGCAAGCAGGCCTGCGGCGCCTGGGGTTGAGCGCCCTGCCCTGCGCGGTGCTCGCCGGTGTGGCCGGGCTGGCCATCGTGCTGGCGCTGCTGCGCAGTGTGATCCCGATGCCGGCGATCGCTGCGATCCGGGAGATGCCGGGCTTCGCCGCGCTCAGCTTGTGTGGGCTGGTCGGAGGATATGTGAGCCACGCGCTGGCGGCGCGTGCCGTGCGCGGGCCGCGTCTGCACCGTGGCCGTGCTTACCTGCTGCCTGCTTGCCTGGTGTTGCTGCCGCTTACGTCGTTCCTGTTGATGCGCCCGACGCCGAAACAGCCGCCTGCGGCGGCGGGATACCAAGCCACCATCGTCGCTGACGGCCTGCAGTGGCCGTGGTCGTTGGCGGAACTGCCGGACGGAAGCCTGCTCGTCACCGAAATGGCTGGCCAGCTTAAGGTGATTGACCGGGCCGGCAAACGTGTGGGCGTCAACCTCTCCAGGATACCCGCGGGATATCAGCGGGAGCGTGTGATCGGCCTGATGGACATTGCCCTTTCACCGGATTTCGAGAGAGACCACCGCATCTATCTGACGCAGGGCTACCGTGATCCTCGCGGCGTTGGCGTCCGTCTGATTCGTGGCGCGCTGATGTTCGCCGACGGTGAGTGGTCCGTAGATCAGGTGGAGGTTCTATTCGAGTCCACGCCAAAACCCAGCGACGGCAATAACGGCGGGCGCTTGGCGTTTCTTGACACGCACACCGTGCTGATGACGGTGGGCGACGGCAGTGCACGCCGGGAAGACGCCCAGAACGAAAACAACTCGCTGGGCAAAGTGATGCGCATTTCTCTCGCCCCGAATGCCAGCGGCGCGACCGTTTACACCTCAGGGCACCGCAATCCGCAAGGCATCGTGCGTGACCCCGTCACCGGCGCCATCTATGTCAGCGAACACGGGCCGCGCGGCGGCGATGAGCTCAACCGGCTTCGACCGGGTGGCAATTACGGCTGGCCTCTGGTCAGTCACGGTATCGACTACCCGTTTGCCCGGGTGAGCCCGTTTACGCAGCACCAGGGGTTCGAGGACCCGGAGGTGATCTGGTCGCCGTCCATCGCACCTTCTGGCTTGACCGTCTATCACGGCACTCTTTTCAAGGGATGGCAGGGAGATTTCCTGGTGCCTGCATTGCGTGAGCACAGTATCCGACGCCTCGTTCGCGACGGTGATCGGGTGGAACGCCAGGAGCTGTTGCTGGCTGAACTAGGTGCACGCATTCGTGACGTCAAGGTCGCCGCAGACGGTGCCATCTACGCGCTCACCGACGGCGCGGATGGGAAACTGCTGCGGCTGGTGCCGAAGGACATCCCTTGAGCGTGCCCACTAGCTGCCGTGATCGGCCAATGCATCGTGAAAGTCTAGCTCGTGGACGATGACGACCCGTGATCCTGCTTTGCGTAGCTCAATGGCCTTCTCGACCTTGCGTCCGTAGCATGCAAATGCCCAGCAAGGATTGCCTTCCGCACCGATGACCAGGTAGTGGACTTTCTTCGACGGAGATGAATGGGCTGATCCGCCCAGCTTTTCAACGGCGCGTTGGAATTCGGCGCGGGTGAAGCGCGATGACGCGCCTGTAAAGCAGAACCCCCTGTCCAGGAAGCTGATCTCTGGGTCTACCGCGCATAGGCCAACGATCTGCCGCCCCTGCAATACGGGCGGACTGGTGATTGTGCGATCGTCAAGCAAGGGCGTGAACTCCGCGAAGAAAGCCTGCAGCAACGCGTGTTCCTTCGCGTCTATCTGCTTGTCGGCGAGCACCCCTGTGATCAGGCTGCCCACCTCGTCGAAGGGCCAGAATGTCTTCAGGTGCTCGTGATCTGCCATCCAATCGGACAGGGCGCGCAGCTCTTCCACGGAGATATGCGTGTCCGCAACGATGCCCCCCATGATGGCGTGCAACCGCTGCAGGTCCGCAGTCACGTCGTCGTAGAACTCAGTCGAGCGCAGACGTTCACACAGCCACACGATGTCTGCATGCTCTTCCTCGGTCAGGACGCCGTCGGCTACCGCGGCAGTGACAACCGGCACGAGCTCGCTGAAGGGGTGCTGGTCACGCACGGCGTCGTGCTCGGCCAGCCACAGGGTGAGGTAGTCGAGCTCAAGGGCGTTGATCTGGCCGTCGATCACGATACCTTCGACGATGCCGATGAGCGCGTTGACGGACTTGTCCAGGCGGGCCTTCGAGGTGAACTTGAAGTAATTGCGGTGATCCGTGTGCATTGAGCTACGTCCCTGTTCGACGCCGTCCGACGGCGTGTTATGGAAACTTACCGCCTGAATACGGTATCCAACCTTCCCGTGATGTGGGGCTGAAGCTGATACGCGTCACAGCCAAGACTACATCAGCTTTGAATCGGTCACGGGCGATCTGGCGCATTTGCGGCACGTCCACGTGCTATCTCTAGGCTCTTGAGGTCGCTCGCTGGCAGAAGTAATGTCGCTTTTCGCGCCATATCCCAAAAAGCATAGGTGTCGCCCAAGCGGCCAATCAGATTCAGCCCATCAAGCGTCTTGGGGCCGACCGTCACGCTTGCGACGTACTTTCCGTCCCCTTGTATGATCTTTTCCGCACGCTCAGCGCCCAACCAGCTCGAAGCTGTCGAAACATAAACAAGCATCGCTACAGCGGACGTCAGCAAGGGCGAGCTTTTTACTGAGCTGGGCACTGCCGGTGCATTCATTACTACAACTAGGCAGACAACCGTGAGCAGACCGCCCAGCAGGATGGTCCATGCGCTTGCCCACCAGATGATCGCTCCCGTCCCTATGAGTAGAGCAACTGGTGCGATCCGCGTGAGCACTCTGCGATCTGGGCTGGTGCTGACTATCTTGCCCTCCAGCCAGCCTCCCAACAAAATGGCAACAAGCATGAGGCCGAGCACCACTCCAATACCCGCTAGGCCGGCCAGTGCAATCTCGCTCACGGCGACAAACTGGAATGGATCTACGCCGAACTGGCTCCAGTACGACTGCAGATATAGCGCGCCCTGGACGAGCCCGAACGTTACGAGGCCAGACCCCCAGCCGGCGACGTCGGCGATCGATAGTTCCTTCTTTATCCGCTCCATCAGCTATCCCCCACCCTGAAGTTCAACTATAGCGATGTGGGCATAGTTCGGCGAATTGAATGGATCTGCGACGTTGGCAGATCGCGGGGCCACGCGGGGCGTGTTCTACGCCTTCGCGCACTCGATCATGAGGTTCAGCTCAAGCGTCTGTCCTGGCTCCAGCCGCTTCGGCGCCAACGTAAACCCATCAGGCGGCCCGGTCTGCGGCTCCACACACGTCGCGTGCGCAGCACCGTCATACACCACCCAGTGATCCGTATCCGCCCGCAGCTGCAGCCGCTGGTCTCCTGACACCAGCGTCACCTCAGCCTGGCTGATGAAGCAGTCATCCCAAGGCCCAGGCGTGGGAGCAATACAGGGCAATACAGCTATGCCCTCCCCGTCCCGTGGATACATCGCACTCGGCGAGAACAGCACCTGATCGGGCTTCCGAAACCACGGGTGCCATCCAAGCGTCGCCGGCATCGCCTGGTCGCCGGCTTGCACCGCAAGGCGCAGCTCCAGACGGTCAGCCAGCATACGGATTACCTGGGTCGCGCGCCCCCCGAAGGGCCAATACCCATCCTCAGGCAACTCGAGCGACAGGGTCGCGCTATCCGCCCCGAGACTGTCGACCTGCCACGGCCGTGAAAAGCCCACCCCGTGGATCGCGTGCCCGCCGAAGTTCGTCGGCAGCGCATATCGGTTTCCATCAAACACAAAGCGCCCGCGCCGCAGGCGCCCCGCCCACGGCACCATCGGATAGCACCCCCATCCGATCGCAGCTGCCCCACCCTCCTGCTCGCCCACCAGCCAGTCCACACCGTCGTACCGCATCTGGGCAACGCGTCCACCGGCGTCCGGTGCAAGCGCGACCTCCAGCCTTCCTGCCCGCAACCAGTACAGGCGCCCAGCAGGCAACGGCGCCTGCGCATCGTCTTTCGGTGATGCGGTTTCAAGCGCCATACGGATCGATCGTCCGGATGCTGCCGTCCGCCTCCATCTGCAGCGGCGTGCACTTGACCGAGCGCAGGTGGGTCACGCCGCCGGACAACAAGGCGTCGTGATAGAAGAGGTACCACTGCGCCCCAAACGCGCAGATGGAGTGATGCGTGGTCCAGCCCACCACGGGTTTGAGGATCACGCCGGTATAGGTGAACGGTCCATATGGGCTGTCACTGATGGCGTAGCACAGCAGATGCGTATCGCCGGTCGAATACGAAAGGTAGTGCCGCCCCTGGTATTTGTGCAGCCACGGCCCTTCGAAGAACCGACGCGCATGGTCGTCAGCCCGCAGCGGCTGTCCGTGCTCGTCCAGGATGACGATGTCGCGCGTGGGCTCCGCCAGCCGTGTCATGCCCGCGTCCAACCGGCCGACTCGCGGGCCGAGTGCCGGCGCGTCGCCGGTGGGCTCCTCATGCGCCACATCAAAGCGGTTGTCCCGGTACTTCTGCAGTTGGCCGCCCCATATGCCGCCGAAGTAGAGGTAATGGGTGCCGTCATCATCCTCGTACACGGCCGGGTCGATCGAGTACGTGCCCTCCATCGGCTCGGGCTCCGCAGTGAACGGGCCCTCTGGGTGATCTGCCACCGCGACGCCGATGCGGAACATGCCCTGCGCGTCCTTGGCCGGGAAGTACAGGTAGTAACGGCCGTCGCGATGCGCCGCATCCGGTGCCCACATCTGCTGCGCGGCCCAGGGCACGTCGCGCACATGCAGCGCCACGCCGCAATCGGTGGCCTCGCCCTCGGGGGAGTCCATCCGCAGCACGTGGTAATCCTCCATGCGGAAGTGGCCACCCTCGTCGTCGAAGGGCGCGCCGCCGTCGATATCGTGCGACGGATAGATGTACAGGCGCCCTTCGAATACATGGGCCGAGGGGTCGGCCGTGTAGATGTGGGTCACCAGCGGCGGGGAGATGGCATGCGCCTTGAGCTGATCAAGGGTGCTTCCCTGCCGACGCAGGTGCAGGTCCTGCTCGATGCGCGTCTCCATGCGCTTGTCGATCTTGTAGAAGAAGAGCAGCGCGACCGCGACCAGGAACGGCAGGGAGCAGTAGATGCTTACGGTCAGGCGGATGCCGTCCACCACGGCCTGGGGCTGTTGTTCCGCGCCGGCCTGATAGCCGTGGTGCGCAAGAATGCCGGCAACCAGCGCACCGCCGATGCTGAGCCCGATCTTCAGCCCGCACAGCATCGCGGAGAAGATGATTGCCGTGGCGCGGCGATGGTTCTTCCATTCGGAGTAATCGGCCACATCGGCGATCATCGCCCAGAGCAGCGGGATGGTGATGCCGTAGCAGAACCCGTGCAGCATGAAGGCGCCAAAGGCCACCCCCACCGCTGTAGGCGGAAACAGGTAGAACACCAGCAGGAACAAGGTAGAGACCAGCAGCGCGCCACCGAACACATCACGCTTGCCGAAGCGGTCGGCCAGGCGCCGGGAGACCCCGATGCCCAGGATCATGCAGAGGATGCCGCAGGCGTTGAACAGGCTGAAGGCCGAGGTCGCCGGATCCTCCGGCCAGGTGAAGCCGGACAGGCCCCATCCGTTGAGGGTCGCGTTCAATCCGCCGATGAAGCGGTTGAAACCGGAAGTATCGAGAAAGCCCGCCAGTGCGGCCTCACTCATGTAGTACTGGAAGTAGTAGATGTAGGTGCCGCCCTTCAGGGCCAGGTTGATGAAGACCAGCACCGTCAGGGCCAGCATCACCTTCCACGGCCGGTTGTGCAGCAGGTCGGTGAGGTCCTGCATCACCCCGCCGGTCTGTTCCTTCGCCGGCACGATGCGCTCACGGGTGGTGGCGAAGGTGATCAGGAAGAACAGCGTGCCTACCACCGCGAACACGGTCATCACCCGTTCGAACCCCTGCACGCGATCCCCGTCGCCCAGGATCAGCACCAGCGGCAACAGCAGGACTTGGATGATGAACTGCGCGATCATCACCGCCACGAAGCGGTAGGCCGAGAGGCTGTTGCGCTGGGCCATGCTGCCGGTCAGCACGCCGCTGAGCGCGGAGTACGGCAGGTTGTTGGCCGCGTACACGAACATCAGCAGGCCATAGGTCACCACTGCATAGAGGACCTTGCCCTGTGCGCCCAGGTCCGGCGTGCTGAAGGCGAGCAGTGACAGCACGCCGAACGGGATCGCCGTCCACAGGATCCAGGGCCGGAACTTTCCCCAGCGGCTGGCGGTGCGGTCGGCGGCAATGCCGATCAGCGGGGTGAACACGAAGGCACCCAGCAGGCCGATCACGAAGATGATGGTGGCCGCCGTGGCGGGCGGCAACCGGTACACATCGGTATAGAAGAACGCCAGGTAGGTGATCAGCGTCTGGAAGATCAGGTTGGCCGCGAGGTCGCCCAGGCTGTAGCCCAGCTTCTCCCGGACGGACAGCGTGTGCTCGGGGGTCTCCCCGTGGCGGGTATCAGTCACGATTCGCCTCCACGGTGAAGCGGCTCCGCACGCGGGCATCGGCGCTTGAGCCGCCTATCCGTACCTCATACGCCCCGGGCGGCACGGCATAGGTGCCGCGCGCGTCGTCGTACTCGCGCAGCGCCTGCTGCGCCTCGAGATCGAACGCCACGGTGCGCCGCTCGCCCGGCGCCAGATGAACGCGCTGGAAGCCGCGCAGCGTCTGCTGCGCATCGCCTGCGCCGGCCGCCACCCGCCGGACATACAGCTGCACCACTTCATCGCCCGCACGCTCGCCGGTGTTGGCCACCTCCACCTGCACCTTGAGCGCGCCCTTGTCGGCGATGCGCGGCGCATCGAGGCTCAGCTTGCCGTAGTCGAAACGGGTATAGGACAGCCCGTAGCCGAAGGGATACAGCGGCGTGCCGCGGAAGTAGCGGTAGGTACGGCCCTCCATCGCGTAATCATCAAATGCGGGCATCACCTGGTCTGCGCTGTAGAACGTTACCGGTAGCCGGCCGCCCGGGTTGACGTCGCCGAACAGTGCTTCGCCCACGGCGGTGCCGCCGCGTTGCCCGGGATACCAGCTCATCAGGATCGCGGACAGGTTCGCCTGGGCCCACTCCACCGCCAGCGCCGATCCTCCCGTCAGCACCATCACCACCGGCGTGCCCGTGGCGTGCAGCGCGTCCAGCAGGGCGCGCTGGGTGGCGGGCAGGCGCAGGTCGGTGCGGTCGCCGCCGGCGAAGCCCGGATAGTTGACCGTCATCTCTTCGCCTTCCACGTCGCCGGTCAGGCCGCCGACGAACACCACCACATCCGCGCTGCGGGCGGCATCGACGGCTTCTTCGAACGGCGGCTTCGCCCCGGGCATGCGCCAACCCAGCCGCACGCCGGCGTCGCGCTCGGCATCGTAGTACTCCAGCGTCAGTTCATAGGCACGGCCCGCCTGCAGGTCCAGGTCCACCCCGTCGCTGCGCAGGCGATCGCTGTTGGCCCAATGGTCCAGCACCCGCTTGCCATCCACGTAGAGACGGAAGCCGTCATCGGCGGCCGCCTCGATCCGGTAACGGCCCGAGACCGGCGGCAGCACCTGGCCTCGCCAGCGGATGCTGAAGCCATCGTTGGGAATGCCCTGCCCCGGCGCCGCTTCACCGCGGGCCAGCAGGTTGTCGGTCGGCGAGCCGCGGTCCCAGCGGAAGCCGATCTGCGCATCGGTGCGGACCAGCGCCGGTGTCCCGGACAGATCGGGCGTACGGAAGTACTCGCCGCGCAGGCCGCGTTCCGGGGAGTCGGCTGAGGGTCGCAGATACGCCGCCTCGATCAGCGGCGTCGCGCTGGGATCATCGCGTCCTTCGACCAGATCCACGCCGCGTGCATAGCGCACCTCGATGCCCTTCGCCGCGTCGCGGATGCCCTGCAGGATCGTCACCGGTGCCGCCGGTGTGCCGAAGTAGTTGCCGAGCAATGCCATGGTGTCATCGGCAGTCGGGCCGACCACGGCAATGCGCTTGAGGGTGCGTGGCAGCGGCAGCACGCCATCGTTCTTCAGCAGCACCAGCGATGCCTGTGCGGCCTTCAGGGCCAGCGCATCGTGCGCCGGTGCCTGGTTCACCGACGCGGGAATCCGCGCCCAGCGCACGCGCTCGGGTGGATCGAACATGCCCAGCCGCATCCGCGCGGTGAACAGGCGCGTCACCGCATCGTCGATCTCCGCTTCGCTGATCAGGCCCTGGCGTACGGCTGCGGGCAGCGTGGCGTACTCCTGGCCGCACTCCAGCTCGGTGCCGTTCTTGACCGCCAGCGCCGCGGCGGCCTCGCGGGTCGGCACGATTTTGTGATGCTTCCAGATATCGACGATGGCCCAGCAGTCGGACACCACGTAGCCCTTGAAGCCCCAGTCCCGGCGCAGCACGTCGCGCAGCAGGAACTTGCTGGCGCTGGCGGACTCGCCGTACACCCGGTTGTAGGCGCCCATCACCGCGTCGACCTGGCCTTCCTTGACCAGTGCCTCGAAGGCCGGGAGGTAGGTGTCGTACAGGTCGCGCTTGCTGGGCCGTGCGTCGAAGTGGTGGCGATCCGCCTCGGGACCACTGTGTACCGCCAGGTGCTTTGCCGTGGCGTCGAGCTTGCGGTACACCGGGTCGTCGCCCTGCAGGCCGTGTACGAAGGCGACGCCCATGCGCGCGGTGAGGTACGGGTCTTCGCCGTAGGTTTCCTGGCCCCGGCCCCACCGCGGATCGCGGAAGATGTTGATGTTCGGCGACCAGTAGGTCAGGCCCTGGTAGCGGCCATGCGAGCCCTCGCGCACGAACTGGTGATGCTTGGCGCGTGCCTCGTCGCTGATGGTGGTGGCCACCTGCCCCATCAACGGCACATCGAACGTGGCGGCCAGCCCGATGGCCTGCGGGAACACCGTGGCCTGTCCTGCCCGCGCCACACCGTGCAGGCCCTCGTTCCACCAGTCGTAGGCCGGAACGCCCAGGCGCTCGATGGCCGGCGCGGCGTTCTGCATCTGGGCGGCCTTTTCCTCCAGGGTCATCTGCCCCACCAGCGCGGCGGCGCGGGTTTCAAAGCTGGCCGAGGTGTCCAGCCACGGCTGGGTTTCCGCGGCATGACCGGCGGTCGCCGCTGCCATGGCAGCGCACAGCACCAGGGTGCGGAAGGTGGGGCCACGACGGCCACTGCAGAGGTAAGGCGCACGCGTCATCATTTGCTCCTCAAGGCGCGCTCGTCGCGCGCGAATGGTCCCAGCAGCGCGCCGACAAAGCCGCCTGCGCGATCCGTACTCAACACCGTTCCGTCCACGTCGTCGGCGAGCGTCTGCCAGCCCTGCCCATCATCCGTGTCGAATGCGAACGCATAGCGGCCCCCGTCACCGGCGATCTTCAGGCGCAGCGACGTGGACGCCGTCGCGGTGCGCGTGGCCAGGGTGCGGGTCACGCCGCTGCCATCGCGCCCTTCCAGGAAGATCGCCACGCGATCCCCGCCGAGGCTGCGCACGCCCAGGAAGTACCAGTAACGCTCGCTCTGGAACGCAGCAAGGCCCGCCGCCACACCCGTCGCCGGCCGCGTCATGTCGGTGCTGGCCTCGAAGCGCAGATGCTGCTGACGGCGGCCAAGGAAGGCGGGGTTGCGCAGCGTATCCAGGTTCTCCGGCAACGGATGCACGGCCAAGCTACCCGGACGCAGGCCCAGGTCTGCCCACGCCTGTTTGGGGACGCGTACCCGCAACCATCCCATGCCGAGCGTCGGTGCATCGAAGCCGTCGCGATCGACGAAGTTGCCGGTTGATGGGGCCTGCGAGGCATCGCCCTGCATCCACGACGGCGCCTTGACCACGTACGGAATGGCCTGGTTGGCCGGCAGGATCACCGGCCAGCCATCCCGCCATTGCACGGGCAGCAGATACGTCTCCCGCCCCGTGTTGTAGTGGCGCGTCTGGTAATTGCGACTGGCCAGGAACACCGCCCACCAGGCGCCGTCCGGACCTTCCACCAGATCGGCATGGCCGGCGTTGGTGATCGGCAGCGGCCGGTCGTCCGGCAGGTCGCGCTGGGTAAGAATCGGATTGCCCGCATACGGGAGGTAGGGCCCCCAGACCTCGCGGCTGCGCAGGACCACCTGGGAATGCTGCGGCCCGGTGCCACCCTCGGCATCGGAAAGGTAGTACCAGCCATCGCGCTTGAAGACATGCGGACCCTCGATCCAGATCGGGTTCTTCGCCGGCTCCACCCCGCCGTCGATGAGCACCCTGCGCGGCCCCACCGGCTTGAACGCGGCCAGATCGATCTGCTGCATCCAGATGGCGCGGTGGCCTTCGTAGCGCTGCGGACCGGGTGGCACATCGTTGTTGACCAGGTAGACGGCGCCGTCTTCGTCGAAGAACAGCGACGGGTCGATGCCCTCCACGCTGGGCAGCCAGTGCGGGTCGGACCAGGGGCCGGCAGGGTCGCGCGCGGTCGCGATGAAGTTGCCGCCACTGTCGACGGCCGTGGTGACCACATAGAACATGCCGTCGTGGTACTCGATCGCCGGCGCGAAGATGCCGCGCGATACGTTCAATCCATCGAAGTCCAGCTGCGTCGGGCGGTCGATCACGTTGCCGATCTGTTTCCAGTGCACCAGATCGATGCTCTCGAATACCGGAATGCCCGGGTAGAAGGTGAAGCTCGAATTGACCAGATAGAAGCGGTCGTTGGCGCGGACGATGCTGGGATCCGCATGGAAGCCGGCCAGGATCGGGTTGCGGTAGTGACCTGCGGGCAGCGGTGCTTCAAAGGCCGCGTCGTGACCCGAATAGTCGAACCAGTCGAAATAAACCGGCGGCGCAGGCGCAGGCGCAGCGCCCAGTGGCGACACTGTCGCCGACAACAGCAGAACGACCGTGGCCATCAGCAGGCGCATCAGCGAACCTCCGCAGCGTTAAGGGAAAGCTCGAAGGGCCCGGCCGGCGCACCGCTGCTGTCGCGCAGCGTGCAGACCGGACCGTCCGCCCAGCAATAGCGCACACGCAACGCGCCGCTCCGGTCGTGCCGGCCGCTGGCCGGCTCCACGCAATCCATGCAATCCAACACAACCTCACGCCCCTCCAGCACCGCGTCGGCATAGCGGCAGTGCCGTGCATCGGCGTCACAGAGCTCGAATCCTATGGGGCCGTTCGCACCGGTCGTGACCAGGGTGCCGGTGACATTGTCGAACGCGATCCTTGCTTCGCCCTGCCCGCGCGACACGGTGCGAACCGTCGGGCCGGAAGGTGCCAGCGCCCGTTCGCCGTAGACCACGTGACGTGCCACCCGGGCCAGGCGCCGGCCCAGCTCCTGTTTGTTGGGCGGGTGGATGTCGTACGCATCGCCGATGTCGATGGCCACCGCGAGCCCGGTAAGCGGGTCTTCCGCCGCGACGCGACGCTGCGCCTCGCGCACCTGCGCCCAGCCACTCTCCACCGGCGCCTGGGGCGGCTGCCCATAGCCGGCCAACTGCACCACCAGCAACGGCAACCGCGCACCGAACCGGCTGCGCCAGTCATCGCGCAGGCTGCGCAGCTGGTTGGCATAAGCGGCACCGTCCGCCGTGTTCGACTCGCCTTGGTACCAGAGCATCCCACGCAGGCCATAGCCGCCGAGCGGTGCGATCATGCCGTTGTACAGCGTCGACAGACCGGTGGCGGCATGCCAGGGCGCCAGCGGCGGTGGTTGTGTGCTGGGCGCCGCCCGGTAGTGCCACGGTGCGTCCAGGACGATGCGCGTGCCGTCGTCCAGCTGCACGGCGTGAGCGTCGGCCGGTCCCGACAGCCCGCCCTCGCCGTAGGTATCCAGTACGTTGATCACCACCGTGTTCTCACCGGCGTTCAAGAGCCCGGCCGGAAGTGTGTAACGCCGCGCCTCCCCGGCAGCGTACTGGCTGCCCACCGCCACGCCGTTGACCCAGGTCATGTCCGTCTCATCGACGGCGCCCAGCGCAAGCCGTGCACCCTGCGCCGCCTGCGCGGCGGTCAGCGTGACCTGGGTGCGGTACCAGACCATGCCGTTGTACGCGGCAAGGTCCGGCACGCCCCAACGCTCCCATGCCCCCAGCGCGGCGGGGGCCGTGTGCCATGCCGTGTTGTCTGCGCCTGGCTGCCAGGGAGTGTCGCCTTGCCGGGTTCCGTCGCGCGTCGACCACCACTGCTGCCATACCTCGCCCCAGCCCGCGGTTGCCGCCGCAGGGTTGCTTGCGTAGAGCGCGAGCAGGTCAAGCGCGGGGTCCATGCCGCCCTGCGTATGCAGCGCGTCGGCGCTGGTCCACGCCTCGATCCGCGAGCCGCCCCACGCCGCCTGGATCAGCCCCATCGGGACGTTGACGGTCTTCTGCAGTTCACGCGCAAAGTAGTAACAGGCGGCGGAAAAGTCGCGCACCGCGGCTGGCGACGCCGGCCTCCACGCCGTCGGCGCCGGGAACGTGCTCTGCGGCGTAACGGCTGCGGCCTTGGGCACGGTGAGCAGGCGAATCGTCGGGTGCGTGGCGGAGGCGATCTCACTGTCTGCATCAAGCGCGCGCCAGACCGGCAGTTCCATGTTCGACTGCCCGGAACACAACCAGACATCGCCCATCTGCACGTCATGCACGTTCCGGGTGGCCTGCCCTGCGCGGACGGTCATGTCGTGAGGGCCGCCAGCGGGGATGGGCTGCAGCGTTGCACGCCACTGGCCGCCGGCATCAGCGCGCGTGGTGACGGTTTGGCGTGCGAACGCCACGGAAACCGGGGTGCCCGGCGCAGCATGGCCCCAGACCGGAATCGGCTGGTCGCGCTGCAGCACGGCGTGGTCCTGGAACAGCGGATGCAGCAGCGGTGTTGCCGGTTCCTGTGCCACCGCCGGCATGGCAGCGCATGTCACGGCGGTCGCCAGCATCCAGAGGATCGCCCGTGGCCGACTCATCGCCCATCTCCCGGCGCGGAAGGAAACTGCAGATGCTGGTACCAGGTCAGCGCGTGTGGCGGCGCGGTTTCGCCCGCAGGCAAGGGCCTGCCGCTGATCGACTGGAAGTACGCCACACTGGCATCGCGCCACCACTGCGCTTCGCGCCGCTGGATGCTGAGGTAGGCGGCGACCTGCGCATGCCGCTGCGCATCCACCCTGCCCTGCAGGCCTGCCCAGGTGGCCTGCATTCCTTCCACCTGACGCACACCCAGGGAGTAACGCCCCACCAGTTCGTCCCACAACGGTCGTCCCGAGGCCATGCGGTGATTCCACGGGACATGGTGGAACCACAACAGGAGCGGCTCCGGCACCCGCGCCAGGTCGCCGTACACGGTGGCCACCTCGGGGGCGTACTGGGCCACCGCGTTGCTGCCGCTCGCGGTGCGATCGAAGCCGATGCCATCGCGGTCGGCGCGGTGGTAGTACACGGCGGTCCAGTCCGCGCGCGGACCGCCGTCCACCCAGGGGCCGGGCCCGTAATGGTGCCCGCGCGCCATCAGGTGGTGCAGACCCAGCGGCGTCATGTAGTTCACCGCGGCCTCGCGCGAGACCATCATCATCTCGACGATGGGCACGACCACCTCGGGATCCGGCGCGAACGTCATCGCGGCCCAGTCCGCCGCGATGTCGCCGGCAGACTGGGCCGGATTCCAGGCGAGACGGCCGAAGGCGTACCAGTTGGCCTGGTCGAAGTGCGACCCACTCCAGGTGCGATCGCTGCCGATGTTGGCGACGCCGGCGATCCCGGTCAGGAACTGCGCGACCGTGGCGCCCGCACCGCGTGCGTGGGTGTCGGACTGCAGCACCTCCTCGTACAGCGGCCCCAGGTAGACCAGATGCGTGGCGAAGCCGAGATACTCCTTGGTGATCTGGACCTCCATCATCAGCGGCGTGCGTGGCATGGCCCCGAACAGGGGATGGAACGGCTCCCGCGGCTGGAAGTCGATGGGCCCGTTCTTCACCTGCACGATCACGTTCGGGCGGAAGTCACCGTCGAGCCCGGCAAATTCGGTGTAGGCCTGCGTGGCGCGGTCCTCGGGCAGTTCATGCGCGTAGACGAAGGCGCGCCACATCACCACGCCGCCATGCGGTGCCAGCGCGTCAGCCAGCAGATTGGCCCCGTCCGCATGCGAACGGCCATAGTCCTGCGGTCCGGGCTGTCCTTCCGAATTGGCCTTGACCAGGAAGCCACCGAAATCCGGAATGCGCGCGTAGATCTCGTCAGCCTTGTCGCGCCACCAGCGCTGCACGTCCGGGTCGAGTGGATCGGCGTTTTTCAGCCCGCCCAGCTCGATGGGCGCGCTGAAGCGCGCGCTCAGGTATACGCGGATGCCGTACGGGCGGAACCTGTCTGCCAGCGCGGCGGCTTTGATGAGATATGCCGGCGCAAGGCTCTGCGCGCTCGCGTTTACATTGTTCAGCACGGTGCCGTTGATGCCGAGCGAGGCGTTGGCACGCGCATAGTCCGTATAGCGTGGGTCCCGCCACTCCGGCAGGGTCTGCCAGTCCCACAGCGAGCGGCCCGCATAGCCGCGTTCCACATAGCCGTCCAGGTTGTCCCAGTGGTCGAGCACGCGCAGTCGGAGGCGGGGTGATTCGCGAACCTCGAGGGCATCGAGTGACGCGCCGGTCTGCAGCAGTCGCAGCAGATGGAACACGCCATACAGGACGCCGATATCCCGGCGCGCGGCCACCAGCAGCACCTCGCGCCCGCCGATGTGCGCACGCCTGAGCAGGTAGCCATCGTCACCGAGTGAGCCAATCTCCTGGCGCAGGGGCGCGATCACGGCCGACGAATCCGGGGTGCCCAGCACCACGGTGGGGTCTGCGCTTGGCGCGATCTGCATCCGCGGCGCGCGACCCAGCAGGCCGGTGAGGCCACGCACAAGTTCCTCACGCGCGGCGCGTTGCGTCGGGGTCTGATCGGGAGCCACGACCCCGCCCAGCCGTGCCCGGGCGTCCGCCGCGAGCGCAGGTTCCAGCGGTGCGTAGCGCAGCCATAGGGCGTAACCGTCCTCTGCGCGCACGGTGCCCGAGCAGGCGAAAAGCGCCACGGCGACACCCAGCATCCAGTGACACCGCTCGACATTCCGGCGCAGCAGCAGCGTCGCCAGCAAACCTTGTAAGCTGGGGATGTGCCCGCCTCGCGGCAGCGTCACAAAGAAGAAAGGCAACACGCATTGGACAAGCCGAAGAAATCGGTCCGCCGCAAAACCAGTGGCGTGACGATCGACGAGGTGGCTGCCCTGGCCGGGGTATCGCCGATGACCGTGTCGCGCGCGATCAACCAAGGCAAGGTGCGCGATGTCACGCGCGAACGGGTGATGCGCGCGGTGCGCGAACTGGGCTACACGCCCAACCTGGCCGCGAGTTCGCTGGCCGCGGCGCAGCACACGCGGATCGCGCTGATCTACACCAATCCCAGTGGCGCCTACCTGCGGGAGCTGCTGGTGGGCCTGCTGCGTGTCGCGTCCAACGCGGCCATCCAGCTGGTCATCCATTACTGGGACAACTTCGACCCCGAGGCCGAGCGCAACGCTGCACGCGCCTTGGCCGGACGTGTGGATGGCGTCATCCTGCCGCCGCCGCTGTGCGAGTCGCAGGCGGCCGTCACCGAACTGGTCAGCGCCGGCATCCCGGTGGTCGCGATCGCATCGGGGCACCTGAGAGACGATCTTTCCTGCGTCCGCATCGACGACTTCCATGCGGGCAAGGAGATGGCCGAACACCTGATCCAGCACGGGCACCGACGGATCGGCTTCATCTGCGGCCGCAGCGACCTCAGTGCGAGCGCGCGTCGCTACGATGGGTTTGTCACCGCCCTGCAGGAGGCAGGGCTGCAGGTCGAACCCGGCCTCGTCGAACAGGGGGATTACACCTACCGTTCGGGGCTTGCCGCGACCGAGAAGCTGCTGTCCCAGCGTCGGCCGCCCACGGCCATCTTCGCCAGCAACGATGACATGGCCGCGGCGGCCATCTCCGTTGCACACCGACGCGGCCTCGAGGTGCCCCGCGATCTGTCGGTCGTGGGCTTTGATGACACCTCGGCGGCAACGACCGTCTGGCCCGAGCTCACCACCCTCCATCAACCCATCGCCGCGATGGCCGACGCCGCCATCGATATCCTGCTGCGTACCATCCGCCGCAAGGGCGACGACACGCGCGTGCTGACCGATCACGTCATGCCGCACCGGCTGGTGGTGCGCGACTCGGTCGCGCGCCCGCCCAAGCGCTGAGGGCGCAGGCCGCATCGTCACGCGCCGGGGCATGCGATGGTGGCCTCCGCTTCATTCAAGGCGCCCAGGGCAACGCGTGACACCGAGAGCGTCATCGCGCCTGCCGTCCCGATCGACCAGGGGCGATCCAACTTGCCGACCTCCGCGCCGGCCGCCGCCAGACACTTCAAGGGCACGCCCACGCGGGTCCATTGGCCCACGGGCAGCGTTGCCAGCGCCGGTCCGAGCGCGACGCGTGCCGAACAACCCGTGCCGCAGCCCACGGACAACCACGCCTCGCCCTGAGGTGCGGCGTCGACGCGCATCGTCGTCAACAGCATCAGGTCGCCGTTGCTCTCGCGCTGCAGGTCCAGCGGCGTGTGCGACTGCAGCGCGACGATCGCCTCACCCTTGCCCGACCACGCCAGACGGCGACCATCTTCCTGTGCCAGGTGATCCACGCCGGTGACCTTCAGCAGGTCGCCCTCGAGGGATTCCGGCACCTGCGTGACGGTTACCCCCTGCCCGGCGCTGCCCTCCAGCCGCAGGGCCATGCCGGAGCCGGCATCCCCGCGCGCGAAGAACACCCCGGCGGCCCCTTCGTTGCCCGTCACGCCCGAGGCTTCCGGCAGCGCGGCCAGATCGCCGTTGTCGGCATAGGTCAGGCCGAAGCCGAAGGCGAACAAGGGGTTGTAGTCCTTCTGCCCGACATTGTTGGCGTACTGCGTCGCGGTGCGCGGCCAGCTGAAGCTCAGCTTGCCCTTGAAGTCGTGCTGCACGCTGCCATCCGGCCTGCGCAGCAGCACATCGGCAATGCCGGCACCTTCCGAACCGGGCAGCCAGGCCGCCACGAAGGCATCGGCGGCGTTGATCTCACGATTCACCCAGAGCGGGCGTCCGCTGAGGAACACCGCGATCACGGGGATGCCGTCGGCCTTGAGCCGCTTGATCAACGCCAGATCCGCGTCGTCCCCCGGCTTGTAGGCAAGGGTCGCCAGATCGCCCTGGAACTCCGCATAGGGGTTCTCGCCGAACACCACCACGGCCACATCCGGTTTCGTGGTGTAAGCGCCATCCACCGCCAACTGCGCTTCGCCGCCAGCGGCCGTGGCCTGCTGCGCAATGCCCTCGTAGATCGTGTCCGCGTTCGGGAAGTCTTTGCGGGTGGTGCCGGTGCCCTGCCAGTTCAGCGTCCAGCCGCCCGCCTGCTTGCCCACGTCGTTGGCACCGTCACCGGCCACCAGGATGCGTTGCGTCGGCGACAGCGGCAGCACGCCGCCCTGGTTCTTCAGCAGCACCAGCGATTCGCGCACCGCCTGGCGTGCAACCTGACGATGCTCCGGCGCACCGACCAGTGCGAACTGCCCACCGACCGCGCGCGACGATGGCTTGCCCGCCTCGAACAGGCCCAGCCGCATCTTGACCCGCAGAATCCGGCGCACTGCGTCGTCCAGGCGTTGCTGGGGAAGGGAGCCGTCCTTCACCGCGGCCAGCGTGGTCTCGTAGAAACCCTTCCAGCTGTCCGACGCCATGGCCATGTCCAGGCCGGCATTGATCGTGGCCGGACAATCGGTGGTGGTGCAGCCCTTGACCTGCCCGTGGCCGTTCCAGTCGCCCACCACGAAACCACCGAAGTGCATGCGCCCCTTCAGCGCATCGGTCAGGTACGGCTTGTTGCCGTGCATTTTTTCGCCGTTGACGCTGTTGAAGGAGGCCATCACCGTCTGCGCGCCCGCCGCGATGGCGGGCGGATACCCGGCCGCGTGGATGCGCACCAGCTCGGCCTCGCTGATCCGGGTATCGCCCTGGTCCTTGCCGTCGGTGGTGCCGCCATCACCGAGGAAGTGCTTGACCGACGCGATGACATGGCGACCGTCAAGGAAGCCTGGCGAGCCCACCTTGCCCTGCAGGCCCTCGACCATCGCGCCGGCATAGCTGGCCACCACCTCGGGCGACTCGGCGTACCCCTCGTAGGTACGCCCCCAGCGGTCGTCCTGCGGTACCGCCACGGTCGGCGCGAACGCCCACTCCATGCCCGTCGCACGGGTTTCCAGCGCGGTGATCTCACCGATACGGCGCAGCAGCTCCGGGTTACGGGTCGCGCCCAGGCCGATGTTGTGCGGGAACAGGGTCGCGCCGATGATATTGCTCTGCCCGTGGACGGCGTCGATGCCGAACAGCACCGGAATCGCCTTGCCGCCCTGCGAGGTGTCCATCGAGGCTGCGTAGAACGCATCGGCCAGCGCCAGCCATTCGGCAGGCGAGGCATCATAGCGGCCGCCGGGATCGGAGTTGCCGCCCGCGAGGATCGAGCCGAGCCGGTAGGTGCGGAGGTCCTCCGGCGTGATGCTGGCAATGTCACCCTGCACCAGCTGACCCACCTTCTCCTCCACCGTCATGGTGTCCATCAGGTCGGTGATCCGCTTCTCCAGCGCGGCATCCTGGGGTAGCGGCCAGGTCACCTGCGGCCACGGATCCGCACCGGCCGCCGCCGGTGCAACGGCCTTGTCATCGTTCCCGCAGGCAGCCAACACCCCCATCAGCGCGGCCAGCAGCACGCCACGGCGGGCGTGGGCAAGGCGTCGATTCGTCATTGTGTTCATCCTTCCATCTGCTCCAGTTCCTTGCCCTTGGTTTCGCGCACGTATCTGAGCACGAAGAAGACCGAGATGATGGCCGAGGCCAGGTAGAGGCTGTAGGTCGCCGCGAGCCCGATGGCGGCCAACAGAATGGGGAACGTCACCGTGACCGCGAAGTTCGCGGTCCATTGCGCCGCACCCGCCACGGCCAGTGCCGAGCCGCGGATCTGGTTGGGGAACATCTCGCCCAGCATCACCCACATCACCGGGCCCCAGGAAAGATTGAAGAACACCACGTAGGCATTGGCCGCCACCAGCGCCAGCGTGCCCATGCTCCCGGGCAGCTGCAGGCGCCCATCGACCAGCGAGCCACTCGCGAAGGCGACCACCAGGAGCGCCAACGACACCGACATGCCGGCCGAGCCGATCCATAGCAGCGGCTTGCGCCCGATGCGGTCGATCAGCAGCACGGTGACGACGCAGGCGCCAATGCTGAGCGCACCAGACAGCACGTTGATCAGCAGTGCGTCGTTCTCGGAAAAACCGACCGCTTGCCAGAGCACGGCGCCGTAGTAGAACACCACGTTGATGCCGACCAGTTGCTGGAAGATGGCCAGGCCGATGCCGACCCAGACAATCGGCCGCATCCTCCCGGTGACCTTGCTGCGCAGGTCCGACAGCCGCGGGCGATGGTGGTCCGTCGACAGCGAGGCGTCGATCTCGGCCAGCTTGGCCTGTGCCTCCGCACCGCCGAACAGCCGCGTCAGCACGTGCAGCGCCTCGTCCTTGCGGCGCTTCACCACGAGGTAGCGTGGGCTCTCCGGAATGGTCAACAGAAGCGCCAGGAACAACAGCGATGGCACCGCCTGCATCCAGAACATCCAGCGCCAGGCCGCGTACCCGCCCCACAGCGCCTCGGTCGAGGCACCGGCGGTGGCCGCCAACAGATAGTTGGAGAGGAACGCGACGGTGAGGCCGCTGATGATGGCGATCTGCTGGACCGTCGCGAGGCGGCCACGGTAACGCGCCGGCGCAACTTCGGCGATGTACGCCGGCGAGATCACACTGGCTGCGCCGACCGCAAAGCCCCCCAACACCCGCGCGATGATGAACAGGGTCGAGGACGCCGCCGCGCCTGCCCCGATCGCCGACAGCAGGAACAACACCGCCGAGACGATCAACACGTTGCGGCGTCCCAGGCGGTCGGACAGTCGCCCGGCGCTGAAGGCACCGATGGCGCAGCCCAACAGCATCGAGGCGATCTCGAACCCCTGCATCCACTCGCCTGACCGGAACGTCTGGTGCAGGCCGTCCTGGGTGCCGTTGATCACGCCGCTGTCGAAGCCGAACAGGAATCCGCCAATCGTCGCCACCACGCTGATCAATACGATCAGCCGGGTGTTCTCCCTACCGCTCACTGCCTGGTTCATTGCCCTGCCCCTCCCCGGTTCGGTGTTATCGCTGCGAGCTGTCGCGCTCAGCGCAGCAGGTACTGGTTGAGCAGGTTCTCGTAGCGTTCCTGTTTGCCGCTGGTCTGGTTGGGCTCACCGCCCTTGGCACCCAGTGCGGCCAGGTCCGTGAGGCTGAGCGCGCCTTGCGCGAACTCCTTGCCGGCACCAGTGTCGAAGCTGGCGTAGCGCGCCGTGCGCCACTGTTCCAGCGGGGAGTCGTTGAGCAGCGCGTGGGCCACTTCCAGCCCGCGTGCGAACGCGTCCATGCCGCCGATGTGGGCGATGAACAGGTCTTCCATGTCGGTGGATTCGCGACGCAGCTTGGCGTCGAAGTTCAGGCCGCCCTCCAGGCCGCCCTGCCGCAGGACGACCAGCATCGCGCCCACGGTGTCGTAGAGGTCGGTCGGGAACTGATCCGTATCCCAGCCGTTCTGCGCGTTGCCGCGGTTGGCGTCGATGCTGCCCAACAGGCCGTGGTCCGAGGCGACCTGCAGATCGTGCTCGAAGGTGTGGCCGGAGAGCGTGGCGTGGTTCGCCTCGATGTTGAGCTTGAAGTCCTTGTGCAGGCCATGCTCCTTCAGGAAGCCCGCCACGGTCGCGCTGTCGAAGTCGTACTGGTGCTTCATCGGCTCCATCGGCTTGGGTTCGATCAGGAAGTTGCCCTTCAGGCCGATGCTGCGGCCATAGTCGCGCGCCATCGTGAGGAACCGCGCGAAGTGATCGACCTCGCGCTTCATCTGCGTGTTCGCCAGCGAGGCATAGCCTTCGCGGCCGCCCCAGAACACATAGTGTTCGCCGCCCAGTTCAACCGTCGCCTCCAGGGCGGCCTTCACCTGCACGGCGGCGCGCGCCACCACGGCGAAATCCGGATTGGTGGACGCACCGTTCATGTAGCGCGGGTGCGAGAACAGGTTGGCTGTGCCCCACAGCAGTTTCATGCCGGTCGCATCCTGCCGCGCCTTGGCCAGGCCCACCATGTGCTTCAGATTCTTCTCGTACTGGCCGACGTCGTCCGCATCCGGCGCCAGGTCGATATCGTGGAAGCACCAGTACGGCACGCCGAGCTTGGTGAAAAATTCGAACGCCGCGTCCACCTTCGCCTCGGCGGTCGCCATCGGCGAGCCGGTCTCCCACGGGAAATTGCGGGTGCCCGGACCGAACGGATCATGCCCGGCGTTGCAGAACGTGTGCCAGTAGCAGGCCGCGAATCGCAGATGCTCCTGCATGGTCTTGCCACCGATGACCTTGTTCGCGTCATAGACCTTGAAGGCGAGCGGGTTGTCCGAGCCGCGGCCTTCGAAGGGGATGCGGCCGATGCCGGGGAAGTATTCCTTGGCGCCGATGAAGGGTTGATTGCTCATGGTGCGTCTTCCTGTCGTTGTGCGAGGTGGTGCGTAGAGGGATCAGCCGCGATACAGCGGCGTGAGCGCGTCGAGATGTCGCAGGAAACGTGCATAGGCCGCGGCATAGGCGTGCGTACGCATCGGATCCGGCTGAGCGGACTGCAGCGGGTCGACCGCAACGTGCCGGTCCGCGATGTCGGCGATGGAGGCAGTGTCACCGCGTGCGTGACCCAGCGCCCACAGGGCCTGCAATGCCGCGCCGAACGCCGCCCCCTCGGACTGGGTCGGTACGTCCACCGGCAGGCCGAAGACATCGGCCACCATCTGCCGCCACTGCGCGCTGTTGCTGCCGCCACCGGTCAGCACGATGCGGTCGAACCGCATGCCCGCGCGGACAAAGGCGTCGTACCCATACTTCAGGCTGTACGTGGCGCCTTCCATGGCCGCGCGGTAGAGGTGCGCCGGGGTCATGTTCGTCGTGTCCAGGCCCGCCAGAACGCCCTTGCCCAGCGGCAGGTCCGGCGTGCGTTCGCCATTGAGGAACGGCAGCATCACCAGGCCGTCGGCACCGGGCGAGGTCGCCCGCAGGTGTCCATCGCCATAGCGGGTGCTGAAACCGAAGGCGTCGGCGACCTGTTCGGTCACGACGGTGCAGTTCATCGTGCAGATCAACGGCAGCCAGCCACCGGTGGACGAGCAGAACGCGGCCCAGGCGCCGTCCGGATCGACCACGGGCGTATCCGAGTAGGCGAACAAGGTGCCCGAGGTGCCGAGGCTCATCGCCAGGCGGCCGGGCACGACGCAGCCGGTACCGATGGCGGCCATCATGTTGTCGCCCCCGCCGACCGCAACCTTCACCGTCCCGGGAAGCCCCAGTACGCCCGCCGTGGCCGGATCGATAGCGAACAGCTCGTCGGGTGCGGCGATGCGCGGCAGGCACAGGGCCAGGTCGCGCGCCGGATCGGTCGCGCGCAGCAGCGCGGCCGACCAGGTCCGGGTGCGCACGTCCAGCCAGCCCGTGCCCGACGCATCGCCGTACTCGCAGAAGCGCTGGCCGGTCAGCACGAAGTTGAGGTAGTCGTGCGGCAGCAGGATCGTTGCGAGCCGGGCGTAGGCGTCGGGCCGATGCGTCTTCGTCCAGGGCAGTTTGGACGCGGTGTAACCGGTCAGGATGGGGTTGCCGGCCAGCGCAATCGTGCGCGCGGGTCCGCCGAGTGCGTCCATGATCTGCACGCACTCGGCCGAGGTGCTGGTGTCGCACCACAGCTTGGCCGGTGCCAGGACCTCACCCGCGGCATCGACCGGTACGAAGCCGTGCTGTTGCCCTGAGACCGCCAGCGCGGAGATGCGGGAACGCACCTTGGAATCGATCGCACGGAAGCAGGCCTGAAGGGCTGCGACCCACGCGGCCGGCTGCTGCTCACGGCTGCCATCGGCGGCGGACGCCAGCTCCAGAGGTGAGCTCGCGCTGGCGATGAGATGCCGCCCGGCAGGGTCGTACACCACGACTTTCAGACTCTGCGTACCTGCATCGATTCCTGCAACCAGATCCATCTATCTCATCCCGTGGGTGTATGGAGGTAGCGCTACCATTTCTGTGCAACAGCGAGCTGCCCCGTCATGCCAGGGCTGAGACCCGTGGCCAGACGTCCCGCGCCGCCCTGCAGTAGCGTTCGATGAACGCTGCCTGCGACGGCATCGTCGCGACCGCCTGCTCCACTGGCTGGCGGATCCGCATCAACAGCGTGCGCAGGTCCGCGTCGCTGATGGCAGCGGCGAGCGGATGCGGAGGTCCCGGCTGGATCCCCTGCCCCATCAGCACGCTCGTCCAGGAGTCGACCCGGAACAGCTCGCCGGGGTCCTGCCAGGCATGCGCACGTTCGCGCCAGGCCCGCAGCCGGACCGCGAGCGATTCGGGCAGGTCCATGTCACGACAGGCCTTCCACATCGGCTCGTCGCGCTGGTTGGCGTGGTAGTGCAGGATGATGAAGTCGCGCACGTGCTCCATCTCCTGCCGGCTGACCTCGTTGTACAGGTCCACCAGCGCCGGGCTGATGCCATCGGACGGGAACAGCTGGATCAGGCGCACCACCGCGCTGATGGTCAGGTGGATGCTGGTCGATTCCAGCGGCTCGATGAAGCCACTGGCAAGCCCCAGTGCCACCACGTTCTTGTTCCATGCCTTCAACCGGCGCCCGCTGCGGAACGGCACCAGCCAGGGGTCCCGCAGGGGCGGGCCGTCAACGTCGCGCAGCAGCTTGGCGTGCGCCTCGTCATCGGACATGTGGCGGCTGGAGAACACCAGCCCGCAGCCGACCCGGTGCTGAAGCGCGATATGCCACCGCCACCCGGCTTCGTGGGCGACGGCGCGGGTATACGGAACCGGCGGCGCGACCGATGCGGTCTGCACCGCAACGGCACGATCACTGGGCAACCATTCGTGCCAGTCCTCATAGCCGGTATGCAGGGTCTGCTCGGTCAACAGGCCGCGGAAGCCCGTGCAGTCGATGAACAGGTCGCCCTCGATGACCTGCCCGTCTTCCAGCACCAGGCAGGCAATGGAGCCGTCGTGGGCATCTTGGCGCACCTCGCGGATCTTGCCTTCCACCCGTCGCAGCCCGTGGCCTTCGGCTTTGCGGCGCAGGAATTTCGCGTAGAGCCCGGCGTCGAAGTGATAGGCGTAGTTGACCTGGGGCTGGGTCTCCAGCGTAAACCGGTCATGCCACGAGGCCGCGCTTTCCAGGCAGAAATCGCCCAGGTCCGACGGCATGCCGCGGCGCAGGCTGTCCAGCCAGAAATGGTGGAACGGTGTGGCCCAGGTGCCCTGCCCGATCGTGCCGAACGGATGGATGAAACGTTCCCCGGGGCGACGCCAGTTCTCGAACGAGATCGAGAGCTTGAACGTGCCGGCGACGGCCTGCAGGAACTCCTGCTCATCGATCTGCAGAAAACGGTGAAACGTGCGGATGGGGGGCACGGTCGACTCGCCGACACCCACCGTGCCGATCTGCTCGGACTCCACCAGGGTGATGTCCAACTGATCACGGAACTGGTGCGCCAGCGCACAGCCGGCCAGCCAGCCGGCGGTGCCGCCACCGGCGATGACGACCTTGCGGATGCGCCCTTGCGTTGTGTTCGCCACGTTCAATGCGGTGCTCCCATCAGCGGTTGAGTCGAGCCAGCAGCTGGGCGCGCATGCGGCGCGCCTGCGGCTCGTCGAACGGTGCCAGGTCGCCCCGGGCGGCGTCGGGCAGGTGGTGTCCTGCACGCTCACCCGGGCCGAAGACGTAGTACTCGAAGATCGTTACCCAGGCCTGCTTCTCGCGCGCCGGCAGGTCGCGCACGGCCCACATCGCGTGGTGGAGTGCCGGTAGCGGCGAGGACAGGAAGGCCGGCGAGCTGCGCCACCAGTAGTTCACCAGCACATTGAAAGGCGCGAGGCTGCGCACGTGGTGCCACCACAGGCTGGGAATGAAGATCGCATCGCCGGGTTCCAGCTCGGCGGTCTGTGCGCTTGCCAATGCATCACGGAATCGCGGGTGGACCGAGAAGTCCGGGCGGTCGAAATCCACCACGCTCACTACCTGTCCGCCCGGGGTGGGTTCCAGCGGCCCGGGATACAGGTTGTCGATCTGCTCCGGCGGAAACAGCGTGAACCGGCGCCGACCTACGGCGCAGCACGCCAGGTTGTCGGGCGTGTCGAAATGGCAGGAGGCGGTCACGCGGTTGCCGATCCAGATGCTTGCCGAAGCGTCGATGCCCTGCCCGGCCAGGCCGGCATCGTTGTGCTGCGCGAACCCGGGCAGTGCCCGATCGATCAGCAAGGACGCGACATAGTAGGTGGGCGGCCGCGGCGCCTCGAGGGTGGCTTCAATCTCGTCCAGCACCTGCGTCAACAATCCGCGCCGGACCTCGACGTTCAACCGGGTGAAATCCTCGTTATAGAACGGGCGCCCCTCGATCTCAGGCCCGCCGTAGGAGTACGGGACCGGCACACCTGCCTCGAAGCCGCGCAGATAGCCCAGTGCCGCCTGCGTGGAGCGTAACCCGGCCTGCACCAGCGCCCAGTCGCGCGCGATGCCGCGCAGTACCACCGGCTCGCCGGCGGCCACCAGTGCCTCCAGCGGAAGCGCGCCAGGCGCCAGGCCTTCCAGTGTCCGCATGGAAATGCCGTCCAGCACCGGTCAGTTCCTGCCCGCCGCAGCGGCGGCATCCTGCAGACGCAGACGTTTCTGTTTCTCTGCGATCAGGCGACGCATGTTGTGCAGCGACGCCAGCATCAGGTACGCCCCTTCCAGGTAGCCGGCGCGATTGAGTTCGGCCAGCGCCGGACCGTCCAGCTGGGCAAGCCGGTCACGGTCGATGGCGTGCAGGCCGTTGACACCGACCCGATGCTCCTGGGCAACCTGCACGTCGAGCGTGATCGGGTGAATGAGGCCTTTAGCATCCAGCTCGGCAAACATCGCCGCCCCGAAGGCGTGTCCCTCGTGGATACCACGCAGCACGCCTGCGATGTGGTCCAGATAGGGTGTGTTGCCCCCCTGCGGCAGGAATACCGGCTCGCCCTGCATCGCCGTCACGCGTGGGTGATCCAGATCCACGTGCAGCACCGCTTCCTGGGTGAGCGTGCCATCGATCCGGTTTTCCTGGAAGCCGATCAGGAACGGCCCCTTGGCCGCCGCCCCGGGCAGGTAGGACGCATTCCAGCGGCCGTCCTGCAGGTAAAGATTCTCGTGCTGCTCAAACCCAAGCAGGACCACGGACTGCCACTCACCCGTGGCGGCGTCCCTGCGAAGGAAAATGGGGTATTCGCGCTGCAGTTCGGCGAACTCGCTCGGGTAGGCCGGCACCATGCCGACCGCATCGCCAAACGCGGACCCGAAATCGGTGGCCACGCGCAGATCGCGGTGGGCGATGTTGTTGAGCATTTCGTAACGCGGCATGGTGTTCTTCCAACCCCATCAGGACCCTTGAACGGGTGCCGCTGCCAGGGCAGAGGCACCCCCACACGTCAGAACCTGTAACGAACGCCGAGCATGTAACGCGGGCTCTGGTCAGCCAGCTTCACGATCATCTGCGAGGTGCGCGAGCGCCAACGGACGTCCTCACCGGTCAGGTTGATCGCCTCAAGACCGAACGACCAGTGATCATCCAGGGTGTAGTTCACACTGAGATCCCACTGTTCGTACGCTTCCACGTAGTACGGATTGCGACTGGTCCCCTGGTTGGCGAGGATCAGGTACTGGTCACGCCAGTTCCACGCCAAACGCACCGACCAACCATATTTTTCGTACATTAGCACGGCGTTTGCGGTGTCACTGAGGCCGGTCAACGAGAACTGGTCGATGCCCGGGTCGCCCCCGTTGTTGTAGCCGACATCGCCATCCACCAGGGTGTAGTTGGCGAGGACGCCAAAGCCGGTATCGCCGAAGAAGTACTGACCCCCGAGCTCCCAACCGTGCAGTTTTGCCTGGTTCTGGTTGATGGGACGGTTGACGCTGAACTGGTAGAGCGGATCATCGCCCTCCCCGTACAGGTCGTAGGCCGCTTCGGTGGCCAGGACCTGCGCGTCGGTACCGTTGTAGGCGCCCAGTCCGGCCGGATTGTTGCGCAGCAAGGCCAGCGCGGTGAACAGGGCCGTATCGTTGGCCGAGCAGGCCGCCGCATTGGCCGCGCCGACCTGGGTGATACAGGCGCCGCTGTTGAGGAACGCCAACGCGGCCTGCGCATCCGGGCCGGCGGTAGGATCCCTCAGCCCATACAGGTTCTCCTGCACGATGGTGTTGCCGATGAAGTTGTTGACGGACTTGTTCCAGTACGTCAACGACACGTAGCTCGCATCGGCGAAGTACCACTCCAGTGCCAGGTCGAGGTTGTCCGACTCCAGCGGCTTCAGCTGCGGGTTCTGTGCGGTGCCGCTGGCCCGCGAAGACGGATCGATCAGCACCGAGCCAAACGGTTGCTGTGCGGTCGGGCCTGCGTAGAGGTTGCCGATCGGCGCGCGCGCGATACTCTTGCCGAACGAGACGCGTGCCTTCAGATCGTCCATGAGGTCGATGCTGAAATCGAGGTTGGGCAGGATGTAGCTGTAGCTGTTCTTCTCGGTGAACGGCTGCTGCTCATCGGACAACACCACGCGGAAGTCGTTGTTGGACTGCCATTCGATGGCTTCCGGGATGGCGATGACCGACGTCGACACCACATCGGTGGTCTCATAGCGCACGCCCAGGCGGGTATTGGTGCGCAGGCCGCCCAGCTCGCCGTCCAGCTCGACCTGGAAATAGGCCGACTTGGTCTTCTCTTCCACCAGGTTGTCGGCGGCGCGCTGCGGGCTCACGCCAAGACTGGCGCCATAGTTGTCCGCGGCCCATTGCGCCAGGCGGCCCGCATCGCCGCGCCAGGCGGTGAAGCTGTTGGCATTGAAGTCGTTGAACAACCCGACGATGTTGACCGGCTGCAGCAGGTCCATCAGCCCGTTGGCCACATCCCCGTCAACGTTGGCCACGCCCCAGTCGCCCAGGGTGTTGTAATTCTCCGCGGCCTGGATCCGGTGGGTGGTCTGCTTGCTGGAGTCCACGCCAAACTGGAAGCGCCCCCGGTCGAAGCTCCATTCACCGTCGACGCGTCCCTGCTTGATCTCGCTGACCTGGGTCTGCGAATTGATGCGCAGCACCTGCGAACCAATTTCGCCCGGCACGAAGCCCGGGTTGACCACGCCGTTGGTCTTGGCGATGGCATCGGCCGTGCTCGGGTACCAGACCTGGGTGCCCACGGGCAAGCCGTTGTTGAAGTTCATCTCCTGTACCCACGACCCACCGCAATGCGGCCCGGTAGTGCAGTTGTTGGTGCCGGCGATGCTGCTGAAGATGGAGCCGCCGCCGGTGAGCGGGTCGTTCGGTCGGCTCTCGTTCTTTGAATTGTGCGCGTCGAAGGTCAGCTTGAACCGGTCGGTGACGTTCCACAGTGCATTGAAGCCGAGGGACCCCAGCTTGTACTTCTGCATGCTGCGCTGCTGCTCAAGCCCGAAATCCTTGGTGCCCGCGATTTCACGGATATAGACCGGCGTCGCAACCGCACCGCTGGTGTCGAACGTGACATCGGTGTAGTTGCTGTTCTGCAACCACATGCCCTGTTCGCCACGATTCTCGGTGATCTCGTTCGTCGAATAGGTGTAGTCCAGGGTCAGGGTCACCGCGTCGGTCGGCGCGAACTGCAGCACCGCCTGGCCATTGATGCGCTCACGCTCGAACTCGGAGAACGCATAGCGAAGGTCGTTCGGACGACCGTACAGCGCGCCCACCGCCGGTGCATTGACCACGGTCGGGTTGCCGGGCATCGTGCCGGTCCACGGCTGGATGTTCCAGTAGTTGTTGGTGGCCTGCACCGAGCCACCCTTGCGCTTCTGGTAGCTCGCACTCACGCCAACGCCGAAGGTCTTGTCCGGATTGCTGTAACTGAAGATGCCGGACAGTTCAGGCGTCAGGTCGCTGTCGAATGGCTGGCTCTGGTCGGAGACGACCTTGGCACCGGCGCTGGCGACGGTGCCGTCATGATCGAACGGGCGTCCGGTCAGGATGTTGATGGTGGCGCCGATACCGCCGCTGGGGACATTGGCCTGGCTGGTCTTGTAGACCTCGATGCCATTGATGGATTCGGCGGCCAGCTGGGCGAAGTTGAAGGCACGGGTACCCCCGTCGACGCCGCCGATGGCGACCTGCCCAGAGGCACCGAACGCATCTGCGCCCGGCATCTGCCGTCCGTTGAGCGTGACCATGTTGAACTGGGGGCCAAAGCCGCGTGCCGTGACCTGCGCGCCTTCACCATCACGACGTTCGATGGAGATGCCGGTGATGCGTTGCAGCGATTCGGCCAGGTTGGTGTCCGGAAACTTGCCGATATCCTCGGCACTGATGGCATCCACCACGCCGGCCGAGTCACGTTTGATGTCCATCGCCTGGCTGAGGCTGTTGCGGATGCCGGTGACCTGCACGGTATCCAGCTGTGTCGGGCTGGGCTGGGCCTGCGGCTGGGCGACGGGCGCGGGCGTTGGCGCGTCCTGTGCAAACGCGGGATTGATGACCAGGACGCCACCGACAAACGTAAACATGGCCCTGGAGGTGAACTTCGCCAGCGTGCGGCTCATGAACGAGCCCCCCGGCATTGGGTACGACGGAACGTAGAAGCGCTCATGACTCTCCCCTCTGACATAACGATCGAATGGATGCACCGCCCCTCCTGGGGGCACGTACGGGCGATGCCCGTCTTCCACACCGAACATCGCAGCGCGCTGTGCGCGTGCTGCGACTTACACTCGCTTTCAGGCTTGCCAGAACAGCCGCGTGGTAAAGGGGGGGTACCCGTTGGCCCTTACCCCGGCCAAGTGGTAGCGCTACCATCACGTCACGGCCGCAGACTAATCATCCGGGGTCGCGCTTGTCATCATGCAGCGCAACAAAGGAGCGCGTGTCCTGAAAAACAGCCCGAAAGCCGTGCGTCGGAAAGCCAGCGCCATCACCATCGACGACGTCGCGGCGCACGCCGGCGTGTCCGCCATGACGGTGTCGCGCGTCATCAACGGCCATGCGGGGGTGCGTGACGGCAACCGGGAGCGTGTCATGCGCAGCGTGCTCGCACTGGATTACCGCCCCAACCTTGCGGCGAGCGCACTGGCCGCGGCGCAGCACACCTGCATCGCGTTGATCTACACCAATCCGAGCTCCAGCTACCTGCGCGAACTGCTGGTGGGCGCGCTGCGTGGCTCCACCCGGGCAGCGGCACAGCTGGTGATCGCCACCTGGGATGAACTGGGCAGCCAGCAACGTCGCGAGGCAGCACGGCAATTGTCCAACAGCGTGGCGGGCGTGATTCTTCCGCCGCCCCTGTGCGAATCACAGGACATCGTCGACACCTTCGTGACCGCCGGCATTCCCGTCGTCTCCATCGCATCCAGCCATTTCAGCGACCGGCTGTCGTGCGTGCGCATTGATGACCGCCAGGCAAGCCACGACATGGTGTCGCATCTGATCGCTTACGGGCATGCCCGCATCGGCTACATCACCGGCGATCCAAATCAGACCGCCAGCGCGCACCGCTGGCAAGGCTACCGGGATGCCTTGGCTGACGCCGGCATCGGCTACGACGACACGCTCGTCCAGCCGGGATATTTCACGTACCGCTCCGGGCTGGAGGCGGCCGAACGGTTGTTGACGCTGCCCCAGCCGCCCAGCGCGATCTTCGCCAGCAACGATGACATGGCGTCGGCCGTGGTTTCCGTCGCCCATCGCCGCGGGTTGGAGGTGCCAGGGGATCTTTCGGTGGTGGGCTTCGACGACACCTCCGCGGCAACGATGGTGTGGCCGGAACTGACGACCATCCATCAGCCGGTGGCCGCGATGGCGGACACGGCCATCGATATCCTGCTGCGCGCGATCCGGCATCCCGCGTCCTCGGCGCGCGCCACCGTGAACCATGTGCTGCCCTACCAATTGATCACGCGGGCGTCTGTTTCGAGGCCTTTGCTGGCCCTTTAGCCGACGACTGCTTCACAAACGGCGGTCAAGAACCTGACCCGGCCAACCGTCTATGTTGAAGGTCGACAACCGTTCGTAACCGCACGATTCGTAGAAACGCACCAGGTCGCCACTGCCCCCGGCATAGCAATCCACGCGCACGTAAGCGACACCCGCGGCACGTGCCTGCTCGTCGGCGAACGCCATCAGCCGGCGGCCGATACCGCGCACGCGCGGATCGCGCGAAGCAATCAGCACACGCACGTAGAGCTCTGGCTCGACCGCTGCCGGCACGTAAGGCATGGCGTCTCCCAACGCCAGGAACGCACGCACCTCGCCCTGTGCGGTCTCCGCTACCCAAGCACCCGGCAGCGCGCAGGCGTCGGTCACCTGGGTGATACGGCGTGGAATCGATGACCACGCTTCGCTACCCCACTGCTGTGGGTTGCCGATGGCCACGAACCAGGCAATCACCTCGTCGAACAACCGCAGTACAGCGGGCGCATCGGCCACGCTGGCGCGGCGCATCGTCAGTGTTTGTGTTGCTGCATCAGTCACGCATACCTCTCCTGCCTGGTGGCGCTACGCCACAACCAGCAGCAGTGTGCCGCCATCGGTGGCAGACACCAAGCCTCTCGCGAGATCGATGTTGGCATCGCAGAGACGGGGCGTGTAACGCCAGGTGGCCTCAGCCGGCCGCTTCCAGCGCCGAGCGCGGCATGGCAAGCCGCGAGGCGCGCAGGTATCGCAGGTACTTTCCGATGAAGACGCCGGTGAACCCGCCCGACAACAACAGATAGGCGGCGCGGAAGCCGACATCGAGGTTGAGCGAAGGGGAGACGGAAAGCGCTACCTCGAAGCCATACTTCACCACAAACGTGAGCAGCAGCAGCGGCAGCAGGCTGTAGTCCGCACTGCGCCACAACCTCCCCGTGGATATGTTGACGGTGAGCGTTGCCCGTCGCAGCAGCATCCACCCAAGGCCCATGCCCGCACCGATGCCGACCACCCATTCCCCCCACGCCTCCCAGGAACTGCCGAAACGGTGGCCGAGCGACCAGGCCCCCCAGGCGGTGAAGAGAGCCGGCACGATGGCCAGTTTCGTGAGCGAGGTTTCACCGGGTCTCATGGCAGCGATGCCGCGGCTGACCAGGAAGACCAGGAGCGCCCAGACCCACACAGGGGTGTTCGAGATGAGGTGCTGCAGCATGATCACGGGGAGTCCTTGATGTGGGCGGGTGCCGGCGATGCACGCCGCGCGGGAATGGCTCCATTCTCGCTTTGCACCGACCCATCACAAGTGACAGGTGTCAGGCATCAGTAAGTACGACCATCATTTCCCTGGCGTCGAGCCATGGCGCGTGTAGAGGGTCAGGTCCGCTGCAACTCATAGTTGGCCACCATCCTGTCCAGAAGGTCCAGTTCGTTGGGAGGAACTGGCGAGGCGGTATCACACACAATCGACGAGGCCAGATAGTACTCGGTGTCATTGCGGAGGCGGCCACGCCGCAGGAGGGCCTTGTAGTGACGAGAGCGGCGCTGCCAGAGCTGACTCATCGTCGGTGCACCAGCCCCGGCTAGAGAGGCATCTGCTGCAGCGATCTGCTGTGGCGAGAAATCCCCGAAGTCCTCCAGGATGTCATTGACCGCTTGTTTCAGGCCTGGCAGGACACGTGAAACACCCAGCTGGCGCTCGTAGACCGCAAGCACATTGATTGGATTGTGCGGGTGCTCGAGCCCCAACACCCGTTGCGGCGTGAGATGTGTCTCCCAGTGAACAAAGAAGCGCTTCAGTTCGTCGTACTCACGCTGCTTTTCTGCAGATACCGACCTGACCATATGAGGTTCAACTCCGCCGCATCAGAATCATCTTCTCCTGCGACATGTCCCGCATCGTGTACGGAATCCCGCCCGTGCCATAGCCCGATTCGCGGCGGCCGGCGAAAGGCATCCAGTCCGTGCGGAACGCAGTCGGATCATTGATCATCACGGCCGAGGCATCCAGCCGGTTGGCGGCGCGCATGGCGATGTCGATATCCTGCGCGAACACGCTGGCCTGGAAGGCGGTGGGCAGGGCGTTGGCGCGCGCGATCGCCTCGTCGAGGTCGGTGTAGCGATAAACGGCCACCACCGGGCCGAAGACTTCCTGCGTGGTCACCCGCGCGTCGCTGGCCGGATCGAGCAGCACGGTGGGCTGCAGTGTGGTCTCGGAAAGTCGCTTGCCGCCGGTGGCAAGCTGCGCACCGCCGCTCACCGCTTCGTCAATCCACTCGGCCACGCGGTCGGCCTCGCGCGGCTGGATCAGCGGGCCCACCTCGGTGTCCTTCAGGGTCGGGTCGCCGGTACGCAGCCGTTCAACCCGGGCGACGAGGGCCTGGGTGAAGGCGTCTGCAATGTCGTTGTGGACGAAGATGCGCTGTGTGGACACGCACACCTGGCCGGCATGGTAGTAGCCGCCCTTGACGATCGGCTCGATGATCCTGGCCAGGTCAGCACTGCGGTCGACGAGGGCGGGCGCAACCCCGCCGTGCTCCAGCGCCGAACGTGCGCCGTGTGCCAGCTTGGCGTGCAGCGACCACCCTACCCTCGCCGAACCGATGAAGCTCAGAAAGGCAATGCGCCTGTCGGTGGCCAGCGCCTCGGCCAGGTCGTTGCCTTCGGGGAGGAAACTCTGGCACCACGGTTCGGGCAGCCCGGCCTCATGCACCATCGCCACGAATTCCAGGCAGGACAGTGGCGTTGCCGAGGCCGGCTTGATGATGACCGGGCACCCCACGGCGATGGCCGGCGCGACCTGATGGACGATCAGGTTGAGCGGGTGATTGAACGCCGAGATGGCCGCCACGATGCCGATGGGCTCCCGGGTCGTGAATGCCCAGCGGCCTTCGGACGCTGCGGAAAGACCCATCGGGATTTCGCGGCCGGCAAAGTTGCGCAGCTCGTCGGCCGCATTGTGGACGCCATCGATCGCACGTGTGGTCTCGATGATCGCATCCGGGAGCGGTTTGCCGCCCTCGCGTGCAATCTGCAGGGCGAGGTGGTCGCGTTTGGCATCCATCAGGGCGGCAAGCTTGCGCAGGATGGCGATACGCTGGTGCGGGGCGAGCCAGCCGTCGCGGTTCTTGAAAACCCGCTCGGCGGCACTGAGCTTGCGCTCCAGCGCGGCGGCGGTATCCAGTCCGATCTCAGCGATAGGGGCGCGGTCAAAAGCCTGTACGACGGTCAACATCTTGAGCTCCTTGCGGAAGGGTCAGCGAGGGCGATCACGCGCAGCCCACGTCCGGCGTGCGGTTGCGCAGCTCGTCCACCAGTACGCGGGTGTTCTCGGCATAGTCGATCGGCACATCCAGCACGTGGACACCGCCGCCTGCGAAGGCGGCTTCGATCATGGGCACCAGGTCGCCTACTGCGGTCACCCGGCTCCCCTTGGCGCCGTAGGCCTCGGCATACTTCACGAAATCCGGATTGCCAAAGCGCATCCCGAAATCCTCGAAGCCATCCACCGCCTGTTTCCAGCGGATCATGCCGTAGGCGCTGTCGTTGAGGATCACCACCACCAGGTTGAGTCCGAGGCGCACGGCGGTTTCCATCTCCTGCGAGTTCATCATGAAGCCGCCGTCACCGCATACGGCCAGGACGCGCCGCTTCGGGTACAGCATCGCGGCCATCATGGCGGACGGCAGGCCGGCCCCCATCGTGGCCAGCGCATTGTCGACCAGCAACGTGTTGGCGACATGCGTGCGGTAGTTGCGCGCGAACCAGATCTTGTACATACCGTTGTCAAGGCAGACGATGCCGTCGTCCGGCATGGACTGGCGCACGTCATGTACCAGCCGTTGCGGCGTGACCGGGAAGCGGTCCTCCTCGGCACGGTCGTTGAGACGGGCCAGGATCTTCTGGCGCAGCTCGATCATGCCTTCGTCAGTCGCCAAGCGGCCTTCCAGCCGCCCGGCCAGGGCATCCACCGAAGCCCCGATGTCGCCCAGCACCTCGATATCGGGGTGATACACCTGCTCCACCGTGGCGGACTGGAAGCTGATATGGACGACCTTGGGGCCGCCGCCGCTCTTCATCAGGAAGGGCGGCTTTTCGACCGTGTCATGGCCAATGGCGATGATCAGATCAGCACGGGCAACGGCTTCGTGGACATAGTCGCCCTCGGAGAGCGCGGCCGTTCCCATGTACAGGTTGGAACCGCCGGTGACGGCGCCCTTGCCCATCTGCGTGTTGAAAAACGGCAGGCGGGTCCGCGTGACGAACGCGGAAAGCGCCTCGGCGAGCCACGGGCGGCTTCCCGCCGCACCGATCATCACCAGCGGCCGTTTGGCGGCCAGGATGGCCGCTTCTGCGCGGTCGAGCGCGGCAGACGGTGCGATCGGACGCTCCAGCGGATGAACCGGGATGACGGGGATATCCTCCACCTCCTCGCCGGCGACATCCTCCGGGAGCTCCAGATGCACCGGCCCTGGGCGCTCTTCCATGGCCACGCGGAAGGCATCGCGCACCGTGGCCGGAATCGCGGCCGGGCTGACGATCTGACGCGTCATTTTCGTGAGCGGCTTCATCGAGGCCACGATATCCACGATCTGGAACCGTGCCTGCTTGGCGCTCATCACCGGCTTCTGCCCCGTGATCAGAATCATCGGCCACGCGCCGAGGTGGGCATAGGCCGCGCCGGTGGAGAAATTCAGCGCGCCCGGGCCGAGCGTGGCGAGGCATACACCTGGCCTGCCGGTGAGCCGGCCGTGGGTGGCGGCCATGAACGCGGCCGCCTGCTCGTGGCGTGTGAGCACCAGCTCGATGTGCGAGGTCCGGAGCGACTCAAGGAAGTCCAGATTCTCCTCGCCCGGGACACCAAAGATGCGGTCGACGCCTTCGTTCTCCAGCGCCTTGACCAGTAGATCCGAGCCCTTCTGCATAGCTTCGATCCTTACGGTGAAGTCAGGATCACTATACCCGGGCCGATGTCAGCGCTGCGTCGGATGTCTGCGGGAGGCTGTGCGCCCCGGGTGCCGGTAGTTTTACTGACCTCACCCCGCACGTATTGCGGTTGAGCACGTGGAGCGCTGTGGCCAGACTCGAGTCACACCCGGTGCCCGCCATGCGTGGCGACGTCGTGCATGTAGATCAACACAGCACATCATGGATAAAACGTGGAGACTTCCCGATCTGGTCGCCGAGCAGCCTCCGGCGTGACGTGTGCGGGTACGTTCGTGTCACCGCAATCGATCCGCGGCAGCCTGCTCGTGGTCGGGCTGGCTGCGTCGGCGCCCTGGTGCGCATTGGCGCAGAGCGTGGACGCGGCCAGCTGTATCACGGTACCGGCAAGCGTACCCGCCCAGCAGGTCCGCGCGAACGGCACGGTCCTGACGGTCGCAAGCGGCACCTACGCGCCGACCACCGTCGGTGCACCGGCCTTCTATGCCGCCAATGCCGGCGTGATCAACGCTACCGGCGCGGTGGCGTTGATCACCAGTGCCGCCAACACGGCCACGGTCTGCTCGACCAACGCGGGCGCGGTCAACTTCCTGGCGGCCGGCTCCACCGTCAGCCGGCTGGGCGCCGGGGGGCCTGCTGCCCGCCTGGAGGCAGGCACCACGCTGACCTCCAACGGCACGCGTTTCTACACGTCCCTGGCCAACAGTGAAGGCATCCAGGTCGCAGGCGGTCGCTTCACCGGCAGCGGCGATGTCATTGCCACCGGGGTATTGCTGGGGACGCAACCCGGCAATCCCGCCACCTACGGTCTGCCGGTGGACGCCAGCGGCAATCTCGTCACCGATCCCGATGCCTACGTGGGCAAGGCCGCAACGGCGGCCCACGGCATCAGTGCCATTGACGGCACCGTCCGGTTGAATGTGGACAGCGCCGGCGTTCCCACGGGTGGCACCACATCGATCCATATCCTCGGCACCGGCGCCGGTGCAACCAATGGCAGCCACGGGTTGCTCGGCGCCAGCGGCGCGCAGTTCGACGTGCATGCGGTGAACATCCTCACCCGCGGCAACAACAACAGTGGTGGACGCTTTGCCACCGGTTCGCGCCTCCAGGCATCCCAGCTTTCCATCGATACCACCGGCACCGGCGCGACCGGCCTGGTGTTCGCTGATGCGCAAGGCACCTTGTCCGGGCTTACCATCAACGCCACCGGCATCACCGCGCACGGGCTGTCGGCCACCGGCACCTCCCAGGTGCAGGTTGATGGGCTGGACATCCGCGTGGCCGGGCAGAATGCGCACGGCGTGCTGGCCGGGAGCGGCAGCACGGTCACACTGGCAGGAGCGCCGGGTTTCGTCATCGCTGCAGGACAGACCGGCAATGCGCTGCGCGCCGAAGGCGGTGGCAGCGCGCTTACGGCAAACGGGCTGCGCCTCTCAACGCTGCTCAACGGTGCCATCGCTGGCCATGCGCTGACATCAGGCACGCTCACGCTGAGCGGCAGTGCGATCTACACCTCCGGCATTGCCGGCGGCAACGCGGCGGTTGGCCTGCAGGCCGCCAGCGGCGGTACCGTGGTCAGCCAAGGCAATGCCCTGCTGACCGGCGTACAGCTCGGCACGGATCCTGCCGCCGCCAGCTATGGCCTGCCGGTGGATGCCGGCGGCAATGCCACCACGGATCCTGCCGCGTATGTGGCCACCGGCACCACCGGGGCGAACGGCGCGCAGGTGTCCTCCACGGGTGGCACGCTGCGGCTGGACGTGGCGGCCGATGGCTCAGCGTTGGGCACCACGACCCGTATCGAGACCTACGGCAACAACAGCACCGGCGTGCTGGTAGCCCAGGCGGCTTCCGCGACCTCGCGGCTGCAGGCAGCAGACACGGTAATCACCACGCACGGGATGAACGCCAACGCCGTGCTGGTCCAGGGCGCCGTCGGCGGGGTCGGACCACAGGCGGCGTTGCTGCGCCTGGACACGCGCACCACCGATCTCAATGCCAACGGCGTGTATGGCCAGGCTGGCGCGCAGGTCAGCGTCACCGACAGTATCCTGACCACCTCGGGAAGCGGGGGCGGTATCCGTGCCGATGGCGCGGCAACCCGCATCACCGCGCGCAATCTCTACATCGGCGGCGGTGGCGCGGGTGGCATCGGGCTGAACGCCACCGGCGGCACCATCGACAGCGCTGGAACGACCATCATCAACTCAGGCCGCCCCGGGATGACGCTCAACGCCAGCGGTGGCACCGCGGGCACGCTGATCTCCAGTGGCGACACGATCCGTACCGGCGTCCTGCTGGGAACCGACCTGGCGCTGCCGACCTTTGGCAGGCCGATCGATGCAGGCGGCAACCCGGTGACCGACCCCGCTGCCTTCATGGCGTCCGGCATCTCCGGGCACGGGGTGTATGTGGGCACGGCCGGGGGGCGGGTCTGGATGAACGTCACTCCGGTGACGGGGCAGGCCGACGGCGCACGCAGCAGTATCACTACGCTGGGCAACGCCAGCGAAGGCTTCAACATCCAGGGCGTGGATGCGATCGCGACCCTGGCCAATGTGAGTGTCTCCACGCGCGGCACCGATTCCATCGGTGCACGCGCGGCGGGGGCTGGGCAGATCCGTACGAGCGGCATGACCGTCACCACCAGCGGGTTGCATGGCTACGGGCTGGCCGCGTATGCCGACAGCCTGCTGACTGCGACGGCAAGCAGCATCGCCACCACAGGCGTGCAGGCGCACGGGCTGATTGCCTGGGCCGACAACGGGCACCTGCTGCTGGGCGGCGGCAGCCATGTCACTACCCGCGGTGCGCTGGCCCACGCAGCGGTGGCATGGAACGGCGGTCGGGTGGACGTGGCGGATACCACGCTGGCCACGACCGGTCCCGGCGCGGCGGCGTTGCTGGTCCGTGGCGACCCCGCCCCAGCCTCGGCGTTCGTTACGCAGTCCACGCTATCCGCTGCGGACGGCCCCGGCGTGGGCGCCATCGGTGCGGCGCAGATCGACCTGACCGGCACCACGGTGCAAGGCCGCGACCTGTGGCTCAAGGTCGGTGCCATTGCCGATTTCGACGGGCTCGACGCCGCTGTCCCGCTCCTTCCCCCGGACCTTCCGCCCGATGATCCGCCAGTGCCCCTGCCGATGGCCTTACCGGCGCCGCAGGGTGTGTTGCCGGCCGCCGACACCCCGACCCTTGCCAGCATCACCGCGACCGGCAGCGTGCTCACCGGCGCCGCGATCACCCTGCCCGGCAGCCTCTCCAATGTGGCGCTGCATGACACGCTGTGGAACCTGACCGGCAGCTCCACGCTCACCACGCTGCTCAATGATCGCAGCCGGATCGCGTTCGCGGTGCCTGGCGGAGATCCCGTCCAAGTGGTCAGCTACAGAACCCTGACCGTGTCGCGCTACAGCGGTAATGGCACGCTCGCGCTGAACACCTGGCTGGGCGACGATGCCTCGCCCTCGGACCAGCTGGTCGTGGTGGATGGCAGCAGCAGTGGCCCGGGCGTGCTGGAGATACACAACACCGGCGGACGTGGCGACCGGACGCTGGCCGATGGCATCCGTGTGGTGCAGGCACGCAACGCCACCAGCACGCCCGACAACTTCGCGCTGGCGGCACCGGTGGTGGCGGGTCCGTACGAGTACTTCCTGTACCGCGGCGGCGCGGCCACGGTCTCCGGCGCGGATGTGGAGAACAGCTGGTACCTGCGCTCGGTGATCGACTGCGCCAGCCCGGGCGCGCCGGTACCGCCCTGCCCCGCCCCTCCTCTCCCGCCGCCACCGGATCCTGCTCCGCCGGATCCCGTGCCCCCTGAACCGCCCAGCCCCTCGCCACCCCCGGCCTATCGCCAGGAGGTGTCGCTGATCGCGGCCGTACCGGCGATGGCCCAGGTGTACGGCCGCACCCTGATCGATACCCTGCACGAACGGGTCGGCGATGAGCAGCTGCTGCATCAGCGCGGCGACCTGGATACCGAACGTAGCGGATTCAATGGCGCCTGGATGCGCTATCTCGGCCACGACGGCGAACATGATGGTGGCCGGCGCGGCATCTATGGCGATCGCGGGCCCGACTTCGACTACCGTTTCGATGCGTTGCAGATCGGTACCGACCTCTACCGGCGCGTAGATGCCGATGACCGGCGCCGCCGTCACGCCGGTGTCTACCTCGCGTATGGCAAAGGCAAGGGCGAGGTGCGGCACAACCTCCTGGATTACCGCTTCCATGCTGGCACTGACCGGTTCAAGGCCGGCTCGGTCGGCGGCTACTGGACAGCGTTCTCCGCCAAAGGCGCCTATATCGACGCCGTGGCCCAGTACACCTGGTATGACATGCGCCTGCAGTCCCCGCGCACGTCCGACAGTTTTGTCGATGCCGATGGGATGGCGCTGTCGCTGGAAGGCGGCTGGCCGTTCATCCTCAACGAGGGCGACGGGTCCTCCGGCGAGGACGGGCGTTGGCGTCTGGAGCCGCAGGCGCAGGTGATCTGGCAGCAGATCGACGTCGACGACCTCGATGATCACACCGCGCAGGTGCACTTCAGCGACGGTGACTCGCTGGTCGGGCGCATCGGCGCGCGATTGAATCGCACCGGCCAGCACGAGACCGCGCAGGGTGAGGCCCGCAGCAGCAATGCCTGGCTGCGCGCCAACGTGTGGCACGAGTTCCGCGGCACGCCCCGCGCCGCGTTCGCCACCAACAGCGGCTACGTGCCGTTCGCCGTGGATATGGGCGGCTCATGGGGCGAAGTGGGCATTGGCGGAACCTGGCAGGTCACCCAGACCGGCTACCTGTTTGCCGATCTCGATTACAGCTGGAGCTTCAATGGCGACGAGAACGCGTGGAACGGCAAGCTGGGCATGCGCTGGAACTGGTAGACGCTGTGATTCCAGGGGATGGTGACAGCCGATAGTGCCTGTGAAATCATGCGCGGTTGTCCGCCCGGCGAGCTTGCATGTTTCAACGATTCTTCAGGAAGAGCCGCACGACTGTGGCAGCGACCGCTGCGCTCGACGTCCGCAGTCAACGCCCTTCAGCGGGCGAGATCCGGGTTGAAGGCGCGACCGAAACGCTGTTCCTGTCTCCCTTGCCGGTGTACACCGGGCAGGTGCAATCCTCCCGTCGCCATTTTTCGGACATCAATGATGTGTTCCTGGACCTGGGAGGGAGCAACTGGGGAACCGTAGAGGGCGGCAAAATGCTTGCCGGCGGAATCGTCGGCCTGTTCGTGCTCGCGTTCATCGTGCCCGCGCTCATCATGCTCTACCTGGTGCTCGCCTACCCGGAGAACTTCCCGACGCCATGGGCGGATTTGAAGATGTTCATTCAAGTGTTTTCTGCCGGCGCGCTTCTCGGCATCCTCCCCTTGGGGGCATTCGCCTACGGGATGTTCTCGGATGAGTTCAAATGCGCAAAGCCCTATCCGGTGCGCTTCAACCGTCAGCGTCGCGAGGTGTGCTACATCGACCGCGAGAGCGGCCGTGCCCTGATCGTGCCCTGGGAGAGCATCGTTGCCTGGGTGTCCAATTCACAAGGCATCACCCCGTATGGCACAACGCGCCAGTACACCTTCGGCATGGGCCTGGAGGATGAAGAGCGCGACACCGTGCAGTTTGTCCTGCTGCCACAACCCAGTGATTCGCACTCACTGGGCCTGTGGGCGTCGATCCGGAACTACATGGAGGACGGGCAGTTGTTCAATGCACCCAACCCATGGTTCCAGGCATTGGGGTTGGTCCCGACCAAGGATCGACTGAAGCCGTATGAGGGCATGCACACCTTTGAGATCGAGCGTGAGGATGCTCGCGCGATGGGTTCGCTCGACGATGGCGGTGATGATCTGACGCTGGAACAACGGGAGAAGTATGGCTACGACAAACGCTCCTACTGGCCGCTCCGTCGCTGGTACGCGTGGCGTGTCCTTACCTTCTGGAAGCTGCCCTACCTGCTCGCCGAATGGGTCCATCGCCGCGGCCGTCCTTCGCTGCCGGCCGTGGTGGAAGCCTGGTCCCAGGCATTGCCGGAAGCGCAATGGGCCACCCCCAGCGGGGCGCTTGTGAACGCCAGCAAGCGCGTGAGAACGGCCATGGATAAACAAGGCGCGACGTTCGTCGATGCCTGCAAGGCAGCCGGCTTCAAGTGAAGTGACTGCTCCAGAGCATCTCGCGGGTATTGAACGGCAGCGGACGTGATCCACCACTTCAAACAGGCGATCCGTGCCTGCGGCGAGCAAGGCGATACAACACGGTGCCAGCCAGTACCGCGGCCACGGCCCCTGTCAGCGGTACCGATGCCAGCGTTGCATAGCTGATCGTGAGGCTGCCCATGGCGCCCCCGAGCGCGGTGCCCAGGTTGAAGGAGGCGATGTTCAACCCGGCCGCGACCGGGCTGTACGCGGGAATCAAGCGCTGCGCCTGCTTGAGCAGACGCAGCGTCAGCAGCGTCACGATGCAGAAGAAACAGATGCCCAGCGTGCCGATCAGCAGCATCATCATGGCCGGCATGCTGGCGAACACGTAGAGCCCGAGCAGATTCAACGCCAACGCGCACAGTGCCAACTGAAGGCTGCGGTCCCCGTCCATCGCGTCGCCCAGCGCTCCCCCGAGCAGGTTGCCTGCGATCGCACAGACGCCGAACAACAGCATGCCCAGGCTCAGCCACTGCACGTCCACACCAGTGACCTGCTGCAGATACGGCGAGACGAAGGTGAAGAACGAAAACGTCGCGACGCTCACCAGCGCGCCGATGCCGGCCGTCGTCAGGAGCTGGGGATGGATGATGGCCTGGATGCCCTTCCATGCGCCGCCGCGGGACGGGGCCGAACCGGCAGCTCCCCTCGGCATGCACAGCGCCAGACCCAGCATGCCGACCACGCTGAGGACGCCGATGGACAGGAAGACCACGCGCCACGACCAGAGACTGCCCAGGTACGTGCCGATCGGAACGCCGAACGCCAGCGCGAGGGTCAACCCGATCCACACGACCGACAGCGCCCGGCCGGATCGCTGCGGGTCCACGAGCCGGGTCGCCGCGTCGGAGGCGACCGCCATGAAGACGCCGTGGCCGAGGCCGACCACGAAGCGGATGGCCAGCAGTGTGACCAGATTGGGCGAGGCGCTCATCAGCAGGCTGCCCAGTCCGAGCAACGCCGTGGCCAGCAGCAGGATCTGCCGGTCCCGCCAGTGCGCGACCAGCGCGGTGATGAACGGTGCGCCGATGGCCGCGCCCAGTGCATAGGCGGCAATGGCCGTGCCGACGAGGGATATCCGCGCCCCGAGGTCATCGGCAATGGTGGTCAACAATCCCGCGACCACAAACTCGGAGAGCCCGAACGCGAACGCGCACAGGGAAAACACATAAATGGCAGCAGGCATCGCAGGTCCTATCCAGCAGAGCTGCGGAAGCCTAGTGCCTGGCCATGTGCGGGTGAAGGACGGTTTACATACTGCAGCAAGACGCCGCGCGTCTTGTCACCTCAGGGCAGAGAACGGGTCTGCAGAATCGCCTGTATCAACCGGTCGCGGATCGCTGAGGTCCGGGTCTCGTTCCACGCCATGAACAGCTCCAGCCGTGACACGTCCTCCGCCGCTTCCACCTGGAGCGGACGGAACACAACGTCCTCGCGCGTTTCCGTCGCCAGCGAAGCGGGCAGCAGCGCGATACCGAACCCCGCAGCCACCAAGGCAATCAAGGTCTGCATCTGCCGGCCGTGCTGCACGATGTCGGGCACGAACCCGGCTGTCTGGCACAGGCCGATCAGCTGGTCATGAAATCCTTTGCCGAGTGTCCGGGGCGAGGCGACGAATGCTTCGTCCCTGAGCAATGCCAGGTCGATGCCCGCCTTCGCCGCCAGCGGATGACCGGCCGGCAGCGCGACGCAGATCCGTTCGCTCAGCAGCCTTTCCATGCGCAGGTGCGGCGTCGTGGTGCCCGGCGTCCGCATGAAGCCGATATCCGCCTCTCCCTGCTCCAGGGCGTTGACCTGCTCCTGGGTGGTGGCCTCCCGCATCGTGAAGGCGATGCCCGGGTTGAGCTCGCGAAAGTGGCGCAACGCCTGCAGCAACGAGGCATAGGGGGCGATGTTGATGAAGGTCAGGGTCAGGTGGCCCTCCATGCCCTGGGCCACGCGGCGCGTCTGGGCGACGCCCTCCTCCAGCGACTGCACGGTACGGCGCGCGGTCTCAAGGAAGGCTGCCCCCGCCGGTGTCAACGCGACGCTGCGAGGGGTGCGCTCGAACAACGGGGCTCCGACGGCGCCCTCCAGCTTGCGGATGGCCTGGCTCAGCGGCGGCTGCGCCATGTGCAGCCGCTCGGCGGCGCGATTGAAGTGCAGCTCCTCGGCCACGGCAATGAACTGTTGGAGCAGGCGGGTCTCTATCACTGAAACACCAGACCTCTGGAATGCCGGAATTGAGGGTGTTCAACATACCAAATCTCTACGTTGTCCAGAGCGCGCCAGCAGGCGCCTGCTGGAGGGACTGGTCATGATGCTGCTGCTCGTCAGCGATGCTCGACGAGGGGCCGGACAGCGTTACTTCGTGGCGTCGCGCGCCGTCGCGTCCGCTTCCATCAGCTCCCGGCGCTGGGCCTCGATCCAGGCGTCCCCGGCGGCACGTGCCTGGGCATCGAGTCCCTTGTTCTGCCGGTCGTTTTCCTGGTACTGCGCCCACACCTCGGGCGTGATCGTCTCCAGTCGATGATCGGGGCGCAGCTGGATCGAGGGGGACGCCCCCATGGCCACCGTGAAGTTATCGAACAGCCATTGGCGGCGCTGCTCAGGCGAGGCATACAGAAGGTCCGGCTCCGCATAGGTCCGCATCGGCAGTGCCTGCTCGGCGAGGGGCGTGTCGGACGAAATCCTCGCCAGCCTGACGACCAGTCGCTCATGGTCCCGGTCTTTGTGATACAGGGCGGCGATGTCGCCATCGATCCACAGGACGTACGCGTACCCCGCGATGGGATGGACCTGGAACGGGTGTTCACGGACCAGGATGAGATCACTGCGGTCTGTGTAGAGCGCCCGCCAGCCCGGCGGTGCCGGACGGATGCCGCAGTCGACGGTCCCTGCCGTGATCTTCTCCAGCGTCGCCCTGCCGCGGCTCGCGGAAAGCCGCGTTGTCCAGCAGCGTGAGCTGTCACGATTGTGCGATGCCATCAGAACTGCGTCTTCGTCCAGCACCACCGCATCGGTATGCACAAACGGGGCGTCTGTGGCGTCATGATCCTGCAGCAGCGTCGCGAAGTCCTTATCTGACAGCGCACTGCCATTCTCGTAAACGGCGTACGTGGTGTGGTGCTGGTACTTGCTGCTGTTGATATCCAGCCTGCTTTCCGTCACGGCCACGACCTTCAGCGTGTCTGACGAAAACACGGTCTCCCGCTGGGTGCGTGCACATCCAGTGGTGAGCAGCGCTGCACACAGCAGCAGCGCAGCAGAAAGCAGGACGGAACATGTTCTGGCGTGCATCGCGCTGCTGCCTGCGGGTCGGGATGGGATCCGTGCAAGCATATCCGCTTCGGCCACGGTTACCGGGCAGCACGGCCCCAAAGGGGCCGCACTGCCCTGCCCCGCTGGATCAGAAGCTGTAATCCAACGAAACACCCACGGTACGCGGCTGCATCATCACCGCATTCCAGCGCCGGTACTGCTGCGCGCCCGCGGCAGGAATCGTCCTGCCAGCGGCGACGTAGATGTCCTTGTTGGTGAGGTTGGTGATGAAGAAGCGCACGGTCGTGTTCTGGCTGCTCACTTCGGCAGTCAGGTCAACGGTGGTGTAGCTGGGCAGGTCGAAGGACTGCGTTGAGGCCACCGATGCCGCACGCTCGCCGTAATAGCGCAGCGCGCCACCGACGCTCCAGCCCCATTCGCCGCTCGTCGGGAACTGGTAGTCGGCCTGCAGGCTGCCGGCCCATTCGGGCACCTGCGGCAGCTGGGCGCCGGATTCGGCCTGGTTCGGGCCGCCCGGACGGGCCGGGGGAATCGGAGCCGTCAACGTGGCGTCGGTGTAGGTCAGGCTGCCGCTCAGGCGCAGGCCGTCGACGGGCATCAGCGCGCCGGTGAATTCAACGCCCTGGCTGCGTGCTTCGCCCCCATTGACACCATAGGAGATGCCCTGCGCCGTGAGCAGGTTCAAGCGGATGTCGTCCCAGTCGATCCGGAATGCCGCCACTTCCACCAGCGCACGACGATCCCAGAAGTGGCTCTTCAGGCCGGCTTCGTAGTTGATCAACGTATCCGACTTGACCTGCGCGGGCACCTCCGGGGCGGCCGGCAGGATGGGATTGGGGCTGCCGGCGCGGTAGCCGGTGGCGACCCGCACGTAGGCCATGGTGTCTTCGCCCAGGAACAAGCGCGGGCTGGCGCTCCAGGTGGTCACGCTTTCCGAGGAGTCGGTGATGCGCTGCACGCCATCGCCGCCCAACGGACCGCCGAGTGTCTGGCGGAATTCCTGGTCGTTGCGCGCATGGCGCACGCCCAGGGCCAGATCGAAGCGGTCGGTGAACTTCCAGGTGGCATTGCCGAACAGGGCCTTCTCTTTATACGTGGTCAGCACCGAGGCGGTGAACAGATCAAGCACCGGATTGAATGCCGGGCTCAGTGCACTGCCGCGCTCGATGTAGGCGGCATCTTCATCGGTATAGAACGCGCCGAGCTGCCATTGCAGGCGACTGTCGCCCTTGGAGGTCAGGCGGAATTCCTGGGTCCACTTCTTCAGCTCGATATCCGTGTCCAGGCCGGCGTACGCCATCACCGGGCCCACGCCGGGCTTCTGCCCCAGCAAGGGGATGTACTCCACCGACTGGTCCTGCAGGCGCCATGAATTGGATTTCATCCAGCTGCTGGCGGAGGTGAAGTCGGCCCAGCCCAGATCCCAGTCCACCGTCAGGCCGTACACGTCGTACTTGATCGTGCTCGGCTGCAGGAACAGATACTCGTTTGAGTAGCCGGGCAGCTTCGGCTTGAAGGTGGCCGGGTCGAGCGCGACCGTCGCGAAATTGTCGCCCTTGTTTTCCTGGCGCATCGCGGTGAGCAGCACGTCCACCGTATCGGAGGCCTTCCACAGCAGCGAAAGGCGGCCGGCGTTCTGGTACACATCGTTGGTGTCGCGGCGATGCAGGACGCTGTTGTCGATCCAGCCCGGACTGGTCTGCTCGGCGTAGCTGGCGCGCAGGGCCAACTGACCCTTCACCAGTGGCACATTGACGGCGGCGCGCTCGGAATGGCCCACCCGGCCGCCATCGTCGACAACGCGCATCGTGGCGCCGGCGCGGCCCGAGAAGTACTCCAGGTCCGGCCGTTTGGTGACGTACTTGACCACGCCGCCCAGCGCACTGGCACCGTACAGCGTGCCCTGCGGGCCGCGCAGCACTTCCACGTTCTGCACGTCGTACGGCAGCAGGTCGAACATGCCGGAGGTCGCACCGGACAGTGAGCCATTGGCGGTGAGCGGCACGTCGTCAACGTAGATCGAGGTCGAGGCGGTATTGCCCATCGGGGTGATGCCGCGGATCGAGATCGTCGAGCGGCCCGGCGCACCGAGGCTGGTGATCTGCAGGCCGGGAACCAGCCCGGCCAGGTCATTCATGTTGTTGACCTGGAGGCGGTCGAGCTGCTCTTCGCTGATGACGCTGATGGACATCGGGATATCGGTGACCACTTCCACGCGTTTCTGCGCGGTCGCGGTCACAGTGCCCAACGTATGTACGTCGTCGCGGTTGGGGTTCTCGGCGGCGACCTGTGCCAGTGCCGTGGCGCTGCAGCCCAGGGCCAGGATGCCTGCAGTGCAGGCCAGCGACAACGCGTTCATTCGGAGCGAACAGTGACTCATGTGATGAGACCTCGGTAGCGAAGCTGGACGCCCACGGCAATGGGCACGGAATGCGGCAGTCAGGGCACCCCGTCGTGCTGGGGTGGGGGCCGGCCTGGCAGTGACGCTCCTGGGATGAATGGCTATGCGTAAGCCCATGTAGGACACAATAGTCCTGTTCAGAGAACTGTCAATCCTGCGTCGCAGCATTGACATGAATTCATGCGCTAGGCCCGCCCCGGACCTCAGCGTCCGGCGCCCCAGACTGCTTCGTCACACCAGATCGTGCCGTCGCGATAGAGCACCCCGGGCGTGCGGTCCTGCTTGAGGAAGGTGGGCCCGTCCAGGTCGACGAGATCACACAACTGCCCGACCACGAAGCCCGGCGCAGCGCCCAGGCTGCTGCAGACCATGCACCCGACCATGACGCCCAGCCCGGCCTCGCGCGCCGCGGCGGCGATCAGCAGCGCCTCGGTCAGGCCGCCGCATTTGTCGAGCTTGATGTTGAATACGTTGAAGCGACCCTTCAGGCCGTCGACATCGGCCAGGGTGAGCGCGCTTTCATCGGCGGCCAGAGGAATCGGCGACACGAATCCGTCCAGATCGGCTTCGCGCCCCCGGGCCAGCGGCTGTTCGATCAGCGCTACATCGGCGTCCACCATGGCTGCCACCAGCCGCTCGAGATCGCCGACCTGGTAACCCTGATTGGCATCGACCCCCAGCCATACCTCGGGCCGCGCCTGACGGATCGCCGCGACGCGCGCGATGTCCAGGTCGAGATCACCGGTCAATTTGACCTTGATCGAACGCGCCTGGCGATACGCGACCGCGGCGGCCGCCATCGCCGTCGGCTCATCGGCGCCGACCGTGAAGGTCGTGGGGAGCGGCCGCGGCGGCGGCAGCCCTGCAAGCGCCCATACGGGCTTGCCTGCCTGCTGCGATTCCAGCTCCCAGAGGGCAGCATCAACCGAGTTGCGAGCGCCACCGGCTGGCAGGATCGCGCGCAGTTCCTCGCGCGTGGGGTGTGCCTCGATGGCATCACGCACGGCTTCGAGCTGGAGGCGCATGGTCTCGATGTCTTCGCCCAGGTAATAGACGCCGGTCGCCTCACCGCGGCCGACGTGCGTGCCGTCATCCAGGGTGACAAGGCAGGCCAGCCGGCTGTCGAAGACGTGGCTGGCGATGCGGAACGGTGCGGCCAGACGCAGCGCGTCGACGGCGATGCCGAGGGTGAGGCGGGCCATCAGGCGTTCACTCCGGATGCGGCCACGTCACGCGCCACAGCGGGCGTTGCCAACAGCTTGATCGAGCACATCTGCTTTCCCTGCCTCAAGGTGAGTAATTCTCACATCGAGACATTAGTTCTCCGCACGGAGAACTGTCAATGGGCGCCGTGTCCGGCGCCCCTCCCTCGTGCCGCGTTACGGATTACTTCGCAGCTACCGGGGCCGGGGCCGGTGCCAGTGCGGCCGCGATCTGCGACAGATACTTGTTCCAGTCGAACTTCTGCCCTTCCGGTGTCCAGCCCAGACGCACGATCACCGCATCCTGCGAGGGAATCACCGCCATGATCTGATGGTTGTGGCCCATCGCCATGAAGGCATCGGGAGGCACGTCCTGCAGCACCTTCCGACCTTCTTCTGCAGCCGCGGCCCGGTTCAACCACAGCTGCGCGCCGTATGAGGGGCGCGGTGATGCTGGCGTGGGCGTCACCGCGAACTGGAGCCATTCCGGCGACAGCAGCCGCTTGCCATCGGCCTCGCCGTGGTTCAGATGCAGCAGCCCATAGCGCGCCCAATCCCGTGCCGTTGCATACCCGTAGGAACTGCCGACCAGGACACCGGACTCGTCCGGCTCGATCAGCGCGCTGCGCATGCCGGCCGGCTCGAACAACCGGGTCTGTGCAAATCGGGTCATGCCTTCCAGGGTGCCGCCGGTGGCCTCGAAGACGATCCGCGACAGGATGTTGGTCGTACCCGAGGAATAGCTCCAGTGCGTGCCTGGCGCATGTTCAAGCGGCATCGCGGCCGCCAGCGCGCCCATGTCACCGGCCTCGAACAGCATCTTGATCGATTCGTTACCGGGCTTGTAGCTCTCCACGAAGGCCAACCCGCTCGACATCGTCAGCAACTGGCGCAGCGTGATCGCGCCGCGCGGATCGCCTTCGCCCTTCCATTCCGGCACCGGCGCGGGGTCATCCAGCTTGAGCACGCCGTCATCCACCAGCAGGCCAACCAGCGTGCCCATGATGCTTTTGGTAGCCGACCAGCCCAACATGCGGGTGTTCTGGTTGAAGCCAGGCGCGTAACGCTCGGCAACGATCGCCCCACCCTGCACCACCACGATCGCACGGGTGTCCGGGTAACCGCCCACGTTCTGCTCATCGAAGGCCGCACTCACGGCCGCGTCCAGTGCGGCACGGTCGAGCTTCGCTTCTGCGGCGGCCTGCAGCGCCGGCACAGGCCGGTCACCCTGTGGCCAGGGGCGCGCCGCCAGTGGCGATAGTGGCGTGAGCTGGGCCGCCTGGGCCTTGAGCGCCGCGAGCGGCACGTCGCCCGTGGTCAGCGTGCAGCCGACCGCCGGGCGATGCAACGCGGTCCGGCTGGCCGTCCCAGGCGCGGAGGCGGTGACCGTCCCTGCCTTGCGATCGACCGCCAGCGCCACCGTCCTGGTGAATGGCGCCAGTGCGTGGATGTCGTCGCGCAGCACGTCGGCCTCGGCGCGGTTGGCCACGAAGATGCCGGCGCAGGCGATCTGTGCCGAGACCGCGGTGCCCAGATCCTCCGCGCTGGTGATCGGTGGTGCGGCGGCCAGTGCTGGCGCGGAGGCGGCGAGCGCCAGAGAGAGAAGACTCCAGCCGGAGGCGTGTCGGATCATGAGGTGTGTCCTGTGTTTGTTGGAGCGTGCACGTGGATCAGCGCGTGCGGCATGGGTGGCGCAGCGCCGAGCCCGCCCGGGCGCCGGTGTGTTTGCCGCCCTCGAAACTCACCACACCGTTGACGATCACGGTTTCGATGCCGGTCGGCGCGCCGGCGGGCGCGTCCCAGCTCGCCACATCGTCCAGCGTGTCCAGATCGAACAGCACGATATCGGCGCGCATCCCCTCGCGGATCAGCCCGCGATCGCTCAACCCCATCCGCTGTGCGGGCCAGCTGGTCATCTTGCGGACCGCGTCTTCCAGCGTCAGCACATGACGCCGCTTCACATACTCGGCGAGGATCCGCGGGAAGGTGCCATACGCGCGCGGGTGTGGCAGGCCGATGGCGCCGTCGCTGCCGTAGTTCACCGCGGCGGCCGCGTCACTGCCAATACTCACCCAGGGCTGGCGCAGCGCGAGCTGCACATCCTCTTCGCTGATCATGAAATACAGCGCGACCGCCCGATTGGGCAACCCTTCAAGCGCGATGTCCCAGGCCGCATCCGCCGGGTCCAGATTCAGTTCGGCACCGATCTCGGCCAGTGTCTTGCCATGGAAGCGCCGGTACTTCTCACTGAAGCTGTTGGCCAGGCGCACGTTCTGGAAGCCACCCGACGCATGCACCAGGTTGGACCAGCCGGGCATCGAACCGGCGGCAACCTCCTTTTTCATGCGCTCGCGCACCTTCGGATCGCGCACGCGCTCGATACCTTTCTCAAGCCCGTCGGCCCAGACCCAGCTCGGCGCGATGATCTCCAGCCCGGTGCCGCCGGCGGTGTAGGGATAGAGATCGGCGGCAACATCGACGCCGCGGTCCCGCGCTGCATTGATCGTCGCCAGTGCCTGGGGCATCAGCTTGCCCCACTCCGGCGCATAGGCAGCCTTCAAGTGGAAGATCTCCACCTTGACGCCGCCCTTCTCGCCGATCTCGATGGCCTCTTCAATGGCCTTGACCACGCCCTCGCTCTCGTCACGCATATGCGTGGCGTAGAAGCCGTCGCATTGCGCGGCCACCTTGGCCAGCGAGACCAGATCGGAGGTGCTCTGGAAGCTGCTGGGTGCATAGATCAAGGCGCTGGAGATACCGAACGCACCGGCCTCCATCGCAATCTTCACCTGCTCGCCCATGGCATCGAGCTGCTTCCTGGTCGGCGCACCAGCGGCATCGCCCATGACGTGCACGCGGGCCTGGGTGGAGGAGTAGTACGTGCCGAAGTTGACCGCGATACCCTGCGTTTCGAGCTGCTTGAAGTAGCCCGGCATCCCCGCCGCAGGCACCGGCGGTCCGCCCTCGCCGCCGATCAGCGTGGTCACGCCCATCCGCAACTTGTTCTCGGCCGCGCCATCCTTGAGCAGCGCCGCGCCGGACTGATCCATCATGTCGATGAAGCCCGGCGACACATAGCGCCCCGTTGCGTCGATCTCGCGGGTGCCCTTGCCGGGGACCTGGCCGACCTGGACCACCCGCCCCTCCTTGACCGCCACATCGGCACGGACCCACGGATTGCCGGCACCGTCGAGCACGCGTCCACCGCGGATCACCAGGTCATAGTCGGCCGCGGCCGCGTTGGCGGCGAACAGCATCGATACGCCCGCCCAGAGCAGGGTGCGCTTCATCATTGCATCTCCTTGTTGGTGCGCGCCTGCGCACGCACGTCATCCACGACCTCGCGAACCGCATCCACCACGCGATCAGGCTGATCGATCTGGATGTAGTGGCCGGAATCGCTCACGATCTGTTGCTGCCCGCGGCTGGACAGGGCGGCCTGCTCGGCATGCAAGGTGCGCCATTCCTGCTTGAACCGGGCGCCCTCCTCCGCCGTCAGGCCCATCTTCTTCAGCTCGTCGGGCTTGAACGGCTTCAACGCGGTCAGCACGATCACCGGGCGGTCGCCAAACGACGTAACCGCGCGGGCATCGTCCATGCTGCTGTCGAAGCCGTCGAGTTCTGCGGTCGCGCCTGTGACCGAGGCACTGGAGAAGGCGGTGATCTCCGCGGCCTCATCCTTCGGGCGTGGACCATGATCGGCGCGCGAGAACAGGAAGCGCACCAGGCCGGTCCGTGACAGTGCCGTGGTGGTATGCATCAACAGCGACACCTTCTTCGGGTGGACATCGATGCTCACCACGCTGCCGAGCCGGGCGATCTGATCCGGGTGCGAGGGGTCGACCATCACCAGCCCGGCGACCTGATCGCCGTAGCGCCCCACATAGGTCCGGATGTACGGCCCGCCGATGGAATGGCCGACCAGCACCAGCGGATCGGTGATGCCCGCGCCTTTCAACAGGGCGTGCAGGTCATCGGCCACGGCCGACGCACGCTGCGGGGTGTCCTTCGCATCGCTGCGCATGATGCCGGCGCGGTCGTAGGCACAGGCGCGGGTGAAGCGGGCGATCCGGTCGTGCACCCGGGTCCAGTCCATCGTGCCGCCCGTGCCGAGACCGGACTCGAAGATCACGGTCGGGGTGCCACTGCCGCGACACTCGATATGCATCTGGCGTCCGCCGACATCGACCATCTGGCCGCGCAGTGGATGATCGGTCGCCGCGCTCCGGCGTGCCAAGGCCTCGTAGACCACCCCGATGAGGGTGATCAGGATCACGACCGCCAGCAGACCCAGCGCGATCCACTTCACCCACCGACGAAACCGCCGCCAACCCTTCACTGCTGTCATGTCGTGCTCTCTTGAATGGCGTGCTGAAGCCTGCGTTGCGCCGCAGGCGGTTGAGAATCCTCTGACCTGCCTGCCCGGCCAACGCAAACGACCGGGGACAGGTGCAGGCCCATATAGGATATAAGCGTCCTATTTGGAGAATTGTCAATGTGCAGTGCGGGGCGCGGGGCCAGCCCATGGGCCACTCCGGAGGCCACGCTACCCAGCGCCAGACTGCGACAAACCGTCGCAATCGAGCACGAACCGGGCATTTTCGCCGGGAATCCCGACAGACATGCCTTACCATCGGGCCGGTGCGTGCGTCCCTCCTCCACCGCTGGCTTCATGCATGGGCCTTGCTGGCGATTGCGCTGGTGATCGTGGCGCCCATGGTCAGCCGGGCATTGGCGCCGGTGAACGCGCCCGTCATGGAGGCCTCGCCGGCACCCGATCCGCATGCGGCGCATCACGCCATGACGGATGCCGACGCGCATGCGGGCCATCACGCGCATCACGATAGGGATCAGGGAAAGGCCAGCCCCGCTGCCGAAGCGCCTGCCGATCCGCATGCCAGCCATGAGATGGGCGTGGACTGCGAGTACTGCCTGATTGCGGCCCGTCTCATCAGCCTGCTCGTGGCGCTGCTCCTGCTGCTGACGCAATGGCCGGCCGTGTTTCGATCGCTGTCGGGTCTGGTCGACTGTCGCCGCGCCCCCGCACGGGGAACGCTGGGAGCTCGCGGCCCGCCGCTGCCGGCCTGCTGATCCGGTCCTGACCAGGTGCAGCGCTGCTGCCCCCTGCCCTGTCTGCTGATCCATCGTGTCCGGTGGGGCCAGGCGATGCCGGATTGGAACCGATGCCCCGCGCCATCCGGCGTCTCTGCCGGACCTTGTTCCTGCCCCGGTCGATCTGACCGTGGCGACCGATGCTGTGGACCATGACAACTTCTTTTTCGTATCGACCGTTGGCCAAGGCCATCACGGCCGTGCTTGCCGCTGCCCTTCTCCTTCCCGCCACCGTCGCCGCCCAGAACGGTACCGTGCTGACCCTGGGCACCGTGCAGGCGCGTTCGGCCGCCGAGCGCGAGCTGTCGGCCCGTTCGGTCTTCACCTCGGTGGATCTCATCGGCGGCGATGTCCTTCAACCGCAGAAGGTCGACCATAGCTGGGAGCTGCTGATGAATGCCCCGGGCGTGCAGGTCACCCAGTTCAAGATGGGCACCGACGCCGGCCGTTTTTCGTTCCGGGGTTTCAATGGCGAGGGCCGCATCAACGCGGTCAAGCTGCTGATCGACGGCATTCCGAGCAATGACAATTCGGGCGGCATGCCCTACCTGGATGCGGTGTTTCCGCTGGACATCGCCGCGCTCGAGATCGTGCGCGGCACCAACGATGCCCGCTACGGGCTGCATGCGATTGCCGGTGACGTGAATGTGTTGACCCGCCAGGGCGGCAATGACGGCCAGCTGAGCATCACCGCCGGCAGCTTTGGCACGCGGGATGGGCAGTTGGCCAAAGGGTTCGAGCGCGGCCCCTGGTCACAGAACTATTTCGTCGGCTGGCGCACGTCCGACGGCGAGCGCGACCATGCCAATGGCACGCAGCGCAGCTTCGCCGGCAAGTGGTTCTACACCGACCCTGACGGCCGGTGGCGCGCAGGGCTGACCAGCCGCTACTACAAGAACGCCGCACTGGAAGCCGGCTACCTCAGCTATCCGGAGGTGCAGGCCAATCCGACGCAATCGCCGGCCTACGCACGCGATGACCGCAGTGAGCGCGAGACGGTCCAGACCGCCGTGCACATCGATGGCGCACTGGGCAGCGACTGGAGCTGGAACGCCAAGGCCTACCAGAACAACTATCGCAACCAGCGCTGGGTGACGTTCACCGCGGGAGGCGCTCAACAGGAACGTTTCAATGATGAGACCCATCGCGGCGTGATCTTGAACACCACCTGGCGCCCGGACTCGCGGCTGGCCGAGTTCGTCCTCGATGCCGGCGTGGATGGGCAGTGGCAGGACAACACGGCCCGCCGCTACAGGACCGTCGCGCGCGAGCGCCAGGCGACCCTGCGCGATTGGGACTACACCCTCGATACCCGGGGTGCCTACGTGCAGGCGGTAATCCGGCCGATGGACGCGCTGAAGATCGTACCCGCCTACCGGGTCGATCGCGTGTATGGCGACTTCCACAATGGGGCGACCGGCCTGCGCGCACCGGTCTACGACTACGGCCTGATCAAACAACCCAAGCTGAGTGTGTCCTACGATCTCAGCCCGACCACGGTCGTGTACGCCAACTGGGGGCGAACGTTCCAGATCGGCAGCGGCAATGGCGCGTATCGCACGCAGCTGAACGATCTTGCTCCCTCCCTCAACGAGGGCTGGGAGGCCGGTATGAAATGGGCGCCCGTGCAGGGGCTGCAGACCCGGATCGCGTACTGGGAGCAGCGGGCCAGCGATGAGGTCGCCACCGTCCTGGGCGTCAATGGCGTGGTCGGGGCCAATGAGGTCGGCAACGTGGGCCAGACGCTGCGCCGCGGTTGGGACGCCCAGCTGACATGGCAGGCCAGCGCCCAGTGGCGCGCCTGGGCCGCGTACTCGCGGCAGAAGGCGGTGATCGAGGTGCCCGACCCCAGTGCGCCGCAGACCCGCGGGCGGCAGATCGAGAACGTGCCGAACTGGCTGGCCAGCGCGGGGGTGGACTACGCCCCGACGGCCGACTGGGCCTTCAGCGCCTGGGGCAATGGCCAGGGCGACTACTTCGTGGAACGAACCAACACGCTGGGACGCTACGGCGGCTATGCACTGTTGAACCTGAGCGCCACGTACCGCCTGGACGCGCGCAACAGCCTGGCCCTGCAGTTGAAGAACGCGACAGATCGTTTCTACGTGTATGCCTGGTACGACAGCGGTTCCTCGGGCTACTCACCCGGTGATGGCCGGGCGCTGTACCTGAGCTGGACCCGGGAGCTCTGACATGCCAACCCCCGCTACCCCGCGTGCATCGGATCGCTGGCGTTTCTACCGCGCGGTGTGGCGGTGGCACTTCTATGCCGGCCTGTTCGTGCTGCCCTTCATCGCCTTGCTGGCGTTGACCGGGGCCGTGTACGTCTACCAGAAGCCGATCGATCGCTGGATCCATCACGATCTGAAGGTCGTGGAGACCGCAGCGCTGCCACCCTCGCCTGCCAGCGCCCAGCTGGCGGCCGTCAATGCCGTCAGTCACGGGGAGATCTTCCGTTACACCACGCCGGACTACGCCGACGGCACCATCGAGATCGGCGTCCAGGAGGCCGACGGTCGACGGCAGGTCTACTACGTCGACCCGGGCACCGCGCAGGTGCTGGGGCACCTGCCCGACAAAGGCACGTTCTCGGGCGTGGTGCGGCAGCTCCACAGCCTCGATCTGCTCGGCGATTACGCCAGTGCCCTGATCGAGATCGCCGCTGGCTGGGCCATCCTGCTGGTGGCGACCGGCGTGTACCTGTGGTGGCCGCGCGGGCAGAACGGTGGGATCACCACGGTTCGCGGGCAGCCGCGACAGCGGCTGTTCTGGCGCGATCTGCATGCGGTGACCGGCGTCTGGGTCGGCGGTGTGCTCGTGTTCCTGGCCGTGACCGGCATGCCCTGGTCGGTGGTCTGGGGCCATCAGGTCAATGCCTGGGCGAACGGTCACGACTATGGTTACCCGACCGGGGTGCGGGTGAACGTGCCGATGTCCGCGCATCGGCTTGCCGACACCACCACGCCAGCCTGGTCGATGGCGCAGGCACAGCTACCGGTCTCAGCGGTGCCGCATGCCCAGCACGCCGCTGTCGATGACGGGCATGCCGCACATGGCGGCGGTCCACTCGGGGATCTGTCGCCGCAGCCCGGTGCGCTCGGCATCGACGCGGCCATGCGCCGGTTCAGCGCACTGGGGCTGGCACCGGGTTACAGCATCGCGCTGCCGCGTGGGCCCATGGGGGTCTACACCGCCTCGGTCTATCCGGAGGATCTGTCGCGCCAGCGGGTGGTGCATCTGGACCAGTACAGCGGCCGGGTTCTGCTGGACATGGGCTACGCCGATTACGGTGCGCTTGGGCGAGGACTGGAATGGGGCATCAATGTCCATCTCGGCAACGAGTACGGCACGGTCAACCGTGTGGTGCTGATCATCGCGTGCGCAGCGATCCTCCTGCTCTGCCTCAGCGGTGCGGTGATGTGGTGGAAGCGGCGGCCCATCGGCGGGATCGGCGTGCCGCCACTGCCGAAGCACGGGCGAAGCGTGGCGGGTGTCTTCGTGCTGCTGTGCATCGGCGGCGTGGTGTTCCCGCTGGTGGGCCTGTCGCTGTTGGTCGTGGGGCTGCTGGACCACCTCGCCACCCGTGGCTGGCGACGGACGTGAAGACCCGCACTTCACGCGGCGCACACTACCCTCTTGCCGTCACACCCCATGGAGCTGCCCCCTCGTGAGCCGGCATTGGCCGCCAACGCGCGCATTAAAAGGACTTACCTGTCTCTCCCTGCTTTGCATGAGTGGCGCTGCCATCGCCCAGCCCGTACCGGACGGCGCCGCTGTTCCCGCCTTGGATTGGCAGCAGTCCCAGCAGCGGCTGGAACAGGTGTCCGATGCCCTGGCCGCGGCGGATGCGTCGGTGCGCAACAAGCAGGACCTGCAGGACGCCACCCGCCTGCTGCGCCTGCCCGAAATCACCGGTGAAGTGCGCCGGTTGCAGTTCCAGAAGACGCTCACCCTGCCGCTGGGGTCCTTGGCGCCGGTCGCTGAGGCCTTCGGCATCGACTCGCCGTTGCAGTTCACCGAGCGCGACTGGCGCACCCGCCCGGTGGTCACTGCGGTACTGCCGTTGTACACCGGTGGCTTGATCCCGGCCGCCCAACAGGCCGCTGCCGGCGCGACCGATCAGGCCAGCGCCGAGCGCGAATCGCAGCGCCAGTCACTGAGCGTGCAACTGGTCCAGGCCTATTTCGGCCAGCGCCTCGCCGAGCAGGCGGTGGACGTGCGCCGCGAGGTGCGCGATGGGCTGCAGCGTCACCTCGATGATGCCCTGAAGCTGGAACGCGAAGGCTTTGCCACCCGCGCGCAGCGCCTGCAGGCCAATGTGGCCCGCGACAAGGCCGAGCGCGAGTACCAGAAATCGCTGAATGATCTGCAGACGCTGAAGGCCGCATTGGCCACCCTGCTGCGCAGCGGTGGCGACGTCCGCCCGCTGTCGCCCTTGTTTGTGCATCGCGCGCCGATCGGTGCGCTGCCTACCTTCGAACGCGATGCACAGGCCCGGCAACCGCAGATTGCCCGCCTGCGGGCCCTGGTGGCCCAGGCCGAGCAAGGCGTGCGCGTGCAGCAGGCCAAGCTCAAGCCCACCGTGTTCCTGTTCGGCCAGTACGATTTCCGCCGCCGCGACGAAATGTTGACCGACCCGGACTGGGCGTTCGGCATCGGCCTGAAGTACACCTTCCTGTCGCCCACCTCGCGTCCTGCCCAGATCAGCGCCGCCCGCGCGCAGCAGGATCAGGCCGAAGCCGGCCTGCGCGAAGCCGAGAACCAGGTGACGCTGGGCGTGCGCAAGGCCTGGTACGAACTGGATACCGCCCGCCAACAGTTCCTGCTGCTGGACAGCAGCATCGAACAGAACCGCGAGAACCTGCGGCTGCAGGAGCTGGCCTTCCGCGAGGGCCAGGCCACCTCGCTGGATGTGATCGATGCGCGCCTGGGGCTGGGCGGCGCACAGGTGGAACGCGCGCAGGCCGCGTATCAGTACGACGTGGCGCTGGCACAGCTGCTGGAGATCAGTGGACAGATGGACCGATATGAAGAATTCCGCCGCCGGGGCGACGAGGTGATCGCGCATGAATGACACATTGCAGGCGCCGGCCGACGCGCCGCCGCCGAAGAAACGCAAGGCCGGCATCCTCATCGCGCTGGTACTGGCGATCGTCGTCGTGGTCGGGCTGTGGCTGGCCTGGCGCACGCCGGCCGAACAGCTGCAGGGCATGGCCGATGCCGACACCGTCAACGTGGCGGCGAAGATCACCGCGCGGCTGGCCGAGCTGAAGGTGCGCGAGGGCGACCGGGTCACCGCCGGCCAGGTGCTGTTCGTGCTGGACAGCCCCGAAGTGGCAGCCAAGGAGCAGCAGGCCCAGGGCGCGCTGGAAGCGGCGCGTGCGGTGGCCGACAAGGCCGACCAAGGGGCACGCAGCGAGGACATCCGTGCTGCGCAGGCCAACTGGAAACGCGCCGAGGCGGGTGCCACCCTTGCCGATGCCACCTATCAGCGCGTGCAGAACCTGTACAACGAAGGCGTGATGACGCGGCAGAAACGTGACGAGGCCTTGGCCCAGGCGCGCAGTTCGCGCGAGCTGTCCAATGCCGCACGGGCGCAGTACGACCAGGCGCTGGCCGGCGCGCGCGACCAGGACAAGCGCGCCGCGCAGGGCCAGGTTCGCCAGGCGCAGGGCGCCGTGGCCGAGGTGGATGCGGCCCGCGACGAGATCAACGGCCGCGCGCCCATGGCCGGTGAGATCAACAAGCGCATGTCGGATATCGGCGAGCTGGTCCCGGCCGGCTACCCGGTCTTCACCCTGGTCGACATCGACCGCATGTGGGTGTCGGTGAACCTGCGCGAATCGCAGATGCGGGGCCTGAAGGTGGGTACCCGCCTGCGCGGCAACGTACCCGCGCTGGATCGTGATGCCGAGTTCGAGGTGTATTTCATCAATCCTGCCGGTGACTACGCCACGTGGCGTGCCACCCGGCAATCGTCCGGCTATGACGTGCGCAGCTTCGAGATCCGGCTGCGCCCGGTCGCCCCGGTGGAAGGCTTCCGCCCCGGCATGAGTGTGCTGTTCGGGTGGCCGCAGGGATGAGCCGGTCGGTGTGGGCGAGTGCCAGAGCCTCGTTCCAGCGCGAGCTTGAGCACCTGCGCCGCGATCGTGCCGATCTGCTGCTGGTCACGCTGCTGCCGGCCGTGATGCTGGGGTTGATGGCATGGCTGTTTGCCGCCTCGGTGATGCGCGATATCCCCATCGCCATGGTCGACCTCGACCGCAGCGCGGAAAGCAGACAACTGGCCCGCATGCTGGATGCCAGCCCCGGCGTGACCATTGCCAGCCAGCCGTCCACCCTGGCCGAAGCGCAATCGCAGCTGCGCCGGCTGGAGGTGTTCGCGGTGGTGCTGGTGCCGCGCGATGCCACCCGGCAGGCGCTGCGTGGTGAACAGGGCACGGTGTTCGCGTACTACAACGCCACCTACCTCACCACCGGCCAATCCGCCGTGCGCGATATCGTCGAAGCCGTCAGCGCCTGGAATGCGCGGCTGCTGGGCGAGCGCATCGGCAAGCAGGTCGGCCCGGCCACGCTGCGCGCCCCGCCGATCGCCGTGCAGTCGGACATCCTGCACAACCCGGCACGCAGCTATGAGCTGTTCCTGCTGCCACTGCTGTTCCCGGCGATCCTGTCGCTGGGGCTGGCACTGGCCGTGGCAGCCAGCCTGGGCCGTGAGGTCCGTGATGGGCACCTGCGCGATTGGCTGGGCGACACCCCGTGGTCGGCGATCGCCGGCAAGGTCGTGCCATACGTGCTGCTGTTCTCGATGTACGGTGCACTTGGGGTGCTCTACCTTGCCCTGCTCCGTGGCGATGGCATCGCCGGCAGTGCGCTGTTGCTGATGCTGGGGCAACCGGTGTTCTACCTGGCCTGTGCGGCGGTAGCCCTGCTGTTTGTCGGGCTCACCCGGGACATGGGCACATCGCTTTCCGCGATCGGCTTGAGCATCGGCACCGCGCTGGCATTTTCCGGCGCCACCTTCCCGGTGGTCGATGCGCCGCTGTTCACCCGGGTCTGGAATCTCCTGCTGCCACTGACCGCCTACGTGAAACTGCAGACCCAGCAGCAGTTCGTCGGCGCGCCTTGGAGTGTCTCGCTGTGGCCGCTGGGCACGCTGCTGCTGATGGGGGTGGTGGCCGGTGGCATCGGTGGCTGGCGGCTGATTGCTGCCGCGCGCAGCGCCGATCCAGCATTGCCGGGCGCACCGCGCGAGGCCGGTGCATGAGCCGCTTCGTCGACAGCCTGCGCCTGACCCTGCGCACGGTGCTCACCGACCGCTATGCCGTCGTGTTGATGGTCGGCGCGGTGGTGCTGTACTCGTTCTTCTACCCGGCGGCCTACCGCCATCAGGTAGCCAGCAACCTGCCCATCGTGGTGGTTGACCACGACCAGAGTGCCACCAGTCGAGAATTGCTGCGGCGGGTGGACGCGCTGCACACGGTCCGCATCGTCGATCAGCCGGCCAGCATCGACCAGGCACGCCATGTGCTGGAAACCGGCAAGGCCGAAGGCATTCTGCTGATCCCGGCCAACCTTGAACGCGACATTCTGCGCGGCGGCCACGGCTATCTGGTGTTGATGGGCAACGGCGCCTACCTGGGCCGCGCCAGTTGGGTGCTCGGCGGCGTGGCCGAGGCCCTGACCGCGTTCGCGCGCGAGGCGGCCGTGTCGCAGGCGGCGTTCATGGGGGCACCCCAGGCACCGCCGATCTCGTTGGTGCAGCGCCCGCTGTTCAACACGCAGGAAGGCTACGGCAGCGCCATCGTGCCCGGCGTGGCCGAGCTGATCGTGCATCAGACGCTGCTCATGGGCATCGGCGTGCTGCTCGGCGCGCGGCGGTTGGCGTTGGGCCGGCGCCTGCGCTTTGACATGCCGACACTGGCCGGTATGGCGATTGGCTTCGGTGCCATCGGCCTGCTCGGGCTGCTGTATTACGCCGGTTTCACCGCGTGGGTGCAGGACTACCCGCGTGGTGGCAATCCACTCGGGCAGTTGCTGGGCGGCACGTTGTTCATCGCCGCCACGGTGGCGTTCGGGCTGTTCATCGGCAGCTTTTTCGCGACCCGAGAACGTGCCTTCCAGGTGGTCGTCGCCTGCTCCATCCCGCTGTTCTTCCTGGCCAACCTGTCCTGGCCGGCGGTCACCTCCCCGCCCGTGCTGGTGGCCCTGGCCCACCTGCTGCCGACCACGCCCGGCATCAACCTGATGGTGCGGTTGAATCAGATGGATGCCAGCCTGGGCGAAGTCAGCCACGAGCTCTGGACCCTGCTCGCGCTGCTGGCGCTTTACGGTGGTCTGGCGATATGGCGGCTGGGCGCACGCAGGCCGGACTGACCTTGAGCCTCGCTGGTGGCCCAGCGCTGCTAGATCAGCACCTGCCGCGTGCTGCGAAGAAACTGATGGATCTCCTTCTCCACCGACTCATCCAGCATGTAGACCGGACGCTGGCCGTTGGGGCAACGCAGGCTGGGGGTCGTCCCGAACATGCGGCAGATCAAGGGGCGTTCTTCGTAGACCTCACAGCCCTGCTTGCCCAGATAGGGACAGCTCAGCTCCGCCAGCGCGGCAGCGTGCTCGGCATCGCTCTTGACCGGCAGCCGCGCCACTTCCTCACTTGAGGCGGTGACCGGGCCACAACAGTCCGTACACCCCACGATGCAGCGGAAGGTCGGGATCTGCTCGCGCAGCCGCTGGATCGCGTCGCGGGTGGTGTATGGCATTGCGATGGGCCCTGGAACGGCGTCGGCGGTGTGCCATTTTAACGCGTTGGCGCAGTGTTCACGCCGACAGGGTCGGTGGGCCGGCTTGCGGCCACCTGAACGCCGCGGGCGCGCCGCTTGAATCTGTGGCGGACAGACGCATTGAACCAGAGCGCCCGCGGTTGGGCGCTCTCAGGAGAAATGCATGCCGCACCATGAAAAGGTCGCCCTCGCCGGCGTCATCGAACACGTGTTCGCGCACCGCTTCACCCTGATCTGCAACGATCAGGCGTATCTGGCAGACCTCGGCCCCAAAGGGGCAGAGGCGTTTGCGCTCAAGGAAGGCGTTGCCGTCAGGCTGGAAGGGGAACAGCGTCCGTCGGAAATCAAAGTGGCCCGTATCGCCAGGAAGGGCGGCAGCTTTGTAGAGGTGGAGCACAAGAAGCCGCATCACGGCCCCAAGCATCGTCACCCGGAGGGGCCGGCGGACCCTCGTGTCGCCGTGGCCGCAGTGAAGAAGGATGGCTGGACGCCAACCGGCGAACCCGCGCGCAAGCCCAAGCACTTCGAAGTGCTCGCACGCCGTAAGGGTGGCGAGTGGACCGAGCTCCATGTGGACTTCTCGGGTGTGATCTACAAAGAGAAGCACGCCGACCCGGAGAAGTGGGGGCTGTAAAACCCGGTCGGTCTGAAGCACATGGTACCCAGAGCCCTGGAGATTCCGGGGCTCTTCTGCGTGTGGCGCCACACGACCATCACAGGCGGACGCGCATAACATGCGCGCCCCACCGGCATCGGGGCTGACCCAGCGAGCATCGAGCCAACGCACGTGAACCCACCTCCCCCTGCCCCCTTGCCCGTGCGCTCGGCTGATCGCGCGCTTGACGCCGTGAACTTTTTCCTGGCCGATGTCCGCGATGGATTGGGGCCGTATCTTGCGATCTACCTGTTGGCCGTGCACAAATGGGACCCAGCCAGCATCGGCCTGGTGATGACGGTGGCGGGACTCGCTGCCCTGCTGGCGCAGACGCCGGCAGGCGCGCTGATGGATCGGGTCAACGCCAAGCGGGCCACGGTCGTCATCGCTGCCCTTCTGGTCACCGGCAGTTGCGTCGTGCTGCCGTGGATCACCTCGTTCACGCTCGTGGCCGCGACCCAGGCTGTCAGCGCCGTCGCGGGTACCGTCTTTGCCCCGGCGATCGCGGCCATCTCGCTGGGCATCGTCGGGCCACGGGCGTTCGCGCGGCGCATGGGTCGCAATGAGACGTTCAATCACGCAGGGAACGCCGTTGCGGCGGTCCTGGCCGGGGGGCTGGCGTACATCGGAGGCCCGGTCGTGGTGTTCTACCTGATGGCCGCACTCACCCTGGCCAGCGTGGCCGCGGTGCTGATGGTGCCGGCCAAAGCCATTGACCATGAGCAGGCGCGCGGATCGCCGGCCGCACCGGAGCGACAGCCGGGGCCATCCTCCTTTGGCATGCTCCTGCGCGACCGTACCCTGCTCATGCTGGCAGCGTGCTGTGCGCTGTTCCACCTGGCCAACGCGGCGATGCTGCCCCTGGTCGGTCAGAAACTCTCCCATACCAACCCTGCGTTGGCCACCACCTTGACGGCGGCGTGCATCGTCGCGGCACAACTGGTCATGGTGCCGGCCGCGATGCTGGTCGGAACACGGGCCGATGTGTGGGGACGCAAGCCACTGCTGTTGGCCGGCTTTCTGATCCTGCCGATCCGTGGCGTGCTTTACCCACTGTCCGATGCGCCGGCATGGCTGCTGGGCGTGCAACTGCTGGATGGCATCGGTGCGGGTATCTTCGGGGCGCTGCTCCCCGTCATGGTCAGTGATCTGACCCAGGGAACCGGCCGATTCAACGTCACGCTCGGTGCAGTCTCGACGGTCTTCGGGCTGGGTGCTGCGCTCAGTCCGGGCTTGGCCGGGGTGATCGTGCAGTTCGCTGGGTATGATGTCGCGTTCCTGACCCTGGCGGCGATTGCAGCCCTGGCCTTCGTGCTGGCAATGGCCATGCCGGAGACCCGACCTCACACAGGCCGCGCTTCCACGGTGGCAGCACCGACGGACGCGACCTGACGCCAGCCACTGCGTTATTCCTGAGCCATGCATGCACGTCCCCACAACCTCCCTGATCATCTGGATGGTGACCGCCGTTGCCACCAGCGGTGTCATCTTTCGTCCTTGGCGGATCCCCGAGTATGTCTGGGCACTGGGCGCTGCCGTGGTGCTGGTGGCGACAGGTCTGGTGCCCATCCCCACTGCCATCGGGGCGGTGGCCGAAGGCGGCGACGTCTACCTGTTCCTGATCGGCATGATGGTGCTGGCCGAGCTGGCGCGTCACGAAGGCCTGTTCGACTGGCTGGCCATGTATGCCGTCCAGCACGCCAAGGGATCCGGGCGGCGCCTGTTTGATCTGGTCTTCCTGGTTGGCACGCTGGTGACCATTTTCCTGTCCAACGACGCCACCGCCGTGGTGCTCACACCGGCGGTTTACGCGGCCTGCAAAGCGGCCCGCGCCAATCCACTGCCCTACCTGTTCGTCTGCGCCTTCATTGCCAACGCAGCCAGCTTCGTGCTGCCGATCTCCAACCCCGCCAACCTGGTCGTGTTCGGCAGCCACATGCCCTCGCTGCCTGAGTGGCTGCGGCAGTTCAGCCTGCCGTCGCTGGCGGCGATCACCATGACGTATCTGGTGCTGCGCCTGGCTCAGCGCCGTGAGATCGCGCACCCCCTGGCGGAGCGGATCGAGCACCGCGCCCTGTCCGAGGGCGGTCGCCTGTGCGCCATCGGTGTCGGGCTCACCGGCATCGTGCTGCTGGTGACCTCGGCGATGAACGGCCCGCTCGGCGTGACGACCTTCTGCGCAGGTGCGCTCACCTTGGCGGCGGTTCGCCTTCGCCAGCGTCGCAGCCCGCTGCCGATACTGCGTCACGTCGCCTGGGGGGTGCTGCCCCTGGTGGCTGGCCTGTTCGTGCTGGTCGAAGCCGTTGCCCAGACCGGGGTGATCCGCACGGCGGCGCACGCATTGGATGCGCTGGCACGGACCTCGCCTTCGGAAGCCAGCTGGGTGGCAGGGATCGCGGCAGCGGTGGCGAGCAATCTGGCCAACAACCTGCCCATCGGGCTGGTGGCCGGCTCGCTGGGGCAGATGGCGGAGCTGCCGGCGCAGACCCGCGCGGCGCTGCTCATCGGTGTCGATCTGGGTCCGAACCTGTCGGTGACGGGATCGCTGGCGACGATGCTGTGGCTGGTCGCGCTGCGTCGAGAGGGCGAGAACGTCAGCGCGCTGCAGTTCTTCAAGCTGGGCATGCTGGTGATGCCACCGGCATTGATCGCGGCGTTGCTGCTGCTCTGATGATCGCGTGGCGTCGCGGCAATGCCGTGACGCCGACACGCTCAGGCGGCTTTAGGGGTCCACTGGCGCAGCGTGGCGGCTTTGAGCGACTGCTCGCCGCAGCCGGTCGGGCAACGCAGTACCCGCGCGGCCGAGGTACTGACAAAGCCAGCGCCTTCCTGCGCCTTGAAGATCACCTCACACGACAGGCAGCGCGCCACCATCGAATACAGGTGGACGATGCGGCCGCTGCAGGGGTCCTGCAGCGCGCTCACATCCAGCAGGTCGAAGTGGCAGCTGTCGGGCATCGCGCGACGGGGGAACGGAAGGGAAACGGTCGTCTGCAGGTTCACGCGTGCCAGCCTCGATGAAGTGGCACCCACTTTAGTGAGCCCGCTGTGGAGCGTGCGTGCACTGGACGACCGTGTCGTGTGATCAGAGCGTAGCCTGCGCCTGCAGCGTGAACACCCAGCTGTCCGGGCGGCTCTCATACGCCCCGGGACGGGCTACATACTGCACCGCAGGCCGCAGGATCAGCCACGGAGTGACCTGCACACCGTAATTGAGCTCCACGAACTGCTCGTTGCTCTGCACGTCCTTGCCGGTGATGCGCTGGTACTGGGCAAGGCGGTCGGAGATGTCCAGCCGGGTCCACGCCAGGCTCAGCACATCATCCTCGCGGGATGCCACCACACCGCGCCAGCTCAGGCCGGCTTCCCACGAGTACCGCATGAGGCCGGTCCTGGCATCCGCACGCGTGGCCACGCCGAATACCGACAGACCGCGCACGGTGTCGCCTTCGGGCTTCAGCACGCGCTGCGCCAGCTGGATGTACGAACCGCTGCGATGCGACGCGCGCGGTGCGGCCGGATTGCCGATGTCGTCCGCGTTGGACGTGTCCAGGTAATAGCCGACCTTGTAGGTGCCACCGTAATGCTCGCCGGTGTTGCCGTGGCTGTAGCCCACTTCCACGGGCAGGAACAGGCCGGTCTTGCCACGGTCGGACACGCGGAAGCCACTGCCCTCCTGCTTGCGCATCGGCACGACATCGTAAATGCCGGTCTGTGCGTACCAGCCCGAGGGATCAGCCCACTTCACCCGCAGGCCCCACTGGCCGGTCGGATTGTCCAGCCAACCGGAGCTGTAGATCGGGCCCAGCGGATGACCACACTGGCCGTTGTTGTTGAAATTGCAGGTGTACGGCAAGCCGCCGAAGTCGTTGCCCATCGAGTAGAAGCCGCCCTTCAGGCTCAACCGCTTGTCCAGCAGCCAGCGCTCGTAGGAGAGCTCGTTGAAGCGCAGGTTCTGCCCTTGGCCATAGAACGCCTGGTTCTGCACGTAGGAACCGGTCGAGCGGTCATTGACCGCATTGCCGAAGCGGTCGGAGAACACCACCCGCATCGTGCCGTCGAAACCGAAGGCCTTGCCGGTATCGATCATGGCACCGAAATCAACGTGCTCGGCCGTGGACCAGCCGGTACCCTTGTAGCCATCGCTGTTGACGCCCGTGGCGATCACGATGCGTGCGCTCGGGGTCACGCCACGGTCCTGCAGCCAGATGCGGGCCGCCCAGTCCGCACTGAGCGGTGTCTGGGCAATGGTGTCCACGGCCTTGGGTTTGGGGACCTCTGATTCAGCCGCCCATGCCGGCAAGACGGCCGCGGAGGCCATCAGCCCGAGGCTTACAACGAAGGAGGTGCGCTTCATGCCGAAGCCCTCCGCTGCTTGCGCCTGGTCCACGCGCGTCGCACCAGCAGGATCACCACCACGAAAGCCGCAAGCCCCAGGATGAGCAACGGTAGCCAAAGGCGCGCGATCTTGGCCAGCAGCGGCTTCTCACCGCCGTCGCGGATCAACGCGACCTGCGCTTCGGTGACCTGGTCACCCGGGCCGAAGGTGGTCCGCACGTACGTGGCGACGGCCGCGATGTCCGCGTCACTCAGCGCCTGCACGTACGAGCCCTCGGAGAAATGCGGCATCAGTACATGTTCGCCATCCACTTGGCGGTCGATGCCGCCGATGATGGTGGCGACCAGATTCTGTGGCCGGACCATGCCCACGGTGCTGTTGTGCACCAGCGACGGGTAGTAGCCGTCGTTGCTGCCCTCGCCACGCGAGCCATGGCAGCTGGCGCAGAGGCCGGAATACAGCACCGCACCCGAGGCGATGGGCGCGTCCGTGCCGCGAATCGCGGGCTCGCCCGGCGCCGTGGCGGCATCGCCCCAGGCAAAGGCCGCGCGGGTGGCGTCCTTGTCGGCCACCGCCGGCACCGTCCGCAGATAGGTCACGATCGCGCTGATGTCTTCGTCGCGCAGTTTGGAAAGGCTGTTCGTCACCGCCTCGGCCATGCCGCCACCGGCCTGCCCCTTGCCTTCAGCTCGGCCGGTCTTCAGGTACTGGGCCAGTTCGTCATCGGTCCACCCGCCGATCCCGCTGATCGGATGCGAGGTGATGTTGGGCGCGTACCAATCGCCCAGCGAACCACCGGCAAAGGCCTTGCCGCCCACTTCCTGCATCATCAGGCCGCGTGGACTGTGGCAGCTGGAGCAGTGCGCCAACCCTTCCACCAGGTAGGCACCCCGATTCCACTGGGCACTCTGCGCCGGATCAGGTTTGAAGGGGGTCTTGTCGAGGAACAGCAGATTCCACACCGCCATGGACGAGCGCACGCTGAAGGGGAATGGCAGTTCGGTGGTACGTGCCTCCTCATCGACCGGGGCGACCGCCTGCATGAAGTAGACGTACAGCGCGTGGATGTCCTCGTCGGTCAGCTTGGCGTACGAGGTGTACGGCATCGCCGGATACAGACGGGCACCATCCTTGCGCACGCCCTCCCGGACCGCCTTGGCGAAATCGGCCTCCGTGTAGTTGCCAATGCCGTGGGACGTGGACGGGGTGATGTTGCTCGCCCAGATCTCACCCAGCGGCGAGGCGATCGCGTAGCCGCCGGCGTAGGGCTTGCCCTGCTTCGGGCTGGTGTGGCACGCCACGCAGTCCGCGGCCACGGACAGGTAGCGCCCACGTTCGACGGCGTCGTCGGCGCGCGCGGTGTGGCTGACGCCGGCCAGCAGGCCCAATGCGATGAGCAGGAAGGTCTTCATGCCGCACGCTCGATGGCATCGGCCGCGCGCAGGGCCAGCGCGGCCATGGTCAAGGTGCTGTTGACGACGCTGGCCGAGACCATCGCGCTGCCACCTGGGAGCCACAGGTTCGGGTGATCATGCGCGCGGCAATCGCCATCCACCACGGAATCGCGCGGGTCCGCGCCCATGATGGTCGAGCCCATGATGTGGTTGTTGGCATTGAGCGCCGTGGTGATCACGAATTCTTCGGCGTTGAACAGCTTGCCGATGTGCCGCAGCTGCTCGCAGGATTTGTCGTAGCCCTTGCGCGCGTAGTCGCCCAGCGAGTAATGGATGTCCGGGCACGCCAGGCCGTGGCCATCGACGCGGGTCGTGGACAGCGTCAGGCGGTTGGTCGGGTCGGGCAGCGGCTCCAGGCTGATCGACAGGTCCACGCCGTAGATCGCGCGCCGTCGGATTTCCGCGTCCAGCGCCTCACCGGCCAGCCCCATCTTCAACGCATGGTCGGTGGCGATCGCCACCCGGCTGATGTTGTTGAGGATGATCTTGGTCGCCGAATACTCCGACCGGAACGCGCCATCGCGTGGCCCGACCATGCAGCTGGACTGCGCCGGGCCACGCCCCAGCCAGATCGGGCGGTCCGCAATGAAGGAGCAGTGGAAGCCGGAGTGGTCCAGCATGTTGCGCCCGACCTGGTCGGACGAATTGGCGATGCCGTTCGGGTTCTGTTCGTTGGCAGCGAGCAGCAGCAGGCGTGGCGTTTCCAGCGCGTTGCAGGCGATCACGAAACTGCGGCCGGTAGCCTTGTGGCTGACCTTGTCGCTGTCATACCAGTGGATGGCGGTGACCCGGTTCTGCGCATCGGTGTCGATTTTGTACGCTACGGCTTCGGCCAGCACCTTGGCGCCCAGCGCTTCGGCAGCATGCACGGTATGGACGCCGTTGTACATGGCGCCGATCGGGCAGATCGGCTGGCAGTTGTTGTTGCCACAGCACGCGGGGCGATCATTCCAGGGCTTGATCATGCGCCCCTGCGGAATCGGCACCAGGTTGTAGCCGTGCGGATTGACTACCTCGGCAAACACCTTGTCGCCGTTGCCCCACGGAATCATGTCGGCCAGGTACGGCCTGGAGCGCTCCGAGGGGCTCTGCTGCGCGGGGTCGTTCGGCCCGGAGACGCCCATGGCCTCTTCAGCGCGGCAGTAGTACGGCTCGATGTCCTCGTAGCTGATCGGCCAATCGCGCCCGACCCCGTAGGCGGACTGCATCTTGAAATCGACCGGCAGATGGCGCCAGCAGGAGGCAGCCCAATGCCAGGTGGTGCCACCGACCGCCTTGATGAAGCCCTGATGGAAGCTGCTGGCATCGGGGCCGGTCAGGCCGACGTAGTCGTTGGCGGGGAAGTACAGTGGCGCCGTGGCGAATTTCGATTGCGGGAACGGCCCTTGGAAATCGCTGCCGATGCGCCGTTCGAAGCTGACGTTGCGCCAGTTCTCGACCACGTCGGAACGGTTCAGACGGGGGCCGGCCTCAAGGACCAGGACCGATTTGCCGGCGCGCACCAATTGGTGGGCGATCAATGCACCGACAACGCCCGAACCGACGATCACGACGTCGGCATCGGCGTCGCCATCACGGAAAACCGGAGCTTTCATGGGAGGGGTTCCAGATCGATAACAGGGAAAAAAGGACCGCGCAGGCTCAGGCGTGGGCGCGAATCGGGGCCGGCGGCTCAGCGGTCCACCAGGCGGGGCCACCTTGGGCGTAGGTCGGCGGTGAAAGACCGTCATCCACGCAGCGCTGCATCAGCGCATCGCGGTAGGACACGGTCACGGCATGCACGCCTTTGCCAACGGTGCCCGTGTACCACGCGGTGATGATGGCCAGGGCCGCGGGCTTGGCATCGCCAGCGGCCGCGATCAGCGCCTGCGCGCCACTGACCTGTCCTGCCAGGGTGACCAAGGCGGGGAACTGCGCATGCAGCGCTGGCTGAAGGGTGGCAAACGCCTGTTCGATCCGGTCGGCCGTGGCCGGGTCCAGATCGGTCTTGCCGGTCAGGGCATGAGAGAGGTCGAGGAAGGCGGTGTCGGTCTTTGCCGCAGGCAATGTGGCAGCCGGCGCTGCCACCGCAGGCGCTTTGTCACGGCAGGCCGCGAGCAGCGACACCGAACCGACCGCAAGAAGGAAGCCTCGTCGTGTGAGGCCCTGCCCCCGACGACGCCCGTCCAATCCCTCGGGAATACTCATGATGTGAACTCTGCTCCGTAACACGCCGGCTCCCCGCCCGTAGACCACGGAACGGCTAAGCATCGACGGCGGCAAGGGTACTCCATGCGGTTGTCGTCAAAGAGTGATCAACGGGGTGATCACGCATCGCCAACGGCGTCGGCGCTACAAACCGGATTCGTCATCACTGCAGGAGAATCGCCATGCGAATCGTGTTGTTGAGTGCCCTCGCGACCCTCGCGCTGTCGGCCTGCAGCCAGGATGAGCGTAACGAGCAAGGCCAGCATGCCGATGCGATCGAGCAGCCTGCCGCCGCGACGGCGCCTGCGGGTGGTGAGGCCGCGCGTAACGTGCCCGGGGGTGGCAGCGGCACGGCGGCCTCCGAGGAGCAGGACTCCGGCCATGGCACCGAGAGCTCCGCGGAGCCGAAACACGCAGCGCCGCCGAAGCCGTAGCACGTCATGACGCCACTCGATAAACCACTGCGCCGGGAAGTCCAGATCGGCGACGAGACCTATACGCTGACCATCGATCCAGACGGGATGAAGCTGGTGTCCAAGGGCAAACGGAACGGCCTCACGTTGAAGTGGACCGAGCTGGTGAATGGTGACGCGGCGCTGGCGACGGCGCTGCAGGCTTCGCTCCAGGTGCGCTGAAGCCCCCAGGCCGGCGGCAACCAGCTGCAATGACCCCCATGGCCATCTGCACATCGGGCTGCATGGGTGCCGCCTGATCAGCACCAAATCCCAGGATCAGGGACAATAGCCTCCCACCGTATGCCCCGGGCTGCTGGCGGATGCCCCCTCAGGGGCCGTCGCGCGGCGCCCCATGCCCGTCATCCTGCCGCTTTTCCCGGATCTGAATTGAATACCACCGCCCTGCCCCCTGCCGACGACGACCTGCCCCTGACCGACCGCCTGCGCACCGCGCTGGACCTGCTGGAGGCCATCGAAGCCGACCGCAGCGTGCTCGATACGCTGCCCGAGGCTGATCGCGTCCGCCTGCACCAGGTGGTGGCCAAGGTGTATCACCCCGAGCCCAAGGCCCGCCGGGCCAAGCTGAAGCAGCAGGCCAAGGCGCGGCATCAGGAAAAGGTGGCCAAATCCGAGGCGCTGCTGGCGCAGACCGGTATCCGCGCCCTGCGCCGCAAGCCGGTATTCAGCACCCCGAACTACTTCCCGCCGCACGCGGCCGGTCTGCATGACGCCTCCAACGGCGAGAATGCGGCACCCACGCCGGAACCGGTGCATTCCCCGGAACTGCGCCACTGCTACGTGTGCAAGCAGAAGTTCACCCAGCTGCACCACTTCTATGACCAGATGTGCCCGGCCTGCGCCGAGCTGAACTTCGTCAAGCGCACCGAGACGGCGGACCTGACCGGTCGCGTCGCGTTGCTGACCGGCGGCCGGGTCAAGATCGGCTACCAGGCAGGCCTGAAGCTGCTGCGGGCCGGTGCCGAACTGATCGTGACCACGCGCTTCCCGCGGGATTCGGCCGCGCGTTACGCCGAAGAGCCGGACTTCGGCGTGTGGGGCCACCGCCTGCAGGTGTACGGCCTGGACCTGCGCCATACCCCGAGCGTGGAGGCCTTCTGCAACGAGCTGCTGGCCACCCGTTCGCGCCTGGATTTCATCGTCAACAACGCCTGCCAGACCGTGCGCCGACCGCCGCAGTTCTATGCGCACATGATGGCCGGCGAAACCGCCGCGCTGCATGAGGTACCCGAGACGCTGCGCAAGCTGATCGGCGATTACGAGGGGCTGCGCAGTGCCGAACTGCTCGGCACCACCGCCTCGGCCGCGCTGCCGGTGGTCCAGGGGCGCGATTTCAACGCCGCCAATGGCCTGACCCGTGCCGCCGAGCTGTCGCAGGTGCCGCTGCTGGAGGACGAGCTGGTCGCCCAGCAGCACCTGTTCCCGGATGGCCGGCTGGATCAGGACCTGCAGCAGGTGGATCTGCGCGGTCGCAACTCCTGGCGCATGCTGATGGCCGAAGTGCCGTCGGTCGAGCTGCTGGAAACCCAGCTGGTCAACGCCATCGCGCCGTTCATCATCAATGCGCGCCTGAAGCCGCTGATGCTGCGCACGCCCGAGCGTGACAAGCACATCGTGAACGTCTCGGCGATGGAGGGGCAGTTCTACCGCAACTTCAAGACCACCCGCCACCCGCATACCAACATGGCCAAGGCCGCGCTGAACATGATGACGCGCACCTCGGCGGCCGATTACCAGAACGACGGCATCCACATGAACAGCGTCGACACCGGTTGGGTGACCGACGAGGATCCGGCGGACATCGCGGCCAAGAAGGTGAAGGAAGAACGCTTCCACCCGCCGCTGGATATCGTCGACGGCGCCGCGCGCATCGTCGATCCGATCATCCACGGGTTCAACACCGGCGAACACGTCTGGGGCCAGTTCCTGAAGGACTACGCGCCCACGGACTGGTAACTGCATCCGGAACCGCGTTCGGTGCGTATAGAGTGGACAGCGGGCCGCTTGCGCCCGGCCCCCAGTCGATACGAAATGAGCCCCCCACCCTCCCCCCTGGATGAAAGACGCGCGGTGCTTTGCGCCATGCAGGTCGACGGCGTGGCGTCGTTGCCCGCGCTGGACCGGATCACCGCGCTTGCCGGCTACACGTTCAACGCGCCGGTGGCCTTCGTCTCGGTCCTGGGGGATGTAAAGCAGCGCTTCATTTCCCGGATCGGTCTGCCCATGGCGCAGACCGACATCCGCTCGTCGATCTGCGCCCACGCCGTCACCTCCGGCGGCGTCCTGGTCGTCCCGGACCTCGAGCAGGATCCGCGTTTCCGCGACAACCCGCTGGTGACGCACAGTCCCCACCTGCGTTTCTATGCGGGCGCGCCGCTGGTGGCCAAAAATGGCGTGGCCATCGGTGCGCTGTGCGTCATGGACACCCGCCCGCGCACCTTTGACGAGCGGGATCAGGAGCAGTTGGCCACTCTGGCCGAGCTGGTGATCGCGCAACTCGAACTACGCAACCTCTCCGGCAACCTCGACCCGGTCAGTGGCCTGCCCAGCCGGCACCAGTTTCATACGGATCTGCCAGGCGTTCTTTCGCGCTGCGCGGAAGGAACGGCTTACGCCGTCGCGGTGGACGTGCTGGATATTCCGCGTGCCAGCCAGGTCGGCCAGGTGTTGGGCCTGCGCCCGTTGGAAGCACTGATCCGGCGTGCCGGCGTCCGGCTGCGCACCGCGCTGGAGGACGTGGCGACCGTGTACCACGTCGGAGTGACCCGGTTTGCCTTCGTGGTCGAGATGCCGACGGCAGGCCACGTCGAGAGCCTGGTCCTGGAGCTGAGGACGCGCATGTTGCGTCCGTTGATGGCCGCCGCCGTCCCGATGTCCCCCCTCTTCCATGCGGGTATCTGTGCGGTCGATACGGATGAGCAGGACAGCCATGACCTGCTGCGGCGGCTGCTGGTGAGCATGCAGGGCGCGTTCGATGCGCGGCAGCCATTCTGCTGGTATTCCGCACAGCGCGACGAGAAGATGCACCGCGCCTACCGTCTGGCCTCGGATGCCGAACGCGGCCTGCAGAACGGCGACTTCCATCTGGACTACCAGCCGCGCTTCACCCTTGACGGTCGGCGCCCGGTCTCGGCCGAAGCGTTGATCCGGTGGAACCACCCCACCCTGGGGCCGATCAGCCCGGGCGAGTTCATTCCGGTTTTCGAGCGGACCGCACTGATGGATGAGGTGACCAACTGGGTACTGGACACGGCGCTGGATCAGGTCCGGGCGTGGCGCGCCCAAGGGCAGGACATTCCGGTCTCGATCAACCTGTCCAGCAGCTATCTGTCCAATGCCTCGGCCTGGCAGGACATCCGCAGCAAGCTTGAGCACAGGGCGCTGCCGTTCTCGATGATCGAACTGGAGATCACCGAAGGCGAATGGCTGCGTCCGGGGTCGCCGGCCATCGGCCACATCGCGGCGATGGCACAGGCCGGCATCACGGTGGCGATCGATGACTTCGGCAGTGGCTACAGCAATTTCAGCTACCTGTCCGACCTTCCCATCCACACCGTCAAGCTGGACAAGTCACTGGTCGATGGCATCGCCAGCAGCTCGCGCGCCCGCGCCAAAGTTTCGGCCATCCATCATCTTGCGCACGAGCTGGGCTATCTGACCGTGGCCGAAGGAGTTGAGCAGGAGGCGCAGATGGACGTGCTGGCAAACATGGGGATCGACGAAGTTCAGGGCTACCTGCTTGCCCGGCCCATGGCGCCGGCCGCGGTGATGCAGGTGTTCGAACAGGCCGCGATCACACCGCGCCCCGTCAGAGTTTGAACACCTGCTGCAGCTTGCGCGCGAACCACCCGCTGAAGACCAGCGGCGCATCCAGCGCTGACACACAGATGCACGCCACACCGGGGGTGGTCACGGGCTGATGCTCGACGTCGCTGTCCAGATCGGCCACATCGCCGGGGGCGAAATGCCCCAGGGAATCGTCATAGGCGCCGCGGAGAATCTGGGTCAGCTCGCTGTTGCCATGGCTGTGCATGGGCAGGCATTTGCCGGGGGCGATCTTGAGCATGATCAACGAGGGGTGCGCCGGTGCACGGATGCAGTGGACACCCGGGGCCATCCACCGCCATTTCAGCGAGCGGTAGGACGTCCCGAAATGCGGTGCCAGCGCGGCCGGCAGTTGATCCGGATCGTGACCAGCGGCGCTGCGGGCCACCGTTTGGTCATGCACGCCACCCGCAGGCGCGGCAGTATCCAGGCGCTCCAGCATGGTCTGCCGCAGTGCGGCCTGGCGATCCTCTGCCGAAGGCGGCGACAACTGCTGCTCCAGCAGCAGTCCGCCCACCCGTTCGGCCGAGCGCAGGTGCTGCCGGCAGTGCGCGCAGGCTTCCAGGTGCGCGGCAGCGACCACGGACATTTCCGGCGCCAAGGTGCCGGTGGCAAAGCCCAGGACGGTGGTCGGGTCCAGATGGTGACGAGGGTTCACTGCCGCTCTCCCATCAAGGACTGCAGCTGAAGAAACGCACGTCGGATATGGGATTTCACAGTGCCCAGTGGCATATGCAGCTCGTTGGCGATCTCGGCGTGGGTTTTTGCTTCGAAGTAGGACATCCGGATCAATCGGGCCTGCGTTGCGGAGAGTTCGTCCAGCCGCTGCTTGAGCCTGACGTGCTCGGTATGCCGTTCGGCCAGAGAGCCACTGCCGTCCTCTTCCTCCGCCGCCTGCTCGACCACCTCATGGGCATGCACCCAGATATGTTCGCGACGTACCCGGTCGATATGCAGATTGCGCGCCACCCGGTAGAGCCACGTGCCCAGGCTGCTGCGCGCCGGATCATAGAGCTCGGCCCGGTTCCACAGTTTCAGCAGCACTTCCTGGGCCAGATCCTCGGCCACGCCATCGGGCGCCCCCAGCCCACTCAGGTAGCGGCACAGGCGCGGCATGAAATGATCGTAGATGCGCATGAAGCACTCCCGATCGCGCGACGTGGCGACGCCGGCCATATCGGCCGCCCAGGTTTTCAGCTCCGGGCCGGGTTGAGCGGGAACGGCAATCATCCGGGCTGCCTCGAAGGGCGTCATCCTGGCGGTGGACGGGTCAGTGTCCATCGTAGGCGAGTTCCGGCAGATCGGGGACATGGGCTTCATGGACGTGTGTACGGACGGCCGCGCGGTTTGGATGCAGCCGCTACCGGACCCGGCACCGCGGCCGGGCCAGAGGCGCCACTGTCGATACACCGGCTGCTGATATAGTCAGCCGAGCATGGCGGGCACGGTGCCCGGCCACGAATCGCAGGGAGTGGGTCATGGGTCTTCGTCAGGCAGTGGCAGGGGCAGTCGGTGGCGTTCTGGCCGACCAGTGGAAGGATTTCTACACCGTGCCGACGGGCCTGCCCTCCACGGCAGCGCTGTTCGCGGCGGTGCCGCGCGGCACCAATGCCGGTCGTGGCTCCAACACCAGCGCCTCCTCCAACATCATCACCAACGGCTCGAAGATCGTCGTGCCCGAAGGGTACGGCCTGCTGCTGTTCCAGGACGGCGCCATCACCGGCTTCGTGGCCGAACCGGGCGGCTATGAATGGCGCTCGGACGATACCAATTCGCAGTCGATCTTCGCCGGCGACGGTTTCGTCAGCCCATTGATCAAGCAGAGCTGGGAACGCTTCAAGTTCGGTGGCCAGCCGGGGTCGCAGCAGGCGGCGTTCTTCGTCTCCCTGAAGGAACTGCCGGACAACCGCTTCGGCACGCAGTCCGAAATCTACTGGGACGATGGTTTCCTCGGCACGCAGGTCGGCGCGGTCACGCGCGGCTCGTACACCCTGAAGATCGTCGATCCGATCCTGTTCGTGAAGAATTTCGTACCCGCCAGCTACCTGCAGCCGGGCCAGGTGTTCGACTTCACCGATCTGGACAACGCGGCCGCCAGCCAGCTGTTCAATGAAGTGGTGGGCTCGCTCGCGCCAGCCTTCAGCCTGTATACGAACGACCCGGGCAAGGGCAACCGCATCACCAAGCTGCAGCAGGATTCGCTCGGCTTTGCACAGAGCCTGTCCGCTGCCGTCGAGCAGGGCTACCAGTGGAAGTCCGACCGTGGCCTGGCCATCGTCAAGACCGCCATTGTCTCGATCGAGTACGACGCCAACACCCGCGAGCTGCTCAAGACCGTGCAGCGCGCCGATGCGCTGGCCGGCTCGCGTGGCAATTCCAACCTGCAGGCCAGTGTTGCCCAGGGCATCCAGTCGGCGGGCGAGAACGGCGGTGCTGCCGGCCTGGTCGGCGTGGGCATGGCCTCGGGCATGCTCGGGGTCGGCGGCATGCAGCAGCCGGTTGCTCCGGCGGCGGATGATCCGGTCGCCAAGCTGAAGAAGGCCAAGGAGATGCTCGACCTCGGCCTGATCACCCAGGACGACTACGACAAGCTCAAGGCCAAGGCGCTGGGGCTGTAAGACACCGAGCGCATCGACACCATGTCCGACCCCAAGATGCCACCGCCGATCCCGGCGGCTCCGCCACCGTTGCCGCCCTCTCCGGCGGCGCCGGTCTCCGGCCCGGGCTCGCCCCGGGAGGTCCCGCCGTTGCCGGGCAGTTTCCCGGTGGATCCGGCCACCCTGCCCCAGCCCATCCGCGATGAGGTGCAGGCCCCGGATCCGGTCGCGCTGGACACCGCCGCGGCCGAACTCAAGGACGGCCTCAACCGCTGCCCGAAGTGCGGCTCCAGCGATATCCGGCTCAAGCTGGGCACCGATGTGCTGGTCTGCCAGTTCTGCCGTCACGAATGGCACGGCGAGCGCGTTGAGGAGGCCTTCGGCTTTGGTGAAGGCATCGACCAGCTGCGCGGCACCGTCATCGCCTCGGGCGCGCGTGACATCGCCGCCGATACCGCCAGCCTGATGAGCTTCAAGTGCACCGGTTGCGGCGCCGAAGTCACGATCAATACCGAAAGCACGATGACCGCCCGCTGCCACTGGTGCCGGCATGTGTTCGGGGTCAACGAGCAGATCTCCAACGGCGCGGTGCCCGATGCGGTACTGCCGTTCCATATCAGCAAGGACGATGCGGTCGCGCGGATCCGCCAGTTCGTGGACAAGCGCCGCCTGTTCGCGCTCAAGGCGTTCAAGGATCAGTTCACGCCCGAGAATGTCTCCGGCGTCTACCTGCCCTACATGGTGGTGGACAGCAATGTCAGCGCCAGCGTCTCCGGCAAGGGCGAGATCCAGACGCGGCAGTACACCCGCGGCACCGAGAAGAACAAGAAGACGTATTACGACGCCGACGTGTACCAGGTGGATCGCCAGGTGGATTTCACCGTGGACGATCTCACCCTGGAATCCTCGGCCGAGCGTGGCAACCTCGATACGCAGACCAACACCAACAACATCATCAACGCGATCCTGCCGTTCGATACCAAGAATGCCCTGAAGTGGAACGCCTCCTATCTGGCCGGCTTCACCTCGGAAAAGCGCAACCTCGACGTGGAAAAGCTGCGCCCACGGCTGGAAGACCAGCTGCTGTCGATCGCCCGCGCCCAGGTGGAGGGCTCGGTACGCCGCTACGATCGTGGCGTGCGCTGGGAGCGCGAGCGCGTGGATGTGCACGGGACGCGCTGGGTATCGATGTACCTGCCCGTCTGGCTGTACTCGTACCACCAGCCGGGCCGCAATGGCGGCATGCTGCACTACATCGCGGTGAATGGCCGCACCGGTGAAACCATGGGCAGCGTGCCGGTGCAGCAGTGGAAGCTGCTGCTGGCCGCGCTCACCACCGGCACGATCATTGAAGCCCTCGTTCTCTTCTTCCTGGTAGCTGCCTCATGAGCGATGACAGTGGACTCTGGCTGCTTGCCGCCGGCCCCGCCGGCGCGACGGCGTTGTACTGGGCGTTGTACCGGTACTACCGCAATACCGACAAATCGCATGCGTTCGAGCGTGATACCGCCATCGAGGCCAAGCCGGTCACGGGCGCGGACCGAAAGGTCGATACCGTGACGGGCACGCAGGAGCGACGCATCCGCGGAGACAACGTGGCGGCGTATCGCACGCGGGTACAGCGCGACAGGGACAGCCCCCCACCCTTGTGACGCGTCACGGACGCGGCTCGACGAACCCGGGCGGTATCATGTGGCGTCAGTTTTCCGTAGGACGCCCCCATGCGCACGCTTTATCCAGCGATCACGCCCTTCCTCACCCATCAGGTGGCGGTCGACGACCTGCACACCTTGTTCGTCGAGGAGTGCGGCAATCCTGACGGCATCCCCGTGGTGTTCCTGCATGGTGGGCCCGGCGCAGGCGTATCGCCGACCCACCGGCGTTTCTTCGATCCGTCGCGTTATCGCATCGTCCTGATCGACCAGCGCGGCAGCGGTCGCTCCACGCCGTTCGGTGAGCTGCGTGACAACACGACACAGCACCTGGTCGCGGACGTAGAAATCATCCGCGCCCTGCTGGGTATCGAGCGCTGGCTGGTGTTCGGTGGATCGTGGGGCTCCACGCTGGCACTCGCCTACGCCCAGACCCATCCGGAACGTGCAACCGGCATCATCCTTCGCGGGGTCTATCTCGGCCGTGCCGAAGAGAACCGCTGGTTCGCCGAATCCGATGGCGGTGCACGCTGGGTGTTTCCGGAGCGCTGGGCGCGCTACGAGGCACATATCCCTGAAGACGAACGCGGCGACATGATCGCCGCGTACTGGCGTCGTCTGGACAGTCCGGACCAGGCGACCCGCATCGCCGCCGCCCAGGCCTGGCTAGGGTGGGAAGATCACGCGGCCACGCTGGAACACGACGTCGATGCCGTGTCGGGTGATGACCCACTGCACACCCTGGCCAAGGCGCGCATCGAAGCGCACTACTTCCGCAACCACGCATTCCTCGAGCATGCGCAGCTGCTGCGCGATATCGACCGCATCCGGCATCTGCCCGGCGTGATCGTGCAGGGTCGCTACGACATCATCTGCCCGGCGCGCAGTGCCTGGGACCTGGCCTGTGCCTGGCCCGAGGCCTCGCTGCAGATGGTGCTGTCAGGCCACGGTGCGACGGAACCCGCCACGGCAGATGCGCTGGTGCGCGCGACGGATGCGTTCGCAGAGCGCCAGTAAGGAGGCGTCGTGGATTCGATCTACCTGATGGTGGCGCTGGGCGCCATCGTGGCGGGCTTCGTGCAGGGGCTGTCGGGCTTCGCCTTCGGGCTGGTGGCCCTGTCCTTCTGGGCCTGGGTGCTGGATCCCAAGCTCGCGGCCACCCTCTCCGTGTTCGGCGCCCTGACCGGCCAACTGCTGGCGGCCTTCACCGTGCGCCGCGGCTTCAATCTGAAGACCCTGCTGCCCTTTGTTCTGGGTGGGCTGGCCGGTATTCCGCTGGGCGTCTACCTGCTGCCCATGCTCGACATGAACTGGCTCAAAGCGATCCTGGGCACTCTGCTGGTGCTGTGGTGCCCGGCCATGCTGCTGTCACGCCAGCTGCCACGGGTCACGGCAGGCGGGCGCGCGGCGGATGGCGTGGTGGGGTTTGCCGGCGGCATCATGGGCGGCTTGGGCGGCTTCACCGGCACCCTGCCGACGCTGTGGTGCACGCTGCGCGGTTACGAGCGTGACGTGCAGCGCTCCGTGGTCCAGAACTTCAACCTGTCCATGCTGCTGGTGACGATGGGCACCTATGTCGGCACCGGCATCGTCACCCGCGAGATGCTGCCGATGTTCGCCATCGTGGCACCCGCCATGTTGATCCCGACCCTGCTCGGCACCCGCCTCTACATCGGCATCAGCGACCTGCGGTTCCGGCAGATCGTGCTCAGTCTGCTCACCGTGTCGGGGATCGCGTTGCTCGCCTCGTCGTTGCCGGCGCTGCTGGGCGGGCGCTGAGGCCGCGCTGCGACAACGGCAGACGGTTGCCGACGAAGTTGACCACGTTCTCCATCGCATCGGGATCGACATTGCTCAGCCCGATCACCACGTAGCCGTGGCTCGGCAGCACGATGAGCGCGGCGTTCGCACCGGGCGCCCCACCCTCGTGGCCATACTGATGCTGCTCGCCCTCGCCGCTCACCATGAAGCCGTAGCCGTACCACCCCTTGGTGTTCTGCGGTGAGGTGGCCGCGTCCAATGCCGAGGCCGGGATCAGCCTGCCACTGCGCAACGCCTCGGCGAACCGGAGCAGATCGTGGGCGGTGCTGTAACCGCCGCCCGCCGACGTACCGCGCAATGGCAGGGTCTTGGTCTCGCGCACCCACCGGCCGTCGCTCAGCGTGTAGGGCACCGCGCGGCCTGGCACCAGGGTCGCCTCGGGCGCCGATCCGGTGGCGGTCATGCCCGCCGGCCCGAAGATGTGCTGTTCGACGTAGGCGTCATACGACTGTCCCGATGCCGCCTCGATGATCGAGCCCAGCAGGATGTAGCCGTAGTTGGAATACTGGTCCTGGGTGCCCGGCTGGAAGGCCGGTGCCGCAGCACCATAGACCTCCCAGTAGTCGGCCAACGTCTTGAGTGATGCTTTCCGGCGTTCGAACGCCTCGTCGAAGATCTCTCCCAGGCCACTGGTGTGGTTGAGCAGCTGCCGGATCGTGATGGATGTCGCGACCGCCTGATGGGGATAGTCCCTCAGGTGGCGGGCAATCGTATCGTCCAGTGTCAGCTTGCCAGCCTCGGCCAACTGCAGGATCGCCACCGCGGTGAACATCTTGTTCAACGAGGCGAGCCTGAATGTCGTGGAGCTATCGACCGGAATGCCCTGCTCCCGGTCGGCCCGCCCGCCCTGCCACGCCATCTGCACCTTGCCGTCCTGCGCCAGTAGAAAGGTGCCGGAGAGCTTGTCCTGTGCTGCCAGCGTGTCCAGACGGGCACGGCTCTGCGCGATGAGCGCGGGCATCTCAAGGCGCGCGGGTTTGAATGCGTCGGGTATCTCCACCCCTTCCAGCTGCAGCGTCTTCAGGTACGGCCGGTTCGCAGGATCGATGGCCACGGTGATCAGGATCCCGCGATCGCTTGAGGTGCCGCGCACGATCGCGGCGATCGTATCGGGCGTATCGACGGTCCTGGTCAGTACGTCAAACGGGCCGAAGGTCTCGCGGATGTCCAGATACCGCTGCGCGGTGTGGTCGATCCCGTGGCTCGACAACACCGCCTGCAGCGCCTGGCTGTCACCGGCGTTGTAGGCCGCCAGCCAGCGGCGGAATATCTGCTCGGCCTGCGCAGGGTCGGTGGGCACCCTGGCCCAGGTCGAGGTACTGAAGAGAAGCAGCACCACCATGAGTGTTCTGATCAGCAACATCCTGTGCTCCTTTCCGCTGGGCTGCCACCCGGCAGTCGGACGGATTATGCAGCGGCGCGGGATCACTTGGATCGTGCCGCCTGCCTTTCAATCGTTTTTTGCATGCCCATCCAGCGGGCAGTCAATACTCCCAGCGTGACTGCGATGAGTGTCCAGCTGCTCAAGAAGATGGCAAGCCCTATCCAGATGCTGCTCATGATCCGATGTCCTCGTCGTAGAGCCGTTGATGCGATTTCGTGCGTGGTAGCCGGTCACTTCGCAGGCATTTACTTTATGCGGTGCGTTCGCCCTGCGACATCCAATTAGTTGCAAATATGGCGTGGCTGCCTGCCCTGATTGCGACGACAGCCGCCCCTATCGCGAGAGACGGGGGGCCAGCCGCGGTCTACGCTTGCCTCCCGTCCGCTCCCGTGATGCCCGTGCGGCTGATACCACACGCATCGGCACCCTCCCGTTCCCGATCCCGGCCCATGACCCCTGAAACCGCTGCCCCGCCCGTCATCCCCACCGAACCGCTCACCCCCGCCCCCCACCAGGGCTTTGCAATCCGCATCGTCGGTGCCGCAGCGTTCGCGCACCTGCTCAACGACATGATCCAGGCGGTGCTGCCGGCGGTGTATCCGATGTTCAAGAGCGAGTTTTCGCTCACCTTCGGCCAGATCGGCATCATCGGCCTGGTGTACCAGGTCACCGCCTCGCTGTTGCAGCCGTGGGTGGGCATGTACACCGACAAACGGCCGCTGCCGTATCTGCTGCCGTCGGGCATGATCGCCACCTTCGTCGGCATCGCCCTGATGGCGATGGCCACGAGTTACGAAATGCTGCTCATCGCCGCGGCCATCGTCGGGATCGGTTCGGCCACCTTCCATCCGGAAGCCTCGCGCGTGGCGCGGATGGCCTCGGGCGGTCGCTTCGGTACCGCACAATCCACGTTCCAGGTCGGTGGCAATACCGGCTCGGCGATCGGGCCGCTGCTCGCCGCGGTCATCGTGATTCCGCATGGGCAGCGTGCCATCGCCTGGTTCATGCTGGCGGCCGCGTTGGCCATCACCGTGCTGTTCCGCCTCACCGGTTGGACCGTGCAGCATGGCCAGGCCAAGATGAAGAGCCTGGCCAAGAGCCATGGCGTCGGGCTGAGCCGTGGCAAGGTGATCCAGGCCATCGCGGTGATCGCGGTGCTGATGTTCGCCAAGTTCGTGTATATCGCCTCGTTCACCAATTACTTCACCTTCTACCTGATCGAGCGCTTCGGCCTGAGCGTGCAGCAGAGCCAGATGTACCTCTTCATCTTCCTGGCCTCGGTCGCGCTGGGCACCTTCATCGGTGGCCCCGTCGGGGACCGGATCGGTCGCAAGGCGGTGATCTGGATTTCCTTCCTGGGCGTGGCGCCGTTCGCGCTCGCCCTGCCCTACGCCAACCTGATGGGCACGGCGGTGCTGGCGGTGGTGATCGGACTGGTGATGTCCTCGGCGTTCGCTGCGCTGGTGGTGTATGCGCAGGAGGCCGTGCCGGGCCGCGTGGGCATGGTGTCGGGCCTGATGTTCGGCCTGATGTTCGGCATCGGCGGTATCGGTGCGGCCGGGCTGGGCAACCTGGCCGACGTGCATGGCATCGTATGGGTCTACCACTTCACCTCGTACCTGCCGCTGCTCGGGCTGGCGACGGCGTTCCTGCCGAAGACGACGATGCACTGAGGCGTTTGCCTCAGTGGAAGAACTGGCTCGGCAACTGGCCGAAGCGCTTCTTGAACATCGCGGTGAAGGCGCTCGGACTGGCATAGCCCAGCGCGAGCGCCACGTCGATCACCTTTTCGCCGTGCGCCAACTGTTCCAGTGCACGCAGCAGGCGCGCCTGTTGCCGCCATTGCCCGAAGGTCATACCCAGCTCGCGTGCGCACAGCCGCTGGATGGTCTTGACATCCACGCCGAGGCGGCCGGCCCAGTCCTGCAGGGTGGACGGATCGTCCGGCATGGATTCCAGCTGCCGGCCAATCGCCTGCAGGCGTGGATCGGCAGGCTGCGGCAGGTGCAACGGCAGTACCGGCAGCATCTGCAGCTCATCCAGGATCAACTGCATCAGCCGCCCGTCGCGCGACTGCGCGCGGTATGGCGTCGGTACGTCCATCGCTGCGTGGATCAAGGCGGCCAGCAGTGGTGTCACCGAGACCGTCGATGCGCTGGCCGGCGGCTGGGCGATCGCCTCCGGCAGGATGTACAGGCTGCGCATGCCGACCGCGCCGATGCAGCTGACCTTGTGGCCCGTACCGGCCGGGATCCAGATCGCGCGCGTGCTCGGGACGACCCAGCGCCCTGTCCCGGCCTGGACCACCAGCACGCCGGTTTCGGCATACACCAGCTGATGACGGTCCGGATGGTGATGCAGCGCGATGATCGTGCCGGCGCGATATTCGCGCGCCCGGCAGAATACGGGCGTCTCCGGGCCTACCGGCAGGCGTTTACCTTCGCCGAGACCCGGGGCGATGTCCCTTTTCCGATATGGCATGGCAATACCCTCGCAAACAACCTGCCGGGGGACTCTAGCGCGTCCGGCGTGTTTTCGATATCGGGCCGGCGCGGTTATCGGGGCTTGGAAGGCGCCACCACCTCGATCCACGTGGGCGCGTGGTCGCTGGGCTTCTCCAATGCGCGCACCCACCTGTCCACGCCGGCATCTTTCAGGCCGGGAGCAAGGACCGGATTGAGCAGCAGATGGTCGATCCTCAATCCACGGTCACGGGCGAAATGTTCGCGGAAGTAATCCCAGAAGGTGAATATCTGTGCGTCGCCGTGCACCGCACGCAGGCTGTCGGTCCAGCCTTGGGCGAGCAGTGCCTGGTAGGCCTCGCGCACCTCCGGCTGCAGCAGCGCGTCCTTCCGCCAGGACTTGGGATCGTAGATATCCGCATCGGTCGGGACGACGTTGAAATCGCCGATCAGTGCGACGGGATGCGGCAGCGCGACCAGGCTCTGGGCGTGTTTGTGCAGGCGCTGCATCCAGGTCAGCTTGTAATCGAACTTCGGGCCGGGCTGCGGATTGCCGTTGGGCAGATACAGCCCGCCCACGATCACCCCGTGCGCGGCCGCCTCCAGATAACGGCTCTGGTCATCGTTCGTGTCGCCGGACAAGCCGCGCCGGCTCTCGATCGGGTCCTGGCCGCGCGCCAGCAGCGCGACGCCATTCCACGCGCGCTGGCCGTGCCAGATGCAGCCGTATCCCGCCTCGCGGATCGCTGCCTCCGGGAAGGCCTCTTGGGTCGCCTTGAGTTCCTGCAGTGCCACGATGTCCGGTTGTTCGCGCGCCAGCCACGCGAGCAGATGCGGCAGCCGGGTCAGCACGCCGTTGACATTGAAGGTCGCGATTTTCAGGCGATTTCTGGCAGGCATGGTGCGTGCTGCATGGCGGCGGAGACAGGCCTCGAGGATTGCCCTGCGTCAATCAATCTGCCGCGAATGCCGGGCGAGCGTGGCGTGACGATGGCGGCGTTGATCGTGCATTGACCCTGGTGGCGTCACAGTAGGCGCTCGTTTCGGACTGGCAAAGGGTATCCATTGCGTGGAGGGTCATGAAAACGTGGACGGTTCTGCCGCGGCGTTTTTACCAGCGCCACCCGACCGAGGTGGCGCCCGAGCTGCTGAACAAGCTGCTGGTGCGCGATGACGGTCGCGCTGGGCGCATCGTGGAGGTGGAAGCATACGCAGGTGACCAGGACCCGGCGGCGCATTCGTATCGCGGTATGACCGCGCGCACCGCCACGATGTTCGGGGAAGCCGGTCATCTCTACGTGTATTTCAGCTACGGCATGCACTGGGGCTCGAACGCGGTGTGCGGCGAGATCGGTCAAGGCTGGGGCGTGCTGCTGCGGGCGTTGGAGCCGGTGGCGGGACTGACGTTGATCCAGGAAGCGCGGCCGGCGATCAAGCGCGCGCGCGATCTGGCCAGTGGCCCCGGTCGGCTGTCGCAGGCGATGGGCATCACCAAGGCCTTGGACGGCGCGGATCTGGTGCGCAATGACCGCGGCATCCGCATCGTGTCCGATGGGATGGCGCCACCGCAGGACCCGGTGGTCGGGCCCCGGATCGGCATCAGCAAGGCAATCGAATTTCCGTGGCGGTGGCACGTGCCGGCGCATGTGCATGTGTCGGGACGCACGGCGGCTAAGAAGACGGGCGGGACAACACCGTGAGCTTTTCGCCGCCCGCCCCCTCCCCGGCCCGCCGCGTACGACGCTGGCTGGTGCGGCTGTTCATCCTTGTCGTCTGCATCGTAGTGGCAGGGGTGGTGTGGAACAGCCCCATCGCCGAATCACCGCGGGCACTCTGGCGCCTGTCACAGATGCCTGCACCCACCGCGCTGCCCGTCCCCGTGGCGGGCGTGGCCGCACGCCAGGTGGCCAATACGTTCGGCGCACCGCGTGGACGCGACCGCACGCACGCCGGCGTGGACATCTTCGCCAAGCGGGGCACCGAGGTGCGCAGCGCCACCCCGGGAATCGTTGCCGATATCCGCGAGAGCGGTCTGGGCGGGCGTCAGGTCTGGGTGATGGGGCCGGCACGCGAGCGCTATTACTACGCCCATCTGGATGACTGGCGCGGAGGCCTGGCGCGTGGCGACATCATCGAGCAGGGCGACGTGCTGGGCTACGTCGGCGATACCGGCAACGCGAAGGGCACGCCGCCGCATCTGCACTGGGGCATCTACCGTGCCGACGGCGCTTACGATCCGCTGCCCCTGCTGAAGGCGTGGCCCGACGCGCCCTGAGCGCGCGTGCAGGGGCCCTTCACAACAAAGCGCACCGGACTAACACCCACGCGCCTAGCGTCGGACACTCAAACCCACCGGCAGCACCTCCATGGCGATCAAGACCGCAGAAGACCTGTTCATCCACGAGCTCTCGGATATCTACAGTGCAGAGAAGCAGCTGACCAAGGCGCTGCCCCGACTGGCGCGCGCCGCCTCCAGTCCTGACCTGGCCGCCGCGTTCACGACGCACCTGGAAGAGACCCAGGGCCAGATCGAGCGCATCGACCAGGTGGTGGAACTGCTGGGGATCCGGCTCAAGCGCATCAAATGCGCCGCGATGGAAGGCCTGGTCGAGGAAGGCAAAGAGGCGATCGACGGTATCGAGGAGGGCCCGGTCCGCGATGCTGCACTGATTGGTGGCGCGCAGAAGGTCGAGCATTACGAGATCGCCTCCTACGGCACCATTGCCGCACTGGCCAAACAGCTGGGCTACAAGGCAGCCGTGCCACTGCTGCTGGAAACGCTCAAGGAGGAGAAGGACACCGACGAGAAGCTGACGCTGCTGGCCCTGGCCGGCGGCGGCAATGCCAAGGCCGCCGCGGCCTGACCTTCCCGTTTCCTCTCTGGCATTGCGCTGCACGGGGAGCCGTCCTCCCCGCGCAGCGCGTTGCCCTTTCCGCGCTTGATCGCCGCCGTTGATCACAACAGGAGCCTGCATGTCACTGCCCCCACCCGTTCTTTACCACGCCTCGCTCGAGCATGCCGACGAAGATGAGGCGACGCATATCCGTGAGTTGACCGAGGTGTTTGCGCGCATGGCGCTGACGGTGGCCGAGCAGGAAGGCCACGCCCACCGCGCGGTGCACGCCAAGGGCCAAGGGTTGTTGAAGGGCCGGCTGCGCGTACTGGACGGGTTGCCGGCCGAGCTGCGCCACGGCCTGTTTGCGCGGCCCGGCAGCTACGACGCGCGGGTGCGATTGTCCTCGCCGCCGGCCGAGCAGCTTCCCGATTCGGTCTCCACCCCGCGCGCGATGGCGCTCAAGGTGATCGGCGTGGACGGCGCGCGTGCGGAAGGCGCCGAGGAGCAGCACACGCAGGACTTCCTGATGGTCAACGGTCCCGCATTCAACACGCCCGGCGTGGCCGGCTTCCTGCGCTCGGCCAAGCTGCTTGCCGCGACCACCGAACGGATGCCGCGTACCAAACGGATGATCTCCGCCACGCTGCGGGGTGCGGAGGCGGCGCTGGAGGCGGTCGGTGGCCAGAGCGCCCTGCTCAAAGGCATGGGCGGGGAGCCGCAGCACCATCCGCTGGGGGAGACCTTCTTCAGCCAGGTGCCGTTTCTCTACGGTCCGTACATGGCCAAGTTTTCGTTGGCACCGGTCTCACCTGCCCTGCTCGCACTGACCGGCGACAAAATCGGCTCGGACGAGGATGCGCAGCGCGACGCGGTGGTGGCCTTCTTCACCGACCTGCCCAATCCGGTCGAATGGGAGCTGCGCGTGCAGCTGTGCCGCGATGTGGAGCGCATGCCGATCGAAGATGCGTCGGTTGCCTGGGCCGAGGCGGACAGCCCGTTCCTGCCGGTTGCACGCCTGAGCGTGGCGCAGCAGGAGGCGTGGCAGCCTGACACCTCGCCGGGCGTCGAGGATGCGCTCGCGTTCGCGCCGTGGCACGCGCTGGCCGAGCATCGTCCTCTCGGCGGACTGAATCGTGCACGCCGCGTGGTAATGGCCGCCTCGCGTCAGTTCCGCTCCCGATTCAATGGATGCCCGATCCACGAGCCCGTCGGCTGAAACGCGCCGGCCCCGTTACGGATCGCGGAGCACCTTGCCTGCCGCGTCCCGCATGGCAGCCGTGATGCCCTGAAGCGTGGTCGAGCGGATCGCGGCGTGCTGCCAGTACAGCGGCACGTCGATCCAGCGCGCTGGATCAAGCTCGACCACGGCGTTTCTCTGCAGCGCAGTGGAGGCGAGCGACTCGGGCACCAGGCACCAGCCCAGCCCAAGTGCAGCGGCCTCGACAAAACCCGTCGACGTAGGCAGGTAGTGCACCGGCGGGGACAGCGTGGCGCGCGTAACGGTGCGTAGATACCGCGCCTGCAGCCGGTCCTTGCGGTTGAAGACGATCATCGGGGCAGTGGCCAGGGATGCCGCGCTCACGCCCACACCGAAATACGCCGCTTTGAGTGCCGGCGCCGCGATCGCCAGATAGCGCATCGTGCCCAGCGGATGGACATTGCAGCCCTGCAGGGCCTTGGCATCCGCCGTCACCGCGCCCAGTGCCGAGCCGTCTCGCAGCAGATCCAGCGTGTGGTCCTGGTCGTCCACGCGCAGGTCGAAGGTATAGCCATGCGCAGCATGCAACGCGGCCAGCGCGGGAAGAAACCAGGTTTCGAGCGAGTCGTCGTTGACCGCCAGGCAGACGTTGCGATGCTGCACCTCCGCATCCGGCAGGAAATCGGCGAGCACCTCTTCTTCCAGGGTCTGCATCGGACGTACCCGGCGCAGCAGCTGCTCACCGGCAGGTGTGGGGCGGCACGGTGCCTGGCGCACGATCAGGACCTGGCCGAGACGGTCCTCCAGCGCCTTGATCCGCTGGGAGATCGCGGACTGGGTGAGGTTGAGCCGCCGCGCGGCGGCCTCGAAGCTGCCCTCCTCCAGGACGGCCAAGAACGCGGCGAGTTGGGGATGGAGCAGGCTCATGGCGATCTCGGCATCAGGAATGCTTATCGTGCCACAGGAAATGTAGCTGGGCTTATCCGCCTCCTGCGGCCACCCTGCACGCCCCTTCCGTGGATTTCCCCATGCAGCCAGCTGCCGCCCTCGCCGGATTTCTCACAGGCGCCGGTCTCATCATCGCCATCGGCGCCCAGAACGCCTTCGTGCTCCGCCAGGGCCTGAAACAGCAGCGCGTCGCGCTGGTGGTCGCGGTCTGCGCAGCCGGCGACATCGCCCTGATACTGCTGGGGGTGGCCGGCATCGGCGCAGCCGTGGCGCGTTTCCCATTGCTGCTCGAGGTCCTGCGCTTCGGTGGGGCGGCCTTTCTCGCGGTATACGGCCTTATGGCAGCGCGCCGGGCCTGGTCCGGCGGTGGCGGGCTCGATGCAGCTTCTGACATGCAGGCGGGATGGCGGCGCACGCTGCTGGTCTGCCTGGCATTCACCTTCCTCAATCCGCACGTCTACCTGGACACGATGGTGCTGCTTGGCAGCCTCTCGACCCGCTACCCGGGCGACGCCCGCTGGCTGATCGCGGCAGGCGCGTGCCTGGCCAGCGTGTCGTGGTTCACCCTGCTGGGCGTCGGGGCGCGCTGGCTGCAACCGTGGTTCGCGCATGCCAGGGCGTGGCGCTGGCTGGACGCGGGCATCGCGGTCTTCATGCTGACGCTGAGCGTGCTGTTGCTGCTCCGGCCCCTGCAGTAACGCTTACGCAGGGGTATGCAGCTCCATGGCCCGCATCACGATCGGCTTGGCCCAGTCCGGGGTCTGCAGCAGCTCGATCGCCGAGGCAGGATAGTGCAGCCCGTTGCGATCCAGCTGCAGCACCGGCAGCGGTTCGGCGCCATCGGCATCGGCCGGGGCGCTGTTGTCGTAGACATGCAGCTCGGCCAAGTGCGGCAGCAGGGCCAGCAGGTTTTCGCGCGAGGAATCGTAGCGGGCACGGATCTTGTCGGCGGGGATGTCATGCCCGCCGCGGCTGACCCGGGCCGCGACACGTTCCATGTGCAGCTCCACGCTCTGCAGGCCGCAGAACCAGATCGCCACGTCGTGCTGCTCGCACGCCTCACGCAGCAGACGCGGGATGGTGTTGCCGCCCAGCGTGGTTTCGAACGCGAAGTCGGTGCCCTCGTCGATCGCCTGCCGCAGCCGGCGCGCGCCTTCATTCCAGGCCGCAGCGTTGGCCTCGCCCAACGACCACCCCGTCTCCACCAGGCGGCGGGTGAACGTATCCGGGTTGAACCATGTCAGGCCTTCTTCTTCCAGCCACATGCCCAGCAGCGAACTCTTGCCGGCGCCATTGACACCGGCCAGCACCAGAATCCGTCCCATTGGTCAGAGCGGACTGCCGAGGGCGACCCTGCGGCCGCGTCGGATCGGCTGCCCCAGTACCTTGCCCAGCCCACCATCGCGGCCAAGGCTGGCGAGGGTGGTATCGAACGCGGCGCGCAGGCGTTCCAGCTCGCCCATGCGCTCATCGAGGTCGCCGCCGGCGGCCTTGGCCAGCAGTTCCTGGTAGGTCTTGATGTCCACTATCACCGCTTCGGGATGATTGTGGTTGGTGATCACCAGGGCCTGCTTTTCGCGAACGGTGCGCATCAGGCTGCGCCAACCGCGGGTTTTCACCGACGAGGCCGTGGCCTTCTCAAGGCCGGGCAGATCCAGTGGCAGGGTCATGGCACGCTCCAGGACGGGATGGGCCCACTATACCCCTTCTGGCCAAATTGGACATAAATCCCATTTTGGCCAGAAGGAGGGTCCAGAGGCTCGTCAGCGGGACATCGAGTACGGCTGCTCGGCGCCCTGCCCCGGCCAGGCCTTGTTCGGCTCGGCCTGGAGCGTGAAGCGCAGCTCGCCGCCGGCCAGGATCTCGTCGTGGCGCAGGAAGGTGCGCTGCAGCGGCTGGCCATTGAGCGTCACCGAGCCGACGTAGTCGTGGCCCTTGCCCAGCCCGTCGGTGACGATGGTGAAGGTCTTGCCGTTAGGCAGGTGCAGCGCCGCCTTGGGCAGGAACGGGCGGCCGATGATGTACTCGCCACTGCCCGGGGCCACCGGATAGAAGCCCAGTGCGGTGAACACGTACCAGGCCGACATCTGGCCCAGGTCGTCATTGCCGGCCAGGCCATCGGGACGGTCGGCGTACTGGGTGTCCATGATCTGCTTCAGGCGCGCCTGGGTGCGCCACGGCTGCCCGGCATGGGCATACAGATAGGCCACGTGGTGGCTGGGCTCGTTGCCGTGCGCGTACCAGCCGATCAGGCCGGTGATGTCTTCCATATGCTCGAAGATCGAGGGGTCGACCTTGGCCTCGAACACCTGGTCCAGACGGGCCAGCAGCGCGTCGCTGCCCCCGTGCGCGGCGGCCAGGCCGGCCACGTCGTGCGGCACATACCAGGAGTACTGCCAGGCGTTGCCTTCGGTGTAATCCGTGCCGTAGCCGCTGGCGCTCGGGTCGAACGGCGTGCGGAAGCTGCCATCGCGCTTGCGCGCCCGCATGAAGCCGGTGTCCTTGTCATAGGCATTGCGCCAGTTCGTGGCGCGCTTCTCGAACTCCCCGGCAACCTTCGTGTTGCCCATGGCCTTGGCCATGCGCGCGATGGTCCAGTCGTCGAACGCATATTCCAGTGTCTTGCTGGCGGCCTCGCCTTCTTCATCGATCGGCACCCAGCCCAGCTCGCGGTACTGCGCGATGCCATCGTACGGGCCGTAATTGGCGGTGGCCACCATCGCCGCCAACGCCTTGTTCTCATCGAACCCGCGGATGCCCTTGAGGTAGGCATCGGCGATCACCGGCACGGCGTGGTAGCCGATCATGCACCAGGTCTCCTGGCCGTGGAACGCCCATACCGGCAGCATCCCGTAGGCGCTGTTGTGCTGGTGCGCGAGCAGCGAATTGATGAAATCGCTGTTGCGTTTTTCCGGCTGCACCAGGGTCAGCAGTGGATGCAGGGCGCGGTAGGTGTCCCACAGCGAGAACGTCGAGTAGTTGGTATAGCCCTCGGCGCGGTGCACGGCATTGTCCGAGCCGCGGTACTGGCCATCGCTGTCCATGAACACGGTCGGCCCGAGCAGGCTGTGGTACAGCGCGGTGTAGGCGCTGCGGCGGTCGTGCTCGGGGCCGTCGATATCCAGTACCGACAGTGCCTGCGTCCACTGCGCTTTCGCCTCGGCGCGGACACGGTCGAAATCGAAGCCGGGCACTTCGCTTTCCAGGTTGGCGATCGCACCGGCCTCGCTGACCGAGGAAATCGCCACCGTCACCACCAGCGGCGTGTCCAGCGTGCCGAAATCAAACGTGCCGACCAGCTGGCGCCCTTCAATCTGCGCACGCTGGGCCGGGCTCTGGTGACCCGGCGGCGGGAAGCCCTTGTAGGCGATGTCGGTCTCGGTGTTGTGGAATGCGTGACCGGTCAGCGGCCGCGAGAAGCGCATCGCGAAATACAGCTGCCGGCCCGGTGCCCAGCCGCGGGTCTCGCGGAAGCCGGTGATGGTGCCGTCCTCGCGGGCGCGCAGGCGTGACCACATGATCTTGCCCGGGTAGTCGTAGAGGCTGGTGCGCAGGTCCAGCAGCACGCGTGCGGGCTGGTTGGCCGGATAGGTATAGCGATGCACGCCGACGCGGGTGCTGGTGGTCAGCTCGGCGCGCACCTTCGGATCATCCAGGGTGACGGCGTAGTAGCCTGGTTCGGCGCGCTCGTCGTCGTGGCGGAAGCGCGAGGTATAGCCGCTGCCGGGTTTGTCCGGATCGCCCCGCTCCAGGCTGGCATCGGTGCGCACCGGCATCAGCAGCACATCGCCCAGATCGGAATGGCCGCTGCCGGAGAAGTGCGTGTGCGAGAAGCCGACGATGCTGCTGTCGTCATGCCGGTAGCCCGCCGCCCAGCCATACGCCTTCTCGCGCGGCTGGATACGGGTGTCCGGACTGAGCTGCACCATGCCGAACGGAACGGTCGCGCCGGGATAGGTGTGCCCCTCCCCGGCCGTGCCGATGAACGGATCGACCGCCGCATAAGCGCGTTCGCCGACCTTGGCCGGTGCCGCTGTGGCAGTGCTGGCCACCAACATCGCCCCTACCGCGAGCCCCAACCACCGCACCGTCCCCGTTTTTGTCATGGCGTTGAATTTAGATCGATTCAGGTGAGGTCGATCCTAGCACTGGCCGAACGGGCTGACATGTTGCGGTGCGGGTGTTGCCGGCGCCGGGCCGATCGCCCGGCGCCATTGGTGCGCCGTTGATGATGGACGCGGACCGGCGTTACGCCGGACGCGCGTCCTCCGGCACGGCGGCCACCGGCAGCGTCGGCTGGGTCGCATCCACCGTGACCGGCTCGTCGCTGCGCATCAGCGCACGGGCTTCGGCTTCGCTGGCCACCGCCGGCGGCGAACCACGCAGCGGCATCCCGGCCGTCTCACGCACGAACAGCATGGTGATCACGCCGATCACCGCCGCGCCCATCAGGTAGTACGCCGGCACCAGCGGATCGCCGGTGCGCTCCACCAGCCAGGCGGTCACCAACGGCGTGGTGCCACCGAACAGCGACACCGATACATTGAACGCGATCGACAGCGCGCTGTAGCGCACCGGCGTATAGAACAGCGCCGGCAGCGTGGACGGCATCGAGCTGGTGAAGCACACCAGCGCCACGCCGAGCAGCATCAGCCCGAGGAAGATCAGCCAGTCATTGCCACTGCCGACCAGCTTCAGGCACGGGATCGCCAGCAGGAACAGCGCGATGCAGGCACCGATGATCATCGGGCGGCGGCCCAGGCGATCGCTGAACAGCCCGCCCAGCACATTGAGCGGCATCATTACCAGCATCACGATGATGATCAGCAGCAGGCCTTTGCTCTCGGCATAGCCCATCGTGACGCTGAGATAGCTGGGCATGTAGGTGAGCAGCATGTAATCGGTGACGTTGAACACCAGCACCAGGCCAACACAGATCAGCAGCTGGGCCCAATGCACACGGAACAGCGCGCCCAGGCCGGGGCGTTCGTGATCGCGCTTCTCGGCCTCTTCGGCATACGCGCGGAACGCCGGCGTCTCTTCGAGCCTCATGCGCATGTACAGGCCAAGCAGACCCAGCGGACCGGCGACGAGGAACGGGATGCGCCAGCCCCAGTCCAGCATCTGCGTGCTGCTCAGGGCCATGTGCAGCGCGGTGACCGTGCCGGCACCGGCGATGTAGCCGCCCAGCGTACCGAACTCCAGCCAGCTACCCATGAGGCCACGATTGCGGTCGGTCGAATACTCGGCGATGAACGTTGCCGCGCCGCCATACTCACCTCCGGTGGAGAACCCCTGCACGATGCGGGCAAGCAGCAGCAGCGCCGGCGCCCAGATCCCGATGCGGTCGTACGAGGGAATCAGGCCGATGCTGAAGGTGCCGGCGGCCATCAGGATCATGGTGGCCGCGAGCACCTTCTGCCGCCCGTACTTGTCGCCCAGCGGCCCGAACACCAGCCCGCCCAGCGGGCGCACCAGGAAGGCGACGGTAAAGGTGGCGAAGGTGGCGATCAGCTGTGCGGTCGGGCTGCTGTCGGGGAAGAACACCTGGCCAAGGGTCACGGCGAGGTAGCCGTAGACGCCGAAATCGAACCACTCCATCGCGTTGCCGAGTGCGGCGGCGCCAACGGCCTTCTTCAACATGGGACGATCAACGACGGTGACTTCGTCGACATGCATCTGGCGGCGGCGTTTGAACCAGCCGAAATGAGCGTGTGCGGCAGGCAGGTCCTGCATCTGCTTTCTCCTGGAAGCAGGCCATCACGGCGCCCGAGGTCCCGCGCACGGCACAGGAAATACCGCCTCTGATGACACAGCGCGATGCGCGAAGAGGGGTTGCAACAGACGATCCCGGACGGCCGCGTGGACTCAGCGACGCTGCGGGATGGATGACCAGGAAGCGGGCAATGGCCCGGGGGTGATCAAGCGAGCCATGTTACTACATTTGGCCAGCGCGAGCCCCGTACTGCCCTGTCTGGCAGCGTGGAACAGCGTGTTTCAAGCTGTTTGGGTACGCTTTTCACGCGATGCATACACGCCTGCGCAACGCGGGAAATGGATTGTACTGACTGTGATCGCACGGCGGTTGAGAGTGGGACGTGTGTTACTGCCCGCTCTCAAGCGCATCGATCAGTGGCGCCAGATCCTCGCGCTCATGCGGTCGCACCGCCCGCGCGATTTCGTGGCCGTCGCGCAGCAGGATCACGGTCGGCCACAGCTTCACGGCAAAGGAGCGGCCCAGTGGCCGCCCCTTCCCGTCCTCGACCTTCAGGTGTGTCGCGTCGTAGCCACCCAGAAACTTCTGCAGCAGGGGCTGGGCGGCACTGCAATGGCCGCACCAACCGGTACCGAATTCCAGGAGCACCCATCCGCTGCCCGCATCGATGTCGGCACGGGTGATGTCCGATGGGCTGTACTCACGAACGAAGGTCATGGGCGATTCTCAGGACAGCGCGCGCTGGATATCCTCCAGCGGCGCGTTGGTGAAGTCCTTGGCCAGATCCTTGAGCAGACGCTCCTGGGTTTCCTTGTGCAGCAGCGGGCGGATACGGCCCAGGGTCTGCGGGTCGGCGATCAGGATCAGGTGCGCGTAGCGGTTCTTCAACGCGTCTTCGTTCAACTGCGCCGCCACCTGCTTGGCAAACGTCGCCTCGTTGAGCTGGGAAATCGACATTTCCTGGGGCACCGAGCCGGACGGCCCCTGCCCGGATGCGCCGGTATCGCTCACGGCCTGCAGCTGCAGTTCCCCCTCCTGCTTGAGTTGCAGCTTGTGCGCGGTGCCAACGTTGGTGAACACGCGGGCCGAGCCGCCATCGGCTACAACGACCAGGGTACCTTCGGGAATCTGCTGACTCATCATCTACTCCTTATGGGGAAAACCGAGCGCGGGTGCACTCGGGTTCCACCGTAGGCAACGGCATGTAAGCACCGTGCATACGGATGTATGCACAGCGTATGCAGGCCCTGTGCGCCCTACTCCCCCGGGGATGCCGGCAGCGGCGTCTGCAGGTGCCTGGCGAAGAAGCGCGCCATCACCCGGTAGGCCTGCTGGCTTTCCGGCAAGCGCGCGTCCAGGTGGAAGGCGTGGCCCAGGCCGTCCCAGACGTGCAGGTCCGACTCGCGGCCGAGGTCCACCAGCCGGGAATGGGTGTAGGCGACGTTGCTCATTTCGGCCGCGCGGGTGGCGGTGATGAACAGCGTGGGCGGAAACCGGGCCAGTACCGCATCTGAAAACACCGGCGACACCAGTGGATCCCGGAAATCGACCTTGCCGTAGTACAGATCTTCCATGATCGGCAGCGTGCCATCGGCATGCGGCAGCAGGGCGTCGGTCACCGCCGCGGCCACATAGCGCGAGTCGCCGCCGTAACGGGCATCGCCGCCGGCGCAGAACAACCCGGCCGCGGCCGGCATCGGCAGCTTCTCCTTGTCGAACCACGCCAGCGATTCACCGGTCAGCACGCCGCCGGCCGAGCAGCCGAACAGGCCGATGTGCTGTGCGGGCATTTTCTCCAACGCGGCGCGATATACCGCCGCGACATCCTCGCTGGCGGCCGGAAAGTGGTGCTCGGGCCCCTGCCGATATTCCACCGCCACCACCGTGGCACCGGTCATTGCCGCCACCGGGATCGCCTCGAGCAGGCCGAGACTGTCGGCACGCCCGAAGACGAAGGCGCCGCCATGCAGCTCGATCAGCAGCCGCCGCTGCGCCGGGTCGGCGGGTGCACTGTGCGGCTCGACCCGCACCACCGGCACGCCGTTCCAGCGTTCATGGTGCAGCTCAACCGGATAGCGCTCGCGCAGCGCCTGGATTTCTCCGTAGGCCCACGCGTCCGCGCCCTTGCGGATCGCTGCCAATTCCTTGAGCACGGTGGCGTTGTCCATCTTTGCGACGGGATCACCGTTGACCACCGCGCTGCGCATCGCCGCCTGTGCTTCAGGGCTCAGATAGGGCGAGAGCGGTAAGGCAAAACCGGGGACGTTCCGCCCGCCCTCCGCGGCTGAAGGTGCGGGCGTGGCCGCCATGACGGTCCCGCTGGCGGCCAACCACAGCGCCATCGGCGCGATCTTCCCGGTCCAACCCATCTTCCGCACTCCCCTGTGAGATCGGGTCACAGAGTAATCGTTGCCTCACCGCAGACGCTACGCAGCCGGGCCGGGATCCTTGCGCCCAGGGCAACTGTCTTTCGCCGCTGGACGGGTGTTTGCGGACCAACGCCGCGCGCAGACTGCCTGGCCTGCAACCTCGGACCCCACCGCATGCGCATTGATCTCCCCGGCCGCGTCGGCTTCGGCACCGCCCCTCTGGGCAACATGTACCGCGCCATCCCCGAACAGGAGGCACTGGACACCGTGCACGCCGCCTGGGACCACGGCATCCGCTACTTCGACGCCGCCCCCATGTACGGCGCCGGCCTGGCCGAACTGCGCCTAGGCGAAGCGCTGCAACACTATCCGCGCGATGCCTATGTGCTCAGCACCAAGGTCGGGCGTCGCCTGCTGGATGAAACCGAAGACACCGCCCAGCGTGATCTGGGTGAGAAAGGAGGCCTGTTCGAGCACGGACTGCCCAACAGAATCGTCTACGACTACAGCGCCGACGGCACGCTGCGCGCGATCGAAGAGAGCCTGAAGCGCCTGAAGACCGACCGCCTCGACATCGTCTGGATCCATGACCCGGCCAAGGATTTCCATGGCGATGACTGGCGCGCCGTGTTCCACCAGGCCATGTCCGGTGCCGCGACCGCGCTGACCCGGCTGCGCGAGGAAGGTGTCATCAACGGTTGGGGCCTGGGCGTCAACCGCGTCGAGCCCTGCGTGATGGCGCTGCAGCAGGCCGACCCGGATGGCTTCGTGCTCACCGGGCGCTACACCCTGCTGGATCACCACGAAGCGCTGGCCAATCTGATGCCGGCGGCCGAAGCGCGTGGTGCCAGCGTCGTGGTCGGTGGTCCCTACAACTCCGGCATTCTCGCCGGCGGCGCGCACTATGAGTACCAGAAAGCCGGCGCCGAGGTGCTGCATCGCGTGGGGCGCCTGCAGCAGGTGTGCGCGCAGTTCGGCGTGGATATCCGTGCCGCAGCGCTGCAGTTCTCGCTCGCCCATCCGGCGGTCGCGGCGGTGATCCCGGGCGCCAGCCAGCCCAGCCGTATCGCGGAGAATCTGGCGTTGGCCGAGGTCGCGATTCCGCCGGCATTCTGGAGCGCGCTGCGCGAGCAGGGCTTGGTCTCCCCGCACGCGCCGTTGCCGTGACTACAACGTCTGGCACCCGCATTCGGTCCTGCAGCCTGCCACCCTGCGCTACACACCGTGTGCGCAGGAGCCGTAATGAACAGGATGTTGGTCGTGGGTGTGGTATTGGCAATGCTGTCGTTGCCTGCAAAGAGCGCGCCGCCTGAAACAGCAACACAGGTGATCGTGCTGGGCGTGGATCATGCCGCGCAGCTCGTGGCGCGTGAGGATCGGCCCGCGGTGCTGGCGGCGTTCCTCGATCGCGCTGCGCCCGATGCCATCTGCATAGAGCGATCGCCGGAGGCATTTGCACGTAACGATTTCTATGAGTTCACCTACGAAGTGCAGGACGTGGTGGTGCCGTTCGCCCGGGAGCGCAACATTGACGTGTGCCCCTTCGACTGGCATCCCTCGACGGAAGACGCCCAACTGGGCTTCGGCATGGATCTGGAGGCGATTCCTGAAATCCGTCCGATCCGGGGCTTCCAACAGTTCCTGACCTTCCCCGAGCCGGCGCAATTGCACCGAACGCTTTTCCATGCCGACGATCCCCACAATGTGACGCGCTCCACGCAATGGAGCCTCACCCCAGCGGCACGTACCGCACAGGACCTGCCACGTCGCCTGTTCCTGTATCGCACCTTCCTGCAGGCCAAGCGCATCGCGGCCGCCGCGCGGGCGCATCCAGGCGGCACCGTGGTCGTGGTGGTCGGTGAGTTCCACAAGCGCGACATCGATGCTGTGCTGGCCGATGAGCCCGGCATCGTGGTGGTGCAACCGTCGAGCCTGGGTGCCCCGAACGATGCGGATGTCCACCAACGGGAACTGCCGGCGTACCGCTTCGCGGTCGCCAGCTTCAACCTGCTCGGCAGACAGGCAGAAACAGGCAACCGCGACGACGCATTCCTGCGCGAAACGGTGGACGCCCTGTCCGGGAGTGGTGCTGCCGCTGAGGTGCAGTTGCTGGCGACACGACTGGACCTGCTGCAGGGCCGCATCAGTCGCGCCGAGGCGATCGGGCGTTACAGACAGATTGCGGCCATCGCCGGCGAGGCACGATTCACCTGGACCGGGGTGAAGGATATCCGCCGTCTGGATTCCTGGTTCGACCCCTTCGGTAACCTCAGCGTGCGCCAACGCGCCCACCTGGAGCTGGCGCGTGAATCGATTCGGGCCGGCCGCCGCGCTGAAGCAGGCCGGCTCAGGACGGCGCTGGGCGGTGAACTCACCGCCCGCCAGCGCAGGCAACTGGACGGTTACTGGCCCCTGCTGGCGAAGTGAGGGCCGGCCGAGCCTGAACCCCGGCGCCGGGCGGCTACCGGTCATTACGGTGTAAAATTCATCGTTTTAACCGGAACAATGGCCAAAACCGCGCAACGGACGCCTGTCCCGGGCCCGGCCTTCATCCGGCTGCTGGCCCGCCTCGCTGAGAGCAACCTGTCCTCGACGGGCCCTGCCCTGTCAGACCGGCTCAGCGAGTGGGTGGACTGGACGCGGGCGGTGACGTTGTCCAAGGCGCTCGATGGCCGGCTGCCGGCCGCGGTCGAGGGGCCGGACTTCGATGCCGACGAGGACGCCGAGTGCCAACGCCTTCGCGCGGCGCTGGAGGCGAGTATTGTTCAGGAACCTGAGACCACCAAGCCGCCTCGCCGGGTGGTTGACGCCGACGGTGCCGCCGCCCCTGTCGAATACACCGTGTACGGCGAGCGTTATCTCACCCTCCAGCGCGCCATGCTCAGCGCCACCAGCCGTCTGCGCGGGCGCCTGCGCGACATGTTGACCCGCCGCTCGCCCGAGATGGCGCGGCTGGCCGAGGTGGACGCGCTGATGGAGCAGACCCTGAGCGCTCGGGAGTACAGCCTGCTGGCCAAGGTGCCGGTGCTGCTGAGGGTCCATTTCGAGCGCCTGCGCGATGCCGGCACCGACGATGCCTGGCTCGAGGTGTTCCGCCGCGACATGCAGAGCCTGCTGTTGGCCGAGCTGGATATCCGTTTTCAACCGATCGAAGGCCTGCTTGCAGCGCTTCGCACCCACTAACCGGGACGTCATGTTCAGAACCAGTCTTCACTACGTTGTTTTCCTGCTTGGCCTTGTGGCGGTGTGCTGGATCGGGGCGGGCTATGCCAGCACCAATCCGGTCGGTTTCGCTGTCGCCGCGCTGATCGCCGTCTGCTACCTCGCCGGTGGCCTCGAGCTGTATCGCTACCGGCAGGCGACCGCCTCGCTGGCGGCGGCCAGCGCCAGTGCGGGCGCCGCCAGCGCCGGGCTCGCCACCTGGTTGGGCCAGCTGCATCCCAGCCTGCGCAATGCCGTGCGCCTGCGCGTGGAAGGCGAGCGCGTCGCCCTGCCCGGCCCGGTGCTGACGCCGTACCTGGTCGGCCTGCTGGTGCTGCTGGGCATGCTCGGCACGCTGCTCGGCATGATGGCGACGCTGCGCGGCACCGGACTGGCGCTGGAAAGCGCGACCGACCTGCAGGCGATCCGCGGCTCGCTGGGTGCGCCGGTGGAAGGCCTTGCGGTCGCCTTCGGCACCTCGATTGCCGGTGTCGCCACCTCCGCCATGCTCGGCCTGCTCTCGGCCCTGTGCCGGCGTGAGCGCCTGGAGGCGGTGCAGCGGCTGGACGTGGAGATCGCGACCACCCTGCACACGCACTCTCAGTCCTGGCAGCGCAATGAAGCCTTCCGGCTGCTGCAGCAGCAGGCCGAGCTCATGCCCGCGCTGGTGGATCGGCTGCAGGCCATGACCACGGCGATCGAGCAGCAGAGCAGCGCCTCGGGCGAGCGGCTGCTGACCAACCAGCAGAACTTCCATGCGAAGGCCGACGAAGAATACGCGCGCCTGACCGCCGCGATCGAGCAGTCACTCAAGGACAGCGTCGCCGAAAGCGCACGCACGGTTGGCGCGGCCTTGCAGCCGGTGATGGACACCACCCTGGCCGGCATCGCCCGCGCCAACGCCGCCATGCACGAGACGGTGACCGAGGCAGTACAACGCCAGCTGGCCGGCCTGACCGAGGGCTTCGACGCCAGCCGCGTCGCGACCGCCGCGACCTGGCAGGCCGCACTGGACAGCCAGCAGCAGACCAACACCGCATTGACCGCCGACCTGCGCGTCGCGCTGGACGGATTCGCCGCGCAGCACGATCAACGCGCGCTTGGCCTGCTCGATGCGGTCTCCGCGAAGCTGGTCAGCACCGCTGACGGTTGGCAGGCGGCCCAGTCCGCACAGCAGCAGATCAATGAAGCCATGGCGACCGAGCTGCGCAATGCGCTGGCCACGTTCGCCGAGCAGCATGGCGAGCGCTCCAGCGCCTTGCTTGAGGCGGTCTCGGCCGAGCTCAACACGACTGCGACGCGCTGGCAGCATGCCCAGGCCGCGCAGCAGCAGACCCATGCTGCGCTGACTGCCGACCTGCGCAGCGCGCTGTCCAGCTTTACCGAAACGCATGACGCCCGGGCCGCCGGTCTGATCGACGCGGTCGGCAGCCGCATGGAGGCCACCACCGCGCAGATTGCCGATGCTTGGCAGCAGGCGCTGGCCCGCCAGGATGCCGCTGCGACCGCAGTGAGCGCGCGTCACCAGCACGCGCTGGATGCTGCCGCCGCGACGCTGCAGGCCCAGGCGGTGTCGCTCGGCGAGGCGATGCAGCACTCGCATGCCCAGCTGCAGGACGCACTGGAAGCACGCGATCAGCAGCGCCTGAGCGTGTGGACCGACGCCTTCACCGGCATGAGCGCCAGCCTCGGCGAACGCTGGGAGCAGACCGGCGCCAGTGTCGCCAGCCGTCAGCAGGAGATCTGCGACACCCTCGCCCGCACCGCCAACGACATCACCCAGCAGGCACAGGCGCACGCCAGCGAGACGATCAGCGAGATCTCGCGCCTGGTCCAGGCGGCGTCGGAAGCGCCCAAGGCCGCGGCCGATGTGGTCGCCGAACTGCGCAGCAAACTGTCCGACAGTCTGGTCCGCGACACCGCCACGCTGGAAGAACGCAGCCGTCTGCTGGCGACCGTGGAGACCCTGCTGGATGCGGTCAACCACGCCGCCAACGAGCAGCGCGTCGCCGTGGATGCCCTGGTCTCGACCTCGGCCGAGCTGATGGACCGCGTTGGCACGCGCTTCACCGACCACATCGAAGCCGAGACCGGCAAACTCGGCAGCGTGGCCGCGCAGGTCACCGGCAGTGCGGTGGAAGTAGCGAGCCTGGCCGATGCGCTCGGCAGCGCCGTGCAGTCCTTCGGCACTGCCAGCGACGGCCTCAACGAGCGCCTGGCCCAGATCGCCGCCTCGCTGGATGGTTCGCTGGCCCGCAGTGACGAGCAGCTGGCCTATTACGTGGCCCAGGCGCGTGAGGTGATCGACCTCAGCGTGCTGTCGCAGAAGCAGATCATCGATGAACTGCAGCAGCTGGCGGGCCGCCGCAGCAGCAAGGCCGGGGCCGCCTCGGCATGAGCGACGAGATCGAAGTCGAGGCCGACGGAGGCGCGCCGATCTGGGCCGCCTTCGGCGACCTGATGTCGGTGCTGCTCTGTGCGTTCGTGCTGATCCTGGTCGGCGTGGTCGCGCTGCAGCTGGAGCTGACCCATCGCCTGGATGAAGAGGTCAAGCAGCGCCAGGCCGAAGTGCAGCGCCGCCAGACGCTCGAGCAGGCCTTGGCCGGCCCGCTCGCGGCCGGGCGTGTGACGCTGGTGGATGGCCGCATCGGCATCCGCGGCAATGTGCTGTTCGCGTTGAACTCGGATCAGCTGCAGCCGGAAGGTGCCGACGTCCTCAAGAGCCTGGCCGGGCCGCTGAAGGGCTACCTGGCCTCGCGCGAGGAAATCCTCATGGTCAGCGGCTTCACCGACGACCAGCAGGTGCGCGATGGCAACTGGCGCTTCGCCGACAACTGGGAACTCTCCGCCGAGCGTGCATTGACCGTGACCCGCACCCTGATCGCCGAAGGCGTGCCGTCGGATGCGGTGTTTGCCGCAGCGTTTGGCTCGGAGCAGCCGGTGAGTTCCAACGCCGACGAGGATGGCCGCGCCAAGAATCGCCGCGTCGAAATCGCCCCGATCCCGAAACCCAAGGCGAGCAAGGCCGCGGATGCCCCGTAACCCTGTCGCAACCGCTGAGATTCTCGAGAACTGGCGAGCGGACAAGCTCGACGGGCTGGACCGCACGCGTTTTGCGATGATCGAGGCGTTGCATGCCCGCATGCAAGCGCATGACGGTGAGGTGCGGGCGCTGTTGCAACGGAAGCTGGATGCGTTGGTCGCGGGTTACGCTGAGCGGGTTGCCGAGGCGTCGGCATCGGTAGTGACCGCGCCGGGCCTGTCATCGGGACGCATCGGTCTGCAGGCGCTGGTCACGGAATTGACCGGGAAGCACAATGCTGCGTATCCGGATTTGCCGGTGCTGGGTGAGGTCCGGGCGACGTGGGCCAGGCTTCGCAATGCCAGCCAGCTCAAGCAATCACTGGCCCAGATGCCCACCAATGGTGGGCCGTTGAACTCCGGTGTACTGGTCCATCGCGCCCTGACGCTGATGAAAGAGACCTCGCCCGGCTACCTGACGCATTTCATGGCGTACCTGGATGCGCTGTCGGGCATGGAGCACCTGCATCAGTGGGGCGTGCTGGTGGCGACGCCGAAAGTGGTGCCGCGGGGGGCGAAGCCGCGGCGGCCGCGTGCGGGAAAGGGAGCGGGCTGATCCAGGCGTTCCATCTGCGTGCCTTGATGGCCGCACGACATTGCCCCGAGCAACGCTGAGCCGAGGTCGCGCCAGCAAGGTATTGCCCGCTTTGAACAAACATGCCTGCGCGTTCGCCAGCCATCCCGCTCAGCAACGATGCCGCGACGCTCGGCGCATTGACGCTGAGGATGGCCAGGGGAGTCGGCTCTAACTGAATACGACAGGCCCAGAACTGGCCTCATCAGGCCTCTTGCCCCGGCCAAACTCGGGTGATAGCTTTGTAATTACAGCGTAATTATGAAGAGGCGGCAGATGGCTCGAGACTGGAACACGCTAGCGGATCGCCGCCAGGCAAGGCTGCAGCGGGCCGCCGATGCCGGGCTCGGGCGCTTGCTGCCCCATGCCGAGGTTCCCCGCCTGCTGCATACCGTGCTCGAACCCGGCGACCGGGTCTGCCTGGAAGGCAACAACCAGAAGCAGGCCGATTTCCTCGCCGAGTGCCTGGCCCAGCTCGATCCCGCGCAGGTCCACGGCCTGCACATGGTCCAATCCGTGCTCTCCCTGCCCTCGCACCTGGACGTCTTCGAGCGCGGGATCGCCCAGCGCCTGGACTTCTCCTTCTCGGGTCCGCAGAGCGGCCGGCTGGCCAATCTCGTCGCCGAGGGCCGGATCGAGATCGGGGCGATCCACACCTATCTCGAACTGTTCGGCCGCTACTTCATCGATCTCACCCCGCAGGTCGCACTGATCGCCGCCCAGGCCGCCGACCGTCACGGCAACCTCTATACCGGCCCGAATACCGAAGACACCCCCGTGATCGTCGAGGCCACCGCGTTCCGGGGCGGCATCGTGATCGCACAGGTCAACGAAATCGTCGACACCCTCCCCCGCGTCGACATCCCGGCCGATTGGGTCAACTTCGTCACCGAGGCGCCGCGCCCCAATTACATCGAGCCGTTGTTCACCCGCGACCCGGCGCAGATCTCCGAGATCCAGGTGCTGATGGCGATGATGGCCATCAAGGGCATCTACGCCGAGTACGGCGTGCAGCGCCTCAACCACGGCATCGGTTTCGATACCGCGGCGATTGAGCTGCTGCTGCCCACGTATGCCGAATCACTGGGGCTGAAGGGCAAGATAGGCATGCACTGGGCACTCAATCCGCATCCGGCACTGATCCCGGCGATTGAATCGGGCTTCGTGCAGTCCGTGCATTCGTTCGGCTCCGAGCTGGGCATGGAGCGCTACATCGAGGCGCGCTCCGATGTCTTCTTCACCGGCAGCGACGGCAGCATGCGCTCCAACCGCGCGTTCTCGCAGACCGCCGGTCTGTACGCCTGCGACATGTTCATCGGCTCCACGCTGCAGATCGATCTGCAGGGCAACAGTTCCACCGCCACCCGTGATCGCATCGCCGGCTTCGGCGGCGCGCCCAACATGGGCTCGGATGCCCGCGGCCGCCGCCATGCCAGCCCGGCCTGGCTCAAGGCCGGCCAAGAGGCGGCGCTGCCCGGGCAGATGCCACGCGGGCGCAAGCTGGTCGTGCAGATGGTGGAAACCTTCCGCGAGCACATGGCGCCGGCCTTCGTCGACCGCCTCGATGCCTGGGAGCTGGCCGAGCGCGCGAAGATGCCGCTACCGCCGGTGATGATCTACGGCGATGACGTCACCCACGTACTGACCGAAGAAGGCATCGCCAATCTGCTGCTGTGCCGCAGCCCGGAGGAACGCGAACAGGCGATCCGCGGCGTGGCCGGCTACACCGCGGTCGGCCTGGGCCGTGACCGCGCGATGGTCGAGAACCTGCGCGACCGCGGCATCATCCGCCGCCCGGAAGACCTCGGCATCCGCACCCGCGACGCCAGCCGCGACCTGCTTGCCGCGCGCTCGGTCAAGGATCTCGTGCGTTGGTCCGGTGGGTTGTACAACCCGCCCAAACGCTTCCGCAACTGGTAAGGGGCACGCCATGGAAACCCTGCATTATCGCTTCCCCGGACAGCACGATCTCACCGAGCGCGACCATCTCGCGCTGGTCGGCGTGGTCGCCTCGGGCAATCTGGAAGTGCTGATCGAACCCACCCCGCTGGACGGTGCGATGGAGATCGAGGTGATCACCTCGGCCACCGGCTTCGACACCATCTGGCAGGCCGTGCTGGCCGACTTTGCCGCGCGCCACCCGCTGCGCAACGTGCGGTTGTCGATCAACGATGCCGGCGCGACACCGGCAGTGGTCAGCCTGCGGCTGCAGCAGGCGCTGGAAACCCTGCAGGAAGGAGACGCCGCGTGAGCAGTCACAGCTTTTACGAGGCCGATGCCCGCGAGCGTATCCACGGACTGCTCGATGCCGGCAGCTTCAGCGAGTTCGTGGGCCCGGCCCGCCGCATCATCAGCCCACACCTGGCCCAGCTGGATCAGCCCGGTGCCTTCGATGACGGCATCGTGGTCGGCACGGGCAGCTTGAGCGGTCGTCATGTCCTGATCGCTGCGCAGCAGGGCCAGTTCATGGGGGGTGGCGTCGGCGAAGTGCACGGCGCCAAGCTCACCGGGCTGCTGGAGCGTGCCGTTGCGGTGCGCCCGGAGGCGGTGCTGCTGCTGCTCGACAGTGGCGGCGTGCGGCTGCATGAAGCCAACGCCGGCCTGGTCGCCATCTCCGAGATCATGCGGGCGGTATTGGCCACCCGTGCCGCCGGGATTCCCGTGTTCGCCCTGATCGGCAGCGGCAACGGGGCATTCGGTGGGATGGGCATCGTTGCCCGCTGCTGCACGGCGGTGGTGATGTCCGAAGAAGGCCGTCTCTCGTTGTCCGGCCCGGAAGTGATCGAGACCGTACGCGGCGTGGAAGAGTTCGACTCGCGCGACCGTGCCTTGGTGTGGCGCGTGACCGGCGGCAAACACCGCTATCTGATCGGCGACGCGGTGCAGTTGGTGCCGGATCGCATCGAGGCCTTTGCCGATGCCGCAACGGCGCTGATGGTCTTACATGCCGAGGCGCAGGATCCGCTGGACGCGCTGGAACAGGCGCACGCCCGGCTCGGTGCACGGATCAACGCCTATGGCGGCTGCCGCGATGGCCTGGAGGTCTGGCGCCTGCAGGGCATTGCCGATGCCGACCAGCTGCCCGTGCTTGACACCGCTGACTTCCTTGACGCCGTCAAGAGCCGGAGCCTGCCATGGAACTGACGCCGCTGCTCGATGCCCTGTTCCCGCTCGGCCACGCGGTCACCCGCGAGGACGATGTACTGGGCGGCACCGCCACCACCGCCGCCGGCGACGTCACCGTCATCGGCACCGCCAACAAGCTGGAGGTGGGTGTCGATCACGCACTGGCGCTGGCCGCCACCGTGCTGGCCAGCACGCGCGCACATCCGCAGCGACCGATCGTGATGCTCGTCGATACCGCCGGTCAGCGTTTGGCGCGCCGCGATGAGATGCTCGGCATCAACAGCTACTTCGCGCACCTGGCGCGTACGCTGGATCTGGCCCGCCGCCGCGGTGCGCCGCTGGTCAGCCTGGTCTACGGTGAATCCGTCAGCGGCGGTTTCCTGTCGTTCGGGCTGATGGCCGACCGCATCTATGCCCTGCCCGAAGCGCAGGTGCGCGTGATGGATCTGCGCGCGATGGCACGCGTCACCAAACAGCCGCTTGAGAAACTGCAGGCGCTGAGCCAGAGCTCGCCTGTGTTCGCGCCGGGCGTGGAGAACTACGTACGCATGGGCGCGGTGGAGGCCGTCTGGGAGGGCGATCTGGCGCAGGCCCTGGTCGATGCGCTCCACGCGCCTGTCTCCGGCGATCAGCGTCGCGCCCGTGGCGCCGAGCGTGGTGGCCGCCTGTTGGCGCGCGATGTCGCCGCTGCCGTGGCCGCAGGCGAGGCCTGAACCATGCGCCGTCACGACCTGGTCTGGCTCGCTCCGCAGGCACCGTGGCAGGTGCTGACCCCGGGCGCGGATGCGCGCCTGCGGGCGTGGGCCCAAGCGCGCCTGCCCTTTGTCGTGGCGCGACGCGATCCGGTCACTGATGGCGATCAGCTGCGGCTGGGCGTGCCGTTGCCCTTGGCCGAGCGGCGCCAGCGGCTGTCTCTGCGGGTCGAACGCATCCACGTGCAGCGCACCGCACCGCCGCCGTTGCTGGCCGAGGTCGCCGAAGCACTGTCCGCCCCCTGGCGCGATGCACTGCGCCCTTTGCTGGCCGACCTGCTCGAACCCACCCGACCGCCCCGCGTGTTCGGCAGCTTCGCCTGGCAGGGCCTGACCGGCCTGCCGTATCTGCACGCCGGCTCCGATCTGGACCTGCTCTGGGAGATCACCGATCACGCGCATGCCGCGGCGCTCACCGAACGCATGCGGCGCTGGGAACGCGAGCACGGCCTGCGCATCGATGGCGAGCTGCGCTTCCCCGCCGGGCGTTCCGTGAGCTGGCGCGAGTACACCGGCGATGCCGCCCGCCTCCTCGTCAAATCGGATGACGCCTGCTGGTTGTCCACACGCGATGCCCTGCTCACGCAGCCGGTGGCCGCATGAACGCCGTGCCCCGCCCCGCCCCGTTGCCACCGCCCTCCCCCACGGCGGCTGCGCATCGGCTGGCCCGGATGGCGATCACCAGCCTGCATGCCGAACTGGCCTGCGCCCCCAAACCCGGGCTGGTCACACCATGGAGCCGCGGCAGCCACGATGACATGGACGCGGCCACCTTCCTGCGCAGCCTGTTCGCGCTGCGTGGCTACTTCGTGGCGGTCGCCGCCGCCGGTGCGCACAACGCGCCGTTCGATCATCTGCGCATGCTCGGCATCGAGGCGGAAACCGCAATGCTGCGGGCGACGGGTGGCATCAACACCCATCGCGGCGCGATTTTCAGTCTCGGCCTGCTGGTCGCCGCGTCCGCGCGTCTGCGTCATGTCGAGCATGCTGCGCCTCGAGGCACTGCGGTCTGTCATGCGGTACGCGGGTACTGGGCGCCCGCGCTGCTCGCCGCACCGTTGAACAGCGCCAGCCCTGGCCAGCGCGCCCGCCAGCGGCATGGCGTGCCCGGCGTGCGCGAACAGGCGGCGCAGGGATTCCCGCTGCTGCGCGAGGTCGCCCTGCCCACCCTGCAGGCCACCCTGCGCGCCACCGCTGACCGGCAGGCCGCGATGGTGCAGACACTGATGTCGCTCGTCGCGGTCACTACCGATCTCAACCTCCTGCATCGCGGCGGTGAACGCGGGCTGGCCTTTGCACAGCAGCAGGCACGTCGCTTCCTCGCCGAGGGCGGCGCGCTGGAATCCGGCTGGCGGGCACGGCTGGGGCCGGTGTGCGACGCATTCCAAGCACGTCGGCTCAGCCCGGGCGGCAGTGCCGATCTGCTGGCCTGCGCGTGGTTCCTGCACCTGCAGGAGCGCGCATGAGCCTGGTCCTGCTCTGTCCCGGTCAAGGCGGCCAGCATCCGGATATGTTCAAGCGGGTGCGCGGGAATCCGCAGGCGCAGCCGGTGCTCGATCTGGCCAGCGCGCTCCTCGGCGCACCGGTCGAACCATTGGCGGCCGACCCATCGCGCTTCCACAACGCAGTGGCCCAGCCGCTGGTCTGCGCCGCGGCGCTGGCACATTGGGCGGCGCTGCAGACGCAGCTGCCGCCCATCACCGCCGTCGCCGGCTACAGCGCCGGCGAGCTGGCCGCGCACGCGGTGGCGGGCAGCGTCGACACGGCCACCTGTCTGGCCCTGTCGCGCGAGCGTGCCCGGTTGATGGACGCTGCAGCGCCGGCCGATGCCGGCCTGCTGGCGGTGATCGGGCTGGACGAACGTCGCATCGCACGTCTGTGCGTGACGCACGGGGTGTTCCTGGCCATCGTCAATGGGCCCGACCACGTGGTCCTCGGCGGCCTGCGGCCTGCGCTGGAGGCCGTCGCCGCTGACGTGGCTGCCCACGGTGCCCGGACCGTCCCGCTGCCGGTGGACGTGCCCGCGCATACCCCGTTGCTGGCCGCAGCGGCGCTGGGCTTTGAGAAGCCGTTGCGCGCACTCCCACTGCACGCACCCCGGCTGCGCCTGCTGGCCGGCATCGATGGCCGCCTGGTCAGTGACGTCAGCCGTGTCGTGGCGACGTTGTCGGCGCAGATCGCCCAGCCGGTGCAATGGCAGGACGTGCTGCAGCAGGCGGTCGAGCGCGGCGGGCGCGTCTTCCTGGAGCTGGGCCCAGGCGCGGCGCTCAGCCGCCGGGTTCGCGACCTGCACCCGCAGCAGGAGGCGCGTTCCGTCGAGGATTTCCAGACGCTGGAGGGCGTCCTGGAGTGGGTGGACCGCGCATGCGCACGCGCATGAGGGTCCGCCGGTAACCGTTGCACCCCGTAACCCTCGATGGCGGGTCGCCATCATGCTGCACGCGTATCAAGTGTCTCGGGAGGGCGCATGAGTCCGCAAATCGCAACGATCATCGGCTTGGTGATCATGTTCATCGTGGCCACGGCCCTGCCCATCAACATGGGTGCCGTGGCATTCGCGCTGGCCTTCATCATCGGCGGCCTGTTCGTCGGGATGGAGGGCAAGGAGGTGTTGGCCGGCTTCCCGGGCGACCTGTTCCTGACCCTGGTCGGCATCACCTACCTGTTCGCCATCGCGCAGAAGAACGGCACCATCGATCTGCTCGTGCATTGGGCGGTCAAGGCGGTGCGCGGGCATATCGTCGCCATTCCGTGGGTGATGTTCGTCGTCACCGCGGTGCTGACCGCCTTCGGTGCGCTCGGCCCGGCCGCAGTGGCCATCATCGGCCCGGTCGCGCTGCGCTTTGCCAAGCAGTACAAGATCAACCCGCTGATGATGGGCCTGCTGGTGATCCACGGCGCGCAGGCAGGTGGCTTCTCGCCGATCAGCGTGTATGGCGGCATCACCAACCAGGTGGTGCAGAAAGCTGGCCTGGAAGTCACGGAAATGGCCGTGTTCCTGACCAGCCTGGGCTTCAACCTGCTGATGGGGATCATCTGCTTCTTCGCCTTTGGCGGGCTGGCCCTGATGCGTCGCGCACCAACCGCGACCGAGCCGTTGATCGCCGGCAGCCAGGCGTCCTCGCGCCAGTTTGCGATCGAAGGCCACGGCGCCCTGGTCTCGGCGGGCGGTGGCACGCTCTCCAATGATCCGGATGCGCTGGATGACGTGCGCATCAACCGCGAGCGCGTGTTCACCCTGATCGGCCTGCTCGGGCTGGGCATCGCGGCCCTGGTCTACAACCTCAACGTCGGCCTGGTCTCGATCACCGTCGCGGTGGTGCTGGCCCTGCTCTCGCCGAACTCGCAGAAGGGCGCGGTGGATGGCATCAGCTGGTCGACCGTGCTGCTGATCAGCGGCGTGGTTACCTACGTGGCCGTACTGCAGCAGGCCGGCGCGGTGGACTACATCGGCCATGGCGTGGGTGCGATCGGCATCCCGCTGCTGGGCGCGCTGCTGGTCTGCTACGTCGGTGGCATCGTCTCGGCGTTCGCCTCCTCGGCGGCGGTGCTGGGCGCCACGATTCCACTGGCGGTGCCGTTCCTGATGCAGGGGCATCTCAGCGCTGCCGGTGTGATCTGCGCACTGGCGATCTCCTCCACCGTGGTGGATGTCAGCCCGTTCTCGACCAACGGCGCACTGGTGGTCGCCTCGGCGGCGAAGGAAGAGCGCGAAGCCCTGTTCCGTCGCTTCCTGGTCTACAGCGGCCTGGTGGTGGCCTTCGGTCCGCTGCTGGCATGGTTGCTGTTCGTCGTGCCGGGCTGGATGTAAGCGCACGGCGGGTCTGCACCGGCAGGCCCGCCATGACCCGGTAGAATGCTGCACACCTGCCCATGAAGCCCTGCCATGCCCCTGGCCCCTGGTCCCCGCCTGTCCAAGAAACGCGTGCCGCTTTATGAAGCAGTGGCCGAGCGGCTGCGCCAGAAGATCTACGACTACGAGCTGCCACCGGGTGAATGGATCGACGAGCCGCTGCTCGCCGAAGAACTGGGCATCAGCCGCACCCCGCTGCGCGAGAGCCTGAAGCTGCTGGCCGCTGAAGGCCTGGTGCAGCTCGATGCGGGCCGCGGCAGCCGGGTCACCCGGCTGACCCTGGAAGATCTCAACCAGCTTTTTCCGGTGATGGCCATGCTGGAAGGCCGCTGCGTGCATGAGGCGGTCAAGCGCATCGATGAAGCGGGCGTGGTCCAGCTGCAGGCGCTGCACGATGCCATGGAAGTCGCCGCAGCCGCGGGCGACCTGGCCGAGTACTACCGCAACAACTATCTGATCCACGAAAGCCTGCAGACCCATGCCGGCAACCCGTGGCTGATCCGCGTCACCCACGACCTGCATCGCATCCTGAAGATGCATCGCGGCCGCCAGTTGCTCACGCCGGGCCGCATGGCCCAGTCACTGGCCGAGCATCGCGCCTTGATGGCATGCATCCGCAACCGTGATGCCGAAGCCGCCGAGCAGATGATGAACCGCCATCTGCTCAGTCAAGGCGAAGCATTGGCAGCCTATGTGGCAGCCGGTGGCCAGTTGAACGTGCCTGCGCCGCTGCCTCGCCATGGCGGGATCTGAGCGCTCAGGCCAGCTCCACCGTCAGCCGCGTCAATGATTGCCCCAGCAGGTGAAGCCGGATCTGGTCCAGGCTGGTGAAGTAGCACGCCGTATCGGCGCCGGCCAAGCGGTAGATGCCGCGCTTGCCGCCCAATAGAACGAATTTTTCCTGGTCCACCAGGTACTGGGCGACCGGCGGCACACCCTGTGCCTTGAGCGCATCGATATCGATGGGTTCAAGGGCGTCCAGATCATGTAGTGCTGTGGTCATGGGAAAAGAAACTTCGCGACGGGAATGCCAGCTTAGGTGGCGCACACGCAGCAACGCGTGGAACGATCGTGAGGACGGTGCGAGTGTCCAAGGTGATGCAGGCAGCTGACCGATCGCATCGTCGCCAGCTGCGCGATGCACGTTGATGAGCTTCGACTGCCATGCCGATCGAGCCAATCGCCGTGAAGGGCGCGTGGAGGCCTGCGAGACGCACTGCGCAGACCGAGCGCCTCGTGCCGGATACGACACCCCATCGTCGGAAACGCACATTGAGCGCCTCCTGGTGTCGTGCAAGGCTGGATTCGTGGCTGCGCGCACCAGCTTCCACAGCACCGTCGGCGCCTTGCCGGTGCCGTTCTTGTGCGTGGATCGGGTGCGAGCGTACTTACATGAAAAACATCGCGGGTAAACGTCGGGTCGCGTTGCAGGCCAGCCTGCTGGCGACCATCCTCCTCGCCGCCGGGGCGCTGCTGCTTACGCTGTTCCCCGCTCATTCGGATCGGCAGCCGCCCTTCGTGCTGGCCGCCGGCCCGCAGTTGGGCGGCCCGTACGGGCTGGGCGGGCCTTCCTCGCTGGGCGGTGCACGTGCCTACGTGGAGGCGGTGGAGGCACTCTCAGGCATCAAGATCCAGGTGGCCGGCGCCACCACCTTCAGCGACGCACTCGGCCTGCTTGCGCAGCAGGAGGTGGACGGGCTGGCGTTCGCGCTGCCGGGCACCACGGCACTGTTGCCCAGGGCCACGGTGATTTCACCGGTCTTCTATGCCGGCGACTCGGTCCTGCTCACCCGCAGCAGCTCCCCCGTGCGGGCCCTGTCTTCCCTGGAGGGCAAGCGTGTCACCGTGATCGGCAACGGGGAGTACCACGGCTATCTCGCCGCTCACCACCCCGCGATCGAGGTGATTCCTCTGCCTGCCGCGGCAGACATGGTGGCCGCGGTGGACAGCGGCACCGTGGACGCGGCGCTGGGCATGGACGCTATCCTGATTCCGCTCGCACGACGGGGCAACAGCACCACGCTGGCGGTGCATCCGGCCAGCGATGGCCCCTCCGTGCGAATCCGGGTCGCCTCCCATCCTGCGCGTGCCGCCGAGATGGACCGGGCCCATCAGGCGTTCCGCTCGTTGCCACTGGACACCCAGCAGGATCTGGTCGGCCGGTGGATGGATGCCCTGTATCGCTCGCCTCCCACTCTCCATGCCGTCCTCTCTTTCTATCGCACACCGATCATCGTGCTGGTGCTGTCCATCCTTGGTGCGGCCTTCGTGATCATCCAGGCCTACCGCAATGCGCGGGCGACCGCGGCGCTGCAGGCCAGCACGGCGCGCATGTTGACCCTGGTCAATCACGAAGTGCGCAATGGCGTGGCCTCGGTCATTTCCGCCATCGACCTGATTGAATCCACCGTCCCCACCCCGGCCGCCGCGCCCGTGATCGCATCCGCCCGCGCGGCCACCTCTTCCCTGCACCACACCCTGGCCAATGCGCTGGAATTCATGTTCCTGGATCGCCACAGCCATGCACCCGTGGAGTGGCAGCCCGGCGCGGCCACCGTACTGGCCGGCTGCCTGAGCGCATCCCGGCCGGTGCCCGCGGCCAAGGGCACCGCCCTGCTGTTCGATCTCGACCAGCCGGTGCTGGAGCACGCGAGCTGCGACACCCGCGCCCTGCGCCACATCGCCAGCAATCTGATTTCCAACGCCGTGAAGTTCTGCGATGCCGGAACCGTGTCGGTGCGCCTGAGATTCGAGGCGGGCGTGGGCGAGCGCGGCCGGATGGTGCTGCGTGTGAGTGATACCGGCGAAGGCATCAGCGCCGAAGATCTGAACGACATCTTCGGCGCCTTCAGCACCACCCGTGACGGCCGGCAGCGCGGCGGGACCGGGCTGGGGCTGTCCCTGTGTCGCCGCATCGCCACGGCGCAGGGCGGGCAGATCACCGTGCGCAGCCAACCAGGCGTGGGGTCCACCTTCACCGCCACCCTGCCCGCGCAGCGGCGCACGGAGCCGGCGCCGGCCCTGCCCGGCCACCTGTCCGACCACAACGACCGGCCCGCGCGCGCCCTGGTCATCGAAGACCAGCCACTGATCGCCGACGTCATCAGCCACCGGCTGCGCGAGCGCGGGTTCGAGGTGCGCTGCGCCACCAGTCGCCATGAGGCACTGCAGCAACTGGCGCAGGCCGGCCCCTTCGACCTGATCACCCTGGACGATGCACTGCCGGATGCCAGCGGCCTGGAAACAATCGAGGCGATCCGCGCCCTGGAGCGGACGCGCGCGTGGCTGGGCGCCCGAGTGGTCTCGATCTCGGCATCACCCGACGTCACCCGTCCACTCCGCTACCGGGCCGCGGGCATCGCAGCGACGTTGTGCAAGCCCATCGACTGGCCTGCGTTTGATGTGGCCACGCACTGCACGGCGATGAATCCGGCCAGGGCCCTGCGGCCGGCGGCGGCGACGCCGTTGGATGTGCTGGCGGTGTATCGCACGCAGATCCCCCAGGATGTTGCCGCACTGCGCGAGGCCATCGTGGCCCACGAATGGCGGCGGGCGCTGGGGATGAGCCACCGCATCCGCGGGGCGGCCTCGATGGTCGGGGATGCGGCCACGCTGGTCACGCTGGACCAGATCGACGGCTGCTTGAAGCACCATGCCATCAACGGCGACCCGGGCGCCGCGGACCTGGACGAGATCGACCGCCTGCTGGCGCAGATGGACCCAGGCACCTGAGCCCACGGCGGCGTGGCACCTGCCCGCCCGGGCCCGCACGGCACGACACAAAAAGGAAACTCCCCGGTCCGCAATGACGGACCGGGGAGCGCCGGTGTATCCCTGCAATGGGCCGGGAGGATTACCAGCCGATGCCTACACCCAGGCCCACGCTCTGCTCACCGCTGTTGGTGAACGCCCCGTTGAGGCTGAAGGTGGCCGAGCCACGCTCGTTGAGCACCCGCTGATAGCCGACCGCCAGTGCCGACTCGCCATCGCTGTAGCCCACGCCAGCGCCCAGGCGGTTGTACGTCGCCAGGCCCGCCGTGTTCATCGCCATCGCGCTCTGCGCACTGCTCATCGCCGCCATGCGGTTGAAGCGCTTGTCCATCTTGTCCAGGCGGCGTTCGAAATTGCTGATCGCCCCATCGGTGTACTCGTTGGCGCGGGCCAGCATCTTCTCCAGATCGGCGGTGTTCACCTGTGGGGTCGGCGCCGGCGCGTCGGCCGGCGCAGGCGAGCCACCACCATCAGCACTGGCGATGCCGCCACCGGCACGGCCTGCGGAAGCCGCCGCCGGTTCACCCGATGCACCGGCAGGGCCCTCGGCCTCCGGCGCAGCCGGCGGCGTGGGTGCACTGGCCGACGCCAGCGCCCTGCCCTCCGGCGTGGCATCAACGCGCTGCTCCAGCCCATCGATGCGACCGTCCAGGCGCTGCTCCATGGCATGCAGCTGACCGCCGTTGACCGCATCGCGGCTGTCCGGGGCAATCAGGCCGTTGGCCACGTTGCCCAGCACCATGCCGTTGGCGCCGGCGAGGTTGAGCTGGCCCAGACCATCGCTGCGGGTTGCGGGGCTTTCCTGGAACGCCGAGCGCAGTTGGTCTTCGACCCGATCAACCCGGGTGCCAGCGGTGAGCACCGCGCCGTCGAGAACATTAAGGGCGTCTTCAACGTTGTTCTGGCTTCCGCCCTGCATTCTGTAGGTTGGAAGGATAATGTTTCCGCCCGGATCAATGGCCGCCCCCCCTCCCAGTGCTGTTAATGAGTCACCGAGCTGCCCCACAGTGACGGCGTCTTCAGCCCCCCGCCCTCGAGCCAGATTGACGATTCGTCGCTTCCTAGTCAGGTTTCCAACAGAAACCACATTCTCTTCGGTCGCGGTCGATGATGCGCCCAATGCAACTGAATACTCTGCACCCGCCTCAATTCTTGCAAATCCGCCAAGCGCTACGCCTTCATTGCTATGAACCGATGACCCGATACCCAGAGCGAACCCATTTTCGGCAGAGCTATCGACGAACGACGCGCGCCCTAAGGCGACAGATCCCTTTCCTCTAGCTCTAGAGAAAGCTCCTATAGCAGTTGCTCCATCAGTGCCTTCACCAGCCTCAGCGCCATCACCAATGGCTACTGAAAACTCTCCTGCCTTGGCGTCAATACTTTCGTCATCCTGCCCGATAGCTATGTACCTAGCCGTCTCTTCAACCTGTGACAGGCGCTGATTGGTGACGAACAACTGCCCACCGTTCACAGCATCGGTGCTCCCCGCCGAACTGATATCGCCCGCTGCCACGCCGCGTACCTTGCCGCCGTCCATATCGATCGAACCGTCGGCTGCGTAACGGACCACGCCTTCCAGATCGGGATCGAAGTTGTCAAACTCGGTACGCAGGTCATCCAGATCCCGCCGGTTGCCGGCGATACGCGCCTCGTGTCCAGTCAGCTCGGTGGCGTGGCTGGCCAGCAGAGACTGATTCGCAGTGACCTTCTGATCGACGGCGAATACCTGTTTGCCCGTTACTGCATCGGTGCTGGTGCTGCTCAACGTGGCATCAGCCACGTTCACGAGCTTGCGCTTCAGTGTTGCGTTGCCAATGGAGACCTGATTGGTGCCACCGGTCACCGACTTTTCGCCCAATGCCACCGCATTTTCGTGCGTCGCCTTCGCGTTTCCACCCAGTGCAAGCGCGAACTGGCCCGTCGCACCGGAGGCGCTACCGATCGAGATCGCATTGGTGCCAACGGCATTGGCGTTGTTGCCCACGGCAACGGTCGCCACGCCATTGGCCTTGGCGACATTGCCCATGGCCATGGCCAGGTGCCCCGTCGCGGTGGCCTTGTTCGCGTCGCTCACCTCAGCGGCAGTGGCCACTGCGTTGCCCGTGGCGCGAGCTTTGGCGAAGGCGCTGTCCGCGGTCGTCTGCGCAACGTTTGCGCTGGTCTGGGCGTTGGCGGCGGCACTTCGAACCGAGGCCACTTCCGTGTTCGTGGCATTGAGCTGCTTGCCGCTCACCGCTTCGGTGCTGCTGGCGCTGAGCGTGGCTTCAGCAACGCCGGTGACCTTGCGGTTGGCGTTGGACTTGTTGCGCACATCCACCATGGTGCCGGTGTTCTCTCCGCCCAGACGTACGTTGCTGGTGGCCGAGGTCTGACTGACCAGACCGCCGAGCGCATTGGCCTTGGCCAGTGCATTGTCGGCGGCGGTCTTCGCAGCGCCCGCCGTCGTCTGCGCGCTGGTGGCCGTGGTCCGGACCGAGGCCACTTCCACGTTCGTCGCGTTGAGCTGCTTGCCGCTCACCGCTTCGGTGCTGCTGGCGCTGAGCGTGGCTTCAGCGACGCCGGTGACCTTGCGATTGGCGTTGGATTTGTTGCGCACATCCACCATGGTGCCGGTGTTCTCTCCGCCCAAGCGTACGTTGCTGGTGGCCGAGGTCTGACTGACCAGTCCGCCGAGCGCATTGGCCTTGGCCAGTGCATTGTCGGCGGCGGTCTTTGCAGCCCCAGCAGTCGTCTGCGCGCTGGTGGCCGTGGTGCGGACCGAGGCCACTTCCACGTTCGTGGCGTTGAGCTGCTGACCTGTCACCGCATCCGTGCTGCCGGTGCTCAGTACGCCATTAGCGATGTTCTGGATGCGGCGCTTCGTCCCTCCGGCGTTCGCCACGTCGATCACCGTACCGGTGTTCTCCGCGCCCATGCGGATGGCACTGCTGGGTGAACTCTGGGTCACCAGACGTGCTCCCGCTGCGGCCTCATCTGCCGTCCTTTGTGCGCGGGTAACGTTCTCGTTGGTGACAAACAATTGTCCACCCGTCACGGCATGGTCGCTGCCACGGAAAAGGCCGCCGTCCTCCATGCCGACGATACGACGCTTCCGGCTGCTGCTGCCAACGGCGACCTGCCAGTTGCCGGTGGTGACCGAGCCGCTGCCCAGGGCAATGGAGCTCAAATGCTGGGTGTTGGCGCCGCGGCCGATGGCAATCGAATCCTGGGCGAATGCGTCGGTGATCCGGGCGCCCTGCCCGATGGCAATGGAGCCCGTGGCCGCGGTCTGGGCATCGCGACCGACGGCAAGCGACGAGGCTGTCTGCGCTTTCGCCCCCTTGCCCATCGCCAGCGCATTGGCGGCGGTGGCCTGGGCACCACGGCCCATTGCCAAGGCACCTTCTGCGGTTGAGCGGGCCTCGTGCCCGACGGCTACCGCATCGTATTCCGCACGGCTGTTACCGCCCAGCGCTACTGCGCCAGACCACCCGGCCGTGCCTGCATATGCATTGCCACCGATGGCGATCCGGGACACGCCAGCACTGCTGTTGACCGTGTTGGCACCGCTGCCGACGGCAATCGAGTTCTCCGAATAGGCTTTCGCGTTGTTGCCGAGCACCGTGGTGCCGACACCAGACGCTACCGACTGTGCACCAACCGCCGTTGCGTAGCCACCATTGGTGATCTGCACGTTGTAGCCAATGGCAGTGTTGTTGGTCCCCCGGCTGGTGATCACGCTTCCGTAGGCCACAGAGCGGCTGCCGCTCAGCGTTGATCGCGAGCCCAGCACGGTCAGCAGGTCTCCATCAACAGTGGAGTCCCGATAGTAGTGATCTGTCGTCAGCGCGACCTGCCCTATGATCCGCTCAGCCAGCGCGTCTGCGAACGGCGCAGCACCTGCACCGCTGATGGCCGCCCGGCTTCCAAACGCGGCCTGCAATGCCCACGCGTCCAGCACTGGAACATCCACCGACTCATCGACCGTATCCTCCTCGGCAGCCCAGGCACCTGGAGATGACAGGGTAAGCGCCAAGGCGAGTGCACCGGCACCGACCAACTGGCTGGACTTGCCTCTGGCGGCGCTCAGTTCACTGGCCACCACCCAGCATTGCCGTGCGGTGGACCATAGGCGACGGTAGATCTTGTTCATCGAACTCTCCTTAACAGCGATGTCAACAACGCACCCGCCACGGAAATCTGCGTAGCGGGCGTGGAAAAATCAGGGCGTGAGGGTGGTCACGTGTTCCCGATAGCCATCGCGCGTGAGCCGATAGCGCAGCTGCACGGTATGGCCGGGCACCACCGTGAAGGGCAGCGCAAGGGAACTGCCGGGATACAGGCTGTGGGATACGTCATGGGCGGTGCAGCGGCTGCCCTCGCAATCGGCGATGCTGGTGATGCCGAGGCGCAGCGTGCCGTCGTTGTACAGCGCATCGCCCTGCACCCGCGGCTGCACGGTGCCTTCGGCCGGCAGCACATTGACCAGCGCACCCCAGACCAGATTCACACCGATACTGGCCTGCGCACCGTCACCGCCCTCGATGCTGGTTTCCTCGGGCCCACGCACGCCCTCGAAGTAGACGCGGTAGGCTGTCTCGGCCTCCACGGGCTGCAGCGGAATCAACCGGATCAACCGGTTGCCGCCGCCCGCCAGTGCGAACTTCCCGGGTGTGATGGCAATGGCCGCCTCGCCCGGCTCGACCTCCACCTCGTGCTCCTGGTCGCTGGCCGGATCTACGATGCGCCGCAACGAGGCCTGGATGTACTGCGGTTGGGTGGACTGTGAATAGATGCGCATCTGGGTGCTGCGCTTGCCATCCACCGAGGCGCGCATTGGATGCACGGTGAGATTGGCCTGGGCCGGCAATGCCAGCAGCAGCGTCAACGGGATGAGGCAGGCGGCGAGTCGTTTCATGCGGCTTCCTGGGGGGATCAGGGGGTGGTGGTGGGCACACGCAGCTCCACCTGCAGCTCGCCGAAATAAGTGCCGGCCTGCTGGGCGGAAATGGGGACGCGGGGAATATCGAAGGTGATCGGCGTGGGCACACAGAACACCGGCTGGCTCATGCCCGGCAGGATCACCAGCCGCAGCTGGGCGCTGTCGATGCCGTGCAGTTGCTGTTCCACGCCGTTGGGCATCCGCACCGTCGCGCCGCTATGGGCGAGGCTGACGGTGTAGTCCAGGCGCCGCGTGTCGTCGGTACCGCCATCGGTGTGCCAGAGCGAGTAGCCGCTGGGACCAGGGGGATGCCCGCCACGATCGCGAACCGTCACGCCGAGATACTGCGCCTGTGAACCGAGACCGTCGTACAGGCACATCTCCAGCACCGTGCGTCCACCCACGGTCTGCCCGATGGGATCATAGGCAGCGTTGAGCTGTACCAGCGGACTAACGTTGTGAAATGCGGGGAAGTAGATCGAGACGGCGTTTCGATCAGTGATAGTGAAGTCGAAGTTAAAGCGATAGGTCGCGACTGAACCCCCATCAGGTTCGTCATGCAAGGTCATCACTAAAACGGCGTCCCAGTGACCAGCCACCAGCCGAGAAAGCTCGTTCTCCGGCAAGACCAAACCAACGCGTGTTCCAACTGTGGGGTCGCCCCCGCAGGCATCTCCCACTGCTATCCAAGGCGGACGAATGGGTGAAAGCCAGTACGTTCCGCATACACGCGTATCCATCGCGCGATTAATCCACCCGCGCACGCTTATGTTCGTGGTCATGCCCGAGCGCCGTTCCCGCGCTTGAACGGAGATGAGCCCTGCGCCGTCGCCAATGGCGGATATCCCGCTTGTAGGGCACGCACCCGTGGCGGAGTCGCTGGACGACGCGCATGTGAGATGAAGTTGTCCGTACTTCAGTGACCTATCCACGCTGTAACCGAGAACGAATTCCGGAAGCCAGATCGACATGTCCCCAGGCATCGCCGAGCGATCCCACGTCATCACGATGTTCTGCGTGGCACTCACCGGATGGGTTTCCGGCGGCCGCTGCCCCCACGCCTTCGGCATCACCAGCAGCAACGCCAGCACCAGCATCACCGCCCATACGCCACGCCGGTTCATGGCGTACCTCCAGCGGCGGCGGTCTGCGGCACGGCGGCGATCAGCGCCTGTTCCTGCAGCAGGCGGGTGACCCGTGCCTGCTGGCGGATATCGGCGGGCAGCTGGGCCACGCTCAATGGCGCGCACTCCACCTGGCCCACCAGCATCACGACATTGCGGCGCTCGCGAACCTCCAGCGGGCACTGCAGCAGGCTGTCGTCCTGCAGCAGGTACAGCGTGCGTTCGCGGCGCGGGAAATCGGCGACGAAGCCGCCGTTGGCGCCGGTACCGGGCACCGGCGCGTTGAGGATGCGGGCGCCGCGCAGTGGCGCGCCGGCGATGTCGCGGGCGCTGCCGATGAAGGTGTAGGTCACCTCGATCGGTACCGGCACCTGCACCAGCCGGCCGGGAGAGAGGAACAACGGCCGTGCGCCGCCCACCCCGGTCACGCGGATGGCGGCATCGCTGGTCAGCGCGCTGGCATCCTGCACTTCGGCACGGTGGGTCTGGTAGGCCGGCAGCGGCAGCAGGCGGCGCTCGCCCAGCGCCAGGCGCTGCCGGCGCAATCCGCCCACCTGCAGCTCGGCGGCCACGCCGGTCAGTTCCAGGTCGTCGGTGTCATCCACCTGTACGGCCAGGCCGGCCTCGGCGCCCAGGCCGCCGCCCCAGTAGAAGCCACGGTGGCCCAGCGCCAGCCCGGAGCTGTGCGTGGCGCTGTAGGCCATCTCGTTGCCGCCGCGCTGCTGGTAGTGCGCCAAGGTGGCGCCGGTGTGGCCGATGCTGTTCTGCAGCTGGGCACTGAGCGCGGCGCTGTAGCGGTCGTTGTTGTTGCCGCGCACATCCAGCGAGGCCTCACGGTATTGCGTATCCACTTCCTGGCGCACGGTCTGGCCGGCGCTGTAGTTGATGTCCGGCCGCAGGTGCTGCGGCTGCCGGTAGTCGATGCCATAGCGGCGTTGCGAACTACCCCGGTTGCCGCGTTGCAGCCGGGTCAGGCTGACGTTGAGGTAGATGCCGCGGTCGCGACCGACACGCAGGCTGCTGCGCGTATCCTGCTGCCACAGGCCGAGCCGGGTGGACACGCTGAACTCCTGCCAGCGCTGCACGCGGCTGTAGCTGGCCTGCCAGGTGCGGCTGAGCTGCGGCTCGCGCGTGTAGCGCTGCTGCCACGGGGGCAGCAGCGGGTCGAGCCCGGCCATCGGATCGTCGATGTCGCCCGGCAGCAGCGAGCCACGGCCCCAGGTCTGGCGGCGGGTATAGGCCATGTAGGCGCTGCCACCGGCAACCGGCAGCGCAACCGATGCGCTCAGCGAATCGGCGCAGCCCAGGCGGTCGCGCGCATCATCCTCGAACACACAGGCCTTGCCGCGTACCCGCTGCTGATAGAGATTCCACGAGGCGTGGCGGCGATAGGACACCTGATGCTGCTGGCCGCTGCTGCCATCACTGCCCAGCAGGCCGCTGAAGGTGGCACGGATATCCTGGGTGTCGAAGGCATGGCGCAGGTCCACACGCAGTTCGCCATAGCTGAAGCCGCCGAGGTCGGCGACGCCCGCGGTGACCGCCGTGGCGCGGCCCAGTGGCACGCGCAGGCCGGCCATGGCGGCCATCTCGCCGTCGAAGCGGTCGCTGCGGCGCTCGTTGCGGCGGCCGCCCTGCAGGAACCACTGCACGCTGCTGTCGGTCCAGTCGCCGCCCTTATCGAACGGCGCGTCCTCGCTGCGCACCAGCTGGCCATCTTCGTAGACGCGCAGGGTGACGGTGTAGTTGCCGAACGGGAACCGGCGGGTGTCGAGCTGGTTGATGCCGGCCGGCAGGTAAAAGGTCTGCAGCAGGCGCTCGCCATCGAAGGCGTCCACCCGTGCATCGCGCGCCAGCAGCACGGTCAGTGGCAGCGCCTGCACGGCGGCATCGGCATCCACGTAGGCCTGGGTGGTACCCACGCGCAGGCCGGCGAAGCGATCCATCGGCAGCATGCTGAAACTGAAAGTGCCGCCCTGCGGGCTGGACAGGTTCCGGCGGTCCATGCGCCCGGCCTGCAGATAATGCTGCTGGCCCAGGTCATGGCGGTAATAGGCGCTGTCGAACTGGAAATCATCGTGGCGGCGGCCACCGCGGTACTGCTGGCTGTTGAAGTTCCAGTCCACGGCAATGTGGCCACGCTGCAGCACGCCCAGCGCACCCGCGCCTTGGGCGGTCAGTGCCTGGTAGCCGCGGCCGCCACTGAAATTGAGGGTCTGCTGGTGCAGGAACGCGTTCTCGGCGTTGGTGCTGACCTGATGGAAGCGCTCGGCGGCCGGCTCGGCCGCGATCCACTGGCGGGCGACGAACAGGCGCACGGCGCCCTCGCCTTCGTCATACAGGGCACGCACGGTGTTGGAGTCCTCGGGGGGATCGAGATAGCCACAGCCCGCACTGCCCCCGCCATAGCGGCAGGCGAGATGGCTGTTGCGCGGCAACGGCTGCGACAGCGCGGGCAGCAACGCCGCCTGCGCCTCGGGGGAAAGCTCCAGCGCCTGCAGCACCTGTGCCGGATCCTCCAGCTGCACGTGCTCCAGGGTCACGCGCACGGGCGACAGTCCGGCTGAAAGGCCGAACAGACGTACGTCGAGTTGTTCGATCTGGCCTTCGGCCAGTTCCTCGAAACCGACTGGAACGCCACGTGCCGTGGCCAGCGGGGTGGCCAATGACAAGGCAAGCGCGATCGCCAGCCGGGTGATGGCGGGTGCGTGAGCTTTCATGGGGGTTACTACCTGAAGCGGCCGGCCCGGGTGCCGGGCCGGCGCAGGGTGTTACGGGGTGCCGGTCTTCTGCACCATGGCGATGCTGACAATGCCCTCGTACTCGCCTGCCACGGTGATCGGCGCACGGGTGGCCTGGCCGATCTGCAGATCCATCACCACCGAGGCCCCCGGCAGCGCGCCGTCGTAGATATCCGAGGCGAGGAAGTCCTGTGCGGCAACCGTCAGGCGCTTCTTGTTGAGGCTGACTGCCAGCGGGATGGGCGTGCCGCCGCCGCTCCGCAGCACCAGCGACGGATCCGCGGTCAGGCGGACTGCGATGTCCTTGTCTTCATCGTTGGTGTAAATACGCACACGTTCGGTGTGGGCGTTCAAGCCCTGCCCCGGAATATGGGCAAGGGTGATCAGGTCCGGCAAGGCGCTGCCGTCAGCCTTCATCAGCGCCAGCGTGGTGTCCACATTGGTGTAGACCTTGATGTGGGATTCGGCGGCGTTGGCCGACAGCGAGACGGTGGCCAGCGCGGCGGCCAGGGACAGCTTCCTGAGCAGAGTCATTGCGATCTTTCCTTGCGTAATAAGTAATGAGACTGACCGCAGGCAAGGGAGGCCGAACGTCGGCGCCTGCGGACAGGACGCAACAGTAAAGATGCAAGCTGCGTTGCACCATGCAACAACTTGACAAAAATGGAATGCGTGCAGCATTGGACGATCGACTGGAAAAATGGGTGCAACCGCGTGCGCCGATCGCCCGCAGATCGACAGTGTCGCCGGGTCTCATCAGCGGCATTCCGGATGCACACCTGCTGCCACAACAGCGGCTCACTGCCCGCCGGGAGACAATCCAATGGACTTTGCGTAGTCGAGCAGCTCATAGTCCGAGCGCAGGCCCAGCCGACGCATCGCCGCGCCTTTCTGGCGGCTGATGGTACTGATCGTTCGCCGGTGCACATCGGCGATTTCCTTGACACTCAGCCCGTGCGCGAGCAGCCGGATGACTTCGCTCTCGCGCGAGCTGGGCCCGGTGCGGTTGCGACCGGAGCGCAAGCGTTGGGCAAGATCGCCGGAGAAATAGCTACGGCCGCCGAGGACGCAGTCCACTGCGGCCAGCAGGTCGGACAGGCCGCCGGTTTTCTCCAGGATGCCCTCCACGCCCAGCCGCACCACCGCTCGAAGCACCTGCAGGTTGGCGAAGGAGGTGACGACGATCAAGCGCACATGGCCGTGATCACGGCGGATGCTCTCCAGCATGCGCACGCCATCGGGGCGACCACCCCACGGCATGGACAGGTCGGTGATGACCAGGTCGCACGTCTTTTCCGCCAGCAGGGCTTCGAGTTGCCCGGGATCCGCTGCTTCGCCGATGACCCGTACCCCGGGGTGCCGGGCGAGCAGGCACTGGAGGCCCACGCGTACCACTGGATGATCGTCCGCAATCAGTATGTTTTTCATGCAAGAGCCCGTGAATTGAAGTTACACGCGCACGGCGCACGGCCTCGCCACACTGGGCGATGACGAATACGTTCTGAAACTCTCGCTCAACGGCCTGCCGGCAGGAACGCGGCAGGCCGTTGTGATTGTTTCGGGTGAACCTTAGGCGAAGCGCTGCACCCCAAACTATGAATCAACTTGCATAAACGTGAATCTGCGGCGTAGTTCCGTTCTGGCCGCCGTTCAACCGCGCAGCGTTGCGCCACCGTCGACGTAGAGATCGCTCATCGCGATATGACCGGCCTGGTCGGAGAGAAGAAACATGACCCCGTACACGATGTCATTCGGGCGAGCGATTTTCTGCAGGGGAATGCCTACCTTGTATGTTTCCAAACTCCCTTCAATCACGCGCTGCTCGCCCTCGGGTCCGGCCCACATCCCGGTCTGCATCGGGGTCAGGGTTGAGCCGGGCGCCACGATGTTGCAGCGGATGCCGAGCGGTGCCAGTTCCAGGCCGAGGCAACGGGTAAACATGGTCGCGGCCGCTTTGGATGCGGCATAGGCGGCCATGCCGTGCCGGGGTACGCCCGCGGCATTGGAGCTGACCGTGACGATGGCGCCTTTCCGCCGCGGCGACATCACCCGTGCGACGGCACGCGAGACGTGGAACACGCCATCGGTATTGACCGCGAAGACGCGGCGCCATTGCGCGTCATCCGTCTCCACGACCGTACCGGTCTGCAGGACACCGGCCACATTGATGGCAAAGCCGATCGCACCGATCCTGGCTTCGATCCAGGTAACCAGTGCCTCCACCGCAACTGGATCACTCACGTCGAGCGCGCAGGCGTGGATGCGCGGCTGCCCTGCCCGCGCGGCGAACACGGGGGCCTCAAGATCCGTCGCGATCACGGTGCAGCCGCTGTCGTGAAGGTGCTCGGCCAGTGCCGCGCCAATGCCGCCGCCCGCGCCAGTGACCAAGGCGATGGTGCCGTCGAATCCGGTGAGTTTCATGCGGGTGTCCTGATCGTTTCAGAGCGCTGAAGCTGCGCATCGAGCCATGGCGCGATCTGCGCCACGGCATCGCGGCCGGTGAGTTCAGCGTGCAGGAAAGGAAGTTCAATCGCTTCGACGCTGGCGGCATGCGCCTGCCACAGGGCCGATTGCAGCTGCGGGCGGTCGAGATGGTCGCGGCCGGCACGGACGTGCAGCAGCGGACCGTCGTAACGTGTGTGGTGATGGGCGCGGATCAGCCGGTTGGTGCCGGTGACCGCACGCACCACGCCATCGAGGACCACATCGGGGAGGTTGCCCAGCGCGCTGTCGCCCCGGCGCAGGAACGCCAGGATCCGCTCACGGCTGTCCAGCTCGGGATGCGCCTCCGGGTCATGGCCGGCGATGGCCAGCAGGGCGCGCAGCGCGGCGATCGGGTCCGGCTCGGGTTCGGCACGCCAGCACTCGCTGGGATAGGCATCCAGCAGCGCCAGTACCCCGACCTCGTGGCCGAGCGCGCGCAGGTGCACCGCCATCGCCTGGGCAAGGATGCCGCCGACCGACCAGCCAAGCAGATGCACCGGGCCGGGCCGGCCCAGCGCGAGGATGCGCTCGGCATAGCTGGCCGCCAGTGCCTCGATGCTGGCCGGCAGTGGCTGGGCAGGATCAAGCACGGGCGACTGCAGGCCCTGCACCTCGCGGGCCGGGGCGAGCGCCCGGGCCAGGTCACGATAATTCCAGGCGATACCACCGGCCGGGTGGATCACGAACAGCGGCGCCAGCGCCGGGTCACCCGCGGCCAGCTGGATCATCGGCGCCAGCCCGTGATCGGTAGCCGCTGGCGGTGCGTCGATACGGGCGGCCAGCGCCGCAACCGTGGGGGCAGCGAACACCGCGCCGAGGCCTAGATCGCAGCGCCAGCGCTGCTGGATCGCCAGCAGCAGGTGCACGGCGCCGAGCGAGTCACCGCCCAGGGCGAAAAAGTCGGCGTCGGCACCGACCGCCCTGCCCAGCCCCAGGGTCTCGGCGAACAGCTGCGCCAGCGCCTGTTCGGTGCCGGTGCGCGGCGCCACACCCTCGGATACACGCTGCGCCGGGGCGGGCAGCGCGGCACGATCCAGCTTGCCGTTGGCGGTGACCGGCCAGTGCTCCAGTACAACGAATGCGCTGGGCACCATGTAATCCGGCAGGCGGGTGGCCAGGTGGGTGCGCAGCTCATCCGCCTGCGGGCTGCCCGCATTGAGGTAGGCCACCAGCCGCGGCTCGCCGGGGCGATCTTCGCGCAGCAGGACGTCGGCCCGGCTGACGCCGGGTGCCGTGCGCAGGGCGGCGTCGATCTCGCCAAGTTCGATGCGCAGGCCGCGCAGCTTGATCTGATGATCGTTGCGACCGAGGTATTCCACCGCCCCATCCTCACGCCAGCGCGCCACATCGCCGGTGCGATACAGGCGGTTGCCGGGCACGAAGGGATCGGCCAGGAAGCGCTCGGCGGTGAGGTCGTCGCGGCCGAGGTAGCCGCGCGCCAGCTGCACGCCGCCCAGGTACAGATCTCCTGCGACACCGGGTGGCAGCGGCTGCATCCGCGCATCAAGTACGTACAGCTGCGTATTCCAGACCGGGAAACCGATCGGCACGGGCTGGGAGGCGTCGTCGCGGTTGGCCGGCCACCAGCTCACATCCACGGCAGCTTCGGTCGGCCCATACAGATTGTGCAGCTCGGCCTGGATCGTGGCATGGAAGCGGTCGCGCAAGGCGGCATCCAGCGCTTCGCCACTGGTGAAGACCCGGCGCAGTTGCAGCCCACGGGCCGCTGGCGCGGCCAGGAACGCGGCCAGCATCGACGGCACGAAATGCAGCGTGGTGATCGAGTGCTCGCGGATCAACGCGGCCAGGGCGAGCGGATCGCGGTGCGCCTCGGGCGGTGCGACCACCAGAGTGGCGCCGCTGATCAAGGGCAGGAAGAACTCCCAGACCGAGACATCGAAGGTGGACGGGGTTTTCTGCAGGATGCAATCGTCCGGCTGGATACCGTAATGCGTGCGCATCCATTCCAGGCGATTGACGATGGCGCGGTGCTCGATCAGCACACCCTTGGGCTCGCCCGTGGAGCCGGAGGTGTAGATGACGTAGGCGGCATCGTCCGGCTGCGGCACGGTGCCGAGGGCGCCGTCACTGGCGTGCGGCCACTGCGTCGGCGGGAGCACGGTCATCCCGGGGAACCGGTGGCGGTCCTGCTCCAGCGCCAGTACGCAGACCGGCCCGGCCGAGCGCAGGATCCGCGCCAGGCGCTCATCCGGGTGGGCCAGATCCACCGGCAGATACGCGCCGCCCGCGCGCAGCACGGCGACCAGGGCGATGACCAGTTCAAGCGAGCGCGGCAGTGCCACGACCACCCTCGCCTCGCGGCCGGTGCCCTGCGCCTGCAGGTGCAGCGCCAGCGCCCGGCTGCGTTGCTCCAGCTCGGCGAAGGTCAGCTGCTGCGCGCCGTAGACCACGGCCACGGCGTCGGGCGTGCGCGCCATGCAAGCGGTGATCAGCGCGGCGAGGCTGACCTCGGGCACCGGATGTGCGGTGGCGTTGACCTCGTAGAGATAGCGCTGGGCCTCCTGCGGCGTACACAACGGCACCGAGGCGATGGGGCCACCGGCAGCCTGCACGTCCAGTGCGGCCGACACGAAATGCAGCAGGCGTGCGGCATGGGCCCGCACCTGCGCGCGGGTATACAGCGCCGGGTTGGCCTCGATCTCCAGATCGAGCACGGCGGCGCCATCGCCACGAAAGCCCAGCGTCACGTCGTCAACCGGGCCGGTGGACAGAATCTCCAGTGTCGCGTGCACGCCGTCCAGCTGCAGCGGCCGATAGAACGGCTGCACATTGACCAGCGGGCCATGCAGGCGACGCTGGCCACCGATCAAGCCGAGATCGCGACGCAGTTGTTCACCTCGGTAACGTCCGTGGCGACGGCCGCGCATCAGCCGCAGGGCGACGTCGCGCACGAAGGTGTCCACGCTGCCCTCGCCGGCCGTGACCCGAAGCGGCAACACGTTCATCACCATCGCCGGCACACGGGCCGAGACGCTGCCGAGGCGGCCCATGAAGGGCACGCCGATGATGGCCTCGGCTTCGCCGCTGATCCGGCGGCAGTACTCGGCGCCGAGCGCCGTCAGCAGGTCCGGCCACGGCTGGCCGATCGCGGCCGCGGCACGGTGCAGACGCTCGCGCAGGCCCGGATCAACGGGGTGTACGTGGCGCAGGGCATCCGGCGCGGCGGCAGCGAGACCGGCCTGCAGACCGGTGGCGGCCGGCGCGTCGGCCATGTGCTCATGCCAGTACGCTGCGTCGCGCGTGCGGCGCTCGCCGCCACGGTAGGCGGTGTCTTCATCAAGCGCGGGGGCCAGTGGTGCCAGTGCGGCATGTTGCGGGGTGCCTGCATACAGCGCGCAGACCCGCTCGGTGAGCAGACCCATGCCGTAGCCATCGGTGGCCAGGTGATGCACACGCAGATACCAGACGCTGCGCGCCGGGCCGAGCAGGAACAGGCGCTGCTGACTGAGCCGGTCGCGGGCGGGATCGACGGGGGTGAGCCGGTCACGCCGCATTGCCTCGCACGCGGCGGCGGCCGGGTCCGGCTGATCGCGCAGATCCACCACCTGCACGGTCGGCGCGTGCTGCGGGTCAACCCACTGCTCGGGCAGACCTTGTGCGCTCTCGACGATGCGCAGCGCCAGCGCGTCGGCTTCGCGCGCGGCCTGATCGACCGCGCGGACGAACGCAGCGACCTCAAGCGCACCCTCGATCCACACCGCATGGGCGGTGTTGAACGCCGGATTGTCCGGCGCCAGGCGCTGCGCATACCACAGCCCCGCCTGCGCCTCGCTCAGCCCGCGCACGATGGGCTCGGCCGCACCCGGCACCGCACGGGCATTCATGCGCTGGCCGCAGCCTGTGCCTGCAGGCGTTGCACCACCATCCACCAGCCGCCCAGCGTGGCGTGCTCGGCCAGGTGGCTGAACTCCAGTGCGATGCCGGTGTTGCCCCACGCCAATACCAGTCCCAGCACCCGCATCGAATCCAGCCCGAGGTCCATCAGATTCTCATCGGTGCTGATGTCCTCGGGCGCTTCGCCGATCATCTCGGCGACATCGGCGCGCATGCGCTCCAGGGTAAGTACGGTCATGCCAGTGTCTCCAGCAGGTGATCGGTGGTCATCGCAACGCCGCAGGTACGGGCGATCCAGTGCAGGGCCAGGTCATGATCGGCACGCGAGAAGTCGGCGACGGCATCGGCGGCGATGAAGCTCTCGATGTCGCGCTGGAAGCCCTCGGCGACGGTGGCCGTGCAGCCGATGTGCGCGTACACGCCAGTGACCAGCAGCTGGTCGCGGCCACGGGCGCGCATCATCGTCTCCAGATTGCTGCGCTGGAACGCGCTGTAACGGTGCTTGACCAGCACATGGTCGCCTGGCGCCGGGGCCACGGCCTCGACGATGGCTTCGTGGTCCTCGGTGGCGGACATGCCCGGGCCCCACAGATCGGCCTGCAGGCCACGGTCGCGGCGATCCTGGTTGCCCCGCTGGGCGGTGTAGAACACCGGAATGCCACGGGCGCGGCAATGCACGAGCAGGCGGGCGATGTTGGCCACGGCCGGCGCCAGCGGCGCTTCATCCGGCGCGAAGGCGGCCAGGAAGTAGCGCTGCATGTCATGCACCAGCAGCGCCAGGCGCTCGGTCCGGGGCTGCCAGGCGCCGCGCGGCGTGGGCAGTTCGGCGTGGGTCGGCAGCGGGTACGGTTGGATCCTGGGCAGCGCCATCAGCGCGTTTCTCCTGTCTGTTGCATGAAACGTTCGCGCAGCTGCGCACGCAGCTCGCGGCGGCTGATCTTGCCGACCGCCGTGGTGCCGAAGGCATCGACGAACACGATCTGGTCCGGCACTTTGAACGCGGCCAGGCCGCGGCTGCGCACCCAGGCCTTGAGGCTGGCAGCCTTGGTCGGCTCGCCCTGGGCAATGATGAAGGCGCAGCTGCGCTCGCCAAGGTAGGCGTCGGGAATGGAGACCACCGCCGCATCGAACACGCTCGGGTGCGCCAGCAGATGGTCTTCGATTTCCTCCGCCGAGATCTTCTCGCCCGCACGGTTGATGTGGTCGGTGGCCCTGCCCTGCACCACCAGATAGCCACCGGGGAGGCGCTGCACCCTGTCGCCGGTGCGGTAGAAGCCATCCTCGGTGAAGGCGCGCGCGTTCGCGGCGGGATCGTTGTGATAGCCGCGGATGGTGTACGGGCCGCGGGTAAGCAGATGGCCGGTCTCACCGTCTGCAACCGGGTTGCCGTGGTCGTCGACCACCAGCACTTCGTCGTCTTCGCTGATCGGGCGGCCCTGGGTGGAGACGATGATCTCCTCGCTGTCGTGCAGGCGGGTGTAGTTGACCAGGCCCTCGGCCATGCCGAATACCTGCTGCAGGGTGCAGCCCAGCCCTGCGATCACCCGGCGCGCGGCTTCCGGGACCAGCTTGGCGCCGCCGACCTGCACCACCTGCAGGCTGGAGAGGTCCTGCGTGGTCGTTGCGGCGGCCTGCGCCCACAGCAGCGCCAGCGGCGGTACCAGGCCGACACAGGTCACCCGCTCGCGCGCGATCAGGCCGAACGCGGTCTCCGGGCCGGCGCCCGGGCTCAGCACCACGCGGCCACCGGCGTACAGCGTGCCGAAGAACCCCGGCGAGCTCATCGGGAAGTTGTGCGCGGCAGGCAGCGCCACCAGATAGACGCTGTCCTGGGTGATGCCGCAGATCGCGTTGCTGGCGCGGAAGGAATACAGGTAGTCGTCGTGCGTGCGCGGAATCAGCTTGGACAGACCGGTGCTGCCCCCGGAGATCTGCAGGAACGCAACGGATTGCGGGTCAGGATCCGGCGGCAGCTGTTCGAGATCGCCCGCCAGCACCTCCAGCGCGGTGAACCCGGCCGCGTCACCGGCGATGATGACGTGCTGCACGTCGGGTACCTGCGCCTGCAGTTCGCGCGCAAGGGTGCTGTAATCGAACCCCTCGTAGCTGGAGGCAGCGATATAGGCATTGGCCTCGGCCTTGCGCGCGAAGTGCGCAACCTCGGTGAGGCGATGCGCGGGCAATGCATACACGGGAATCAAACCAGCGCGGAACAACCCGCAGACCACGGTCACGAATTCCGGCACGTTGCCGAGCTGCACCACCACCCGGTCACCCGGGATCAAGCCCTGCGCTAGCAGGCCGGCGCCGATGCGACCGGCCTCCTGCCACAGCTGGGCATAGGTGAGGCGCGTATCGCCGCCGACCACCGCGATATCACCGGCGAAGCGCTCGGCGCGTTCGCGCAGGAAGCCCGGAAAGGTCTCGCCGCGCCAATGGCCGGCCGCGCGATAGCGCGAGACCAGGGCCGGCGGCCATACCTGGCGCAGCGGCACCCGGGAAGAAGAGAAGGATGTGTTCATGGACAGCTCCCGCACATCAGAAAGGACGAACGTCATGGACGCCGAGCGCGGTCAGCAGGGCCATGAACTTGGCAGCCGTTTCGGCCACCTCGAGATCGGGTTGGGACTCGGCGACGATGCCGGCACCGGCATACAGGCGCACCTGCGTGCCCTGCACGCGTGCGCAGCGGATCGCCACGTACCAGTCACCATCGCCCTGCGCCTCGGTCCAGCCGACGGCGCCGGCGTAGAAGCCCCGTGCGACCGGTTCGGCCTGACGGATCAGCGCCAGTGCCTGCGGACGCGGCGTGCCGCAGACCGCCGGGGTGGGATGCAGCAGCGCGACCAGGGCGGCCGAGGACACCGAGGCATCCTTCAGCGTGCCGTGGATGCGGGTGCCGAGATGCCACATGGTGGCGGTGGCGTGCAGTGTCGGGCGCGGCTGTGCCTCGACGTGATGGCACAGCGGGGCCAACGCGGCCACGATGGCCTCGACCACATGGCGGTGCTCGTCATGGTCCTTGGCCGACGCCAGCAGCGTCTGCGCGGCGCGTGCATCCTCGGCGGGATCGGCCGAACGACGCGCTGAGCCGGCCAGTGGATGCGAGAGCACACGATCACCGCGCTTGGAGACCAGCAGCTCCGGGGTGGCGCCGACCAGCCAGGCCGGATCGGCGGCGCCCGCTGCGGGTACCGGCACCACGTAAGTCGCCACGCTGGGGTCTTTCCCCAGGCGCGCGGCCAGCACGCGCGGATGCAGCGGCTGCGCGGTGGTGACCCGCAGGCTGCGTGCAAGCACGACTTTTTCCAACGGGCTGTCGGCGCGCTGCAGTTCCGTGACTGCGGTCGCCACCGCCTCTGCATAGGCCTCCGCGGATGGCTCGGCGAGCACATCGCCGACCAGCGTCGGTGTTTCCACGTGGACCACCGTGGGGTGGCCAGTCACTTGATCCGGCTGATAGAGCGCATCGCCCTGCTCGGGATCAAACGGCACCGCCCCCACCAACAGGCGCGGGCCGGAGCGCGGCGCGGCGAAGAACGCGGCGACGCGCTCGGCCAAGGTGGCGGTGGCACCGGACGGCAGCCGCGCACGCACACCGTGCGCTTCCATCGCCTGCTGCGGGCTGCGCAGCAGGAAGTACGGGGCGTCGGCCGCATCAACGGTGGCGGTCTCGGCCAGCGCATCGACCACGCCGCTGGCGAGCATCTCGTTCATGCCGCACCCCGCGCGCGATGCAGCGCGGCAGAGAGCGCCAGGATCAGCAGCACCGCGCCCACCAGCAGGTACGGTGCGCTCGGCGACCACCGATACAGCAGCGTGCCGATCATCGGCCCGACCACCATGCCCATGCCCTGCACCGAGGCGACCGTACCCGCGGCAGCGCCCTGCTCGTGCGCCTCCACCGAATCGGCCGCCAGCGCCTGGAAATTGGGGAACACGAAACCCATGCCGAACGCGGCGATCGCATAACCGGCCAGCAGCTGCCACGGCACGCTGACCAGCGCGACCGACGCAAAGCCCAGCCCGGAGATCAGCGCGCCGATCAGGATCCAGCGCGTCGGGCGGATGTCCTTGAGCTTCATCACCAGGCCCTGCGCGAAGATCAGGCCGACGCCGACGGCGGTCAGGGCCAGCCCGGCCATGCGTGCGCCGTCTGCCGGGGAGAGCTGCAGGCGGTCAATCGCGAAGAAGCCGACCGTCACCTGCGCGATGGTCACCGAGATCATCGCGGCGAAGACCGCCAGCAACGGCAGGCGCAGGCGCGCATCGCCCAGGCCCAGCGTCGGTTTGGGGCCGGTGTGCGTCGGCGCGACGGGCGGCGTGTTCGGTAGTCGCCACCAGATCATCAACAGCGACAGCAGCGGCAGCAACGCGGCGACATACAGCGTGAGCGAGAGATTCTGGTAGGCGATCCAACCGGCAGCGGCCGGACCCAGCACCATGCCCAGCGCATTGGCCGTGCCGAGCTTGGCCATCACGCTGCCACGCTGCCCCGGTGCGGCCTGGTCGGCGATGATGGCCGCAGCGGTTGGCGGGACGGCGGCGTAGAACAGCCCGACCAGGGCACGCGTGCCGACCAGTGCCAGCACGGAGATCCAGACCGCCGGCGGCGAGGTCAGCGCCACATCCACGAACACCGCCAGCGCTACATAGATCACGGCATAGGCCGCCAGTGCGATCAGCAGCACGCGCTTGCGCCCGACGCGATCGCTGAGTGCACCCCAGCGACGTGCCGACAGCATCCACAACACACCCGCCGCGGTGACCGAGAGGCCAGCGTGCCACTCGGCCAGGCCCAACACCCGCACCACCGGGCCGATCACGGACACGAACGCCATCATTGCCATGGTGCCGAGCAGCGCGGCGGAAACGAGGGCGGGCAAACCGGAAACGACAGGACGTGAAGACATTGAACACCACAGCCAATAAGAAGTTGAACCACGCGGTGCGCTGACGCGCGCGCGGTTCCGCCATCCGGTTGCGAACGCATCACCGCCATGTGATCTATCAAATGATAACGGCTCGCATTTGCGTTTGATAGTGCAATCTGTATGGGATGTTCATGTGTACAGGAGAGCCCCCCTGCGACAAAAAAGCACTACATATCCGGTTGACGATCCACCTTAACCCCACTATGTTGTGCTCATCGGCTCCCCGCTTCCGCCAGGCCCGGTGCATCGTCGCAACGCCGCGTTGCTGTTTGACGCCCCGTTGCGCCCACCTGACCGGCGCCTGGAAGCATGGCCCGTCGCCACCGATGTGAGCCTGCGGCGACGTATTCCTGCACACGCAGGGCCTGCCCACCAATCACGCCTTCTGTCCGGCTGCCGCACGGCGCTGCCGCGCTGCCTGCCGGGCTCTGCGCCATGCATGGAGAACGCATGAACACCGACGACACCGTCGCTTCGACCCTCACCCCGCCCACGGACACCCCCGTTGATGCGGCCCCCGGCAGTGACACGCTGTGGATCACCAAGGAGGGCGGCAATCGACGCATGCCGTTCGACCAGGCGCGGCTGCAGCGCACGGTGCACAGCGTGCATGCCGAGTTCCCCCAGCTGGACGTGGCCGATTACCTGCGCAGCGTGCTGGGGCAGATCGCGCGGCGGCAGCAGCTCAGCGCCGATGAGATGGTGGACCTGCTGATCCGCGAGGCCGAATCGCGCATCGACCTGACCGCGCCGGACTGGGAGCACTTCGCCGCCCGCCTTTACCTGCGGCGGCTGTACAAGCGCGCCAGCAAGAACCGGTTCTACGATGCCACGCTGAAGTACGGCTCGTATGTGGGGCTGCAGGAGAGCCTGGCCGACCGCAACGTCTACTCGATCGACATCCTCAAGGCGTATTCCAAGGACGAACTGGACGAGGCCGGGCAGATGATCGAGCCCGAGCGCGACACCTTGTTCGCCTACAACGGCCTGTACCTTCTGGCCACCCGCTACCTCGCCACCGATCACTCGCGCGCCGTCTACGAGTTGCCGCAGGAGCGCTGGCTGACCATTGCGCTGTACCTGATGCAGCACGAACACGAGCACGGCGACCGCTCGCGGCGGCGGCGCATGCTGCTGGTGCGTGAGGCCTACTGGGCGCTGTCCAACCTGTACATGACCGTGGCGACGCCTACGCTTGCCAATGCCGGCAAGGTGGGCGGCCAGCTGTCGTCGTGCTTCATCGACACGGTGGACGACAGCCTGCAGGGCATCTACGACTCCAACACCGATGTCGCGCGCGTCTCCAAGCACGGCGGCGGCGTGGGCGCCTATCTGGGCTATGTGCGCTCGGCCGGTTCCTCGATCCGCGGGGTGGCCAATTCCTCCGGCGGCGTGGTGCCGTGGATCAAGCAGCTCAACAACACCGCGGTGAGCGTGGACCAGCTCGGCCAGCGCAAGGGCGCGATCGCGGTGTACCTGGATGTCTGGCATCGCGATATCGAGGCCTTCCTCGATCTACGCCTGAACAACGGCGACCAGCGCCTGCGCGCGCACGATGTGTTCACCTCGGTGTGCCTGCCCGACCTGTTCATGGAAGCGGTGGAGCGCCGTGGCGACTGGTATCTGTTCGACCCGTACGAGGTGAAGCGGATCAAGGGCTGGTACCTGCAGGACTTCCATGATGAGCAGCGCGGCCAGGGCAGCTTCCGCGAGAAGTACGAGGAGGTCGTGGCCGACGAACGGATCAGCCGGCGCACCATCAAGGCCATCGACCTGTTCAAGCGGATCATGGTGAGCCAGCTGGAGACCGGCAATCCCTTCATGTTCTACCGGGATGAAGCGAACCGGAAGAACCCGAACAAGCATGCCGGCAGCATCTACTCCAGCAACCTGTGCACGGAGATCCTGCAGAACATGAGCCCCACCCGCATGATCCAGGAGATGATCAGCGGCGACCAGATCGTGACGACAAAACAGGCCGGCGATTTCGTGGTGTGCAACCTGTCCTCGATCAACCTGGGCCGCGCGGTGACGGCCGCACCGGACCTGCTCACCAGTGACGTGCTGGAGCGCCTGGTGCCGATCCAGGTGCGGATGCTGGACAACGTGATCGACCTCAACCAGCTGCCGGTGCCGCAGGCCACCATCACCAACCGCAAGTACCGCGCGATCGGCCTGGGCACGTTCGGCTGGCATCACCTGCTGGCCCTGCAGCAGATCGAGTGGAACGGAGTCCAGGCCGAGGAGTACGCCGATACCCTCTACGAGCGCATCAACTACCTGACCATCCAGGCCAGTATGACGCTGGCCAAGGAAAAGGGGCGCTACAGCGCCTTCGTCGGCAGCGACTGGCAGAACGGCGAGTACTTCCGCGCCCGTGGTTATGACAGCCCGGCCTGGCGTGAACTGGCGGCGCAGGTGGGCGTCAACGGGCTGCGCAACGGCTGGCTGATGGCGGTGGCACCGAACATGAGCACCGCCCAGATCGCCGGCTCCACGGCCTCGATCGATCCGGTGTACGGCGCCTTCTACTACGAGGAGAAGAAGGACTTCCGCCGCCCCGTCGCTGCGCCGGGCCTGTCGCTGGAGACCTATCCGTACTACGAGAAAGGCGCCTACCGGGTCGACCAGTTCGCCAGCATCCGCCAGAACGCCCGCCGCCAGCGCCACGTGGACCAGTCGATCAGCTTCAACCTGTACGTGCCCAGCACCATCCGCGCCAGCACCCTGCTCGCGCTGCACATGAGTGCCTGGCGCGAGGGACTGAAGACGACCTACTACGTGCGCTCCAACGATATCGACATAAGCGAGTGCGAATGGTGCAGCAGCTGACGCACGTCAGCCCCTTGACCTGTAGTGCCGGCCGTTGGCCGGCAACTCGCACTGCCCGAAGAGAAACAAGGACACACCCCGATGGCCATCCCCCTCGAACGCATCAAGATCCTCGAACCGCGCCACCCCAACCGCTCCACCGGCATCATCAATGGCCGCACCAGCGGCATCCTCAACTGGAACGACATCCCCTACCCGTCCTTCTACCGGGCGTACAAGGAGCTCTCGACCAACTTCTGGATTCCCGACGAAGTCGACATGAAGGGCGACGCGCGCCAGTACGGCGAGCTCAATGCGCGCGAGAAGAACGCCTACGACTCGATCATCGGCCTGCTCGCCACGCTGGACTCGCCGCAGACGCGCTTCATCTACAACGTTGCCGAGTACATCACCGATCCCGCCGCGCACGCCAATGCGGCGATCATCGGCCAGCAGGAAGTGATCCACAACGAAAGCTACAGCTACGTACTCGCCTCCATCGCCGGGCTGGCCGACCAGAACCGGGTGTTCGAGATCGCCCGCACGCACCCGACCATCCTGGCCCGCAACGCGCCGATCATGCAGTCCTACCATGACTTCATGCGCGAGAAGACCGCCGAGACGCTGATCCGCGCACTGATCCAGTCCTCGATCCTGGAAGGCATCAACTTCTACTCCGGCTTCGCGTTCTTCTACAACCTGGTCCGCCAGAACCGCATGACCGGTACCGGCAAGATCATCAGCTTCATCAACCGCGACGAGCTGGCCCACACCAAGTTCATCAGCGAACTCATCCGCGCCATCATCGGCGAGAACCCGGCGCTGCAGGGCGAGCAGCTGACCGCCTACGTGCATGAGGCCTTCGAGCACGCCATCCAGCTGGAAACGCGCTGGACCGGCGAAGTGCTCGATGGCATCGACGGCATCGACGTGGACGAGATGATCCGCTACGTGAAGTACCGCGCCAACAAGATGGCCGGCATGCTCGGCATCGAGAAGCTGTACAGCGAGACCAATGTCAACGTGATGCCGTGGATCAAGGCCTACGCCGACAACTTCACCGAGACCAAGACCGACTTCTTCGAAATGCGCAACGCCAGTTACAAGAAGACCAACGCGGACAACGGATTCGATGACCTGTAAGGAGGCATGGCGATGCACATTCTGCTGGCCTTCGCCTCGCTGAGCGGCAACACCCGCGAGGTGGCCACGTTGATCCGGGCGCGCTGCGAGGCACTGGGGTACCGGGTGCACTGGGTCGACGTGGATGCCGTTGACGCGGCCGTGGCGCTGGCGGGAGAGCCGCCTGCCCTGTGCCTGGTCGGTTCCTGGACGGACAACGCCGGGCGTACCCCGGCGGAGATGAAGGACTGCGTGGCCGCGCTGCGTGATCGCTTCGGCATGCCACTGCCGTTCCCGGTGGCGGTATTCGGTACCGGCGAGACCCAATGGGGCGAGGAGTACTACTGCGGCGCCGCCCACCGGCTGGCGCGGTTCTTCGGCTCCCCGTACCCGGTGCTGGAGATCGAGCAGATGCCGCACGGCGCCGAAGACACCCACACCATCCACCACTGGGCCGACAGCGTGTTGGCCCGTACCGAGAGCCCTACGACATGCTGACCCTGCACGCCCAGACCGCCGAGGACTACCACGCCGCCGTGCGCGAACACCCCGCCCTGCTGGTGGATTTCCACAAGGACGACTGCCCAGGGTGCCGGATGCTGGAGATGTCGTTGGCCAGTGTCGCTGGCGCCATCGCGGATGCAGGGATGACGCTGTTGAAGGTCAAGCTGGAAACAGTCGGCGAGGGATTGTTCCGCGAACTGGGCTTGCGGCAGACGCCGACGCTGCTGGTGGTGCGCGACGGTCACGAAACGGCGCGGCTGGCGGGGTTCCAGTCGCCGAAGCAGATCCTGGCGGTGTTGGGGGCTGGGTGATGCCTGAAACAAGGAGGCCCCCGCAAGGAGCAGAGACCTCATTGCGCGTGCGTTATCGCACCGCTGCCGACAACAGCCCACGACGCTTGAACCACCACTCCAACGGCAGCGTCACCAGCGGTGGCACCGCCGCGGCCAGCGCCAGCAGCGCGGCCCACCACGGCCACCGCAGCCGGATCGCGGCGAGCACCGACACAACCACGTAGACCATGAAGGCCACACCGTGCACCGGGCCGAAGATCTTGACCCCGACCGGGGTCGGATCGGCCGCCCGGTACTTGAAGTACATGCCGATCAACAGGCCGGCCCACGTCAGGGCTTCGACGAAGGCGACCGTGGCGAACACGCGGCCCATGGGGCTGATTGGCAAGGCACGCTTCAAGATGGGCTCGGGGTCGTAACGGAAAGGACCCGCATCATAGCCAGCGAACGGTTTTGATGCGAATCATTCTCAGCATGCAGCGCCGGCCCTGCCGTTCACCAGCGTGCACTGATCCGGAAGTCGGCGCGCAGGCTGTCATCGTCCTGCAGCACTTTGTCCAATGGGTGGCCAAGGTCAAGGCTGTAGCTGTAGCGCTTGGCGAGCTGTCCATTCAGGCCGACGCCGACGCTGCTGATGCTGGCCGAGGTGGGATAGTCGCCACGCACCTCGCCGTGATCGAAGAACACGTAGACATCGTGCGCCTGCCGATAGGGCCGGTGCAGTTCGACGCTACCGAAATAGCCTTTCACCCCGGAGAGGGTGCCGCGAACATAGCCACGCACGCTGCCGATGCCGCCCACCTGGAACAGGTTGCTTGAGGGCAGGAAATCGCCGTTGGTGAACTGCCATCCCAACTGTGCCCGGTACAGCAGGCCGCTGCTGCCGATGCGCTGTGTCCAGCTGGTGGATCCGTTGGCGGTCGTGAAGGCACGCCCCTCGGCCAGCGTCTCATCGGTACGGATGCGCGACACGCCCTGATAGAACGTCCAGTCGTAGCCGTCATTGCGGTAGCCGGTGCTGACACCCAGGGTCACCGTGGTCGAATCGACCTCCGACACCCGCACATCACCGATATCGGACACGGCGTTGCTGCGCGAGACGTTGGCGATGGTGGACAGCAGCCAGTTCGGCGTGGCCACCCATGGCTGGGTGAAGTCCAGACCATAGCTGGTCGACTCGCCAGTGATGTCCAGGGCCCGGTATGCGCCGTCGATGATGTTGATCTGGCTGCGCGACACGCTGGCGCCGACACGGCCGTTGCGCGTGTTGACGATGCCGGAGTAGCCGATGCGCCCTTCCAGGCCACCGCGCGACCACGCCACCGAGCCGGCCAGCAGGTCACTGATACCCGCCAGGCCCCAGAACTGGCCATGCGCACCGTAGCGCTCGCGGCCCGTGGTCTCTACGCCGGAATTATCGACGAACACGCCCCAGTTGCTTCGGTCCGGCACCTCGGCCAGCAGCACGATATCGGTCTGGCCGGCGGCCTGGCCGGGCCGCATCAGTGCGCGCACCTGCAGATCGGTGGTGCGGTTGAGGTAGATCAGTTCATCGCGCAGGCGATCGCTGCGCACCACTTCGCCTACCGGCTGCCGCACCCGCCGTTCCACAAAGCGCACCGGCACCTTGCCCTCCCCGGTCACCTCCAGCGTACCCAGCGTGCCTTCCAGCAGGGTGACGTCAACGCGCCCTTCGTTGATCGACTGCTCGCGCAGAAGCGCGCGTGCCGTACTGATCCCGGCGGCCTCGTAAGCCGCATTGACGTCGGCCACCAGTGTTTCCAGCTCGGCCAGGTGGACCTCGCGCCCCTGGTAGCGGGCGGCGATCGCATCGAGCGTGGCCTTCGGCAGCAGCGCCGATGGACTGAAACGCACCTCGCGGAGCACGAAGCTGCCGCGGACGTCGGCCAGCCCGCTTTGCCCCGCCGGCGGAGTCGCCGGCTGCACCGGGTCCACCACCGGGCGCTCCGGCTGCAACGGCTGGCGCTGCTCGTAGTAGCCGTCAATGCGCTGTGCGGTGTCCTTCCCCGCGGTGCCACTACTGTTCTGTGCATGTGCAAGCCAGGGCAGCAGCGCGCTGCCGATCAGGAACATCCCTCGGTACATGGTGTGTTTTCCGTCGTTCATCAGTTGGGCGCCCCGAGGTTGACCGCGCCGCCCAGGGCCGGAGCCACCACGTCGCGGGCGTTTGCTTCATCACCTTCCGCGGGCGCACGGGCGGGTACCGCCATCTCCGGCGACCGGAGATTGAGCATGCGGCCCATGTAGCGCACCGCGCTTTCGCCCAGGTAGGCCGGCCCGGCCTCGAGGTGGTCGCGGTTGTAGTTCGGGCTGTTCACCCGGACCCCATCGTTGAACCGCACCACATAGGCGTCGGTATCCAGCAGGCGGCCATCGGCCGCCAGGTGGAAGCGACGGTTCAACTGCAGCAGCTGCGCGTCCGCCGGGCGCAGCACCGGGCTGGTGTTGTCCATCAGCACCTGCAGTGCCGGGGTGGTCAGCCTCATCGTGCGTTCCACCTGGCCATCGGCGATGGCAACGCGCGCCGAGGAGGACGTCAGCTCTGCCTCCATGGCCTGCAGCGCATCGATCAGCCAGGCATCACGCGGCTGAACATCCACCACGATCCGGCTGGCCACACCGTTGCGGTAGCCGGTCAGGGTCGTCGTCAGCAGGCCTGGGCCAGCATCGGACTGGCTTACCTGCGCCTGCACCTCATCGGCGGCCAGGTTCAGGCGGGTATCGACCATCGCCTGTGCCAACGACAAGGTGTCGCGCGCGGCCAGCTGTGCAGACGCCGCCTGCAACTGCCCGCCGGCCAGCGAACCGGCCTGGGCGTCCATGTAGGCCGTGGTACCGGCGCTGGCCCGCCCGAAGCCGATGCTGCCGCCCGCAAGGATCGACTGTGCGGCACCGCTGCGACCGTCATCGAAATGGATATCCCCACCCGCCTGCAGCGCTGCATCGCCGCCGGCCTGGTAGAGACCCCATTGCTGGCTGCCGCCGCTGGTGGCCACCAGGTCGCTGCCGGCGCGGACAGCTTCGATCCGGATATCGCCCGCGGCCTGCACCCGCAGCGCCTTCCCTGCATCCACCTGCCGGCCCTGGACATCCGAGCCGCGCGATGCCAGGGCGATACCGCCGGCCGCCTGCAAGGCGTCGAACCGCAGCGCTTCGCTGGAGGACAGCCCAAGATTGCAGCCCACGTTGAGCGTGCCGATGACCAACGCGACACCGGCATCGCCGCGGAAGTTGCAGCCCACGGTCACCTCATCGGCGGAAAGGTCGGTGCCTGCGATCCAGTCACCATCCACACCGATCACCGCGGTGCCCACATCGATGGACTGGCCGGCGCGCAGCGTCATCGAACCGTCGACCGCCGCGCTGACGAGGGTGATAGCGCCGCCGGCATCCGCCACCAGGTCACCGCGGCCATCGAAATGCTGGAGGCGGGTATCGCCACCGCTGCCGACCTGGGCGTTGCCGCCGATGCGTGCCCTGCCAACATCCACGTTACCGCCAGCGTTCAACCCCAGTGACTGCGCGACCGTTGCACTGCCAAGCTGCACATCCGTGCCGCCATCCAGGCGTGCCTGCGCGCCCACTGCGGCATCGTCGATGGCCAGCAGACCGCCAGCGTGCGCGATGAGGTCGCCCTTGCTGGTCAGCTGCTGAATCTGCAGCGCACCAGACGCCTCCAGCTGCATCGCCGCCCCGGAAGACAGTGTCTGCGCCACCAGCGCGGCACCGCTGGCCGCGTTCATTGCGCCCTGCGCCTGCAGTTCGCCAATGCCCATCGCCCCGCCGCTGCGAAGCTGCGCATCGCCGCCGACCGTGGCGGTACGCATCTCCAGCGTGCCGGCCGCGGCAACGTCCAGCGACTGACCGATCACCGCCTGGGCCAGGCGTACATCCGTGTCGCCTTCAAGCCGCGCATCGCCATCGGCCACCAGATCGCCGATGGCGAGCAGCCCACCTGCCGTGGCGGCCAGATCGCCCCCGCTGCGCAGCTGCTGCACATCCAACACACCGGACGCCTCCAGCTGCATCGCCGCACCGGAAGACAGGGTCTGCGCCACCAGCGCGGCACCGCTGGCCGCGTTCATTGCGCCCTGCGCCTGCAGTTCGCCAATGCCCATCGCCCCGCCGCTGCGAAGCTGCGCATCGCCGCCGACCGTGGCGGTACGCATCTCCAGCGTGCCGGCCGCGGCAACGTCCAGCGACTGCCCGACCACCGCCTGGCCCAGGCGCACATCGGCGTCACCTTCGAGGCGCGCATCACCCCCGGCCACCATATCGACGATGGCGAGCAGCCCACCTGCCGTGGCGGCCAGATCGCCCCCGCTGCCCAGCTGCTGCACATCCAACGCATCGGACGCCTCCAGCTGCATCGCCGCACCGGAAGACAGTGTCTGCGCCACCAGCGCGGCACCGCTGGCCGCGTTCATTGCGCCCTGCGCCTGCAGTTCGCCAATGCGCATGGCCCCGGTACTGCGAAGCTGCGCATCGCCACCGATCCTTCCTTGGCCCAGGGCAAGGGTGCCGGCGCTGGTCACCACGGCCACCGCGCCCGCCTCCAGACGGCCGATGTCCAGCGCTCCTTGCGCCTGCATCGCCACCGAGTGACCGGCGACCCCGTGGCCGATGTCGGCAGAGGCCGTCCCCAGCCGGACATCGGTTGCCGCATCCAGCAGATCTACCTGCAGGTGCGCGTCACTGTGCAGCGACAGCGCTCCCGATGCGGCAACCACGTCGCCAACAACACCCCCGTTGGGGAGGCGCAGGTGGATGTCGCCGCGATCGCTGCGTGCCAGGACAAGCCGGCCGACATCGATCGTGAGGGCCTGCGCGTCGCTCCCGATTCCTTCGCCGGCCTGCAGGCTGGCCACCACGCGACTGCCGCCACCGACATTGACCGCGGCATCCCCATTGGAGTGGATACGACCGTCCGCCTCGAGCATCACGTTGCCGGTGGCCGAGTTGCCGGTCACGGCCAGCTGGCCCACGCTGATATCCGCACTGGAACGCACCGCGACCACCCGGCCAGCACTCAACTGGCTTCCGGCACCCATCGCGACGCCGCCCGCGTCGATCTGCACGCTGTCGCCGGCGTTGACCTGCGCGCCTGCCGCCATCGATGTGGCCTGCAGCGATAGCAGCTGAAGGACCTGGTCAATGGCCGCATCCCCCAACTGCAGGCCGCCACCGGCGGCGACATTGGCAGATGCTGCGCGCAGGTTGCCGATGCGGATGTCCCCCATCGGGGCGCTGACAATCGCTTCGCCCGCGGCCTGCACCGAAGCCAGGTCGGCACCGTTGTACCCGGTGGCGCCCAGATCGCCACCGGCCTGCAAACGCACTGCGCTCAGCTTGCCCGCTGTGCTCATCAGCTGCAGGTCGCCCCCCGCGGTAAGCGTGCCGATCGGCATGTCCACGTCGCTGGAAAGACGCACCTCGCCCCCTGCCGCGCCATCCAGCCGACCGCCGGCAACGATCCGCAAGGCCAGCGAACCGCCGTCCTCGTCGCGGATGTCGTCGCGCACGGCGAGCTGGATGTCGCGCCCGGTCAGCGTGCTCACGCCCTTCAGGTACGACAGCAGGCTGCCGCCGCCGACGTCCAGTACGACGTCCTGGTTCGCCCTCACCAGGCCGATACGCAGGTTCCCGTGCTGCTGCGCCACGCGCACGTGTTCACCGGCGTTGGCCAGCAGCAGGCGACCGTTGATCTGCACGCGCAGCGGCTGACCATCGTGGCCCATGATGCTGCGCAGGGCGCTCAGGCTGAGGTCCCTGCCGACCCTCAGGATCGCACCGCCCGCACTGCCCCCGGCATCGGTGATATCGCCGTCACTGCCGATGCGTGCATCGCCACCGGCGGCGAAGCTGTTCAGCGCCAGCGACGTGTTGCCGTGCAGGTAGGCATCGCCGCCCACATCGGCATCGATCCCGCCCGTGGCTGCCAGTACCACCGGAGCCGTGCTGCGAATGCGCAGCGAGACCACCACGGCACCGCCGCGCACCTGATCGGGCGTGAGCACATCGCCGGCCGCGTCAAGCATCTGCACATCGCCCGGCGTGGTCGCAAGCCGCATGGCCAGCATCGCCTCGGCACTGAGGTTGCCGCTGTTCACGTCGGCCAGGCTGACCGTGTATTCCTCGTCCAGGCGGCCCAGGTCATCGCGGGCACGCAGGCTGACATTGCGCCCGATGATCACCGGTTCGGCATTCAGGGCGGAACCGGTGGAGGGTTCCAGCGCATTGGCGTTGAACACGTAGCGCAGCTGGTCCTGGCTCCACTGTGAGTCAGCCGTCATGCCATCAAGAAGTGTGGCCTTGCGTGCCGCGACCCTCGCGCTGTCGCCACTGCTGGCGGCCAGCTCATAGCGGTAGCCCGCGTTGAAGGACGCGAAGATCGCTTCCTGCGGCCAGCCGGTGCCGAAGGCATCGGTGAACACCGTCCCCAGACGGTTGAAGCGCTCGGCGAGGTAGTCACTTACCCCTGCATCATCCAGGCTGCCGCCCCGCGCGGCTTCCGCCATGGAGCGGAACAGGTTGATGGCAGTGCCACCGGCCAGGTAGCGCCCATCGACGACACTGCCCAGCGCGCGGAGCTGGAAGTACTCGGCGTAGCTGGCGTCGACCTGGCTCTGGTAGCTGACGATCGACTGCTGGCCGCCGCCCTGGAACAGCTTGAGGTTGTCGCGCAGGCTGGCCAGCTGCGCTTCGCTGAGGAAGCTGGACGAGGCGCGCTGGGCACCGCTGTAGATCGAGCCCGAGGGTGCCTCGATCAGCACGTCACCGGCCAGCGACTCGATGCGCTGTACCCAGAAGTCGCCGCCGAGGTCACGCAGCGCGATGTCGCCGGTCGCCCGAGCCGAGATGAGCCCACCCTCCAGCACGCCGTCGCTGCGGGTACGCTCGCCGGCATCGACCACCAGGGGCCGGGCGAGCGAGCCGATGGCACCGTAGACGCTGTCCAGGGTGATGTCGGCACCGATGATCGAAGCAGCATTGCCGGTGGCGGCACCTTCAATGTCGTACTTGGCGCGCAGCCACACATCGCCACGGCCGGTGCCACTGCCGGCGCTGATCAGCACCTTGGCTGCCGAATCGACATCCAGCGCGATGTCACCGCCCGCACGGGCCACCAGGTTGCCGGCGGCCACGGTGGCGCCGTTGGCGTTGGTGTAGGACACCATCTGGACATCCAGCGGGTTGGCGGCCTCGCCGGCCTGGGCGCCGACAATGCTGCCGATGCTGCCGGCCGCGTCGAGGGTAAGCTGGTTCGTGATGATCCGGGCGTCACGCGATGCGCTGACGATGCTGCCGTTCTCGCTGGTAAGGAAGGTCCGGCCATCGGTGTTCTTCAACACACCATTGATACGGATGGTCTGGCCGGAGTCGACGTCGAGCAGGCCTGCATCGTTGGCGCTGAAGTTGATGCCGATCCGGTTGTCGGCCTTGGCCGTGTTGGTGACGACCAGCGTGCCAGTGCGCGGGGCGCGCTGGTACCAGCTCGTGCGCCACGTGCCGCCGTCATCGAATTGATTGCTGCCGGGGAAGCCGTAATTGTAGCGGCAGCCACTTTCGTTCTTCTTTTCGCAGCGGTAGTTGACGCGTGAATTGAGGTTGCTGCCGAAGTCGCCGGTCAGCTGCGACTCGAACACCGCCACGCCGCCGGCCTTGTTGCCGTACGTGACGCCCGAGGTTTCCCACTGCTGGCCGTTGAAGACGGTGTTGTTGTTCCTGTCCACCCAGCGCCAGTTCTCAGCCGTAAGCACGCCGTTATCGGACTGGATGTTGCGCGCGATGCGGGCCGTCTGTGTCCAACGCGCAAACATGCCGGCGCGCGGGTCATAGCCGGTCGTGTTGCTGATGGCCGATACCCCCTGGGCATCCCAGCTCAGGGCATTGACTCCGCCCTGATAGCCCTTCACGTTGCCGTTGCCGTCGCGCAGATACCACGACGCGGTATTGAGCTCACGGTCGCGGATGGTGATCTGCCCGGGCGCCCCGTTGCCGACCAGGATGTTGCCAAGCTGCAGGCCCACATCGGCCAGGCCATTGTTGATGACCACCGAGCCCTTGCCACTGACCACATTGAGCGAGCCGGCGGTGGACGTGCTGACGATACGGCCATCGAGGTAGATCGAACCGCCCCCGTTGGCCGAAATATCCGGCACGATGAACTGGCGGTTGAGCGAATCGTACTTCAGGGCGATGCGGGAAGAATCTGCGCCGGACTTCGCCACGAACATGGCAGGCACATCGAAGATGCCCTTGCTGGCCTGGTTGTCCTTGCCGTCGATCCAGGCGCGCAACGCGCTGCTTTCGACCAGGATTGCCGAGTAATCCACCGGCCGGCCCGCCTTCAGCGCGACGTTGACGTCGATGTAGTTGGCCGTGATCTTGATGCCACTGCCGGCGTTCACACCGCTGCCCGTGCTGGGCACCTGGCCAAGGCTGGCGTTGCTGACGTCGTCGGGCTGCGTGTTGAGCACGGTGCGCAGATTCCGGGCATTCACCTTTGGCAGGTAATTGGTGTCCTTGTGGCTGTACCGCGATACCACGCCACCGTCGTAATACTGCCCACCCAGCGCTGAAGCGGTGCAGTCCTTGTCGCCGATGCGATAGCGGCATGCCCCAAACACAAGGATGCTGGGGTTGTTGACGTCGTTACCGGTGCCATACAACAGGTAGTCGGTCAAGCTCATGCCCGCGGCGGCGGCCGCTGCGCCGTACTTGGCGTTGGCGATGTACGCCGCGGCGTCATCGGCATTGGTGATGCCCGATGCCGCGCTGTGGCGTGCCCACAGCGCGCTCACGACATTGCCGTACCAGTTTGCCGAGCCCAGGTTGTAGCCGACCTCACCGTTGGGCGCATTGATCGTCACGCTTTCGGCGAGCTGCTCGCCCCAGCTCTGGATGTTGCCGAGCGCGTTGTACATGTCCAGGTCGCCACCCGTGACCGAAATCAGCCCGCCCGCACCGATCGCGCCGGTGCCCGTGGCCGCCTCGTTGCGGATGCTCACCAGCGCATTGCTCTGCCCCGGGTTCTGGCTGACGCCGATGCCCACGGCCTGGTTGCTGTTGCCGGTGAACAGCACGTTGCCGCCGCTGTACTCCGGCACCAGGATGTCGCCCGCCAGCAGGAGGTTGTCGGTACTACGGTTGGTGATGGTGATCTTCGGCGCGCCCTTGGCGGTGACGGACCCGCCACCGCGGATGTTGCGGCCATACAGGATCACATCGCCGCCGGCCGCATACAGGTCGCCGATGGTGTGGGTATAGAGCGCATTGCCGGCGATCGCATCGAAATCGTGGATGCCCGACGCGTTCAGTCGCGCCTTCAGCGCGCTGCTGAGCTCGCGCTGGGTATCGAACGGCAGCACATCGCCGCCCGCGCCGCTGCTGGTCAGCTTGCCATTGGCATCGATCAGGATGTCCAGCACGTTGTAGCGCCCGGCAACGACGCGGCCATCGATCAGCACATCACCGCGGGTGCTGCCACCACTGCGGCTGTCGCGCACGGTGACCGGAATGAACCCCAACTGGTAGCCGGTGGCGGCGCCATCGGCGTTGCGGAAGACATTCTCACCGTAGGCACCGAGCGACACGAATGCGCCGCTGAGCAGCTCACTACCCGCCGCCAGAGCGGTGCTCGCGTTGCTGTCCACCGTGGAGGACGCCGAGGAATCCGGCACCGCGATCAGCCCGCGGCTGTACCCCTGCGAGACCGCATTGGCGACCAGCCGTGAGGTCCAGCCATTCATGCCATCCTGGCCGGCGGAGACGAAGGCGTTGTGCAGCGATTCCAGCTTCGCGCCGCGGCCGACATTGACCTGCTGGTCCATCGCCAGCGCCACGTCCGCGTCGGAGATGCCGACCGCGGCCAGCACACCCCAGGTGTTCACCAGGGCGGTGGCACCGATGTCGGTCGCGGCGTAGGTGCCGACGTTGAGCATGTAGCTGCTCTGCAGGCGCGCATCATCGCCGATGTTCACGCGGTTGCCGAGCACCGCATCGGTGCGCGCCTTGACCACGGCGGCATTGATCGCCCCGCCGGTGGTCAGCCCCGCCCGGTCATCGGTGTTCGCACGGGTGTTTGCCACGATGTCCAGCGCGCCGCCATCGCCCGGCGTCGGTGCGACGCCGGCGCGCAGCAGGGCGCCCTTGCCGATATCGATGGTGCTGCTGCCATCCAGCCGGGTGACCACCTGTGCGGCACTGCCACTGAGGACACCGCCGCCGGCCGCGCTGGCGGCAAGCTCGCTGCCCAGCGTGCCGGTGTAGTTGTTGTCGGTGCGCAGCACCAGCGATCCGGCCGAGACAATCTGGGCATCCTCGTCCACCAGCAGGCCGACGGTCGCGTCCGCACGGTTCTTCACGTCGGCGCCACTGGCGTTGAGTACGCCGGCGCTGGTGCTGTTCGCGCTGCCCGCGTAGTTGCTGTCGTGCAGCGCACGGGCATCAAGGCGACTGACATCCAGCACCGCGTTGCGGCCAATGGACAATTGCGTGGTGCTGTCGGTGTGCGTCGCTGCCAGCGCCGCGTTGCCCGCAATGAGCCCGCCGGTGCCCGCCGTGGCGTTGGCGCGATTCTCGTCCTTGCCGCTGGCGGCGAGCGTGGTGTTGCCTGCGTACAGCAGGCTCCCTGCCCCCACGGTGACGCCGGTGGTCGCCGAGGACCGGGCGTTGGCGTCGACGATGCCGGCGGCCAGCAGGCCCGCCACGCTCAGGCCGGTGGCATCGGCACGCTGGTTGCTGTTGTTGACTGCGCGCATCGCGATAGTGCCGCCGCGCGCGTAGTCGATGATGTTGTTGATGGAATAGGCCTCACCCTGCACCACCACGTCGGATCCAAGCGCTGCCTGCACCGCGTTGGTGCTGGCAGCGGTGGCGAAGGCCCCGGCGCCGGCCAGATACAGACCACCGGAACCGGCGACCGCGCGTGCATCCACGCTCCCGCCGTGGACGCTGGCCAGGATGTCCAGCCCACCGCGGTTGGACAGCACCGCACCATTGCCCACATGGGCGTCCACTTTGGCACGGGAGGTGGCATCAGCGACCGCCGCACCGACCGCCAGGCCGCCGGCCAGTGCAGCACCGAAGGCTTCGGCGGACACCTGCGGGGTGGCCTCGGCATGCACCTCAATGCCGCCACCCACCCCCGATACGCGTGTCCGCTCGCCCAGCCAGGCGCGCACGTCGGAGCCATCGTCGGCCAGTGCGACGGCGGCGCTGACGCCGGCCAACACGCCACCGGCCGCACCCCACGCGCCCGCATGCGCGCCGCCCAGCGAGCTGGCGGCGAAGGTCACGTTGCCAAAGCCGGCCAAGGTACTGTCGTTCTGCAACCACGCCTGGACGTTGGCGTTGCGAGCAGCGGTTGCGACGACCGCACCGGCCGCGAGTGCACCGGCCGCCATGCCGGTGGCTGTCACATCCAGCGTGCTGGCATCGCTGGCACGGACCGCAAGACCCTCGCCCTGGCTGCCTGCCTGCAGGTCACCGGCCACCGTGGCCGTGACCGTCTGTTCCAGGCGCGCCAAGCCGATGGCCGCGCCGACGCCCACCAGGCCGGCACCGCCGGCATAGACGTCCAGACCTGCGGCCTTGCCTGCGCTGCCGTCGCCGGCGTTGGCGAGCACCGCGATGGAGCCGGCCCGCGTGCTGTTCGCTGCCAGCACCGCCTCGGTGCTGCCATACAGGCCGGTCATGCCGAATGCGCCGCCCACGCCCACGCCACCAGCGCCGATGCCACCGACGGTGTTGCTGCTGCTCATCAGGGTCTGCGCGCTCACCTCAAGCGCGCGTGCCTGCACGGTGCCACCGCGGATGCTGGCGCTCACCAGATCGCCACGTCCCTGCAGACTGCCGATGTCCACCTGGGCGCGGCTGTTCAGCGCGCCGGCGCCCTGCGCCCCCAGGGTGCCGTCCAGCGCGGCGGCGTCGATCTTCTGGCCAGTGCCCAGCTGCTTCAGGCTGGCAAAGGTGCCACCCAGTTCCGTATCACTGTCACCGCGGTCGCCAATGCCGGCCAGCAGCAGCCCGGCAGCGCCGCCGATGCCGGTGGTGGCGCCTACGCCAGCCGTCACGGTGACCATGTCCACCGCACGATCGGAGACGGCATTCACATCAATGCTGCCCGTGGTCGACAGCGTGCTGTCTTCCACGGTGGCCTTGACGGTGCTGCCGAGAATGGCCACCGAAGCGCCGGCACCTACACCGCTGCCGGCGATGCCCACGCCCACCGCACCGGAGTACGCGGACAGCCGCAGGATATCCTCGGCCACCACCGCCATATCGGTGGCATCCACCGAGGCCTGGGTGACCAGCGCACGGGTGTCGTTCTGCAGCAGGTGCACCTGTGCCATGCCGGCGATGCCGGCGGCGCCGGCACCCGCGCCACTCACCGCCACGCCGTTGAAATCCGAACGGCTGTGCGCGTTCACGTCGAGGTCGCGTGACACGGAAATGTGGGTCACGCGCGCACGTTCGCCCACCTGCGCCAGCGTGGTTGCAGTGCCCATGTTGACCAGCGCGGTGCCGGCCACCGCCGCGCCCCCCCCGACCGCGCCTGCGCCGCCGACCAGCGAGGCGGCGTTATCGCTGTTGGCGTTGACCGCCAGGGAGCCCGCCCGCAGGGTGCCGCCCAGCACGCTTGCACGGGTATCGGTGGTGAAATTGTTGACCACGCCGGTGGCAGCGCCGCCGGTCAGGCCCGCGGCCGCGCCGACCACGATCGCCAGCGCGTTCTGGCTGGCATTGGCCTCCACGGTCACCGCGTCGGCGGCCGACACGGTGGCGCCCTCGATGCTGGCGCTGGCATGGCTGTCGAACAGGTTGGTCGACAGCGCCCCTGCGCCCGAGAAGACGCCCGCGCTGGCGGCGATGCCGGCCACATAATTGGCCGAGGCCACGTGATGGCTGGCGCGCACATCCACGCTCTGCTCCGCTGCGGCGAGCCCTGCGCTGTCCTGGTCGGGGTCGCTGCTGGTGCCCAGCCCATGCTGGTTGATCCGTGCGTCCTTGATGATCGCGGTGGTACTGCCGGCGATGTCGTTGACGGCTGCCATTACCGCTACCGCACCACTGGCGATCGGGGTGGTACCCAGCGCGCCACTGACGCCGATGGTCCTGACCTGCTGGCGCGTGGCCGCATTGACCGCGATGCCATGCACGTCGATATGGCCGGTGCCCAGGTCCACGGTATCGAAGGCCATGCCGGCGGCGTCGGTACGGGTGCTGTGGGTATTGCCCGCCGTGCGCCGGCCACTGTCCACGCCTGCCAGCGCATCTCCCAGGCCCAGCGCGGTCACGGCAGTTCCGGCACCGGTGATCGCCGCCTCGGTGCTGCCATCCACCAGGTTGACGACGGTACCCAGGCCGATGCCCGCGTTGACGCCCCCGCCGATGCTGCCGGCGTACACGTCAATCTGCTGCGCCTGGGCAGCGAGCACGCCGACGTTGTCCTGTGCCAGGACATTGGCGCCTGCTTCAATCCGTGCCGAGACGGCGCCCTTCATCCGGTTCACCGCCACCGACGCTGCGCCACCGACCGCGCCGCCGCCCAGGCCAGCAGCCACGGTGCGGATGCGGTTGCCCTGACCGCCGGCCTGTCCAGAGGCATCGGCCTGCACCAGCAGATTGCGGACATCCAGGTCCAGCGCACTGCCGGCAACCCACGCTGAGGTAGTGCCGCCGATATCGTTGTAGGCCACTGCCGCGCCCACGCCCACGCTGCCGCCGACCGCTGCCCCACCCGCCAGCGAATCGATGCTGCGCTCGTCACGGGCGCTCACCTTCACATCGGCCAGCGTGTTGTGCAGGCTGCTGTCACTGAGGCTGGCCTGCGTATCGGAATGGATCAGGTTGGTGGTGACACTGCCGGCCACCGCTGCCGTGCCCGCCCCCGCACCGGACACGGCCGCGGTACGCACCAGGCTGCGGTTGGCCGCATCGATGATCAGCGCACTGGCGCCGCCCAGCGTGGCATTCTCCACCACGGCACGGGTACGGCCGCCGATGTCGTTGACGCTGCTGGCTGCGCCGATGCCTGCCGTCCCACCGGCCGACAGCGCGCCCCCCAACGAATAGGCCGCACCCGAGGTGTCGGCGCTGACGGACACCGCACCGGTGATGCCACTCCCCTGCCCGGTGACACCCCGCAGGCGGGCCTCGGTGAGGGTGTCGATCAGGTTGGTGGTGTTGCTGCCGGCAATGGACGCGGTGCCCCCCAGCGCACCGGCAATGGCCAGTGTCTTGGTGGTGGCGGCCGACGTCCCACTGACATCCAGCGCAGTACTCACCTCCAGCGCGGTGCCATCCACCTCGCCCAGCGTGGTATCGCCGATGGTGGCCACGTTGATCGCCGCGCCGATGGCGGCGGTGCCGCTGCCGGCAACCGCACCGGCCAGCGTGTGGATACGCGATTCGTTGCTGCCGGCCACCTGCACGATGCCTGCCTGCACCGTGCCGCCCTGCAATGCTGCCTCGGCATGATTGTCGATCATGCTCCAGCCCACCGAGCCTTGAATGGCGACATTGTTGGCTGCGCCTGCGGCAACCGCACCGGACAGGATCCTGGCGGCATTGGCGGCCTCGAGGTCGACCCGGCCGATGCCAGCGGTCAGCTGCGCATCATCGACCAGCGCCAGCGTGGTATTGCCGATGTCATTGATGGTCAACGCCGCACCCACGGCGACCTTGGAGCCCAGCGTTGCCGCCCCCGCCAGCGAGCCGATGAAGGATTCATCGCGTGCCTGCAGGTGGATGCTGCCCGCGTTGAGCTGTGCGCCATCCCGGGGCACCTGGCCCTGCGCGTCCGCCAGGCCACGACCGACCAGCACCGAGGTGGTGTTGCCGATGGCGTTGTAGGACGCACTGCCCACCCCGGTGAAGTTGCCGGTGCTGCCGCCGATGCCGGCACTCACTGCCAGGATGTCGGACTGGTCACTGGCCGTGAGCGCAATGCGCCCGGCGGTGAGCGTGGCATCGTTGACCGATACGGTATGTGTGTTGTTGATGGTGTTGTAGGCGAAGGCCACGCCGGCATTGTTGCCACCCACCTGGACCATGCCGGCAACAGCGATAATCGAGCTGCGGGCATTGTTGCGACCCGCCGCATCCACCCGCGTATCGTCAGTGCTCGCGGTATCGGCATTGGCATCCACCTCGATGCTGCCGATCCCGGTGCCACAGTAATCGACCGCGAAGCCCGAGCCGCAGCCGTCACCGGCGCCACGCACGTCGTCGATGGTCGCCGTCCCGGCGAAGGCTTCAATGTCACCACTGGCAGTGATGCGGCTGCCGCCGTCAATGCTGGCGGCGGTCTGGCTGGCGATCTGGTTGACCAGCACCGAACCGGCGATCGCCACGCCGTCGCTGCGCGTGGACGCCCCTCCACTGGCGGCCGCCGCCACGATCCGGGATGCATCGGCTGCACGCACGCGCACGTCCTGTACGCCTTCGATGTTGGCGCCACTGACTGACGCGCGGGTGCTGTCGCCCACTTCGGCGTACGTCACTGCCGCCCCCAGGCCGGCCTTGCCACCCGCATACAGTGCGCCACCCCCGTTGGCGATCTTGGAGGCGTTCACGGCCTTGACATCGACATCGGCCGCCGCGCCGCCCATGCCGCGGAGGCTGCCCCCGACGATGCTGGCGGCCGTGTCGTTGTGGGACATCGCCACGGTCGCCGAGATCGCGCCGGCACCGGCCGAGCTCTGGTTGGAGGAGGCATTCACGCCCACGCTCAGCCCGACGTTGACCTGTTCGCTTTCGTTGCGTGCGGTCACCGTGACGGTGCCGGCATCCTCCACGCTACTGTCACGCAACTGCGCGGTGGTCGTGTTCTGGATGTCACCGTAGGCCACACCACCGGCCAGCGAAGCGCTGCCCTGGGTGTTGTCCGAGCCGGCCGCGGCCACCGACAACGCGCCGCTGACGCTGACCAGCAGCGTCTGGTTGGTCGCGGCAAGATCCAGCTTCAGGCCCTTGCCGCTGTTGTCCTTGATCACGGCCGAGCTGATGTCCGCCTTGGTGTTCTGCCGGGCACGATTCACCGTCGCACTGCCGGACAGGGCGATGCCGAACTTGGGTTGTGGCGTCTGCGCGCCCTGGCCCTGCCCCGGTGCTGCATTCCCGCCACCCAGCAGGCCCTTGGCCTTGTCGAAGTACGCGGTCAGCCCGGCGCTGCCGTTGCTGTCGGCCTTGTTGGCCATGCCTTCCAGCGCGGTCACCTTGCCGAGCGCACGGGTCTTGAGTGAATCCAGGAAGCCGGGATTCTCCGCGTTCTGCTTTGCCGCCAGCTCGTCCTGGGCCTTCTGCAGCTGTTCGGACGAGCTCTTGGCAACTGCGCCGGCGGCGGCCACCGCACCGGCCAGCCCACCGCTGGTGGCGTTGACCGCCAGCTCACCCGTGGTGATCGCGCCGACCGGCGCCGTGCTGCTGCCGGTCGCGAAGGCTGCAGGCACCGCACCGATGAAGGCGCGGGTATCGGTGTCCAGCTGCTGGTAGGCGACGCTGGCCCCCACCGACACACTGTCGCTCATCGCAACCGCGCCGGCCACGGACCACACGAACAGATCTTCGTCGGCACGTACGCCGACCGTTGCGGCGCGGATGTCGGCACGGTTGCTGATCCCCGCCAGCGTGGTGCTGTCCAGGTCCAGCGCGGTGGCGGTTCCGCTGACACCGATGCTGCCGCCCTGGCCGGACTGCAGCGCCAGCGCCACCACGGTTTCCTTGTTGTCGGCCTGCACTGCCAGGCTGCCTGCACCGGCGTCGACGCGGACGCCATCATGGAGGATCGCTGCCGCCGTGTTCTGGTAGTCGATATAGCCGACGCTGCCGCCCAAGGCAGTTCCGCCGTTGCCGACGTTGCTGTCCTTGAGGTTCTTCAGGGCAAGATCACCCGCCGCGTGCAGACCGGTGACATCGGTGTTGGCACGCACGGTGGCGGTGGCGTCAAACGTCCGGCCGCGCGCAGCGCCGGCATGGTCCTCACCTTCCAGTGCGGCGCTCCACGCCGCGGTGCTGGTGTCGCGGGTGGTCAGCGAGGCACCGGCGGCGACATCGGTACGTGCGCTGTTGGTCGCCTTGAACCAACTCACCGCGCCCCCGATGGCCACTTCCTCGGCCGAGCCGCGCGCCGCCGCGTACGAGGCGAACAACTCCGATGGGTCGGTGATCAGGTCCTTGGCGGCGGAGATCGACGTCTTGAACGCGTCGAAGCTGCTGAAGTCCGGGACGGCCCCGGTGAGCGCACTGAAATCCCGAGGCAGGCGCACATCCGACGACAACCCGATGCGTTGCGCCGAGAGCTCAGCCGAACTGCCCACCAGGGTCCGTGCCTCATGGGTGAGGTTGGCGATGTTGACCGCCCCGGACAACGCGAACGCCGAACCATCCGCGCTCTTGCCCTTGGCCAGCACATTGCTCATCGCATGGTTGCCGATCTGTGCATCGGTTACCTGGCTGTCGACCACGATCGCGCCGGCGCTGTCGATGGTCGTACCGGCGCCGATACTGGCGGTGGCCGTATGGTCGCCGTCGACAACGCTGATCGCCCCGCCGAGGCGGAAGGGCGACGCCGTGGTCGGTGTAGTGGCCGGCGGCGTGCTGCCGCCGTCCTGGCTGCCGGTCAGTTTGGCGATGGCGCCACCCACGCCGGCGCCGGCCAGCGACTGCGCCACGCTCATCAGGCCATCGCTGCCGCTGCTGATCGCTTCCACCTGCTCCTGGCCGGGCAGCGGCTCGCTCTTCGGGCCGGTAATCAGCGTGCTGGTCTTGTTGAGGCGGGTGATGCTGGCCGCCTGCACGGTGACGTCGCCTGCCGTGGTGCGGGTGTCGCGGTCCAGGCGCGCTTCGGCCGCGATATCCTGCAGACTGATCGCGCCAGCCAGGCCGACCGCGCCATTCTTGTCGGCGCGCGCCGTGGCGGAGGTGTCCAGAGAGACCGCGTTGACCGCCGAAACGTTGACACTGCCGGCCTGCAGTGGCCCACCCGCTTCAATCACCGCGCGGGTGTCAACGTTGACATTGCTGATCGCCGCCGTGAACGCAGCGGCCGTGTTGTTCACCGCGAACGATTCGGCCGCAAGCTTCAGCGTCGTATCGGCATCGGCCTTCACCGCCACGTCGCCGCCAGCCGCAAGGGTTGCGCCCGAACGCACGATGGCTTCCGTGGTGGCGTTGATCTGCGCGTACGCCGCACCGAGGCTGAGCATGTGCTTCTTCGGAATGCTGTTGCCATTGGCATCCTTCACGGGATCGCCGTTGGCATCGGTGACGACATCACCTTTCTCGTACGCCTTGCCGGCCGCCGAGTTGTCGATGGCCTGGCGGGTGCTGGCATGCAGCGTAATGTCGTCGCGCGCGTCCAGTACTGCGTTGTCCTTCACCTCTACCCGCGCCGTGGTGGCGCCATGCAGGAACGAAATCTGCTCACCCAGCAGCTTGCCCGCCCCCAGGTTCACCAACGCATCGCCGAGGTCCGTGAGGGTGCTGGAGTCGGTGACGCTGTTGACGAGATCGGCCTTGAGCTCGTCGAATACCGCACCGTCCTTGTCGTAGCCGGAATCGATGACCGCAAGCGCGGTCAACTCGATATCGTCCGCCGCCAGACGTGCGTTGCCGCCCACCGTGACCGTTGCCTCGGCACTGCGCACACCCAACCCGGTATCGGAGATCGCCGCCGCGCGAAGTTGGATCCGGCCGCCCTCGTTGACCAGTACCAGCGGCTGCGAGGCGCCGGTATTGACGGCCGCCTCGATGCCCTGCAGATCGCCATTGGCATCGCGCGGGCCGGCCTGTACGAACAGCGTGCCAGTGACATCAATGGCCCTGGCCTGTACGCGGATGCCGTTGCTTGCATTCACCGTCCCGTGCAGCGCCACCGTCTTGTCGGTGAGTTGACCCGGCGTCAGCGTGCCGTACATCAGGGCATCCAGGCCCTTTCCGGCGTTGAGGATGTCGTCGGCCGTGGCGCGGTTGGCCGTGGCCACCGACAGCGAGCCGACATTGAGCACGCCACCGTTGCCGACCAACAGGCCATCCGGGGCGACGAAGAACACCTTGCCGCCCACCGCATTGGTCGACTCCAGCACGCTGTTGAGGTTGCCGTTGATGTAGGCACGCGCGTCGGTGACCAGGTTGACCAGGTTGTGCACCTGTTGCTGACCCTGGGTGGGCAGCACAAGATCAACGGTCTGGCCGACGTCCACCCCGAATTCGCGGAAGGCGTTGAAGGCGACCTGGTTGCCGGCGGCCCCCTTCACTGTACCGGTGGTCACCTTCCAGTGCAGATCGTTGCCTTGGCGGGTCACGCGGGTATCGGTGCGACCGTCGGTGACCATCGCACTGCCGTCATCGCCGGCAATCACGCTGCCTGGCAACGCCAGCCCCAGCACGGAGCCGATGGCCACGGCCAGGCCCGCAGGACGCAGGCGGCGTTGCGCCGGGGGCACAGGACGCACGCTGGAGGACGGGCAGGACGAAGGGTCGCGATGGTTCATGGCAGGCTCCGGGCAGTGGCAGGCGGGGCAACCGCGGGCCAGCAAGGGTCGCGGCAAGGCAGGCGTGCCTTGCCGCTCGGTGGCGTTACTGGAAAGGGATCAGTGCGTTGCGGCAGCGGCTGGACGGCTGTCCAGCGCGCGGCTGAGCAGCTCGACATTGCCCAGCGAAAGCAGATGGGCGTAGATCAACCCGAGGTCGCCCGAACGCGCCAGATCCTGGAGCGCCTTGCCCTTCAATTCGCGCAGCTTCTGCTCATCGACCACAAAGAAGCCATCCAGCGAGAAGCCCTCGCCCAGCGCGGTCTGCACGTTCACCTGCCGCGGCACCAGCAGCCCATGGCTGGCCAGCGCCGCACTGAAGGCACGGGTACGCGCCAGATGCACCTGGTATTCCTGCAGGAACTGCAGTGCGTTGCTCAGCAGCGGGCTGTCCTTGCCCTCGTCATCGAACAGCGGCGCACCTTCCTCGCCACCTTCGCGGATGCCCGCATATGCCTCATCCAGGCACACGGTGAAGTCGCTGCCCTTCTCATCACGTTCGGCAAGCACGAAGGGATAGCGGCGCAGAAACGCCGGGACATAGGCCCCTTCGGCCCAGCTGCCCTGCTCATCGACCATCAGGTTCTGGCCGGCGCGCAGGCCCAGCAGTGCGGCCGGCACCACCGCGTCGGCGCTGCTGCCGGCGAACAGGATCGGGTACTCGCGGGCGACCGGCGCGAATTCCACGCAGGCCAGCGGGACGGAATTGAGCGCGGCGGCGAAGGCAAAATCGCCCGGGGTCGCCACCACCCGATGGTTGCGATGGGCAACGCGGTTGAGCTGGATCGGACGTTCGTAGATGAGCAGCTGCTTCATGGTGGTTCCCCCTGGAGTGATCAAAAAGTGTCCCTTGCCAAATAACCGTGGAAAACAGGCCACTCCCATCAACCCGCCGGCTATTCGTCACACTTTTTTAATGAATCCGTTCATAAACAGCTGCCGCCCGGCCATGGGGGTCATGGCCGTGGCGCCCCCTCAGACGAACATGCCGCCCGAGGCTTCCACGCGCTGCGCAGTGATCCACGCGGTCTGCGGCGACAGCAGCGCTACCGCCACCGGGCCGATGTCATCGGGTTTGCCGGGGCGGCCCATCGCGGTGACCGAGGACACCATCGCATTGACCTGCGCATCGTCGCGCACGCGCCCACCGCCGAAGTCGGTTTCGATCGCACCCGGGGCGAGTGTGTTGGCACTGATGCCACGTGCGCCCAGTTCCTTGGCCAGGTAGCGGGTGAGTACCTCGATGCCGCCCTTCATCATCGCGTAGGCCGAGCTGCCCGGCAGCGAGAAACGCGCCAGCCCGCTGGACACGTTGAGAATGCGGCCGCCATCGGCGATCAGCGGCAACAACGCCTGGGTCAGGAAGTACGGGCCCTTGAGGTGCACGGCGACCAGCGCGTCGAACTGCTCGACCGTGGTGTCGGCGATCATTGCGTGCAAACCTTCGCCGGCGTTGTTGAGCAGGCCCTGCAGCTGGGTTTCCCCCCATCCCTCCAGCACGCGGCGGACCTGGCTGGCGAATGCGGGGAAGCCGGCGCTATCGGCCATGTCCAACGGAATCGCGGCGGCGCGGCGGCCCAGTGCTTCGATCTTGGCGACCACGTCCTGCGCGGCATCGGCCTGGCTGCGGTAGGTGAGCACGATGTCGGCGCCATCGGCGGCCAACGCGAGGGCGGCGTTGCGGCCGAGGCCACGGCTGCCGCCGGTGATCAGGACGACTCGGGTTGCGTTGCTCATGTCAGTGCACCTGCTTGGGGAGTGGGGCCAGCGTATTGATATTGCCGTGCGGCATAAATCAGTGGATGCTGATTTGACTGTCCAGACATTGCGAACAATCCATGGATCGCCTCGATCACCTGCGCTGCTTCCTGCGCGTCGCCGAACTGGGCTCGTTCACCGGGGCGGCCGACAGCCTCGGTTTGCCCAAGGCCAGTGTCTCCCTCGCCGTTCAGCGCCTGGAAGCAGAGGTGGGTGTGCAGTTGCTCCACCGCACCACGCGCCGTGTGCAGCTGACCGCCGATGGCGCCCAGTTCCAGACCCGCGCGCACGATCTGCTGCACGACATGGACGACCTGCAGGGCATGTTCCGGGTGGACACCAGTCAGTTGAAGGGCCGCCTGCGCGTGGATATGTCCAGCGGACTGGCCCGCCAGCTGGTGATCCCGCAGTTGCCGGACTTCCTGGCCCAGCACCCCGGGGTGGAAATCGAACTGAGCGGTACCGACCGCCGGGTGGATCTGATCCGCGAGGGCTTCGACTGCGTGCTGCGGGTCGGGCCGCTGGATGACAACACCCTGGTCGCCCGCCCACTTGGGCAGCTACGGATCATCAACTGCGCCAGTCCCGCGTATCTGGCGGCCCGCGGTACGCCCGCCACGCTGGATGATCTCGCCAGCCACGCCCTGGTCCACTACGTCGGCACGCTGGGCCAGCGCTCACCGGGGTTTGAGTATCACGACGGCGAGGCCTATCGCAGCCTGCCGATGGGCGGGGCGGTGACCGTCAACAGCGGGGATGGGTATACCGCTGCGGCGCTGGCCGGGCTGGGCATCATCCAGGTGCCGCTGCTCGGCGCGCGCCCGGCGCTGACCGCAGGAACGCTGGTGGAGATCCTTCCCGGGCTGCAGGCTGAGCCGATGCCGGTGACGCTGCTCTATGCCCAGCGCCGCCACCTGCCGCGTCGCGTCGCCGCCTTCATGGACTGGGCGGCAGCGGTGATCCGGCCGGAACTGCTCCCTGCCCTGTGACGCAACAGCGCGGGCGCAGCGCAAAGGCGCACATTGACGCACCTTCATGCAGATTGCCGCACACAAGCGCGCCGATTCTGGTAAAGTCTGCGGCCAATACAAGCAGTACCACGCACGAATGCGCATGCTCAGGCATGTCGGCAGGGTGCTACCCGCCCTGACCGAGGTTACCCATGACCACCCAGGACGCCCTGCCGGGCGAACGCCAACAGACCATCCTGCGCCTGCTGCGCGACCACGGCCGCGTCATGTCCGCGCAGCTGGCCATCGAGCTGCAGGTCTCGGAAGACTCGATCCGCCGCGACCTGCGCGAGCTGGCTGCGCAGGGTCTGTGCCGCAAGGTGCATGGCGGCGCACTGCCGGCTGCCCCGGCGTTCCCGGCGTTGGCCGAGCGCCACGAAAAGGACCATGACCGCAAGCGCGCGTTGGCGCGGATCGCGGCGGCCCAGGTCCTGCCCGGGGAGCTGGTCTTCCTGGACGCCGGCTCGACCAATACCGTGATCGCCAGCTGCCTGCCCGAGCACCAGGGCCTGCGGGTGGTCACCAACGCGCCGGATATCGCGTTGGCCTTGATGGCGCGTCCGGGCATCGAGGTCAGCCTGGTCGGCGGCCGCATGGACCCGCGCATCGGCGCGACGGTGGGGGCGCAGACACTGGAAGCGATCCGTGCGCTGCGCGTGGACGTGTGCTTCGTCGGCACCTGCGCGGTGGATGCCGAGGCTGGCATCTGGGCGGTGGATGGCGAGGAAGCAACGCTCAAGCGCGCCCTGCTTGCCGCCAGCAGCCGCTGCGTGGTGGTCGCCACCAATGACAAGCTCGGTGCACAAGCCTCACACCGCATCGGCGATGTGGACCAGATCGATCTGCTGGTTGTCGAAGCCGATGCCCCGCCCGCCCAGGTGGTGGCGTTCGAGCGTCGCGGTGTCGCCCTCCAGCGCGCTGCGCAGCACTGAGGCCCCGATTCCATGTCGACGCTTTCCGCTCCTTCCTCCCTGCTTGCCCGCAGCCAGCAGCACGCCACCCGCGCAGCCTTCTTCCTGCCCGGCTTCGCCACCGCAGCCTGGGCGCCGCTGGTCCCGTTCGCCAAGAACCGCACCGCCCTGGATGAAGGGTCGCTCGGCCTGGTGCTGCTGTGCCTGGGTGCCGGTTCGCTGCTGGCGATGCCGATCGCAGGCATGCTCGCTGCGCGCCACGGCTGCCGCGCGGTCATGATCGCCACGCTGTTGATGGTGATCGCCACACTGCCCCTGCTCGCCGTTGCCCCTTCGCCGCTGACCCTGGGCCTGGTGTTGTTCGTGTTCGGCGCCGGCGTGGGTGCTTGCGACTGCGTGATGAACATGCAGGCGATCATGGTCGAGCGCGACAGCGGCCGGCCGATGATGTCCGGCTTCCATGCCTTCTACAGCATCGGCGGCGCGGTCGGTGCCGGTGCGATGACCGCTCTGCTGGCGTTCCACCTGCCGCCGTGGCTGGTGTGCCTGCTGGCCTCGGCGGTGATGGCCGCCCTGCTGGCACTCTCGCTGCCGTACTGGCGGACCGACAAGGCACCCAGCGATGCGCCGATGTTCGCGGTGCCGCATGGGGTGGTGCTGGCGATCGGCGTGCTGTGTTTCGTGGCGTTCCTGGCCGAAGGCTCGGTGCTGGACTGGAGCGCGGTGTTCCTGCATGAAGTGCAGCACGTTGATCCCTCCCGCGCCGGCCTCGGCTATCTGGCCTTTGCCATCGCGATGACCATCACCCGGCTCGTCGGCGATGGCGTGGTGGCCAAGCTCGGCCGCCATCGTTCGATCCTGATCGGCAGCCTGGTGGCGGCATCCGGCTTCGCCCTGGCAACGTTCGCCACCTGGATGCCACTGGCACTGTGCGGGTATGCGCTGGTCGGCCTGGGCTGCGCGAACATCGTTCCGGCGCTGTTCTCGATGGCCGGCAACCAGAAGGTCATGCCGGAGAGCCTGGCCATCCCGGCAATCACCACGCTCGGCTATGCCGGTGTGTTGGCCGGCCCGGCGCTGATCGGCTTCGTCGCGCAGGCCAGCAGCCTGGTGTTCGCGTTCAGCGCGGTGGCAGTGACGCTGGTACTGGTCGGGCTGTGCGCGCGGTGGGTGCGCGCCTGAGGCCGCCCAGGCCGCTCAGACGCTAGCGCCCGTAGCGCGCGAGGATCACCAGCGCCAGCAGCGCGATGGCGCTCAGTACCAGCACCAGCAGGAAGACCATGCGATAGCGCGCGGCCTTGCCCTGTTCGCGGCGCAGGCGCTGGCGGTAGGCCGGGTCACGCAGATAACGGATGGGGCTGATCCTGAACAGCGGCGCCAACAGCAGATCGATCACCTCGAGCATCCCTGTCTCCTTGGGCGCCCGGGCCAACGGCGCTGCGCCAGCGTTGCACGCGGCAAGGCCCCGGGCAACCCCGCTCAGCCTCGCCGCACACGCGCAACCTGCCCCTGCCCGCTCCGGACCGCCGTACGCATGCACACCCTTCCCGCACGCCGCTCCCTCAACAAGGGCGTGGCGGCCGCCGGCGTTACCATCGGGTGACTGCTGACCGGATGCGCACCATGACGGACCTTTCCTTCGATCCCCGGCCGCGCCGCGCGGCCTTCCGTGCGCTGCACGAGGAAGGCTGCTTCGTGCTGCCCAACCCGTGGGATGCAGGCAGCGCACGCTACCTGCACAGTCTCGGCTTCCAGGCGTTGGCCTCGACCAGTTCGGGTTATGCGTGGAGCCAGGCCCAGGCCGACGGCACGCTGACGCTGGAGGAGACCCACGCACATCTGCGCAGCCTGGCCGCGGCGACCCCGTTGCCGTTGAATGCCGATTTCGGCGATGGCTTCGGCTCGCTGGAAGCAGTCGGCCGCAACGTCACCCTTGCCATCGCCACCGGCGTGGCCGGCATCTCCATCGAGGATGCCAGCCCGGATCCCGCGCATCCGCTGCGCACGCTGGACGATGCGGTGGCACGGGTACGTGCCGCCCGCCGCGCGATCGACGCGTCCGGCGAGGACGTGCTGCTGATCGGCCGCGCTGAGAATTTCTTCGTCGGCCGGCCCGACCTGGACGATGCGATCACCCGCCTGCGTGCCTATGCAGAAGCCGGTGCGGATTGCGTGTATGCGCCGGGCATCACCAACCGCGAGCAGATCGAAGCGGTGGTGGCCGCGGTGGCGCCGCGGCCGGTCAACCTGCTGGTTGGCAGCGCGCTGCCGTTCACCCTGCAGGACATCGCCGGCATGGGCGTGCGCCGGGTCAGCGTGGGTGGTGCGATGGCGCGCACCGCCTGGGGCGGGATGATGCGGGCCTCGCAGCTGCTGATGGACGAAGGCCGCTTCGACGGCTTCGCCGATGCGGCCTCCGGGGCGGTGTTGAATCAGTTGTTCCGCTGATCGGGGATCAATGGCTCGACAGCACCACCACCGCACCGGTGACCAGCGCGATCCCGACCCAGCCGATCGGGCGCAGCCGGTTGCCGAACAGCACGCGCCCGCAGAGGGCCGTGCCGATCACGCCGATGGCACCCCACATCGCATAGGCCGTGGCCAGATCCATGGTTTTGACCGCCTGACCGAGCAGCGCGAAGGCGATCCAGACCAGCACGATCGCGGCAAAACCCCAGGCCGGCTTACGGAAGCCATCGGATTTGGCCACCATCATGTTGGCCGCGATATCGATCAGTGCCGAGCACAGCACGGAAAGGAAGGCAGTGAGGTTCATGGCGTGTGCGCCTCGCCGAGGGTGACGCAGACGATGCCGACCGCCGCCATCACCAGTCCGATCATCTGCTGCACGGACAGACTGTCCTTGAACACGAACATGCCGACCAGCGTCAGCAGCGTCAGGCCCAGGCCCTCCCACACGGCGTAGGCCACGCCCACCGCGATACCGCGCACGGACAGCGCCAGGAAGTAGTACGAAATGGCCAGCGCCACGGCCATTACCACATAGCCCAGATAGCCCCCATGACGGGCGGCATCGGCCATGAACGAGGTGCCGACCACTTCGGCGACGATCGCCACGGTCAGGCAGGCCCAGGCGATCAGACCGCCACGGGCACGGGGTTGCGAATGCACCTGTGTGTGCATGGAAAGCTCCTTGATTGCGGCCGCGGGATGACACCCGTGCGACGCGCCCATTATCATCGCCATTTCCATCAGACCAAAGATGGAATCCATCGATAAAGGCGATACATCAATGCGCTACGGCCCCGAATCCCTGCACGCCTTCGTGGAAGCGGCTGCGCTAGGCTCGTTCTCCGCCGCCGCGCGCCGCCTGAAAAAGACCCAGTCGACCATCAGCACCGCGATCGCCACGCTCGAGGCCGACCTGGGCCTCACGCTGTTCGACCGCAGCGGCCGCTACCCGGTCCTGACCGAGGACGGCCGCAAGGTGCTCGGCCATGCACAGGAAATCCTCGCGGCCGCCGACCGTCTGGAGCAGCTCAGCATCCGCTTGGCGGATGAGGTCGAGCCGCGCCTGAGCCTGGTGTTCTCGGACATTTACCAGCTCAACCCGGACCAGCACCTGCTGCGCCGGTTCGAGCAGCGTTTTCCGGATATCGAACTGGAGTGGCTGGATGCCGAAGGCAGTGACGTGCTGGACGTGGTGCAGCGTGGGCGTGCCCATCTCGGGCTTATGCCGCATCAGCCGGCCTACCCGTCCGAACTGGCGGTGCGCGCCCTGCCCCTGCGCGCAGAGATGGCGGTGTTTGTTGCCGCCGGTCATCCGCTGGCCGCGCTGCACGCGCCGGACGAATCCCACCTGGCCAGCCACCGGCAGATCTGCCTGAGTGGCGATGCGGCGCGCGAGGGCCACGCACGCGGGCGCACGTGGTCGGCCTCGGACTATCTGATGGTGCTGGAGATGGCCGAGGATGGCTTCGGCTGGGCAGCGTTGCCGCGCGCACTGGTGGCGCGCTATGGCCGGGGCATGCTGGTGGAGCTGCCCCTGCCCGGCTGGCCGCGGCTGGTCTCCACCGATGCGGTATGGCACAAAGGCGCGCCGCTGGGGCCAGCGGCGCTGTGGTTGCTGGATCAGTTCCTGGGGGCGGCCAACGCGTAATCGATCGCCGCGCAGATTGCCGCCACCTGGGCGTCATTGCACTGCTGCGGTGTGGCACGCGGGCTGTCCGGGTACACCTCGGTGGTGGTCGTGTATCTGGCGCCGCTGACGCTGGCGCACAGGCCCAGTTTTTCCAGCGGGTACTCGATCACCCCCGGGGCGACCACCGGGGAACCGATGATCTCGCCCTTGTCGTCGGCCGGGGCGATATGGGTCACCCGCTCGACGGCGGCATTGACCGCGGTCTGGAAGGCCGGCTGCGGGTTTTCGGTGTCATCGACCAGGTAGAAACCATCCGGGATCAGGCCGGGCTCGAATGGCTTGCCGTCGCGCGCGGCCAACGCCGGGCGGAACTCGGTTTCATCGGTGTCCGTGGTTTCGTGCAGGTCGATATGCATCACGATGCTGCCGCGCAGGGGCGCGACCAGTGCGATCAGCGCAGCCGATTCGGCCGCCGGGCTGTTGGCCATGAACGAACGGTTCGGATCGATCGCCTCGGCGTTCCAGCGCTGGATGCGCTCGTAGCCCCACGGGCTGACGCAGGGCACGACCAGCAGATTGGCGCGCCCGGCGTATTCGGCCGCGCGGGTCTGCAGGAACTGCAACGCGCCCTGCACGCCGCTGGTTTCGTAACCGTGGATGCCGCCGGTGACCAGCATCGTCGGCAGTGCGGGGTTCCAGTCGCGGCTGCGCACGGCAAACAGCGGGTATTGGTCCGGGGCGTACTCGAGCGTGCCGTACCGGGTCACGTCGAAGCTGCCGCGCAGCGCCTCGACGGCCGGCAACACGTCATCGGCATAGCGGCGCTGCGGCACCTGACGAGCGCGCCACTGCGCCTTCTCCGCTGCGCCCCAGGGCTGGCCGGGGGTGCCGATGGGATAGAAGGGGGCGTTGGTCATGGCGTGCTCGTCTGTGCTGCGGGTGGAAACGTGATTTTACCATCGCCGCACACGGCGGCCCGAGTTACGCCCGGGCAAGCTGCGCGATCGCCTCATCGGCAGGCCGGTCACCTTCAGTCAACTCGATGATCGTGCGCCGCACCTGCGGATGCTCCACCAGCGCCACCAGCGTGGCGGCCACATCGGCGCGCGGGATATCACCATAGGCAATCGCCGGGCCCGCCGTGACGCGGCCGGTGCCCGGCGCATCGCTCAGGGTGCCGGGGCGCAGGATCACCCAATCCAGATCAGTCGCGGCCAGATACACATCGGCGCGCTTCTTGACCGTCATGTAATTCTCGAAGCCCTCGCCCATGCCTTTGTTGCGGCCGGCTTCCGGGAATGCCGAGACCAGCAGGAAGCGGCGCACGCCCGCCTGCCGCGCCGCATCCACCGCAAGCTCCAAGCCGCGGCCATCGATGGCGTTAGTGACCTCGATACCGGCACCACCCGCACCGGCGGTGAAAACAACCGCGTCACTGCCGCGCATCTGGCCGGCCAGCGTGTTCACGTCGGTGGCGGTGAGATCGCCGGTGACCGGCGTTGCGCCCAGGTCGCTCAGTTCAGTGCCCTGCTCGGCGCGGCGATGCAGCGCCAGCACGCGATGTTGCTTGTCGGCCAACTGCTTGACCAGGTGACGGCCGACCTTGCCGGCCGCGCCGACGATGAAAACGGTACTCAAGACGGTTCTCCTGTTTCAATCGGCCTGTGAGGGTACGCAGGTGGATGTGACACGGCCGTCCCCATCGCGGGGCGTGGTTCAGTTGCCGCTGTACTGCGCGTCGCTGACCTGCTCCAGCCACGTCACCGGTGAGCCATCGACCGCTTCGGCGATCGCGATATGGGTCATTGCGGTGGCAGCTTTCGCACCATGCCAATGTTTGACGCCCGGCGGAATCCAGACGATGTCGCCCGGACGGATCTCACGCGCGGGTTTGCCCCATTCCTGCACGCTGCCGATGCCTGCGGTGACGATCAGCGTCTGGCCCAGCGGATGGGTGTGCCAGGCGGTGCGTGCGCCGGGCTCGAAGGTGACCGTGGCCCCACTGACGCGCGCCGGCGCATCGGTCTGGAACGGTGCATCGATGCGCACCCGCCCGGTGAAGTACTCGGCCGGGCCGGCGGCCGAAGGGGCAGTACCGGCAGTGGTGATGCGGATGGGCGCGGTCTCGGCGGGTACGGTGGCCACCATGGAAAGCGACAGTGCTGCGGTGAACAGGTCCATGAAGCGATCTCCTGTGGGGAGCAGCGGTTCGCACCGCCGGGAGGGTCACTGTAGGCGCGCACCCACGTGGGTACTAGCCATCGCGATCGGCATGCAGCCATGACCGCAGCTCATCAATCGCAAAGCGAAGCTCCTTGAGCTCATCAGTCGGCAGCGCGCATCATGGACGCGCATGACTGCCATGCGCCCTTGGCCCTGCCCATGGCCCGCGAGAATTTCAACGACCTGCACGTGTTCGTCACCGTCGCGCGCGAGCGCAGCTTTACCCGTGCGGCCGCGCAGTTGGGTGTCTCACAATCCGCACTCAGCCACACGGTGCGCGGGCTGGAAGAGCGCCTCGGCGTGCGCCTGCTGACCCGCACCACGCGCAGCGTCTCGATGACCGAGGCCGGCGAGCGGCTGTACGAGACCGTCGCCCCGCGCATGCAGGAGATCGAGGCCGAGGTCGCCGCGATCAGCGAGTACCGTGACCGGCCCGCTGGCACGATCCGCATCACCACGGCCGAGCATGCCGCGAACACGATCGTCTGGCCCCGGCTGTCCGCCGTGCTGCCCGCCTACCCCGATCTGCATGTGGAACTGACCATCGACTATGGCCTGGCCGACATCGTCGCCCAGCGCTACGACATCGGCATCCGTCTCGGCGGCCGCGTGGCCAGGGACATGATCGCGGTGCCGATCAGCCCGCCGCTGCGCATGGCCATCGTGGCCAGCCCCGCCTACTTCGCCACGCATGCCGCGCCGCAGCTGCCGGCCGACCTGGCCGCGCACAACTGCATCGGCCTGCGCCTGCCAACCCATGGCGGGCTGATGGTGTGGGACCTGGAAAAGAACGGCGAAGAAGTAAACGTGCGCGTGGATGGTCAATGGACCTTCAACGGCAGCAGTGCGATCCATCGCGCGGCGCTGGCCGGTGCGGGCCTGGCCTATCTGCCCGAGGACATGGTGCGCGATGACATCGCCGCCGGCGCACTGCGGCGTGTCATGGAAGACTGGTGCGATCCGTTCGACGGGTACTACGCCTACTACCCCAGCCGCCGGCAATCCTCGAGCGCGATGAAGGTCGTGATCGAAGCACTGCGAGCAGACCGGTAGAGCCGACCGTTGGTCGGCTGACGCGGCGCCCGATCACCCGTAGAGCCGACCGTTGGTCGGCTGACGCAGCGCCCGATCACCCGTAGAGCCGACCGTTGGTCGGCTGGCGCAGCGCCCGATCAAGGGCAGCCGACCAACGGTCGGCTCTACCGTGCACCTCAGGGGCGCAGCAACACCTTGCCGTTGCGGCCCGGTTCCAGGCTGGCCTTGGCGGCATCGGCCACCTCGTCCAGCCCGAACACGCCGTCCACCGGCAGGCTCAATCCACCGCGCGCGGCCAGCTGCAGCAGTTCGCCAACAAGGCGACGCTTGTCATCCGGCGCCATCGCCTGGCTGACCTTGCTGCCCCAGAAGCCCTTCACCGTGGCCTGCTTGAAGATCACATCGCCCGAGCTGAGCTGCATCGGCTCGCCGGTCATGGAGCCAAACGAGACCAGTGTGCCGCCATCGCCCAACAGCGTCATCAGCTCGCTGCTGGCGCGACCGCCCACCGAATCCACGGCGGCCGCAATCGAGGGCTTGCCTACCTTTGCCTGCACCTGGGCCATCCAGTCCGACTGCGCGGTGGAGATGGTGTGGTCGATGCCGAGCTCGGCCATCTCGGCCACACCGGCATCGCGCCGCACCAGGTTGATGCAGTGCACCCCACGCGCCTTGGCCAGCATCGCCAACGCCTTGCCGACCGCACCATTGGCGGCGTTCTGGAGGATCCACTGGCCTTCCTGCACCTGCAGGAATTCCAGCAGCATCAGCGCACTCAGCGGCATGGCGATCAGCTGCGCGGCCGTGTTGTCATCGATGCTGTCCGGCATGGGGATGACCATGCGCGCCGGCGCGATGAAGGACTCGGCCCAGGTGCCATGCACCGAGGCAGCGCTGACCCGCTGGCCGATCTTGAGCCCCTCGACGCCTTCGCCCAGCGCCTCGATCACGCCGGTGCCTTCGCTGCCACCGACTGCGGGCAGCTCGGGCTTGTAGCCATACTGGCCGCGCACCGTCCACAGGTCGTGGTTGTGGATCGGCGCCAGCACGGTGCGGATCCGCACCTCACCGGCCGCGGGGGTCGGCTGCGGCACGTCGCCGCCGTGGAGGACCTGGGTCGGGTCACCGAAGGTGGTGTGGACGGCAGCGCGCATCAGCAGCGCTCCTTCATCACGATGTTCATGGGGGTGTCTCCTGCAGAAAGAATCAACGGCGATGACGGTGGGCGGCGGCGATCGCGCGCGGCTGGCGGTACGCGCGTACGCGCAGCCACACGGTCTGGATCACCACGATGATGATCAGCACCAGGGCCAGGGTGGCGATGTTGGCCGCGCCCGGCAGATCCCAGCCGGACTGCTTGACGTACATCCCGGCCAGCGCCCAGATGACGGCGGCTGGATAGGCGAAGTGCCCGCGCAGCAGCTGGTTGACCACCAGCACCAGCAGCGTGGCCAGGACCAGCAGCACCAGGCTCCAGCCGAGCATGTTGTCGGTCGGCAGCCAGCGGTAGGCGACGATCACCTGGGCGGTATTGAGGTAGGCCGCCAACGACAGCCAGCCGGCGTGCAGCCCCAGTGGGTACGCCGCCCAGGCACGTTGCCCGCCCGGGGCGGTGATCGGTGAGGCGCGGTAGGCGGCCACGATCAAGCAGATCAGGGCCGCCCAGATGATCGCCAGCGCCGGCAGGAACCACTGGTTGGAGAACACCGGCATCCAGGCGGCGGTCAGCGCAAAGCCCGCCGCGGCCCACGGGCGAACCCCGGTGATGTCCGGTTTGCGCAGGCGCAGCTGCCAGAACCCGAACAGCACATCCCACAGGAAGATCACGCCCCAGATCGCGAAGGCGTACCCGGCCGCGACCAGCAACGTGGGGTACTGGTCGGAGACTGCACCGTTGGTCGGGCCGAACATGCCGGTCTGTGAGAGCCACGCCACCACGGGCATGGCCAATGCGGCCAACAACACGATCCAACGCATGCACCCACTCCATCTGAAAAGAGCGGTGACGATACGCGGTTCAGGGTTAAGGCGCTGGGATGCCTCAGATTGCAAAGCCTTACTAATATAGCCTCTGCTATATTGCGCCCGTGGACAGTCGCCGCCGCCCCGAGAGCTCCCCCGCCTGGCCTTCGTCGGCCGGGCATACGCCCAGCCTGGGCGAGATGAACGCCAGCGTCGCGGTGCCTACGGGCGGCCACTGGTGGTTCCGCCTGCTGGCGTTCCTCGGCCCGGGCTACATGATCTCGGTCGGCTACATGGACCCGGGCAACTGGGCCACCGATATCGCCGGTGGCGCGCAGTTCGGCTACCTGCTGCTCTCGGTGATCCTGCTCTCTAACCTGATGGCGATCGTGCTGCAGGGGCTGTCGGCGCGGCTGGGGATCGCAACCGGGCGGGATCTGGCGCAGGCCTGCCGCGACCACTACTCACGCCCGGTGAATCTCGGCCTGTGGCTGTTGTGCGAGATCGCGATCATTGCCTGCGACCTGGCCGAGGTGATCGGCACCGCGATCGCGTTGAAACTGCTGTTCGGCATCCCGCTGCTGGCCGGCGCGATCATCACCGCGGTGGATGTGGTGCTGGTGCTGCTGCTGATGAACCGCGGCTTCCGCGCGCTGGAGGCCTTCGTGATCGCGCTGCTGCTGGTGATCTTCGGCTGCTTTGCGATCCAGATGGTCATCGCTGCGCCGCCGCTGCAGGCAGTGCTGGCCGGGTTCATTCCGCATGCGCAGGTGGTGACCGATCCCAAGGCGCTGTATCTGGCGATCGGCATCATCGGTGCCACCGTGATGCCGCACAACCTGTATCTCCACTCTTCCATCGTGCAGACCCGCGCTTACCCGCGCACCGATGCCGGGCGCCGCAGTGCGCTGCGCTGGGCGGTGACGGACAGCACCATTGCGTTGATGCTGGCACTGTTCATCAACGCCTCGATCCTGATCCTGGCCGCCGCGGTGTTCCATGCGCAGGGCCGTACCGACGTGCAGGAGATCGAACAGGCGTACGAGCTGCTGGCGCCGATGCTCGGCGTCGGGCTGGCCTCGACCCTGTTCGCGGTCGCCCTGCTCGCCTCGGGCATCAACTCCACCGTGACGGCGACGCTGGCCGGCCAGATCGTGATGGAAGGTTTCCTGCGCCTGCGGATCGCCCCGTGGGCACGGCGCCTGATCACCCGCGGCATTGCGATCGTGCCGGTGGTGGTGGTGACCGCGATCTATGGGGAGCAAGGCACCGCACGGTTGCTGGTGCTGAGCCAGGTACTGCTCTCGATGCAGCTGCCGTTCGCGGTGGTGCCGCTGGTCCGGTTCGTCTCGGACAAGACCAAGATGGGCGCGCTGGTGGCGCCACGCTGGCTCATCGTGCTGTCCTGGCTGATCGGCGGCCTGATCATCGTGTTGAACGTGAAGCTGCTGGTGGACGTGTGGCGGGGCTGAGGCCTGCGCGCTTGACCTCAACGATGGTTGAGGTGGCACAGTGCAGCCTCCTCATCCCACTGGCAATGCCAGATCGAGCCCTGTAATGACCGACACCTCGCAGCACGCGTTATGGAATGGCCCGGCCGGTGAGGCATGGGTGGAAGCGCAGCGCATTCTCGATCAGATGTTCGCGCCGCTGGCCACTCACCTGCTCGATGCCATCGCGCCGGGCACCGATGCGCAGGTGCTGGATGTGGGCTGCGGGACTGGGGCGGTGGCGCTGGCCATTGCCGGACGGCTGGGTCCGGAGGCACACGTGATCGGGGTCGACCTCTCCGCCCCGATGATCGCCTTGGCGCGTGAGCGCGCGCAGCGAGCCGGGCTGGCAGTGGACTTCATCGTCGCCGACGCGCAGCAGCATGCGTTCGCACCCGGACGTCTGGACCGGATCGTGTCGCGCTTCGGCGTGATGTTCTTCGATGACCCGGTGCAGGCCTTCGGTCAGTTGCAGCGCGCCGCCAAACGCGGCGGCGTGCTGCAGGCGCTGGCCTGGCGCGGGCCGGACGAGAACGCGTTCATGACCACCGCCGAGCGCGCGGCGGCACCCTGGCTGCAGTTGCCGCCGCGTCAACCCGGGGCACCGGGTCAGTTCGCGTTTGCCGACCAGGTCCGGGTCGAGCAGATCCTGAGCGACGGCGGCTGGGAGGATATCGAGCTGCTGCCGCTGGATGTCGTGTGCCGCATCGACCGTGCGGATCTGGCGACGTACGTCTCGCTGCTCGGACCGGTCGGGAGCGCGCTGCGAAACGGCGACCTTGCCGCGGACGTCCGAACGCACGTGCTCGACGCGGTGCTGCATGCCTTCGAGCCGTTCGTCGACGGCGATTCGGTGACATTCACTGCCGCCTGCTGGGACGTGCGCGCCCGCGCGTGGTGACCGCCGGCCGGATCCACGCCATGCGCGGACGCCACCTTCGGACTGTCTAGCGCCTGGCCATCAGCGTGCTGGTCAGCAGCATCGCCACCCATGCCATGGCCGCCGCGGTCACGAATGCATACGCCGCGCCATCGCCATAGGCTTGGCGCGCCAGCAGTGTCAGGGTGTCGTGTGCAGCCCCGGACACGGACAGCTCGCCGGCCACCACGCGCTCGATCAGCGCCGGCGACCCTGCCTTCCCGGCCTCGGTCAGCGCCCCGCGGGCGGCGTCACGGACGTGGCTGGACAACACCGCGCCCAGCGTGGCGAACCCGATCAGGATGCCGGAGAAGCGCGCGGTGGTGCTGATGCCGGAGGCCATCCCGGCGCGGTCCGGCGGAATCACGCTCATGATCGCCTTCTGTGTTTCGCCGTTGAGCAGGCCACCGCCACTGCCGAGCACCGCCATCGCCAGCAGCAGGCCGAGATCGCTGTGTTGCCACAACGCCACCGCGATGCCCAGGTTGCCGATCACGGCAACGCCCAGGCCCAGCGCCAGGATCCGCCCGGAGGCCCACCGCGTCCCCAGGCGGCGCCCCACGAACGGAAGCAGCAGCATCGCCAGCGCGAACGGCAGCATGTGCACGCCGGCCTGCAGCACGCTGTCGCCGCGGGCGTTCTGCAGCAGCAACGGCAGCAGCGAGGCCATCACCTGTACGCAGGCGGCGTAGGCGAACATCGCCAGCACCGCACCGACCAGTGCCGGCGCGCGGAACAGGCGCAGATCCAGCATGGGCTGGGCGCGGCGCTGCTCGACCACGATGAAGCCTGCGCCCAACGCGGTGCCGGCCAGCAGCCATGGCAGCACCGCGGCACTGCCCCAGCCCTCCACCGGGCCACGGATCAGCGCCCAGGTCCAGCACAGCATGCTGCCGGCGAACAGCAGCACGCCCGGCACGTCGATGCGGCGGCTGACCGGATCGCGCGACTCCGGCACGAAAGCCCCGCTCAGGCCCGCCAGCAGCAGGCACAGCGGAAGATTGATATGGAAGGCCCAGCGCCAACCCCACCAGGTCGCGATGGCGCCCCCGATCAGCGGGGCGAGCACCATGGTCAGGCCCATGATCGCGCCCCAGATTGCCCAGGCACGCGCACGCGAGGGCGCGGTCTGGTGCGCATCCCCGATCAACGACAGCGCCGGTGCCAGCATGAACGCGGCCGCAGCACCCTGCCCGGCCCGTGCCAGAGACAAGGCCATCGCGGTGCCGGCGATGCCGCACGCCACCGAGGTCAGCGCGAACAGGCTCAAGCCGACCAGGAACAGACGGCGACGCCCGATCCGATCGGCCAGGGTGCCGGCGGGCAGCAGCAGCGAGGCGAAGCACAGCACGTAGGCACTGACCACCCATTCGATGTCTGCGAACGAGGCCGACAGATCGCGGGCGAGGGTCGGCAGCACCACACCGACCACGTTGGTATCGAGCACGGTGAGCGCGCAGCCGGCGGAGCCGAGCAGCAGGACGGCATCCGCGCGGTGCGCGCCGGCACGGCTCATGGCAGCGCAATCCCCCGGGGTGTGGCGGCCCACCGGCTCACCCTTCGGCCGCCGCCAGCCGCACGCGAAGCTTCTCCACGATAGCCTGCTCGCTCATCGCATAGCCGTACACATCCTGCAGCTGCCCGTCAGCGCCGAGCAGGAACCAGGAGGCGGTGTGCTCGAACGTGGCCGCGTCACCCTCGCCGACGCGCCGATAACTCACGCCTAGGCTCTCGGCGATGGCGCGGGTACCGGCCTCGTCACCGGCCAGGCCCAGGAACGTGGTATCGAAGGCCGCCAGATACTCGCGCAGGTGCGCCGGCGTATCGCGCTGCGGGTCGACCGTCACGAAGACGACCTGCAGGTGCTCTGCCGCCGGGCCCAGCAGCCGCTTGATCTGAACCGCTTTGACCAGGCTCAGCGGGCACACTTCGGGGCAATGGGTGAAGCCGAAGAACAGCAGGGTCGGCGTGCCCTGCAGATCGCGGATGGCAAGCGTACGCCCGTCGCTGCTCGCAAGCTTGACCGCCCCGAGTGCCGCCTGGCCCATCACCGGCGCCTGGCCGTCGGCGCAGCCGGCCAGCAGTCCCAGTGTAAGCAGGCACGCGGCCGCCCAGCGCGTCACTTCACCGCCCCGTGCGGCACCAGGCCATCGCGCACACTGAAGTCCACCACCTGCGCTGCGCTGCGGGCAAACTGCAGCGTCACCCGTACCGTCTGGCCGGCCGACAACGGCCGCTTCGGCTTCAGCAGCATCAGGTGGACCCCCCCGGGCTGCAGCGCCAACGTCTGGCCGCCAGGCAACGCCAGGCCATCGGGCAACGCCTGCATGCGCATCACTTCCCCGTCCATGCGCATGGCATGGATCTGCACCTCGGCAAACGCCGAGGACGCGGCCGACAGCAGCCGGTCCTCGCCGCCGCCGTTATGCAGCTGCACATAGCCGGCGGCCACGTTGGCCGCCGGTGGTGGCAGGCGCACCCACGGATCGCTGACCGACACCGTTGCCGCGGTGTGGGCCTGCGCGGCCGCAGCCACCACCGGCATCACGGAACACGTCAACAGCAGACCGGCAGCCAGGACACCCGAGCGTGACCCGCTCATGGCGTGCCCGACATCTGCATCGGCATCATGTTGAGGTTGGCGTTGTGCATCACCCACAGCGAGCCGGCCACCACGATGGCGATCAGGAACGCGGTGCACAGGAAGATGCCGGTGTTCTCGCGCTGGCTGCGCCCTGCCCCGATATGCAGGAACAGCACCAGCTGGGCGACCAGCTGCACCACGCACAGCACCACGATGGCGGTCAGGCGCAGCGGCTGCGGCACCAGATCGGTCATGACCACGCCGAACGAGGCACCGGTGAGCACCAGGCACAGCAGCAGGCCGAGGAGGTAGCCCTTCAGGGTGGCGTGGCCGCCACCGTGATCGGCATCAGGCGCGTTCGCGCTCATACAAACTCCCTCAGGTAGACGAAGGTGAACACACAGATCCAGATCAGATCCAGGAAATGCCAGAACAGGCTCAGGCAGGCCAGGCGGCGACGCACGATGCCGTCCAGGCCGAACTTCAGCACCTGGTGGATCATGATCGCCAGCCACAGCAGGCCGAAGGTGACGTGCAGGCCGTGGGTGGCCACCAGCGTGAAGTACGCCGACAGATATGCACTCACGTCCGGGGTGGCGCCTTCATGGATCAGCTCGGCGAACTCATACAGCTCCATGCCGATGAAGACCGCACCGAGCACGCCTGTCACGGCCAGCCAGCCCACCACCTGGTTGCGCTTGCCGGCCTGCATGCCGAGCATCGCCAGGCCGAAGGTGAAGCTGCTGAGCAGCAGCACCACCGTTTCGGAGAGCACGAAGCCCAGCTTGAACATTTCCTTGCCACTGGGGCCATCGGCCGTCCCGTTGAGCAGCACGCCAAAGGTGGCGAACAGCACCGCGAAGATCAGGCAGTCGCCCATCAGGTACATCCAGAACCCGACGACGGTCTTGTTGCCGTCGTCGTGGTGCTCATGGGCGTGGTCGTGGTGACCGGCCGCGAGCTGCCCGTGCTGCGTGGCAGCGGTCAGGGTATCCCCGCTCATGCCTTGGCTCCTTCCATCTGCGCGAAGTGCGCGTCTTCGATGCGCTTCACCTCGGCGGCGGGCACGTAGTAATCCACGTCACGGTCATACGAACGCAGCACGAAAGTCGCGATCACCCCGATCAGGCCGATGCCGGCCAGCACCCACATGTGCCAGACCAGGGCGAAGCACAACACCAGGCTGAACACCGAGATCACCACACCCGACGCGGTATTGCGCGGCATGTGAATGTCCTCGTAGGTGTCCTGGCGCTGCCAGGCACGGCCGTGCTGCTTGTCGTCCCAATGCTGTTCCAGCGAGGTGATCGCGGGGAGCTTGGCGAAGTTGTAGAACGGCGGTGGCGAAGACGTCGCCCACTCCAGGCTGCGCGCATTCCACGGGTCGCCGGTGAGATCCATGTTGGCCTTGCGGTCACGCACGCTGACATAGAACTGGATGAACATCGCGGCGATACCGGCGGCGATCACCAGCGCACCGATGGCGGCCACGATCAGCCACGGCTGGTAGCCCTCCACCCCGTAGTGGTTCATGCGCCGGGTCATGCCCTTGAAGCCCAGCACGTACAGCGGCATGAAGGCCAGATAGAAGCCAACCAGCCAGCACCAGAACGAAATCTTGCCCCAGCGCTCGTTGAGGGTGAAGCCGAACGCCTTCGGGAACCAGAAGCTGATCCCGGCCAGGCAGCCGAACACCACGCCGCCGATGATCACGTTATGGAAGTGCGCGATCAGGAACAGGCTGTTGTGCAGCACGAAATCCGCCCCCGGGATCGCCAGCATCACGCCGGTCATGCCGCCCAGCGCGAAGGTGACCATGAAGCCGATGGTCCACAACGTTGAGGAGTGGTAGCGGATCCGCCCGCGGTACATGGTGAACAGCCAGTTGAACAGCTTCACCCCGGTGGGGATCGAGATGATGGAGGTCATGATGCCGAAGAAGGCATTGACGTTCGCGCCCGAGCCCATGGTGAAGAAGTGGTGCAGCCACACGAAGAACGACAGGATGCCGATCGACGAGGTCGCATAGACCATCGAGCGGTAGCCGAACAGCGGCTTGCCCGAGAACGTGGCGATGATCTCCGAGAACGCGCCGAAGCACGGCAGGATCAGCACGTAGACTTCCGGGTGGCCCCAGATCCAGATCAGGTTGACGTACATCATGGCGTTGCCGCCGGCGTCATTGGTGAAGAAATGCATCCCGAAATAGCGATCCATGGTCAGCAGCGCCAGGGTCGCGGTCAGCACCGGGAAGATCGCCACGATCAGGATGTTGGTGATCAATGCGGTCCAGGTGAACACCGGCATCTTCATCAGGTCCATGCCCGGCGCACGCATTTTGAGGATGGTGACGATGAAGTTCAGGCCGGTCAGCGTGGTGCCGATGCCCGAGACCTGCAATGACCAGATGTAGTAGTCAACGCCCACCGTGGGGCTGTACTCGATGCCGGACAGCGGCGGATACGCCACCCAGCCGGTCGCGGCGAAATCGCCGACGAACATCGACAGCATCACCAGCACCGCACCCACGGCCGACAGCCAGAAGCTGAGCGAGTTGACGAACGGGAAGGCCACGTCGCGCGCGCCGATCTGCAGCGGCACCACGATGTTCATCAGACCCACGATCAGCGGGGTGGCCACGAAGAAGATCATGATCACGCCATGCGCGGTGAAGATCTGGTCGTAGTGCTCCGGCGGCAGGTAGCCGGCACTGTCATTGGCGGCGATGGCCTGCTGGGCACGCATCATCAGCGCATCGGCGAAGCCGCGCACCAGCATGACCAGGGCCAGGATGATGTACATCACGCCAATCTTCTTGTGGTCCACCGAGGTGATCCACTCGGTCCAGATATAGCCCCACTTTTTGTAATACGTGATGGCCGCGACGATCGCCACGCCCAGCAGCAGCGAGCCCACCAGCGCCGACATGATGATCGGGTCGTGGTAGGGAATCGCTTCGAGGTTCAGCTTTCCAAGCACAATCAGTTCTCCGCGGTACGGCTGGCAGACGCGGCCAGGCTTACGAGTTGGGATTTCGCGCCGGGTTCTTCGCCGGGCAGGCAGATCTCGTCATCAGGCATGCCGCCGTAACGGCGCAGGATGCTGTCGAACAGGCCAGCATCCACGCTGGCGAAGCGCTGCATCGGCGCACCGTGGGTCGGCTTCTCCAGTTCGGCCAGGCGGGCCTGGTCCAGGTGCTGGTCGGTGCCACGCGACTGCGCCAGCCACTGGTCGAAGTCCGCCTCGGTCATCACCCGCGCATCGAACGTCATGTCCGAGAAGCCCGAGCCGCTGTAGGCCGATGACATCCCGGCATAGGTGCCCGGCGTGTGCCCGATCAGGTGCAGGCGGGTCTGCATCGCGGGCATGGTGTAGACCATGCTGCCCAGTTGCGGCACGAAGAAGGCATTCATCATCGACTCGGAGGTCAGCTTGAAGGCGACCGGCGTATCGACCGGCATCACCAGTTCATTGACCGTGGCCACGTTGTGGTCCGGGTAGATGAACAACCATTTCCAGTTGAGCGAGACCACTTCCACGCGCAGTGCGGGCGTGTCCGACGCGATCGGGCGGTAGGGATCCAGCGCGTGGGTGCTCTTCCAGATCAACACGCCGAGCACCACCACGATCAGGCACGGAATCGTCCACACCACCACTTCGATCGCGGTGGAGTGCGACCACGTGGGGGCGTAGGTCGCCTTCTTGTTCGACTCGCGGTAGTGCCAGGCGAAGTACAGCGTCAGGATGATCACCGGGATCACCACCAGCAGCATCAGGCCGGTGCAGACCAGGATCAGCTGCATTTCCTGCTCGGCGATGCTGCCCATGGGGTTGAACAGCTCCAGGTTCTTGCAGCCTGTGAGCAGCGGCAGCAGCGCTGCCAGGCCGAACCAGCGTCCGGCGCGGGCTCGACCGGCCAGCGTGGCGCGGCGAGCGGAGTGTGTAGCGGGGTTCATGCGTGACGGCCCTTCCAACGCAGTGCCGGGCCGGGCGGCCCGGATCATGAAAAGTGGCGAACACCCCCCTGCATGACCGATATGCATGGGGGGTGCCCGCCGCAGCCGCGTACGTTAGGCAACGACATGATCCATACATGATGCGACACACTGTCGCAGCCGCACTCCCGGCCGCGCGTACCATGCGCGCATGGAATGGAGCCCCCTCATCGCCGATGGCCACGGGCCGGTGTACCTGCGCATCGTGCAGGCCCTGGAACGTGCGGTGTGGTCCGGTGCGTTACGTCCCGGCCAGCGCCTGCCCGCACAGCGCGCGCTGGCCACCGAGCTGAAGGTGGACCTCACCACCATCACCCGTGCCTTCACCGAGGCACGCAAGCGCGGGTTGATCGATGCCCGTGGCCCGCTGGGGTCGTTCGTCGCGCCGCCACAGGTGGAGCTTACCCAGCTGGTGGACCTGAGCATGAACCTGCCGCCCAGCCCCGGCGGCGGCCAGGTCGCCGACGTGTTGCGGCGTGGCCTGTCGTCCGTGCTCACCCGCAGTGATGCGGACAATCTGATGACGTATCACGTGGGCGGTGGCAGCCGCGCCGATCACCGGGCGGCCCAGCACTGGCTCAAACCGATCCTCGGCAAGGTCGATGCCGATACGCTGGTCGTCACGGAAGGCGCGCAGGCGGCGCTGTCTGCCCTGCTGCTGGCGTTGACCGACGCCGGCGACACGATCCTGTGCGAGCCCCTGGTCTACCCGGGACTGCTGCACGCCGCGCGGGTGCTGGAGCGACGGCTGCACGTGGTCGAGTGCGACGCGCACGGCATGCGTCCAGACGCGCTGGCCCGTATCGCGAAAGAACGCGGCGCGCGCGTGGTCTACCTCAACCCGACCGCACAGAACCCCACCGCCCATACGATGCCGCAGGCACGCCGCGAGGCACTGGCCGAGGTGATCCGCGCGCAGCACCTGCTGCTGATCGAAGACGACCCCTACTGGCTGCTGCTGGAGGACGCCCCTGCCCCGCTCGCGCTGCTGGCACCGCAGCAGGCCTGCTACATCTCCACGCTCTCCAAGTGCCTCAGTCCGGGATTGCACACCGGTTTCGTGCGCCTGCCCGACGGCATGGACCGGCAACCGGTGCTCGATGCCCTGCGCGCGGTCAACCTGATGGCACCACCACTGATGAACGCCCTGGTGACGCAGCTGATCCTGGATGGCTCCGCGCAGGCCATGCTGAAACTGGTGCAGGACGAAGCGGCCGAACGACGCTATCTGGCGCGGTCGGCGTTGTCGCCGCGGTTCCTGCAGCATTGCGCGGGCGTGCACGCCTGGTGCCGTCTTCCCGCGCACTGGACCGATGCCAGCCTCACCCACGCCGCGCGCCTGCAGGGGCTGGGCATCGCACCGTCATCGGCGTTCACGCCCGACGGGGTGGCGATCAACGATGCGGTGCGGATCTCATTGGGCGCGGCCGCCAACCGGCAGGAACTGCACCGTGCGCTGCGCCAGCTGGATCAGCTGATGCATGTGGCGGCGGCGGAACGCCCGGGCTGGACGGTCTGAGTCCAGCCCCTTGGCACCCTCAGCCGGACACGGCCTTGGCTTGCTTCCAGACCGCTTCAAACTGGCTGGCGGTGATGCTGTCATCCGAATCGAGGTCCAGCCAGGACAAGGGCTGATCGGACAGCGGGAAGCGTTCGTCGGCCTGCCCCGACTTGTCGGCCCAGACCAGCACGCTGCGATAGCTTTCGACCTGGCGGACGATCACATCGCCCTGTGCTTCGAGGTAGATCGTGCCGTTGCCGATCTCGGATTCCGCGGGGTGCTTGTAGTATTTCCGGGGCGTGCTCATGGCGGGGTCTGGGTCTGGCGATGAAATGGGGCCGGGGAATATACCGTGATCCCCCGGCCACCGGGGGCCTGCCGTGGCCGCTCACGACGGCGGAAACACCGCTTTGGCGTCGCGGACAAACAGGGAACGCAGCTTGTCCCAGAAGTCGCCGCCCAGCAGGAACAGGCTGACCACCAGCAGCAGGTCACCGCTCATGGCGACCAGGTGCGGGTGCTGCATGCGCAGCGAGCCGGTCTGCGGCGCGACGTACGGCCCGATCGAGCTCAGCACGATGACCGCGATGAACAGGATCAGCCCGATCCGGTAGCGCAATGGGCTGACCTGCGCCGCCGGCGCGAAGCGGCGCAGGTGCCCGCCGATCAGCGACTTGAGGTAGGCGAACCCGGGCTTGCCCATGATCGCCACCGCCAGCACGAGGAACAGCTTGGGGAACCCGAGCAGCAGGACGCCGTTGAGGGTGGTTTTCAGGCCATCGGACAAGGTGGACGCCTCCACCACGGGCATCAGGCCCAGACCGAGTATCCATCCCACGATCCAGACCGCGACACCGAGGATCAGTCGCCGCCGCTGTCGCGGGTCGGAGGGCTGCACACCGGGAACCTGGGGCGAATCGAGGGTGGTCATGGCAATGCTCCTCGCGCTCAGCGCGGATGGGGGGACGCGGAAGGGGATGGGGACGGCGCGGCCGCGCGGGGCAGCCAGCGCCAGAGCAGGTGCATCAGGGTCAACGCGACCGCGCCGGCCAGTGCGAACTGGGTCAGCCGGGTGAGCCAGACCATGACCGAGGTCGGGCCGGTGGCCAGCGCCGTACCGAAAATGATCAGTGCCGCGTTGCAGGCCACCAGCGCGACGGCACCGACCGCGCCCCCAGCGCTGATCCAGCGGCCGAAGCCGATCATCACCAGCAGCAGCAACAGGCTCAGGAACAGCAGATTCGGGGTACTCAACAGCACCACATGCAGGCACCAGCCCAGCAATCCACCGGCCAGGTTGCCGAGTACCAGCGCGAGCGCATGCCGTGCACTGCGTTGCGGCTCGAAATTGATCACCAGCATCATCGTGGTGACGATCACCGGCAGCGCATCGACCAGCCCCAGCAGCAGATAGACCAGCAGGACCGGCAACAGCACCAGGGTCGAGACGATCGCCAGCGCGAGTGGCGAGCCCGGCAATGGGCCGGCCGGTGGAGCCGCCGATGGCGCAGGCAGCACCGGCCACAGCGCATGGACCGCCAGCATCAGCACCACCGCCAGCGCCATGCCGCGTACCAGCGCCCAGGGCAACACGGCGGCCTGCGCCGGTGCGGTCATCACCACCACCGGGATCACCGCGAGGCAGATCAGCAGCAGCATCGCAGGCAGCCGCGCGCGGCCGAGCAGCAGGCCGAAGAAAGTGAGGAACATGCCGAGCAGGGTCAGCCCGAACAGCACGATCGGCATCCCCCGCAACAGCGACGCCAACAGGTACGGGACCCAGGCCACGACCGTCATCACCATCACCAGGCCCAGCGCCATGCGTGGCGTGGGCCGCACCGGCAGACTCGCGAGCAGCACCGCGACCAGGACCGCCGCGAGGAATCTCGGCCACCACTGCATCACCTCGCCGATGACGAACGCGGCGGTGACCGCTACGGCGAAGCGCAGCACGCCATGCAGCTGGGTTTTGGTCGCGCTGGAGCATGCGTTCATTGCAGGTAGCTCAACTGCGCGGCCAACCATATCCATGCCCGTGCCAGTGGATTGAGCAGCGAACGCTCGGCGGTCAGCACCACCACGCTGGCCTGCGCACCACTCCGCCCCGGCAGTCGCACGGTCGGTTGCGTGGGCGGGTCGAGCACGATGTGCACGGGGAAACGCTGGGGTTCGCGCAGCCACCCGGTAGGCGCCGTGACCGTCGGCAGCTCACCGGTCGGCACTTCGCCCCCGCGTGCAATGCCCTCGCCGATGCTGTCCACGCGCCCGACGAAGACCTGCCCCGGCCGATCGTCGAAGGCCACATAGGCCCGGTTCCCGGGGGCGATGCGACCCAACTGGTTTTCGCGCATGGCCGCGGTGACCCAGCGCGGCCCGTCGCCGATGAACCCCAGCACGGGTTGGCCGCGGCCGACGAACTGCCCAGGCGCCAGCCGCAGATTGCTGATGGCGCCGTCCGCCGGCGCAACCACCGTGGCATGGCGCAGGTCCAGCGCGGCCTGGTCGACGACAGCCATCGCCTGCAGCACCTGCGGAGACCCGTCCTCCCCACTGCCCAGGCGGATCCGCGCACGCTCGGCCTCGGCCTCGGCGCGCTGGATCTCCGCGCGGGTGCGCGCGATGTCACTGCGGGCGCGGATCGCCGAGGTTTCGGACAAGGCCCGCTTGGCAGCGAGATCCAGCACGATCCTGCCCAACTGCTGGCTGCTGGCCAGCTCCACCCGCTGGCGCTGCAACTGCGCGGTGGCGACGCGCACCTCCGCGGCCGTCGCCTCCATCCCCTGCTGGACGACCGCAAGATTGGCCTGGGCCGCACGCAGGGCGATCTCGAACGGCAGCGGATCCAGACGGAACAGCACCTGGCCGGCACGCACCGCGTGGTTGTCGCGCACTTCCACGCTCACCACTGGCCCACTTACCTCTGGCGCGATCTGGACCAGGAAACCGTCCACGGTGGCCTGCGAGGTATACGGAGTGAAGCGGTCGGCGACGAGGTGATAGACGAACACGAGCAGCAACAGCGCCAGCACCGCCTGCACGATCCGCCGCAGCGGCGGCCGCGCGCTCTGCGCTGCGCCGGTCCCGGCCTCCGTCGGGTCTGCTTCTGTCGTCTGGTTCTGCATCGTGCCCTCTCGTGGTGGGTCGAAGGTGTCAGCGCGGCGGGCCGGAAACCGATGACCGGCTGGCCATTTCCCGGTTCCCCCCATCCCCCCCCAGGGCCTGATACAACGCGACGCTTGCCCGGTAGCGGTCACCGCGTGCGCTGCTCAGCGCCAGCTCGGCGGAGAACAGCCCGCGTTCGGTATCGAGCACCTCCAGGTAATCCGCGTAGCCGTTGTCATAGCGCTCGCCGGCCAGGGCAACCGCACGTCGCAATGCGTCCACCCGCCGTTCCAGCGACGCCACCAGGTCGGTCTTCGACTGGATGGCGGCCAGGGCGTCGTCGACGTCACGGAACGCGTTCTGGATCGTGCGCTGGTAGTCCAGCACCGCCTGCACGTTGCGGGCCTGCGCCTGTCTGTTCGCCGAATCGATCGCACCGCCGGCGAAGATCGGCCCCAGCAGTTGGCCAACGAACGACCACGTCCGCGACGGACCACTGAACAGATCGTCCAGTGCCCCGCTGGCACGGCCGCCCTGCCCGGTCAGTGACAGGGACGGAAAATACAATGCCCGGGCCACCTGGATACGCGCATGCGCAGCCACCAGTTGCTGCTCGCTCTGCAGGATGTCCGGTCGCCGCGCGAGCAGATCGGAGGGTAGCCCTGCCGGCGGCACCGGCGGCTGCAGGGTCTGCAGGGTGCCGCCACGCGCGATCGGGCCGGGATTGCGTCCGACCAGGACCGACAACGCGTTCTCCTGCTCGGCCAGCGCCTGCTGCAGTTCCGGCACGGCCGCCACGGCGCTTTCGTACTCGGCGCTGACCTGCAGCATCTCGAACTCGGACAGTGCGCCGCCGTCCAGGCGCAGCTGGAAGAGCGCCACGCTCTCGCGGCGGCCGGCCACGGTGGCGTTGGCGATCTCCAGGCGCCGATCCAGATCGAGCAGGGTGATGTAGCCGGCCACCACCGAGGCGACCACGGTCAACGCCACGCCCCGGCGCGCCTGTTCGCTGGCCATCAGCTCGGCACGTGCGGCGTCCTGTTCGCTGCGCAGACGCCCCCAGAGATCGAGCTCCCAACTGGCGAACAGACCCACCGCGTGTGTGCCGGATGCGCCGATCCCCGGCGCACGCTGACGGCCCGAGCTGACGCCGTAGCCGAGCTGCGGCAACGCGGCCGACCGGGCGGCCGTGACCCGTGCGGCGAACTCGTCCACCCGCGCCACTGCGATGCCCAGATCGTGATTGGCGCGCAACGCTTCTTCGACGAGCGCATCCAGCTGCGCATCGCCGAAGCCCTGCCACCAAGGGGCCAGCGCGTCGAGCGAAGGTCCGTCCGTCGATGCCGATGCGATCCCGGGCAGCCGGTAGGCGGCAGGCACATCGACGGTGGGCCGCACGTAGGCGGGCGTGGACATGCATCCGCTCGTGGCCAGCACACCAAGCAGCGCCGCGCCGCAGACGCCGGTGGCAGACCGTGCACGCGACAGCACGCAGACCGTCCGTGCAGCCGATGCCGCGCGCGGAGAGATCACTGACTGCGGGCACGTCATGGCGGCACCCTGTGTCTGGAGGGGATGGCGGATCAAACGATCCTCAGGCGCGTGCACCTTGCATCCCCCGGGTGCCCCTGCCTTCCGCGCATCATGCGCCCGGACGGGAGGGTTGGATCTCAGTATTTCTACCGTTCCGCGCAAGACGGGCATCGCCTTACCCGGCACTAGACGACCGGTCTAATCAGGCGTATAGTCCCTCCCATGACCTCCGCCACCTCCCCCGTCCGCGACACGATCCTGGCCACCGGCCAGCGGATCATGGGCGCCAAGGGCTTCTCCGCCGTCGGCCTCAATGAAGTGCTCGCGGCGGCGGGCGTCCCCAAGGGCTCGTTCTACCACTACTTCGCCTCCAAGGAGGCGTTCGGGGAGGCGCTGCTGGAGGACTACTTCAGCGCGTACCTCGCGGACATGGACCGCATCTTCCGGCAGCCGGGCCAGACCAAGGCCGAGCAGCTGGAGGCGTATTTCGCTGCGTGGCAGGACAGCCAGTCGTTCGAGGATTGCCAGGGCAAGTGCCTGGCGGTGAAGCTCGGTGCGGAAGTCGCCGACCTGTCCGAGCCCATGCGGGCCGCCCTCCAGCGCGGCACCACCGGCATCACCGATCGTCTGGCGCGGGCGCTTGAAGCGGGCGTCGCCGACGGATCGGTGACGATCCAGGACCCGCCCGATGCGGTGGCGCGGCGCCTTTACCAGCTGTGGCTGGGCACCAGCATCATGGTCAAGATTGCCCGCACGGCCCGCCCCTTCCAGGACGCCGTGGCGTTGACCCGCCGCCTTCTGCATACCGCCCCCTGACAAAGGGATGTCTCACGCACGCCGGCATAGGCGTGTTTTTCTCGGCCACATCACTAGACGACCAGTCTAATCAAGCACCCACAGGAGTATCACCCATGAAAGTCCTCATCGTATTGACGTCCCACGACGAACTTGGCACCACCGGCAAGAAGACCGGCTTCTGGCTGGAAGAGCTGGCCGCGCCCTACTACACCTTCAAGGATGCCGGCGCCGAGATCGTGCTGGCCTCGCCCAAGGGCGGGCAGCCGCCGCTGGATCCCAAGAGCAACGAACCCGACTTCAAGACCGACGCCACGCGTCGTTTCGAAGCCGATGCAGAGGCCAACGCACAGCTGGCCGACACCGTGCGCCTCGACAGCGTCTCGCAGGCCGACTTTGATACCGTGTTCTATCCCGGCGGCCATGGCCCGCTGTGGGACCTGGCCGAAGACAGCCACTCGATCGCGCTGATCGAGGCCTTCATCGCCGCCGGCAAGCCGGTTGCGCTGGTCTGCCATGCCCCCGGCGTGCTCCGTCACGTCAAGAGCGCCGAGGGCGCCCCGCTGGTCCAGGGCAAGAAGGTCACCGGCTTCACCAATACCGAGGAAGCCGGCGTCGGCCTGACCGACGTGGTGCCCTTCCTGGTCGAAGACATGCTCAAAGCCGCGGGCGGCGACTACTCGCAGGGCCCGGACTGGGGCTCGTACGTGGTCAGCGATGGGCTGCTGATCACCGGCCAGAATCCGGCCTCGTCCGCCGAAGCCGCGGCCGTGCTGATGCAGACGCTCGCCTCTGCCAACCAGGCCTGATCACCGGCGGACGTCACTCAGGCGCGTGGCTTCCGCGCCGATACCCCACGTGAGGACACGGGGGTATCGGCCCCGAACAACGGCGTCCGGCGTGCCTTCCTGGACGCCGGCGCGTCTGATGCGGCGGCAACGGGCTCGGCCAGGTCGGCGATGATCGGGCAATCCGGCCGGTCATTGCCGTGGCAGTGCTCGGCCAGATGCTCCAGGGTCTGCACCATCGCCTGCAGCTCGGCGATCTTCGCCTTCAGCCCACCCACGTGGGACAGCGCCACCGCCTTGACGTCGGCACTGGCGCGCCCGCGGTCCTGCCACAGCACCAGCAGTTCGCCGATCTGCTCGACCGAAAAACCGAGATCGCGCGCGCGCCGGATGAAGCGCAGGCTGTGCGCGTCCTGCGGGCTGTAATGGCGGTAACCCGCCTCCGAGCGGGCCGCCGGAGGGATCAGCCCGATCTGCTCGTAGTAGCGGATCATCTTGGCCGACACGCCCGAGAACGTCGCTGCCTCCCCAATATTCATCGTACGGTCCTCATCGCGCCTGCCTCCACGCCGGTACCCAGCGTATCGGCCTGCATCGGTGCATGGAAGCGCTTGAGCCGCAGCGCGTTGCCGAGCACGAACACACTGGACAGGGCCATCGCCGCCGCGGCGAAGATCGGCGAGAGCAGCGTGCCGTTGAACGGGTACAGCAGGCCCGCGGCCACCGGGATCAGTACCGCGTTGTAGGCGAAGGCCCAGAACAGGTTCTGCTCGATGTTGCGGATGGTCGCCTTGCTCAATGCGATGGCATTGGGCACGCCACGCAGGTCACCGGACATCAGCACCACGTCAGCGGCCTCGATCGCCACATCCGTGCCGGTACCGATCGCCAGGCCGACATCCGCCTCAGCTAGGGCCGGTGCGTCGTTGATGCCGTCGCCGACGAAGGCCACTTTGGCGCCGCCCGCGCGGAAACGCTTCAATGCCGCGACCTTGCCATCCGGCAGCACTTCGGCCGCTACTTCATCGATGCCGAGCTGGCGGGCGATCGCCGCGGCGGTGGCGGCATTGTCGCCGGTGATCATCGCCACCTTCAGACCGAGCGCGTGCAGCGCCTGGATCGCGGCCGGCGTGCTCTCCTTGATCGGGTCGGCCACTGCGATCACTGCCGCCAGACGACCATCGATGGCGGCATACAACGGGCTCCTGCCCTGCTCGCCCAGCTGCTGGGCGGTGGCGCGGAAGGCGGCGACATCCAGGCCGAGCTGGGTCATGTAGCGGTCCGCGCCGACCGCGACGCTGCGGCCGCCGACCTGCGCCGATACGCCGAAGCCGGGCACGGCCTCGAAACTCTCGATGGGGGCCAGTGCAAGACCGCGCGCCTTGGCGGCCGCCACGATGGCCTCGGCGATCGGGTGCTCGGAACGGGTCTCCACTGCGGCGACCAGCGCCAGCACCTCATCCGAGGTGAAACCGGCGGCCGGCTCCAGGTCGGTCAGTTCCGGACGGCCCTTGGTCAGCGTGCCGGTCTTGTCCAGCGCAATCACGCTCACATCGCGCAGGGCCTGCAGGGCTTCGCCCTTGCGGAACAGCACGCCCAGTTCGGCGGCGCGACCGGTGCCGACCATGATCGAGGTCGGCGTGGCCAGCCCCATCGCACAGGGGCAGGCGATGATGAGCACCGCGACGGCATTGACCAGCGCAAAGGTCAGCGCCGGCGCGGGGCCGAACACCAGCCAGACCAGGAAGGTCAACGCGGCCGCGGCCATCACCGCCGGCACGAACCACATCGTCACCTTGTCGACCAGCGCCTGGATCGGCAGCTTGGAGCCCTGCGCCTGCTCGACCAGACGGATGATCTGCGCGAGCACCGTGTCTCCGCCCACCTTGGTGACGCGGAAGCTGAAGGCACCGGTCGTGTTGAGGGTGCCGCCGACGACCTCCGCACCCACGGCCTTGGCGACCGGCACCGGTTCGCCGGTGATCATGCTTTCGTCCACGTACGAGGATCCCTCGACCACCGCGCCGTCCACGGGCACCTTCTCGCCCGGGCGGACCAGCACGATGTCGCCGCGCGTGATCTGTTCGAGCTGTACTTCGACGGTGTCACCGCCGCGCTGCACGCGTGCGGTCCGTGCCTGCAGCCCGACCAGGCGCTTGATCGCCTGTGAGGTGCGGCCCTTGGCCCGCGCCTCCAGCGTGCGGCCGAGCAGGATCAGGGTCACGATCACCACGGCCGCCTCGAAGTAGACATTGGCGGTTCCCGGCGGGAGTGCACCCGGCGCGAAGGTGGCGACCACCGAGTAGCCATAGGCGGCCGCGGTGCCCAGCGACACCAGTGAGTTCATGTCCGGCGCGCCACGCAGCAGTGCCGGTACGCCCTTGCGGAAGAAACGCAGGCCGGGCCCGAACAGCACCAGCGTGGCCAGCGCGAACTGCAGATACCAGCTGGTCTGCATTCCCAGGGTGTGCATCACCCAGTGGTGCATGGCCGGGACCAGATGCGAGCCCATTTCGAGGATGAACACCGGCAGGGTCAGTGCGGCGGCGAGCATCAGGGAGCGGCGCAGCGCGCGCGCTTCCCCTTCGCGGCGTTCCTCCTCCTGGTCGCCGGCCGCGGCGGTGCTGACGGTGACGGCGCGCGCGGTATAGCCGGCCTTTTCCACGGCGGCCTCGAGATCGGCGACGGACACGGTCCCGGCCAGATGACGCACCTGGGCGCGCTCGGTGGCAAGGTTGACGCTGGCGGCGATCACGCCGGGCACCTGCGCCAGGCTGCGTTCGACGCGGCCGACACAGGAGGCGCAGGTCATGCCCTCGATGCTCAGTTCGGTGCTGTCTTCCCGCACGGTGTACCCCGCACTCTCGATGGCGCGTACGGCGGCCAGGGGATCGGCCGCGCCGATGAAACCGAGGTCGGCGCGCTCGGTGGCGAGGTTGACGGAGGCGCTCATCACGCCGGGCACCGCGGTGAGCGCACGCTCGACCCGGCCCACGCACGAGGCACAGGTCATGCCCTCGATGGGCAGGCTCAGGCGGCTGATCGGCGCACCGGACCGGGAAGCAATGGAAGACATGGGGACAGTCCTTGGGGTGAGGTTACCTGCCACCCTAAAGGTTCCCATCATGGGAAGGTCAAGCGTCATAACGGGGACGGAGGGGATTATTAATCCCCTCCGTCCCCGTTACTGGAGCGTTACGGCGCGGGCGTGCCGTCGGGGGTGACGCGCCAGATCGTGTTGGAGAGGTCGTCGGCGACGATCAGCGCGCCGCGCGGGTCGACCGAGACGCCGACCGGGCGGCCGCGGGTCTTGCCGTCTTCGCCGAAGAAGCCACTCACGAAATCGATCGGCTCGCCGGTCGGGCGACCATTGCTGAAGGGCACGAACACCACCTTGTAGCCGACCGGCGGATTGCGGTTCCAGCTGCCGTGCTCGCCGACGAAGACGCCATCGGCGAACTGCGTGCCCATCACCGGCGACGAGAACGCCACGCCGAGTGCGGCCACATGCGAGCCCAGCGCGTAGTCCGGCGCGATCGCCGAGGCGACCTTCGCCGGATCCTGCGGCATCACCCGGCGATCCACGTTCTTGCCCCAGTAGCTGTAGGGCCAGCCATAGAACCCGCCCTCCTTCACCGAGGTGAGGTAATCCGGGACCAGGTTCGGGCCGATTTCATCGCGTTCGTTGACCACCGCCCACAGCGTGCCGGTGCCCGGCTGGATCGCCAGCGCGGTGGGATTGCGGATGCCGGTGGCGTAATCCTTGTGCGCGCCGGTTGCCACATCGATCTGCCAGATCCGCGCACGGTCGATTTCCACCGCCATGCCGCGCTCGGTGATGTTGCTGTTGGAGCCGATGCCCACATAGAGATAGCGGCCATCGGCACTGGCGGTCATCGCCTTGGTCCAGTGATGGTTGATCGCCGCGGGCAGGTCGGTCAGCTTGACCGGGGCCGCGGCCGCCTTGGTCTGGCCGTCCTGGTAATCGAAGCGCACCACGGCGTCCTGGTTGGCCACGTAGATCGCATTGCCGATCATCGCCAGCCCATACGGCGCGTTGAGCTTGTCGGCAAACACCGTCTTCAGTTCATAAGTGCCATCACCATCAGCATCGCGCAACAGGGTCAGGCGGTTGCCGCTCTTGACCGCGGTGTTGCCCTTGGCCTTGATCTTGCCGGCGATGACGTCCTTCGGCTTCAGTTTCGGTGCACTGCCGCCCCGGCCTTCCGCCACCAGGATGTCGCCGTTGGGGAGGACCAGCGTCTGCCGCGGAATGCTCAGGTCCGTGGCGATCGCCGAGATCCGGTAGCCCTTGGGCACCGTCGGCAGGGTGTCGCCCCACTGGGCCGGCTTGGCGATGGTCATGTCCGGCATCAGCCCGCGATGCGGCTTGGGCATCTCCGGGTTGCCGCCGTACTGCTCGAGGTCCGGGGCCTTGCCGCTGCAGGCAGCCAACGCGACCGCAAGCGCGGACACGGAGAGGATCCGGATCGTCTGGCGGCTCATCGGACACCTCCCACGCGCAGGCTGGACAGTCCCACCCAGGTCGCGATCAACGCCAGCACCGTCAGGATCACCGAAAGCACCAGCCCGGCCGGCATCACCGCCCACGCATCGCGGGCGTGGTGCAGGCAGTTGATGAAGCCCACGCCCCAGGTCACGGCCAGCAGCACGACATACACCAGGTTGCGGCTGCCACGGACCAGGCCGACGATCCCGCACAGCAGCGCCAGCGTGGTCATCACCATGGCGCCGATGAGCAGCCAGGAGGCGAAGTTGGCCCATTGGATCTCATACGAGCTCCAGTAAGCGTAGTCCGCCAGCAGCGCGCCGAGGAACAGCGGCAGCACGCCACCCAGTACAGCGGCGTGGAACGGATGGATGACCCATGATCGGGTCAGGACAACGGTCGAAGCCATGGTGGTCTCCTGGTGAGGGGGCGAATCTCTCCCGATCGTGCCACTACCCGCGTGATGGGGGTGCCGATAGCCTGCGCGCATGACACACTCACCGGCCACTGCACCTCACCGGGTCACCACGCCGATGAAACGCCTGCTTTGGAGTCTGTGGGGCCTCGCCCTCGCGGGACTGTCCGCTTCTGCGTTCGCGTCACCGCCGTCACCGCCGTCACCGCACAACCGCGCCGAAGCGGTCGCCATCGTCAAGGAACTGCGGCGCGTGGTGAGCGATAACGGGGTGGAGCGGCTGGAAACCGTCCGCATTGGCGGCATCGACCAGGCGGTCTCGATCCGCGGCAACGACCGCCGCAATCCGGTGCTGTTGATGCTGCACGGCGGACCGGGCTGGGTGGCGATGCCCACCAGCTGGTACTTCCAGCGCGGCTGGGAAGAGTATTTCACCGTCGTCCAGTGGGACCAGCGCGGTGCCGGGAAGACCTACGTCGCCAACGATCCCGCCGCCGTCGCACCGACCATGACGCGCGAACGCATGATCGCCGACGCCGAGGAGATGGTGGCGTGGCTGCGCAGGGAGTTCGGCAAGGACAGGATTTTCGTTCTGGGCCACTCGTGGGGCAGCTACCTCGGCGTGGAACTGGCACAGCGCCGGCCGGACTGGCTGCATGCCTACATCGGCATCGGCCAGATATCGAACGCGCCCGAGAGCGAACGCCGGGGATGGCGCTGGACCCTGCAGCAGGCCGAGCACGACGGCAATGCCGTGGCGGTCGCCGAACTCCAGGCACTGGCGCCGTACGCGGTCGGCAATGCCCCGGTGCCGCTGCAGCGGCTGTTCCAGCAGCGCAAGTGGCTCAACCACTATGGCGGCATGGTGCACAACCGTCGCGGTGGCGATGCCGAAGCGGCCGGCGTCCGCCTGTCGCCCGAGTACACCGATGCCGATATCGCCGGCATGTGGAAGGGCAACGACTTCTCGATGGAACATCTGCTGTCCGACGCCCTGACGCTGGACCTCACCGGCCGCCGCAGTTTCCAGACGCCGATCTTCCTGTTCCTGGGCCGTCACGACCACAACGTCTCCTCCGAACTGGCGGCGGCCTGGTTCGACACGATCACCGCCCCGGACAAGCAGCTGATCTGGTTCGAGCAGTCCGCGCACGAAGTGATGATCGAAGAGCCGGGCAAGACCTTGTTGACGCTGGTGCAGCAGGTCCGCCCGATCGCAGCGCGTGCGGGAGACGTCGCGCCCTGAGTGCCGGCACCCGACACCTGACAGCGCACTCCCGCCCCGGCGCTGTATCAGCGTCCCCGCGTGTCGGCACGATCCCAGTACGGTGGCGAGCCGATCGCATCGGTGAGGAATGCCGAAACCTCGCGGACCTTGCGCGAGCGCAGCTTGTTTTCCGGTGACAGCAGTTGCAGATGGACGCGCTCGGACTGCGGCGAAAACTCCCAGTCGTCGAGCAGCGTGACCATGTGTCCGCCCTGCAGGGTGTCCGGGTTGAACAGCCAGGTCGGGAACATCACCACGCCGCGCCCCGCGAGCGCGGCCGCCAGCAACGCTTCGGCATTGTTGCTGCGCAGGGGCCCGGTCACGTTCAAGGCCTTGAACGGCACGTCGGGGGTAGCGCGGAAGTACCACTTCTGGATGCCCAGCTGTCCCTTGTAGACCAGGCACTGATGCTGCAGCAGATCCTCCGGGCGCTCCGGCGTGCCGTGTGCGGCCAGGTAGGCCGGGCTGGCGGCAAGCAGGTTCCGGTGCGGCGCGATGACCTTGCCGATAAGGCCCGAGTCGACCAGCGGCCCCACCCGGATGGTGATGTCCACCCCCTCCTGCACCGGATCGATCAGCATGTCGGTCAGGGTGAGCTCCACCAGCAGCTCCGGATACCTGGCCTGCAGTGTGTTGACGATCTGGGCGATGTGCAGCCGCCCCAGTGATTCGGGGGCGTTGATGCGGATCAGCCCCCGCAGTCCGGCATCACGGCCTTCCAGCTGTTCGACCGCCTCGTCCAGCAGGTCGACGGCATCGCGCACCTGCAGGTGGAAGCGCTCGCCGGCCTCGGTCAGCCGCACGGCGCGCGTGCTGCGGTAGAACAACTGCTGCCCGACATCCTGCTCGAGTGCCGCGATGAAGCGCGATACCGACGACGCCGGCACCCGGTAGTGGCGCGCCGTGGCCAGGAAGCTGCCGGTGGCGGCGACGGTGAGGAAATAGCGGAGGGCTTTGAGCTGCATGGCGGAGGGCCTCGGCGTCTGAATTGCGATTCCAGCAATAGTAATTTGTCAGCAGGCCGGATTGTGGCCGTTATCGCACGCCCATACGATGAGGTCACGCGCATGGCGGATCGCCATGCCCTCCCCCTTCCCCCATCTGGAATCTCCATGAGCGCCCTTTTCGACACCTTCGACCTCGCCGGCCTGCCCCTGCGCAACCGCGTGGTCATGGCCCCACTGACCCGTGCCCGTGCCCCGCACGACGCCGCCGATGAGCGCACCGCGCTCTATTACGCCCAGCGTGCCACCGCCGGCCTGATCGTCAGCGAAGGCACGCCCATTTCCCGCGAGGGCCAGGGCTACCTGTTCAACCCCGGCATCTTCACCGCCGAGCAGATCGCCGGCTGGCGGCTGACCACCGATTCGGTCCACGCGCTGGGCAGCCGCATGTTCGCGCAGATCTGGCATGTCGGCCGGGTCTCGCATCCCACCATCCAGGCCGATGACGCGCTCCCGGTCAGCGCCAGTTCGCGCCTGCCGGTCGGCGCGCAGGCGTTCGGCTACGACGCGCACGGCCAGCCCGCGCTGGTGGCCTCGCCGGCACCGCGCCAGCTGCAGACCGAGGAGATCGCGCGCATCGTCGCCGACTTCGCGCAGGCAGCCGCCAATGCCATCGACGCCGGCTTCGATGGTGTCGAAATCCACGGAGCGAACGGCTACCTGCATGAGCAGTTCATCAATCCGCGGGTGAATGACCGCAGCGATCAGTACGGCCCGCAGACGCTGGAGAACCGCCTGCGCTTCACCCTCGAGGTGATCGACGCCGTGGTTGCGCGCATCGGCGCCTCGCGCACCGCCATCCGCCTTTCGCCGTACGGCCAGCTGTTCGACATGCCGCTGTACCCGGAGATCGACGCGACCTACACCGCGCTCATCCAGGCGATCGGTCAACGTGGCCTGTCCAATGTGCACCTGATGGACCAGTCCGGCTTCAAGGTCGGCCAGAAGTCGGTCGATGGCGCGGGGGATTCGGGCTTCGGCGGCCTGCTGCGCACCCTGAAGCCGCTGCTGCCCAGCACCGCGCTGATCCTCGCCGGCGGCATGACCCGCGCGCGCGCCGAGCAGTTGATCGATGCCGGCGTGATCGATCTGGCCGCCTTCGGCACCAGCTTCATCAGCAACCCGGACCTGGTGGCGCGCTTGCAGAACGGCTGGCCGCTGGCACCGGCCGATCGCGAGACGTTCTATGGTGGCGGCGCCGCTGGCTATATCGACTACCCGGCGTACGTTCCTGCACGCGAAGCCGCGACCTCCCAGGCGGCCTGATAGATTCGAAACAGCGCGCTCATCCCTCCCAACTCACTCCTTTCGGCGCGCTGAAGAAGCCCGCCGAACGGAGTGCGTCCATCAGGCCATCACGTCGGGCCGGCGCATCATCGATCAGCTCCACGGTGAACGAGGTGCGCCGGCCCCGCCGCAGTGCGCTGGCCAGTGCCTTCGCCGCGGCAGCCGTGGTACCTGCCAGGGACACATCGTCCGCATCGAAGAACGTCAACAGCTGGCGCCCCCCCTGGGCCAGGTACATCAGCAGCCGTCCACCGCCGATCACCACCAGGGCACCGGCGCGGCGCACCGGCCGCACGCGCGAGCCGTGCACCGGCCAAGGCAGCACGGTTCCGAACGGATTGGTCGGATCGACCGCGGACAGCCCGACGGCGACCTCGGCGGCACCGGGCCGCACGGCCTCGGCGATGCCGCGCAGCCTATCCACGATCAGGCGGTCGGCGAACTGCGCCCCGCCCAGCCCTTCCACGAAGCGGCCGCGCAGCACGCGGCCCGCATCCTCCATGCCCCGATAGACCTGTTGCAGGGCCGGGAAGCCACCGGCGATGCCTTCGGCCACCGCGGCGCCACGGGTCACGATGCCGTGCCGGTCCAGCAGGCCGTCGGCCAGCGCCACCGCGCGTACCGTGTCGCTGATCGCCTCGCGCTGCAGCAGCGACCAGCGCCCGGCCAGGGTGGGTGCGGCGAAACTGGCGATCACCGCCGACGTGCCGTCGGCCAAGGGCGTCTCCCCCATCGGGATGCCACGGAAGCCCCGCCCACGCCGGGACGTGCGCGCAACCCGCGGCCGTGGCGCGCGCGCGCCGGACATGCCGCGCAGCGGTGCCCACAGATCGGTGCTCAGATAGCCCGACCAGGCCAGGTCCCACAGCGCGGCGTGCAACTGCTCGGCGCTGATATCCGGCGTCGGCGTGCCGGCCCGCGCCCAGTGACTGCCCACCGCCGTGACCAGCTGGCGCGCGAAGTACGCGCCGCCGTCGGCCAGCACCTGCAGCAGCGCCTCCTGCAAGGGCGACAGCGCGGCCGAGACCGGGAGTGCCGGCAGTGTCTCGGCGGCGACCTCCTGCAGATGCAGCGAGACCAGCCCGTCCTCATCGCCCAGCCGCCCGTGGCCGGCCCACACCACGGCCCCGGTGGCGAGCAGCTCATCGAGCATTGCCGGGGCGTAGTCGACCACGCGCGCCGGGAGAATCTGCTGCTCCCAGACCGACACCGGCAGCGCCACGCCGGCCAGCAGCTCGACCACGCGCAGCACCCCGTCGATACCCTCCAGCGCGCCCGTGCCGCGGGGTGCGCTGCCACGCGCGGCCTGTTCGGCGTCGGCGAGCACGCCATGGCGCTCCAGCAGCAGCAAGGCATACGCCTCGCGCGCGACCGGGCGGGTCGCCTCGCGGGCCTGCTGCAGCGAGCGCATCCGCAGCCGACGGAACACCGCGTCACCCACCCATTCGTGGCGGGCCAGCGGCGTCGGCGCGGCCATGGCGGCAGCGGAGCGTGCATCCCGGCGGGCCACACCGAAGCTGCCCTTGAGCAGCTTGCCCTGCGCCTCCAACGCCGCCAATGCCGCATCGACGACGGCGACGCCGAGTCCGAACGCGGCGGCGGCCTGCGCCGTGGTGAACGGCGCATGCGTGCGTGCGTATCGCGCGAGCAGTTCGCCCAGCGGATCCACCGACGGCTGCAGGAATACCGCCGGCACGTCCGTCGGCAGGCCGACGCCGAGGGCATCACGCAGGCGCCCGGCATCCTCGATGGCCGCCCAGTGCACACCGCCGGCGATCCGGACCGGGAAGGCGCGCCGCTCATCGACGAGGGCGGCCAGCTCAGGCGCAGGATCGGTATCGACCAGTCGCAGCGCCAGCGCTTCGTCGGTGAGGGGCCCCAGCTCGCGCAGCAGGTCGGCGATCCCTTCCCTGCCGCGCGCCCGCCGATCGGGCGCCCGCCGTTGCAGCTCATCGCCCACCTGCTCGACCACGGCCGCATCAAGCAGTTCGCCGAGGTCGACCTGGCCGAGCAGATCGCCGAGCAGGCCGCTGTCGAGGGAGAGCACCGAGGCGCGGCGTTCGGCCAGCGGTACATCGGTGCCGTACATGAACTCGGCGACATACCCGAACAGCAGGTTCGCCGCGAACGGTGATGGCACCTCGGTGGTGACATCGGCGATCGCCACGCTGCCTTCGGCGAGCCGCTGCATCAGTGCATCCAGCGCGTCCAGATCGTAGACATCCTGCAGACACTCGCGCGCGGTTTCGATCAGGATCGGGAACTCCGGATAGCCCTGCGCGATGGCGAGCAGTTCGCCGGCGCGCAGGCGCTGCTGCCACAGCGGCGAGCGGCGGCCGGGCGTACGCCGCGGCAGCAACAGCGCACGTGCGGCACATTCGCGGAAGCGCGCGGCGAACAGGGCCGATCCGCCCACTGCGCGGGTGACCTCCCGGCGCAGCCGCTCCGGCTCGAACAGGAACAGCTCCGCTCCCGGCAGGCGCCCCTGTGCGTCGGGCAACCGCGCGATGATGCCGTCGTCGCTGGCGACCACCGCCGGATCCACGCCCCAGCGTTCGCGGATGCGCGCGGCCACCGCCAGCGCCCACGGATCGTGCACGCGCCGCCCATACGGCGAATGCAGCATCAACCGCCAGTCGCCGGCCTCATCCCGGCAGCGCTCCAGCACCAGGCTGCGATCGGTGGGCAGCACACCGGTGGCCTCGCGCTGCTCGGCCAGCAGCCCGGCGATGTTGGCGATCGCGTTGTCGGCCAGCCCGGCGGCCTGCAGCCGTTCGCGCAGTGCAGGCCCAATCCCCTCGTTCCCCTCGTCCGCCACCACGGCGTCGAGCGCGCCGATGAAGGCGCCCACCGCCTCGCCCAGCTCGGCGGGCCGGCCGACCCCCTCACCGCGCCAGAACGGCAGTCGCGCCGAGCGGCCCGGCGCCGGGGTGACGACCACCTGATCGTGGGTGATCTGTTCGATCCGCCACGAGGTCGCGCCCAGGGTGATCACGTCGTTGACCCGCGATTCGTGGACCATCTCCTCATCGAGCTCGCCGACGCGGCGTGACCCGGCGCGCTCCTCGCCTTCCGGCAGCACCACGCTGAACATGCCGCGGTCCGGAATCGTCCCGCCGCTGGTGACCGCCAGCTGCTTCGCACCCGGGCGCGCGCTCAGTTCGCCGGTGACCCGGTTCCAGACCAGGCGCGGCCGGAAGCCGGCGAAATCATCGGAGGGATAGCGCCCGGCCAGCATGTCCAGGGTGGCATCGAAGGCGCTGCGGGGCAGCGACCGGTACGGCGCGGCGCGGCGAACGCGTGCATACCAGGCCTCCACGTCCAGCGTCTCCATCGCGGCGGCGGCCACTGTCTGCTGGGCCAGCACGTCCAGCGGGTTGCGCGGCGGGTGGATGGCTTCGATCTCGCCGGCCAGCATGCGCTCCACCGCCACGGACGCGTCGATCAGGTCGCGCCGCGTGCGCGGGTAGACCAGGCCCGTCGAGATGCCTCCGACCTGGTGGCTGGCGCGCCCGACCCGCTGCAGCGCACTGGCCACCGAGGGCGGTGCGGCCACCTGGATCACCAGGTCGACCAGGCCCATGTCGATGCCCAGCTCCAGGCTGGAGGTCGCCACCACGCAGCGCAGTTCGCCGGATTTGAGCGCCTGTTCGATCTCACGGCGCTGCTCCTTGGAGACCGAGCCGTGGTGCGAACGCGCGATCAGCGCCTCCGCACCGGCGGCCAGTCCCCCGGTGCCGCCATTGAACGAACCGTAGTGCTCGGGCGCGGGCGCCGCTGCCGGGGCCTGCGCCGGGATCTGGCCGCGGGCGACGCGGTCGGCGTACAGCTCATTCAAGCGCGCGGTGAGCTTTTCAGCCACGCCCCGCGAGTTGGCGAACACGATCGTGGAACGCCGCGCCAGCACCTGGTCCAGGATGCTGGCCTCCACATGGGGCCAGATCGAGCCGATCCGCCCGGAGGCCGGTGGCGCATCGGCCGCGGCAGGCTGTGGCGGAATGTCGGCCATGTCCTCCACCGGCACCACGATGCGGACATCCAGGGCCCGTTGCGAAGGAGGATGGACCACGGTCACCGGGCGGTCGCCGCCGAGGAACCGCGCGACCTCTTCGACCGGTCGGACCGTGGCGGACAGCCCGATGCGCTGCGCCGGCGCCCGCAACAGGGCGTCCAGCCGCTCCAGGCTCAACGCCAGATGGGTGCCACGCTTGCTGCCGGCCACTGCATGGATCTCATCTATGATCACGGTATGCACGTCGCGCAACGTCTCGCGCGCCTGCGAGGTGAGCATCAGGAAGAGTGATTCGGGCGTGGTGATCAGGATGTCGGGCGGACGCCGCAACAGCCTTGCCCGCTCCGCCGTGGTGGTGTCGCCGGTGCGGATCGCGACCGACAGGGTGACCGCCGGGTCGCCGCGCCGCTCACGTTCGGCGCTGACGCCCTGCAGCGGTATCTGCAGGTTGCGCTGGACATCGGCGCCGAGCGCCTTGATCGGCGAGAGATACAGCACACGGGTGCCGCGCTTCTTCGGCGCCGACGCCTCCGGCTGCGCATCGCCCGGCGGCTCATTGCCGGGAGGCTCACCGCTGCGGAACAGCTGGTCGATCGCCTGCAGGAACGCGGCGAGGGTCTTGCCCGAACCGGTCGGCGCGATGACCAGGGTGTGCTGGCCGGCGCTGATCGCCGCCCAGGCCTGCGCCTGTGCCGGCGTCGGGGTCGCGAACGCCGCCGTGAACCAGTGGCGCGTGGCGGGAGTGAAGGCAGCCAGTGAATCGGGCGTGGGGTCGTGCGGAGTCGGCATGGATCCGGGTGTCGTGGGACGGTCGCCCGGCATCGGCCGCGAGCGCAAGGGAACCAGACTAGGGTATGCCGCGTAGGGCATGCGTAAACCGGCCTCCATCGCGTCGCATCAGCCGGGCACCGGTCGCCCCTGGCCCGCCGCCACTCGTCCCTTCACCCCCGGAATTCGGCCCCAGGCCACTGCTGGCGGGCCTCTACGGGACCACACTGGCCGGCATCGAACACGGCAGTGCCACAGGAACCACCCGATGAAACGACGCGATTGCCTCAAGGCCGGACTGACCCTGCCGCTGCTGCCGATGCTGCTCAAGGCCGGGCCCGCCGTCGCGGCCGGTGCTGCCCGGGTACGTCCCGGCACCGCGGCCTGGCCTGCCGCTGCGGCGTGGGAGGGGCTGTCGCGTGCCGTCGGCGGCCGCCTGTCGGTGCCGCAGTCGCCGTTCCTCGCGGACGCCGACACCCGCGCCGCGGCGCTGGAGCAGCTGCAGAATCCGTTCTACCTCGGCGACCAGCCCGCGCTGACCCAGACCAGCGGCTACTTCGGCGCGTGGCGTTCGGTCCCCAGCGCCAAGGTGGTCGCCGCCGCCAACAGTGCCGATGTCGCCGCCGCGGTGAATTTCGCCCGGACCCATCACCTGCGGCTGGTGGTCAAAGGCGGCGGGCACAGTTACCACGGGACGTCCTGCGCGCCGGATTCGCTGCTGGTCTGGACCCGCGCGATGAACCAGGTCGAGCTGCACGATGCCTTCGTCGCCCACAACGCCCGCCCGGGCACTACACCGCAGCCGGTGGTCAGCGTGGGCGCCGGGGCGATGTGGATCGATGCCTACGATGCGGTCACCACCCGCGGTGGGCGCTACGTCCAGGGCGGCGGCTGCACCTCCGTGGGCGTCACTGGCCTGGTCACCGGCGGCGGCTTCGGCAGTTTCTCCAAGGCCCATGGCACGGCCGCGGCCAGCCTGCTCGAAGCCGAGATCGTCACCGCCGACGGTCAGATCCGCATTGTCAACGCCGACAATGACCCGGAACTGTTCTGGGCCCTGAAAGGCGGCTGCGCGGCGAGCTTCGGGATCGTCACCCGGATGACGCTGCGCACCCATGCCCTGCCCGACACCTTCGGCGGCGTCTCCTGCCAGATCCAGGCCAGCGACGACGCCAGCTGGCAGGCCCTGGCGGCGGAGATGCTGCGCTTCTACCGCGACGCGCTGTGCAACGCGCACTGGGGCGAGCAGTTCACGTTCAAGGACAAGCGCCGCCTGTCGATCTCGATGGTATTCCAGGGCCTGTCGCGCGACGCGGCCGAAGCGACCTGGACGCCGTTCCTGGACTGGGTCCGCGCCCGGCCGGCGTACACCATCACCGACCCCCTGCAGGCATTGGCGATGCCCGCCCGCCACATGTGGGACGCGGATTTCTTCCGCGAGCATGCCCCCGCGCTGATCGCCGAGGACACCCGCGAGGGCGCCGCCTCACGGCACATGCTGTGGAAGGGGGACCAGGGTCAGGTCGGCTGGTTCCTGCATGGCTACGCCTCGGCATGGCTGCCCTCCTCCCTGCTGGACGATGCCCGGCGCACGCAGGCGGCCGCAGCCATCTGCGCGGCCGCCGAGCACATGGATGTCGGCATGCACTGCAACAAGGGCCTGTTCGGTGCGCCCGCGGCGGCGCTGGCGGCCAGCCGCGAGACCGCCACCCATCCGGCGGTGCTGGATGCCTTCGCCCTGGCCATCATCGGCAACGCCAGCGGGCCGGTGTATCCGGGCCTCGGCCTGAACGTCGATGAGCCCCGTGCACGCCGCGGCGCGTTGAACGTCGCGCGCGCCTACCAGGCACTGAGCGTGGTGGCGCCCTCGGCGCCGGCCTATGTCTCGGAGAGCGACTACTTCCAGAAAGACTGGCAGCAGGCCTTCTGGGGACCGAACTACCCCCGGTTGCAGGCGGCCAAGCGCCGTTACGATCCGCACGGTCTGTTCGTCATCCACCATGGTGTCGGCAGTGAAGACTGGAGCGCGGACGGCTTCGAGCGGATCGCCGGCTGAAGCAGGTGCGCTTGCCCCTGCGCTGGCGTAGCCTGCGCGCAGCCCGCCCGCCAACGGAGATCGCCCTGTGATTTCGACCACGCCCGCCCGCCGTTTCTCCGCCGTGCTCGCCCTCGCGATCGCAGCCGCCCTCACGCTTCCCTCGCACCGGGCGCAGGCGCAGGCGCCAGCCCCCGCCGTCGCCCCGGCCGCCACCTCGTTCAATGCCCTGCTCGATGCGCAGACGATGGCCGCGATCAACGCCGATCCGGAACTGCGCACGATGCTCGGCATCAGTGGCGATGCCGCCGGTGATCTGTCCGGCCAGCTGACCGACGTCTCGCTGGCCCGGCGCGAGATCAACCGCCGCTTCCTGGTCGACAACCTCGCGCAGATCCGTGCATGGAAAGGCCCGCCGCTGGATCCACAGCAACGGCTCAGCGACGGACTGGCGCGCTGGTTCTACCAGACCCAGATCGATCTGATGGCCGTGCCGTGGGCCGCGGCCTGGTTGCCGGTCGGCGGCAGCACCTACGCCGTGGACCAGTTGTTCAGCCTGCCGGTCAACCTGCCGCAGTTCATGGACAACCAGCATGCGGTCACTGACGAGACAAGCGCGCGTCATTACATCGCACGGCTGCAGGCGATGGGCCCCAAGCTGGACCAGGTCCGGGCCAACGTGGACATGCAGGCCCGCCTGGGCGTGGTGCCGCCCGAGGTGGCGCTGGAGGGCGCGGCCAACCAGTACCGTGCCCTGCTGAAACCGGCGCCGCAGGACAGCCTGTGGGTGCAGTCGTTGCAGCGCAAGCTGGACAAGGTGCCCTCGATCCCCGCAGCCCGGCGCGCTGAACTGATCGCACAGGCGACCACGGCGGTGCGCGACGCGGTGAACCCGGGCTATCAGCGCCTGCTCGACAACGTGCAGGCAACGCTGGCGACCCATCCCGGCAACAAGGGCGTGTGGGCACTGCCGGACGGCAAGGCGTACTACGATGCCGCGCTGCGCTGGTACACCAGCACCGACCTGGATGCCGATGCGATCCACCAGATCGGGCTGCGCGAAGTGGCGCGGCTGGACACGAGCATGGATGCCCGCCTGAAACAGCTCGGGCTGCGCGACGGCAGCGTGGCCACGCGCATCGCGCAGCTGCGCAAGGACCCGCGTTACCTGTACGAGGACAGCGACGCAGGGCGCGCTCAGCTGATCGGCGACATCGAGCAGCGCCTGCGCGACCTCGATCCGATCCTGCCGACCTACTTCGGCCACCTGCCGACACAGAAACTGCTGGTGCAGCCGGTGCCCGCGCACATGCAGGCCACCTCGCCGGGCGGCTATTACTACCCGCCGGCGATGGATGGCTCGCGCCCGGGCACGTTCTTCATCAACCTGGGCGACATCAGCTCCAACACCCGCTGGAGCATTCCCACCCTCACCTATCACGAGGGATCGCCGGGCCATCACTTCCAGATCTCGATCGGCCAGACCCTGACCGACCTGCCGATGCTGCGCCGCAGCCTCAATCCCAGCGCCTTCAGCGAAGGCTGGGCACTGTATGCCGAACAGTTGATGGCCGAGGCCGGCGTGTACCGCGATGACCCCGCCGGTGACCTGGGCCGCCTGCAGGCCGAAATGTTCCGCTCGGTGCGGCTGGTGGTCGATACCGGTCTGCACCGCAAACGCTGGACGCCCGAGCAGGCCGTCGCCTACATGGAGGAGAAGACCGGCATGAGCCCGGCCGACGTCCGCATCGAGGTCAACCGCTACCTGGTGCAGCCCGGCCAGGCCTCGTCCTACAAGATGGGCCAGCTGCGGCTGCTGGAACTGCGTGAGCACGCCCGCAGGGAACTGGGCGACCGGTTCGACATCCGTGCCTTCCACGATCTGATCCTGGGCAATGGGGCAATGCCGATGACCGTGGTCAGCCAGGCCGTGGACGCGTGGATCGCCGCGGGTGGACCTACAACGACTGCCCCAGTTCGATGAACAGCACGTTCTCGCCGCCTTCGCGGAATCCCATGCCGAAGATCAACGGGCCGATCCAGGAATCGAAACCCAGAAACAGGCTGCCGTTCAAGATGCCGTCGCTCAACGACATGTCGCTGCGCCGCTGCCAGGCATTGCCATATTCGACCGTGCCACCAACCTGGGCCGAGCGCCCGAGCAGCGTGCCCAGCTCATAGGTGTAGCCGGCAAAACCCAGTGCATAATCCTGGCCGGTCAGCTGGTTCTGCTGGAAACCGGCCAAGCGCCAGCGCCCGCCGAGCCGGTACAGATTCTGCACCGGCGCCGTGCCGGACGAAGTGACGTGGTAGCGCAGCCCCAGCTGCAGGGCATGCTTGCCGAACGAGCGCGCAGCCACGGCATCCAGGTCGATCTGGCCGAACCGCGCATCCGCGCCAAGGCCGGTGCTGGACTGGTACGTGCCGGCGTTGACCAGATACCCCTCGCGCGGGAAATACACGCTGTCGATGTCGTCCAGCGTGGCCTGCGCGATCCACGCCCCCTCGTCGAAGTCCACGCGCGGGATGGTCGGGTCGCCGACTTCCACCTCGGCGTTGCCGGTGTAGCGCTCCACCCCCACGGACAACGCGAGCACGTTGGACACATTGCGGAACAGCGCCACCGTGGCGCCGGTCCGGCGCACGCGATAGCGCGCGATCTTGTCGCCGGCATCGTCGTAGAGATTGAAGCTGCGGGTCTGGAAGCCACCACCGGCCTGGAAGGCGTATCGATTGTGCAGGTCGAACGGGTGGTAGTACTGACCGGTCAGGCCGGGTTCGCTGCCGATCTGCAGCGCGATGCGCGCTTCGGCGCCGTAAGGCGACAGCGGCGAGAACAGCAGGCCGGCGCGCAGGTTGCTTTCGTGATTCCCTTCGAGGTCGTTGCTCAGGCTCAACCCGGCCTCCAGGTACACCGGTCCGTTGGGCTTGAGATAGGCCGACACCACGACACCGGTTCTGCCGTCGCGTGACCGGATTTCGTAGTTGATGCTGGCCAGCGTTCCCATGCCATACGCGCGCAGCACGCCGGCCTGCATCGCCTCGACATCCAGCGGTTGGCCGATGCGGACCGGGAGATAGGACAGCAGCAGTGCGTCGGCGTACCCGGTGTGGTTGTCCACCTCGACGAAATCGATCATGGTCGGCACCGCGGGCGGGGCCCGCCCGGCCCGCTGCGCGGCCAGCCGGGTGTAGGTCTGCGGCGTCTGCGCGAACGCCTGCAGCGCCGGCGCCGCCTGGTCGGCGGCGAGCTGGCCGATCCGCAGCGCCTCGGGCGCCTTGTCGAAATCGCCGGTGGCGACCTTGCCTGTCAGGTCCGGCGAGATCAGCAGATCCTGCGTGCCCAGACTGTCCAGCTGTGCCTGCGCGCTGCGCGTGGTCAGGAACCCGCTGAGCTGGCCGATCACCTCCACCAGGCTGGCATTGCGGTCCAGCGCGCTCAACGGCGTGCCCACGTCCACCGCGATCACCCGATCGGCGCCCATCGCCCGCACTACGTCGATAGGTACCTGATTGGACAGGCCACCGTCGAGCAGCACCTGGTCATGAATCACCACCGGACGGAAGATGCCCGGCAACGACATGCTGGCCCGCATCGCCATCGGCAGGCTGCCCTCGGACAACACCACTGGCTTGCCGGTATTGATGTCGGTGGCGACCGCCCGGAACGGAATCGGCAGGTCGTCGAAACGGCCATTGACCCGGCCGGCACCGGTCGCACGCTCGAACAGGGCGATCAGCTTCTCGCCTTCGGAGACGCCCCCGGCCAGCGCGACCGCCTTGCCCTCGCCGCCCAGCCCGATGCCGATCGGGGCCAGTTGGGCATAGTCATCGGCCTTGCGTCGCAGCGAGCGCTCGCGGCGCGGCAAGGTGTCGGTGAACAGGCTCAGCCATTCGGTGCTCAGCACCAGTTGCTCGATCTGCTCGGGCGTGGCGCCGGAAGCGTACAAGGCACCGACCAGCGCGCCGGCACTGGTACCGGCGATGCAGTCCACCGGAATGTGCAGCGCCTCGAGCTGCTTGAGGATGCGGACATGGGCGATGCCCCGTGCGCCGCCACCGCCCAGCGCCAGCCCGATCCGGGGCCGGGTGTCGCCCGGGCCGCGCACGCCACAATGCCCCCCCTGGCCGGCCGCATCGTCGGCCGCAACGGGTTCCGCCGCGTGCAGCGGCGACAGCGCGCCGCTCGCGAACACGCACGCGAGCAGCAGCGATGCCGTGCACGGGCAGCAGTGCCGTGAAGGAATCAGCGCCACGCGCCGCCCACCCGTCAACGGCCAGCGGTGGCAGCGGGCGGGAAGCCAGCGAGCATCTTGTCCAAGGCGGTCTCCACCGCAGCGTTGATCTTGTCCGGCGACGAAGGCACGGTGCTGCTGGCCGTGCCACGCCAGACGGCCTGCTTTGTGCGCGTATCGAACATATCCAGCACCAGCGTGCCTACTTCGTAGGTACGGACAGTCGTGGTCGCGTTGCCCATGCCCCCGCCCCAGCCACCGCGCCAGCCCCATCCGCCCATGCCGGTCCCGGTGTAGAAGGTGTCAAGCGTCTGCTTCCGGTCAGTGACCGTGTGTGCGGCGAGCGCGATGTCGCCCTGCGGCACCTCGCGCAGGCCCTTGGCCTGCAGTCTGGCATTGATGCCATCGACGATGCGTTGTTGCACCAGGGGTGAGCCAGCCGTTGGCTTGACCGCCCAGCTGTAGGTTCTGTACGCGCCAAAGTTGGCGGCCGGATCGAAATCAGTGTTGACGGTCGGTGTGGATGCACAGGCAACCAGGCTGGCCGCGACAACTGCGATGCAGAGCGCTTTCATGACATGAGCCTCCCAGGTATGAACCGAATGACGCACTGCGGTCGCAGGCGTCCTGCTACAGCCAGTGACTCTCTGCGATCAGCTCCTGCGCGGGCCACGTAATGATCGCGAGACGAACGACTCACCCTTCACAGCGGCCGCAACCGCCTCCAGCAGGTCATCACCTGCATCGGACTTGAGCACATAGCTGCACGCTCCCAGGGCCATTGCCTGCGACACCATCTGCGGCGCGGCGTGCACGGTGATGAACACCACACCAAGAACGGGGCGCCGCAGTAGAAGCCGGCGTGCGGCCTCCAGTCCATCCAACTCCGGCATGCCAATATCCGTCACCACCACATCGGGCAACATCGCCTGTGCTGCCTGCACCAGTGAAGCCCCGTCCTGCACGAGCCCGATCACCTGGACGTGCTGGGCAAGCAGCCCGCGCAGCTGGCGTCCCATCGCGCACCCATCTTCGGCCAGCAGTACCCGTACCGCGTTCATCGCACTCGCCTGCTCGACACCTGTCCTGATGGTGCAACCGGACACCGGACGCTCGCAAGGGAAAAACCACCGCGAGCGGGCAAGTAAATCTACTGGCTGCACACGGCCAGGCTGCTCAGGGGCGGATCAGGCCCTCCAACTGGGCCTTGCGCACCAGCTCCAGCGTCCCGTGAACCCCCATTTCCTGCATGATCGCGTACTTGTGCGATTCGATGGTGCGCACCGATACCCCCAGCGCGTAGGCAATCTGCTTGGAACGCAGGCCACGGCCGACGTATTCCAGGATGCGCAGCTGCTTGTCGGTCAGCGCATGCTGTCGGCGCCCCGACGACACGATCGCATCCACCGCCAGGCTGGGCGTGACATAGGTGTGCCCTTCCATCACGCCATGGATCGCGCGCACCAGTTCGTCGCCGGCCGCGCTCTTGAGCATGTAGCCACGGGCACCGGCACGGATCGCCTCGGCCGCGAGGCTGGACTCGTCGTGCATGGTGAGAAACAGAAACGGCGTCAGGCAACCTTCGCTGCGCACCTGGCGCATCACCTCAAGGCCGCTGATGCCGGGCATGCTGATATCCGAAACGACCATATCCGGCGTTTCGCGGCGGAGGGTGGCCAGCAGCTGCTCGCCGGACGACACCAGCACGATCGAGTCAAAACAGTCCATCAACAAGCGTTCGATGCCTTGGGCCACGAGCCTGTGGTCGTCGGCGACGACGACACTGCCGAATGGCACAGACCTCCTCTGCACGCACGAGACGCCCATTGCCTGCCTCCGTTCGCTGCGATAGCCCCCGTGGACCCGTCGCTGCAGCCACCATCGCCAGGTTCGTCATCGGCAATGCGCCACGACAAACCTTCCCGATGCGTCTGCAGCGTGCCGAACATGCGAGTGGCTGCGTGACGGGGCCGTGATGTCATGCACGCGATGTCGTGCGCGCTGCGGCCCACGGCTCAGGTCACGATTCAGCGTCGCAAGGTGTCTCGAGGACATTCCCCGAAGACAGTGCGGTACAGCAGGGAGAAGCGGCCCAGATGCCCGAAGCCCAGCCGCAGGGCTATCTCCGTCACACTCCCCGACGCATCTGCCTGCAGCAACGCGCTGCGCGCGCGGTTCAAACGGGCCACTTGGTGCCAGTGACACGGCCCATGTCCGTAGGCATCACGAAACAGACGTTCGAGCTGGCGTTCGCCCACGCCCAGGGCGAGCGCCAGGGCCGCGCTGTCGAAGGGCCGGTCAAGATGGCCTTTCAGATGGGTCTCGGCCCGCCGCACCACGGCATCGCGGTGGCGTTCGATCCAGCTGCCATCGGCACATCGTTCCGGTCCGGCATCGGCGGCACTGACGGCGTCCACGAAGGCGCCCAGCAGCAGCGCGGACTGCGCCGCCAGGTGCTCCGGCGTGATCAGGCCCTCCCAGCGCGCGGCGGTGTCCAGTGCGGAGAACACGCCGTAACGCAGTGCCTGCGCGTGCGCGGGGGCGGCCGGGCGGCTGCACCATCCGCGGCGCGGGAGGCGCAGTTCGCGGCCGACCCGCGCCACGGCCTCGCGCTGCAGGACCTCGCGCGGAATCAGCAGCACGGCCCACTGCCAGCCCCCGGGCTGCGGACGCACATTGAGCTCGCTGTCTTCGGCGAACACCATCACCTGGCCCGCCGGAACCCAGCGTCCGTTGGCCCACATCGGCTGCTGGCAGGACACGGCCATCGCCAGTGCGATCAATCCTTCGCCAAAACTGCCGCTGGCGAAAATCGGCAGCGTGTAGGTGCCGCTGTCCAAGCTGAACTCTGGAAAGACCAGCCGCTGGAGGCACGCGCGAAAGTGCCCGGCGGCCAGCAGGCGCTGTTCGAACCGCGTGTCGCGCACTACCCCCAGCAACGCATCGGCGTCGAAGCCATCGACGACGAAACGGCTGTACGGGGCCATCGGTTCGTCCATGCCAGTTCCTCAAGCAGGTCGGAAATCGGATAGCGCGACGGGGGACAAGCTGTTTACATCGGCGCGATTGTGGGGCGGAAACGACATCGCTACAAGCGGTGACACGCTGCCCCGCAAGCGTGAAACGCATCACATTGAGACCTGTCCGAGGGAGGCGTTGCGCGCCTCGGGGACAGGCCTCGATCCGAAGCTTCCTCACGCACCCACCGAGGTCCACGTGCGCGTCAACGCGACTGTTACGCACATCGCTCCTGTCGACAGCACCCGTGCAGCAGCATCGGACGATTCGGTCAGCCCCATCGCCTCCACGCGCGCATCACCTGCGCCTCGCATCACATTCACGCACGTCCTGCCGCTGCTGATTGGTTGCCTGCTTGGCCAGTTGCTGCCGACGCTGGCGCAGATGCCGGGCTTCCGTCTGCACGTGCTGTGGATTCCAGGACCGCTCTTGATGGGCTGGTTGCTGTTCACCCCGCGCCCGCAGTGGCGCACGTGCATCCTCGCGGCCGCGGTCGGCACCGTGCTGGCGTTCGTGCTGGTGCCGTTCGTCGGGCTGAGTGGGCTGGTGGCCAGTGCCGGTGAACTGGCCCTGGTGGCCGCCGTAGCCTGGCTTTTGCTGCGCTGGCGCGCGACCGGTTCCGCGCTGGAGGGATTCCGCGACATCTCCCTGTTCATCGCACTCGGCTGCATCGCACTTCCCGTGTGCGTGGCGTGGTGGCAGATGCTCGTCTTTCCCGGCGCGCCCCGCGGACTGGCACCCGGCATGCTGCTCACACGGCTGCTCTGCAGCAGCGTGAGCTACCTGCTGGTCGTGCCGACGGTGGTCAACATCGCGCGGGTGCTGCAGACACCGGAACGTCGGGCCGGCTGGCGTTGGCGCACGATCGCTGTCGCCGTGCTTCTGTTCGGCGTGCTGGGCGTGATCTGGGGCATGGACTGGCCCGAAGGGGTCATGACCCCGCTGCTGGTCCTGGCCCCCATTCCGCTCCTGATCTGGGTGTTGATCGTGTTCGGGGTCAGCGGGGCAGCGGTGTGCATGCTGATCGTGGCGGTGCTGGCGATGCAGTTGAGCTTGGCCGGCGTGGGTCCGCTCGCCTTCTGGACGCCCGAGCGCAACCTGATCACCGCCCAGGTATGGACCCTGGGCACCGGCTGTGCCCTGCTGTTCCTCGGCGCGCTGTCCGAGCAGAAGCTGTCCAATCACCTGAAACTGCAGCAGGCCTATCGTCGGCTGGGTGAGGTGACCGGGCGGATGCTCGTGGTGCAGGAAGAAGAGCGCACGCGCATCGCGCGCGACCTGCATGACGACGTCAACCAGTCGCTGGCGGCGATCTCGATCTGCCTGAGTACCCTGCGCAACCAGATTCCCGAAGCCGACCGCCACAGCGTGGTCGAGCTCCAGGACCAGCTGTTGACGGTGTCCAATGACATCCGGTCGATCTCCCACGAGCTGCATCCGAGCATCCTGCGTTTCACCGGCCTGGCCAGTGCGCTCGATGCGTTCTGCATCAAGCGCAATGCTCGTGGGGCGCTGCGCGTGCGATGCCGGATCGAAAGCCCGCCCCGACTCGGTGACGACCGCGAGCTGAGCCTGTTCCGGATCGTGCAGGAAGCGGTGAACAACGTGGACAAACACGCGCATGCCAGTACCGCCCACGTCCTGGTGACGGTGCGCGGCGAGCAGCTGCTGCTGCGGGTCGACGACGATGGCATCGGCATGCCGGTAGCGGGCAGCACGCCGGCGGCGCCGGGGCTGGGCATGATCAGCATGGAAGAGCGTGCACGGCTGTTGGGCGGCAGCCTGCGGATCGGTTCCAGCCCGCTGGGCGGTACCCGTGTCGAAGTGCGCTTTCCGTTGGGCGATGTGGCGACCGACCTGCCGCCGCTGCGCGTTCCCGCGCACCCGTAAGCAGCTTGGGGCGGAGCGTGGAAGGCCGCGCGGGTCGCCCCGGATCGCAGGGTGCTCCAGAGCGCGACCGTACGCTGTCCCGCGGCCCATGCCATCCTGCGCCGATCTCCACCCCGAAGGCGCAGCAGATGGCACAGGTCCAGATCGTTTCCGATGGCGTGAACTACCGCCACCACATCCGCAGCGGCGAGCACGCGCTGGTGGCCGACGAACCGGTGAGCCTGGCCGGCCAGGCGGCAGGCATGGCCCCCTTCGATCTCTACCTCGCCTCGCTTGCGGCCTGCACGGCCATCACCCTGCGCATGTATGCGGAGAAGAAGGGCTGGGACCTGGGCGAGTTCCGTGCCGAGCTGTCTTCCTCCCGCTACGCGGACGGCCGCTTGCAGGTCCACCGCGTACTGCATGCCTCCGGGGTGCTGACCGAGGCGCACTGGGCGCGCCTGCTCGAGGTCGTCGAGAAGACGCCGGTCACCCTGGTCATGCGTGAGGGAGCCACGATCACCAGCGAACAGGGCCCCTGACCGGGTGGCCGCCCCGTGGTTTCATCGCGTGGTGCAGACGCCGCTTTCACCTGCTCCTGACAGTTGAAAAAAGAAAGCCTCCTGCTGCATCCGCCACGACACTCCCGCCGTAGCTGAAGGTGCGTCATACCGGCGCATCCATTTGGGAGTTTGGTCATGAAGATCCAGTTCGCAGGCCTTGTACTGATCGGCTGTCTCGCCGCCGCCGCTTCCCCGCTCGTCTTCGCGCAGGCCGCTGCCCCCATGATGGGTGCGCAGCACAGCAATCCGAAGGTGGGCGGCGCGGCGATGTATGCCAACAAGGACATCATCGACAACGCCGTCAATTCCAAGGATCACACCACGCTGGTCGCGGCGGTCAAAGCGGCCGGCCTGGTCGATACGCTGAAGGGCCCCGGCCCGTTCACCGTGTTCGCGCCGACCAATGCGGCCTTCTCCGCGCTGCCCAAGGGCACCGTGGAGGGACTGCTGAAGCCGGAAAAGAAGGCCGACCTGACCAGGATCCTGACCTACCACGTCGTCCCCGGCGCGGTCACCAGCACCGATCTGATGGCCAAGATCAAGCAGGGCGGTGGCAAGGCGAGCCTGACGACGGTGGAAGGTGAAGCGCTGACCGCCCGTGTCGCCGGCAAGGGCATCACCCTGACGGACAGCAAGGGCCAGGTCGCGCAGGTGACCATTGCCGATGTGAAGCAAAGCAACGGCGTGATCCATGTGATCGATAAGGTCCTGATGCCGTAACCGGAAAAGGCGGCCGCAGATCGCCTGCGGCCGCCCCGGGTGGGAGGAAGAGATGACCTGGCGCGCCGTCTTCAGAACGATGACGGGGGAGACATCACGCTGTGCGGACGACGCGCCAGGTCAAGACGGTCCCTCGCCGGCGCACGGGTGCGCCGGCGGGGTATGGGCAGAGAGGTGAGCAGGCGGCCCCGTGCGGCTTCAGCGCGGCAGTGCCTTGCCCGACAGTTCGACGCGCCGGTTCGGTGCCAGACAGACGATCAGGGCCTTGCGCTGCGCCTGCTCGCACTGCACCAGCGGATCGGCCTTGCCGCGCCCTTCGGCGATGATGGCCGCCGTCGGCACTCCGCCGGCCACCAGCGCATCGCGCACGGCTTCAGCGCGCCGCTGCGACAGCACCAGGTTGTAGCGGTCGCTGCCGATCCGGTCCGTATAGCCGATCACCTGGATGGTCTGCACCCGGCTTGCATCCCGGACCTGCTGCAGCAGGGCGTCCACGTTCCGGCGCCCCTCGGGGGTGAGCACGGCGCTGTCGAAGGCAAACATCGCGTCGGCTGCCAGCCGCAGCGGCTCGCTCGGCATCGGCGCGGGTGCGGGGGGCGTCGGGGGGCGCGGCGGATCAAGCACGGCCGCACAGGCCTGCGGCTTCCAGTGCGCCGCCTGGGCGATCCCCTTTCCATCGAAGTCGACCTTGAACTGGCAGGTGAAATAGTCCCCGCCCGGGCTGCTGCGGAAGTTGAACAGGTAGTTCCATTCGCGCACGCCCCACATGCCCTCGCCGAAATGCGGGGTGCCCAGCAGGGCGTACAGTTGGCGCTTGCTCATGCCACGGGCGAACAGGCGCAGAGTGTCGACATCCACGAACAGGCCCTCCTTCAACGTGGCTTTGCGGGGATCCGGGAAGTTCGCCGCATCGGTGTCGGCGGTGTCGGCGGTCGCAGTGGACGGCGTGGTGCGTTGTTCGCCGTGGCTGGCGCAGGCGCCCAGCAGCAGGGCCGCCAAGCTCAGGCCCAGTGACCGCAACAGCGGCACCTGGGTGGTGGATGTGGACTGCATGGACATGGTGTTCCCCCTGTATGCGTTGAATGCGGACCGCAGGTCCGGTGCCGGCAGCGCGCCGGCACCGGAGGCGGTCACCACTGGATGCCGGCACCTACCGCGACACCACCATCGCCGCGGCTGTTGGTCGAACCGCTGAACTTGTAGATCCAGCGCCCGCCTTCGGAGACCCCCGAGATGCCCACCGCCACGCCGGATTCACCGTTGAAGCTGCCGGCGGCGAGCGAGGCCATGCTGCGGCCGGCCTCATAGGGCTGCGGCAGGGCGGCCACCGCCATCGCCGAGGCGACACCGGCCGAGGCACGGTTGTCGGTCTTCTGCAGGTTGCGGTCGAACGAGTCCATGCGCTCGTCGGTGTAGGCCTTGGACCAGTCCAGGGTCTGGGCCATGCCGCTGCGCAGCTGGTCCACGTTGACGGCATCGGTCCCGGCGGTACCCGGGGCGACGTTGCGCACCGTGGTCGGCCCGGTAGCCGTGCTGCCCAGGGTCACGCTGTTGAGGTTGGTGGTGCCGTTGACGTTGGTGTCGTAACGGATCGTGCCCTGCTGGGAGGCCTGCAGCTGGCGGACGTTGACCGCGTCGGTGGCGTCGCTGCCATCAGCCACGTTGGCGATCTGCCGCTCCGCACCACTGCTGCCTACCGAGACCGTGTTGGCCCGATTGGCCACCGAACCGGCGCCCAGCGCGACGCTGTTGCTGCCCTGTGCGCTGGCTCCGTTGCCCAGCGCCGTGGCGTTGTTGCCCGCGGCGGCGGCGCCGGCACCACCGGCCACGGCGTTGTCGCCGGAGGCCGAGGGCGCAGCCAGGTTCTGCGTGTTGTTGACCTGGAACATGCCGGAGGTACCGTTGTTGATGTTGTTGATCTGCGTATCCGTGTAGGCCTTGGACTCGTTGATCGCGTAGTTCACGCCGTTCTGCAGCTGGCCCACATTGACCGCGTCGTAGCGCTCGGAACCATCGGCCACATGGGTGACCTTGCGCTCGGCCCCGGTACTGCCGACGGCCACTTCGCCCACCGAACTGCTCGCCCCGGTCTGGCCGTAGGCACCGGTGTACCCCGTCTGTGCCCCCACGCTGGCAACCGAGCCGGCGCCGAGCGCAACGCTGTTGTCCGCACTGGCGCTGGCGCCGTCACCGATGGCCGCACTGCCGCTTCCGGCGGCGCTGGCCAGCGGCCCGATCGCGATGCTGTCGGCACCGCCCGCAGTGGCCGCGCCCTTGGTCGAGTTCACCTGCACGTACTGGCTGTTGCCACCCGGCTGGATCTGGTCGATGCGGGTATTGAGGTTGGTCAGCGAGGCATCCACCGCCGAGAAGGCCACGGTGACGTCGCTGTAATCGTTGGCGATGACACTGCCGTCGGTGGCGATGGAGGAGATGCGGAAGGTCGGCGCCGTCCAGATCCCGGTGTTGCCGTCGAAGTTGGTGGTGCCGCCGAAGTACCCCACCAGCGCATTGTTGGTCTGGAACAGCTGGTTGCCATTGACCGCATCCAGGCTGCCGGCCTGCACGCGACCCTCGGCCAGGTTGGTCAGTGCGACCGCCGCGCCACTGGCATCACCGGCCAGGGTGATGGTGTTGGTGGCATTGCCGCTGGCATCGGCGTCGTACTTCACCGCCAGGCGGTCCACGGTGTCGGTCTGGTCGGCGACGTTGGCCAGCGAGGTGCTGACCGCATCGAAGGCACTGCCGACGTTGTCATAGCTGCCGGCGGTGACCTGGCCATCGCTGGCGACGTTGTTGATGGTGTAGCTCGGCGCGGTGACCATGCCGTTGGCATCCAGCGCAGCGCCGCCACCGAGGTGGGTGGCCACGGCCTGGTTGGCAGCGAACAGCTGGGCCCCGTTGATCGCTTCGCTGCTGCTGGCGGTGACACTGCCAGCGGCCAGGTTGCTGAGCGTGGTAGCACCGCCACCGTTGCCCAGTGTGGCACTGGCGTAGTTCACGCTGCCATCGGGATTGAGGTCGTAGCGCAGCGCGCCCTGTTCGGACGCCTCCAGCTGGCCCAGGTTGACTGCATCGGTGGCCTCGGTGCCCGCGGCCACGTTCGCCACCTGGCGTTCTGCACCGACCGCACCGACGGACACCGTGTTCTCGCGGTCGGCCAGTGCACCGGCACCCACCGCGACGCTGTTGGCGGCCGTGGCCGAGGCACCCGTGCCGACCGCGATGCTGTCCAGGCCCGCGGCGGCGGCGTCTGCCCCGGTCGAGTTGATCTTCAGATAGCGGCTGCCAACACCGTTGCGGATATCGGTGATCTGCGTGTTGAGGTTGACCAGCGAACCATCCACCGCGGAGAAGGCATCGCTGGCGTTGTCGTACACCCCCTGCGCGACTGCCCCGCCGGTGGAGATCGTGGAGATCTGGAAGCTCGGTGCGGTCCACGCGCCGGTGACCGGATCGTAGGCAGTGACGCCGCCGAAGTAGTCGACAATCGCACTGTTGGTGTCGAACAGCTGGGCGCCGTTGATGGCCTCGGTGCTGGTTGCGTTGACCGCGCCGTTGGCGAGGTTGGCGATCGTGGTGGTGCCGGTGCCGCCGCCGAGGGTGACCCGGCGGAAGTCGGCGCCGCCCGCGCCATCGTCGTCATAGGTCACCGCGAGCGTGCCGACCGCATCGATCTGCGAGATCGCGCCCTGCAGCTGGGCCACGTTGACCGCGTCGGTGGCGGCGCTGCCGGCAGCCACGTTGCTGATCTGGCGCTCACCACCGGCGAAGCCGACCGAGACTTCACCGGCCGACACCTGCTGCCCGTTCAACCCGTAAGCACTGTAGCCGGCCTGCGCGCCGCGGTTGGCGGCCGATCGGTACCCCAGCGCCACGCTGTTGGCCTGGTTGGAGGTGGCTTCCGCACCGAGGATGGTCTGGCCGTTGGCGGTGCCCGTCGCACTATCGCCGACGACCACGGAATGGCCCATGCGCGCGGCGTAGTCGGCGGTCGGGACGCCGGTGGGGTCGGTCGGATCGTTGAGCCCGGCGCCGGGGAACGCGATGCTGGCGTCCTGCCGCGGCAGCTCATGACGTGCGTTGGCGCCGATCACCACTTCCTTGGAGCCGTTGGCAAACGCCCCATCGCCGACCAGCACCTGGTAATCCTGCGCGGCATTGACCGCCCAGCAGTCCACGCTGGCCACCAGCAGGTTGAGGCACTTGTTCGACCATGCCGGCGACCCGTCCGGCAACACCAGGCCGAGCAGGCCGTTGGGATCGCCGTTGTTGATGTTGTAGATGTAGCTGTCGGAAGTGACGCCGCCGATCAGGGTCAGGTGCGAGCTGCCACCGGTGCTGGCGTTTCCCAGTCCATCGAGCAGCGTGCCGACCGGGCTCAGGTTGACCACCGGCAGGCCCAGCACGTTGGTGACCGAGTAGGTCTGCATCACGTTGGCGCTGCTGACTGCCAGGTTGCCATTGCGCACGTAGCCGTCGCCACCCAGCAGACCCTGCGCGGTGGGTCCGACCAGCTGCGAGAGCGAGCCGACCAGGCCACCGGTACCGATGATCAGGCCGGCGTTCGGATCGGCCGGGGCCGGTCCCTTCGGGCTGCCCGGCGGCAGCGCCGTCGGTGCCTGGAACACGGTACCCAGTATCGGCGTGGTGACCGCGCCGACCGCGCCGAGCACGGGAGTCGTGATCGCACCCACCGTCGTGCCGACGCCATCAAGCAGGCCGCCGACCGCACCGCCCACACCGTTCAACAACCCACCGAGCGCGTTGCCCAATCCGTTCGGCGCCAGCGCCATCGAGCTGGTCTGCACGGCGCTGACGCCGGCATCGACGAGCTTGGGATTGCGGTCGGCCGCATCGACCACGTGGCCGAGCGCATCCACGCGCACGCCGCCAGCGACATTGCTCGCCAGCGATGCCTGGACCGCGTCCGGGGCATCGGGCGTGACCGTGGCCTCGGCGATCAGCGTCGCCTTGGCCTCCACCTCGGCCGCCGCCAGCCGTGCCTGTACTGCCGCATCGACGTTGGCCTCCAGTGCGGCCTTCCGCGGCGACGGCGTCGCGACGGCCACGTTCGCCGCCGCCTTCGCCTCGGCGTTCACTGCCCGTGCCGTATCCGCTGCCGCGGTGAGTCGCGCATCGGCCTTGACCGGCACGTGCACCGCCGCTGCGGTCGGCGCAATCGAGGCGACCGCGTTGGTATCGGCATGGGCATTCAACCCGGCACCGTTGCTGGTACCTGCCGCGATGCCCAGATCGGCCAAGGCTGCCACCTGGCCCCCGGGTGCGGCAACGCGCCTGGGCAGGTCCGCGTTGGCCTGCGCAGCGGCATGCACCTGCAACGCCGCCCGGTGGGCCGTCGGTGTACCGAGGTTGAGATTGACCTTGGCATCCACGCTCAGCAGGGGGGCCGTGCCACGATCACGTGCCGCGGCTGCCAGCGCCACGTCGGCATCGAGCTTCACCGGCAGCGGTGCGGTGTACTTGGCGGTCAGTGCCTGCAGGTCGGTGAGGGTCTGGTTCTCACCCGCCCATGCACTGCCCGTGCACAGGGCCAGCGAGAGGCCCAGCGACAGCACCGACATCGGCACCTTCAGGTGCACCACCACCGGGCCGGCGGCCAGGCTGCCGCGCGCAGTGGCGATTTCGGACACGACCACCAGGGCGTTCAGCCGGTGGCTCCACACCAATCGAAAGATACGGTTCATCAGGTATTCCCCCGTTTACGAATGCGTTGAACATCACCGGTGCCTGACGGCACGTGGATGTCATTACAGTCGAGGGGTCAAACCGTGAGCACTTCATTCCGGCAGCGCAAACGTGCGTTCCGGCAAGACGAGGGGTAAAACCGGCAGGCCTATGGGCAATTTCGGCAGGTTGCCGAATATGTGCACGGCGGGCGCGCAGCTGCCCACGTAAACCCTCAGGCCGGGCTGCCCATCTGGGCCGGCGCACGCATCAGCGTGTCGCGCGGCAGCTCGCCGAACACGCGGCGATAGTTGTCGGCGAATCGCGAAAGGTCCCACAGCCCGCAGCTGAGTGCGATGGCTTTCACCGATTTTCGGCTGGAATCGGCCATCGACAACCCACGGCACGCCGCGCACAACCGCAACATCGACAGATACCGGTTCGGCGAGGTACCAAACAGATCTTCGAAGGCGTACCGCAATGCGCGCTCGCTTACACCGGCGGCATCACAGATTTCATTCATATAGATATAACGACGCAGATTGAGCCGCATGAAGTTCTCGGCGCGCTGCGCGATCAGATAATGCGTGCGCCGGCCACGGCTGCAGGTGGGGTGGTCATCGCTGCCCGCGCCGAGCAGCGCCTGGATGTGGTCATGCAGAAGGGCGTCCACGGCGTCGGCCGGCAACGTCCCGCCCTGCCCGAGCAGCGCTTGCTGGACATCACCGTAGCGTTGCACCAGTCGCGCTGCGTTGCTGCCTGTGCCGGCCTGGAAGAGGGAGAGGGCCTGCCCTGAGGGCAAGGTGCTGCGCAGGCTCAGCTCGGTCAGCTTGCGCTGAACGCGCTGCATCGGCGCGAGCAGCAACGTCAGGTGGGTGCCGGCGCTGAGCGTGAACTCGCTGATGCCCTCCGGCAGCACGGTCAACGCCATCCCGGCGGCCAGCGGCACGCCATGGCACCAGCTGACGTTTTCATTGGTGGCGTGGATCAAGCCAAGCAGGCACCAGTCCTGGGGCAGCATGAAACGACCACGGAAATGAAACCCGCTCACCGCGGTGCAGAACAGCGCTTCGTCATGCACCTGCGATTCGATCGCGGCACGCGGGCCGTTGCCATCGAGCAGGACCATCTCCAGATCGCACACGCGCAGGACACCGCTGAGCGAGGTCAGGTCGAATGCCCGCAGCCCGCTGTCGATCTGGTCTTCCACCACACCATCTACCATGACAGTGATGCCCCCTTTGGCCTGGAAACCCGATGCCTGCGCCGCATGGCCACCGGGTGCGCACTCCTGCGTTTTCCTGCTGCGCATTCTGTTGCGGCCAACCCGCCGCGACGATGCCCGCCAGCCCGCCCATGTAACTCGTTCGTGACCGCAGCTAAATCATTCACTGATCGCAGCTAAATCATTCACTGATTGCAGCTAAACCCTTCAGCCGATGCGACAGCGATTGTCGGCGAAGCCTTCGATGCGCATTTTTGGCAATTATGCCCGAACTGGACGTCAGGTAAACAGAATCACAATCATCGTCACAACTGTGTCCGAACCCGTTGAAACCCAACGTTAAAGCGTGCTCGCATGGCGTCAAATAGTTGACATCACACCGTCATCACATAATCTCTACCCGGACTTCACTTTGCCGCCATTACATCAGGGCTCATGCACGACGCACACGCGGCGCGAAGTTTCTAAAGTTGACGCCACGCCTGCCGATTTTGTGTATTGGATCCCACGTGATTCGTCGAGCATCGAATTTAGGACGCGCGGCGATACCGACGCGGTGATCGAGAAACAAGGGGAACGCCATGGACAGCAATCTTCGTACGCACTGCCCTCATTGCCGACGCCGCGTTTCGGCAGCAATGACCGCACTGTCCAGCGCGATCCGCCTCCAATGACGTCGCCCGGGCTCCGCCCGGTCGATAGCGCAGGCCTGTAAGGGCCGCACCGCGCAGGATGCGCGGTCGTGATGGCGGTCCTGGCGGAGCCAGGCAACACCATCGGTACCAGGGGCTGTATCCGCCCGTTCGGGCTCTGATTGGGAAATGGAGAAACCGTCATGAATGCATCCGTTCGCAAGTTCCTCGTTGAAGAAGATGGCGTGACCGCGCTCGAATACGGCCTGCTGGCCGCCGTGATCGCGGGCATCCTGGTGGCGGTGGGTAAAGACCAGATCACCGGATTCTTCGAAAATCTGTTCACCAAGCTGGGTGAAGTGGTCGACGACGCAACCGCGGCCGCGGCCTGATCGACTGTCGTTGACTGCCTGCGCTGTCGCCCGGCTCTCCCCGCGGCGACGGCATGGCACGCAAGTGCGTCGTACGACCGATTCGGGGGACATAACGCATATGGAACTCCTTCCCCTGGTGGCACTGCTGCTGGGCGTACAGGTCGCCATCCATGACCTGTACGCCCGACGGGTGTCCAATCGCGGGTTGCTGTTGGCCACCGGCGTCGCGCTGGTCGCGCTGGCGTGGCAGTGGTGGATGGCTGGCCGCGGATTTCCGGGCACGCACCTGCTCGGCTTCGTACTGGGATTGCTGTCGCTGCTGCCGTTCTATGCCATCGGCTGGATGGGTGCCGGTGATGTGAAGTATTTCGCCGTGCTCGGCCTGCTGCTCGGCGCGGCGCCATTGCTTCCAATCTGGATCATCGCCAGCCTGCTCGCCGGTGCGCATGCGACGTGCGTGATCGTCGCGCGGCGCATCGCGCCTGCGTTGTCCCATTCCGGTCCGCGTCCCGAGACGGACAATGCGGCCTCGCGCCGCCTGCAGCCGGTGATCGCGCAGTGGCGGCAGGCGCGCCAGGGCCGGGTCGGCATTCCCTATGCGGCGTACCTGGCCTTCGCCAGTATCTGGTGGGTCCTGCAGCAGCCATCCGGCGGTGCCGCATGAGCATCACCGCCAGCCCCCTCCGCCGCCCGACGCGCCAACGCGGCATCGCGACCCTTGAGTTCGCGCTCATGTTGTTGTTCGGCCTGTTGCCACTGCTGCTGGTCACCTATTCAGGCGTGATGATCATGGCCGTGCAGCAGACGCTGTCGGCGGCGTCGGCGGAAGGCGCACGTGCTGCGTTCCGCCATGCCACGCCGACCGAACGCCGCACCGCCGCCTGCCTGGCGGCACGACGCTCCATGCAGTGGCTGCTCACTTACGCCAAGCAGACCCCCGATTGCGCCGCGGCTGGCGCGCCACCGATCACCGTTTCCACGCCCGCGCCCTGCGCCGACCTGCCGGCCGCGCAATGCATCCGCGTGGAGGTGAGCTACGACTACCGCGCCCACCCCTTCCTGCCCGGTACCGGGCGCGTGTACGGCTGGGTAATGCCACGGGCGCTGCGCAGCACCGCTGTCGCCCAACTCGACCTCGGCGGCAACTGATGACCTTCCGGAGAACCGCATGCTCAAGTTGACCCGCATCGCCGCAATCCTGTTGATCGGCCTGGCGGTGATCCTGGCCATTGTCGCCTTCGGGGTGAGCCGCCGCGCCAGCGAGGCGCCGCCCGGCACGCCGGCGACCGCCACTGCTCCTGCACAACCTGCCACCTGGCCGGTGGTCGAGGCGGCCGGCGCCTTGCCGGCCGGGCGACCGATCACAGCCGAGGACCTGCGCATCGCCGGCCATCCGCAACGCCCGGTGGGCGCCTACACCTCGATCAACGCCCTGGTCGGCGCGGTACCGACCCAGGACATCCCGGCCGGCACCCAGATCCAGACCGCGCAGATCGCACAGGGCTTTTCGCTGCGCCTGAATCCCGGCGAGCGCGCACTCGCGGTACCAGTGGACGAACTGGTGGCCGCAGGCAATCGCATCCAGCCGGGCGATTTTGTCGATGTGTTCCTCAACCTGCGCGCGTCGGGCGGGTTGCGCGACGACGGTGACGCGCAGACGCGGCTGCTGTTGTCGCGGCTGCGCGTGCTCAGCTATGGCGCGGATGATCTGCAGAGCGTGGCCAGCATGCCCGCCGATGGCAGCGCGCCTGCACCCGCCGACAGCCGCGCACAGGACATCACTGGCGCAGACTCCTCGGCCGGCGCATCACGCAATGATGGAACCACGCCACCGGCACGCAGCGCGGTGCTGGCGGTGCCGGTCGCCGAGGCGAACCGGCTGCTGCTCGGCGCCCAACAGGGGAAGCTGTTCCTGGCGCTGCGCAACCCGGCTGACATCGCGCTGCCGGACCAGGCCTTGTTCCCGACCCCCGGCCGCGTGCTCAGCCCGCGCCGCGAGCTTTCCGCCGACGAACGCCTTGCCCTGCAGCGCCCGGAAAATGATGCCTACGCCGGCATCGACACCGACGCCCTGGCCGGACGCGGGCGCAGTTCCACCGCGGCACTGCCCGTTCCCAGCAGCGTCCCGCGCCGCGCTGCACCGCGCGCGGACCGGGGCATCGAAATCATCCGTGGTGACATTTCCTCCCATAGCGGGTCGCGTTAAGCCCATGCCGAGACAGCCCATGACCGAACGCCCCACCCTCGCGCGCCGCCTCTCCCACGCCCTGCCGCGCTGCCTGCTGGCCGGCGTGTTGATCAGCAGCCCGCTGCTGGCCAGCGCCGAGGCGGAGCTGGTGCTGCAGACCCGCGAGCAGCGCCCGTGGTCACTGCCTGCCAACCTGGAGCGGGTGGCCATTGCCGACCCCAGCGTGGCCGACGTGGTGATGCTGCGTGGCCGCGAGGCGCTGCTGGTTGGCAAGGCGCCCGGCAGCACCACCCTGCTGCTGTGGCGTAATGGCAACCGGGAGCCGGAACGGCTGCAGGTGGAGGTGCGCAGCGCCGTCCAAGGCGCACTGAGCGCGCAGGGCGGTGGCACCGAGCTGATCGTGCAGGACGGTCAAGGCCTGCTGCAGGGCCTGAGCCCCTCGCTGCTGGACCACCAGAACAGCGTCAAGGCAGCCGCCATGGCGGTCGGCAAAGACGGGCAGCTGGCCGATGTCTCCACCATCGCCAGTGGCGGCGTGGTCCAGGTCGAGGTGAAGATCGTCGAGTTCAACAAGTCGGTGCTGCGCCAGATCGGCATGAGCTTCGGCAACAAGAATTTCAACCGCAACAACGGCTTCTACTACGGCATCACCCGGCCGGGCGCGACCCTGCCCGGCGTGTTGCCGGCAGGCGAATCGGCAGGCCCGGACGACGTCATCATCACCAACCCGCTTTCCTCGGCGTTCGGGCTGGTGTTCAAATCCCTCACCCACGGCTGGGACGCGAACATCGACCTGCTGCAGAGCAACGGCATGGCCCGGGTGCTGGCCGAGCCGACCCTGGTCGCTTTGTCCGGGCAGAGCGCGAGCTTCCTGGCCGGTGGCGAGCTGCCGATCCTCGAGCCGCAGGGCCTGGGCACCACCACGGTGACGTTCAAGCCCTTCGGCATCGGCCTGACCGTGACGCCGACCGTACTCGGGCCGAACCGCATCGCGCTGAAGGTCGCCCCGGAAGCCAGCGATCTCAACTATGCCGCCGGCATCACCTACAACGACGTGCAGGTGCCCTCGATCACCACGCGCCGCGCGGACACCACGGTCGAGCTCGGCGACGGCGAAACCTTCGTGATCGGCGGGCTGGTCAGCAACAACGTCAGCTCCAACGTGGACAAGGTGCCGCTGCTCGGCGATCTGCCGATCATTGGCTCGTTCTTCCGCACCCTCAACTACAAGAAGGAAGAGAAGGAGCTGGTCATCATCGTCACGCCACGCCTGGTGCAGCCGCTGGCCCAGGGCACCGAAGTGCCGCTGCCGGGCCAGCGCGAGGCATCGCCGAACCTGCCGGTATGGGGCGCCTGGCTGCTCAGCCCGGCCTCCTCGGACCAGCTGCCCGGCTTCTCGCGCTGAGCCCAATGTCAGGAACCCGCCCCTCATGTCCGCCACTCTGCAACTGGTCCAACCACGGGATGCTTCGATGAAGCTCGTGCTGTTTGCACCGGACCGCGAACTTGCCACCCTGCTTTCGGCCTTGCTGCCGTCGCTGGGCGTGGTGCAGTGGCTGGACAGCGCCGCACCGGCCTCGGCGCTGGAGCCGCTGCGCGACACCGGCTGTGTGGTGCTGCTGGACTATCGGCATGAGCAGGCGGCATTTTCCGCCGCGTTGACCCGGCAATTGCAGGCGCAGGCGCCGGAGCTGCCGCTGGTGGCGATCGGCTCCACCCATGCCGACCACATGGATGGCGTCGTGGCTGCGCTGCGCGCCGGGTTGCGAGATCTGCTCGATCTGGACAGCGCGCCGCAGGAGATGGAGGCGGTGCTGCGCCGTGCTGCCTCACTCGCCGCGCAGGGCCGCAGCAGCGTTCCGGCCACATCACCGGCACGTGCACGCATGGTTCTGCTGCTGGGCGTGCGGCCTGGCGTGGGCAGCAGCACCCTGGCGGCGCACCTGGGGGTGCTCGCCCAGCAGACCGACACGGCCCATCAGGGTGCCCCGGCCGCGACGGTGCCCGCCGGTGCGCAGACCCTGCTGCTGGATCTGGGCCAGCCCACCGGCGATCTGACGCTGTACCTCAATGTGGACCCCACCTTCCATTTCGACGACGCGCTGCGTAATGCCGGGCGTATCGATGCGACGCTGGTGCGCACCGCGCTGGCCCATCATCCCAGCGGCGTCACCCTGCTCGGCCAGCCGCCCGGCATGGAAGGCGCCACGCTTGCGGACCCGGGCATGCTGATGCAGCGCCTGCGCAGTGTCTTCCACACCGTGCTGTGCGATCTCGGCGGTGTCCCGCTGCGCCAGTTGCCGGTATCGCTGCTCAACAGCGCCGATGAGATCTGGCTGATCGCCGACCAGTCGATCGGCACCCTGGTCTCGCTCGACCAGATGCTCCGTCATCTCACCCAGGTGGGGGCGCGCGATGCCCGCGTGCAGCTGATCATCAACCGCCACGACGATGCCAGTGGACTGAGCCCGGCGCAGATCGCCGCCCGCTTCGAGCTGCCCCTGTTGGCAGTGCTGCCGGATCGGCCCACACTGCGCTCCAGTGCCAGCCATGGCCGTCTGCTGCTGCAGGATGCGCCACGCGACCCGTATGTGCGTGCCCTTGCCCCGCTGTTGTCGCACCTGGATCCGACGGCCCCCGCGCCGGCCAGGGGCTGGCGGGAACACCTCGCCCTCCGCCTGAGTGGTTCCCCATGGAAGACAAAGTGACCCCGTTCCCGACTGCCACCGCCCGCGCCGACGCCGGCACCGAGGCCGAGCACGGCGTGCAGCCGTTCGAGCAGTCCGAGCAGTACCAGAAGGTGCTGATCGCCGCACATGAGCATCTTCTCAACAGCATCGAGGACGAGCGCATCGATATCGATGCGTGGGCGCCGGACACCGTGTCGCGCTACGTGCACGCGCAGACCGCCGGCTTCGTCCACGAATGGCGGATCCCGATCAACGAAGCCGAGAAGGACATCGTCGCCACTGCGCTGGTCAAGGAGCTGACCGGCTTCGGCCCGCTGGATGACCTGCTGCATGACCCGGAGATCGAGGACATCCTGATCAACGGCTACAAGGACATCCACGTTTCCCAGGGCGGCATGCTCAAGCGGGCGCCGCAGCGTTTCAGCGATGACAGCCACCTGCTGCGGATCCTGCGCCGGATCCTGGCCCCGCTCGGGCGCCGTCTGGACGAATCCAACCCGATGGTGGATGCGCGCCTGCCCAATGGCGGCCGCCTCAATGCCATCATCTCGCCGTTGGCCGTGGATGGGCCGATGGTCTCGATCCGCAAGTTCCGCAAGGACCCGTTCACCCCCGATGAACTGCTGCGCATGGGCACGTTCGACCGCCCGATGCAGGCGCTGCTGCATGCGATGGTACTGGGGCGCTGCAACATCCTGGTGTCCGGCGGCACCAGTTCGGGCAAGACCTCGCTGCTCAATGCACTGGCCAATTACATTCCAGCCAACGAACGCGTGATCACCGTTGAAGACACTGCCGAGCTCTCGCTCAACCATCCACACGTGGTGCGCCTGGAAAGCCGTATCGGCGGCGCGGACGGCAATGGCGCGATCAGCATCCGCGATCTGGTCCGCAACAGCCTGCGCATGCGCCCGGACCGGATCGTGGTCGGCGAAGTGCGTGGCGCCGAAGTGCTGGAAATGCTGCAGGCGATGAACACCGGCCATGACGGCTCGATGGCCACCATCCACGCCAACTCACCGCGCGATTGCCTGTACCGGATCGAGATGCTGGCCGGGTTTGCCGGCTTCCAGGGCAGCGAGGACAGTCTGCGCCGACAGATCGCCAGCGCCATTGATTTCATCGTGCAGATCTCGCGACTGGGCAGCGGCCGCCGCGTGCTCATCTCGATCACGGAAATCACCGGGGTCACCGACAACATGATCGCCACCCAGGAGATGTTCCGTCACGAAGTGCAGATCGACGCCGATGGCAACGAGTACGACCGTTGGGTCGGGCTCGGCTTCCAACCGCACTCGCACAAGCTCGAACCGTTCCGCCGGCAGCTGCGCGAAGCACTGGGCGGAGGCTTCTGAGCATGGCCTTCGTCCTGCTCCTGTGCAGTGCGGCACTGGTGCTGATCGCCCTGGCCGTGGAGCTGTGGGGCGGCGCTGCCGCGCGCGAGCAACGCAGGTTGTCGCTGCAGCACGCCGAGCAGCGGCTGGCGCGTCCGGACACCTCGCCGCGCCTGGCAGGCATGGGTGACAGCCAGGCGCCGATGCCGGTGAGCACGGCGCCGGCGGGGCTGCCTTGGGACGCGTTGATGCAGCGCGCTGCACTGCCGACCGGTTGGCGGGTACCGCTGCTCATCCTCGCCGCCGCGTCGCTGCTGGCCTGGATCGCCAGTGCACGCCTCGGCACGGTGTGGGCTGCGCCGATTGTCCTGGTACTGAGCGCTCTGGCGGCCTGGTTCTGGGTGTCGCGGCGGATCAACCGTCTGCAGGCCAAGCTGCTGCGCCAGTTGCCGGATTTCCTCGACAACCTGGTGCGCCTGGCCGGTCTGGGCAACAGCCTGCAGATGGCCTTCCAGACATCGGCCGCGCAGATGCCGATGCCGCTGCGGGGCCTGCTCGATGCCACCCTGTCCTACACCCGCAGCGGCCTGGACCTGGACCGCGCGCTGGCGCAGGCCGCCCAGCCCTATCGGCTGGAAGCCTTGAATGTGCTCTCGGTGGTGTTGGGCGTCAGCGTGCGCATCGGCGGGCGCGCCGATCAGATCCTGCAGCGCATGGCCGATTTCATGCGCGATCTGGATCAGGCCCAGCAGGAACTGATGGCCACCACCTCCGAGACCCGGATGTCGGCCTGGGTGCTCGGCCTGCTGCCACCGATCAGTGCCGTACTGATGGCGATCACCAGCCCGGATTTTTTCCAGCCGATCCTGCACGAGCCGCTCGGCCACAAGCTGCTGCTGTGGGCATTGGGACTGGAGCTGATCGGCGGCTTCCTGCTGTACCGGCTGGCCAAATCCATATGAGTACCTGCCTGCACGTCCAGATCGGAGGCCCGCATGACCAGTAGCAGCTGGTGGATCGCCACGTTGTTGGTGCTCGCCGCCGGCGTGGCCCTGTTGGGGGTGCGTGGCTGGGTGCTGAGCGGACGCGAACAACGCCACCAGGATGCGTTGCAGGCCGCATTGCGGCCGCGCGATGTGGCGGGCACACCGGCCGCCCCACCCCCGCCGGCGGTGAGCCTGCGCCAGCGCTGGCTCAAGGGTGTCGCCGCGTTCGGCCAGCGCTTCAACGGCGGGCGTATCGAAGCGGCACTGCTGGCTCCGGAAGATCGGCTGCTGCTCGATCAAGCCGGATGGAACACCCACGCCGGCACCGCGATCTTCCTCGGCCTGCGCCTGTTGATCGCGGTCGCCACACTGGCCCTGGTGCTGGCCTTCAACCACAGCACCGGCTTCAGCCGCGCGATGGTGATCTTCGGCGCGCTGGCGTTCGGCATACTGCTGCCGAAATTCGCCCTGCGTGCCTGGGCGATGCGCCTGCGCAGACAGGTGACCGCCGAGCTCCCGCTGCTGATCGACCTGTTGCGGCTGCTGCAGGGCGTGGGCTTCAGCATGGACCAGAGCCTGCAGACCCTCGGCGACAAACTGCGCAACGCGGTCCCGGTGCTGGGCCGGGAGATCCACCAGGCCAACATCGCCTACATGCATGGACGCAGCCGGGAGCAGTCACTGCGTCGCCTCGGCGAATCATTCGATGACGAAGACCTGCGCAGCCTGGTGCAACTGATCCTGCAGGTCCATGCACATGGCGGCGCGGTGCAGGAACCGCTGCGTCAATTCAGCCTCCGCCTGCGCGAGCAGCGCCGTTCCACGCTCAAGGAGAAGGTCGGCAAGCTCTCGGTGAAGATGACCGTAGTGATGATGTTGACGTTGTTGCCGGCGTTGATGCTGGTGCTGGCCGGTCCGGCCATCATCGCCCTCGCCTCCGCCCTGACCAAACTGGATTGAACGCCATGCGCCACGCCGTGCTTCCCCGCCTCTGCCTGCTGCTCGCCGCGACGGCGCTCTGCGCGGCCTGTTCGAACGTGCGCAACGGTTACCGCCAGGACCCGATGGCGCTGGCGTCGCCGGAGGTAGCGCCCCAGGACGACAAGCAGCTCTACGCCGAGCTGATTTCGAAGATGCAGCAGCAAGGTGCGTACTACGCCTCGCTCGCGCACGTGGATGCCTATCGGCAACGGTATGGCGACAGCCCTCAGCTTCGGCTGTTGAATGCCGATGCGCTGCGCGAAACCGGCCAGCGCGAGGCCGCGCTGGCCATGTACGGCAGCCTCACCAACGGGCCACAAGCCGCCGCGGCATGGCACGGCCTGGGCCTGATCGCCGCCCGCGATGGCGACCCGGCACGGGCCGAGCAGGCACTGGCGAAGGCGGTGCAGCTGCAACCGTTGAACACGGGCTACCTGGGCGATCTCGGCTTCGCCCGGCTGCGCGCAGGTGACTGGACCCGCGCGCAGGAACCGCTGGCCAAGGCCGCCGAGCTTTCGCCGGGCAGCGCCAAGGCGAATGCCAATCTGGCGGTGTGGGCACTGCTGCGTGGCCAGACAGCGATGGCCGAGACGATCATGCGCAATGCGCGGCTGACCGACGGTGCGCAGGCAGAGGTGCGCCGCCTGGCCGAGCAACTGCGCCAGCAGGCGACCCCCGCACCCTCCGTGCAACGCGCGCCTGCCAGTGTCGCGGCAGCGGCCGCCGCGCCCGCGCCCGGGCCCCGGCCCGTCGCGCTGCCTGCGCCGCAGCCGGCTGCCGCGCGGTCGGCCTCGCGCCACGTGGCGGTGGACACCGATCGCCGCACCAGTGCCGATGCCCGCCTTGCGCCATCGATGCTCGAACGCTTCAGCACGCCCTCTCCTGCCAGCGAGACCACGCCATGAGCCAGCTGCGTCGCATGCCTGTTCCCCTCCTGCACACTGGCCTGCTGCTGATGCTGGTGACCTGGGCGGCGCCCGTGATCGCGCAGCAGGCACCGCTCACCGGACAGATGCTGGGCGGGCAGGATGGCCCCACGGCCGTCACCACGCCGCTGCCCCCGCCCGCACCCGTTGAGCGCGTTGAGCCCGTACCGGCTTACGTGGAACGTGCCCCTGCTTACGCAGCCGCCACACCTGCCGAGCGCTACACGCCGCCCGCACCGCCACCGCGCGGCGAGATCGGCCAGACCACCCGCGACCTGCTGCGCATGCAGGCCCAGGGCAACCATGCCGGGGCGCGACTGCCGATCCTGGGTGACCAGGCCGCCGCCAGCTACGCGCGCTACCTCAAGAGCTTCGAGCACGAGATTCCCGAGTTCCTCAAGACCAGCGTCAAGAAGGACGGCGCTGACACCAACTAAGGAGGGCAAGGCCATGTACCACTCCAGCGCCTACGCACCCCGGCCGTCCCGACGGCGGCTGCGCGGCGGGATGTCGGTCACCATGATGCTGGTGCTGCTTGGCCTGGTCGGCATGCTCGGCCTGGTCGAAGTGGGCTATCTGTACTGGGCCAAGCGGGATGCGCAGAAGGTGGTCGACCTGGCCTCGATGGCCGGCGCGCAGCGGTTGGACCTGTGCAGTGCCGACCGCCGTGACAACAGCGCCGCCCGCGGCAACGCGCAGAAAGACAACGGCTTCACCGGCACGCTGGCAATCCAGTGCGGCAACTGGAACCCGGGCCGCGGCGCGGACGATCATTTCAGCATGACCCTGGACGCGGCCAGCCCGCTCAATGCGGTCAAAGTGGTCGCGACGCGCTCGGTCGTGCCGTTCTTCGGCCAGAACACGCGCCTGCCCACGCTGCGTGCGGAGGCCGTGGCCACCCGTGCACCGCCAATCGCGGTGTTCTCGGTGGGCTCGCAGTTGCTGCGGGTCAATGGCAATACGCCGCTGGGCAATGTGCTCAACCTGGTGGGTGTCAATCTGGACCGGACCACCCTGCTTGGCTATGACGGATTGGCCCAGGCGAACGTCACGCCGGGCGGCCTGCTGCAGGCGCTGGGGATTCCGGTCAAAGCCAATATCGGCGTCGCCGAGTTCAACGCACTGCTGGCCGCCAACCGGGTCTCGCTCGGCCAGCTGCTGGATGCCACCGCGACGGTACTGACCAACAGTGGGGTCGCCAACGTGGATCTGCGCGCGCTGCGCAATGCGCTCGCGGCGAAGCTCGATCTCAATCAACTCAATGTCCAGCTTGGCAGCACCGATGCCGCGGGCGGCCTGTTTGCACACATCGTGGCTCCCGAAGGCCCTGCCTCTCCCGCATTGCAGGCCGACGTCAACGCGCTGGACCTGATCACCACCAGCATCAGCATCGCCAGCGGCGGCAACGGGGTCGCTGTCAACAATCTCGACATCCTTGGCATGGTCAAAACGCAGGCGGCGATCATTGAACCGCCGTCCATCGCCATCGGCGGTGTCGGCACGCGCGCCTACAACGCGCAGGTCCGGCTGAAGATCAACATCGATACTGGCGGCCTGGCGCTGCTCGGCCCCGTACTCAACTCGCTGGGCATCCGCCTGAACCTGCCGATCTATGCCGACGTGACCAACGCGATGGGCACACTGGAGGCGTTGAACTGCGGCGCGACCCCGCCAACGGCGACGGTGCGGGTGCAGTCGTCGCTGCTGCGCGCCTGCGTAGGCCGTGTGGATGCGGCCAATCAGTTTTCGCAGCGCAACGTGTGCGATACGGGGCTGCAGAACGAGCAGCTGCTGACCCTGCTGGGGGCGCCACTGGTCACCGACAAGATTTCCCTCAATGCGCTGACCCGCGATGAGAGCATTACCCTGGCCGCCGGGGAGACCGCGTCCACTTACTTCAACCAGGCCCAGGTCGGCACAGCCGTCTCCGGCCTGGTCAGCGAACTGCTGCGCGTGCTGAGCAACGTGCTCACCCCGGGCAAGCAGGGCAGTAGTGATGCCACAACGGCCGCCCGCCTGGCAGATCAGTATCTCAAGGCGGCCAATCCGGGGAACGGGTTCTACGATGCCAAAAAGACCATCGACCTCCTGCGCATGGGTGATCCGTCCCGCGGCATCGGTGCGCTGGGTGACTGGGAACTACCCAACGCCGTGCCCTACCCATGTGGCCTCCTGAACCTCGAGACCTGCTTCAAGCCGGGCTCGGTCTGGGTGGGATACAACGCCACGGTCACGGGTGAAGGCATGGGCGGACTAAGTGGCGTGCTGGGCCCCATCCTCGGTGGTCTGGTGATCAACCGCTGCAACAGCCTGCTAAGCACGCTGCTCAACTACAACAACTGCGTCAAATCCAACCTGGCCGCTTACATGCAGACCCGGCCCGGCGGTCTGCAGGATCTCGGCGACGGCACCGGGGTGATCGACCCGGGCACCGACCAGTTCCGCTGCAGCGGCCTGCTGTGCCTGGCACTGACCCCGGTGCTGGAGACCCTCAAGCCGCTGCTCAACGGCGTCGGCACCCTGCTCTCGCAGACCCTGGCCCAGATACTCGGGCTGGAGCTGGGCCGGACCGACGTGCACATGCAGTCCATCCAGTGCAGCCCGGCGCAGTTGGTTTATTGACGCTGCGGCGAAGTGCAGACCACGCGATTGTGCGTGCTAGACTTCGGCGGGGACTTTACTTCACTGATAATCCACTCGTGGATGGCCTGAATATGCGAGAGAGAAAAGGGGTTGGTTCCATCGTCGCGCACGCGCTGACCGGTGGGATTGTGTTGCTGCTGACATTGAGCGTCGTCCCGCAGGCCCTGGCCGCGCGCGCACCGCGTGCCGAGCCGGCCGTGGATACCGCCACGCGCCCGGCGCCGGTAGTCCGCAATACCGTGGATGAACTGCGCCAGCTGGTGGATTCCAAGCAGCTCACCGAGCTGCGCACCACCTATAACGGCAGTTATGGTGCCAGCCTGCTGTTCAATACCAGCACGCTGAACTATTACGTGGCGCTGTTCCACGAGAAGGATTTCTGGCGCGTGATCAAGACCGATTCGGTCGACAACGCCGAGAAGGTCTACCGCACGTTCGTCGAGCAGACCGAGCAGCTGGCGCAGGTGTATATCGACACCACCCGCCTGCAGGCCGGCAAGCGCTATACCGAAAACCTGGTCGCCTACAACGAAGAGCGGCTGCGCAGCCTGCAGCAGGAAGCGGATCTCCAGCGCCAGCAGTCGCTGCAGGTCAGCGCCTCGCTGGAACAGGCCAAGCAGCAGGCGGTCAGCCTGAGCACGGACCTGCGCAGCAGCCACAGCGAACTGGACGCGCTCAACCAGCGCATCCAGACATTGCAGGCCCAGCAGCTGAACCCGGCACTGTCGCTGCCCTCGGCCGAAACGGCCACGCCGGACCCTGCCCCGCAGGGCAACCCCGCCAACCCGTAACGGCATCCGGCCCTGTAGTTGCAGGGCACGTGACAGACGGCGCCGATGGCGCCGTCTTTCTTTCCGGTGCAGTACCCTTGATGGCGCAGACGTACTGCGCATCAGCAAGGAGTGCACCATGCCCGTTCCACGCCCCCGTAGCGCCCTGTCCCGCGCGCGCGCCGCCCTGGTGTCCTCCCGCACACGGCTGGCCGCGGCCCTGGTTGCCGCGCTCGTCCTGCCGGTCGCCGCCCCTGCCGCCCCGCCCTCGCCTCCATCGCCTACATCGCCGCCACTGTCGGCCGAAGCATCCGATCCCAGGCTGCTGGGCTGGATGCAGGGCGCGCCGCCGCCGGAAGACAAGCGCATCCGTTACACGGATGACGACTATTTCAGCTTCCCCAAGCTGCGCTGGACGGCCTGCCATTTCCGCCAGTTGATGCCCACCGTGGGCGTCAGCCGGGGACCGGGTGCCGCGCATGACCTGCCGCGTCGGCTGGATGCCGCGATCGACGCGCTGTCGTTCACGCCCACCGACACCAACCGTCAGATGACCTGGGCACAGTCGCTGTCGGCCAACTACACCGACGGCATCGTGGTGCTGCACGACGGGGTGGTGGTCTACGAACGTTACAGCGGCTGCCTGGACGAGCACGGCCAGCACGGTGCGATGTCCGTCAGCAAGTCGATGACCGGTCTGCTCGGCGAGATGCTGGTCGCCGAGGGGGTGATCGATGAAACCCAGCGCGTCAGCGCGATTGTTCCCGAGCTGAAGGACAGTGCGTTCGGCGATGCCACGGTCAAACAGGTACTGGAGATGACCACGGCACTGCGCTACAGCGAAGACTACGCCGACCCCAACGCCGAGGTCTGGGCGTTCTCCGCGGCGGGCAGCACTCTGCCCCCGCCTGCCGGCTACACCGGGCCGCGCAGCTATTACGATTACCTGCAGACCGTGCAGAAGCAGGGCCGCCACGGCGAGGCTTTTGGCTACAAAACGATCAATACGGACGCGCTGGGCTGGATCATCGCCCGGCGTACGGGGCAGTCGGTTGCACAGTTGCTGCAATCGCGGATCTGGCAACGGCTTGGTGCCGAGCAGGATGCCTATTACACCGTTGACTCCAGCGGCACGCCGTTTGCGGGTGGCGGCTTCAATGCCGGCCTGCGTGATCTGGCCCGCGTCGGCCAGCTGCTGCTCGACGACGGCACGGTCAACGGCCAGCCCATCGTGCCCGCCGCCGCGATCGCCCGGATCCGCGCGGGTGGCAACAAGCATGCCTTCGCCAAGGCCGGCTATCCCCAGCTGCCGGGCTGGAGCTATCGCGGCATGTGGTGGATATCGCACAACGACCATGGCGCCTACATGGCGCGCGGCGTGCACGGCCAGGCGCTGTACATCGATCCCACCGCACGCGTGGTGATCGCGCGGTTCGGCTCGCACCCGGTGGCCGGCAACAGCGCCAATGACCCGACCACCCTGCCGGCGTTCGATGCCGTGGCGCGCTATCTGATGGACCGCCACTGACGGCAGTGACTGCCAATGATGCCTGCATCTCACCGGCAGGCATCGTGCACCAGGTCATCCATCCGCCGGCTCAGTGCCAGGCTCGGGCGGTCACCCGCCTTCGCGTAGGTTGTCTCGCGCTGGCGGCGCGCGGCATCGCACCGGACCGGATCGGCATGCACCGAGATCACTGCGCCCCGGAAGGCGGCTGCCGGCTGCACGTTGCGGCGCGGCGACCGGCGCGGGAGCGCCGGTGCAGTCTCTGCGCGCCGTTTGGCCTTGAGCTCCTGGCGAAGCGATTCGATGTACAACATATTGGCGCGCGTATCCGCAGGCGGCGGCATGTCACGGATGCGCTCGGTCCGGCCGGTGCACGGCGTGGACTGGTACTGACGGCTGCCATGCACGACACAGGTGTGCACCTGCTGCGGAAAAGCCTCGCTCGCTGCAACGCTCATCATGATGGCCAACATCCATACAGACACGGCTCAGCTCCCTCCACGAGGCTGCAGCATGTCCGTGGCCCCTTATCCCCGGCCGTGACCTGCCGCACGCTGGACGCGCGACGCGCATGATCCCGACACGACGTCAGTACTACGCCCTACCCCGATCCTACGGCGTGGCGCCCACATGCAGCTCAAGCACCTCATCGCCCAGCGCATCGATCTCACCGGTGGGCCGCCAGCCGAGGTAACGATAGAAGCCGTGCGAGCGCGCCGCCGGATCCGCTGCACACCCCAGGATCAGCCGCGTATGGCCTGCCTCGACCAGATCGGCGATGGCCAGATCCAGCAAGTGCCGACCGATGCCCCGCCCTTCATAGGCCGGCAGCAACGCCAGGACCACGATCTCCCCGCCTTGGCGATCGCCAAAGCAATACCCGACCATCCGCCCGTGTTCGAGTGCGATATGGCCCGGCAATGCATCGTCACGGATACCGGCCGCCCAGCTGTCTTCGGTGATGCCCAGTTCGGCCAGCTGTGCGGCGGAGAAGGCGTTCTCGCGGGTGCGTCCGCGCAGATCGATGCAGGCAGCGGCATCGTCGGGCAGCGCACGGCGGTAGTGAAGGTGATTTATCATGGCGCATGGATTGCAGTGAGTTTCAGGCGGCAAGCATACGCGAGCGCCCCACTTCCGGCCGCATTGCCTCGGAGAACGACTTCTGGCGGGACCCCCAGCTGCCGTGGGTTGAGTCACGTCGCGCGTGCAACAGCCGGGCCTGTTACCGCCCGCACAGTCATCCCACCTGGTCGATCGGCGCCGTGGACGCGGTTGAGAGCATGTTCAGCGGCGCGCCTGGCGGACAGCACCGCCTTCAACCCGGCACCTTGGTCATCGTGCCGGCGCACCGTGTACACGCCTGCAATCCAGCGCCCAACACCGCATGGAGCTACCAGATGCTGCATCTGGATGCAGCATGGGTGGCGGCAGTCACGGAAGACAGGCACCCCATCGACAAAGACCCCCCAGCGGCGCCGCTGATCCGGATCGACCGCAGCCCGGTGCGCTACCGGCTGTTCTGCGACATGAATGCCCTGCTGTTCTCCAGTGTCGATCCCGGTGAAAAGGAAGCAGCTGTCGTCGCTTTCATCGACGATCTCGACGTCCTTGCCGGGGCGCCGGTTCCCGCCCCGCACGCAAGTGCAGCGCAACACCGGCGACTGCAGCCAGCATTCGCCCTGCTGGACGCCGCGCCGATGTCGAGCGTGTCGCTGGCCGATCTGGCCACATGCACGGGGATGGACCGCTACGCGATGATCCGGGCGTTTCGCAATGCCACTGGACTGACGCCACATGCCTGGCAGCTCAATCGGCGGATCAATCTCGCCCGCGAGCGCCTTGGTCGAGGGCAACCGCTGGCCGAGGTCGCACACGCGCTCGGCTTTGCAGACCAGAGCCATTTCCAGCGCCTGTTCAAAGCTCACGCCGGTATTACGCCAGGCCGTTATCGCCGCTGAGTACTGCGCAATATCGTGCAATACATCGCCGCGCAACATCGGCACAGTCAGGCGCCCCATTGAAGCCTGCCCGCCCCCCATGGAACAGTTTCTGCTCGTTGCTGCCGTGCACTTTCTGGCGCTGCTGTCGCCCGGGCCGGACTTCTTTCTGATCACCCGCACCGCAATCCATCAGGGCTGGCGTGTTGCAAGCGGCGCATGCATCGGGGTTGCATTGGCCAATGGTGCCTATATTGCGCTGGCGTTCTCCGGCGTCGCGGGGCTGCAATCCGGCAGCGCGCTCTTTCGGGTGATCCAGATAGCGGGCTGCGCCTTCCTGCTGTACATCGGCCTGCTGTTCCTGCGCCATGCCGGGACCGCCTCACTGCGTCTGCCTGGCGAGCAACCGGCGGAGCTGTCCCGCCCGGCTCAGCGTTCCGCGTGGATTCGAGCCCTCGGACTGGGCGCCGTCTCCGCCCTGCTCAACCCCAAGAACGCCCTGTTCTACGCCAGCCTGGCGGCCATGTTGAGTGGGCCGGACAATACCGCCGGAACACGGCTGTTCTACGCGGTGTGGATGTTCGCGGTGGTGCTCGGCTGGGACCTGTTGATGGCCGGTATGGTTGGGCGCGCGGCAGCGATGGACCGATTCAACGCAGCGCTGCCGTGGATCGAGCGCCTGTCTGGCGTGCTGCTGATCATCCTGGCACTGGCGGTATTGGGCGCGATGGTGATCTGAGCAGCTTCGGCGCCTGTGACCCAAACGCAGCGGGCCCGGCATTGCCGGGCCCGCGAGCGGATTACAGGAAGCGGTAGTCGAACTCCAGCCACAGCTGGCGACCGTAGGGGTCGTAGTTGCCGACCGGGTAGAACGGCCAGCCACCGCCGTTCTTGTCCGCCGGTGGGCGGCTGTCGCGCAGGTTGTTGACGATCAGGCCGAGCGTGGCGTTGTCATTGAGCTTGCGGTACAGACTGGCGTTGTAGGTCATGTACGGGGCGATGCGGCCACTGCCATCGGTCTTGGGCAACGAGCCGTAGCGCATGCCATACAGGGTGGCGGTCCAGTCATTGATCGCCCAGGTGACGCTGCCGTTGACCTTGCTGCGCCACTGGTAGGAATCCAGCGAATTGCGCTGATCCTGCACGTCATCGCCAGCGAACTGGCGGTAGCTGTGATCGATCACCAGCGAGTACGCCACGCGGGCCGAGAAGCGACCATAACGGCCTGCATCCCAGCGCAGATTCGACTTCAGGTCGATGCCGCGCACGGTTTCGGAGGCGGCGTTGATCGGGTTGATCAGCACGCGCACGACCTGGTTCGGCTGCACTGCGGCATCGGCCGGGTTGCGGATCACCCGGCGCAGTGCATCCTGGCATTGTGCCGAGCCGATATCGCGTGCGTCACCGCCCACGGTCTGGCCGAGGCGGCAGTCCGCTTCGTCCTTCAGGATGCGGGTCGCATCGAGATTGGTGACCTCATCGTCGATGCGGATGTCGTAGTAGTCCGCCGTGAAGTCCAGGTTGGCCGAGGGCGACCACACGAAGCCCAGGCCATACGATTTGGCGGTTTCCGGCTGCAGCTGCGGGTTGGCGCCGCTGGTGTAGTCGATCGCCAGCCCGCTGAAGTCACAGTCGTCATACGCCTGGCCGGCACTGCGGCAGCGCCAGTAGTCGGTCATGCCGGGGTTGTAGCCACGCGTTTCGGTCGCGAACACGTAGTTCATGTCCGGCGCGCGGAAGCTGGTCGCCGCACTGGCACGCAGCAGCAGCGTATCGAACGGACGGAACTCCAGGCCGGTGCTCCAGGTCGCCTTGCCCAGGTGGTCACCGGCCGCGCGGTACTGGTCGTAGCGTCCCGCCACGGTGGCGGTCAGGCGCTCCAGCAACGGCAGCTGCAGTTCCACGCCGGCTGCGTAGCGATCACGTTCGCCACCGGCGGGGATGCCTGCGTTGAGATTCCAGAACACGCCCTGCGCCAGTGCCGGGTCCGGGCGGTTGCTGTAGCCCTGGCTGCCCGCTTCGACGACGGCTGCCAGCGCGGCGCGGCCACCGGGCAGATCGAACAGCTGGCCGTTGACGCTGACGCTGGCTGTCTGCAGCCACGCGGCGTTGCGGCTCTCGTAGCGGCCCGACAGGCCTTCATACTCGCCCGGGGTCAGCGGCTGATACAGGCGTGATGGATCCGGTGCATACACCTCCACGCCATTACGGGTGCCCAGCTGCGGGCCGAGCATGTACGTATTGATGTCGATCAGCAGGCCCGGGCGCTGCGTCTTGTTCTCATAGCGCGAGCGGCTGTAGGCCGCTTCGTAATCCCAGTCCGAGCCGCCGATACTGCCACGCGCGCCCACGTTGAATGACCAGGACTGCTCCAGGAACCGGTTGGCATTGCGCTGCACGCCGCCGATCTCTTCCGGTGCGAAACGCCGGTACCAGCTTTCCAGCTGACCGCTGTTCTGGTTGTAGAAGTAATTGCGCGAGGAGGTCCAGCTCGGTGCACGGGTGTTGTTGTAGATACGCGCGGTGCCGATGGCCGCATCGGCGAACAGTTCCTGGCGATCGTTCAAGCGCCACGTCACCGCGCTGTAAGCATCGATGTTGCGCTTCTCGGTCTGCACGGTCCAGAACGTCGGCGCGGCCTCATTACTGCCGCAGTATCCGCCCTGGCGCGGATTCTGAGCGCGGAACACGCTGCCGCCATACAGCGTGCTGGAGGCATCGCAGCCATCGGTACCGGGATCGATGTAGTTGTTGGTGGAGGCGTTGCGGCGATACGCCACCGCCGTCGCCAGCGGTGCCACGCCACGTGGATCATCGGTCAGCGAATCCATGAAATCGCGCTGCGAGCCGTAGATCGCCTTGCGGTTGGCGATCTCCAGCCCGAAGATCGCGTCCCAGTTCTCACCCGAGCCGCCGCCAACCGCCTGCAGGCGCTGGTTGTCGCCCCCGCCCTGTTCGGTGGTGCCGGCGCGCACATTGATGCCGACGCCGTCGTAGGTCTTCTTGAGGATGATGTTGACCACACCGGCGATCGCATCCGACCCATAGACCGCCGACGCGCCCCCCGCCAGCACTTCGATCCGGTCGATCAGCGCACTCGGGATGTTGGCCAGGTTGACCACATTGACCGAGCCTTCGTAGGCCAGCGGGTAATCCGACTGGCGGCGACCGTTGACCAGCACCAGCGTGCGGTTGGGGCCGAGGCCACGCAGGTTGATGGTGTTGGCAGCCGGCGTGAAGGTGTTGCCGAAATCCTCACCCTGCACGTTGCCGGTGTTCTCGGTCAGCGCGCTGAGCGCTTCGAAGGCGCTGCGGTAGCCCTGCGCCTCGATCTGCTCCTGGGTGATCACGGTGACCGGCGAGGGCCCTTCCACGCTGGCGCGGGGGATGCGCGAGCCGGTGACCGTGACCGCATCGAGCTGGGTGGGCGCATCGGCCGCGTGGACCACGGAACCTGCGCCGAGCAGGGGCAACAACGACATAACCAAGACCCGCCGACGCAGCGGGCGATACAGCACAGACATGCAGATTTCCGGTAAAAGAGCTACGTCCCGGCGCGGACAAGCCCGTGCCAGAGCGTAGTGAGGGAGGGGCCGTGATTCTGCTGAACAGGCGGAAAAGGAGGAAATGACCGCCCGGGATATGCTTATCGGGATTTTGCCTAAGCCCTGCCCTGCAAGGATTCCGCATGCGCTTCATCCAGACCTTCGAGCTGTATCCCTTCCTGGACACCGTGGTCAGCCTGGTCGCCGCGTTCGTGCTCGGCACCTTGATCGGCGCGGAACGGCAGTACCGCCAGCGCACCGCCGGACTGCGCACCAATGTGCTGGTCGCGGTCGGCGCAGCGGCCTTCGTGGATCTGGGCATGCGCATCGCCGGCAACGCTGAAGCCGTGCGGGTGATCTCCTACGTGGTGTCCGGGGTCGGTTTCCTCGGCGCCGGCGTGATCATGAAGGAAGGCATGAACGTGCGTGGCCTGAACACCGCCGCGACGCTGTGGTGCTCGGCGGCGGTCGGTGCGTGCACCGGTGCGGACATGCTGGCCGAAGGCGCGCTGCTGACCGTGCTGATCATCGCTGGCAACACGCTGTTGCGCCCGTTGGTCAACGCGATCAACCGCATCCCGATCAATGAGGCCGCCTCTGAAGCGACCTACGAGGTGCGCCTGAGCGTGGACCCTGCGGCCACGCCCCTGGCACGCGAACGCCTGGTGGACGCACTGGAGGCCGCGCAGTACCCGGTCAGCGACGTGCAGGTGATCGAACACGGCGACGGCCCGGTGGAGCTGGTCGCGATCCTGGTCAGCACCGCCGTCAGTGCCGATGAGCTCGATGCCGTGGTCGCGCGGCTGCAGCGTCAGCCCGGCGTGGTGCATGCCAACTGGGAAGTCAGCACCCGCGATTGATCCGCGCCCTGCCCGGCACAACGAAAAACGGCGGCCCTGCGGCCGCCGTTTCCGTGATCGCCCACGCGCCTTGAATCAGGCGTCGGCAGGCAGCGCGCTCTGACGGCTCACCAGCGCGCTGAAACGGGCCAGCGAGCTCAGGTGGTGATGCACCAGCGCCAGCCAGCCGCTGCGGTGCCAGGCCACGACGGTGGCGTCCGGCAACGCGGCGAACTTCTCCACGTCCACGACCTGGAAGCCATTGATCGACATCTGCCGGCCATCGGCCAGGGTGACGTCGATGTTGCGGTCGATCAGCAGTTCGTTCTCGATCAGCGCGGCGGTGAAGCGACGGGTCTGGTCATGCTCGCGCGTGTAATCGCCGCAGAAGCGCATCGCGTTGTCGACAATCTCGGTCGCCTTGCCATCCTGGAACAGCGGCACGCCGTCCTCGCTCTGGCCCTGGTTGACCTGCTTGGCGGCCGAGTCGAGCGCGAGCACGTATTCGTCCTGCTCACCCGCCTGCATGAACACGAACGGGTAGCGGCGCACGTACGCCGGCACGTAGCTCTGCTCGTCCCATACACCATCGGCAACAAACAGGTTGCGCTGGGCCAGGCCGACGGCCACCAGCGGCATCGCGTCCTTCCCGGTGAAAATGATCGGGTAATGCTGGGCCAGCGAGCCGAACTCGCCGATCACGGCGGGGATCGCATTGGTGTCGGCAGCAAAATGCGCGGTGTCGGGCACCAGGCGCCAGGCGGCATGCAGATCCGAGCGCAGCGGCACGGGCGTCTGGTAGAACAGCGGACCGGTGGCCTGGGACGGCGCAGCGGCGGGCGGAGTCGTGGTTTCAGCAGTCATGGATTAAGTCGGATACGTCGCGCCAGTCAGCCCGGGCGCGAAAGCGGGAACCGCATTGAACGGCCACTATAACGTGCCACGTCCGTGGTTTTTATTTCAATCACGCTGGATTCCCCGCGCCGCGCGAGTGTCCGGTGAGTCCACGTCAGTCCGGCACTGCCTGATCGGCGATACAGGCGCCGTCCCGGAAGCGAGATACACGCCGCTACGAGCGGGCCGGATCCGACACGGTGCGCAGGTCCGACGTGTTTACCCGGCCGTGCGCAAGCCAATGCTGCGCGCCCTGCCCCGGCAACGCCTCACAGCACACCGTCCAGCGGGCCGGCGGCACCGGTCAATACGGCGCAGGCGTGATCCTGCAGCTCCTCACCACTGGCTTTGTTGCCCGCTGCCAGGTCCAGCCGGGTGGCCAACAGCACGAATCCGGGCGCACCGGCGGGGTCCGTCTGCCCGGCCACCACCAGCGACCAGTTGCCGATATCGGCGGGCTCGGCCAGATGAGCGGCCAGCAGACGGACCGGATTCGCGGTGAGCGCGGCACCCGGCAGCTGGCGGGCGAGATAGGCATGCCCGCGCAGCGGCTCCGGCAGTGGCTGCCAATCCGCGCCGATGGAGGGCTGCAGCCGGCGCAGCTGGGTCAGGACATCGGCCCGCAGGCAATCCACGTGGATGTGCAACTGGTGCTGGGAACGCCCATGCGGCGAGTTCAAGGCCAGGCTGGCCACGTCGCGCGGCAGTGACCGGCCCAGCGCCTGCTCGGTGTGGCTGCGGGCGGCCCAGGCCGCGGCGAAGTAGTTCGGCGCTCCGGCCCGCAGCAGCGCGGGGCTTTCGATCCCCGAGACCCGGTCCAGCGGCAACACCAGGAACTGGTAGTGGCCGTGCGAATCCTTGAGCAGCACATCGCGGCGCTGCGCCTCGACGGCCACCGCCAGGCAGCTGCCACGGGGGGCGGCTGCGTCGGCGCAGTCGCGCTGGATGATGCCCCACAGGGCGTCCGGATTGGCGGGCGGCTTGGCCGGCGGCCGGGCCGGCGTGGCGCAGGCTGCCAACAACAGCAGCGCGCAGGACAGGAAGAATCGGGCGATCACGGACAGGCTCGGACAAGGATGCGGGCCCGGCCGGCAGTGCCGGTGGGCGGGCGCGATTGTACCGTGCCGGTTCTGTCGCTTCCGTGTCAGTAGGTGCTGTACGGCACCTCGACCACCACCGGCGCGGCCGGTGCCGGCGGCAGCAGGATGTAGCGATCCAGCGCGCCATTGTCATCGGCGAAGCGCTGCGACTGCACCTGCAGGCGGTACGTGGTGGTACCGAACTTGATGCTGCCACCACTGGCATCCAGCGCGGCCCCGGCCGGCAGCAGCAGGCCGCCGAGGTCGCTGTAGCCGCCGCCTTCCTGCGAGAAGACATGGTCGACCAGCTCGCCCTCGCGCGCCATCGCGAACACATGCGGGTCGCCGTGCCGGCGGTTGTAGTCCTCGTTGCCGAGCAGATCGGCGATCCATACCCCGGGCAGCCGGTAGCGGGTTTCCAGCGCGATCGCATCGAGACGGTCGCTGTCCACCACCAGGCAGCACACTGCCTGCTTGTTCTCGCGGTCCAGGATCGCGAACCGCTCGCCCTTGGCAACCTCGCCCGGCAGGATCGCAAACGGCTGGTTCCTCAGCACCGGCTCGGCGCCACTGGCCGAATGCAGGTTGCGCCAGCCACCGAACACGGGTGCGTCCGGCTCGGCCGCCACGGCGTTGCCGGCCATCATCATTCCCAGCGTCACGATCACTGCTGCGGTGATCTTCCTGCTCTGCATGCGCTACTTCCGTTGGTTGACCTGTCGCGGCGACATCGCCGGACCTCACAAGACCGCGACACTATGCGCCAGCGGGACGGCCGCGGGCAATCGGGGCCGTTCAACCGATCACGATGTAGTCACTGACCAGCGCGATGCCCTGGTGCTCCCCGCGCTCAAGCTGCACATACCGGCCGCCGACCTGGTCGATGGCGATACAGTCATCGACCTCCAGCAGGGCATCGGTATGCGGCTTGAACCAGCTGGCATCGCGCAGCACCTTGGCCTTGTGCTTGGCCTCTTCGACACTGGTGGCGACCAGCAGCCGGTAGTCATGGGCCTCGCCCAGCGCGCCGGCGGCATACCCGCCGAGATTGAGGAAGTAGAGCCGCGGCGCGCCCGCGGCCGAGGCCACCTCGCCGAAGCGCACCCGGTACGCCTCCACCCCATCCACGGCGAGCCAGCCATCGACATGCAGCCCTTTGCGTTCGCCGAACCACTCCTGGCGCAACTGCGGGTAAGCCTCTTCGATGACATCGACATTGGCGAAGGCCACATCGTGGACCTCGATCCTGGCCCGGGCATGGCGCCCGCCAAGCATGAACACGTGCAGCACCTGCGACTCCCGGCATGGCCGATCTGAGGGGCCGCCAGTGTAGCGCCGGCGGCCGTTGCGCCCTGCCCCATCAGCCGCGCAGGCTGCGTCCAACGGTCGCGGGGTCCCCACCACGCGGCGCTGCACACGGCGGTGGTATGGTCGGCGCCTGACCCCGCAGGAGCGACCCGATGTCATCCCTTTCCCGTTATCCCCTCGCCGCGATCATGCTCGCCGGCACCCTCTCGCTGGCCGCCTGCGTCAGCACGCCGGGCCCGGAGATCAAGGGGCCGGGCCTGTGCAAGGCCGATGCCCTGGGCTGGGCCATCGGCCAGCCGGCCGACCAGGCGAACATGCGCAAGCTGCTGCTGCAGAGCGGCGCCGGCCTGATCAACCCGATCGGCCCGGCCACGATCACGTCGCGCGACCTGCGCAAGGATCGCCTGCGCGTGTTCATCGACAAGGACAACGTGATCACCGCCGTCCGTTGCGAATGATGCCCCGCGGGTAGAGCCACCCCATGGGTGGCTGCCCTGAAACCTGCGATACGCCGGCACAGCCACCCATGGGGTGGCTCTACCCGTGGGTGGTGCAGTCGCAGCTGCCCCATCCGCGCGTCTTCGCGGTCTGGCCGATGCCCGGATTGAACGTATTGCTCGGATCCAGCTGCTGATAGAACGCCGCCAGCGGCGGCTTGGCCGGATATAGATGGCCGACGTTGTGTTCGGCTGGATACTCGGCACCGCGTGCATCCAGCAGCGTCCACATCGCGTGCTCGATGGCTAGCGGATCCTCGCCCTTGCGCACGATGTAGTCCTGATGGAACACATGGCACAGGAAGTGCCCGTAATACAGTTTGCCAGCCAGGCGTGCGTCGAGTTCCGCCGGCAGGTGTTCCACCCACTGGCGGTCGTCGCGTCGCAGTGCCACGTCCAGGGCCACGATGTCTGCGACCTCGCCGCGGTGCACTTCGCGATAACGCACGGCCGCGCCGGCCACGGCGAAGCGATGCAGGAACGCCTTGCGCCCCTCCTCGGCCGTGCACTGGAAGAAGTCGCCCTCGCCATCAGCGAAGTGAGTGCGCAGGAAGGTTCCGGTTGCGGCGGCATCCTCCGCCGAGACCTTGAGCAGCAGATGGTGCTCGTAGCGGTCACGGAACTGGCCCATGCGCGTGGGCAGATGGCGCGGCAGGCAGCGCATCGCCCACTGGATCACCCGGTCGGTGACCCCGCGCAGGCCCAGGCTTTCGAACCAGCCATCGACGCGGCTTTTCAGCGCGAACGCGGCCGGCACCCGGGCCGTACCGAAGCGATCGATGAGCAGGAAGGTGTCCTTGCCATAGCGCTCGCCGATGTCATACGCCTCGCGGTGCAGGTACTCGCCGGAGATCGGCAGGCGTTCGAACGCGGTCAGCAGATGGCGGCGGATCGCGGTCAGATCCTCCATCGCGTTGCTGCCGATGTAGAACACCTCAGCCGGCTCGCGCGCGAAGGTATCCAGCCGCACCGCGAACACCGCCAGCTTGCCGGCCGAGCCGGAGGCCTCGTAGTGGCGGGAAGGATCGGCGTTGTAGCGGGCCGGCGTGGCCGCATCGACCTGGCGCACCTGCTCGGCATACCGCGGGTCGGAGGCGGCGCGGTCGTTGCCGTTGTCCACGTCGGCCGGCACGTAGTCGCCGCGCTGCAGCCGCTCCAGGATCTGCTCGGGGGTGTCGCCCAGCGCGATGCCGAGATGATTGACCAGCTGCAGCTGGCCGTGGGCATCGACCTGGGCGAACAACGCCATCTCGGTATAAGCCGGGCCGCGCCGCACCAGCGAGCCGCCGGAGTTGTTGCAGACCCCGCCCAGCACCGAGGCACCGATGCACGACGAGCCGATCACCGAGTGCGGTTCGCGGCCCAGCGGCGCCAGTTCCTTCTCCAGCCGGTCCAACGTCGCCCCGGGCAGGCAGACCACCTGGCGGCCCGCGTTGATCAGCTGCACGCCGGTCAGGCGCAGCGTGTTGAGGATGACCACCGGGCGGTCATAGTCGGCACCATCCGGCGTGGAACCGCCGGTGAGGCCGGTGTTGGCCGCCTGCATGATTACGATCGCGTTGGCCGCCACGATGGCCTGCAGGGCGCGCCACTGTTCCAGCAGCGTGCCCGGGCGGACCACCGCCAGCACGGGGCCATCGCCGAAACGGTAGCCCTTGCGGAAGCGCCGGGTCGGCTTGTCGCCGCACAGCACGTGTGCATCGCCGACGATCGCGCGCAGCTGCGCCAGCAGCGCTGCCGTGCCCTGGGATGGGGCGTTCATGGCGCCGCCGCGAGGCGACGCGTGGCGTCCACCAGCGAATCGGCACTGATATCGGCGATGGTCCTGGCGCCGGTGAGCGTCATCGCCACGCGCATTTCCTTGGCCATCAGGTCCAACAGGTTGGCCACGCCGGCCTCGCCCTGCGCCGCGAGCGCATACACGAACGCCCGGCCAAGCAGCACGCTGTCTGCGCCGAGGGCAATCATGCGGACCACGTCCAGGCCGTTGCGGATGCCGGAGTCAGCCAGGATCTTCAGCTCTCCCTTGACCGCATCGGCGATCGCTGGCAGCGCCCGCGCGGTGGACAGCACCCCGTCCAGCTGGCGACCGCCGTGGTTGGAGACCACGATGCCGTCGGCGCCGAACCGCACGGCATCGCGCGCATCGTCCGGATCGAGGATGCCCTTGATCACCATCGGGCCGGTCCAGAACTCGCGGATCCATTCCAGGTCCTTCCACGAAATGGACGGATCGAAGTTGTTGCCCAGCCAGCCGATGTAATCGGCCAAGCCGGTCGGGCTGCCACGGTAGGTGGAGATGTTGCCCAGGTCATGCGGGCGGCCGAACAGGCCGACGTCCCACGCCCAGCGCGGGTGGGTCATCGCCTGCAGCATGCGCCGCGCCGGCGCGTTCGGGCCACTCATGCCCGAATGCGCATCGCGGTAACGTGCGCCCGGCGTCGGCATGTCCACGGTGAACACCAGCGTGGTCACGCCGGCCGCCTTGGCCCGCTCCAGCGCATTGCGCATGAAGCCGCGGTCCTTGAGCACATACAGCTGGAACCACATCGGCCGGTCGATCGCTGGCGCCACTTCCTCGATCGGGCAGACCGAGACGGTGGACAGCGTGAACGGAATCCCCCGGCTCGCCGCCGCCCGCGCCGCCTGCACTTCACCGCGGCGCGCGTACATGCCGGTCAGCCCGACCGGCGCCAACGCCACCGGCATCGCCAGGCGTTCGCCGAACAGCGTCGTTTCCAGGCTCAGATCGGACATGTTGCGCAGGATGCGCTGGCGCAGCGCGATGTCCGACAGATCCGCGACATTGCGTTTCAGGGTGTGCTCGGCATACGCGCCGCCATCGATGTAGTGGAACAGGAACGGCGGCAGGCGGCGTTGCGCCGCTGCGCGGTAATCGGTGGAGGCGGAGATGATCATGGGTCAACCGTGGGAAGAAGGAAGCCGCGACGCGCGGGCGCGCCGGGCTTCGTTGTCGTCGAGCGTGCGCAGGGACGTGTGCACGAATTCCAGGTGCGCGTGCGCGGCGGCACGCGCGCGTTCGGGGTCGCCGGAGAGCACCCCCTCCATCATCTCGCGGTGCTGGACCGACAGCGGCTCAAAGGTGCGGGCCGAGGTATAGAGCTTCTCGCGGCTCTGCGAGATGTTGGTCTGCAGCAGTTCGAACAGGCCGCGCATGACCTGCAGCAGCACCAGGTTGTGCGAGGCCTCGGCGATGGCCAGGTGGAAGGCTGCATCGGCCCGTGCCTCACCGGCGGGGTCGTCCTTGCCGTGCGCGGCCATCATGGTGTCGAAGGCCTGGCGGATCTTCGCGCGGTCCTCGTCGGTGGCGCGCAAGGCCGCATGCCAGGCGGTCGCCCCTTCCAGTGCATGGCGGATCTCCAGCACATCGAAGCGGTATTCCGGGTCACCCTGGAACAGCGGCAGGTACGGCATCAACGGCTCATCGATGGTCTGGCGGGCGCGGGCCGCCGGCTCGCTCACGTAGGTACCGCCGCCGACCCGTGCACTCAGCAGGCCCTGGCTGGCCAGCTGCGCGATCGCTTCGCGCAGCGCGGTGCGCGAGACCCCCAGCTGCACCGCCAGTGGCCGCTCGGCCGGCAACCGGTCGCCCGGCTGCAGGTTCTGCTCACGGATCAGGCCACGCAGCTGCGCGGCCACCTTGTCGGACAGGCGTTCGTTCTTCATGCCGCCATTGTCGCCCGCGTGGCGGGCGATGGGGTCGATGCCAGTAGCCGGACTGCCGCGCATGGGCTCAGGGAATCATCCAGGTCAGCCAGTAGGCCTGCACCGTGGTGAGGATGCCGACCATCACGGTGAAGATCAGGCTGTGCTTGACCGTGAAGCGGAACAGGTCCGATTCCCTGCCGGCCAGGCCGACCGCCGCGCAGGCAATCGCGATCGACTGCGGCGAGATCATCTTGCCGGTGACCCCGCCGGTGGTGTTGGCCGCGACCAGCAGCACTTCGGACACGCCGATCTGCTGGGCCGTGGTCGCCTGCAGCGCCGAGAACAGCGCATTGGACGAGGTGTCCGACCCGGTCAGGAACACGCCCAGCCAGCCCAGGAACGGCGAGAAGAAGGTGAAGGCCTTGCCGGTGTGCGCCAGGGCCAGTGCCAGCGTCGCCGACAGCCCGGAGTAGTTGGCGATGAAGGCAAAGGCCAGCACCATGCCGATGGAGTAGATCGGGACCTTGAGTTCATTGGCGGTTTCAGCGAAGGTGCGCAGCGCCGCGGCCGGGCGCATCTTCAGCAGCACGATCGCGATGACCGCGCCCAGCATGATCGCCGTGCCGGTCGCCGAGACCGCATCGAACCTGTAGATCGCCTCGTACCCGGTCGGCACCGGCACGATCGGCGGCATCTTCTGCACCAGCTCATCCAGCGACGGCACCGGAATCTTCAGCACCCAGTGCTCCAGCGCGCCACCGGCGGCGAACAGCGCTTTGAATGGCGGGATGCTCCATATCGTGACCATGGCGGTCAGGATCAGGAACGGCGACCACGCCTTGACGATCTGGCCGGTGGAATGCCGCGGCGCTTCCAGGGCCTGGGCCGCGGCTTCGGCGCTGGTTTGGGTATCGAAGCGGAAGATCCGCACCGGCTTCCACCTGCGCAGGAACAGGGTCAGGCACACCAGCGAGGTCAGCGAGGCGGTGATGTCCGGCAGCTCGGGGCCGATGAAGTTGGAGGTCAGGTACTGGGCGATCGCGAACGAACCGCCGGCCACCAGCACCGCCGGCCAGGTTTCCTTGACACCGCGCCAGCCATCCATGATCGCCATGATCCAGAACAGCACGATGAGGGTCAGGAACGGCAGCTGGCGACCGGCCATCTGGCCGATCTCGAAGGCGTCCAGTCCGGTCACCTGCCCGGCCACGATGATCGGAATGCCCATCGCGCCGAACGCCACCGGCGCGGTGTTGACGATCAGGCACAGGCCGGCCGCATACAGCGGCTTGAAGCCCAACCCGACCAGCAGCGCGGCGGTGATCGCCACCGGCGCACCGAAGCCGGCCGCCCCTTCCAGGAACGCGCCGAACGCGAAGCCGACCATCAGCATCTGCAGCCGCTGGTCTTCGGTGACCGAGAGGATCGAGGCGCGGATGATGTCGAACTGGCCGGTCTTGACCGAGACCTTGTACAGGAACACCGCGCCGAGAATGATCCAGGCAATCGGCCACAGGCCATAGACGAAGCCATACCCGGCCGCCGCGAATGCCTGCGACAGCGGCATCCGGTAGAACAGCAGGGCGACCGCCAACGCGATTGCCACGGTGATCGTGCCGGCCAGCCACCCCTTCATGCGCAGCACGGCCAGCGCGACGAAGAAGAAGGCGATCGGCAGCAGCGCGATCAGGCTCGAAAGCCAGAGGTTGCCAGCGGGGTCATACAGTTGTTGCCAGGCCTGCATCGGCGGATCTCATCAAGACGGACAGGGGTCCGCGCGGTCAGTACCGCGCGAACCAAGAACGCTCAACGACTATTGGTATTACCAATATTCATGTGAGTGGTTGAAACTGCCCGCATTGAAACCCCAAACGCAAGGCGAGCCTATTAGACCATAGGTCTAGGCCCGCCTATTGGTAGTACCACTTAACAGCCGCAGTCGTTCGAGCGGCCTTTGAGCTCGACCGAGTTGCCATCCGGATCGCGCAGGCGCAGCGACAGACCGTCACCCTCCGCGCCGTAGTTGCGCTCGGCCGGTCCACTCAGGACCACGTTCAGCCCCTGCAGATGCGCGCGCACCTGTTCGGCGTCGAACGGCTCCACGCGCAGGCAGACATGCTCGACATTGCGCCCTTCCCGCCCAGGTGCTGCGCCACCTTCGCGCCCCAGCGGGCCGTCGACACTGATCAGATCGATCAGCGATTCGCCGGCATGCAGATGCACCATGCCCAACGAGGGCCGCTCGCGGGCGACCGTGCAGCCCAGGACGTCGCAGTAAAAGCGCACCGCGCGTGGGAGATCCTGCACGCGCAGCACCACATGGTCGATGCGCTGGATCTCGAAGGGACGTTCACTGCTCATGACGACTCCAGTTTTTTAGCGATACGGCTGAACACCACCAGCACGATCAGGCACAACACACTCACCCCGACAGCGATCACGTACTCACCGATGCCGACCGCGATACCGATCGCCGCGGCCATGATCAGTGAGCTGGCGGTGGTCAGGCCGCTGACCTGATCGTCGCGCGAACCGCGCAGGATCGTACCGGCGGCGACAAAGCCGACGCAGGCCACCACGGCTTCGATGAGACGGACCGGATCGACCTGCAGCAGGTCGCGGTAGCGCTCTTCCTGGAAGTGCTCGGCAATGCTGTCACCCAGCCCGACAATGAGGGCGGCAGCACCGGCGATCAGCATGTGCGTGCGCAGCCCGGCCGCATGCTTGCCCATCTCCCGCTCGATCCCAAGCGTGGCGCCGAGCAGCATTGCCACGGCGATCCGCAGCAGGATTGATAGATCTTGTTCCAGTCCCATCTGCACCTCTCATCCGGCAATGGACGGAGCGTCGCAGACAAGGGCGTCTGAGGACCGTGAAGCCAACGGCAGGCCCCGGTGAGCCTGCCGTCGCGGGGCTTACTGCGCCAGGTACCCGCCATCGATGGCGTAGTACGTGCCGGTCGCAAAGCTGGCGTCCGCACTGGCCAGCCAGGCCACCAGCCCAGCGACTTCCTCCGGCGTGCCGAGCCGGCCGAGCGCGTGCTTGCTCTCCAGCGCCTGCTTCACCTTCGGGTCCATCTTGTCGAGCAACGGCGTGGCGATGAAACCGGGGCCCACGGCGTTGATGCGGATCTTGTCTGCGGCGTGTTCCCACGCGGCCGTCTGGGTCAGCCCGACCACACCGTGCTTGGCAGCCGCGTAGGCGGAGGAGTTGCCGAACCCCACCTGGCCCAGAATCGAGGCCATGTTGATGATGCTGCCGCCGTTGCCCGCGCTGCGCATCGCCTGGATCTGCGCCCGCTGGCACAGGAACACGCTGTTGAGATTGACGTCGATGACGTTCTTCCAGCCGTCCACCGGGTAGTCGCCGCTGGCCGCCGACGGCCCGCCGATACCCGCGTTGTTCACTGCGATATCCAGCCCGCCGAGTTCCTCGACGGTCTGCTTCACGGCCGCTTCAACGGCGCTCTCGTCGGTGACGTTCAAGGCGATGCCGATCGACTTCACGCCTTTCCTGCGCAGCGCCTCGGCAGTCTTCTCCACGGCATCGGCCTTGAGGTCCCACACCGCCACCGCCGCGCCGGAATCGGCCAGCAGTTCGGCCACGGCCAGGCCGATGCCGGAGACGCCGCCGGTGACAATGGCGACCTTTCCCTTGAGTTGATAATCAATCATCGCGTTGTTCCTCGGGTTGGAATAAGGCTGCGGGCAGTGCCTGCCCATGCCTCGACCATACGCCGCGAAAACGTTACAGAACGTGCACAGCGTGCTCCGCAACAATCCTTCCCATCGCTGCAACGCACCTGCGCCTATGCTCGGGGTCGTACGCCTGCCTCCCTTCTTTCAGCGGCCGATGGCGGTCGCCCTCCCCCAAGGTAAACCCATGACAGACTCCAATGACGGCCAGTTGTTCTCCCCCACCCGTCTGGGGGCCATCGACGTCGCCAACCGCGTCGCGATGGCACCGCTGACACGCAACCGCGCGATCCGCGACCGCATCCCCAATCCGCTCGCCATCCAGTACTACGAGCAGCGCGCCAGCGCCGGCCTGATCATCGCCGAGGCCACCCAGATCAGCCCGATGGGCCAGGGCTATCTCGACACGCCCGGCATCTACAGCCAGGCCCAGATCGACGCCTGGAAAAAAGTTACCGATGCCGTCCACGCGCGCGGCGGAAAGATCGTGCTGCAGTTGTGGCATGTCGGCCGTATCTCGCATACCAGCCTTCTGCCGGAGGGCGAAGTCCCGGTGGCACCGAGTGCACTGCGCGCCAATGCCAAGACCTTCACCGCCGAGGGCTTTGAAGATGTCTCCGAGCCCCGCGCCCTGCGCCTGGATGAGATTCCCGGCCTGATCCAGGACTTCCGCCAGGCCGCGCGCAACGCGATCACCGCCGGCTTCGATGGCGTGGAAGTGCATGCCGCCAACGGCTACCTGATCGATCAGTTCCTGCGCGATGGCAGTAACCAGCGCACCGACGACTACGGTGGCAGCATCGAGAACCGCACCCGTCTGCTGGAGGAAGTGGTCCGCGCGATCGTCTCGGAAATCGGCGCCGACCGCACCGGTGTGCGCCTGTCGCCGGTGACACCGGCCAACGACGCTGCCGATTCCAACCCGCAGCCGCTGTTCGAACGCGCCGTCGAACGCCTGGATGCCATCGGCCCGCTGGCCTTCATCCATGTGATCGAAGGGGCGACCGGTGGCCCGCGTGACAACATCGCCTTCGACTACGCCGCCCTGCGCGCCAAGTTCAAGGGGGCCTGGATCGCCAACAACGGCTATGACCAGGCACGCGCGGAAGCGGCCGTGGCGTCGGGCTATGCCGACATGATCGCGTTCGGCCGCCCCTTCATCGCCAACCCGGATCTGGTCGAGCGCTTCCGTCTCGGCGTAGCGCTGTCCGACCTGGACCAGGACACGCTGTACGGCGGCGGTGCGCACGGCTATACCGACTACCCCAGCGTTTCAGGCTGATCCGCGCGCGGTTACGGGTCGCGCATCGCATCGGTCACATCGCCGCCGGCAAGCACCGGCAGCAGCGCCCGGGGCAGCGTGCAGGGGCGCGTGGGCACACTGTCCACGCGCCACCCGCGCCCGAGCAGGATGCCCTTCCCCTTCGAGGGCGGGCCATTGCCGGGTGCCGGACAACTGATGTCACTGAGCAGCACCTGTCCGTCGCGATCCAGCCATTGCTGGACGAAGTACTCACCCTCGGCAAAGCGCATGGTGCCGAGATTCAACAGCGTCAGCGGCTGACTCTCCACGTCCCCTTGCCAGGTGGACTGCAGTTCCACGCCGCTGAATAGCAGGCGTCGTCGCAGCAGCACCTGATGGTTGGCATCCAGCAGGACCAGTTCCTCATCGCCCCCGTCCAGATAGCGGCGCGTCCAGGTGCGGTCCGCGCCCCAGGGCAGGATATCGAAGCTCTCCGGCGGCGCCGGTTCGCTGCCATCGGCCAGCATCATGCCCAGCTTTCCGTCCCGGCGGAATACCACCCGGCTACCGTCCATGCGCACCACATCGTCGACGGGACGACCCACGATACGGCCACGCTCGAGGTTGTACAGGTGCTTGACGCCGGCGGCCTGATCCCGGAGCAACAGCAACGGCGGAGTGACGTGGTTTTCGTCGATGGCCATGTCGGCAGGCACCGTGTAGGCCGTGCGTCCATCCCACCACAGGCGCGGTGAGGATTCGCTGCCAAACCTGCCGAGCAATCCAGTGCCGACGGCGTCGAACCGGGTCACGTCTGAAGGCGCGAACACGACCTCGCCATGGCAGTCCAGCACCGCTGCGGTCTCGGTCTGGGTGGGATGGCGCACGCGCCACGGCGGTGCCTGCCGCTGTTCGGCATCGGGTTCGTCGAGCACCGCTGCCAGCGCGGCCGGGGCGGCGGTGGGCGGGTGGGCGCCCTCCTTGTCCAGCACCTGCCAGCGGCCACCGCAGTAGTCCAGGCGGACGGTGCCACGCTGCGCGGCAAAGTGTCCGTCGGCCATCAGCCAGCCGGGCTCAGGCGTGTCGTCGGCGCTGCCGGTAGCGTGCCGATAGACCTGCTCGGGCCAGTCGCGCCGGCCTGCGGTACCGCCGTACTGTCGGTAGCGGGGATACAGGCCATCCTGCCGATAGCGGGCGATGTCCGTCGCCCTGCCCTGTGCATCCACCCGCCGCCACAGCTCGCCCTGACGCAGCCACCAGCCACCGTCGCTAACCGGCAACAGCGCGTCGATGTCATCGGAAAACACCGTCGTGCCGTTTTCATCCCGCACCTCGCAGTGCTCAGGCACCTGGACACTGCACGCAACATACACGTGGCGGCCGGCGAAGGGCCCGGCCACCCACTGGACCTGTCGCTCGTCCAGTTCCATGACCGGGCGCCCCTGCAGGTCATGGAAGCGCAGCGGACCACTGCGCGCGTTCCACAGCACGCGATCGGGTACCGCCAACGGTAGCCATTCGCCATCCTTCAGTGCCGGCAGGCGCACCTGCCCCAGCGCATCCACGACGCCCCGGCCACCGACCGCCTCACCATCCGCCTGGATGAACGCCTCCCACACAGGATCACCGGGTGGGGCCTGCCGCAGCACGAACCGTTCGTGATACTCGGTGTAGCCGCGGTCCTCGCGCAGCAGGCGTCCTACATCGTCGTACCACTGCTGCGGCGTAGTGGGGCCCTGCGCGCGCATCCAGCGGTCGGCGGACAGCCGATGCATGCGCGCACCATTGGGGGGCACCAGCAGACGGCCATCGACGGACACCAGCGCCTCGGCGCCGAAACTGTTGCCCAGCACGGTGAACGACTGCGCGGGCGCGCCGCCTGCCAGCGACATCAGCGCGCCGACCACGAACATCCTTTTCATCGGTCATATCAGGAAAAGCGGAGCTGCACGCTACCGCCTGTCCACGGACGATGCAATGCAACCGGAGCGGCCCCGCACGCGGCGTGCCAGCGCAGCCGCGTGGGAAAGCAGGCTGTGTCCGCTCAGTACACCGGCAATGAAATGAAACTGGTCTGCTGCGGCGCGTGCCAGATCTGCTGCGTCGCCTTCTGGTAATCGCCCGGCTTGGCCAGGTAGATATTCGGCACGAACGTCTGCGGATTGCGGTCATACAGCGGGAACAGGCTCGACTGCACCTGCACCATCACCCGATGGCCCGGCTGGAACACATGGTTCACCGTTGGCAGACCGAATCTATAGTCCAGCACCTGGTTGCCCGCGATCGCCTTCGGGTCGCTGAAGCTCTCGCGGTACCGGCCACGGAAGATCGCCATCGAGACCGACAGCTCGTACCCGCCCATCTCGGGCGTCGACGGCGTCTGGTCGGGATACACATCGATCAGCTTCACCACCCAGTCGCTGTCGCTGCCACTCGTCGCCGCCTGCAGATTGACCTGCGGCGCACCACCGATCCGCAGCGGCTCGGTCAAGGGCTCACTGACGAAGGTCAGCACGTCCGGCCGGCCGTCCACGAAGCGCTGATCCTTCACCAACCAGCTCGTCCACATATCGCGGTCAGCGAACCGCACCGGGCGCGGCACGAACGGCACCGGCTTGGCTGGATCGGACACATACGCCTCGAACGTCGCCTCTCCCGCCTGCGGTGCTTCGAAGGACAGCTTGCCGCCCGCGCGCAGATACAGCGGCCTGGATTGGGCCACGCTGCGCGGCCACTGCTGCAGCTTGTCCCACTGGTTTTCGCCGGTGTTGTAGATCAGTACCGGCGGCGTCTGCGCCTTGGGCGCGCCATCCACGAGGTACTGATCGAAGAACGGCTTGAGCACATCGCGGCGGAACTGCAGCGCGGTGTCGCCGTCGAACTTCAAGGCGCCCAGGCTGCTGCCGTCGTAGTTGACCTGGCTGTGCCGCCACGGCCCCATCACCAGATAGTTCAGTGTGTTGCCGGTGTCACGCGGCTCCATCGCCGCATAGCTGTGCACCGCGCCCCACATGTCTTCCTGGTCCCACAGCCCCTGCAGCCACATGGTGGGTACCTTCAACTCGGTCTTGGCCATGCGCGCGTCCAGCGCCTGCTCCTGCCAGAACGCGTCGTAGCTGGGGTGTTCGATCAGCTTGTGCCACCACGGCAACTGATCCAGGCCATTGGCCTTGGCGTAGTCCCCGGCCGAGCCGGCGCGCAGGAAGGTCGTGTAGTCGTCGTAGCCCACGCTGGGAATCGACGGCCCCTTGCCGCGCTTGGCCAGCTGACCGGTGAAATAGCCGAAATTGACCTGCCGGAACGCACCGTAGTTGAGCCAGTCATCGCCCATCCAGCCATCGATCATCGGGCTCTGCGGCGCGGCCACCTTCAATGCCGGGTGCGGGTTGGTCAGCGCCATCACCACGGTGAAACCCTCATAGGACGAGCCCAGCATGCCGACCTTGCCGTTGCTTTCGGGCACATGCTTGACCAGCCAATCGATGGTGTCCCATGCGTCGGTCGCGTGGTCCACCTTCGTGGTGTTGAGCGGCCCGCGCAGCGGCCGGGTCATCACATAATCGCCCTCGGAGCCGTACTTGCCGCGGATGTCCTGGAACACCCGGATGTAACCGCCATCAACGAACACCTCATCCCCCTGCGGCAGGATGTCGCGCATGTTCGGCGAATCCATGCGCTTGGCACGGTTGGCGGCATCGTACGGGGTACGGGTCAGCAGGATCGGCGCGTTCCTGGCGCCCTTGGGCACCACGATCACCGTGTAGAGTTTCGTTCCGTCACGCATCGGCACCATCACCACGCGCTTGTCGTAGTTGTCCTGCGCCGTGGGCGTCACGAAGCCCTTGGCGGGAATGTCCGGGGTCATCGGCGAGGTCTGCGCCGACACACTGGCCGCAACCATCAGACTCAACAACGCAACTGGCAATACACGCACACGCATGGGGCTCTCCCGGCAGTGATGGCAACTCCCGCAGCCTAGCGCCGCAGGCGCGGCCCCGGTAGATGCCGATCGGCCTGTTCCGTGGCCGTTTCGCGCATTCAGCTGCCAACCACCGTTTCGTGCAAAGCCTGCCAGCGCAGCGTGCCGTCCGGGCGGCTCACGAGGACAGCCAAGGCCTCACGTCGATGGCCGGTGCCATCCGCACCGATCTGATCCTCGCGATAGCGCACCGCGCAGGCGGCTGGCGCGAGCGGCAGGTACTGGAGTGCATCGACCGTGATCCGCAACCCGGGCCGGCTGCCATGGGCGGCGGCGAAGAAGCCGGCCAGCGCGGGCGTGTTCAGGCGGACGCCACGGATCCCGACCATGCTGAAGTCCTCGCTGAAGTGGGCCAGCAGTGTGTCCAACGCAGCCACCGGCGAGCGCCCGGTGAACCAGTCTTCGATCAGCACATGCAGGTCATGGATCTCGTTGAAGGCAAGCGTGTCATTCATGGGGAGGTTCTCAAGGCAAGGGAAGACGCCGGCAGGCGCCATAGCAGAAGCATCGGCAGCAGGCTCATGGCCGCCGCCAGCATCAGGGTGAGCGGAAACGCGTGCGCTGGCAGCACGGACGACAGCACTGCCAGCACACAGGCCAGCAGCGCGGCGGCCAGACAGAAACTGAGTTGACGGTTGAGATTCCACAGCGCACTGCCCGGCAGCAGCTCCGCGTCCGCCAGCCTCTGGAACGCGAGCGTCTGTGCGCTGCTGCTGCACAGGCTCCCGCCCAGGCCCATCAGTGCGAAGGCCAGCACCGGCAGCCACGGCTGGCTGGCCTGTATGCCGATCAACAGCGCGATGCCGACCGCCTGGCATCCCATGCCGGCCGTCAACAGCGGGCGCGCCCCGATGCGTGGCAGCCAGTGTCGTGTGGTGGCGATGGCGCAGGCCGAGGCGATCGCCCACGGCAGCATGAAGCCGCCGATGGCCGCGGCGCCGTAGCCCTGGCGATGCAGCAGCAGCGTGGCCACCAGCTGGGTGCCGATGAACGTACCGGGCACCAGCAGATAGACCAGCATCGCCAGCCGCAGCGAGGCATGCCGCAGCAGCGACCACTGCAGGACCGGATGATCCGTACGGCGTGCACTGCGGGCATACAACGCCAGCACCAGGGTGGCGGCCACGAGCAGGCCCGCGCCCAGCATCCACTGCCCCGGCTCTGCCAGCAGGCTCAGCGCGACCAGCAACACGCTCAGGCCCAGTGAGCCGAGCAACAGCCCGCGACGGTCCAGCGCAGGTACGGCCACCGGCGCACGCGGGCGTACCCACGCGGCCGCCAGCGCGAAGGCCACCATGGCCAGCGGCACACTGACCAGCAGCACGCCGCGCCATGAGCCCCACTCCACCAGCACACCGCCCAGTGTGGGCGACAGCGCCGGCACCAGCAGCGCCACCGCCATGATGCGGGCGGTCAGGCGCGCGCGGTCGGCCGGTGGGCATTCGCGGTAGGCCATCGCCTGCCCGACCGGAATCAGCAGTCCGCCGCCCAGCCCCTGCAGCAGCCGCCAGCCGATCAGCCCCTCGATGCTGGCCGCGGTGCCCGCCAGTACCGCGCCCACCGTGAACAACGCCAGCGAGACGCACAGCACCCGGCGTTCGCCAAGACGCGCCGCCAGCCAGCTGCCCAGCGGAATGACCAGGGTCAGACCAAGCATGTAGGCATTGCCGATCCACGCCAGCTGGGGCACGGACGCGTGCAGCTCGGTGGCGATGGCCGGATACGCGACGGTACCGATGAACATGTTCACCAGGTCCAGCGAGAATCCCAGCAGGTACAACGTTTCCACCCTGGCCCGGTATGTCATGCGGCGCTCCGATTGCGAGGCGGCAGCATGCGCGTTGGCGGCGGCTGGATATACAGGCAACCGGATGCAAGACTGTCAAACCTTTTTTGACAGTTAGAGCGCCGCCATGGTCAGCCTGGACCGCTTCGAGACCTTCAAGGCGATTGTCGACGCCGGCAGCCTGACCGCTGCCGCGCAGCGCCTCGGCCAGAGCCGCGCCGTGGTGAGCTTCAACCTCAAGCGACTGGAACAGGAACTGGGCGTGACGCTGCTGGTGCGCAATACGCGCAGTCTGGCGCTGACCGAGGCCGGCGAACGCTTTTACCAGCACTGCACTGCCCTGTTGACGACTGCCGAGCTGGCGATCGAGGAGGCACGCAGCGAACAGCTGCAGCTGCGTGGCACGCTGCGGCTGACCACCACGCCGGAGTATGCGATCGCCCGGGTCGTGCCGGTGCTGGAATCATTCCGCGCCCTGCATCCGGAGCTGCGCCTGCACCTGTCCAGCTCACCGGCGCCGGCGGACCTGATTCCCGAGCGGTTCGATCTGGCGATCCGGTTGGGGCGCCTGCAGGACTCGCAGCTGCGCGCGACCCTGCTGGACGAACACGCGCTGTGCGCGGTCGCCGCGCCGTCGTTGTTGTCCACGCTGCCCGATGATGCCGCGCGCGATGACCCGGATTGGATCCGCACGCTGCCACGATTGGGGTATCCGCGCCTGGCGGATCTACCGCTGGTGGCGCCCGATGGCAGCGACCAGGTGTTTGCCTGCAACCCCGCCCATGCGGTGGTTACGGTCGACAACGCATCCACGCTGCGCGCCTTCGCGCTGGCCGGGGCCGGCGCGACCGTGTTGCCGCAGTGGTTGATCGATGACGATCTGGCGCAGGGCCGGCTGCTGCCGATCCTGCGCCGTCATCGCTTCCCGCGCCAGGGCGTATATGCGGTGTTTCCGAACACCGCCCAGCCCTCGCGCCGGGTCCGGCTGCTGCTGGCGCACCTGCGCGAGCGCCTGCCGGGGTGAGCGGTGGCACGACCACCGGTCGTGCCCCACCCCGTAACGCGCGTTGCGTCCGATCCGCGGCCGGTACCGCCCGTGGGTCGGTACCGGCGCGTTCGTCAGCTCAGCGGACGACCTGCTCGGCCAGCTCCAGCGGCACGCGCTGCACCGGTGCATTGGCCGCGCGCGAGAGCTGCACTTCGTACTGCCCACCGGCGATCTTCCACTGCTTGGCGGCGGTATCGAAGCTGGCCAGCGTCTTCGGCTCGGCTTCGATGCGGATCCGGCGGCTTTCGCCCGGCTGCAGCGTCACCTTCTGGAAGCCGATCAGGCGGATCGGGGTGGTGCTGCCCTGCGGCAGCTGCAGGTACAGCTGCGGCACATCCGCACCGGCGACCTTGCCGGTGTTGCGCACGTCCACGCTGGCGACCACACGCTGGCCTTCCACGACCACCTGCAGGTTGTCGTAGCCGAAGCTGGTGTAGGACAGGCCATGGCCGAACGCGTACTGCGGGGTCAGGCCCTTGGCGGCGAACCACTTGTAGCCGACGTTGGCGCCTTCGATGTCGTAATCGATGGTGTCATCCGGCTTGTTCTTCGGGTTGAAGCCCAGGCCATTGACGTGCGGGCGCGGCAGCTGGCTGACATCGGTCGGCCAGGTCACCGGCAGGCGACCGGACGGATTGGCCTTGCCGGTCAGCAGCGCGGCGATGCCTTCACCGCCCCGGATGCCCGGGTACCAGGCCTGCAGGATGGCCGGCACCTGCTGCAGCCACGGCAGCTCGACCGGACCATTGGTTTCCAGCACCACCACGGTCTTCGGGTTGGCCTTGGCCACACCGGCGATCAGCTTGTCCTGGTTGTCCGGCAGCTGCATGTGCGGCAGATCGACCGATTCGGCCGACCACTGCGTGGCGAACACGATGGCCACATCGGCGGCTGCGGCAGCGCGCGCGGCGGCGGCCACATCGCGGCCATCCACGTAATCGATGCGGGCATCCGGACGCTCGGCGCGCAGCGCTTCCAGCGGCGAGGACGGGTGGAAGATCACCGGGCCCGGCCAGGTGGTCGGCATCACGCCCGGCACCGCATTGGTGCCCCGCGCGGTCCAACCCACCATCGAAGAACCGCCGCCGCCGATCACGCCCTTGTCGGCATGGCCACCGATGATGACGATGCGCTGCACGTCCTTGCCCAGCGGCAGCAGATCATCGGCATTGCGCAGCAGCACGCTGCCTTCTTCAACGGTACGCTGCGCGGCGTGGAAGCCGGCCTCATCGTCGATCGGCTCATGCACCGGCGGCAGATCGAAATTGCCGTGCGCGAACATGGTGCGCAGGATGCGGCCGACCATGTCGTCCAGGCGCGCCTGCGGCACCACGCCACCGGCCACGGCCAGGCGCAGCGGTTCGTCGAAATAGACCGCCTTGTCGAACACTTCACCGGCCGACTGCTGGTCCAGGCCGGCCAACGCCGCCTTGGAGCCGCTGTGCACGCCACCCCAGTCGGACATCACGAAACCGGGGAACTTCCATTCCTGCTTGAGCACCTCGTTCATGAGGTAATCGTGTTCGCAGCCGTAGGTGCCGTTGATGCGGTTGTACGAGCACATCGCCGAACCGGGCTTGCCGATGTCCATGGCGATCTCGAACGCCAGCAGGTCCGATTCGCGCATCGCCTGCTCGCCGATCTCGGCACTGTGGAAATTGCGCGAGGTCTCCATGTCGTTGAGCGCGAAGTGCTTCATCGTGGAGATGACGTGCTGGCTCTGCACGCCGCGGATCGACTCACCGACCAGCACACCGGCCAGTAGGGGATCTTCACCGGCGTATTCGAAATTGCGGCCATTGCGCGGATCGCGCTGCAGGTTGACGCTGCCGGCCAACAGGATGTTGAAGCGCTGCTGCCAGGCTTCGCGACCCATGGTGGCACCGCCAGCGAAGGCGATGTCCGGGTTCCAGCTGGAGGCCGTGGACGGGCCGGACGGCATCGCGGTGGCGTGGTCACCCTTGCGCAGGCCGCCCGGATTGGTCACGCCAACACCGGCATCGGCCGACTGCTGCGCCGGAATGCCCAGACGCGGGACGCCCGGCACGAAACCGGCCGAACCCACCGCGCCCTCCGGCAGCGGACCGCCATCCTTGCCCAGCCCGAAGTAGCTGTGCAGCATCTGGAACTTCTCATCCACGGTCATCTGCGCGACCAGGGCCTTGGCGCGGGCATCGGCGTTCAGGCCGGTGTCCATCCACGGCGTGTCGCCACCGACCGGCGCGGCATAGCCCAGGGTCAGCAGCGTGGCGGCGGTGGTGCCCTTCTTGCCGTCATGGGTGCGCAGCTTGATCGCCGCCGACGTGGCCGACTGGAAGCCATCGCTGAAGTAGCTTTCATTGGCTTCCAGCGCGACACGCGAAGGATCGAAGCCCGCGGTGGTGGCCGCATCGGCGCTGACCGCGCCCAGCAGCACGGCCGGTGCGCCCAGGCGCGAACCGGTGACCAGCGGCGGCAGTGCCGCGGCATCGGCGGCGCTGGTGTACAGCGCGACCACGTGGCGGCCATCGTTGAGGCGCAGGTAGTTCAGCGACGGCTGCTCGGTGCCCGATTCGGCCTCGATCGGCAGGCGGGTGAGCACGACACTGCCGGTCTGCTGCGCGGCGGCCGGATCGGCGGTCACGAAACGATAGTGATAACCCAGCGCATCGGCCAGGCCCTGCAGTGGGTCCACGCGGTCCGCGCGGCGCTCCACGTTGCGCACGGTCACTGCATCGACCTGCAGCTGCTCCAGCTGCGCGGCGACCACGGCGGCGTCCAGGTCACCCGGGGTCTGTTCCAGGGTCAGCACGGTGAACGCGTCGGTGGTGGCGGCCGGGGCAGCAGCCCAGGCGGAAGCGCTCAGCGAGAGCGCGATGGCGGCCGTCAGGGCCAGGGGCTTTGAAATCGTTTTCATGAGCGGACGAAACACCTTTGCTTGCGCAATAAATCCAGGGAGTCTTGCCGCAGAAGGGTGCAGCGCCATGTCGGCGGGAACCACGCGCGGGCGCGCGGAACCGTTTACAACGCAAGGCGATGACGGCTACGTCCAGGCCCCTCCGCCCGTCGTGACAGCCGCACCACCCGGGAGCCCGTGACCGGCGCCCCACCCGGAAGAGTGGGCGAGCGTGTTCATGCCTGTCAACAGGATGCTTACATTTGAGACACCGCAACCCGCGCGAAATCAGGGTGACAGGGGCTTCATCACCCGGGTGTCGGCGCCCTCAACCACCTGCCCACGCTGGTCGCGCGGCTGCATCGGCGCCAACGGCAGCCCATCGCTGTCGGCTTGCAGCACCGAGCGTGGCTCGCCGGGCGCGAACAGGAAGGCCTCGCCCCATTGGCGCAGCGCCACCACCAGCGGGAACAGCGCGCGACCGCGCTCGGTGAGCACATATTCCTGATAGCTGCGGCCTTCGCCCAGCGGCTGCTGCGTCAGCACGTCCGCCTCCAGCAAGGCCTGCAGGCGCTGGCTGAGCATGCTGCGCGACATCCCCAGGCGGCGCTGGAAATCGCTGAAGCGGCGCACCCCGTCGAAGGCCTCGCGCACGATCAGCAGCGACCAACGGTCACCGACCAGATCCAGCGCGCGCCCCACCGGGCAGGGGGTAGTGGCATCGGTTGTCATGTGCGGCCTCCTTTCGAGGTTTCATTTTAGAACCACATACTCCAGAATCAACTGGTTCTGTTTTGAGACTGCATCATGCCGCTCCCTGCCTCCGCCTCGCGTGCGTCCACCTCCCCGCTCCCCTCCGCCCTGCTGATGCTGTTCGCCTGCGCCGCCGGTTTGAGCGTGGCCAATGTCTATTACGCCCAGCCCTTGCTGGATGCCTTGGCCGCCGATCTCCAGATCAGCACGTCCCGCATCGGCGCGGTGATCGCCGCCACCCAGCTGGGGTCGGTGGCGGCGCTGCTCTGGGTGGTGCCACTGGGTGACCGCGTGGACCGCCGCCGCCTGATCGCGATCCAGACCATTGGCCTGGTGCTGGCCCTGCTGGCCGTCGCGCTGGCGGCACAGGCCTGGAGCCTGCTGCTGGGCATGCTGGCGGTGGGCCTGCTCGGCACCGCGATGACCCAGGGGTTGATCGCCTATGCCGCCGCCGCTGCAGGCGTGCACGAGCGCGGCCGCGTGGTTGGTGCCGCACAGGCGGGCGTGGTGGTCGGGTTGTTGTTGGCACGCGTCGTGGCCGGCGCAGTCGCCGATCTGGGCGGATGGCGGGCGGTGTACCTGCTCTCGGCGGCGCTGATGGTGGTGACGGGCGCGCTGTTGTGGGCGCGTCTGCCACGGCTGCCGGCCTCGACTGCATCCACCGCACGCACCGGGTTGATCGCCTTGCTGCGGCAACAGCCCGTGCTGCGCCAGCGCGGCGTGCTGGGCCTGCTGCTGTTCACCGTGTTCGGCCTGTTCTGGAGCAGCATGAGCCTGCCGCTGGGCGCGCCGCCGTATGCCCTCAGCCACACCGCCATCGGCGCCTTCGCGCTGGTCGGGCTGCTGGGTGCGTTGGCGGCGGCACGCAGTGGGCACTGGAGTGACCGGGGCCATGCCGGGCGGGTCACCACCGGCGCCCTGTGGCTGATGCTGCTGAGCTGGCTGCCGATCGCCGCGATGTCCCACCACCTGGGCTGGCTGGTGCTCGGCGTGCTGCTGCTGGATCTGGCGGTGCAGGCGCTGCACGTGACCAACCAGAGTCGGATTCTGGCCGCAGCCCCGCACGCGCAGGCGCAGGTGATCGCCGCCTACATGCTGTTCTACGCTGCCGGCAGTGGGCTGGGGGCGCTGGCCGGCAGTGCGTTGTATGCCGCGTTCGGCTGGCCCGGGGTCTGCATGGCGGGTGCCAGTGTGTCGCTGCTCGCGCTGGTGGTGTGGTGGGCGATGCCGGGTTATCACGCCATCACCGGTGGTCATGAGCCCTGCCCGGTTCCGGGCGGATCGCGGCTCGATAATGACCGCTCACGTCCCGGAGCCGCCGCATGCCCCCACACCGCCACTTCGATCAACTCTGGCGCGACCGCAACGACACCTCCCGGCAACGCAGCCCGCGGGTGCTGATCCGGGTGTTCGTCGGCCCGGGCGAACTGGAAGCACGGGTGGCGTTCTACGAGCAGTTGCAGGGCTTGGTCGCCGATGCGGGCTTTCCGTTCCCCGAGGCCGGCCTGCGCCTGGCGATGGTCGGGGCATTCCTGCTGATCGAGGGCGCGCCGGACAAGCTGGCTCCGTTCACCTCCACCACCGGCACGCTGCTGGTGGATGACGTGCAGCCCTATTACGACCGGCTGGTGGCGGCCGGGGCGCAGATCATCTTTCCACTGCAGGTCGTGCCCACCGGCGCGGCCTTCAACGCCGTGCATCCGGACGGCACCGTGGTCGAGTACGTGCACCACCGGCCCGATCCGCAGGGGCGCTGAGTAGATCCTCGCCATGCGTGGATGCCCTCCATCACGCGCGTGGCCATCCCATCTGGCGCGCTGCCATTCCGCTCTCCTGAAGCATTCATCACCCTCAACCGGTTCGGAATCCGGTCGCCGAATTCGTTAGCATTTTTACTAATTGCGGGTAGGATTGTCGGTCTCAGCCTTTGACACGCGTGCTGCCGATACTCGCCGCCATGCCCTTGTTTCCTGCCCGTTTCCGCCTGCTCCAGCCCTGCCGGGAGGCCCGCTGATGGGCGCCGTGCTGGCCCTGGACCGGCTGCTGGAAACCCGCCGGGTCTGGCGGGGGCAGCCGCGTGCGGCCTTCCCCGAGGTGGCCCCGCACCCGACCGGCCACCCGGCGCTGGATGCCCGACTGCCCGGCGGTGGCTGGCCGCCCTCGGCGCTGTCGGAGGTGCTGCTGGCCTCGCCCGGGGTCGGTGAGCTGGCCTTGGTCTGGCCGACGCTGGCGCGGCTGAGCCAGCAACAGCAGACCGTGGTGCTGATCGCCCCGCCGCACCTGCCGCATGCCCCGGCCTGGGCCCGCGCCGGGCTGGCACTGAACCAGGTGCAGGTGGTCCAGGCCAGCCCGCGCGATGCCTTGTGGGCCGCCGAGCAATGCCTGCGCTCGGCCGCATGTGCGGCGGTGCTGTGCTGGCCGCAGCAGGCCGATGACCGCGCGCTGCGCCGGCTGCAGGTGGCGGCCGAAACCGGCCAGTGCCTGGGGTTTTCCTTCCGGGATGCCCGGCATGCGCGCAACCCCTCCCCGGCCGCGCTGCGCCTGCAGCTCGACGATGGCCAGGTGCGGGTGCTCAAGTGCCGCGGCGGGCTGGCACCGGCGCAGCCGCTGCCGCTGGCCGTGGCTCATTGAGCCGCCGCCGTGGACTGGGCCTGCCTGCTGCTGCCGCACCTGGCGCTGGATGCCGCCCTGCGCCAGCAACCGGACCCGGCTGCGCCGCTGGTGCTGGTCACCGGCCCGGCGCAGCGACGCGTGCTGCATGCGGTCAGTCCCTCGGCCCGGCAGCTCGGGCTGCGCCGCGGCATGCTGCTCTCAGCTGCGCAGGTGCTCACCCGCGACATGCTCACCGTGGAGTACGACCCGCGCGCCGAACAGGCCACCCGCCAGCTGTTGGCCAGTTGGCTGTACGGCATCAGCTCGCAGGTCAGCCTGGATTTCCCGCACGCGCTGGCACTGGAAATCCGGGCCAGCCGCGCGCTGTTTGGTGATTGGCCGAAGGTCGAGCAGCGGTTGACCCGTGGCCTGACCGAACTGGGTTTCCGCCACCGGCTGGTGGCCGCACCGAATCCGCATGCCGCCAGCGTGCTGGCCCGCGTGCATGGCCGGCTCGGCGTGGGTGCGCACCAGGTGGAGGCGGCGCTGGCCCAGGTGCCGATCGAACGCAGCGGGTTGCCGGCCGAGGCGGTCACGGTGCTGGCGCGCTCGGGGTTGCGCACGCTGGGCGCGGCGTTCGGCCTGCCGCGCGAGAGCCTGGCCCGGCGCTTCCCGCCGCAGGTGCTGGCGCACCTGGATGCGCTGCGCGGGATCAGCACGCCGCCGCTGCGCTATTTCCAGCCGCCGGACCGCTTCGATGCGCGCATCGAGTTCGAGTACGAGGTCGAGTCCACCCAGGCCATGCTGTTCCCGTTGCGGCGCCTGACCGCCGATCTGGCCGCATTCCTGTGCTCGCGCGATGGCGGCGTGCTGCAGTTCGATCTGTGGTTCGAGCACGAACACCACCCCGATACGCGCCTCTCGATCGGCCTGCTCGCGCCCGAGCGCGAACCGGCGATGCTGTTCGAACTGGCCCGCAACCGTGTGGATCATCTGCAGTTGCCAGCGGGCAGCCGCGGCCTGCGCCTGCAGGCCGAGCAACTGCCGCCGTTCGTCCCGGCCGCACGCGATCTGTTCGACCCGCGCCCGCAGCAGGCGATGCCGTGGGAGCAGCTGCGCGAGCGTCTTCGCGCCCGGCTCGGCGATGACGCTGTGCAGGGGCTGGGGCTGCGTGCCGACCATCGGCCCGAACGCGCGACCGGTGACGCCCAGGGCGCGCCCAAGCCCCCGCCCCCGGTGCTGCCGATGCGCCCGGGCTGGCTGCTGGCCCAGCCGCAGGCGCTGCAGGATCCGCACCTGCGCATCCTGTCTGGGCCGGAGCGGATCGAATCGGGCTGGTGGGATGCCGGCGACATCCGCCGCGACTATTACGTCATCGAAACGCCGCAAGGCCAGCGCGGCTGGGCGTATACCGCCGCCGATGCACGCAGCGGACCGTTCATGCTGCACGGCTGGTTCGCATGAGCGCACCGCTGCCCGGATACGCCGAGCTGCATTGCCTGTCGGCCTTCAGTTTCCAGCGCGGCGCGTCCATCGCCGAGGAGTTGTTCGCGCGTGCCAAGGGCCAGGGCTACCACGCGCTGGCGATCACCGATGAGTGCTCGCTGGCCGGTATCGTGCGCGCCTGGCAGGCTGCGAAGAAGCACGCACTGCCCCTGATCACCGGTGCCGAATTCCAGCTGGAGGACGGCCCGAAACTGGTGCTGCTGTGCACCGACCAGGGCAGCTACGCCGCGCTGTGCCAGTTGATCACGACCTGCCGCCGGCGCGCGCCCAAGGGCGAGTACCGCTGCCTGCGCAGCGACATCGAACCGCTGCACGCCGGCCTGCTGTGCCTGTGGGCAGACCCTGCCCCGGGCATCGAGGATGCGCAGTGGCTGCAAGCCTGCTTTCCGCAGCGGCTGTGGCTGGCCGTTGAACTGCACCGCGAGGCCGATGATCGCGCGCGCCTGCAGCGCCTGCGTCGTTTCGGCCGCGACCAGGGCATTCCACTGGTGGCCAGCGGCGATGTGCACATGCACGTGCGCCGCCGCCGCGCGCTGCAGGACACCCTCACCGCAATCCGCCACCACTGCACGCTCGGCGAGGCCGGCTGGCGGTTGTTCCCCAACGGCGAGCGTCACCTGCGCACCCGCCAGGCCCTGGCCACGCTGTACCCGCCCGAGCTGCTGGCCGAGACCCTGCGCATCGCCGAGCGCTGCCACTTCGATCTCAAGCAACTGAAGTACACCTACCCGCGCGAACTGGTACCGGCCGGCCACGACCCGGCCAGCTGGCTGCGGGTGCTGGTGGAAGAAGGCATGCAATGGCGTTGGCCCGCGGGCGAGACGCCCCAGCAGCGCCACCAGATCGAACACGAACTGGCGCTGATCCACACCAAGCAGTACGAGTCGTACTTCCTGACCGTGCACGACATCGTGCGCTTCGCGCGCCGGCAGCAGATCCTCTGCCAGGGCCGTGGCTCGGCCGCCAATTCCTCGGTGTGCTACGTACTGGGCGTGACCGAGATCGACCCCAGCGAGATGGAGCTGCTGTTCGAGCGCTTCATTTCCGCCGAACGCGACGAGCCGCCGGATATCGACATCGACTTCGAACACGAACGCCGCGAGGAAGTGCTGCAGTACGTGTTCAACCGCTACGGCCGCGAACGCGCCGCCTTGACTGCCGTGGCGATCAGCTACCGGGGCCGCAGCGCGGTACGCGATGTGGCGCGGGTGCTTGGCCTGCCGCCGGACCAGGTCAACGAACTGGCCGCCTGCCTGGACCGCTGGAGCAGCCATGAGCCGCTGCCGGAGGCCTTGCGTGAGCGCGGCTTCGATCCGGAGACCCCGCTGATGCGGCGGGTGGTGGCGCTGACCAGTGAACTGGTCGATTTTCCACGCCACCTGTCCCAGCACCCCGGCGGCTTCGTGATCTCCGAACACCCCCTGTCCACGATGGTGCCGGTGGAAAACGCGGCCATGGCCAACCGCACGGTGATCCAGTGGGACAAGGACGACCTGGATGTCACCGGCCTGATGAAGGTCGACTGCCTGGCGCTGGGCATGCTCACCGCGGTACGCAAATGCCTGGCGATGCTGGAAGCGCATGGCGGACCGACGATGACCATGGCGAAGATTCCGCAGGGCGATGAGCCCACCTACGACATGATCTGCCGCGCCGACACCCTGGGCGTGTTCCAGATCGAGTCCCGCGCCCAGATGGCGATGCTGCCGCGCATGCAGCCGCGCTGTTTCTACGACCTGGTGATCGAAGTGGCGATCGTGCGCCCCGGCCCGATCCAGGGCGACATGGTCCACCCGTATCTGAACCGACGGAAGAAGCTCAAGGAAGAAGGCATCGAAGAGATCGACTACCCACCCGCGCTGGAGAAGGTCTTCAAACGCACCCTGGGCGTGCCGCTGTTCCAGGAACAGGTGATGCAGCTGGCGGTCGCCGCCGCCGGCTTCAGCCCCGGCCAGGCTGACGCACTGCGCCGCTCGATGGCCGCCTGGAAGCGCCACGGTGGGCTGGAGCCGCACCGCGACAAACTGCTCGCCGGCATGGCCGCCAACGGCTACAGCCGCGAATACGGTGAGCGCCTGTTCGAGCAGATCAAGGGCTTCGGCAGTTATGGCTTCCCGGAAAGCCACGCGGCCAGCTTCGCGCTGATCACCTATGTCAGCTGCTGGCTCAAGTGCCATCACCCCTCCGCATTCGCCGCCAGCCTGATCAACAGCCAGCCGCTGGGGTTCTATACCCCGGACCAGATCCTGCAGGACGCGCGCCGTCATGGCGTGCCAGTGCTGCCGGTGGATGTGCGCTATAGCGACTGGGACTGCACGCTGGTGCCGCCCACCTCGTCAGGCCGGCCATTTGGCATCCGGCTGGGGCTGCGCCTGGTCGATGGCTTCAGCGAGGCGGTCGCCACCGGCGTGGTGCAGGCGCGCCACCGTTCGCCCTTTGAGAGCGTGGCCGACCTGAGCCAGCGCGCACAGCTGGACCGTCGCCACCAGGGCCTGCTGGCCGATGCCGGTGCACTCAAGGGCCTGAGCGGCCATCGCCATCGCGCGCGCTGGGACGTCTCCGGCGTGGAAAAGCCGCTGCCGCTGTTCGACATGGCCCGCGCCACCGCCGAAGCCGCCGTCGCGCTGCCGCTGCCCAGCGCGTTCGAGGACATGCAGGCCGATTACAACACCACCGGCACCACGCTGGGCCGGCACATGGTCTCCTTCATCCGCAGCCAGCTGCGCCAGCGCCGCTGCCACCGCTCCGACGAACTGGCCGCCCTGCCGCACGGGCGCAGCGTGCGGTTTGCCGGGCTGGTACGCATGCGCCAGCGCCCGCAGACTGCCAGCGGGGTCACCTTCCTCACCCTGGAAGACGAATGCGGCATGGTCAATGCGGTGGTCTGGCGCAAAATCGCCGACCGCCAGCATCGCGTGCTGGTTGAAGCGCAACTGATGCAGATCGACGGCCGGCTCGAACGCGTGGACGGCGTGCAGCACCTGATCGTCCGCCAGATGCACAACATCGACACCCTGATCGACGGCGTGCGTACCCACAGCCGCGATTTCCGCTGAGCCATCCCGTGACCAACCTCACGCTCTGAATGTAATCCCAGACTTTTCCGACTGGTGCCGTGAAGGGCGTATCCGGTATGGTCGCAGCCTTCCAAGGATCCGGAGAACCCCATGTCGCGCGCGCTGACCGTCACCACGCTGGTCGTTTCCAGCCTCGCCCTGATCGTTTCCGGTTGGACCGCGCTGCGCCTGCACCAGAGCCAGTCCGAGGAGCGTGTCATCACCGCCCGTGGCGTGGTGATCCGCGATGCCAGTGGCCAGGCGCGGGTGATTCTCGGCGCCCCCGTCCCCGATCCGCTCACCAAGGGCATCACCCAGGGGCCGCGTGCGTCACCGCTGTCAGGCCTGATCCTGCTGGGCGCCGATGGCTCCGAGCGTGGCGGCTACGGCACCGCCGATGTCGGCGACGAGGCCATCCTCACCTTGGACGATGCCACCGGCACCACCGAGGTATTCAAGGTCACCGCCAACCCGGATCGCGGCGCCACCCTGGTCGTCAAACACCAGAACAGCACCGGCGCGATGCTGACCTCCTGGCAGGGCAAACCGGAACTGATCTTCCTCAACGACGACGAACAGACGCACTACGTCAGCCCGAACGCCGCCGCCGCGCCCTGACATCGGCGGGCGGTGATTTTCGGGTAGCGCTATGACAACCTGTCCGTTGTTACGGGACCGCCCTGCTGGCGCGCCGACGCGCCGCAGCCGTCCCCGCTTCCGGAGCTCCCCATGCCCATCGCTGCCCCCACCTGGCCCCAGGCCACCACTGTCGACGAGATCCGCCACAACCTGGCGATGGTCCGCGAACGCATCGCCCGCGCCTGCGCACTGGCCGGCCGCGACCCGGCCGGCGTGCGCCTGCTGCCGGTCAGCAAGACCGTCGATGAGGCCCGCCTGCGCCTGGCGTGGGAGGCCGGCTGCCATGAGCTGGGCGAGAACAAGGTGCAGGAAGCCCAGCGCAAGGCGGCGGCGATGGCCGACCTGCCCGGCCTGCGCTGGTCGGTGATCGGCCACCTGCAGACCAACAAGGCACGTGACGTCGCACGCTTCGCCAGCGAGTTCCAGGCGCTGGACAGCCTGCGCGTGGCACAGGCGCTGGATCAGCGGCTGGAACTGGAGCAGCGCACGCTGGATGTGTTCGTGCAGGTCAACACCTCGGGCGAAGACAGCAAGTACGGCCTGGACCCGATCGAGGTCGCCGACTTCGTGCAGCAGTTGCCAGCGTTTCCGAATCTGCATGTGCGCGGGTTGATGACCCTGGCGGTGTTCTCCCCGGATCCGGAACAGGTGCGCCCGTGCTTTGCGCGCCTGCGCGACCTGCGCGACCGGCTGCGCCCCACCCTGCCGACGGGCATCAGCCTGGAGGAGCTCTCCATGGGCATGTCAGGTGATGTCGAGATCGCCATCGAAGAAGGCGCGACCGTGGTGCGCGTGGGCCAGGCCATCTTCGGCGCGCGTTCGACGCCGGACAGTGTTTACTGGCCGACCCCGACATGAGCGGCTATCGCCTGCAATCGCAGCAGGCGGTCGGTGAGCAGTGGCGGCTGCACAGTGGTCCGGATGGACTGAAGGTGCTGAGCAGCGAGGTGGTTTATCGGGATATCCCTGCGCCATGAACGGGCGCACCCCGGATTCACTTCAGCGCACCCATCGCACGCCGATGCGCCGGCCGACACCGGATGTGCCATGCTCGCCTCCGTTGCAACCCACCTGGAGAGCGTCGCCATGGCCAAAGGCCTGAACAAACAGAAAGAGCAGAAGAAGAAACCTGCCAAGACCGCCAAGGAAAAGAAGGCGGAAAAGAACGAAAAGAAGACCACCCGCGGTTTCGCCCCGGTCTGACCGGCGGCACCTCCGCTTACATCGCGGGCATCATGGGAGTGCGGCCACACCACGGTGTCCCGCAGCTCCTCCCGATGTCATCGCGCAACCACCGGGCGGAAGTCCAGCGGGCTCATCGCCGTGACCGCCTTGAAATGGGCATGGAAGCTCGAGCGACTCATGCACGCAACGCGCGCCACCTCATCGGTACGCCAGACACCGCTGAAATTCGCCCGGATCCACACGATCGCGCGGACACTCGCGGCACGTAAACCCGCAGCGTGCCTGCCCGGGCACCGCGCGGGCACCCGCGCTTGAAAGCGCAAACCGACAGATTCGGTGAAGAGGACCGGCGAATCACCGTGGGATAATTCGCCCCATGACCTCGCCAGACCCTCAACGCCCTCTCCTGTCCAGGGATGCGTGGAAGCGCCGTGCGGCCCTGTGGGGCGGTGCCGTGGCTGTCGCCCTGGTCGCGATCGTGTTTGCCAAGGCCAGCGATGCGGCCTTCCGGGTCTTCCAGTCGATCATCGCCCAGTCGATCTGGTGGGCGCTGCTGCTCACCCCAACGGTGTTCGCGTTGTTGGCGTGGCTGACCAGTGGTGCGCTCAAGCCCACCCGCGGCAGCGGCATTCCGCAGGTGATCGCGGCCCTGGAGATCCCGACGCCCACGTTCCGGCGTGACAATCTCTCGCTGGGCGTATCGGCCGGCAAACTCGCCTTGACCACGCTGTCGTTGCTCGGGGGCGCCTCGGTCGGCCGGGAGGGCCCTACCGTGCACGTCGGTGCCAGCGTGATGTACATGTTCGGGCGATGGTTCGGGTTCCGCGATCCGAAAGAGCTGTCCCACTTTCTGCTCGCCGGTGGCGCAGCCGGCATCGCGGCGGCCTTCAATACCCCGCTGGCGGGCATCGTGTTTGCCATCGAAGAACTCAGCGGCCGCTTCGAGCACCGCTTCTCCGGCACGCTGCTCACCGCGGTCATCGTGGGTGGCGTGGTGTCGCTGGGCCTGCTCGGCAACTACACGTACTTCGGCAAGGTGACTGCCACGTTGCCGCTGGGGCAGGCCTGGCTGGCGATCGTGCTGTGCGGCACCGTCGCGGGACTGCTTGGCGGCCTGTTCGCCAAAGCCGTGCTGCTGACCATGGAAGGCAGGCCACGCTGGCTGGGCACGCTGCGCCAGCGCCATCCGGTCCTGCTGGCGGCGCTGTGCGGGCTCGCCCTGGTGCTGCTGGGCGCCGCCTTTGGCGCAGGGGCCTTCGGCACCGGCTACGAGCAGGCCAAGGGACTGGTGCAGGGAGCGCCCTCGGTGGGTCACGAGTTCGGCCTGATGAAGCTTGTGGCCAATCTGGTCTCCTACGTCGCCGGTATTCCCGGCGGCCTGTTCTCGCCCGCCCTGGCCGTCGGCGCCGGGCTCGGCCACAACCTCGCCGCCCTCATGCCTTCGGTCGATGAACGCATCTTCGTGCTGCTGGGGATGTGTGCCTACCTGACCGGCGTCACCCAGGCACCGTTGACCTCGGCGGTCATCTCGCTGGAGCTGACCGACAGCAGCGATATGCTGCTGCCCATTCTGGCCACCGTGCTGATCGCGCGCGGCGTCTCCGGCCTGGTGTGCCGCGTGCCGATCTACAAGGCCATGGCCGAACAGCTGGTCAAGCAGCTGCCGGGCCCCCACCCGGCTTAGTGCCGCGACAGGATCACGCGTTGACGTCGACCACAGTGCGGCCCTGTACACGCCCCTGCAGCACCTGGTCGGCCAGCGCCGGCACCTCGGCCAGCCCGATCATCTGCGTGGTGCGCGCCAGCTTGCCCAGGTCCAGATCGGTAGCCAGGCGCGTCCAGGCCTGCTCGCGCGCGGCGTAAGGCGCGTTGACCGAGTCGATGCCGGCGAGCGTCACGTTGCGCAGGATGAAAGGCAGCACCGAACCCGGCAGATCCGCACCTTGGGCCAATCCGAAGGCCGCCACCACGCCACGATAGCGCGTCTGCGCCAGCACATTGGCCAACGTGTGGCTGCCCACCGCGTCGATCGCACCGGCCCAGCGTTCCTTGGCGATCGGTGCACCTGGCGCGGACAAGGTCGCCCGATCGATGATCTCGGCCGCACCCAGCGCCTTGAGATACGCGGACTCCTCCAGCCGACCCGTCGATGCAACCACCCGATAGCCCAGCGTGGACAGCAGTGCGATCGCGATGGAGCCGGCGCCGCCGTTGGCCCCGGTGACCAGGATATCGCCGTGATCGGGACTCACCCCGCCGTGCTCGAGTGCCAGTACCGAGAGCATCGCGGTGTAGCCGGCGGTACCGACCGCCATCGCATCGCGGCTGGAAAATGCCGCGGGAATCTTCACCAGCCACTCGCCGGGCACGCGCGCCTTCTGCGCATAGCCTCCGTGGTGGGTCTGGCTCAAACCCCAGCCGTTGACCAGCACGCGATCGCCCGGGGCAAACCCGGGGTGGGTCGACGTTTCAACCACACCGGCCAGATCGATACCGGGAATCAGCGGAAACGTGCGGATCACCGGCGAGCGCCCGCTCAGCGCAAGGGCGTCCTTGTAATTCACCGTGGAGTACTCCACGGCAACGGTGACGTCGCCGGGCATCAGATCCTGCTCGGTCAGCGGGACGACACCGGCCGCGATGGTATCGCCGGTCTTGGTCGCAAGGAGGGCGTTGAAGGACATGGGATCTCCGGTTCCTGTGCATGAGGGACAGTGCAGACAGGACCAGTGTGCGCACCTGGCCGTACCGACGCGTTAAACGGCCCCGGCTAGCGCCCGCTCATGGGATAGGACCCGGCGCACACGTCACCCTCCTCGACCCCGCCAACCCAGGCCTTGAGCTGCTTGATCCGATCCAGGGTCAGCTGCTCGTATTCAACGCTCTGGCACATCGGCAGCACGCTCCCATAGTCGTCTGGAGACGGATACCGCGCCGCGATCTGGGCATCGCGGAACACCAGCCAGGCGCGCTGGGCTGCCTTGAACCGTTCCAGGAACACCGTGTCCTGGGCATTGAGCGCCAGCACCTTGGCATAGATCCGATTGAGCTCGGCATCGGCGCGCTGCCGATCCGTGAAATCCACGTGACTGCGCTTGCTTCCCCAGCACGGTTGCAATCGTGGCTGCCAGCAGCGCCCGCTACGTGTGTCGGCGTCTTCGGGCGTGCGGCCGCGCGCGATGTCGTGCTGCCGCAACCACGCGGTGATCGCCGCACGGGTCTGCCTGTCGTGCCGGCGCAGCACCTGGGCAATCACCGGATCGCGATGCGCTTCGGCGGTGATCTCCGCATACAGCGCGACATTGGCGATGGCATTGCCACGGTGAAGTTGTCCACCGGCTCAGCCGCGCTTCTTCGGGCGCACGGATGGTCTTCGAGCGCCGACCATCGCCAGACAATCCTCCACCACAGCCGCACTGAATGCCGCCGCATCCTGCTCCGGTGTCGCGATCAAGTCATCGGTTGCGCCATGCACACCGGCATAGATCAACGAGGCCGTCACCCTGGGACTGGGCAGCTGCCATAGCCCGGATGCCACCCCCACTTCCAGGATGCCCTGCAACTGCTGAAGGAGCGCATTCCGCTCGCGGTTGGCTCGATCAAGATGATGATGGTTGGCGTACACCACGTCGTGCACGGCATGGGTCCGGGCATAGAGGGCGATGCTCGCTTCGATCCAGGCGCGCAGGCGAGCCTCTCCATCATCCGCCGGATGCTCTTGCATCGCCTGCTCCAGTGCGTCCACGAAGCGCTGCGTGTAGCGCTCCGCCAGGGCTCTCAGTACATCCGTTTTTGAAGCGAAGTAGGTATAGAACGTGCCCTTGGCCACATCGGCGGCAGCGACGATCTCGCTGATCGTCGTCTGTTCCACCCCGCGCGACAGGAACAGCGTCTCGGCCGCATCCATCAGTTCTTCGAGACGGATGGAGGCGGGTTTGGTGCGTGGCCTGGCCGGGGCTGGGGTCTGCATCGTGGGTATTGAAAGGGGAGCGATGGGTGTCGGTAGTGTAATCCGCCGAGACAGATGACTGACCGTCGGTCATTGACCGACGGTCAGTCATTATCTAGGATAAGCGCGGTCGCTCTACAGGCTCCGTCCCATGCAGCACTTCAAAAAGCCAGCGTTGGTGCTGGCCGCATACCTCGGTACCTTCCTTGCCTCGCTGGACATCAGCATCGTCAACGTCGCGCTGCCGACGCTGCAACGGGCGTTGCAGACCGACCTCGCCGGGCTGCAGTGGGTCATCAATGCCTATGCCATCGCGCTGTCCGCTTTCATGCTCTCGGCCGGTCCTCTCAGTGACCGCCATGGCCATCGCCGGATGTGGCTGGCGAGCGTGGCAACGTTCATTGCCGGATCACTGGTCTGCGCGTGCGCCACCGATCTGCCGGTCCTGGTGATCGGCCGCACGATCCAGGGCGTGGCGGGAGCGCTGCTGATCCCCAGTGCGATGCCCCTCCTCACCCATGCGTTTCCGGACCCCGGCCAACGGGCGCGCGCCATCGGAGGATGGTCCGCCTTCAGCGCGCTGGCGCTGGTGCTTGGGCCGTTGCTGGGCGGCCTGCTCGTACAGTGGACCGGATGGCAGAGCATCTTCCTGATCAACCTTCCGTTGGGGGCGGTGGCACTGGCGCTGGGCGCCTGGAGCATTCCCGAGCGACGTCATCCTCAGCACGCGGCCATGGATCCCGCTGGGCAGATCCTCAGCACGCTGGCCTTGGCAGCCCTCTCCTACGGGCTGATCGGTATCGGCGGGCGCGGGTGGTCCGCACCCGCTACCTGGTTCTCGTTGATCACGGCGCTGGTGGCATTGTTGGCGTTCTCGCTGGTACAACGTCGGGTCACGCGCCCGCTGCTGCCGCTGGATCTTTTCGCCGACCGTCGCTTCGCCCTGCTCAATCTCGCCTCGTTCGTGCTCGGCTTCACTGCCTATGCCAGCCTGTTCTTCCTTTCATTGTTCTTCCAGCAGGTACAGGGAAAGACCGCGGCACAGGCCGGATGGCAGCTGGCCCCTCAATTCCTGGTGATGGGCGTGGTGTCGTTGATGTTTGGCCGCATTGCCGTGCGCCTCGGGCTGCATGCGGCGCTGGCGTGGGGCTATGCATTGGCAGGGCTGGCGCTGTGTGCGATGGCCCGTTTCACTACGGACACCGCCGGAGGCTTTGCCACTATGTGCCTCATGGTGCTGGGAGCAGGCATGGGTCTGGCGGTGCCAGCTACGGGCATGGCGGTCATGGCGCGCACCCCACCGGAACGCGCAGGTATCGCCTCAGCCACCATGAATGCCCTGCGCCAAGCCGGGATGAGCCTGGGCATCGCATTGCTTGGCAGCCTGATGAGCCTGTGGGCCGTACAGCAGTTCCGTACCACTGCGACGGCAACCGGGCAGTTCGTGCTCGCACAGCACGCGCACAGCATGATCCAGCACCCGGCTGCCGTTACGGGGTCCTTGCCAGCAGTGATTTACCGCAGCGCGATGGCCGGTGGCTTCGCCTGGGTGATGGGCATCGCCGGCATCTGCATGCTGGCTACCGCTTTCGCACTTCACCGGCGTACGCCGACGCGCACAGGCTGCCCTCCAGACGACAGCCCTTGAGGCCGGACTACTGCATCTGCGGCTCGCCCAACGGGCGTTCCTGCCGCTCGTCCTGATCGAACGTGATGTAACGGCGATGGATGAGCTTTGCCTCCATGTCCCAGCGATACGTCTCCACCCCGCCGTTGCCTGCACCGTCGGACAGCAGGCCCACGATGCCACGGGTCAGGTTGTCCGTGAGCAGCACCTGGGCCGCACCATCGGCATCCACGCGCAGGCTCAGGCGATCACGCAGGTGATCCTCGCCCTTCCCCACCGGAGCTGACGTCGTGCTGGCGGCGACGCCAGTCCGCCAGATCCTGCCCTCCAGCACTGCCTACGGCTGCTCGGTCATCACGCGCTCAATCCAACCCGCGTAGTGGCTCATCCGCACATTGCAGGTCACCTGACCATAGCGCCCGGGTCGAGCCGTCAGCACATTACCCTGCACGACCTTCCAGGCGCCCTGCCCGGCCAGCAGCCATTGGCCATCGCGCTCGATGAGCACCGGACCACCGCTGTCGCCGTTGCCCAGCACGCCCTCGAGGGGCAACGCTTCCGGCGGTTCGTCGAACACGTAGCAGAGCCAGCGGTCGTAGGCACTGGTGATCCGGTTGAACGCACGCCGGAGCTCGGTGCGATTGGGGCCGTTGGGAGAATGCCCGGTGGCGCCGGTACCCGTTGCACCCTTTCCTAAAATCTTCGCGATCTGACCGGCCTCGTCGCTGTCGCCGTAAAGGGCCACCGGCGCCACGTCGGTGACCGGCGCCTTCAACCGGATCAGCGCAACATCATCGCCCGAGGCGAGAAACACCACGATCAGCATCGCCTCGCCGCTGGCCATGGCCTGATCGATCAACGTCTGGGGCAGCGTCCTGTAGCCGGGATGGGTGATGACGCGCTCAACCTCCCGCGCAGTACCGTTGATCATCACCTGCTTGAGATCGGCCTGCATCGGCAGCGTGTGCGCGGCAGTCAGCACCCACTGTGGTGCGATCAACACGCCGTGGCCCTCGCCGGGCATGTCCACGAGGGCGGGAAACTCGGTGGCGCGAACGCGGTACGCGGCATCCTCCACATCGTGGCGAATGACGATGGCACTGGCGGGTAACGACACTGCAAGCAGCAGCGGAAGCAACGGGAATCCTTTCACGTGTAATGCCTTGAGGTTGTGACTGGGCCAAGCGACGAACAGGTGGGCTGAAACGTCCGCGGTGCGTCGTTACGGCTCGCGCTCCCGCGCTTCCAGCGCGCTGGCGAACTTTGCCATCAAACGCACCAGCTCCGATACATCCTGCGCAGGCCAGGAGGCGAAGATCTCCCGGCCGATCCGCTCACGTGCGGCATCCAACCGGTCCGTCATGTCCTTGCCCTTCGGCGCAATGGTCGCCTCACGGATGCGGCGGTCCTGGGGGTTACCGCGACGCGTGACCAGTTCCATCGCAGCCAGCTTGGCCACCTGACGGCTGATGGTCGTGTAATCCCGGCCCAGGCGATCGGCCAGCTCAACCACCCCGATCGGCCCTACCCGTTCGATCACCACCAGCAGCCGGAACAACGCCTGGTCCAGCGTCACGCCCGCCTCCTGGATCAGCCGTTCATCGTTGCGCGGGCGGTTCATCACACTGGCGAGGCTGACCATCGACAGGTGAAGCGACCTCAACTCGGCCGAATTATGTGTATCTTGCACCTTCTTTTTCACCGGCATAGCATCCCCTCCAAGTAAGTGCATATTACACATACCTGGAGCGATGCAATGGGCAACATCCCTGACGTAGTGATCTGTGGCGCCGGCGCAGCCGGCCTCACCCTGGCCATCGAATTGGCCCGCCGTGGCGTGGCATTCCGCCTGGTGGAGCAGCGGGAAAACCCGTTCCATGGGTCGCGTGGCAAAGGTATCCAGCCGCGTAGCCAGGAAGTCTTCGAAGACATGGGCATCGTCGATCAGCTGTTCGCGGCCGGCGGCCTCTACCCGGTCTCGCGCTCGCATCATGCTGATGGCACCCACACGGACGCCGCCGTCATCGAAGCGGCGCCGGCTTCCCCGGCCGAACCGTATCGACAGCCGCTGATGGTGCCGCAGTTCCTGACCGAGTCCGTGATGCGCGACCGCTTGGCGGAGCTGGGGCACCGGGTCGACTTCGGACACGGAGTGATGGGCGTCGAGCAGGACGACACCGGGGTGAGCGTCCGTCTTGCCACGCCAACGGGCGAGCAGACCGTGCGCACGCGCTACCTGATCGGCACCGACGGCGGGCGCAGCTTCGTGCGCCAGGCGCTGGGTATCGGCTTCCCCGGCAAAACGCTGGGCGTGCGCGCGGTGGTGGCCGACATCGTGCTGCAAGGGCTGCCACGCGACGCCTGGCATACGTTCAACCAGGACGACATGGCGCGACGGATCTCTCTGTGTCCACTCATGGGAACACGCCTGTTCCAACTGCAGGCGCCGGTCCCGCTGGAGGGTGAGGTGGACCTCTCGGCCGACGGCCTCGGTGCCATGGTGCGTGCGCGGACCGGTCGCCATGATCTCACCGTTCTCGACGTGCAATGGGCCTCGGCCTACCAGATGAGCGCCCGGCTGGCAGAGCGCTACCGCGACGGCCGCGTCTTCCTGGCAGGCGATGCTGCCCATACGCATCCACCCACCGGCGGCCAGGGCCTGAACACCAGCGTGCAGGATGCGTACAACCTTGGATGGAAACTGGCTGCAGTGCTGCAGGGTGCACCGGACGCGCTTCTCGGTACGTACGAACAAGAGCGACGCCCCATTGCGGCCTCCATGCTTGGGCTTGCAACCACGCTGCTTGACCACGCACAACGCGGCGACAATCGACGTGGGCGCGAGGTCCAGCAGCTCGACCTCGGGTACGCCGACGCCTCGCTCTCGCTACCTGCCGAGCCCCGAAGTGGGCGTATCACGCCGGGTTGCCGCGCCCCTGACGCCCTTTTGCAGGGTGCGGGGGGGCAGCCAGTACGCCTGTTCGAGGTTTTTCGCGGGACCCATTGGACGTTGCTGGGTTACGAAACCCGCCGCGCCGCCGCACCTGCGCGGAAGGGTCTGCGCATGCATGTCATCGGCCAGGGCGGCGATCTGCGTGATGCGGCCGGACACTTCGCCGAGGCCTACGGTCTGGAGCCGGGTGAGTGGCTGCTGATCCGGCCGGATGGCTACGTGGCTGCTGTCGTTGTTGAGGCAGACATCAACGTGCTTGAAGCACACTTCGAACGGCATGCACCGTGATGCGATGCGCTCCTCACTTGCCGGCAGGGCCAGCCCGGGTTCCCTCGTCGCCCTGCGTCGCCGCACGGCTCTTCGCGAACTCCGGGAAGGTCTCCGCTATCGACGCTTTGTCCGGCAGGACGTAGAACACCCCGCCCCGCTCGAACGTCGCCTGGATGACCTTCTCGTAGAACCCTGGCGACACATTGATGCAGCCATGGGTAACGCGGTTGTCGTCCGGCGAGGGAGATGCCAGACGTTCCACGCGCCTTTCGGCCGGGACGCCCATCGCCGTCGGATGGATGGAGACGGCGGACTCGTAATCCACCCACAGCACGCGACCGGCATCGATCGACGGGCCGTACCCGCCCACGAAGCGACCTGCAGGCGTCGTACGGTCCCGACCCGGAATCTCGCGAAGCGCAAGACCGGCAATACCGGGGGCCGTATGGTCACCGGTGGCCGAGCCGAACAGCCCGGACGCCGCGCCGCGAAGCCGGCCCTCGCCATCGAAAACCAGCACCTGGGCAGCGGCCTTGTCCATGATGGCGAACGGATAGCCCTGGCTGTCCTTGGTGGCAACCACCCAGCCCGCGAGTTCGATCACGGTGTTGGATACTTCCTGGCCTGGCGGGAGTTCATCGACAGCGGCTGTCGGCTGCGCAGCTGCATCCTCGGCGTTTGCCACGCCGATGCTTGCCAGCGCCAGCGCCATGGTCAGTGCGCCGCGAAGGGCCAGGACTACGGGGTAAGAGTGCGTACGGATGGGACACTTCCTTGCAATGACGATTGCATGATCATCGACAACGGGTGGCCTGCGTAGGCCACCCGTTGTCGATTCAAACGTTGCTCACACACGGAGCACGAGCGATCAACCGCGTGGCTTGCGGCGGGGCGCCTGTTCGAGCTGCTGCACACGGCCTTCGATCTGATCCAGACGCTGGTTGGCCTGCTGCGCGGATTGATTGGCCGATTCGGCGCTCTGGGCCGCGCCCTGCACCTTCGTGTCGAGTTGATCAAGGCGTGAGTTGATCGTTGCGAACTCGTCCTTGTACGTGGCGCAGGAACTGAGGCCTACGGTAGCGATGATTGCCACAGCCAGCGTACGCGCCGTCGTCATTTGTTTTGTGGTCAGAAACATTGCAGTGCCTCCTTTGTCTGGGGTGTTCGGACTATAGCGGCCTTTTCACCAGCGCCATGACCGGCATTCAGTTGAAGCTGGGAGACGTAGAGGGAGCGTGATGATGGGCCGCCACCGGCGTGGTACAAGACGCAGCGTCCGATTTTCAGGCCCGGCCAGGCGAACCAAGCGGTGAGCCCAGTGAGCGGCGACGTGCACGCTTTTCCATCGCTAGCGCACGAGGCGCGCGCACGACGACATGAGGCGACCGGGCGAGTGGCAGGACACGCGTTGCGCGCCACGTGCTGCGCGTTGCGGATCTGGGCCAGCACGCGTCAGCCGTTGGGCACACCACCCAACCGCGCCAGCACGTCTTCCCGGCACACATCCAGAATCTCGTCCGCCAGCGGCGAGTCGTCCGGGCAGGACCTGGACAACACCATCGCGCCGACCGCCTGGGCCATCAACGCGATGCGCCGAGCACGCGCCTGTTCGGACGTGGGGCCGTCGGCCCGCCCTTCCGGGTAGGGAGAGACGGCCAGCTGCGCCTCGATACCTGCAGCGAAGGCCGCCTTGACCGGATCCGGCTGACGCGCCGCGTCGGTGCACAGCGCCGACATGGTGCAGCCCTGGCCTGGCGCGTCACGATGCTGCCGGGACAGGTAGTAGCGCATGAAGCTCGCCAGGTCCATGTCGGCGGCGGTATCGGCCGATTTCGCCAGGCCGCAGCTTGCTGCCTCCGCCATCAGGTCGGCCTTGGAGCCGAAGTGCTTGTAGAAGCCGCCATGGGTAAAGCCGGCGGCCGCCATGAGGTCTGCGACGCCCACACCGTCGTAGCCCCGCTCCCTGAAAAGCGTGGAAGCGGTGTCGACGATGTGCGCCCGGTTGGCCTGCGCCTGTGCCTTGGTGACCTTCATGACGGGTGGTCTCTTGCCGTTCTGCCTCGATAGACGCGCACTTTACCACGGATAGATGATCACCATCATCAAACCATTGACATCTAAGATTACGGTCATCATCATTGCGTCACTTCCAGGCGACGCCACTGCCGGCCCGCCCGCGCCATCCCTCACCGCTCACGACCCCGCACCCACCATGACGACCTCGACGCTCTTCCAGTCCTACCCCCTTGGCCCGCTGACCCTGGCCAACCGCATCGTGATGGCACCGTTGACGCGCAACCGCGCCGGGGCCGGTCTTGTGCCCGGTCCGTTCGCCGCCACCTACTACGCCCAGCGCGCTTCGGCCGGCCTGATCATCACCGAGGCCACCCAGATCTCGGCGCAGGCCCAGGGTTACCAGGACACGCCGGGGCTTTACACGCAGGATCAGATCGATGGCTGGCGCAAGGTCACCGATGCCGTGCACACGCGCGGCGGGCGCATCTTCGTGCAGCTGTGGCACGTGGGCCGCATCTCCCACGTGGATCTGCAGCCCGGCAACGCCGCGCCCGTGTCCGCCTCGGCCATCCGGGCGCACACCAAGACCTTCGTCCACAACGGCTTTGTCGATGTGTCCGAGCCGCGTGCACTGGAGATCGACGAACTGCCGGCCATCGTCAACGACTTCCGTCAGGCCGCCGCCAATGCGATCGCCGCCGGGTTCGATGGTGTCGAAATCCACGGTGCCAACGGCTACCTGCTCGAGCAGTTCATCAAGGACGGCGCCAACCAGCGCACCGATGCCTACGGCGGCTCGATCGAAAACCGTGCACGCCTGCTGCTGGAGGTCACTGCGGCCGTAGCCGCTGAGATCGGCGCCGATCGCACCGGCGTGCGCCTCTCGCCGGTCTCGCCGGCCAACGCCATCGCGACCATCAGCGATCCGCAGCCGCAGTACGACTACATCGTCGATCAGCTCAGCGCGCTGGGCGTCGTCTACCTGCATGTGGTCGAAGGCGCGACGGGCGGCCCGCGCGATGTCGCCCCGTTCGACTTCGACGGCCTGCGCCGCCGTTTCACCGGCACCTACCTGGCCAACAACGGCTATGACCTGGAGCTGGCCAACGCGCATCTCGCCGGTGGCAAGGCCGACCTGTTCGCCTTTGGCCGTGCCTTCATCAGCAATCCGGATCTGGTCGAACGCCTGGAAACCGGCGCGCCCTTGAACGCCCTTAACCCGGCCACGTTGTATGGCGGCGGCGCGGAAGGCTACACCGACTACCCCGCCCTGACCGACACGTTCGCGCAGTAACCCCGTCGCCATCGCCGCGCTGCATCCCCGTTCCCCCATTACATGTCAAGAGACACACCATGAGCCTGCTTCCTGCTGTCCTCATCACCGGCGCCTCCAGCGGCATCGGCACCGTTTACGCCGAACGATTTGCTCGCCGCGGCCACGATCTGGTACTGGTCGCGCGCGACACGGCGCGGCTGGACGCACTGGCCGTGCGCCTGCGCCACGACACCGGCGTTGCCATCGATGTACTTCCGGCCGACCTCACCCTGCGCAGCGACCTGGCCACCGTTGAAGCCCGCCTCCGCGAGGATGCGCGCATCGGCATCCTGATCAACAACGCCGGCATCGCCCAATCCGGTGGCTTCACCGAGCAGTCGGCCGACAGCATCGAACAACTGATCACGCTGAACACCCTCGCCCTGACCCGCTTGGCCGCTGCGGTTGCACCGCGACTGGCCAACGCCGGTGAAGGCGCGATCATCAACATCGGCTCGGTGGTTGGGCTGGCGCCGGAGTTCGGCATGTCCGTCTACGGTGCGACCAAAGCCTTCGTGCTGTTCCTGTCGCAGGGGCTCAGCCTGGAGCTGACGCCCAAGGGGGTCTACGTTCAGGCTGTGCTGCCGGCGACGACGCGCACCGAGATCTGGCAGCGGGCCGGTATCGACATCAACACGTTGCCGGAGGTGATGGATGTCGGCGAGCTGGTTGATGCGGCGCTGGTCGGCTTTGATCGCCGCGAGACCGTCACGATTCCACCGCTGCATGTGGCCGAACGCTGGGACACGCTGGACGCATCGCGTCAGGGCCTGCTCTCGGACATCCGGCAGGCGCAGGCGGCGGAACGCTATCGCCCCACCGAGTGAAGCCCTGACCCCACAGGTACGCGACCATGACGCTTCCCAGCACGCCCCCCGCCTCCAGACGTTCGTTCGAGAATGCACCGACCCGCTCGCTGGAGGTCGATGGCACCCGTTTCGCGTACCGCGAACTGGGGCCGCAGCACGGCTCCCCGCTGGTCATGCTCAACCACTGGGGCGCGGTGCTCGACAACTTCGACCCGCACATCGTGGATGGCCTGGCCAGCAGGCATCGCGTCATCGCCATCGACTACCGTGGCATTGGAGGATCAGGTGGCAAAGCACCGGTAACCGTCGCGGAAATGGCGCAGGACACGATCGCGCTGATTCGCACGATGGGCTTGGGCAGCGTCGATCTGCTCGGCTTCTCGCTCGGCGGTTTCGTTGCGCAGCAGGTGGTGCTGGACGCGCCCGACCTGGTGCGTCGGCTCATCCTGACCGGTACCGGGCCAGCGGGTGGCCGCGGTATCGACCGGGTGGGCCGCGTGTCCTGGCCCTTGATCCTCAAGGGCCTGCTGACGCGGCGCGATCCCAAGTACTACCTGTTCTTCACCGCCAGCGCCCGCAGCCGACAGGCGGCCACCGCGTTCCTGCAACGGTTGAAGGAACGCACGAATGATCGCGACAGGCCAGCCTCACCCGGGGCGTTCCTGCGGCAACTGAAGGCGATCACCGCGTGGGGCAGGCAATCGCCCCAGGACCTGGGCGACATCCGTATCCCGGTGCTCATCGCGAATGGGGACAGCGACATCATGGTCCCCACGCCCAACAGTGGCGATCTGGCCCACCGCATTCCCGATGCAACGCTGGTCCTCTACGACGACGCCGGTCATGGCGGGATATTCCAGTATCACGCCGAGTTCGTTCGGGACGCGCTAGCGTTCCTCGATAACTGATGCGCCCACCACGTTCCCTGCCCAGCAGCCTGACGGCAACCCTCCACCAGAGACACACCGCCCATGAAAGCCTTCCTCGTCGACCGTTATGGCAAAAAAGAGACCGGCCGCATCGGCGACGCCCCACAGCCTCCGCTGCGCGATGACGATGTGCTCATCCGCGTGCACGCGGCCAGCGTCAATGCGCTGGACACCAAGATACGCACCGGGGAGTTCAAGCTGATCCTGCCTTATCGCCTGCCGCTGATTCTTGGCAACGATATGGCCGGCACGGTGGTAAGTGTCGGTGCCGGGGTGCACCACTTCAACCCCGGCGATGAGGTGTATGCGCGTCCCGACGATGATCGCATCGGCACGTTCGCCGAATTCATTGCGGTCAATGCTGCCTCGGTGGCGCTCAAACCCGGCAACCTCACCATGGTGGAGGCCTCCTCGCTGCCCCTGGTCGCGCTGACCGCATGGCAGGCACTGGTCGAAACCGCCCAGCTCAAAGCCGGGCAGAAGGTCTTCATCCAGGCCGGCTCCGGCGGCGTCGGGACGGTGGCGATCCAGCTGGCCAAGCATCTGGGCGCCTTCGTGGCCACCACCACCAGTACCGCCAACGTCGCGTGGGTGAAGGATCTCGGCGCAGACGTCGTCATTGATTACAAACAGCAGGATTTCGCGACGGAACTGCGCGACTACGATGTGGTGCTCAACAGCCTCGGCAAGGATGAACTGACCCGCTCGCTGCAGATCCTCAGGCCGGGCGGGCATCTCATTTCGATCTCGGGGCCACCCACGCCCGCGTTTGCCAGTGCGCGCGCGCTGGCCTGGCCGCTCAAGCAGGTCATTCGCCTGCTCAGCCATGGCATCCGCAGCAAGGCCAAGCAGAAGGGCGTGACGTACACCTTCGTGTTCATGCGGGCCAGCGGCCAGCAGTTGAGCGAGATCACCTCGCTGGTGGAGGCTGGTGCGATCCGTCCGGTCATCGACCGGGTCTTCCCGTTCCAGCAGACCCAAGGCGCCCTGGCCCACGTTGAGAGCGGCCGGGCCAAGGGCAAGGTGGTGGTGGAGATGCGGTAGGTCGCAGACGATCCAGCACCTCTTCTACCTGCGGTTACCGTCTTCCTTCCGGCGCGTCAGACGCCACCCTTCAGAGTCCCTCTCCAGGTGCCAGCCCTCGCTGAGAGCGAGGCTCCAGCCTGGTCCTGTCCAGTTCGAGGCACCACCAGCAAGCGCGCCGCCGCCCAAGGTCACGAGCCTCCAGTCTTTCGACAGCAACGCACCAGATTCCGCCGTCAGCTCGCCCCATTCGTCGCGCACCGTCAGCGGCGTATAGACCGTTCCCACCTCGCCCAGCGGAAAGAGCGTGCGCGGATCGAACGACGCGGAGGGCTTGCTCAGTGGCAGCCGAACGGCATCGCTTCCGAGGAACCGTTCGCGATACACAGCACTGCGTTGCGCCCGGATCGCTGCGCGCTCCTGCTCCTGCGCACGCACCTCGTCCATCCCATAACCGCGCCCGATATCCTCGAGATCGGACGCGCTGGGCGGCATACCGAGTTGATCGGCCAGCAGCCCGGGCAGGTCGGACGTGGTCGACAGTCCGCTGCGCCAGCCCGGGGACCAACGATCCAGCAGAACGCCGTACGCCGGCCCGGTCACGTACGCCGCCGAGCGGACATAGCTTGCCGAGGCATCTGCCGCAGCCAGCGACCTCACCAACGCGGGCAGCACACTCTCTCCGTTGGCAGCGGCCGCCACCTTGCGGCCTGTGTACTCGGCAAGGCCCTCGTTGCGTTCAACCTTCGCCTCTTCGGCGAGCGCGCGGGCGCCCGACGCCACCTCGCCAGATCGAAGCGCCCGGAACCGCAACGCGGCCGCGATATGCCTTCGGCGATCGCCATCATCGCTCGCGGACAGCGCCTGCCCGAGCGCACGCAGCTCCAATCGCACTGCCGTTCGGCCACTCTCGTCATCCAGATGCGCTGTATCGCCTTCAGACGCCGAGAGTCCAAGCGCTGTCTGCACGCAGTGCCATTGTTCATGCCAGAACAGGGTCGCGAGTCCGTCGTTGTCCACGGGCAGAGGCAGCACCAACAGCACGTTGGAGGTGCCGTCGATGTCGATGCAGGTGTTCGCGGGCGGTTGATCCTTGCGCAGCGCAACAGACTCCACACCGCCAGTGACGGCATTCAAACGCCAACGTGTTCCGGTGGTGCGGTCATGCAGCACCACGGGCGCATCCAACGGCGTTCCCCACAATGTCTCTGCTGCCTGCGTCGAGGCGGGCGCCTGCGCGACGGCCGCTACGCGGTGGAGCGCCACCTCCAATCCGCTGGGCAGCGCCTCGGTCGCTGCTGCAAACGTCGTCAAGCCGACAGCGGAAAACGCAGCGGCGAGGAAAGTGGGCATGGATATCCTTATCATTGCAGGCACGTCTCCTTGACGATCCGATGGCAGGTTTCAGGCCGATTCTAAGCCATACGGGTCACTGCCCGAAGGCGTCATAGGCCCGCACAAAAAGCGCGACGGTTGCACCGCACTCGGCCATGGGCCTTGCCCCACCAGGCAGGCCATGCCCTGCAAGGAGGAGCGTGAGGAACTTCTCGCCGTCACCGGCATTGCTCGCGCGGACTGAAGCCTTCGCAAACGCTTGCTCCGCACACGTGAGATACGGCTCCAGCATCGCGTTCCAATGTTCGATGTAGACCTCACTGGCGTAAATGGAGCGCGACAACGAGGCGCAGAATGCCCGACAGGAAGCATCTGCCGCCAGTCGTCCGATACCACTACTGATGCGCATCAGCGCGTCGCCCAGGCCTGCCGTTCCCTGCATGTCGGGCTTACCCGACGCCATCGCTGCGAGATGGCTGTCCATGACCGCCTTGTAGAGGCGCTCTTTGTCACGATAATGCGCGTAGATCGTGACCTTGGTGACGCCACAGACAGCAGCGATGCGCCTCATCGTTGCGCCCTCAAACCCTTCCTCTGCGAACACGGTAGCGGCCGCGTCCAGGATGCACCGTCGGCTCTGCGCCCTGGCATTCTCCCAGCGCAGCGTGGTTTTGCTTGCGAAGGAGCTTGAGGCAGCCGCGTTCATAGGCGTCGGAACAGCACACTGGCATTGACGCCGCCAAACCCAAACCCGTTGCTCAGGGCAAATTCGATATCTGCCTTCTGTGGCTGACCGGCGACGATTGAGAGCCCTTCTGCCAGCGCGTCAGGATGTTCGAGATTGAGGGTCGCGGGCGCAACCTGATCACGCAGGGCAAGAACGGTGAAGATGGCCTCGATGCCGCCAGCCGCTCCGAGCAGGTGGCCCGTGCTGGACTTGGTGGCAGAGATCAGCAGATCGGAGCGGGAACCAAACAGCGCCCGCATCGACGCGAGCTCTGCCCGATCACCGACCTGCGTAGAGGTCGCATGCGCATTGATGTGATCCACCTGCGCCGGCGTGATGCCCGCCTGCGCCAGCGCAATCTCCATCGCCCGCCGCGCGCCACTGCCGTCGTCGGGACCGGCCGTCAGATGGTAGGCATCAGAGGTTGTGCCGTAGCCAACCAGTTCGGCAAGCGGCTTGGCCCCACGCGCCAGGGCGTGGTCCAGCCGCTCAATGACCAGCAACCCTGCCCCTTCCGACATGACGAACCCGTCCCGCTGCGCATCGAAGGGGCGAGACGCTGCTTGTGGGGTGTCATTGAAAGAGGTACTCAACGCCTTGGCCGCCGCGAAGCCCCCCAGGCTGACCCGGTGCATCGCGGCCTCCGCCCCACCGCACAGCGCGATGTCCGCCTCTCCGGCCCGGATGAGGCGCGCTGCGTCGCCGATCGCCTGGACGCCCGCTGCGCACGCCGTCACGGGCGCGCCCTGCGGTCCCTTGAACCCGTAGCGGATCGATGCCTGCCCAGACGCCATGTTGGCCAGGAAGGTGGGCGCAGTGAACGGCGACAATCGACCAGGCCCGCGGCTGTCGGTGGTGTGGACCGCATTGACGATCGATCCAAACCCGCCTATCCCGGTGGCAATCACGGTGGCGGTTCGCAGCAGCCCGCGTTCATCGGCATCATGCCAGCCCGCCTGCTCAAGCGCTTCATGCGCGGCAACCAGCGCAAACTCAACGAACCGATCCATCTTCTTGAGATCTTTTGGCGCAATGATCCCGGTGGAATCAAAGCCCGCCTCCGGGTCTTGAACGCGGTCAGGCACACGTCCGCCGACTTCACTGCCGGTTCCGGCCGCAAGATCAGCACCCAGCGATCCGATGCCGGAGCGCCCCGCCAACAGACGGGACCACACGGTTTCAACCCCGCAGCCGAGTGGGCTGACTACGCCCATTCCGGTCACCACGATGCGGTCTTTGTCAGCAATGCTCATGAATCACTCCCATATAAAAGCGGTCCGGGCCAATGTCAGGCAACGGGGGTCTTTTCCGCTCGGACCTTGAACCAGATGGCATACATCGCCGGCAGGAAGACCAGCGTCATCACGGTGCCGGCGATGGTGCCGCCAATCAACGTGTAGGCAAGCGTTCCCCAGAACACCGAATGGGTCAGCGGAATGAACGCAAGCACCGCTGCCAGGGACGTCAGGATCACCGGGCGCGCTCGGTGAACCGTCGCCTCGATGATGGCGTGGAAGGTTTCCATCCCGGCTTCTTCGTTCTCGTGAATCTGGCCGATGAGGATGAGCGTGTTGCGCATCAAGATGCCTGACAACGCAATCAACCCCACCAGCGCGTTGATGCCGAACGGCTGCTGGAACAGCAGCAGCGTTGGGACCACGCCGATCAGCCCCAACGGACTGGTCATGAAGACCATGATCATTGCCGAGATGGACCGCACCTGCAGGATGATGATCAGCAGGGTCACCGCCAGCATGATCGGGAACAGCGGCAGCATGGCGCTCATTGCCTTGCCCGATTCCTCAATGGAACCAGCCTGGGCAATGGCGTAGCCCTCGGGCAGCGAGGCAATGAGGGGCTCAAGCTGCTTGCTGATCGCTGCCGATACGTCCGGTGGCTGCAACGCATCGTCAATGTCACCGCGCACGGTGATGGTAGGCACCCGGTCACGGCGGCGCAGCACCGGCTCTTCCATCCGGACCTGCACCGTGCCGATCTGGGACAGCGGCACGCGCTGGCCCGCAGCGCCGACCAACGTGAAATCCGCAATCCGCGCAGGATCCAGGCGTGTGTCCCCGCCTGACCGAGCGACAACCTCGACGGTGCGGATGTCCTCGCGCACGGCAGTGACCGGCACCCCGCTCAGGAAGAACTGCAGTTGCTGCGAGACAGAGGCCGACGTCATTCCCATCGCTTGCAGGCGGTCCTGATCCAGCGTGAAGTGCAGCGTTGGCGTGCGCACGCCCCAATCGCTGTTGACCGTGCGCATCATCGGGCTGGCGTGCAGGGTCTGCTCAACCTTGGCCGCAATGCCACGGATGACGTCCGGGTCCGGACCACTGACGCGATACGCCACCGGGTAAGGTGAGTAAGGCCCAAACACCAGCTGGGTCACACGCACCCGCGCTTCGGGCGCCAAGCCCTCCGCCACCGCCTGACGCAGCCGTGCTTTCAAGGCATCGCGCTGTTCCTGGCTGTCGGTACGCACCACGATCTTGGCAAACGCCGGGTCCGGCAGTTCCGGCGAGATGGCGAGATAGAACCGGGGCGCGCCCTGACCGATGTAGGCCGTGACGATCTTCGCTTCTTCCTGCCCAGCGAGCCACTGCTCCACCTTCCTGGTGGCCAGGTTGGTCTGTTCGATGGCCGTGCCGTAGGGCATCTGCACTTCGACCAGCACTTCCGGCCGATCGGAAATGGGGAAGAACTGCTTTTTCACCAGCCCCATGCCCACTACAGCAAGCACAAACAGGCCAATCACCGAGCCTACGGCAAGCCACTTGCGCGCAATCACGCGCGCCAGGATCGACCGGAAGCGGTTGTATCGCGGCGTGTCGTAAAGACTGCTGTGACCGCCTTCCACAACCTTGAGTTCAGGCAGAAGCTTCACACCCAGGTACGGCGTAAAGAACACCGCGACCACCCACGACACGATCAGCGCGATGCCCACGATCCAGAACATGTTGCTGGTGTATTCGCCCGCGGTGGACCGTGCAAAGCCATTGGGCATGAAGCCCACCGCAGTCACCAAGGTGCCCGCCAGCATCGGCGCTGCCGTATGGCTCCACGCGTAGGCCGATGCCTTGACCCGGCTGTAACCCTCTTCCATCTTCACTACCATCATCTCGATGGCAATGATCGCGTCGTCCACCAGCAGGCCCAGTGCCAGGATCAGCGAGCCGAGCGTGATGCGATCAAAGTTCTTGCCGGTTGCGGCCATCACCATGAACACAGCAGCCAGCGTCAGCGGCACGGCTGCCGCCACCACGACACCCACCCGCCAGCCCATACTGACAAAGCAGACCAGCATCACCACCAGCAGCGCGGCGAAGAACTTCATCATGAACTCGTCGACCGACGCGCTGATGTTCACGGCCTGGTCGGTGACCTTGTCCAGTGCCATGCCCACAGGAAGCCCGTCATTGATCTTCTTGACCTCCGCATCGAGTGAGGTGCCAAGATCCAGGCCATTCCAGCCGTCGCGCATGACGATCCCAAGCAGCATCGCCGGCTCGCCGCCATTGCGGATCATGAAGGTCGACGGATCCTCATAGCCCCGCTTGACGGTGGCAATGTCCTGCAATTTGAGGGTCTTTCCCTGTGCAACGACGGGCGTATCGCGAATCTTGTCCAGCTGATCCAGTGCGCCATCGAGGCGAATGAAGATCTGCGGGCCCTTGGCCTCGACCGAGCCTGCGGGGGTCAGGGCATTCTGTCCGTTCAGCGCTCCGAATACCTCCTGTGGCGTGATACCCAAGTTCGCCAACCGCTCGTGGGACAGCTCCACATAGATGCGCTCGGATTGCTCACCAATGATGTTGACCTTTTTCACGCCAGGAACGTGCAGCAATCGCTGACGCAGCGTCTCGGCATCACGCGCAAGCAGGCGGAACGGCTCACCCTTCGCTTTCAATGCGAACAGAGCGAAGGTCACATCCGCGTATTCGTCGTTGACCATCGGACCGATCACGCCTGCGGGCAGGTTCGCCGCTTCGTCGGCCATCTTCTTGCGCGCCTGGTAGAACTCCTCCTGCACTTCCGAAGGCGGCGTGCCGTCCTGCAATGTCAACGTGGTGAAGGACAGCCCAGGCCGCGTATAGGTTTCGCTGCGGTCATACCAGCGAAGCTCCTGCAATCGCTTTTCCAGCTTCTCGGCGACCTGGTCCTGCATCTCCGTGGGCGTAGCGCCCGGCCAGGCCGTCACGATAGTCATGACCTTGACGGTAAACGCGGGGTCCTCCGCGCGGCCAAGCTGGAAGAAAGAAACAATGCCGGCAACGGAAATCAGGAAGATCAAGAAGACCGTGATGGCACGCTCGCGCACCGCAAGCGCCGACAGATTGAACCCACTCACTGACGGGCTCCGTTCGGAGCGGTGCTCGTGGCGCTGTCAGCCAGGCGAACCACCTGCCCTTCGCGGAGCAGATGTGCGCCTAGCGCCGCCACGCGATCCGAGGCCTTCAAAGTGCCCTCCACCAAGGCTTGGTCGTCGCCCAGCTGCTTGACCGCGACCGGCGTCCAATGAGCCTTGAGCGGCTCACCGCTGATCACCCATACGCCGGTTCCGGTGCCGGGATCGAACAGCGCGCCCAGCGGAACCTCAACGCCAGCCGAGACGCCGGCAGGCTCTGCGCCAGCAAGCGCTACGGCCACTGTCGACCCCAACGGCAGCGGCGTATTGCCGTCTTCCAGGGTGTAGCGGGCTTCAAAGGTCCGGGTTGCGGGGTCTGCGGACTCCGAGAGCACGCGCAACCGCGCGGGGATCTTGCCGCTGCCCCCGAACGAGGACGCCGAGGCCACGGAGCCGATCTGGGGACGCAGCGTCTCGGGCAGTTGGACCACTGCCTCCCTGCTGCCTGCACGGGCAAGCCGGGCGACGATCTGCCCCGCCGCCACAACCTGACCGGGCTCAGCGGAGATGGTCATGACCACCCCATCAGCATCGGCAACGAGCGCGGTGTATTGACTGGCATTACGCGCTACCCGGGCTTGCGCTTCGGCTGCTCTGAGCTGCGCTGAGGCCGCCTCCGCCGCCGCCTTGATCTGATCATAGGCCGACCGGGACACGACACCCTTGGCGGCCAGATCGCGATACCGCGCCTCGTCGGCAATGGCTTGGACGCTCTGCGCCCGGGCCGCAATCACCGCTTGCTGCTGGGACGCCGCTGCCAGATTCAGATCGATGGGATCGATCCGGTAAAGCACGTCACCACGCTTGACGGTCTGCCCGGTCTCGACGAGGCGTTCGGTGACCTTGCCTCCCACTCGGAACGCCAGGTCGCTCTGCACCCGTGCGGCGATGGTGCCCGTAAACGTGCGTGCGTTCCCCGCGCCCGTTTGGACCTGGGCAACCCGGACGATGGGGGGCGCGGTGCGGGGGTCGATATCGTCCGACGTTCCGCAGGCCACAAGGAACAACGGAACAACGCAGGAGATGGCTAGGACTACAAAACGGCGACGCATACGGCCTTCCGGAGTGGGGTATCCGGACGCATTCTGTTCCTGGTGACCGTTTTCGTCAATAGTCACACCCGTTGAGGTGAAAGGCTCCTGAGAACCAGCTCCTGCAGGGCATTGGGCGATTCTTCGTGCATGACCGACACGTGTGGAAGCGTCACCGGATTCAGATACGGGACAAGGATCTGGTACACCGCGCGACTGGTCTGATCGAGCGCCGTCTGGTTCTCAAACGCCCCGGAGGCGCGGCCATCTTTCAAAATTTCCTCGACAAGCTGCCGGATGCGGCCTTGGTAGGCCCGGGTCGACGGCCATTGATCCGTCGCGGCCGCCACGGCAATTTCATAGAGCCGGCGATCCTGGAGGAACAAGCGAAGACTGGCCTCCACGATGGCGGTGAAGAGGACCCGAAGCCGATCCGGCGCCACTTCAACCCCTTCCAAGGCGGCATGTACGTCGCTTTCGATCTGGGCGAGGCAATTGGCGCAGATCACCTCCCCGATCGCCTGCTTGGAGGCGAAAAACTTGTAGATGTAGGCCTTGGAAAAGCCGATGGCTTTGGCCAGGTCGGACACCGTGGTCTTGTCGTAGCCGTAGTGGCTGAAATGGGCGGTGGCAGCCTGGATGATCTGGGTGCGCACATCATGCTCAGCGGGGCCGCGCTCGGCATCGAGCGCTGCGGAGATTGAAGTAGACATGAGGCAAGAGTAACGCTGGGCAGAGATGCGGGCAAATGGTGACCATTCGGGTATCGGTTCACAAAGAGCACGTCAATGTGACTATTGCCTTTCTTGATCACTCCACAACGAATCCGACAATGCCTACTGGTGGACGGGAACCTGAGATTCGCCCTATCGCAGATGTAGATCCCCAATTATCTACCTCGACGGTGTCCGATTTCGGCCAGAAGCGGAGAACTCCCGGCAGGACGCCTTCACAGGCGATACATGCTGTCTACGCCGTTCGCCGCCCTTTCAATGCAGTCGGCCATCGGCAAACCCTGCGACCATCCTGCCGCCATGGCTTGAGCATCACGCACTGCGTCGGATGCCTTGGCGCGCTCATTGCGAATTCGGCACGTTTCGGGGTCTTTGGCAAAAAGACCGCGCGCGAACATTCGGCCCTGCTCTGCCAGCTTTGTGGTCTTGGGTCCGCGGACTGCAACGAAACTCTGCAATGCTTCATCCAGGCAATCGCCGGTCCCACCCAGGCATCGCGCCAGGTGCCAGGCGTCTTCCAGTGCCTGGCAGGCCCCCTGGCCGGAGGTCGGTAGCGGCGCGTGCGCTGCATCCCCGATGAGCAGCACATTTGCTCGGCTCCACGTATGCAGCGGTTCGAGGTCGTGCACGGCAATCCGTTGTATGGAGTGCGCCGGAGTGGCCTCGATGAGGCGGCCGACAGGTTCAGGCCATCCTGCAAACAGATCACTCACCTCGTTGTGCATGTCCGCTGCGGGCGTCGCCCCAGGTAATGGCCGCGCCTGGGCGGCCGCCCAGTAAACCAGGTCTGTCCGGATCGCGACGCAGCCGAAACGATCGCCCGAACCCCAATAGTCCTGGATCGCGATGTCGCTCACCAGTGCACCATTTCCCTGTGCAATCCCGATCCAGTTCACAAAGCCTTGGTAGATGGGCGTGTTGTCCCCTGCGACGAAGCTGCGCGCCACCGAGTCCATGCGGCCATCCGCGCCAACAACCAGATCTGGACAAATGCTCTGCCCATTCGCGAACCGTGCCAAGGCCTTGCCGCTGGCATCCAGGTCAATCGCTACCACGCGATGTCCGAACTCCACCTGGATGCCCGCTCGTGCCACATGAGCCAGCAGTACAGCCTGCAGGTCCCGACGCAGGATCGTATGGGTTGGATATCCCATGATCTGGTCCAGCAGCGTGATATCCAGGCCTCCCAGCGAATCACCCGCTGCGTCTTTGCGGTGCACTGACAATGGCCGCCCGCCCGCTGCCCCGACATCCTCCAACAACCCGAGTTCCTGCAGTACGAAGCCAGCGTTGGGCCAGAGCGTCACGCCAGCCCCCATGGTCGATGGCCCAGCCCGACGTTCATACACGCGCGGGGTGTGCCCCTGCTTGTGCAGGGCAAGTGCCGCGCTCAAGCCTGCGATCCCGCCACCCAGTATTCCGATGTCCATTCCGATGCACCCCTTTTTCAATTCGCCCGGACACGCCGTTGCAGGGCATCCATTGGACGGGAGTGCAATCCTAGACTCTGCCGATCTGGCCAACTAGCATGCAGGATTGATATATGTTCATACCCTGAGCGGGATAATCATGCGCAGTACCCTCGACCTGAATACCGTCCGTGTCTACGTGGCCGTCGTAGACGAGCAGAGCTTTTCCGGCGCGGCGCGCCTGCTGGCCCTGCCATCGTCCAACGTCAGCCGTCACGTCGCCTCGCTGGAGCGCCGGTTGGGCGTTCGCTTGCTGGAACGCAGCACGCGCCATCTGCACATGACCGAAGCCGGAAGGCTGCTTTACGCGCGCGCCAAACCACTGCTCGACGCCTTGCTCTCCACGGAGGAGGAGCTTGGCGCAGTACAACGCGAATTGAGGGGGCCTCTGAGGATGTGCATGCCAAACGAAGCGCCAAGGCTGCTCGCTCCTATCCTCGCGGAATTCTGCAGTCTCCATCCCGGCATTGAACTGGAATGCGACACGCGCCTGACCGGCCTGGAAGTGCTGAGGGAAGACATGGACCTCTCCATCTTCTTCCACCGGGGGCCCCAGGATGACAGCGCGTTCATCACCCGCGAACTCGCAACATTGCCCAGCATCGTGGTCGCCGCGCCCGCTCTGCTGGCCAGAACCGGGATGCCGCGCCACGTGCGCGAACTGAAATCCTTGCCTTGCATCACCACCGCAAGCGCACTGAAGGGTCAGCCTTGGCAGTTTATCGACACCGCGGGCGACATCGTGAAGGTGCCTGTGCGCAGCCGTTATCGCGTCAACAGCGGCGAACTGGCCGTGGCGGGAGCACGTGAGGGCCTTGGCTTCGCAATTGTTGCGGCCTACCCCTGCCAGGATGATCTTGCCGTAGGCCGGTTGCAGGAAGTGCAGCTGGATCTACGCCCTGCGCCGCTGCAATTGCTTGGCGCCTACAGTCACCGTCATTCGGTGACTGCGCGGGTCCGGGCGTTGCTGGAGTTCATCCAGGCCCGGCTGCAAGGCGTCGGAGATAGTTCCTGACGCCTCTGGTCCTCGACCGCCGTCCGCTACACAGCGGTGCTGTTGTTGCAGGGTAGCCGCCTGTACACCCTGCCGCCGCTGTTTGCCACGTGTGCAGCCGTACGGGAAGCGCCCCATGACGGCTTCAGCCATCCGAGCAACACCTACCTCGGCGCTGACCACGAACACCGTCGGACCGGCCGGCAGGTGGACGCTGTGTTGTCCGATGGCAAGACACGCATTTCGCGCTATTTGCTCCGCTTTGCCGATCAGGGCAATCCCTACCGCTTTGAGGCAACGCGCAGCGAATGACCGTCATGCCACTCACCGCATCACTGCGGTGCCGCTGGCGGCGGCGGGGAACCGGGTCCCCGGAGAGACCCTGTCGCCGGTGGCATAAGCGCGCGCTTTTACACGGAACGGGGGCATGCATCCGCGTCGGTGGCCGCGGCAGGAGTCCGTTCTTCCCCGATCAGCGCCAGCCGCGGTTGTGGTTACGGCGGTCATGGTCCCAGCGACGCTGGTCGTGACGGCGGTCGTGGCGGCTGGTGCGCTCGTAACGATGGTCGCGGTCATAGCGGCGATCGCGATCGTGGCGATAGTCGCGGTTGTCCCGGCGATCCTTGGTGGTCACATTGCCGATCGCGCCGCCGGCCACTGCACCGCCTGCGGTCATCATCGGGTCGCCGTTGGACAGCACGTGCCCCGCGACGCCACCCACCACGGCACCCACCAGTGTGTTCTTGTCCTTGCGCGACAGCGCGGAGGCATCGCCTGCGGCGATGACGCCAGCGGTCAGAGCCAATGCCATGGCCAGGCCACGGAAGCTGAAAGCGGTTGAGGTGAGCATCGTTGGATCCTCCAAACGTATCGGTGTGGAATCGAATCTGGTGGCCGAAGATTGCCGGAACATTGCGCACCCGCGGATGAACCGACCCCTGTTCAGTTTGGCGAAAGTACAGCTTGGTGGGGCCATGCCCTCGCACCCAGCCGACGCCAGCGCCCCTACAGTGGCACGCGTGTCCCTCGCAACGGACGCACTCAACGACCGCTTCGGAGCCCGAGCCGCATGCACTCAACGATCCCCTCCCTCGCCCTCGCCGCTTCCCTGTTCGGCGTCTCCGTCACGGCGTGCGCTGCCCCGTCGCAACCGTCGCGCACCATTTTTACCGACGTCACCGCCACTCACGTTCCCACCGACGCGGAGCTCCATGCACTGGATGCCGCGTTGCTGGATGCCGATGGCGATGGCGATCTGGATGTCGCGGTGGCGGTGGAGAATGGTGCCAACCGGCTCTACCTCAACGATGGCACCGGCAAGCTCACACAGGCGCCCGATGCGTTCGGCACGATCACCGGCGACAACGAGCATGTACGCGTGGCCGATGTTGATGGTGACGGCCATATCGATGCGCTGTTCATCGCTGAAGACACCGAGCAGCACAACCTGTTCCTGAGTGACGGCCAGGGTGGATTCGTACGGGTCAGCGAGCGCCTTCCTGCGATGAGCCAGGCCAACGGCGTCGCCATCGGTGATGTCAACGGCGATGGCCTGCCCGACATCGTGGTGGGCAACACGACGGAGGGCAAAGCCGGTGTGGCGCAACCGTTCCTCTGGCTCAATGACCGCGCACGCCCGGGCTACTTCGTCGATGCCACCTCCACCCACCTGCCATCGATCAACGTGCAGGCACAGGGCATTACCCTGGCCGATCTGGATGGCGATGGCGATCTGGATATGGCCATCGCCAGCCAGGATCCCATCAACCGCCTGCTGATCAACGATGGCCGCGGCCGCTTCACCGATGCCACCGACCGCCTGGGAGCGCAGATTCCCACCGAGACGCGGGAAGTCCATGCGTTCGATGCGAACGGTGATGGGCGTCTGGACCTGGTCTTCTTCAACCTCACCAGCAACAACCAGGCCTGGGACAAGAATCCGCAGACGCGCCTGCTGATCAATCAAGGCGAGGCCCGTTTCAAGGATGACACCGCCGCACGTCTGCCCGCGCATCGTTTCTCCAGCTGGGGCGGGACGGTGGTGGATGTCAACGAGGATGGCCATCCGGACCTGGTGGTCAGCGCCATCGACGTGCCCGGCTTCGTGCCGCTGCAGGTTCGCGCCTGGCAGAACGATGGCAAGGGCAACTTCACCGACGTCACTGCCTCGGTGATTCCCGGCACCGCGGTCGGACGCAGCTGGAGCATGGCGCGCGGTGATCTGGATGGGGATGGCAAGCCCGATCTGTTCATTGGCGGGTGGCAGTCGCAGGCCCGCCTGCTGCTGACCGGCAACACGATCGACGAGTAGGCCTGCGCAAACCGATGGCTTCACGCTGGCATTTGCTATCGTGCCCTCCGTCCGTCCCTCCTTCTCAGGAATCCCATGCCCCGTAAGCCCTCCGCCGCCCCCTCCGCATCATCGATGAAGGCCAGCCTGGCAGCTGCGGTCGCGCGATCGGGAATGGATGAAAGCGCGCTGCTGCGGGCCGCCACGAAGGAGGCGTTCGAGCGCGCACTCGTGCTGCTCACGACCTCCTATGCCGATTTCAGCCCGGAACAGCAGCGCAGGATCCGGGCAGTCGTGGACAGCGCGGGGTCGGCCAGCCCCGCCCCGCGCGCCAAGCCGGCCAAGATTCCCCGCGAAGCACTGCCGCCGCGCTTCTGGCTGCCGCACAGCGGTGCCACCTGGTCCGGTCGCGGGCGCATCCCCGCTGCGTTCCTTGCGTGGGAGGGCACCGTGGCCCACACCGAATGGAAGAAGACGCACCCGGATCAGCGCTTCCCGTCCTACCCGGGCTGAGCAGGCGCTGCGGTTCGCGACGCAGGGCGATGGATCGAAACGACTATCATGGTCGCCATTGAACGAAGCAGTGGTTGCAGATGAGTCGCGGAATCAAGATGCGCAAGGCCGTGGGAACGCACGGCACCCTGCACCGGTTGGCCGACCTGCAGAAACGTCATGACGCGCAGCAGACCCTGCCCACGTTGCTCTGCGATGGCTGCAGCGTGCCGGTCCGATTCGTCCCGGCGCACGACAGAAGCGGTGCCGACGGTGCTCTTCCCGCCGCGGTTCCTGCGTACATCGCGTTGAACAAGGGCGCTGAGCATCTGCCAGGGTGCCGTTACAACGCTCCCTCACATCTGCAGACCCTGCTCGCCAGCGGAACCAATCCCGAGTTCCTGCCTGCGCTGGGCGATGGCCGGCATGAGCTGCGTTTGTTGGTCCTCCAGCAGGCCCTGAAGCGGGGCAGCGCCGGGCCGACCCTTCTCCCGGCAGACGCGCCACTCGACGGTTACCTGCGCACCCTCACCGACCTGCTGATCCTGCAGGCGATGTGCGAGGAAGACACGCTGCTGACCGCGCACCTGACCCTGCGCCTGGGCAAGAAGCGGGTCGACTGGGCGAATTTCCTTTACGGCCAGGACCGCTATGACGAAGCATGGGAACGGCTTGGCTCGGCATCCAGCGAGCTGCCGCTGGCCCTGCTCGGGACGGTGCGCTCACATCGCATGCCGCAGCCCGGTGACCCCCATGGCGTCACCTTCCTCAACTGTGCCCCGAAGTATCAGCAGACCGGCGTGACCGACCGCCGGGATTTCTACGAAGTCAGCGTCGGGCACACCGATGCGGCGTGGCTGAAGGCCTACCCGGTGGGCGCGGAGATCATGATGTTCGGGCTGTGGCGCCAGGGAAGAAGCAGCACCGCCTCCCGGCCGCACCCGACCGACCCGCGCCGGACCATCACCAGCATCACCCACAAGCTGGCACTGCGGCCCAGCCTTACCCGGCAGTTGAGTGTTGTGGAGTGAGCCGCGCGGCTGTGGTGGGTTTCTCGTGATCGACCCCGAACAGCGATAACGGCAGCCGTCGATATCGCTGTGTATCGCTACATTTCAAATGCGAATGGTTCGTGATACGATTGTTAAGATTACTTGAAACCCCCACACGGACGTCCCCAGCCATCGCCAGCGGGCTCCCATAGCCACGGAGTACTTTCGCGATGTCGCACCCCTCCCCCTCTTCCCGTCGTTCCGGCGCCACCCTCGCCGTCGCCATTGGTCTGGTACTGACCGCCCAGGCGCATGCCGACGCCGCTGCGGATGCCGCCGCCTCACCCCGCCAGATGGATACCGTGGTGGTCACTGCCACCGGCGCCCAGCAGTGGATCAAGGACGCCCCGGCCAGCATCAGCGTGATCACCCGCGAGGAGATCGAACGCAAGCCGGTCAGCAGCATCGGCCAGCTGCTGAGCACCGTGCCCGGCGTGACCGGTGGCTATGCGCTGTCCGGCGCGCAGTCCAAGATCCGCCTGCGCGGCCTGCCCGAGCAGTACACCCTGATCCTCATCGACGGCCGCCGCCAGGGCAATTCCTCCGGCGTGAACTACCGCGATGACCTGGGCCCGCAGGATCTGAACTGGCTCTCGCCGGACATGATCGAGCGCATCGAGGTGGTCCGCGGGCCGATGTCCTCGTTGTACGGCTCGGATGCGATGGGCGGGGTGATCAACATCATCACCCGCAAGATCGCCAGCGAATGGGGCGGCTCGGTCACGTTCAACTACAGCAAGCCCGATTCCCCGACCCGCGGCGATACCACCCAGATGGGCGCGCTGTTCAGTGGTCCGCTGACCGAGAACCTGGGCCTGCGCGTCGGTGCCAATGTCACCAACCGCGAATCGGATACCGGCCGCCGGGAGACGCCCGGCAACAAGGCCGAGAACGCCAACGCCCTGCTCAACTGGCGCGTCAACGATGACCACACCGTGGGCGTTGAAGCCTCGCGTGGCGAGCAGCGCAACAGCGGTGCGGGCGCGGTCGGTGCGTGGGGTCTGTCCAAGCTGGTGCAGACCGGCTACGTGGTCATGCACGATGGTCGCTACGGCGACGCCGCCACGTCCAAGACGACGCTGGTACAGAACGATTACGAAGACAAGGGCAGCGCCGTCGGCAACCATTCCAAGGAGACGGTGTTCGATACCGCGTTCACCCGCAGCTTCCATTGGGGCGTCGAGCAGAGCTTGAATGTGGGTGGCCAGTGGAAGCGCGAAGAGCTGAAAAACGGCGACACCATCGGCACCGTGCCGGTCACCTGGACCGGTACCGGGCGGATCAGCCCGGTCAGTGAGGCCGACTCCTGGGCGCTGTTCGCCGAAGACCACATCACGCTGCACGAGCGCTTCATCCTCACCGTGGGCCTGCGCTGGGACAACACCGACAATTACGACGACAACCTGAGCCCGCGCGTCTACGGCGTCTGGCACCCGTCCGATGACTGGACCGTGCGCGGCGGTGTCTCGCAGGGCTTCCGCGCGCCCACCCTGAAGCAGGGCACCGCCGGCGCGGCGACCCAGTCCGGTGGCAACGGCTGCACCGCGTTGACCGTGGAAGGCTGGACCAACCGCTCGATCAGCGCCGACGGGACCACCGGCTGCTACATGGCCGGCAATCCGAACCTGGAGCCGGAAACCAGCACCAACTACGAGCTGGGCGTCGGCTACGACAAGAACGGCTGGTCGGCCTCGGCCACCTACTTCCTGACCGACTTCGATGACAAGATCCAGCAGGTCCCGCTGCGTGACATCCCCGGCCAGACGACCAGCTTCGTCAACGGTTTCTGGTGGACGGTCGCGCAGAACATCCAGAAGGCCCGCACCCGCGGCGTCGAAGCCAGCGTCACCGTGCCCCTGCATGAGCGACTGAACTGGATCACCAACGCCACGCGCATGCTGGAATCGAAGAACCGCACCACCGGCGCCAGCCTGCTGGTGGTGCCCAAGCTGACCGCCAATACCTCGCTGGACTGGCAGGTCACCGATGACTGGTCGCTCAACCTGAGCGCGCAGCACATCGGCGAACAGCTGGTGTCCTCCACCAGCGCCACGTTCGCCAAGGCGTATACCACCTGGGACCTGGTCACCGGCTACGACGTCAACGAGCACCTGACGGTGCGCGCGGGCGTGCTCAACCTCGGCGATGTCTCCACCATCGAGGAAGGCAACAACTACGACGGCGGTGCACGCACCTTCTTCGTGGGTGCCACGGCGCGGTTCTGACCGCGCCGGGTCGAGTGCAGACCTGACGTAACGACGGGCGGCGCGGACTTAACCGCGCCGCCCTTCTACGTTGTGAAGCAGCGCGTCGTTGCGCGCCACCGTCCATGCCCGCAACCCCATCACGGCCAGGCCGACGAACACCAGATACAGCACCGCGGTCACGTGCAGTGACTTGACCATGTACATGCCGACGTAGACCACGTCGACCAGGATCCACAGCCACCATGCGGCCGTGTGACGTCGCGCCTGCCACCACTGGGCGACCAGACTCAGCGCAGCCAGCATTGCATCCAGCCACGGCAACGCTGCATTGGTGAGGAAGTGCATCGCCGCGCCGAGCGCAATCCCGAAGGCGACGCCGATGCCGAGGTCACGCCACATGGCCACCCGCGCCAGCGGCACGATTGCGACCCGCCCATCGTCCTCGACCTGGCCACGCCAGCGCACCCAGCCGTAGACCAGGAAGCCGCCGAACACGATCTGCAGCAGCGTGTCCGAGTAGAGCCGGGCCTCGGCGAACACCAGCGCGTACAGGGCCACCGAGATCAGACCGACCGGCCAGGCAAGGGGCACCCGGCGCGTCATCAGCCACACGCCGAGCATGCTGACGCCGGCCGCCGACCATTCCAGGATCGCCGGGTTCATAGCGCGAACGTCACCGACAAACGGGCCTGACGCGGCGCGCCCGGGAACAGGTAGTAGTCACCCGAGCTGCTGCCGGTATCGCGCCAGTAGAAGCGGTTGAACAGGTTGTCCACCGAGAGGTTCCAGGTCACCGGATGCTCGCCCAGCTGATGTTTGAAGCGCAGGCCCGCGTCGAACACGCTGTAGGCCGGTGCGCTCACGCGACCATCGGTAGTGGCCACGTTGGAGGCCGCGTAACGCCAACCACCGGTCAGCCCCAGGCCGGTCACGAACGGCAGCTGGTATTCCGCATGCACGGTCGCGCGCGTCTTGGGCACGTTGATCAGCTGGTGGCCTTCGTAATCCGGCGTGCCGGCATCGCGTGCACGGGCACGCAGGACGCTCGCACTGGCGGTCAGCGACAGGCGCTCGGTGAGCTGGCCCTGTGCGGTGAGCTCCAGCCCGGTATGGGTCTGCTGCCCTTCCTCGACGAAGGTGTAGCCGGCATCGCTGCCGTCCGGCTTGGCGTACTGGAACGGCTGCGAAGTGCGGAACAGAGCGGCACCCAACGTCAGCGCATCGCTGGTCACATACTTGACGCCCACTTCGGTCTGGCGCGACAGCACCGCAGGCAGGAACGTGCCTTCGTTGGAGGTCCAGAACGGCGCTTCCTGGCCGAGCGAAATGCCCCGCACGTAGCTGACATAGGCGTTGACCTCGTCGGTCGCCTTCCAGACCAGCGCGGTCTGCGGCAGGAAGCGCGACAGGCGGCTGTGCCGCTCCGGGTTGCCACGCTTGTCGTAGGCACGCTCGTCCAGGCGCACGAAACGCCCACCGGCCAGCCACTGCCAATCGCCGAAGCTCATCCGGTCCAGTGCGAAGACCGCCGTCTGCGCGCTGTCCAGACGCCGCGCGGACGGGCCCGGCATCAGCGGCGACGGGTCGAACTGCGGCACCTGTGCATCGTGGATGTTGGCAGTGCCCACGTATTCGTTGACGTTGCGGCGCTTGTCCACGGTGCGCTCGAAACGGTCCGCACCCACGCTCAACTCGTGCCGGATATCGCCGGTGGCGAAACTGCCGCGCAGCTCGCCACGGAATTCCAGGTTGCGGCGGGTATCGTCCGGGCTGCGGTAATCGTAGATGTCGTAATCGCCGTTGGGCGCGAAGTAGTTGCCCGGCACGCTGCCATCGGCGCATCCGGCGGCGTAGTAGCAGCCGTAGGCGAAGGCGACGTTGTCGTCGATCACCGAGCGGCTGTAGCTGGCCGACACCCGCGACTGCCAGCTCGGGCTGAAATCGTAGGTATGCAGCGCGGTCAGGTTGGTGCTGTCGATGCCGACCGGCCGCTGCCAGGCCTGGTACCCCAGCAGGTGCTTGCGGTCCACGCCGCGCGGCAGCCCGGTGGCGCCCAGCAGCTGATAGCCCGAGGCCGAGCGCTGCGCGCTGGTCTGGTAGTTGGCATCCACTTCCAGCTTGCCGCGTTCGCCGATCAGCCAGTCGGTGGCCAGCGAGTAGAAGTTGCGGCGGCCGTCGGCATGGTCGATATAGGAATCGCTGTCTTCCCAGGCCGCATTGAAGCGCACGCCGAAGCGCGGCGACAGCCAATGGCCGAGATCCACCGCGGTATAGCGCGAGCCTTCCGAATCGGTGCCGAGGGTGACGTTGCGGACCTCGGCCGGGCGCTTGCCCACGTAATTGATGATCCCACCCGGCGCCATGACGCCCGCGGCGAGGCCGGCCTCGCCCTTGAGGATCTCCACCGACTGGATGTTCTCCAGCGCCAGGCGTTGCTCGCCGGTGATGGCCAAGCCATTGAAGCGATACCCGGTGCCGGTATCCAGCGGGAAACCGCGGATCGCGATGTTCTGGTAGTAACCGACCGGTGCATAGCTGTCGCCCAGCGAGGCATCGTTGCTGGCCAGCTCGGACAGCGTGCGCACCTGGCGGCTGTCCAGCAGGTCACGATCCAGCACGTTCACCGATGCCGGCGTGCTCTTCCAGTCACCCGCGCCGAAACTGCTGGTCTGCGTGGCGGTGGACGCCGGCTGATGCGCCTGCACGCGCACGGCGGCGAGCTCGGTCGGCGAGCGCTCGGGCGCGTCCGCGAGATCGTTGGCATGAAGAGGCAGCGCGGCGCAGAGGGCGGCGGACAACAGCGTGGGGCGGAAGCAACGGTTCATTCGATTCGTCATCAGCTGGGGGAGACGAAGCGAAGGCGAGCACGCGCACCGACCCATCACGGCGGTATGCCTGCTGCTCAAAGCTCCCTACGCCGGTGCAAACCGGATCAGGTTCCAAGGGACTCTCTCAGCCTGGTTTCGCCAGGCACCCCCGCTTCTGTGACTATTTCACTACAAACCGTACGGATTTGCGAGCCTGCCCTCAGGCGGCGGCGTGCAGCGCCTTCAGCAGGCCCTGCCCTGCCGGGCTGCTGAACCAGTCAGCATGCCCCAGCAGGAAGGTGTGGTACGCCACGTCGGCATTGGCCGGCGAGTGGGTCACGGCCTCGAAGTACTCGACTTCAGAGAGTGCGAAATCCAGCTGCACGATCGGCAGCAGATCGGCCAGCAGGTGGACGCGCTCGGCAGACAGCGGCACGATCGCGCGGTAGCCGGCCAGCAGCGCCAGCGCGATATCCACGCGCACCGCCGCCTCGCCGCTTTCCAGCGCCAGCCAGGCAATCGCGTTGCGTTCGATGGCGGTGGCCAGATCGAACAAGGCACTGGTCGGTGAGGCCAACCCAAGATCGAGCACGGTATCGACCACGGTGGACCTGCCGTCCTGCCGCCATAGCAGATTGGACACGTGCCAGTCGTTGTGCGCCCACAGGCGCGGTTCGGCCTGCAGCCGCTCGGCCAGGCCGTCATGCCATGGCAGCACCGCCCGCTGCAGATCGGCCTGCCAGTCCTGCCGCGCAAGATAGGCCGCCAACCCGGGGCGATCGTCCAGCCCGGCCTGCAGGGCGGCGATGGGATCAGCGGCACGGATCAGGTCATCGCGGGCAACCAGCAGATGAGTGGTGCGCTGGGGCGCGTGATAGCTGGCCGATGCAAGATGCAGTCTGGCCAGCATCCGCCCCGCTTCGTGCGCCTGCGCGGTATCGGTCAACAGCGTCCAGGAGGGCGCATCGCGATACAGATCCTGGCCATGGCCCACGCCATGCAGTTCGTAGGTCCACCCTTCGTGCTCCACCGCAGTGGCGCCATCGCGGTCACGCAGTACCTCGACGACGGGCACGCCGTGATCGGCCAGGTGCCGGATGAAACGATGCTCTTCGCCCAGGCCAGCCGCGGTGCGGACGCTGCCATGATGGCGCTTGACGAACACCCGGCCCGCGTCGCTCTCGACAATGGCCGCGGCGGACATCGGTCGCGGGCTGTGCCACAGCAGCCGGCACGCGCCCGCCAGCGGCGCGAAGCGCTCACTGAGCCAGGTGATCTCGCGGTCGGTGATGGCGGGCCAGTCGGCGGCCACCTCATCGTTGTTGAGGCCTTGGACGCGGTGGGTGCTGTTGCTCATGGGATGACGGGTCGATGACGGCGAAAAGGCACGCTGTCACCAGACAGTGGGCGCGGCGAGGATACCAAGCCACGCCCGGCCAGGGGGGAACAGATGCGTCCGGTCAGCGCGTGCCGTCACCCGGCTTCGTTGCGGCGGGCTTGGCCGGCAGCAGCCGCGGCTGCTCCGCATACCAGTCGCGGGCCCCGGCAAGGTGCCACTTGCGCTGCTCGCCCTGCAGCTCGATGCCGGCCCCCAGCACGCCCCAGCGCAGGTAGAGATCGCCACGGCGCTTGCCATGACTCAGATCCAGCCGCGCCTGCAGGGACAGTCGCTCGTTCTCGGCCTGCAGATCCTCCACGATCAGCTCGCCACTTCGCCAGCGCAGCTGCCCACTGGCCTGCACCTCTCCGGAATCCAGCATCCCGAGCACCCAGCGCGGGTATTCGCTGCGCTGGGCGAACACGCCGAGCAACGGCCCGGCATCGCGCAGGCGCAGGTCGGCCAGGCCATCCACCTGGAACGGCGCGGCCGCATCGATGTGGCCACTGCGGATCGCCACCTTGCCCCACCAACGCCCGTCACTCTTTTCATCACCTACGTGGATGTTGCGCAGGTCCACCGTGGTGCCACCGAGATCAAACTGGCGGCTGTCGAAATCCGCACGCTGCAGACGCGCCTGCAGCTGCGCATCGCCGCGCATCGCGATGCCGGCCACACTGAGCCGGGCGCCGGTGCCACGAAGATCGGCACTGCCCTTGCCTACCCGACCGGAGGCATCCAGCGACACATCACCGCTGAGCAGACCGGTACCGCCGAGCAGGCGCACGTTGTCGTTGCCCAGATAACGGTTGTAGGCGGTGAGGTCGGGCACCCGCGCATCGGTGAAGCGCAGCTGGGCGCGCATGCCGTCGCTCAACTGCTTCAACCGCGCATCCCCGCGCAGGGTCAGCGCCAGTTGGCGGCCATCGAACAACACCGCCTTCGGCGCGTTGGTTGGCGCAGCCTGGAAGCGCGGGATCTGTACCTTCAGCTCGGCCTGCGGTGGTTCGCCCTCCACGATCCGACCCTGTGCGTGGGCGTCGCCGCGCATCCGGACCCCTGCAACCTCGGCTACGGCGGCCACCTGCGGGATATCCACCGTGCTGCCGGGTGCGAGTTCACCGTCGGCAATGACGACGTCTGCCTTGAGCAGCCCACCGCCGTCGAGGTGGAACCAGGGTTTCTTCACGAACAGATCGCTGATCCAGTTGAGCGACTGGAACTGCCAGGCGCCCTGCACCTTGCCAGACAGCCGCGGAAGCAGCTCGGCCGGCGCCTGGAACGGAATCTTCCGGCCGGTCACGCGCAGATCGGCATTGAGTTCGCTACCCGTTTCCGGGTCACGCGGGAGCCGGGCCTGGACACGCATGTCCTGCGCCACATCCAATTGCAGGGACAGCAGGCCGCGGTCATCGGCGTTCACGCCCGCGTGCAGGGGAAGCCGCCAGACCAACCGGCTGCCCGGTCGCAGGGCGCCCTCTTCCAGCGTTACGTCCGCGGTGAGGCGTGCATTGGAGACCGCACTACCCACCTTGACATGTGGGCCGCCGGTATCGATGCGCAGGCCCTGGCTGCGCGCATCGATCTGCAGCTGCGCCCAGGTGATACCGAGTTTCTGCAACCCCGGCGCGTCATCACGATAGTGCCGCGGGAAGTGGAAGCGCGCGGCGATATGGGCATCGTCCAGCACGTTGACACCGTCGAAGCTGACCTGGGCATCATCGAAGCCCGCCGTGGAATCGAACAGCTCCGACGGGCCGCCCTTGAGCTGCTTGAGGAAACCGACGTTACCGCGCCCCTGGCCCACGATCAGCAGCTTGCCGAAGCGCCCGCTACGGATGGTGTCGCTGTGGATCGCATCGAACCGCAGCGTCCAGCCACGGTCACCGCGCGGGGGCGGTGGGATCGCCTTTTCGACCCGCTCGACCTCGGCTTCCACCCCTGTGGCATCAATGCGCGGAATGCGCACTTCCTTGCGCAACAGTGCCGGCAGATCGATCCAGGCACTCGCGCGGTCGGCACGGAACACATACTGCGTTCGATTGGCCTGGCCGCGCATGCGGATGTTCCAGACCACGGCCTGCCCAGGCAGCAGGGTCAGTGCCGGCCCGGTCTGCATGGTGAATTTTTCAGGTTTGCGGTTGGTCACCGCATCGAACAGCGGCGTATTGAGGAATACATTGCCCGCCAGCAGGTACAGCGCATACAGCGCCAGCAGCGAGAGCAACGCCACGCGCCACGACCGGGGCCAGCGCCGCACGCGCTCGGGAATCAGGGGCATGTGGGTCCGCAACAGGAAGCAGGATGACGGCCCACTATCGGCAAGGTGCAGCCGTCACGGCGTGAAGGCGTGCTACGGCAGCTTGGCGATCACCTTGATCTCCACGTCGAATCCATACAGCCAGGTCACGCCGATACCGGTGAGCGTGGGATACGGCGCCTCACCCCAGTACTCCGGAACGACGGCCCACACCCGCTCGAAGATCTGCTCGGGATTGACCAGGAACACGGTCACGTCCACGACATCATCGAACGTGCAGCCGGCCGCGCCGAGCACCGCACTGAGGTTGTCGAATGCACGCCGCACCTGCGCCTCCGGCTCGGGTTCGGGCGAGCCATCTTCGCGGCTGCCGACCTGGCCGGACACGAACAGGAAGCCATTGGACCGCACTGCCGGCGAGTAGCGGTTGCGCTCGTACAGGGCCTGGCGGCCCGGCGGAAAAACGACGTCACGTGTTGCCATGAACCACCTCTGCCTTGGGCCGATACCGGCCCATCACGAATGAAAGGCCACAGTAGACCGCCATGCGCACCGGATAAACGCGGTCTGCTGTCCCACATTGTTTGTAGAATCCAAACAATCATCCTCCCCGTGGAAGGCAGATGGACCGGTTCGATGCAATGCAGGCCTTCGCCCGGGTGGTGGACACGGGCAGCTTCACCAAGGCGGCCCAGACGCTGCACATGAGCCGCACCACAGTCACCCAACTGGTGCAGCAGCTGGAAGCGCGGCTGCGGGTGCGCCTGCTCAACAGAACCACCCGGCAGGTGAATGTCACTGCCGATGGGGCGGCCTACTACGCGCGCGTGATCCGGCTGCTGGCCGATATCGATGATGCAGAAACCAGTCTGTCCAGTGCGGCGTCAGCCCCGCGCGGGCGGCTGCGGGTGGATGTGCCTGCCCCGTTTGCGCGGCTGGTGCTGGTCCCTGCGCTGCGCGACTTCCTTGCCCGCTATCCGGAGATCCAGCTCGATCTGGGCGTCAGCGATCGCCACGTCGACCTGATCGACGAGAATGTGGACTGCGTGATCCGGGGTGGACAGATTACGGATCAATCGCTGGTCGCCCGCCATATCGGCGATCTGCCGGCGGCCATCCACGCCTCGCCGGCCTACCTGCAGCAGGCAGGCCTACCCGCCCATCCGCAGGACCTGGAGCAGGCCCCGCATCGCGTGGTCGGCTACCTTCGCTCGCGCAGTGGCACGGTACTGCCCTACACCCTGCAACGTGGCGACGAACAGGTCACCGTGAGGGGACGCCAGCTGCTTGCGGTCGATGATGGCAACGCCTACCTCGCCGCAGGCGTGGCGGGCCTGGGCGCGCTATGGCTTCCCGACTACATGGCCGCCCCGCATGTAGCCGCCGGTGAATTGGTCCGGCTGTTCCCTGGGTGGCACATCGATGCGATGCCGCTCTATCTCGCGTTCCCGCCAAACCGGCATGTCAGCGCCAAGCTGCGGGTATTCATCGACTGGGTCGCGAGGCTGGTGGAGCAGCACATGCCACCTACGGGTCCTTAAGCGCGGACGGCGGACCGCACTCGCCGCGACCCCTGCTATCGGCCACGCGTTGGCGTCCGTGGTTCCAGCGCGACCGCACGATCACCGGGTGTCTTCTTCAGCGGTGCGATGACCAGTGTGTCGCCCCTGCAGACATCCACATCGCGGTAGACCACCCGTCGTCCGTTGCGGAACGCGACACGAAGATCGAACCGGCAGCCTTCGTCGGCCAGGCGGATCATGGTGCTGCCGCCGCCACCCGCCAGGACATCGATCGACCGGGGCGAGAACGCTTCCGAGCCTGCAGGCGCGACGTCGAGGGTCACCACGCTGTCGTGCGCCCGGTTGAGCAGGCCCAGGTAACGCGCCTCTGCGCCGTGGGCGTTACCGGCGCACATCAACGAGGCGAGCAGGAGGGGTCGGATCAGGATCATGGTGGTGCTCCAGGCGGGTGATGGACGCCCGCATCACGCGCCTGCTGGCCGGATCCGCCAACCGATCCGGGACGAATCGTCGCCACGACGTGGCCAATCGTAATGGGCCGTCATGGCGCTTCCCGCGCTCCCCCCGCCTGCCTAAGATGAGCGTCGCCAGAGATGCCTGGCCCGGAATCGACCATGTACATCCGCCTCGGCAGCACCCGGATCCGCCTGTCCCGCTATATCGCCCTGTGGACGACGGTGGCCCTGGTGTTTGCGCTCCAGACCTCGATCAACGCCGGCCTGCCGAACAGTCGATGGCCCCTCTGGGACCTCATGCGCTGGTCGCTGATCCAGTGGTACACGTGGGCCGCGCTGGCCCCCACCGTCTTCCGCCTCGCCGAACGCTTCCCGGTGCGCGGCGCCGGGCGCCTGCATGGGCTCGGTGCCCAGGTGGTGGCCAGCCTGTGCATGACGTTCATTGCGATGATCGTGGGTGCGATGGCTTCCACCCTGTTCGAGCCCAGCGGTTTCTTTCAGCAGCTGGGCTACTTCCTGGAGCAGCACTTCGCCATCGGACTGCTGACCTACTGGACGCTGTTCGCCATCCAGCAGGCGATCCACTTCCACGCTGAGAAAGCCCGGCGCGAACTGGAAGCCAGCCAGTTGGCCACCGAACTGGCGCAGTCGCGGTTGCTCTCGCTCAAATCCCAGCTGCAGCCGCATTTCCTGTTCAACACCCTGCACGCGATCATTACCCTGCTCGACGAGGACAAGGTCTCGGCCGAGGACATGCTGCTGCGCCTGAGCGATCTGCTGCGTGCCTTCCTGGAAGACTATGACGGCCAGGAGATCCGCCTGCGCCAGGAGCTGGACCTGATCGAGCTGTACCTGGGCATCCAGCGCATCCGCTTCAAGGATCGGCTGACCACCCGCACGTATATCGCCCCGGACACGCTGGACTGCGCGGTGCCCAGCCTGATCCTGCAGCCGCTGGTGGAGAATGCCCTGCGTCATGGCATCGGCCAGCGCCTGGGCAGCGACACCATCGAGATCGAGGCCCGCCGCGACGGTGACGCACTGTGCATCGAGGTACGCAATCGCAACAGCACGCTGACGGCCGAGCCAACCGCAGCGGCCGGGCACGGGATCGGCATGTCCAATACCCGTCTGCGCCTGAAGGAACTCTACGGCGAGGCGGCCGAGGTGAGGCTGGACATGATTTGGCCGGAGGGGGTGGTGTGCCGCATCCGCGTGCCATTCCGGGAACTGGAGAGCGCCGAGGATGCACCCGAGTTCTTCCCGGGCAGTGCACCGGCATGAGCCTCACCGTGCTCGTGGTGGATGATGAGCCGATCGCGCGGCATGCGGTCATCCGGTTGCTGCGCGATGATGCGGATGTCGAGATCCTCGGCGAATGCGGCGATGGCGTATCGGCGGTCAATGCCATCCGCAACCAGTCGCCGGACCTGGTGTTCCTGGACATCCAGATGCCGGCGATCACCGGCATGGACGTGGTCGCCACCATCGGCGCGGAGCGGATGCCGGCCACGGTGTTCGTCACCGCCTACGAGCAGTACGCGGTAAAGGCCTTCGAAGCCAATGCCGTGGACTACCTGGTCAAACCGTTCAGCCGGGAGCGCTTTGCCGCCACGCTGCAGCGGGCGAAGGCGCGGCTGTCGGCGGCCAGCGGCGTGGGCTCACAGGCCTCGATGCAGATCCTGCAGGCGCTGGATGCACTGCGGCAGCGGGACGACTACCTGCAGCGCATCCCGGTGCGCGTGGACGAGCATGTGGTGCTGGTGGCGGTGGATGACATCGTCTGGATCAAGGCCGCGCGCAACACGGTCGAGATCCACCTGGTCGACCGCGTGCACGAGCTTCGCGAGACCATGGCCACCCTCGCCGCCCGCCTGGACCCGCGGCATTTCGCGCGCGTGCACCGCTCGGCGATCGTCAATGTGCGCCGGGTCAAAGCGATCCACCCGTGGTTCAACGGCCACCACGTGGTGACCATGGATACCGGCCAGCAGCTGCGCATGAGCCGGTATCAGAACGAGGCGTTTCTCAAGCTGGTGGCCACACGTAGCGAATGAGGCGGTTCAGTCGGGCAGACGCTCGCCCGTGCGCAGGGTCAAGACCTCAACGCCATCGGCAGTCACCAGCACCGTGTGCTCGGCCTGCGCCGAGAGCTTTCCATCACGGGTGGTGACGGTCCAACCGTCGTCGCTCATGTCGATGGCCGCGCGACCCTGGTTGATCATCGGCTCGATGGTGAAGGTCATGCCTTCCTCCAGTTCCAGCCCATCACCGCGACGGCCGTAATGCAGCACCTGCGGCTCTTCGTGCATCTCCTGGCCGATGCCGTGGCCGCAGAACTCCCGCACCACGCTGTAGCCGTGCGCCTTGGCATGCTGCTGGATCGCGAAACCGATGTCACCCAGCGTCGCCCCCGGGCGCACCACCCCGATCCCCTTCCACATCGCCTCGCGGGTCACCCGCACCAACCGTTTGGCCGCGTAGTCCACCTCGCCGATCAGATAGGTCTTGCTGGAATCGGCGATGTAGCCGCCTTTCTCCAGAGTGATGTCCAGATTGACGATGCTGCCGCTGCGCAGGATGTCATCCGACGATGGCACGCCATGGCAGACCACGTTGTCGATGGAGGAATTGAGCACGTAAGCGAAGCCATACTGGCCTTTGCTCGCCGGACGGGCGTGCAGTTCATCGATGATGAAACGTTCCACCCAGTCGTTCACCTGCAGCGTGCTCATGCCCTCAAGCGGCAGCTGGTCCAAGGCTTCGAACACCTGGGCCAGCAGGCGCCCCGATGCGCGCATCAGTGCCTGTTCTTCAGCGGTCTTGATCATGCTTCGGCCACCCGCAACGCGCCAGGCTCGACGCCCGCGGCCCGCAGCTCACGGTTGACGATCTCCTGGTAGGTCGAGCCGGGATTCATCTCGCACAGCATGCCGATCTTGATCCAGAAGCCCGCCTGGGCATTGATCGAACGGCCGGAGACGCCGCTGGCGCGGCGCAGGTTGTCGTGCAGTTCGTCGTCGATGTTGACGATGCCCATGGGCAGCCCTCTGAATGTTGATATACGCATCATATATGTTTCATATATTGATGTGTGGGGCGTTCGCCCAAGGTGTTCAGGCGGTGTAAGCCGTTGCCTCGATCTCGAACAGCATGCCGTCCAACGCCAGGCGCGGCACCGGGATCAGCGTGCAGGTCGGCGCACGACCCAAGGGCCAGCGGCGACCGATCTGATCGGACAGGATGCCGAGCCGATCCTGATCGTGATCCACCACCAGTACGGTCAGCTTGGCCACGTCGGCCAGGGTTGCACCGGCCGAGGCCAACGCCAGGCTCAGGTTGTCCAGCGCCTGGGCAACCTGCGCCTCGAAGCTCGGCGACAGAGCGCCATCGGCGGTTTCCCCGCCCTGCCCGGCGATGTGGATCACGCGTGCCGGCAACCGGACCACCGCCACGTGGGAATAGCCGTTCCCGGTCGGGTCGTACAGGCCGGACGGATTGATGAAGCCGAACAGGCCGGCGGGCGCAACAGGAGCATCGATCAACATGGGTCAGGCGTCTTCAGGGGGTGGGCGCGCAGTGTCCGGCCTCAACTGCGGTTGAGGTCAACGCAGTGCCTTGGAATGCTGCGGTGCAGACGTCAAGGTTCCGCCTGCGCGCCTCAGGTCCAGGCCGGATCGGCCGTGAAATCAATCGTCAGCCAGAACTCACTGCCGCGCGCATCCAGTCGCTCGGCGATCTCATCACGCAGCCGGTCCACGTTGCCGATGGTGCCGATGACCGTGTCCGGGTGGGTCAGGATGTGGATTTCGACGAAGCGCATGCGGCCCATCTTGGCCACGTGGCTGGTGAAATCCAGATAGCCGTGCTCGACGACGAAGTCCTTCATCACCGCCTGCACGCGCGCATCCAGCGTATCCGGCGCCACCTGCAGCACTTCGCGCATGGCCTTCCAGGCGCTGCGCAGCGGTACCGGCAACACCGCGACACTGATCGCGGCCAGCACCAGCGGATCCAGATAGGGAATCCAGTGGGCATGCGCGCCACCGCGCAGCAGCAAGGCGATCGCGAAGGCCAGCACCACGGCCAGGCTCATCAACCCGCTGAGCAGCCAGGCGCGCACGTCCAGCCACAGCAGGGCCGAATGCAGCTGCATCGCACGGGTACGCACGAACGCCGCCATGGCCAGGTTGCTCACGCACAGGACGGCGGCCCACAGCAGCGCAGGCCCCGCCTTGACCTCATGACCCCCGGTGGTCAGCCCGATCACCGAGTTGGCCAACGCATAGATGCAGGCCAGCGACAGGATCGCCCCGCCAAGGGCCTCCACCATCGGCTCCAGGTGCCAGTACCCATACTGGAAGCGCGGGCTTTCTTCCCGCGCCACCAGCCGCAGCACCGACAATGCCACCAGGGTCAGCGCCACATCCACCAGGCTGTAGACGCCGTCGAACAGGATGGCCTGCGAGCCTACCAGCAGGCCACCGACGAAGCCGATGGCGCTGACCGCCATCGTCACCCCGATGGAAAACGTGAGGACCCGCTGCTCGCGTGCTGTATCCATCGCTGGCCGAGGGTCCTGCGCGCAGGCGTCAGACCTTCAGCACCTCCACCTTGTAGCTCGGCGCATCGCCGTCGGTATCGATGATAAGCCCGTGCACATCCGACTCGAAGCCCGGGAAACGCGCGTTCTGCTCGCGGGCGATCCGCAGCGACTGGATGATCGGCTCATCGCTGGTGCCGAAGCGCTCACCCGGCATGATGGTCGGAATGCCCGGCGGGTACGGCACCAGCATGGTCCCGGCAATACGGCCGCTGATCTGCTCGATGTCGACCCGCTCGATCTGGCCGCGCACGAGGTGGTCGTAGGCCTCGGCCGGCGTCATCACCGGCTCGGGTAGATCCACGTACATCGCGCGCATCACCTGGGCCACGCCGAACTCGGCGTTGAAGGCATGCAGCGCATCGCACAGATCGCGCAGGCCCCAGCCGGCGTAGGCGATCGGGAACTCGGCGGCCAGCTGCGGCAGCGCGCGGGTCAACGGCGCGTTGCAGTCGTAAAGCTCCTTGAAGGCCATCAGCTCGGTGACCAGGGTGCTCCACTTGCCCTTGGTGATGCCCATCGAGAACAGGAACAGCACCGAATAGAGATTGGTCTTCTCCACCGTGATGCCGCGGGTCCACAGGAACTTGCTCAGGACCGCGGCCGGAATGCCGCGCTGGCCCATTTCGCCGTCCATCGACAGCCCGGGCGTGAGCAGGGTCACCTTGATCGGATCGATCAGCACGTAGTCGTCGACCAGGCCATCGAAGCCGTGCCAGTGCGCATCCGGCTGCAGGTACCACTCGCTGCGCTTGGCCACCATCGGGGCCGGTGCGTCGCCCTTGGCCAGCGAGCGCTCCAGCTTGTCCGGCTGCCAGACGCTGAACCACCAGTCGTCCCGGCCCAGGTCCTCGCGCACATGCAGCATCGCGCGGCGGAAGGCGATCGCTTCGTCATGCATCTCCTGCACCAGCGATTCGCCGGCCGCGCCCTCCATCATCTTGGAGGCCACATCGCAGGCCGCGATCACCCCGTAATGCGGGCTGGTGGTGGTGTGCATCATGAAGGCTTCGTTGAAGCGCTCGGCGTCCAGCTCACGGGAAGCCGCGTTGCGCACGTGGATCATCGAGGCCTGCGAGAACGCGGCCAGCAGCTTGTGCGTGGAGTGCGTGGTGAAGATGATCGCATCCTGCTCACGCGGCTTGCCCTTGGCCATGCCGTAATGGTTCTCGTAGAACGGATGGAAGGCGGCGTAGGCGTACCAGGCTTCGTCGAAATGCAGGAAGTCCACCGCGCTGCCGATCTCCTCGGCGATCTTCTCGGCGTTGTAGCAGAGCCCGTCGTAGGTCGAGTTGGTCACCACCGCGATGCGCGGCTTGGACCCGGCCTTGTAGGCCTTGCTGGCCAGCGGGTTGGCAGCAATGGCCTGCTGCAGCGATTCGGGGGTGAACTGATCCAGGCTGATCGGGCCGATGATGCCGTGCGCGTTGCGGCTGGGGGTGAAGTACACCGGGATGCCGCCGGTCATGATCAGCGAATGCAGCAGGGATTTGTGGCAGTTGCGGTCGACGAACACCACATCGCCCCGCCCCACGGTTCCGTGCCAGACGATCTTGTTGGCGGTGGAGGTGCCGTTGGTGACAAAGAAGGTATGGTCGGCGCCGAAGTTGCGCGCCGCCTCGTTCTCGGCCTCCTTGATCGGGCCGGTATGGTCCAGCAGCGAGCCCAGCTCCGGCACCGAGATCGACAGATCGCTGCGCAGCGTGTTCTCCCCGTAGAACTGGTGGAACGCACGTCCCACTGGCGACTTGGTGAACGCCACGCCGCCGGCATGCCCGGGCGTATGCCAGGAGTAGTTGGATTCGGCGGTGTGGTGGATCAGGGCCTTGAAGAACGGTGGCAGCAGATTGGCCATGTAGTCTTCGGCCGCACGCATCACCTGGCGCGAGATGAAGCTCTTGGTGTCTTCAAACAGGAAGATGTAGCCGTGCACGAACTTCAGCAGCTTGCTCGGCACCTTCTCGATCGTGCGCCGTTCGCCGTACAGGAAGACCGGCAGGTTGGCGCGCCGGGCCGTCTGCTCGCGCAGGAAGCCCAGCAGGCGCTGGAACTGCTCCGGGTTCTCCTCGGTGCCATCGATGGAGATCAGCACCGCCGAGGCCGCCACATAGGTGCGCGCACCGGCCTGCGCATCGGCCAGGGTCAGCCCGCACAGCACGCGCTGGTCATTCTTGCGCAGCTCGTCCACCAGTGCACGGATCAGGATGCCGCCGATGCGCGGGGATTCGTAGTCATCGTCGATGACGATGATCGGGTAATCAAGGGACTTGAAGTACACAGGGATTCTCCTGGGGGAAGATCACGAAAGCGTCGTGCGGACGGCGGCGTCGAGCGCGGGCAGCTGGCCGCGCTGGCGGCGACGCTCCTCGCTGAAGAACGGATAGAACACCGTGATGAACAACACGAACAGGAAGGCGTACTGCACGATGTTGCCGGCCGAGCCGAAGATCGCCCACAGGCAGTACACGACGGTGACACTGGTCAGCAGCCAGAACGCGCCGGTATGGACCAGCGTGTGCGAGCGCTCCACCACGAAATAGCAGGCCACGCAGGAGTAGATGTACGGCAGCAGCGTCAGCACGACCGCCGCGGAGGTGATCACATCGAACTGGGCCGAGGCGGTCTTGGAGGTGGAGGTGACCAGCACCGCCAGGGTCATCAGCACCGCCACGATCAGCACGCCCTTTACCGGCACGTCATCCTTGTTGGTCTTGCTGAAGATGCTGGGGAACAGACCGTCATCGGAGGCGGCCTTGGCGCTCTGCGCGGTCAGCAGGATCCAGCCGCCGAGCGAGCCGGCCGCACCCACGAACGCACACAGGCTCACCAGCGCCCCGCCCCAGCCGCCCACCGCATTGGCCGCCGCCAGTGCGAACGGCGCATCGGACACCTGCAGGTCGCCGTTGGGCACCATGCCCATGATCACCGAGGAGCTGGCGATGTAGGCGATCGCCGCCAGGAACACGCCGGCCAGCGTCGCGCGGGCCACGTTCTTCTCGGGGTTTTCGACCACACCCGCGGTCACCGACGCCGATTCCACGCCGATGAAGGCCCATAGCGTCAACGCCGCCGCACTGGAGATCGCGCCGAAGTTGGATTCACCGGAGACGTTGTAGGCGCCCTTGAAAATGGTCGGATCGAAGAAGAACCAGCCGAAGATCGCGATGCCCAGGATCGGTACCAGGGCGAAGCTGGTGGTCACCGTCTGCAGCTTGCTGACGAACGACGGGCCGATGACGTTGGCGAAGCTCAGCGCCCACACCAGCGCCAGCACGGCGATGCAGCGCGGCAGCGGCTCGGACAGGATCGGGAAGAAGTAGCTGAAGTAGCCGACCGCCGCGATCGGAATGGCAACGTTGCCGATCCAGTTGGCGAACCAGTAGATTGTGTTGGTCTGGAAGCCCATGTAGGGGCCGAACCAATCGCGTGCATAGGCATACGGGCCACCGGCCTTGGGCGCGAGCCTGCCGAGCTTGGCGAACACGAACGCCAGCAGCAGCGCGCCGGCCGTGGTGATCAGCCAGCCCCAGATGGAGGCGGTGCCGATCTTGGCCAGGCTGGAGGGCAGCAGGAACACCCCCGACCCCATCATGTTGCCGGCCACCAGGAAGGTGGCGCCGACGACCCCGATTTTCTTTGCTTGTGCCATGACGTTTGCTCCTTTGCCAGGCAGGGACCCGGTCGTGCCGGGCGGTGGGAGTTACTTGATGAAGTTGTATTGCAGGCTGCCCTGCAGCCGCATCGTGTCGCCGCGTTGCCCGCGTTGCTGTTCCAGTTGTCCGTAGAGCAGTTCCATGCCCATCGTCCACGACGGTGCCGGGCTCCAGAGCAGATTGAAGACGCCATAGCGGCTCTGGCGGAACGCATCGGCGGCCAGCGCCTCGTTGCGCCCGCTGGTGAGCTGGCCGTAGATCAGGTTGGAACGCCAGAGCGGCGACCAGTAATGCGTGTAACCGACGAAACCGCCGTACAGCGACAACGCCTGCAGGCGCCCGTCTGCGGTCACCACCGCATCCATGCCCGAACCGGTCAGGTCGGCTGTATAGCGGGCCAGGCCCTTGCCACCGAGCATCCCGAACAGCAGCAGGTCCTGCTCGCCCACCGCGGCCGAGCCACTGAGTTGCAGGCCGCCGGCGAAACGACGGCCGTCGCCTGCATCGCCGTCGTAGCCCAGGCTGCGGGCGACCGCGCCCAACTGCAGATGGCCCCAGTCGCGCTCCATGCGCGCGGTAACGGTGACATCCGGCAGTTGATCGACCGGCATGATCCCCTCGGCGGGGTTGCTCAACTGGGTATCCGGATCTTCGGCAGCCACGGTCAGCGTGTTGCCCTTGCCCATCGCGAAGCTGTGGTGGATGCCGGCCACCAGCAGGTAGCCCGCCCCCCCTGGCCCGGCGAAATCCAGGGTGTCGGGCAGGCTGTCGGCATCCATGAAGGTCGAATAGCCATAGCCGGCGTAGGTATTGCCGAGCTGTCCGTAAGCATGGCGCAGGCGGAACTGATAGCTGTCGCTGCTGCCGAAGAAGTCGTTCTCCAGGTAGAAGCGCAGGTTGCCATGGGTGGTCGGCCGCCGCGCTTCAAAGCTGAAGCGGGTCTGCTTGGCATGCAGGGTGAAGTTGGAGACATCCCGGTGCGCACTGCCGACCGGGATCGAGGAGGTAATGAACTGCTCCTGGTCGCCGGCCGCCCGTGAATCGGCGATCGCATCGAGCTTGGCGTAGCCGCCGATGCGGATCAGCGTATCGGTGTTGGGGATCGCGAAGAAGCCTTTCAGCTCGGGATCGGTCGGGCCGGCGGCACTGTCCGGGCGGGATGCGGCGGTGGACGGATCAGCAACGGAGTCGCGTTGCGGAAGGATGGCCTGCCCCATGCCGGGCACCTGTGCCTGGGCGGTCAGGGGCGCTGGCGAAGGTGCGGCGGGGACGCTCGTGCTCGGCGCAGGTGCCGCCGTGACCCTCGGTGACGTGGGCGGAGGTTTGCCGGATTCGATGGCCTGCAGGCGCTCTTCCATCTGTTCCAGCGTCTGCCGGAGCGTCTGGATGTCCTGCCGCAACGCGGCAGCCGAATCCTGCGCATGGACCGGCGCCGCAGCCAACGCTGCCACGCATGCGACCGTCAACACAGCCAAGCGCATCACGTCCTCCTTGAACCGTACACAGTCCCGCGGGTCAACACCGGCTGACGTTCACAACGTCGCAGGTGGTGAGCACGCAGCCCGGCACTGCAATGCGCGCGACCTCTGCCGACGCGTGGTTCGGTGGCGGTCACGCCATCGGACACATCGCCTGCATGGGTACGCTCGCACGGGATCCCCTCATCCCTGATGACCGCCGCGTTGACGCGCGGCCGCCAGCGCTCTGAGTAACAATCGCAAAGTGAGAGCGCCGTGAACGTTCTCAGGCAGTTTTCTGACTGGGTGGCCAGGTGTCCGCTGCAGGCGGGGAGATCCAGGAGATAGCGCATGCAGGGAAGCGTAGCGACGCAGGCGTTTTCAGCCTTGATCCAGATCAAGTCGAACGCGACAGCGCGTCGCCCCCCTACTACCCGGCGGATATCCGGCCGCCCAAACGCAACGCGCCGGGCAATGCCCGGCGCGTTGTGGCACTACGGTCGCCAGTGCTCAGCGCGGGCCGAGCACCACGGTCATGTCATCCCCCTGCGGCATGCCGGAACGGCGCTGCACCATTCCCTGGGCGTCCTTGAACAGAATGCCGGGTGTGCCCTGGAAACCGAGCTCGATCATCAGCACCTGATTGGCATCGAGCTTGTTGGCGACTTCCGCCGTCAGCGATGCCGCCGGCTTGATGCCGCCCTTGTCGAACAGGCGCTCGTTCTCCAGCAGCGCCGCGCTGGGGTTGGGCGCGGTGAGGATCGCGGCCGCCTTGGCGGGGCTGTCTTCGCGGATCACACCGACCATCACGTGGCGCAGCTGCACCTTGCCCGCGTCCACCCACGGCCGCGCGGCCTCCCAGAACCGATGGCAGTACGGGCAGTTCGCATCGCTGAAGGTATAGACGACGCGCGGCGCGTCAGCCTTGCCGTCACGCACCCACGCACTCTCCTCGAGCTTCTTCCACGAGCGCTCGGACATCGGCTTGGCCACCAGCTTCTCCAGCGGCGCGGCGCCCACATCTTCACCGTTGGCATCGAACAGACTGCCCACCACGACATTCTTCCCATCGGCCGTCACATACGCCGCCGCTGGTTGTTGCCCACCCACCACGCCGGCAAAACCGCGCAGGCCGCCGGGTGCGTCGAACTCGCCGATCACTTCGAACCCATGCTTCTCGATGCCCTTCAGCACCGCCGGGCGTTCACCGCCGGCTTTCTCGGCCGTGGCCTTCGGCGTCTGCGCCTGGCTGCAGCCGGCCAGTGTGATCAGCAGCACGGCGGACAGCGCGGTGATCAGCGTGCGCGAGGATTTCAACGTCATGGAGACTCCTGGATTCATGGAACAAACGACCCGCGACCCTTACAGGTCGTCGAGCTTGGATTGCAGGCCGGCGGCTGTCAGCTCGCCCAGGTGCAGGTGCCGCAGCCGGCCCTGCCCATCGAAGAACAGGGTAGTCGGATACGCATGTACCTGCAGCCGTTCGGCAACACGCGCCTCTTCGTCGAGCAGCACATTGCGCAGCGACAGGTGTTCGGCCGACATGAAGGCATCCACTTCCTCACGCGTCTCGCCCTGGTTGACGAACAGGAAGCGGATATCAGGATGGCGCTGCTGCGCGCGTGCCAGTACCGGCATTTCGCGGCGGCACGGGCCGCACCAGCTCGCCCAGAGGTTGATCACCACGGGCTCGCCGCGGGTCTCGTCAAGCGCGACGGGCGCGCCCTGCAGCGATGTCAGCGTGATCGCCGGCAATGACACCCGCGATTGCTGCAGCCAGCCGGCGCCCGTGGACAGCACGGCCCAACCGACAAGGCCTGCCAGCGCAGCGGCACCCACGGGGCGGCGCAGGGTGGGCCAGCGACGCAGGCGCCACCCGCCCCACCCCAGCCCGACCAGCAGTGCCGGCCACAGCAGGAACCCGCCATCGCCGACACGCAGCACCGACCAGGGATCGGCCACATAGTCGCCCGCATGCCAGATCACGAAACCTGCCCGCCCGGCGAGCAGGCCCAGCAGCAGCATGTCCACCACCACCGATCGCGGACGCGGTGCGCCCTCGATTGCCGGAGCACGCACCACACTGGCCACCAGCATCGCAATGCCGAGACCCACCAACACCCACACGACCGCAAGCGGTACCGGGCCTACACTGCTGATCATTGTTTCTCTCCGCGATCGCCCGGGACCTGCCACGCGGCGACGGCTGTTGCATCGGGCCCGCCGGCATGGTCCCAGCAAGGCGTCAATGGATCAAGCGTGCCGGTGTTGCGCGATTCAGGCCGCCGAGCGGAGCGGTTCGACCGCCCGGGTGCCCGGGTGCGACGCCGCACGCTCACGCTGCTGCGCGGCCACCTGGCGCCGATAGCGTGTCGGCGTCAGCCCGACGATGCGCAGGAACAGCCGCCGGAACGCACTCTGGTCGGAGTAGCCCACCGCCCACGCCACCTGGTCGACCAGCCCGCCCGCCTGCAGCAGCAACTGCGCCTTGGCGATGCGCAGGCGTTGGCAGTACTCGATCGGACGCATGCCGGTCGCTTTGAGGAACCGGCGCTGCAGGGTCCGCGGCTCCAGGCCGGCCTGTGCGCAGATGTCGTCCAGCCCCGCGCCGCGTGCGGCGATGCCGTGCAGCCAGCGCTGTGCCTTGAGGATGCAGCGGTCGCCGTGGGCGAAATTCGGGCTGAAACGTTCCAGGTCATGCAGTTCGGTGCGCGGGATCACCAGCTGCAGCTGCTGGATGACGGTGTTCATCACGCTCTGCCCGTACACCCGTGCCAGCAGGCGCAGGCTGAGGTACTTCCAGGCATCCTGGCCCGAGGAGGTCAGCAGGTCACCATCATCGACCAGGGTGCGTTCGCTGGGCAGCCAACTGGGCACCATCGTGCGCAGCGCCGGGCAGCGCGCGGGATCGGGAACGCTGACCGAGCGCCCGGCCAGCACGCCGGCGGCGGCCAGCAGCAGCCCGCCTTCGTCGCAGCCGGCGAGCAGGCTGCAGCCGTCGTGGCATTCCTGCAGCCAGGCCAGCAGGCGCTCATCCGGCGGCGCCATGGTCCAGCTGGATTCACTGCCCGGCACCACGATGATCGCGGGCAGCGCATCGCCGAACAGTTCCACCCCGGCAACCCGCTGCATGCCGCGGGCGGACATCGTCCAGCGGGTGACCAGCATCCGTGCGCCGGTGCGGCGGCCGGCGGCTACCGTGCGGTTGCACCGCTGGGCCAGCTCGGAGAGGATCGGGGCGGCGGCACGCAGGCTGCCGGGGAATTCGACCACGGCGACTTCCATCAGGGTTGGCGTGTCCGGCCGGCGGTCCGGCTGCAACGTGTTGCGGGGTGCGTCCATGGCCATTCTCCTGGGACAGTGTCTGCCAACGTGGGGCTGGCAGAACAGATCGATACATAAGATGGCCTGAGGCTACGGCCGTCCCGGGAGGGCGACCATGCAACTAGTTGTAAATTTCACGCCAACTGAATTTCCAGTGGCGTTCCAGCAAGGCTTGACTCTGGAGCAGACTCCAAGGTTCAGAATGGCGCGGTCATCCACGAGGTGCTCATGAACATTGGACAGCTCGCGCGCCAGGCCGGCGTGCCCATCGACACGGTGCGCTACTACGAACGGCAGCAGCTGTTGCCCACCGCACGGCGCAGCGCCGGCGGCTATCGGGTCTTCAGCGAGAGCGACCTGACGCGCCTGCAGTTCATCCGCCGCGCCAAGGCACTGGGTTTCAGCCTGGATGAAATCGCCGATCTCCTTGGCTTCAGCGATCAACGTGGCCAGGACATGGCGCAGATCCGCCACAGTGCGGTGAGCAAGCTCACCGACATCGAACAGCGCATCAACGAACTGCAGAGGATGCACGGCGCGCTCAAGCAGCTGGTCGATGCCTGCCCCGGGCATGGCGATCAGGAACAGTGCCCGATCCTGACGGCATTGACCGAGTCTCGCCAATGAACGCCACCCACGGCCACAGCAAGGCCTCCCGTGCGGACAACGGCCCAACCTGCTGCGGTGGCAAGACGTCGCCCGGCGCCGGGATGACCACCGACGCGGTCTGCGGCATGGCAGTCGACCCGGCCGCCACGGCCCACCATGCCCACCATGACGGCAGCGACTACCCCTTCTGCAGCGATGGCTGCCGACGAACATTCCTGGCCGACCCGCAGCGCTATCTGGATCCGGCATCGCACATCGCCGAACCAGGCCCCACCGGCACGTTGTACACCTGCCCCATGCACCCGCAGATCGTGCAGGAAGGCCCCGGCACCTGCCCGCTGTGCGGCATGGCGCTGGAGCCGAAGATGCCCAGCCTTGAGGAAGGCGAGAACCCCGAGTTGACCGACTTCCGCCGCCGCTTCTGGTGGAGCCTGCCGCTGAGTGTGGCGACGATGGCCCTGGCGATGCTGGCGATGACCCCCGTGCTGCATGGCCTTGCGCCCGATCTGCGGGTGTGGATCGAGTTGGCCCTGGCGACGCCGGTGGTGCTGTGGGCCGGTTGGCCGTTCCTGCAGCGCTGGGCGCAGTCGATCCGCAGCCGCAGCCCGAACATGTGGACCCTGATCGGGACGGGTGTGCTCGCTGCGTACGGCTACAGCGTGGTCGCCACCGTCGCGCCCGGTCTGTTCCCGCCGTCGTTCCAGCAGCACGGGCATGTCGGCGTCTATTTCGAGGCCGCAGCAATGATCATCTCGCTCACGCTGCTCGGCCAGTTGATGGAGCTGCGCGCACGGGCAAAAACATCCGCCGCGATCAAGGCGCTGCTCGGCCTGGCACCGAAAACCGCACGCGTGCTGCGCGCGGATGGCCGCGAGGAAGACGTCGACATTACCGCGCTGCAGCCCGGCGACCGCGTGCGCGTGCGCCCGGGTGAGAAGGTGCCCGTGGATGGCACGGTCGTCGAAGGCCGCTCCTCCATCGATGAATCCATGCTCACCGGTGAGCCGGTGCCAGTGGCCAAGGCCGTGGGCGACGCGGTGATCGGCGCGACACTCAACGGCACTGGCAGCCTGGTCGTCCGTGCCGATCGCCTTGGCGATGACAGCATGCTGGCGCAGATCGTGCAGCTGGTGGCGCAGGCGCAGCGCTCACGCGCTCCGATGCAGCGCATGGCCGACACCGTCGCGTACTGGTTCGTGCTGGCGGTACTGTCGGTCGCGGTGCTGACGTTCCTCGGCTGGGGACTGTTCGGTCCGGCGCCGTCATGGACGCATGCGGTACTGAGCGCGGTAGCGGTGCTGATCATCGCCTGCCCGTGCGCGTTGGGGCTGGCCACACCGATGACGATCATGGTCGCCACGGGTCGCGCCGCGCAGCACGGGGTGCTGTTCCGCGATGCCGAGGCGATCGAGGCACTGCGCCAGATCGACACGCTGGTGGTCGACAAGACCGGTACCTTGACCGAGGGCAAGCCAGCGTTCCGTGACGTACAGGCGGTGGCGCCCTTCGCTGCCGATCAGATCCTGCAATGGGCGGCCAGCCTGGACCAGGGCAGCGAGCATCCGTTGGCGGCCGCGATCGTGGCCGAAGCACGCGCGCGCGGGATGCCGCTGGCCAGCGTGGACGATTTCGATTCCCTCACCGGCATGGGTGTGCAGGGCGCGGTGGACGGCAGGCAGCTGCTGCTTGGCAATACCGCGTTGATGGACGAACACGGTATCGCGCTGGACACGCTGCGCGAACGTGCCGAGCACTTGCGCAGCACCGCGGCCAGCGTGATGTACCTCGCCGTCGACGGCCAGCTTGGCGGCCTGCTCGCGGTGGCTGACCCGATCAAGGCCTCCACCGCCGAAGCGATCGTGCAGCTGCACCGCGATGGCCTGCGCATCGTCATGGCCACCGGCGACGGCGCGGCCACCGCGGAAGCCGTCGCGCGGGAACTCGGCCTGGATGACGTCCACGGCGAGATGCGCCCCGCCGACAAGGCCGCGTTGATCCGTTCGCTGCAGGCGCAGGGCCGCAAGGTGGCGATGGCCGGCGATGGCATCAACGACGCGCCGGCGCTGGCGAGTGCGGACGTTGGCATCGCGATGGGCAACGGCACCGATGTGGCGATGTCGAGCGCACAGGTCACGCTGGTCAAGGGCGATCTGCGCGGCATCCTGCGTGCGCGCCAGCTGTCCACCGCAAGCGTGCGCAACATGCGGCAGAACCTGGGCTTTGCGTTTCTCTACAACGGCCTCGGCATTCCTGTTGCAGCCGGCGTGCTGTATCCGCTGGGCATCGTGATGTCGCCGATGTTGGCGGCGGTGGCGATGAGTCTGAGTTCGGTCTCGGTGATCAGCAATGCACTGCGGCTGCGCCATCAACGACTGCCCGGCGAGTGACCGCGGATTGCATGACGATATTTCTTCACTTTTTTCTTGCCAATCCAAAACGTCGTCGCTATGATTTCGCTCCTCACGACGTGGGGCCATAGCTCAGCTGGGAGAGCGCCTGCATGGCATGCAGGAGGTCGGCGGTTCGATCCCGCCTGGCTCCACCAATCCGATCATTAGGCCGATCAGATTGCAGTGACAAAATTTGAAGTTTTCGTGCGTCCCCATCGTCTAGAGGCCTAGGACATCACCCTTTCACGGTGGCGACCGGGGTTCGAATCCCCGTGGGGACGCCAGTTTCAAACAAACAGCCCTGACTTCGGTCGGGGCTTTTTGTTTGTGCCGCATCGAGCAACGCTCGGCATTGGCGGCCTGTTTTATCGCGTGCGTGCTGGTGCACTCGCGCGGGCAACGATCAGCCTCTGCAGATGGATGCCTGCATGCATTCTTTCTTCGGTATTTCAGAAAAAAGACTTGGCGAATGCTTCACGGCCGCGTAGAATTCCGCCTCCAGCATCGTGGGGCCATAGCTCAGCTGGGAGAGCGCCTGCATGGCATGCAGGAGGTCGGCGGTTCGATCCCGCCTGGCTCCACCACTCCGGACCTTAGGCCGTTCGGTGTGCTGAACAATTTGATGAGTTTATGCGTCCCCATCGTCTAGAGGCCTAGGACATCACCCTTTCACGGTGGCGACCGGGGTTCGAATCCCCGTGGGGACGCCACTCATCAGAAGAACACCGAGGCCCGGCATGCCGGGTCTTTTTGTTCACCGCCTACTGCGATTGCGATGCGGATGCCCGAAAGGCTTCCACAAACGTGAACAGGCAGATATACTAGGCGGCTCGCGGTACAACGTGGGGCCATAGCTCAGCTGGGAGAGCGCCTGCATGGCATGCAGGAGGTCGGCGGTTCGATCCCGCCTGGCTCCACCACTTCTCCGGACACAGGCCGTCCGATAGAAGCCAAAATTCGGTTTAACGCGTCCCCATCGTCTAGAGGCCTAGGACATCACCCTTTCACGGTGGCGACCGGGGTTCGAATCCCCGTGGGGACGCCAGCTTCAAACAAACAGCCCTGACCTCGGTCGGGGCTTTTTGTTTGACGACCCTCTTCCCATTCGGCAAGACCGCCGCTATGATAGGCGGCTCGCAGCACAACTGTGGGGCCATAGCTCAGCTGGGAGAGCGCCTGCATGGCATGCAGGAGGTCGGCGGTTCGATCCCGCCTGGCTCCACCACTTCTCCGGACACAGGCCGTCCGATAGAAGCCAAAATTCGGTTTAACGCGTCCCCATCGTCTAGAGGCCTAGGACATCACCCTTTCACGGTGGCGACCGGGGTTCGAATCCCCGTGGGGACGCCAGCTTCAAACAAACAGCCCTGACCTCGGTCGGGGCTGTTTGTTTATGGGGCCTACGCCACCACCTTCGCCATGCCCACCGAGCGCGGCGCGGTCACGGTGAAACCGAACTGCGCATACAGCCGGTGCGCCTGGCCATCGGCGATCAGGCTCACATACGCACCTTGCGCATTCGCGTGCAGCCAGGCATCGAGCTCGGCCATCACCGCCTTGCCCAGGCCCTGCCCCTGGCGGTCCGGGACCACGGCGATATCCACCACCTGCAGGAAGCAGCCGCCGTCGCCGATGAGCCGGCCCATCGCCAGCAACCGGTCATCCTCGCGCAGGCTCACCCCGAAGACCGTGTTGGGCAGGCCACGCGCCGCCGCCTCGGCCGTTTTCGGGCTCAGGCCGGCCAGCACCCGCAGCGCGCGGTATTCCTCCACGCTGGGCGCCAGGGGGATGCAATGAACACCAGCAGGCAGCGACATGAGACGGGTCCGGCAATGAATGGACGCTCAGCATGCCCGAACGTATTCGCAGCATGTGCGACCCACCGGCCTATCCTGTCCCCCCTGCCCACCCTGTTCCGTCGCCATGTGCTATTCCGCCCAGATCCGCGCCGATTACACCAAGCTGGTCCGTGAGTACGGGGCCATGCTGTCCCTGGACGAGTTCGCCCAGCTGTATGCCCACGACGCCGGCAAGCAACGCCCGAAAACGCCCAAGGCGATGGACGATGGCTTCGCCGGCGCGCGCACCGCGCAGGGCCAGGAGATCGTGGCGCGAATACAGCAATGGCATGCCGAGGAGATGCAGGCGCTGGATGAGGAGGTGCGCCTGCAGAGCGCCCGGCGGAAGGCGGCCGAAGAACACCTGGCCGCACGTCCCACGCAGAAGGCGCGCAATGAACTGCGCGTGGCGGGCAACCGGATTGAACGTGCGCAGACGCGCCTGGCCGATCTGCAGCGCGCCGGCCTGGTGCCGCGCGACAGCCGCATTTTCCCCGGCGTCTATGCGCCGGTGATCGTGTCCGAGCAGGGCCAGCGCGTGATCAAGCCGATGCGCTACCAATGCCGGCTGCCGGACAAGCCCGCGCGCAACGACGTGTTGTATCCCGGCACCTACAACGCGCGCCGCGACAGCCTGGAGGCGTACTGGAAATCCGCGTTCGGCCACCAGCATGGCGTGGTGGTGGTGCAGTCGTTCTACGAGCACGTGCCGCGGCATGCCCTGGAGCAGCGGATGCTGTCGCCGGGCGAGAAAGCCGAGAACGTGGTGCTGGAATTCAGCCCGCAGCCACCGCGCGATCTGTTGATCGCCTGCCTGTGGTCGGCGTGGGAAGGGCCGGAGGGCCGGCTGTTGTCGTTTGCCGCGATCACCGACGAGCCACCGTCCGATGTGGCACGCACCGGGCACGACCGCTGCATCGTACCGATCCGGCGCGAACATCTGGATGCCTGGTTGAACCCGGACCCGCACGACCTCGCTGCGCTGTACCGGATCCTGGACGATCGCGAACCGGTCACACTGGCGCACGCCGAAGCGGCGTGAGAGCTGCTCAGCCGGCGACCGAATCGCCTATCCGTGCCCGCCCCAGCGCGGCATTCAACTCGGCCGTCAGGTAGGGCTTGGTCAGGATGATGCCTGCCCGGAAGGCTTCGGGGAGGTGCTCGGTCGCCATGCCGGTGGCCAGTACGAAGGGAATCTGGCGCGCGGCCAACGCCGCCGCAACCGCTTCACTGGTTTCATTGTTGGCCAGGCGGTAATCCAGCAGCACCACCTGTGGCTGGGTCTCGCCGAGCAGACGCAGCGCCTCGGATACCGAGGCCGCCAGCCCCACCACCACCGCGCCGGACTGCACCAACTGCATCTGCAGAAGGGCGGCACTCATTTCGTCGTTCTCGACCACCAGCACCCGAAGATCCTGCAGCGCGCTCATGACGACTCCCTGTATGGTTCAGCGCGATGAGTATAGCGTCCTGCGTAGGTGAAACCCTGACAGGAACTTAAGCATTCAGGTCTGCACAAACGTCGACATCTTGTATACACTACGCGGCCAGCCAGCCGAAGTGGCGGAATCGGTAGACGCAGCGGACTCAAAATCCGCCGCCCTTAAAAGCGTGTGGGTTCGAGTCCCACCTTCGGCACCATGGAAAACCAGAACGCCCCGGATCGACGGATCCGGGGCGTTTTTCGTTACCGCTCAGACCAGCCGAAGCGTCGGATGTGCGGCATTGGCCGCCGGTGGCGCAGCCGGTCGCGACGTTCCCGTCGCCCCCGCCACCCGGAATGCCGCCACCGTCTGCAGCAACTGGGTGGACTGCTCTTCCATGCTGCGGGCCGCCGCAGAGGCCTCTTCGACCAGCGCGGCATTCTGCTGGGTGCTCTCGTCGATGTGCTCGACCACCTGGTTGATCTGCTCGATGCCCTCGCTCTGCTGCTGGGCCGCCGCGCTGATGTCGGCCATGAGATCGCTCACGCGTTTCACGCTGACCACGATCTCGTCCATGGTGCGCCCCGCGCTTTCGACCTGACGCGTACCCGCCCCGACCTTCTCCACCGAGTCGCCGATCAGCTGCTTGATCTCCTTGGCGGCTTCGGCCGAACGCTGCGACAGCGAGCGGATTTCCGAGGCGACCACCGCAAAGCCGCGCCCATGCTCGCCGGCACGGGCCGCTTCCACTGCGGCATTGAGGGCCAGGATATTCGTCTGGAACGCGATGCTGTCGATCACGCCGATGATATCGACGATGCGCCGCGAGGAGTCGTTGATCAGCGACATGGTGGAGACCACCTCATGCACCACATGGCCACCCTGCGCCGCCACCTCGACCGCACCACCGGCCAACTCATTGGCCTGGCGGGCGTTGTCCGCGGTGCGCCGCACGGTCGCGGTCAGCCCCTTCATCGAGACGGCGGTCTCCTCCAGCGAAGCGGCCTGCTGCTCGGTGCGCACGGACAGGTCGCTGTTGCCTTCGGCGATCTCGCTGGCACCCACGGCAATGGTGTCCGCTGCCAGCTTGATCTGGGTGATGATGCCGGCCATCGCTTCGACCAGCGCATTGATGCCCTCGCACAACTCGGCGATCGGGCCGGTCTTGTCCTGGGTGGCGATATGGCCGGTCAGATCACCCCCCTGCGCCGCCGCCACCACTTCACGCGTCTGCGCGACGGCCTGCTGCAGCGCCAGCGAGTCACGCACCTGGGCCGTGATGTCGGTAGCGTACTTGACCACTTTGAACGGCCGTCCGTTCATATCGTAGATCGGGTTGTACGAGGCCTGGATCCAGACCTCGCGACCGCCCTTTCCCAGGCGCTTGTACTGGCCGGCGTCGTATTCGCCACGGCCGAGTTTGGCCCAGAACGCCCGGTACTCGCCGCTCTGGCGATGCTCGGGCTCGGCGAACATCGAATGGTGCTGCCCACGCACCTCCTCCAGTGCATAGCCCATGGCAGCGAGGAAGTTCTCGTTGGCGGCCAGGATGCGGCCCTCGAGATCGAACTCGATCACCGCCTGTGATTTGTTGATCGCGGCGAGCTGGCCGGCAAAATCGGCGGCCTGGAATTTCTGCGCGGTGATGTCGGTCGCGAACTTGACCACTTTGTACGGCCGTCCGTGGCTGTCGAAGACCGGGTTGTAGGACGCCTGGATCCAGATCTCGCGTCCACCCTTGCCGATCCGCCGGTACTGGCCGGCGTCGAACTCACCGCGGCCCAGGTTGGCCCAGAAGTCGCGGTACTCCGCGCTCTTCGCATACTCGGCATCGACGAACATGGCGTGGTGCCTGCCTTGGATCTCCTCCAGTGTGTAGCCCAGCGTCTGCAGGAAATTGTCGTTGGCGTGCACGATGGTGCCATCGAGGTGGAACTCGATGACGGCCTGGACTCTATGCAGCGCCTTGATCTGATCTTCGAGCTCGGCCTGCCGTTGCAGCGCGGCCGATGCCGCGGCGCCATGGGCCGCGCGACGGGAAACGAACCGTGCCGTGAGCGTTCGCCACAACGACCCGGCGTCGGCGTCGCTGGCACGACCTGGCACATGCGTGTGCAAGCCTGAAGTAATCATCGTTAGACCTCGGTGTCCGGTTAGCGAATAGGTCAGCGCCGGGCGGTGGCCCGGTGGCGGTATTCCGTTGGCTGGGACTCACGAAGATCGTCAGTGGGGATGACGCAACTTCGATGGGCTTCAAACACCGGGCGGGCCGGCGAACATGAACCATGCAAAAAAGGTGTACGGCCAGATATCCACGTGAGCAGACGGGCAGCAACTGCGAGTCATATAACGGCGGACATTCTGAAAGCTTTAGGGCCATCAACGGCCGCGGCCGGGGCCTGGCCCGGCCGGCCGTCACTCGCCGCTTTCGCTCGCATCCAGGGCGTCAAGGGGGTCCACGGCACCCAGAGCGTCGGCCTCCACCTGCACGTTGTCGCGCCCCATCGCTTTGGCCCGGTAGCACTGCGCGTCGGCGGCGGCCACGGCGTCATCCACGCTCATGCCCCCGAACAATGGCGCGATGCCGATGCTGGCGCCCACGCTCAACCGCCGCTGGTCCCAGGGGATCGACAACCCCCGCATCGCCTCGAGTAGATCGCTGGCGATACGGCGGGCGCGCTTGAGCGAACAGCCGGCCAGGATCACCGCGAACTCGTCGCCGCCCAGCCGCGCCACGATGTCCGAATCACGCACGCCATGCCGCAGCACGCTGGCCACCGCCCACAGCACGGCATCGCCAGCCAGATGGCCGTGGGTATCGTTGACCGGCTTGAAGTGGTCCAGGTCGATATACATCAACGAGGCCGACTGCCCGGTCCGCGCGACCCGGGTGATGGCCTGCTGCAGATGCGCCTCGAAGCCGCGCCGGTTGCTCAGTTCGGTCAGCGGATCGATCTCGGCCAGATGCCGCGCCTCGCGCTGGCGCGCACGCTGCTGGGTGACGTCACGGATCACCCAGACCGCGCCGCTGGTCAGGCCATCCTCATCGCGCAGCCAGGCACGGGTCAGGTCGACCGGCAGCAGATGCGCACCCACTGCCAGCAACAGGTCCGAATGCAGGTCGACTGCGTTGCTGTCCGGGTCGAGCAGCACGGCCACATCCAAGGGGGAGCGCGGCGCGTATTCGGTCGTGAGCTCCATCACCTCCTGCAGCTGGCTGCCGGCCAGGACCCCGGCGCCCTCCCCGGCCAGCGCGCGGGTGGCCGCGGCGTTGGCGTACTGGATCCCCCCCTGCAGGTCCAGGGTCAGCACCATGTCCGCCACCGCATCCAACGTGACGCGGGTGCGCTGCTCGGATTCACGCAACTGCTGACCACTGAGCCGTTGGGCGGTCACGTCCTGGATCTGCGAGACGAAGTGCAGCGGCTCGCCATTTTCCGTGCGGACCAGTGAGACCGACAGCCGCCCCCAGACCAGGTTGCCCGCCTTGCCCAGGTACCGCTTCTCCATGTGGTAATGCGCGCGGCGGCCGGCCAGCAGGTCACCGAGCAGGGCCAGGTCGGTGTGCAGGTCATCGGGATGCGTGAGCGTCTGGAAATCGATCTGCAGCAGTTCGGCACGGGTGTAGCCGAGGATGCCGCACAGCGAATCGTTGACGTCCAGCCAGCGCCCTTCCAGCGACACCAGGGCCATGCCAAGCGCGGCCGACGAGAACGCCCCGGCGAATTTTTCCGAGGCCAGGAACGCCTGTTCGCGGACCTGCAGCAGCGGGGTCAGGTCGACCGCCATGGCCACGTAGCCGATTCGGTTGCCGCCGGCGCAGTCCAGCGGACTGATCGACAGGCGCACCTGCCTGCGCTCGCCGTCCTTGCGCAGGAACGTCCACTGATGCGACCAGGTGCCCTGTGCCGCCCGCGCGCTCAACGCCTCGAAGACGGTCGGCAGGCGTCCGTCCGCCTGCATATGGGGCTGCAGGTAGCCGCGCATCTCTTCCGGATCGTGGAACAGCCCCGGGTTGACCCGGCCGATCACTTCATCGGGGCGGTAGCCCAGCAGCTTCTGCGCACCGGTATTGAACAGGTTGACCACCCCATCGACATCGGTGGCGATCACCGCCACCTCGTCAGAGGCATCCACCACCGCCTGCAGGCGCTGGCGCATGTTGGCCGCCTCCTGCCGGGCCTGCTGCAGTTCGGTAACGTCGGCATGCGCACCGGCCATCCACAGCGGCCGGCCCTGCCCATCGCGCTCATACACGCGACCGCGGTCCTGCACCCAGATCCAGTGGCCCTGTTTGTGGCGCATCCGGCACAGGCTGTCGTAATGCGGCGAGCGACCTTCCAGATGCGCTTCGAGCAACGTATTGGACTGGGCCAGATCGTCGGGATGCACCAGCTTGAAGAACGTCTCCGGCGTGATGGGTGCCAGTTCCTCACGCGTATAGCCGACGATCTCCGCCCAGCGCTCGTTGACCCGCATCTGGTTGCCCGGGATGTCCCAGTCCCAGGTGCCCGCCGCAGTACCTTCGATGATCATTTCCAGCCGGTGGCGCTGCTCGGCCATGTCGCGCAGCGCGGCGGCCGCATCCCGGGGGACGTCCGGTTGCCGGCTCATGTGTGCGCTCCGGTCCGACACGCCACGCACAGCCCTGCGCCAGCGCGGTAATCGGCGCTGGAGCCCGCCCGGTTGCCCGGTCCTGCCTGGTCGTCTGTCATCTGGGCTCCCCGCCGTCCACCCACCCTACGGGCATTCAACGCGAAGTGTGCGTAAACCCGGGCCAAACCAGAAGTGCCCCTGCCCCTGGAGACCCCGGAAAACGCCAAAAGCCGCCCGAAGGCGGCCCCTGGCAGGCACCCACCGCGGGATCAGCCGCCGCGCTTGGCCCGGGCGAAGGCGTCGGCCAGCGCATTGTTGGCCGGCGGTGCGGCGCCGCCCGGACGCGGGCCGGACGGGGTGCCACGACCGCCACCACGCGGACCATTGCCCGCCCCGCCGTCACGGCGGCCGCCACCGGCCGGGCGCACATCGCGCTCACCCGGGGCCTTGGCCGGGGCCGGGGTGTCGTCCAGGCGCCGGGTCAGGGCGATGCGCTTGCGCGCCACGTCCACCTCCAGCACCTTCACCTTGACGATGTCACCGGCCTTGACCACATCACGCGGGTCTTTGACGTAGGTGTCCGACAGCGCCGAGATGTGGATCAGGCCGTCCTGGTGCACACCGATGTCCACGAAGGCACCGAACGCGGCCACGTTGCTGACCACGCCCTCCAGGATCATGCCCGGCTGCAGGTGCTTGAGCTCTTCCACGCCCTCGGCGAAACGCGCCGCCTTGAACTCCGGGCGCGGGTCGCGGCCGGGCTTTTCCAGTTCCTTCAGGATGTCGCGCACGGTCGGCACGCCGAAGGTGGCGTCGGTGAACTGTTCGGCCTTGAGCCCACGAAGGAAACTGCCATCGCCGATCAACGCCTTGATCGGGCGTGCCGTGGCGGCCACGATGCGCTCCACCACCGGGTAGGCTTCCGGGTGCACCGAGGACGCGTCCAGCGGCTGGTCGCCATCGGCGATGCGCAGGAAGCCGGCGCACTGTTCAAAGGTCTTGTCGCCCAGGCGCGGCACCTTGAGCAGGTCCTTGCGGCGCTTGAACGGACCGTTGTCGTCGCGGTGGCGCACGATGTTTTCGGCCACCGTGGCCGACAACCCGGACACGCGCGAGAGCAGCGCCGCCGAGGCGGTGTTGACGTGCACGCCGACCGCGTTGACGCAGTCCTCCACGCGCGCATCCAGCGCACGCGCCAGGCGGTACTGGTCCACGTCGTGCTGGTACTGGCCCACGCCGATCGCCTTGGGTTCGATCTTGACCAGCTCGGCCAGCGGATCCTGCAGGCGACGCGCAATGGAGACCGCGCCGCGGATCGACACGTCCAGGTCCGGGAATTCCTTGGCGGCAAATTCGGACGCCGAATACACCGACGCACCAGCCTCGCTGACCACGATCTTCTGCAGGCTGGTCTCGCCCAACGCCTTGATCACCTCACCGGCCAGCTTGTCGGTTTCGCGGCTGGCCGTGCCGTTGCCGATCGCGATCAGCTCCACGTTGTGCTTCATGCACAGCTGCTTGATCGTCTGCAGTGACTGGTCCCACTGCCGGCGCGGTTCGTGCGGGTAAATGGTGTCGGTGGCCACCAGCTTGCCGGTGGCATCGACCACGGCGATCTTGCAGCCGGTGCGGATGCCCGGGTCCAGCCCGAGCACGCTCTTGGGGCCGGCCGGGGCGGCCAGCAGCAGGTCCTTGAGGTTGTCGCCGAACACCGCGATCGCCTCGGCTTCGGCCTTCTCGCGGGCCTGGTTGAACAGGTCCAGCAGCAGGTGCATGTGCAGCTTGGCGCGCCAGGTCAGGCGGCAGGCGTCGAGCAGCCAGCGGTCGCCGGGGCGGCCGGCGTCGCGGATGCCCGCGTTGTGCGCGACACGGCCTTCGGCGTACAGATTGCCGGCCTCGGCATCGTTGCCCGGGTCCAGTTCCAGGAACAGGATTTCCTCGCGGCGTGCGCGGAACAGTGCCAGCAAGCGGTGGGACGGAATCTTCGCCAGCGACTCGGCGTGTTCGAAGTAATCGCGGTACTTGGCGCCCTGCTCTTCCTTGCCCTCGGCGACACGTGCGCGGATCACGCCGTTTTCGCCCAGCCAGGTGCGCAGCTCGCCGACCAGCGCGGCGTCTTCGCCCCAACGCTCCATCAGGATCGCGCGGGCACCTTCCAGCGCGGCCTTGGTGTCGGCCACGCCGTTGTCTGCATCGACGAAGGTGGCACCGAAGACCTGCGGGTCCAGGTTTGGATCGGCCAGCAGGCCATCGGCCAGCGGCTCCAGTCCGGCTTCGCGCGCGATCTGCGCGCGGGTGCGGCGCTTGGGCTTGTACGGCAGGTACAGATCTTCCAGGCGCGACTTGGTGTCCGCACCGAGGATCTCGTTGCGCAACTCGTCGCTGAGCTTGCCCTGTTCGTCGATGCTGGACAGCACCGCGGCGCGGCGGTCTTCCAGCTCGCGCAGGTAGGTCAGGCGCGTTTCGAGGTTACGCAGCTGGGTGTCGTCCAGCCCGCCGGTGACTTCCTTGCGGTAGCGGGCGATGAACGGAACGCTGGCGCCTTCGTCCAACAGGGCGATGGCGGCGAGCGCCTGGGCGGTCTGGGCACCGATCTCATCGGCGATGGTCTGGGCGATCTGCTGTGCGAGCTTGATGTCAGGCATTGCTTCCGGCCGGAGCCGCTTTGCGGAAAGAACCCATTCTGGCGATGCGCGGCGGCGGGGGAAAGCCGTTGACAGGCCGGGCCGAACCTGTCGCCCCGTGGCGATGACCACACGAGGGGTCATGCATTCACGCCGGCATCCTGCGTGGGGCTGGGATGCCGGCGCGGGCGCCCGCGACAACCGGGCACCTCCGCGGGATCGCTGGCTTACCGGTAATGCACGGCCGCGCGTTGGTGGACGATGTCGTCCTGCATCGACTCCAACGCCATCACCCGCACCTTGCCTACACCCTGCAGTTCCATGAACCGCTCGGTGTAGATCTCCGGACCCAGCTCGGTATCGGCCTGGGACTTGCTGAAACCATGGGGCACCAGGCCCTTGTCGCCATCCTTGCTACCACCGACATAAAGAACGATTGCCATGTGATGTGTTCCTCCAGAAAAACGGTTGCTCATACAGCGCTGCAAGCTTACCCCGGTAAACCTGACTGGTTCGTCATGCAGGCTAATAACGTTTTTTTGCATGCAGATGACGTCGCGTTGTCGACGTTTTTCTTACATGGATTTAACGCGGAGATAACCTCACTGCGCATCACGACGTGATGGCCACCAGCCCCGCCCCTGCAGTGCATACACATCGGCCGCGCGCTCGAACGGGTTGCGTGCACTGACCCCACCGCACAGCAGGTACACCGGCAGGTAGAGCGGCCCCAGCACCAGATACTGGTAGACGTGCGCACGCTCGTGGTCGTGCAGCCCGATCACCGGCTCGGTGGCGTAACCGGCCTGGTGCGCATACGTGCGGCACGGCACGTCCAGCACCGGTCCCGTGTGCAGGATGACGTTGCCCAGCGTGATCGCTCCGCCCGGCCCCCACGGAAATTCGCGGAACACGATCGCGCAGTCGCGCCCGTTCCATGACGGACGCGCACCGGCCAGCATCCCGGCGGTGCCGGCGGCCAGGCCGATCAGGGTGTTGGGTGAGGTCCACAGTGCGCCAAGCCCCTGCAGCGCGCGCAGCAGCACCGGTGACAGGCTCAATCGGCCTCGTTGGGGATCAACAGCCACAGGATCAGGTAGACCAGGATGCCGGGGAAGGCCGCCGAGCCGATCGAGATCAGCACGAACAGCACCCGTACCAGGGTGACGTTCCAACCGTAGCGATGCGCGATACCGCCCATGACGCCGGCGATCATGCGGTCGTTGAGCGAACGGGACAGCGGGCGCGGCGGTGTGTTCATGCACGGGGTCTCGTTCCGGAATGCGCCGACTCTAGCGCGAACCGTGTCTACGGGGTGCGTTGGCGCAGGGCCTTCAGCCGCGCGCCGAACCACACCGCGGCGGTCTGTTCCGGCTGGCCCGGACAGGCGATCCGGTAGGGCTTGCCGCTCAGGCTGCTCTGGCTGGCGGCGCGTTCGATGAACTGCTCGGCCGTGTCGACCTTGTCCTTCTTGAGCAGGTAGTCGTACTTGCGCTGCAGATGGGCCCGCGCCTCGGGCGCATCGTGCCAGCTGCCATTGCGCTGGAACCGGCAAGGGGAGCCGTCCAGCGCGCCGATCAGGCCGGCGATCTCGCGGCGGGCGGTTTCACCGGGTGCGGCGTGGGCGGTACCAATGCCCAACAGACCCACAGCCAGCCAGAGAAGGCGAGGACGCTTCATTGCGAACGCTCGTTCAACCAACCGGTGATGGTTGCGGGCACTTCGCGCTGGGCCCGCCCGGAGACATAGATACCGATATGGCCCCCGCGGAAACTGCTCTCGGTGTAATCCGCGCTGCCGATCCGGCCGCGCAGCGCGCGTGACGCATCGGGCGGGACCAGATGGTCCTGCTCGGCATAGATGTTCAACACCGGCAACGTCACCTGCCGGAGGTCGACGGTTGCGTCGCCGATGCGCACGCCGTCGTGCATCAGGCCATTGCCCTGGTAGAACTGCTTGATGAAGTCACGGAACGCTTCGCCGGCGAGATCGGGCGAGTCGAAGATCCACTTCTCCATGCGCAGGAAATCTTCCAGCGCGTCCTTGTCGTCCAGGATGTCGAGCAGCCCCACGTACTTCTGCACGTTGAGGCGGAACGGCTTGAGCATCAGGTAGCTGGCATTCATCAGATCGGCCGGGATGTTGCCCAGCGTGTCCACCAGCAGGTCCACGTCCACCTGGCGCGCCCAGTGCGAGAGCATGTTGTCCGGCGTGTGGAAATCGACCGGGGTGACCATCGTGATCAGGTTGGCCAGCTTGGCCTGGCGCAGCGCGGCATAGCACAGCGCGAACACGCCGCCCTGGCAGATGCCGAGCATGTTGATCGGTTCGCCGCCGTTGTGCGCCTGCAGGTGATCCACCGCGCCATCCACGAAGCGTAGGAGGTAATCCTCCAGCGTCTGGTAGCGCTCGGAGCGGTCCGGGTAGCCCCAGTCCAGCACATACACATCGTGGCCCAGAGCCAGCAGCTTCTGAACCAGTGAGCGGTCGGTCTGCAGGTCGACCATGTACGGCCGGTTGACCAGCGCGTAGACGATCAGCAGCGGCGTGGCGTGCACCGGCGGCTCGGTGCCGACAAAGCGGTACAGCGTGACCTTGCCGTCGCGCCAGACTTCCTCGCGGGTGGTCACGCCGTAATCGACATCGTCCACCGCAGGCAGCAGCTTCAGGCCATCCATCAGCTTGCGCTGCATGGCCAGGGTCTCCTGCAGGAGGTCTTCGGCATTGAAGCCCAGGGGGCCCTTCATGCGCTGCGTTTCCTTGGCTTGGTGGGTTTTCCGGCGGCCTTGGTGGCCTTGGTGGCCTTGGTGGGGTTGGCGGTGGCCTTGGTGGGGTTGGCTGGCCTGGAAGCGCGGGTTGTGCGCTTGCTCGCGGCGGCTGGCTTCACTGCAGCCTTGCGCACCTTGGCCGTGCTGGCAGGTGCCGCACCCGCGGCTGCGCCAGCGGCCATGCGGCGCACCAGCCGCTCCAGCTCGGCGATCCGGCGATGCGCTGCATCCATTTCGGTGCGCGTCGGCAGCCCAAAACTCTCGGTCAGCCGTTCGATCTCCTGCTGGGTGGCCGCGCGCAGCCGCATCTGGGCATTGCCAAGCGAGGCGTACACCGCCTGGAACGGCTCGGACAGCGCAACCTTCGCATAGGCCTCCTCGGCCGCATCGATCCACAGATCGAACATCGCCCGCGCGCTGGTCAGCTGGTTGCCCGGCTGCTCGTGCTCGGCCAGGCGCTGCTCGAACAGGGTGAACGCATCGTCCAGCGCCTGCTTGATCTGATCCACGTAATCGCGCGAGTGCGCCTGGTAGTCCTGCTGGGCCCGCAGCAGCGCCTGCCAGCGGGCCTGGTGCTCACGGCCGGGACCAAACGCCGGGCTCTGCAGCCATGGCCCGAGCTGACGCTGCAGGGTTTCCAACAGCTGCAGCAGGTCCGGGCCCTCGGTGTGGGTATGTCCGCGTGCGCCCTGCAGCATCCACTGCAGCAGCCCGTCACCCTGCCCCAGCACCGCCGTGCGCCACGCCTGCGCCACCTCGGCGCTGGTGGTGTCGCGGCCGGCAAACTGCGCGGCCACCTGCTGCATCGTGCCGTACCACCCACCGGCCTGTTCACGGAAACGGTGCACGGCCTCGTCGGCCGGGCGGCTGGCCGCGTTGGGCATCATCTGCGCCCACCAGTCGATCGCCTGCTGCCAGTTGCCCTGCCCATCGGGGCCGGCGGTGTGGCCGGGCGGTGCCGCAGCGTGCCGCAGGGCATCGCCCCAGGCACTGAAATACTGCCGCGCCAGGGCTTCTACATCGCCTGCGCCGCTGCCGCTGCCCGCCGTGGTCATGACCGTCCTCCCGTCTCGGGAAACGATGATAGCAATGCCGCGCTGCCCTGCCTCACGGCTTGGGGATGCGCAGGGTCTTGCTGATCATCAGCGAGCCGGACAGCGCGAACAGTAGCACCAGCGGGTGCAACTGCCACGGGCCCAGCTGCCACTGGCCCAGCCACAGGTCCGCGCCGGTGGCCCCGACGCTCGCCGCCACGGCCAGCACCACCACCAGCGCCAGGCTGGTCGGGATCGGGGTGCCTTCGAAGTACGGCACCTTGTCGCCCTCGCCGGCCAGTGCTTCGGCGGTCACGTTGTAGCGGGCCAGGCGGCTGACGCCGCAGCAGACGAAGTAGCTCAGCACCAGCCAGTCCCAGCCGCCCTGCATGCCGCAGGCGTAGGCCAGTGCGGCCGGGGCGACACCGAAGGAAATGATGTCCGACAGCGAATCCAGCTCACGGCCCAGCGTGGAGCTGGATTTGCGCCAGCGTGCGATGCGCCCGTCCAGCGCGTCGAAAATGAAGGCCAAGGGGATCAGGGCCATGCCGAACAGCAGATAGCTGCGTTCGCCATCCTGCAGATAGCGCATGGCGGCAAAGACCGCGCCGGTGCCACAGAACGCGTTGGCCAAGGTGAACCAGTCGGCCAGGTGGAACTCGCGCAACATCGAGAAGTGACGTTTCATGAAGGATCAGGTGGCGGCAATCGCAAGAGAGTACCGCGAGCGGCCCGCGCCGGGACAGCGTTCCCTACGCCACCGTACTCCAGCCTTGCCGCGCCGTTCACGCCAGCACGACCTGCGGTGAATTTTTGGCCACCCATCTTGACAGCGAGCACCGGCGGGGGCCGGCGCGGCTTATCCACAAACTTGCCCACGAGTCATCCACACCCCCTGTGGACAACTCGATCTCAATAGACGCGACGCTGGTGATTTCTTGATCACCGATCCTCATTGCCGCGGCGCGATCCCCTTCACGCGCGCGCCCATCGGTGCCATCAGTGGGCTAAGCTGGTGGATGGACTCCGCCGCCGCCAGGTCCTGCCGCCCACCGACAGGAGTCTTGCGCGTGCTTTCCCCCGACCATCTGGCCGCCCAGCTGCGCCACCCGCACGGTGAGCACGCGCTCGTCGTGGCCGAATCGATGAACCGCAGCAACGGCGACCTCAACCGGGCCGCCATCGCCCTGCTGTCAGTGACCCCCGGCGAACAGGTCCTGGAGATCGGCCCGGGCAACGCAGCCTTCGCACCCGATCTGTTGCGTACACCGCACAGCCGCTATGTGGGCGTCGATGTTTCAGCGGCGATGGTCGAGGCGGGCACTGCGGTGCTGGCCATGCATGGGCTGCAGGATCGTGCCGAGGTCCACCTGGGCGATGCCCACGCCCTGCCCCTGGATTCGGCCTGCATCGATGCGGCGCTGGCAGTGAACACGCTGTACTTCTGGGACGAACTGAAATTCCCGTTCGCCGAGCTGGCCCGCGTGCTGCGGCCCGGCGGCCGGCTCTGCCTGGCCTTCGGCGATGCCGCTTTCATGCGCACGCTGCCGTTCACTGCGCATGGGTTCCACCTGCACGAGCTGGCCGAGGTCGAGCAGGCCCTGCGCAGCGCTGGGTTGACCGTACAAGGCTGGCGCGCCCATCACGAAACCGGGCGCAGCAACGATGGGCGCGAGGTGACCAAGCACTTCCATCTGCTGCTGGCCCGCCGGTAGTAGCGGCCGTTGGCCGGCCCTACAGCCGGGTGTAACTCCAGGACTGCATGGCGCCATCGCGGTACGGCATCACGCCATGGAAGGCGCGCGGCTCATCGTCGAAGACCAGCGGCAGGAAGCTGCGGTCGCCTTCCCACAGCGGCAGGCTGTCGATCTTGTCCACGTCAACCCACTCCAGCGTGCCCTCCGGGTTGGAGGTCAGCGGGGTGCCGGTGAAGTCATCGATGACGAACACGAAGCCGAACCAGTCCTCGCCGTTCTTGCCGAAGCCCGGCCAGCTGATCGTGCCGCGCAGGCGCATGGTGCCGCACTCGATGCCTGCCTCTTCGCGGATCTCGCGGCGCATGCAGGCGGCGGCATCTTCATCGCGCTCCATCTTGCCGCCCAGGCCGTTGTACTTGCCCAGGTGCAGGTCACCGGGCCGGGCGTTGCGGTGGATCATCAGCACTTGCTTGCCGTCGGCGGACAGCACGTAGCCCAGGGTGGCCACGATGGGGGTATAGGGCATTTCGCACAGGCTCTGGAACACAGACCCCCGATTATGCGCGATCCGCCCGGGGCCGGCTCAGCGCACCCGGCTCAGGGCACCACGCTGGTGCGGCGCGCGTCGGCCGGTGCCGCCACCGCGCCATCGCGGCGCAGCGTGGCCACGCCGTGGCCGCGCTCGGCCAGGTATTCCAGCCATTTGCCGAGGAAGGTGTTCATCCGCATGCGGTGGCTGATCAGCTGGGCCGGCGGCGGGTACATGCCCATCACGTCCTGCCAGCGGCGACCGACGTAGCAATGCGTCGTCTCGGCCTGGCGGGCGTCACGGTACAGGCGCACATAGGCCGAAGGATCCGGCTGCCCGGTGACCGGGTCGGCGAAGTCGTAGGTCAGGCGCAGCTCGACCGTATAGCGGTGGCACTCGATCACGTCCAGGCGCACATCCAGCCCATCACCGATCGATGAGACGTAGCTGCCAGGGACGAGCTCGGCCGGTGCGAACAGGCGCACGAGGTGCTGGTAGTTCTCGGCGTACAGGCCCATCAGCCAGCTCAGGCGGCTGAGCCGGGGAATGCGTTCGATACGGGGCGATGCCTGGGCCATGGGTCGATCCTACACGTTGATCTCCCAACGTGGGGGCGGCAGCCGCCCGGCCAAAGGGGCGGCCCACCACCGGTTCACACCGGTCAATACATCTCGCGCTGCAGCCCCAGCGTGCCCAGCACCTTGCTGGAGATCTCCTCGATCGAGGTGTGGGTGGTGCTCAACGTCGGGATCCGCTCCATCCGGAACATCGTCTCGGCGGCGGCGACCTCGCGGCGGCAGGTCTCCAGATTGGCGTAGCGCGAGTTCGGGCGGCGCTCCTGGCGGATCTGCTGCAGGCGGTCCGGGTCGATGGTCAGCCCAAACAGCTTCTTGCGGTACGGGCGCAGGCGCGGCGGCAGGCGGTCCTGCTCCAGGTCTTCATCGGTGAGCGGGTAATTGGCCGCGCGGACCCCGTAATGCAGGGCCAGATAGATGCAGGTGGGGGTCTTGCCGGCCCGCGACACCGCCACCAGGATCACGTCGGCGTCGTCGTAGTTGATGGCAATGCCGTCATCGTGGGTCAGCGCGAAGTTCATCGCGTTGATGCGCCGGTGGTAGGTCTCGAAGTCCACCATGCCGTGCGCCTGGCCCACCCGGGAGTGGCGGTTGACCGCCAGTTCGCGCTCCAGGGGCTCGATGAAGGGGGCGAACACGTCCAGCATCAACCCGCCGCTTTCGGCCAGGATGATGCTCAGTCCGCTGTCCACGCAGGAACTGACCACGATCGGCCGAACCTGGTACCGCTCCCCCGCTGCACGGATCCTTTCACAGGCTTCCCGCGCTTTTTCCGGATCATCGATGAACGACATTCGGTCGGTGATGAAGCTGAACCCGGAGAACTGGGTCAGGAGGCTATGCCCAATGGTTTCAGCGGTGATACCGGTTCCATCGGACACGTAGAACACCGGACGGATCGTCGACATACGGCTTTTACCCCCTCCGAAGCTTAAAAAGGCCGTCGATACAAGCTTGTGCCGACAGCGGTCTGCCCGGCATCATATCGGCTTCTTCCTACGGACGTGGCCATCCAGCCCGCCTCGGGCGATGGCCAAACGGAGCATCGCGCTTGAACGAGAACATCCTGTGGTTGCACGAACTGCGCCTGGCCGATCTGGCCCGCGTAGGCGGCAAGAATTCGTCGCTTGGCGAAATGATCGGCAATCTTGCCGGTCTGGGGGTGTCTGTCCCCGGCGGTTACGCAACCACCTCTGAAGCCTTCAAGGACTTCATCGCCCACAACGACCTGTCCAAGCGCATCTTCGACAAGCTGGCCACGCTGGACGTGGAAGATGTCGGTGCCCTGACCGTGGCCGGCAAGGAAATCCGCGGCTGGGTGATCGATGCCCCGCTGCATCCGGCGCTGGACCAGGACATCCGCACCGCCTACGCCAAACTGTGCAGCGAAAACGGCGGCGGCGACGTGGCAGTCGCGGTGCGCTCCTCGGCGACTGCCGAGGATCTGCCCGATGCCTCCTTCGCCGGCCAGCAGGAGACCTTCCTCAACGTGACCGGCGCCGACGATGTCGTGCTCAAGGTCAAGGAAGTGTTCGCCTCGCTCTACAACGACCGCGCGATCGCCTACCGCGTCCACCACGGCTTCAAGCACGAGGACGTGTTCCTGTCCGCCGGCGTGCAGCTGATGGTGCGCTCGGGCGTGGGCTCCTCCGGCGTGCTGTTCACCCTGGACACCGAGTCCGGCTTCCGCGACGTGGTATTCGTCACCTCCTCGTTCGGCCTGGGCGAAATGGTCGTGCAGGGTGCGGTCAACCCGGACGAGTTCTACGTCTACAAGCCCACCCTGAGCGCCGGCAAGCCGGCGATCCTGCGCCGCTCGCTCGGCAGCAAGGCGATCCGCATGGTGTATTCGGATGTCCCCGGTGAGCGCGTGCGCATCGAAGACACCCCGGCCGAGCTGCGCAACACCTTCTCGATCAGCGACGAGGACGTGCAGGAACTGTCCAAGCAGGCGCTGGTCATCGAAAAGCACTACGGCCGCCCGATGGATATCGAGTGGGCCAAGGACGGTGTCAGCGGCAAGCTGTTCATCGTGCAGGCGCGTCCGGAGACCGTGAAGTCGCGTGGCCATGCCACCCAGATCGAACGTTTCGCACTGAACCAGAAGGACGGCAAGGTGTTGGCCGAAGGCCGCGCCGTCGGTGCCAAGATCGGTGCCGGTACCGCCCGCGTGGTGCGCACCCTGGACGACATGGCCCGCGTGCAGCCCGGCGACGTGCTGATCGCCGACATGACCGACCCCGATTGGGAGCCGGTGATGAAGCGCGCCTCGGCCATCGTGACCAACCGCGGTGGCCGTACCTGCCACGCGGCGATCATCGCCCGTGAGCTGGGCGTGCCGGCCGTGGTCGGCTCGGGCAACGCCACCCAGCTGATCCAGGACGGCCAGCAGGTCACCGTGAGCTGCGCCGAGGGTGACACCGGCTTCATCTACGACGGCATCCTCGAGTTCGAGCGCACCACCACGGACCTGGGCAACATGCCGCCGGCGCCGCTGAAGATCATGATGAACGTGGCCAACCCGGAACGTGCCTTCGATTTCGGCCAGCTGCCGAACGCCGGCATCGGCCTGGCCCGTCTGGAAATGATCATCGCCAGCCACATCGGCATCCACCCGAACGCGCTGCTGGAGTACGACCGTCAGGACGCGGCGACCAAGAAGAAGATCGACGAGAAGATCGCCGGTTACGCTGATCCGGTCAGCTTCTACGTCGGTCGCCTGGCCGAAGGCATCGCCACGCTGACCGCCTCGGTCGCCCCGAACCCGGTGATCGTGCGCCTGTCGGACTTCAAGTCCAACGAGTACGCCAACCTGATCGGCGGCAGCAACTACGAACCGCACGAAGAGAACCCGATGATCGGCTTCCGCGGCGCCAGCCGTTACGTCGATCCGAGTTTCTCGGCCGCCTTCGCCCTGGAATGCCAGGCCGTGCTGCGCGTGCGCAACGAGATGGGCCTGGACAACCTGTGGGTCATGATCCCGTTCGTGCGTACCCTGGAAGAAGGCCGCAAGGTCGTCGAGGTGCTCGAACAGAATGGCCTCAAGCAGGGCGAGAATGGCCTGAAGATCATCATGATGTGCGAAGTGCCGTCCAACGCACTGCTCGCCGATGAGTTCCTGGAGATCTTCGACGGCTTCTCGATCGGCTCCAACGACCTGACCCAGCTGACCCTGGGCCTGGATCGCGATTCGTCGATCGTCGCGCACCTGTTCGACGAGCGGAACCCGGCGGTGAAGAAGCTGCTGTCGATGGCGATCAAGTCGGCGCGCGCCAAGGGCAAGTACGTCGGCATCTGCGGCCAGGGCCCGTCCGATCACCCGGACCTGGCCGAATGGCTGATGCAGGAAGGGATCGAGTCGGTGTCGCTGAATCCGGACACCGTGGTGGATACCTGGCTGCGTCTGGCCAAGCTCAAAGCCAAGGGTTGATCCCCTCGGCAACGCGATGAAAATCAACACCCCGCGCAAGCGGGGTGTTGTTTTGTGCAGCATCGGTAGAGCCGACCGTTGGTCGGCTGCACCGTTGGTCGGCTGCGCCGTCGGTCGGCTGTACCCGCCCATCCCCCACACCCCAACGGCACATCGCCTGATGGCTGCCCTGCACACCGACGGGCACCCTGCAGGCATGCCCAGCCCACGCCTTCATTACGGGCGCCACTCGTGCATCGGCATCGTGTACGCGCTGACGACCATCACGCATGCGCGTGTACCCCACTTCCACCAGCCCGACCTGGCCGGGCCCGTCATGCAGGTGCTGCATGCCATGGAAGACGAGCATCGGGTCTGCAACCTTGCGTGGGTGGTCATGCCAGATCACGTCCACTGGTTGATGCAGCTCCGGCAGGGCGCACTGGGCACATGCATGCAGCGCTTCAAATCACGCAGCAGCCTGCTCATCAATCGGCAGTTGGGCCGCAGCGGTCCTGTCTGGCAACCCGGCTATTACGACCACGCACTGCGCAAGGACGAAGACCTGCGACGCCAAGCCACCTACATCCTCGCCAACCCGGTCCGTGCCGGCCTGGCGGAAGCGATCGGTGAGTATCCCTTCTCGTGGTGCAGATGGCCCACCGAAGACCATCCGCCCGGGTAGAGCCGACTGTTAGTCGGCTGGTAGAGCCGACCGTTGGTCGGCTGCCGCGCATCGCGCGGCAGATCACGTATGCATGGCGTCGGATGCGAGAGCAGCTGACCAACGGTCAGCTCTACCCACCATGGATCGGGGGCCTAAGCACCGGTAGAGCCGACTGTTAGTCGGCTGGTAGAGCCGACCGTTGGTCGGCTGCCGCGCATCGCGCGGCAGATCACGTATGCATGGCGTCGGATGCGAGAGCAGCTGACCAACGGTCAGCTCTACCCACCATGGATCGGGGGCCTAAGCACCGGTAGAGCCGACTGTTAGTCGGCTGGTAGAGCCGACCGTTGGTCGGCTGCCGCGCATCGCGCGGCAGATCACGTATGCATGGCGTCGGATGCGAGAGCAGCTGACCAACGGTCAGCTCTACCCACCATGGATCGGGGGCCGAAGCACCGGTAGAGCCGACTGTTAGTCGGCTGGTAGAGCCGACCGTTGGTCGGCTGCCGCGCATTGCGCGGCGGATCACGTATGCATGGCGTCGGAGAGGAGAGCAGCCGACCAACGGTCGGCTCTACGCGGTGCGCGTTCAGGCCTCGGCGGTCTCGGCCACCGCGTAGTCGGTGAACCCTTCCGCCCCGCCCCCGAAGAACGTCGCTTTGTCCGACGGGTTCAACGGCAGGCCCTGCTGCAGCCGATCCGGCAGGTCCGGGTTGGCGATGAACGGCCGGCCGAAGGCGATCAGGTCGGCCCAGCCCTTCGCCAGCGCCTCCTCAGCGCGCTCCACGGTGTACTTGCCCGCGTAGATCAGCGTGCCACGGTAGATCATGCGCAGCGCTTCCTTGAAGGCGGCCGGCATCACCGGGGCATCTTCCCAGTCGGCTTCGGCGATATGCAGATAGCCCACGCCGATCTGATCGAGCAGGTGCGCGGCGGCCAGGTAGGTCGCCTGCGGCGTGTCGTCCACCGCGCCCTGCAGCGTGGTCAGCGGCGCCAGACGCACGCCGACGCGCTCGGCACCGATTTCCTCGGCCACCGCTTCGGCCACCTCGCGCAGGAAGCGCAGGCGGTTCTGCAGCGAGCCACCGTAGGCATCGGTGCGCTGGTTGGCCTGGGAATCGATGAACTGGTTGATCAGATAGCCATTCGCACCGTGCAGCTCAATACCATCGAATCCTGCCGCGATCGCGTTGCGCGCGGCCGCCGCGTAGTCGCCCACGATCCCGGCGATCTCGTCGATGGCCAGTGCCCGCGGCATCGAGTGCTGCACCATCTCACCGACGCCGCTCAATGGGCCACGGCCCTCGGGATCGACGAACACCTTGACGCCCTCGGCCAGCAGCGCCGACGAGGACACCGGGGCGGCGCCACCCGGCTGCAGGGCCACATGCGAGACGCGACCGACGTGCCAGAGCTGGGCGACGATGCGGCCACCGGCAGCGTGCACAGCATCGGTGACGCCGCGCCAGCCGGCAATCTGGGCCTCGTCGTGGATGCCCGGCGTCCAGGCGTAGCCCTGGCCCTGCTGGCTGATCTGGGTGCCTTCGCTGACGATCAGGCCGGCCGAGGCCCGCTGGGCGTAGTACTCGGCCATCAACGGTGTGGCGACATTGCCCTCGCCGGCCCGTGAGCGGGTCATCGGCGGCATCACGATACGGTTGGGCAGCGTCAGGGTGCCGCGGGTATAGGGGGAGAACAACATGGGAAATCCTTGATCGGGAGCGCCGCCGCAGCGGGGATGCCGACAAGGATGGGGACAGGGCTGCCCGCTCAACAGACCTGCGACGGCAAAACAGTTGTGCCGCCGATGCAACGATCGATCAGGTACGCTCGGCCGCCAGCATCGAGTAGGCCGCCCGCACGGTCTCGTACCCGTAGGTCCGCTCCAGGCGGCGCACGATGAAATGGCCGCGCGCCACGTCCTGGTAGTAGTCGGTGAACATGGTGTTGAGCGTCGCGCCGGCCACCGCCCCGACAATCGGCACCGCCTGCGCGGCGAACTTCTCGGTGACCACCACACCGAAACGCGCGGCGACCTTCTCCACGAGCTTGGCCAGCCACTTGCCGGCTTCCTTCGGGGTCAGCCCGATCATCACCGGGCTGCCGCCGACCGCGCGGCCGGCCAACTCGGCCGACAGGTGACGCATCACCTCGGCAGTGAAGCCACGCGTGATGTAGTAGCCGGTCTCGCTGGCATCGTCCTTGCCGGAGTTGCCGCCCAGCGCAAACACTTCCAGGCAGGCATGCCGGGTGCTCATCTCGCGCAGGTCGAAGCCTTCGCTGCGGGCCACGTCAGCCACCGAGCGCATCATGATCGTCGTGGACACCGGCAGCTCGATGAACAGCGTGGTGAAACCGAACGCGCCGCCGACCGCACCGGAGGTGGCCGCGGCCAGCTTGTGCCAGCGGGTGGACGCCGCTTTGCCCGGCGTGTTGTCCATCGTCCACAACGCCGCCTGGGCCGATTTGAACAGCGCCGCTTCGACCGCGCCATGGATGCGGCGGGACACCGAATCGGGCAGGCGTTTGACCGCGAACTCCAGCGGCGAACCGATCAGATTGGCCATCTTGGCGGTCAGCGTGGGCGATTCCAGCAGGTCCACCGCACGCTGCAGGTCGCGCCAGTCCTGCGAGGTGGGCAGGATCGAGGACTCCAACGGCGGCGGTTGTGGCGAGGTCATGGCGTTCATGGCCGCGATCATAGCGCCGCCGATGTATACCGCTCGTTGCCTCGCCTGCCGGTGGCTGAACGCCTGCGCACAGGCCGCGTTGCCGGGCGACGCCCGGCGTTCGGGTCAGGCCGGCAGGCCCGACAGCGCGCCCATGAATTGACGGTAATGGCGCAGCTCTTCGATGGAATCATGCACGTCGCTCAGCGCGGTATGGCTGGCGGTCTTGCCGACGCCGGCGGCCACGCCCGGGGCCCAGCGCCTGGCCAGTTCCTTGATCGTGGAAACGTCCAGATTCCGGTAATGGAAGTACTTTTCCAGACGCGGCATTTCACGGTGCAGGAAGCGACGGTCCTGGCAGATCGAGTTGCCGCACATCGGCGAGGCGCCCGCCTTGATCCACTGCTGCAGGAAGGCGATCGTCTGCGCTTCGGCCTGCCCGGGCGTGATGGTGCTCTCGACCACGCGCTGCCACAGGCCGGAACGACGATGCTGGTTGCGGTTCCACTCGTCCATCGCTTCCAGCCGCTCGACCGGATGATGGATCGCGAATTCCGGGCCTTCGGCCAGCACCTTCAACTGCGCATCGGTCACCACGGTGGCGATCTCGATGATCGCATCGTTGTCGGTGTCCAGACCGGTCATTTCCAGATCGATCCAGATCAGTCGCTCGCCTTCTGCGCCGTTGTCCGCCATGTGTTCGCCTTGTGCTGGGCCACCGCTTGCGCCGCGACCGGAATGGATAAGGCGCCCATGATACCGCCAACCCGTCACGACCCTGTCGCTGCGGGGACCTTATTCCAGCAGCAGTGGCGGCTTGCCGCGCTTGGCGCGGAAGTAGTTGGTCAGCCGGGTGCTGGCGTCCTTGGCGAGCACGCCACCGTGGATCTCCACGCGGTGGTTGTGGCGCGCGTCGCCGATCAGGTCGAACACGCTGCCGCAGGCACCGGTCTTGGGGTCTGTGGCCGCATACACCAGCCGCGCCACGCGTGCGTGCACGATGGCCATGGCACACATCGCACACGGCTCCAGCGTCACGTACAGCGTGCTGCCGATCAGCCGGTGGTTGGTGATCGCCCTGCCCGCCTGCCGCATCGCCACGATCTCGGCATGCGCGCTGGGATCATGGTCGGCGATGTTGAGGTTCCAGCCTTCGCCGAGCACGCTGCCATCGGCACCGACCAGCACCGCGCCGACCGGAATCTCATTGAATTCACGCTCGGCACGCTCCGCCAGGCCCAGCGCGTGGCGCATCCAATGCTCATCCTGGTCGTGCACCGGCACGCCCAGTGGTGGTGGCGGGGCGAGGCGCTCAACCATGACCGTTGGCCTTGCGCACGAAGGCCTCGAATGCGGCCAGGGTGGCCTCGCTGACGTGGTGCTCGATCCCTTCCGCGTCGCGGCGCGCCGAATCGGCGTCCACGCCCAGGGCCAGCAGGAACTGCTCCACCATCTGGTGGCGGGCGCGCATCTCCACCGCCAGCTGCTCGCCGGCCGGGGTCAGGAACACGCCGCGATACGGCCGCTGGATCGCCCAACCCTCCTTGACCAGCCGCTTGAGCGCCTTGGCCACCGTGGGCTGTGCAACCCCGAGCCGGGTGGCGATATCCACCTGGCGGGCTTCGCGGCCATCGGCGATCAGGTCCGCGATCAGCTCCACGTAATCCTCGACCAGCTCGGACCGGCGCGCTTCACGCACCTGCACAAAGCCCTCGACATGCACCTGGGCGTCGATCAGGGGCGAGGTGGCTTTACGGGTCGGGGACGGCATGGTGGCTCCAGCAATAGGCCGGTGGCGAAGGGCTGCGGCACCCGGACAGTTTACCTCACGGGGGTTTGCGACTGATCCGGGCGGGCCTCGCGTGGTCGGAGCGCCCCGGCTGGCAACAGATAGAGACCAGAATCAAACCGACGTCTCATTCACAGGATCTTTCGTTTGACAAATGATTTTTGGTGCCGGATATATACCCCACCTACTCAGCCATGGACCCGGCCGAAGGCCAAGGAGCAGCATGGACGCATCCGCGCTACGGAAGTACGGCAGCCTCGCTCTGATCATCGTGTTGGCCGCGCTGATGACCGCGCTGGCCGTGCAGAACCGGCAGCTCCGCCAGCAGCAGGCGCTGCTGGTGAGCAAGGTCGAACAGATCTCCAAGGCCGCTCACGGCCTTCCGGAAGGCGCCCAGCCTGAAGCACTCGGCACCACGGCACTGGACGGCCAGGCGGTCACCCTCGCCGGCCCGGCCAGCGGCCGCCAGGTCCTGTATTTCTTCTCTCCTGCCTGCAAGTTCTGCCTGGCCTCCGTGCCGCAGATCCAGGCGCTGGACGCCGCCGGACGGAACAACGGCCACCGTGCCTTCGAGATGATCGGCGTCAGCCTGCCGCCGCATGAAACCGCTGCGGACTATGCACGCCAGCATGGCTTCGCGTTTCCGGTGGTGAACGATACCGATGACCGGATCCGGCAACGCTACACCGCAACCATGGTGCCGATGGTGGTGGTGATCGAGGACGGCAAAGTGATCTATCGCCACGTCGGCCAACTCAAGGACAGCGCGGTCAATGCCATCACCGGCGCCTTCGTGGTGAACGCTGCGCGCAGTGCGGTGCCCGCTCCGGCAGGCTGATTCCCCCTGACGCCGCTCCCCGGCGGCGTACCCAAGGTCTGTCCGCGCCGGCTTATGGGGCGGATCGACAGTTCGTCGGTTTTCCTTCCCCTCCCCGCTGACGGATCCGCCTGCCCGGTAAACCGCATCGCGCACCACCCGCTGCATCCGCATGATCCACAACAGGAGAAACACCATGAAGTCCAAGAAACTCGTCTCGGTCTTTGGCGGTATCGCTGTTGTCTGTGCCCTGGCGTTTGCTTCGAGCCAGGCGGTGGCAACCTCCAGCCAACCCAAACAGCTGGAGGGCTGTCCCTACAAGCCCGGCTGCACCTATGGCGGGCATAGCGAAATCCGGTGCTGCCAGCCGGTGTAACGCCCTCTTCCGTGCGAGCACGTTCGACCGTCAACATCATCCACAAAGGGAAAGATAGACCATGAAGTCGAAGAAGCTGTTGTTGTCGTCCCTGAGCGCCGTCACGATGATCTGCGCACTGGCCTTCGCATCGAGCCAGGCGCTGGCGACCTCAAGCCAGCCCAAGCCCTTGGCAGGCTGCGAAGATCAGCCCGGCTGCACCTACGGCGGCCATGGCCTGTATCTGTGCTGCGAGCCGCTGTAAGCACCACGACCATCCCGGCACAATGCCGGGATGGTTCTATCGGCATCAGCGTGGTCGACGCTGAAGCGTAGTCTCAAACAGCACCGTGCCATCGTGATTCTGCGCCACCAGCGTGCCGCCATGCGCACGCGCGAACTCGCTGGCGATGAACAGGCCCAGCCCCAGCCCGCGGCTATCGTGGAAACTGGCCTTGAACGGTTCGAACAACCGCGGCAGCAACGCCTCGGGAATCTGCCCGGCATTGCGCACCTGCAACCGCAGCGGCGCGCTGCGCTCGCCTTCCAGACGCACCACCACCGGCGCATCGCCACCGTGCAGCACGGCGTTGCCGATCAGGTTGGACAGCAGCTGCGCCAGGCGATCCGGATCGCCCTGCAGGTGGGCATCGCCCTGGACCTGCAGCTCGATCGTCGCCTGCGGATGCGCACGCCCGATCTCGGCCACCACCGAGGCGGCCACGTCCGCCAGATCGCATTCGGTGCTGTGCAGGCGCAGGCCACCGGTGCGGATCTTCGAGAAATCCAGCAGCTGATCCACCATCCGCGCCATCCGCTGCGCACTGTTCTCAAGGTGGCCAAGCGTGCGCTGCACCGCGCCATCGTCGGGCAGATCCAGCGACAGCTTATCGGCGCACAGCAGGATCGATGCCAGCGGCGTGCGCAGATCGTGCGTCAACACAGCCATCATCGTCTCATTGAGCTTGAGCGCATGCTCCAGCGCCTCGTTGCGCGTCTTCAGCAGCTGCTTCTGCTGGTAAAGCTCGATGAACACATTGACCTTGCTCATGATCACCTGCGGCTCGATCGGCTTGTGCAGGAAATCCACGGCGCCGGATTCGTAGCCCTTGAAGGCCCGCACGGGGTCGTTCGGTGAGGCGGTCAGGAAGATGATGGGTACATCGCGGCTGCGCTGCGAGCCACGCATCAGCTCGGCCAACGAAAACCCGTCGATTTCCGGCATGTGCACATCCAGCAACGCGAGCGCGACTTCATGCTCCAGCAGCAGCTCGAGCGCTTCGGCACCGGACAACGCGCACAGGATCTCCAGGCCGGGGCGGCGCAGCAGCGCCTCCATCGCGACCAGGTTCTGCGGAATGTCATCGACAATCAGCAGCTTCACGCAATCGGTGGTGGCAGTCGACCCGGCGGGTTCGATCAGGTTCATCGGGTAAGACCTTTCATACGCGTGCAGATGGAGGTGAGCGGGAGCACCGCATCGGCACCGGCGTGCGCCAGGGCGGATGCGGGCATCATCGAGGAATACGCCTCCTCAGGGCATTGGATCCAGGCTTCGCCGCCGGCCTGGCGGACAGCGGCGACGCCATCACTGCCATCGGCGCTGGCGCCGGTCAGCAGGATCGCCAGCACGCCATCGCCGAACACATCAGCGGCGCTTTCAAACAGCGGATCGATGGCAGGACGCGAGAACAGCACCGGCGGGTCCACCGACAGCGCCAGCGTGGCACGGTCCTCGACCAGCAGATGGTAATCCGGCGGCGCGAAGGTGACGGTGCCCGGCTGCAGGGGCTGCTTGTCCTCGGCCTCGCGCACCGGCAGCGGGCAGCCGGCGTCGAGCAGGCCGGCAATGCGGCTCGGTCGATCACGTGGCAGATGCAGCACCACCAGCACGGGCAGCGCCAGTGTCGTCGGCAGCGATGACAGCAGCGCCTGCAGCGCACTGACCCCGCCGGCCGACGCGCCGATGACCACCAGATCGAACCGGCTGCGTTGCGACGCGCCGCTCATCAGGCCAGCTTCCGATACAGGCGCTGGTCGCGCGCGCAGGCTTCGAACAGATCGGCGTGAGCGCCGAACTGCAGCGATTCCTTGCTGCCCAGCCCCAGGAAGCCGCGATGGACCAGCGCCTCGTGGAACAGGCCGATGGCGCGGTCCTGCAGGGGCCGCTGGAAATAGATCAGCACGTTGCGGCAGGACACCAGGTGGACTTCGGAGAACACGGTATCGGTGGCCAGGCTGTGGTCGGCGAATACGATGTTGCGCTTCAGGCGGCGATCAAACACCACGCTGCCGTAGCCGCTGCTGTAGTAATCCGAGAGCGACCCGGTGCCGCCGGCGGCCAGATAGTTGCGGCTGAACTGCGCCAGCCGGTCCAGCGCGAACGCCCCGGATTCGGCCGCCTGCAGTGCTTCGGGATTGATGTCGGTGGCGTAGATGATCGCGCGGTCGAGCAGGCCTTCCTCATGCAGCAGGATCGCCAGCGACCACACCTCTTCGCCGGTACTGCACCCGGCGATCCACAGCTTGATCGACGGATAGGTGCGCAGCACCGGTACGGCGTGCTCACGCAGCACCCGGAAATACGGCGGGTCGCGGAACATCTCCGAGACCTGCACGGTGAAGTACTGCATCGCCTGGGCGAAGGTCTCCGGCTCGTGCAGCAGCCGGTGCTGCAGCGCCCCCATGGTCGGGCAGTCGAAGCGCGCCATGGCATGCCGCATGCGCCGCCGCAGCGATGCCAGCGCATAGTCACGGAAGTCGTAGTGGTAGCGCTGGTAGACCGCCTCCAGCAACAGCTTCAACTCCAGGTCGAACAGCTCCGTTTCATTCATCGGCGCGAGCACCACACCCGGCACAGCGAGACCAGCTTGTCCACGTCGATCGGCTTGGCGATGTAGTCATTGGCACCGGCCTGCAGGCAGTGCTCGCGGTCGTCCGGCATCGCCTTGGCGGTCAGCGCGATGATCGGCAGGTCGCGCCAGCGGTTGTCGGCACGGATCTCGCGCATGGCGGTCAGCCCGTCCATCTCCGGCATCATGATGTCCATCAGCACCAGGTCGATCTCGGGGCGCAGCTTCTCCAGCGCCTCGCGGCCGTTGCGGGCGATATCCAGGGTCACGCCCAGCGGCTCGAGCACGCTGGACAGCGCGAAGATGTTGCGCACATCGTCCTCGGCCAGCAGCACGGTGCGGCCATCGAGCACCGCATCGCGGCGGCGGGCCTCGCGCAGCAGGCGCTGCTGGTCGGTCGGCAGGGAGGCCTCGACACTGTGCAGGAACAGGGTCACCTCATCGAGCAGGCGCTCGGGCGAACGCGCGCCCTTGATGATGATGCTCTTGGAATAGCGGCGCAGGCGCTGCTCTTCATCGCGGGTCAGCGCGCGGCCGGTATAGACGATCACCGGCGGGAACGCGACGGCATCATTGCCGGCCATGCGCTCGAGCAGGTCATAGCCGGTGCCGTCGGGCAGCGCCAGGTCGGTGACCATGCAATCGAAGGTGGAGCCGGCCAGTTCGGCCATCGCCTCGGTGATGGTGCCTACCCCAGTGATCTCGAGCTGGTCGCGGCCGAGCAGCAACTGCAGATTGGAGCGCAGCTCGCTGTCGTCCTCGACGATCAGCAGGCGGCGCATGTCGCGCTGGCTGGTGGCCTCCAGCTGCTGGATCGCGCCGAGCAGGCGCTCGCGCGTGGCCGGCTTGATCACATAGCCGATCGCGCCCAGCTCCATCGCCACCTGCGAACGCTCCAGCCCGGACACCACGTGCACCGGGATGTGACGCGTGGCCGGGTCGCGCTTGAGGCGCTCCAGCACGCTCAGCCCGGAGACATCGGGCAGGCCGATATCGAGCAGGATGCCATTGGGGCGCAACTCGGCAGCCAGACTCAGCGCTTCCTCGGCAGTGCCGGCGACCACGCAATCAAAGTCCAGTTCGTGCGCCATCGAGACCAGCGCGCTGGCGAACGCCGTATCGTCCTCCACCACCAGGATCATCCGGCCCGCGCGGCTGCGGCGGCCCCGGTCATCCATCACCCTGGCCGCGGGCGCGGGTGCAGGGGTGGATTCGGCGTGGGCACGGCCCAGCGAAGCAGCGGCAGGCACGGCCGGTGCTGCCACGGCGGCGGGACGTACGTCGTGCACGACGTTGTGAGGGCTGCCGGTACCACCACCGGCCAGCAGCGGCAGCTCCAGCGTGAAGCAGCTACCCCGGCCCGGCTCGCTGGAGACGGTGATGCTGCCGCCCATGCGTGCCGCCAGATCGCGCGAGATCGACAGCCCCAGCCCGGTGCCACCGTAACGGCGGCGGGTGCTGCCATCGGCCTGGCGGAAAGCTTCAAAGATGACCGCGGTCTGTTCTTCGGGAATGCCGATGCCGGTATCGGACACGGCGAACTGGATCCGTCCTGCCCCGGCACTGCGCACCTTCAACGACACGCCGCCGTGTTCGGTGAACTTGACCGCATTGGCCAGCAGATTCTTCAGGATCTGCTGCAGGCGTTGGCTGTCGGCCAGCAGTTGGGCCGGCGCGTCCGGCGCGGCGCTGATCTCCAGGCTCAACCCCTTCTGCACCGCCATCGGCTCGAAGGTTTCCTTCAGGCGCTGCAGGACGCTGGAAACCGCGAGGTTTTCTTCGACCAGCTCGACATGGCCAGCCTCGATCCGCGACAGGTCCAGAATGTCGTTGATCAGCGCCAGCAGGTCGTTGTTGGAGGAATGGATCGCCTGGGCGTACTTGACCTGTTCGGCGGTCAGCGTGCCGTCCTTGTTGTCGGCCAGCAGCTTGGCCAGGATCAGCGAGCTGTTGAGCGGCGTGCGCAGCTCGTGGGACATGTTGGCCAGGAATTCGGATTTGTAGCGCGAACTGGCCTCCAGTTCGGCGCTGTTCTGGACCAGCTGCGCCTGGGCCAGCAGCAGCGCCTGCTGGCGCGACTCCAGCTCGTGGGTGCGCTCTTCGAGCTGCACATTGGTCTGTTCCAGCTCGGCCTGCTGCTGCTCCAGGTTGGCCTGGGAATGCAGCAGGCTGCGGCTCTGCTCTTCCAGTTCCTCGTTGGCCACGCGCAGCTCTTCCTGCTGCGTCTGCAGCTCTTCGCTCTGGCGCTGGGTTTCCTCCAGCAGTTCCACCAGCTGCGCATTGAGCAGCGCCGCGCGCAGCGCGATGCCGATCGGCTCGGCGCACTGCAGCAGCAGCGCCATCTCCAGGCCACGCGCAGGCGAGACGCCGGCCCGGCCCAGCTCGATCACGCCGATCACCACGCCATCGGCGGTGATCGGCCCGAGCAGGCGCTGGTGCACGGTAGTGCGGCCCAGGGGGGTATCGATATCCAGCGGGCTGTCGCTGTCCTCCAGCCGACGCGCGCGGCCCTCCCGGATGATCTCGCCCCACTGCCCGGTATGGGCGGGCAGCGTCTCCGGCAGCTGCGAAGGCAGCGCCGCACCACCGACCAGCACCAGCCGCTCGCCCTGCAGGCGATACATGGCCCCCACATCCGCATTGAGCTGCGCGCACAGCGCGCGCATGGCCGCATCGGCCAGTTCACGCGGGGTGGGATCGCCCTGCAGGCTGGTGCCAACCACGTTTTCGCCGGCCTGCAGCCACAGCGCATCGGCCGCTTCACGGCGCGCACCGATGGCCTTCATCACGGTCAGCGCCATCATCAGGAAAGCAACGCCGCCGATGCTGCGGTTGACGAAGGAGAACGCCGAGTTGCTGCTGGACGGCGCCACGTTGTAGCCCACCGCAAGCAGGATGCAGGACCCGATCGCCACCAGCAGAGGTACTTCCATCCGGCGCTGGAACAGCGTGATGCCGACCGCCATGAAGTAGGTCAACCAGACCGCGTAGCCCAGCGGCACCACCATCTCCGTGCCCAGCGTGGCGGCCATCAAGGCGGCCGACGCAAGCCAGATCCAACGGTCACGGGAGGTAGGCGCAGAATTCATGCCGTGTTCCAGCTTAAAAGGGGCCTGATGGTACCCGAAGCGGTAAACGGGTGTTAAGCGCCGGAAGTCAGCGTGTTTGCCGCACGTTCTTGACACTTTCTTCACATCGTCGCCCCTACGGTTCGGTCCCTTATCGGGGGAGTCGATAACCGTCGTGGTCCAGGCCGTATCCAGCGTTGCACCGCTCGCCGACGAAAGCCGGCAGCTGAAGCTGTTGATCGACAACGTGAGCGATCACGCGATCTATCTGCTCGATACGCAAGGCAGTATCTGCAGCTGGAACCGTGGCTGCGAACGGGTCAAGGGCTATGCCGCCGAGGCCGTCATCGGCAAGCACGTCAGCCTGTTCTATACCCCCGAAGACCAGCAGCTGGGCGTCCCGGAGCAGGCGCTGGCGCACGCCCGGGACCATGGCCGCTTCGTCGGTGAAGGGTGGCGGGTGCGCTGCAATGGCGAGCGGTTCCGCGCCGGCGAGGTGATCGAGCCTGTCCGCGAAGACGGCTGCCTGCTCGGTTTCGTCAAGGTCACCCAGGATGTCACCGAACGCTACCAGGCCCAGCGCCTGCTGCAGGATGCGCAGCGCGCGCACGTGCAGCAGCGCCAACTGGACAATGTCGGCCGGCTGACCCGCGGCCTGGCCCATGAATTCAACAACCTGCTGACCACCATCGGCAACGCCCTGGACCTGATCGCCCTGCGCCCCGGCGCCGACGGGCGCACCCAGGCGCTGGTGGACCTGGCCCATGCCGCCGCCGACCGCGGCTCGCTGCTGACCCGCCAACTACTGGCGTTCTCCGCTGATCAGACGCTGGTGCGCGAGCCGGTCCTGATGCGGGATTTCCTGCTCGATGCCCTGCCCGTACTGCGCCGCGCCTGCCCGGCGGGCATCGAGGTGCAGCTGGATCTGACCTCGGATCTGCCCCCGATCGTCACCGATGGCGTACAGTTGCACAGCGCCGTGTTGAATCTGGTGCTCAATAGTGGCGAAGCGATGCCCCAAGGCGGCACGGTCACGATCACGGCCGAGGTCGAACAGCGGCTGGCGCCGGATCTGTCCCAGCCCATGCGCCGCCACTATGTCGCCATCGCGGTGACCGATCAGGGCAATGGCATGCCCCCGGACATCGCCGAGCGCGCCAGCGAGCCGTTCTTCACCACCAAGGAAATCGGCAAAGGCAGCGGACTGGGGCTGAGCCAGGTGTTCGGCTTCGTTTCCCAGTGCGACGGCTTCGTCGACGTACAAACCGCCCCCGGACGCGGGACCACCGTCCGTCTGTTGTTACCTGTCATTGAGGAAGTCGAGCATGTCTGAGCCCCTACGCGTATTGATGGTCGAAGACCAGCAGGACCTGCGTGAACTGATCGGCCAGGCGCTGCAGGACTTCGGCATTGAAATCCACACCGCCGACGACGGCCCGGCCGCGCTGCGGCTGATGCAGGACCCGGGCGGTTTCGATGTGGTGTTCAGCGATATCAGCATGCCCAACGGCATGAGTGGGGTTGAGTTGAGCGAGCATGTGGCCGATGTGCTGCCCAATGCGCGCATCATCCTGGCCTCCGGTTACGCCCGCTCGCAGCTGCCGCCGCTGCCCGAACATGTCGAATTCCTGCCCAAACCGTATCGTCTGCGCCAGCTGGTGACGTTGCTGCAGTCACCGGTCGCGCCCTGCTGAGCGAGCGCACTGCCGCCAGCGTGAACGCTTCATCCGCGCCGCTCGTGCTTCACATCGGTTCTGCATTCCACTGGGGATAGTAGTGGTGTAGTCGGAACAGGGTGCGGTAGATGCTGGACAGAAGTGATGATGTAGATCGGATGGCGTTGATCGAAGCGCTCAACGTGATGGACCCTGCGTTGGGTACTGCGCTGGACCCGATCACCGAACTGGCGGCGTTTACCTTCGGCGTTCCAATTGCGCTGGTGTCCATCTTCGATGCCGAGCACCAGCACATCATCTCGCGCGTCGGGCTGACGCTCACCCGCAACGAACGGCACGCATCGATCTGCGCATGGGCGTTGGGCGCCAGCGCCGTGCTGCAGGTGACGGACCTGCGCCTGGATGCGCGTTTTGCCGACAATGCCCTGGTGACCGGCCCGCAGCAGCTGCGCTTCTACGCTGGTGCCCCGCTGATCACCAAGGCCGGCATCGCACTCGGCACGCTGTGCATCATGGGCCGTGAGCCCCGTCAGTTGTCGGCCGAAGAACAGCTGCAGCTGCAGACGCTGTCACGGGTGGTGGTCGCGCAGATGGAGCTGAAGATGTCGCTGGGCCGGCGCGAGCAGATCAGCGGCCTGCCCAACCGGCAGCAGTTCCAGGCCGACCTCAATGCCCTGTCCCGCCGTGGCCAGTCGCATGCATTCACCGCAGTGCTGCTGGATGTATTCGATCTGCAAAGTGCCAACGAGGCCGGCCAGGCGCTGGGCATGAAGCCGGTGGAAACCTTGCTGCGCCAAGCGGCGCTGCGGGTGCAGGACGTGCTGCGCGATATCGCACAGGTCTATCACGTGGGCGTGACCCGCTTCGCCTTCCTGCTGCCGGACCACTCGCACCACCAGACCGAGGCACTGCTTGAGCGCCTGCGCATCCGTATGCGCCGGCCGCTGATGGCCGGCCGCATTCCGATGTCGCCGCAGTTCCACGCCGGTGTATGCGACTTCCGCCCCGTCCCGGGCCAGACCGCGGATCTGGTCCGCAAATGCCTGGTCGCCATGCACCACGCGATCCAGACCGATGCCTGCCTGTGCTGGTACTCGCAGGAACGCGACGATGCCCTTCGCCGGCGTTACCGCTTGGCCTCCGACGCCGGGCGCGGGCTGGCCCAGCACCAGTTCAGCCTGGTGTACCAACCACGCTTCGATCTGCTCGACGGGCTGCCGGTATCGGCCGAGGCACTGCTGCGCTGGACCCACCCGATGCTGGGTCCGGTCAGCCCCGGCGAATTCATCCCGGTGCTCGAGCGCACCGCGCTGATGCCGGCGATCAGCCGCTGGGTCATCGATCACGCCCTGGCCCAGGCCGCGCAATGGCAGGAGCGCGTGCCCGGCTTCAGCCTCTCCATCAATCTTTCGCCACGCGACTTCGATGATCAGTGTGTATGGAGCGTCCTGTCGGAGCGACTGCACGCGTACGGTCTCGCCCCCGGCGTGATCGAAATCGAAATCACCGAAGGCCAATGGCTCAACCATCATCCTGCGGCGTTGCCGCAGTTGCGCGACATGGCGGCTGCCGGCGTGCGCATCGCGATTGACGACTTCGGCAGCGGCTACAGCAATTTCGGTTACCTCAGCGAGGTGCCGATCAGCCACATCAAGATCGACCAGACGCTGGTCACCGGGCTGGCGCGCTCGCGCACCGCGCGGCTCAAGGTGGAGGCCATCATCAAGCTCGCGCGGCAGCTCGGGTATCGCACGGTAGCCGAAGGCGTGGAGAACGAAGCCGAGCTCTCGCTGTTGCGGCTGTGGGGCTGCGACGAAGCACAGGGCTATCACCTCGCGCGGCCCATGCACCCTGACGCGGTGCTGCAGCTGGTCAGTGCCTGCCGCGCCGGTCCGTTGCCGGATGCCGGCTGAGACCCCGCGACGCCATCGGCAGCCCGGGCGATAATGGCCAGCCCGCCTGCCTCGCTGCCAGACCATGACCGATCTCACCCCGCTGCCCGCCCTGCCGCTCGGCCATTACCGCCATTTCAAAGGCGGCAACTACGAAGTGATCGGCGTTGTCCGCCACAGCGAAACGCTGGCGCCGATGGTGCTGTACCGGCCGCTGGATTCGGAGATCGGGCTGTGGGTGCGTCCGTTCGAGATGTTCGTCGCGCAGGTGGAGGTGGACGGGCAGTGGCGTGCGCGTTTTGCGCGGGTCGAGGTAGACGGCTGAGGGGACAAAGACCTGCGCAGCGCTGCCCAGCGGCGCGATCAGCCCAGGACCGCCCCTCGCGCGTCCACCAGCTCACGCAACCGCGCAGTCACCATGCGGAACTGCTCCGGGAGCATCGCCGCCTCCAGTGCGTCGACCTGACCGGACAGCACCGACAGTGCATCGCTCATGCTGGCCACCTTCTGGCCCGCCTCGGCGGATGCCTCCGGCACCTCCAGCTGCGCGCCGATGACGCCGGCCAGGATCTCGAATGCCTTCACCGTGGCGGCATCGAGCCTGGAGGGATTCGGATCCAGCGCGCACAAGGTGCCGTGGAACCCGCCATCGCGGCGGAACATCGGAACCGAGATGTAACTCTCGAACCCGTACAACGCCGGCGTGGGGTGGCTGGAAAATACCGGGTGGGTGCTGGCCTGATCGAACTGCACCAGATGGCGATGCTCACGGATTTCATCGCAGATGGTGGTTTCCAGCACCAGGTCTTCGCCCGGCCGCAGACCAAAATCGAGGCCGTCATGGACGGCGCACGCCGTCCATCGATCCGCCGTGACGCGTGCCACGGCGACGAAACGCATGCCGGTCATCGCACTGGCCAGTTCCAGCATGCCCGGCACGGCAGGCATCGCCAGCAACGCCGCGACATCGTCCAGACGTGGATCCGCCGAGATCGCAGGATCCGCCAAGGGCGCCGCGCCGGGACCGTCGTCGTCGAGCGGGTTCTCCATCGCGGCCAAGCGGCGATCCAGCACCTTCGCGTTGATCTCGTTGAAGAGACCGCGCACCGACGCGGACAACGCGCGCGGGTCCTTGATGGCGCCCACGAAATGGATGCCCTGCCCGACCAGCCGGATCTGCTCGACGCCGTGATCCAGGCGCAGCGATGGCCACGCCAGACGGTGCAGGATGCGCATCCAGTCACTGGGGGGCGTGCCATCCACAAGCGCGGTGACGATCACGCGTGACGCGCCAGCCCCATCCTGCAGACCGGGCAGATCAAAGCCGATGAGCGCTGGAAAGCCCGTACTGATAGACATCACAACCCCTATGGCCACATGGCGCAGCCATCGACAGGTGGTGGCTTTGAAGGCAAATTGTCGCACGAATGAGCGAGACTGGCCTTGACCGAAGCCGCCCGAACGGTGCAGCGGCCATCATGCGCGCACGGGCATCTCTGCCACTGACAAAGGAATGCACATGCTGGACGGTTTCTCGCTGTTGATTGGCCTCGGCTGGGCGCTGTTCGGGCTGCTGTGGATCTTCGTTCCCTTCGCCATCTTCGGCATCAAGGGGCTGCTGCGGGAGATCCTGGCCGAACAGAAGCGGACCAACGAGATTCTCAGCCGTGCGCATGGGGTCAGCCCCCGGCTGGACACGCCGGAGGGACTGCCGTTCAGGCCCGAGCGCTATCCGTGAAGACTCGACAACAGCCCATCAGGACGGGCGTCCCGGGCTGACCCGGATGCCCTTGCCGCAGGTGCGCAGTGTCCCGCGGATCCAGCGTTCTACCCAAGGGCCTGATTAATGTTGCGCCGCAGCAGTACAATGCCGCGCTCCCCCGATCGACGCCGCCGCCTGCATGAGCTCCTCCTCCGTCCCTCTGGCCGCCCGGCTCTCGCCGCGCGAGCGCACTCTGATTCTGCTGGCCTTGTCGCTGGGCGGCTTCGCCATCGGCACCAGCGAGTTCGCCAGCATGGGGCTGATGCTTGAGATCAGCCGTGGTCTGTCCATCAGCGAAACACAGGTCGGCCACCTGATCAGTGCCTACGCCGTCGGCGTGGTGGTCGGCGCACCAGTACTGGCCTTTGCCGGTGCCGGCTTCGCTCGCCGCAACCTGCTGCTGGCGCTGATGGGGTTCTATGCCATCGGCAACCTGGCCAGCGCGCTGGCGCCGAACTACGGCACGATGTTGCTGGCCCGCTTCGTCGCCGGTCTGCCGCATGGCGCGTATTTCGGCGTGGCAATGCTGGTGGCCGCCGCGATCAGTCCCCCGGCCCAGCGCGGCGCGGCGGTCTCGAAGGTGCTGCTCGGCCTGTCCGTTGCCATCCTGGTCGGCAACCCACTGACCACCTGGCTCGGCCAGCAGCTCAGCTGGCGCACTGCTTTCGCGGTGGTCAGTGTGTTGGCGATTGCCACCGTGGCCATGATCGCGCGCTTCCTGCTGCCCGATCCGGATGAAGTCCGCACCTCGCCGATGCGCGAGCTGCGCGCCTTCAACCGCACCCAGGTGTGGCTGGCGCTGGCGATCGGTTCGGTCGGTTTTGCCGGCATGTTCTGCGTGTTCACCTACCTCGCCCCGACCCTGGTGCAGGTCACCGGCCTGGCCGAATCGTGGATGCCGCTGGCGGTGGGCATTTTCGGCATCGGCGCGATCATCGGCAACGTGGCCGGGGGCTGGCTGGTGGACCGCTTCCAGTTCCGCGCCGCGGCCGTGGTGCTGGTCTGGTCGATCCTGGTGCTGCTCGCCTTCCCGCTGGCCGCGCAGTCGGTGTGGAGCGTGTTCCCGATGATCATTGCCGTCGGCACCATGGGCGCCCTGGCGGCCGTACTGCAGACCCGCCTGATGGATGTGGCGGGCGAAGCGCAGACGCTGGCGGCCGCCTCCAACCACGCGGCGTTCAACACCGCCAACGCACTGGGGCCGTGGTTCGGCGGCATGGCGATCGGCGCCGGCTTCAGCCCGGCGGTGACCGGTTACGTGGGCGCCGCCACCGCGCTGGGCGGCCTGCTGCTCTGGGGCGTGGCGATGCTGGTGGATCGCCGCTCGCGCAGCGTGCCGGTGCTGCAGCAGTAAGCGCACCGCCAGCCCCGTCGGCCAATTCAACTCCCTGCCCAGGCAGGGATTTTTTTTGGTTTCCCCTATCATGGGCATCCGATCAAACCGCGCCACCCGTGCTGTTCCGGCCACGGCCGCAACGATGGCCGCACCTGGATACACCGATGACGTACGAATGGGCCCCGAGCGACTGGGGTCAACGCCTCACGCGATCACCGCACTGGCGCCTGCGCCTGGAAGGCGGCCAGCTGGTGCTGACCGTGGACGGCCGCCCCTGCCCCGCGCCGCTGGAGGCACTGCAGGTGCACCCGCGCCTGCCGTGGGCACGGCTTACCCTGCACCGCGACGGGCAGGCCCCGCTGACGCTCGGCGGCCTGAACGCCGCTTCGGCTCGACAGTTGGCCTCCACCTTGGCCGAGCTGCGCGGTGAACAGCGCCAGCGCGACCATGTCGCCCTGTTCCAGCAGGCCTACGCCGCGATCGAGCGCTGGCTTGGCCAGGTGCAGACCGCCACCGAACGGGCCGATGAGGAAGCGCTGTGGCTGACCCACGAGCAACAACAGGCGCTGCTGCAGGCGCGCCCCGCCCTGCCACTGGAGGAAGAGGCGCTGTGGGCGGTGTTCGACAACGCCGCGCTGCGCAGCCAACTCGGCGGTGATCCCGCTGCGATCGAAGCAACCTTGATGCTGTGGCTGGCCGACTGGCCAGCGATGTGGGCACGCCGCAATGAGGCCCATCAGGCGCGCGAGCGGATGGCCAGCCGTGCGTTGCTGGATCACGTGGAAAGCCGCCCGCTCACCGATGAGCAGGCCCGGGCGGTGATCTGCTTCGACAACCGCGTCCAGGTGGTGGCCGCCGCGGGTTCGGGCAAGACCTCGACGATGGTGGCCAAGGCGGCGTACGCGATCGAACGCGGCCTGGTCGCGCCAGAGCGCATCGTCATGCTCGCCTTCAACAAGGAGGCCGCCACGGAACTGCAGGCACGCGCCGATCGCGCGTTCCATCGCATTGGCCTGGGCGAGGTCCGGGTGGAGGCGCGTACTTTCCACGCGCTGGGCCGGCACATCATCGCCCAGGCCACGGGGCGGATGCCGCAGGTGCCGGAGTGGGCCGTGGATGCCACGCAGGGCTTCCACCGGCTGGCCGAGATCATCGACCAGCTCAAGGACCGCTCTCTCCATTTCCGTACCCAGTGGGACCTGTTCCGGCTGGTGTTCGGTCGTGATCTGCCCGTCACCGGCGGGCCGCTGGATGCCGAGGAATGGGACAAGGATGGGCAGGGCTACGTGCGTACGCTGCAGGGTGAGCGCGTGCGCAGCATCGAAGAATGCGTGATCGCGGACTGGCTGTTCTACAACGGCGTGGACTATGCGTACGCCCGGCGGCACGCCTTCGATGCCGGCACGGACGAGTACCGCCAGTACCGGCCGGATTTCTGCTACCCCGGCATTGGGCTGAACCACGACCACCTCGCCCCGGATGGTCACGGCCCGTCGCCGGCGCCGCCGGATGGCCACCCGCGCTCCCACGGCGCCGAGCGGATCGAGACCTCCTCGCACGAACTGCGCACGGGCGAACTGTTCCTGCGGCTGGGCGATGCACTGTCACAGCGCGGTCTCGAGCTCGACCCGAATCCCGACCGCGAACTGCCCGAGGGCGGCGCGACACCGATGCCGGATACCGACCTGATCGGCCTGGTCCGGACCTTCATCAGCCACGCCAAGAGCAACGGCCTGCACGTGCAGGACATGGTCGAGCGGCTGCGCGGGCTGCCGGACGATCACTTCAAACACCGTTACCGCCTGTTCCTCGAGCTCATCATTCCGATCCTGGACGGCTGGGACGATGCGCTGGTCGCGGAAGGTGGGATCGACTTCGAGGACATGCTCAACCAGGCTGCCGAGCACCTGGAACAGGGTCGCTGTGTCGCGCCGTTCGACCTGGTGATGGCCGACGAATTCCAGGATGCCTCGCGCGCCCGGGCGCATCTGTGCCGCGCGCTGGTGCAGGCGCCGGGCAAACATCTGTTCGCGGTCGGTGACGACTGGCAGTCGATCAACCGGTTCGCCGGCGCGGACGTCTCGGTGATGACCGGCTTCCTGGATTGGTTCGGCCCGGGCCAGGTGCTCAAGCTTGAACAGACGTTCCGCTGCCCGCAGGCGCTGTGCGATGTCTCCAGTGCGTTCGTGTCACGCAATCCAACCCAGATACCCAAGCAGGTCCACTCGCTCACCCCGGCGTATGGCGCGGTGCTGCAGGCCTTCCAGGTGGCCTCGCGCGACCGGCTGGCCGGCGCGGTCGAGCAATACCTCGAACGACTGCACCAGCAGCTGCTGACCGGCCAGGTACCGCCAGGCTGGGACGGCAAGGTCACCGTCTTCGTGCTGGGCCGCTACAACGCCGAGCGCGCGATGCTTCCGGCCAGCTGGAACGCGCGTTACGGGCAGCACATGCAGGTCAGCTTCCTCACCGCACACCGGTCCAAGGGCATGGAAGCGGACTACGTGATCCTGCCCGGCATGCTGGATCGCCGCTTCCCCAACGCGCGCGCGGATGACCCCGTACTGGCGCTGGCGATGCCCGACGGCGATGCGTACCCGCTCGGTGAGGAACGCCGGTTGTTTTACGTCGCGCTGACGCGCGCGCGCCGTTCGGTGGCGATGTTCACCGTGCAGGGCCGACGTTCGGCGTTCCTGACCGAACTGGTCAACGACGGCGCGGTACGCGTGACCTCGATGGCCGGAGAAACGATCCACGAGCAGGCCTGTCCCGCCTGCAAGGTGGGGGTGATCGTGCCGCGCACCGGGCCGTATGGCGCGTTCCAGTCATGCTCGGCGTATCCACGCTGCGAGTACAAGCCGCCGAAGGCAGGGGGCCATGCCGGCGTGCGTACGGTCGCGGGGGCCTGAGGGATACGCTTGCCTTGCTCAGCCGAGCGCAGCGGCCAGTGCGGCATCGATCTGCGCAAGCAAGCCACGCCGTTCCGGCACGCCCGGCATCACCCGCACCAGGTTGCGGACCATCCGCAGGTCCTGTTGCCTGCCAAGCTGATCACCCAGCGCATGCAGCGCGCGCGCCTGGTGGCCCGGCCCTTTCCGTTTGATCGAGGCCGCAAGCGCACTGTCCAGCGCGGGCATCGCCTCCAGCTGCATCCGCAGGCGACGCACTCTGCGCCGCCAGCGATGCAGGTCCTGCGGATCTCCGGTGCGGGCAGCGCGCTTCTCCGCCTTGGCAGTACGGCGTTCACTGCGGGCCAGACCCCTGCGGAGATCGCGCCCGCTCAGCGCGTCCCATGGCTGCGCCTGGAGTTCGCCGGCGATACGCAGCAGCGCCGCGTGACGACGCGCAAACGCCGGGTCGCGCGCCAGCGCCCGGGCGAGCACTACGTCGCGCCGCGCCATCAACCGCCTGCACACCTCCGTCCACGGCGGGGCGGGCTGCTGCGCGGCGAGGTGCTGGCAGGTCTCCACCACCACATGGGCATCGCGCAAGGCCGACAACCCTTGCCCGAGCCGGCGCAGGCTCGCGTCGGTCCGGGCGGTCTCAAGGTCGCTGCTCTCCAGCACGGCGAGCAGCGCGCGAAGGCGGCGGATCGTCTTGCGCGCCCGATGCACGGCATCGTGGACATCGGGCTGGAGCGCCAGCGCAGCGGCGATGGCCCTGCACTCACGGTCTGCCAGTGCGCGGGCGGCAGGGCCGATGGCGGGTGGCGACATGGCGGTTTCCCCCGGAGGCGTCGGGGGATTGTACCCATGCCGGCGGTCCGCCAGCTCAGCCCGGGTTGAACATCTGCCGCACGCCCCGAAGCAGCTCGTTCACGCTGAACGGCTTGGGCAGCAATGACATGCCCTGCCCCAGGAATTCATTGCGGACGGCTGCACTCTCCGTGTAACCGGTGACGAACAGCACCGGCAAATGCGGGCGCAACACCCGAGCCGCATCGGCAAGCTCACGGCCGTTCATGCCCGGCAGACCCACATCGGACAGCAGCAGGTCCAGGTCACGGTCCGAATGCAGTTCCAACAGGGCCTGCTGTGCGTTGATGGCTTCCACGACCTGGTAACCGGCCTCGACCAGCATCTCCCGGACCATCATGCGTACCGAATCGGTATCGTCGACCAGCAGAATCCGCTCGGCGCTGCCACGGGTCAGCTGTGCGGGTGCCAATGTGTCGTGGGCCGCAGACTGGAGCTGCCCCTCGGGCAGCAGCAGCTCGATCTCGGTGCCCTCGCCACGTTCGCTGGCAATGCGCGCACTGCCACCGGACTGCCGCGCGAACCCGTAGGTCATCGACAACCCCAGCCCGGTGCCCTCGCCCTGCGGCTTGGTGGTGAAGAAGGGCTCGAATACCTTGGTCAACAGCTCTGCGGGTATGCCGACGCCATTGTCGAGCACCGTCACGGTGATGTAGTGGCCAGGCGCCAGCTCATGGTCGCGCTCGATCCGGGCACGCCCGGCGCGGATGCGGATCAGCCCCTGGCCCGCCAGTGCATCGCGGGCGTTGATGACCAGGTTGAGGATCACGTTCTCGAACTGGTTCGGGTCGGCGACCGCGATCAGGGGTTCAACGCCCAGTTCCAGCTCGAGTTCGATGTTCTCACCGATCGATCGCTGCAGCATGTCTTCCAGCGAGCGCACCCGCGCGACCACATCGAAGGTCTGCGGATCGAGCGGCTGCTTGCGGGCAAACGCCAGCATGCGCTGGGTCAGCGCAGCGGCACGGTGTGCCGAGCCCGTGGCGATCTCGACGTAGCGCGAAGCCTTGTCCCATTTACCGCTGGAGGCGGCGATCTCGATCATGTCCAGCCCGGAGATGATCGTGGTCAGCAGGTTGTTGAAATCGTGCGCGATGCCGCCGGTGAGCTGGCCCAGCGCGTCCATCTTCTGCGCCTGCATCAACTCGATCTCGGTGCGCTCGCGCTCGGCGATCTGGAACGCCAGTTCGGACGTGGCGCTTTCCAGTTCCTGGCGCTGCTCGTTGGCGCGCGCATGGTGTTCGGTGGTGTCTTCGATCAGCACCAGGCCCTGCCCGGCGGCCTGGTACGGGGTCACCCGCCATTCGGTCATGCGCAGGACCCCGCCGACCCGAAGGCTGAAGGTACCCTGCCAGCGCTCGCCTTCGGCCAACGCCACTTTCAATGCACTGAGCGGGACGAGCTGATCCTGCAGCAGCTGATCGAGTTGGCCTGGTCCTGCCTGCTGACCCAGCAGACGGGTAAAGGCATCGTTGGCATCATGGGCGTTGAGCGACGCATCCAATACCGCGATCGGGGCATTGATGTGACGGAAGATTTCGCGGAACCGCGCCTCGGTATCGCGCAGGGCTTCCTCGGCACGACGGGCGCGCAGCAGGCTGCGCAGCGTCGCCAACAACACATCCGGATCGACCGGATGGATCAGATAGGCATCGGCGCCGGCGTTGAGGCCAGTGATCATGTCACCGGTCGCGATGGATGCGGCCGAGACGTGCACCACGGGAAGCAACTGCAGCCGCGCGTCCTCACGCAACTGGCGCACCACATCGAAGCCGCTCATGTCCGGCAGATTCACATCCAGCACCAGCGCGCCGAAATCATGCTCGGCCAGGCGCGCGAGCCCCTCACCGCCGGTGCCCGCTTCCTCGACATGGAACCCGTGGCGCTCGAGTACGCGGCGCACCGCGTAGCGGGTCGCCACATTGTCATCCACCACCAGGATGCGATCAGGGCTGGGCATGCGTGGCCTCCGTGGCCAGTGTCAGCGGCAGTACGACATAGAAGTCCGAGCCTTTGCCGACGTCACTCTCGACCCCGACATGCCCACCCAGCAGCTCGGCAAATCGCTTGCACAGGGACAAACCAAGACCGGTTCCGCGCAGGCGCTTCTGCAGCGGGGTATCCACCTGCACGAAATCCTCGAACAGGGTCGACTGGAGTTCGGCGGGGATACCGATGCCGGTATCGCGCACGCTGAAGCGCACGGCGTTCTCACCTTCCAGCCGGGTTGATACCACCACCTGGCCATTGGGCGTGAACTTCAATGCGTTGGAAATGAAATTGCGCAGGATCTGCGCCAGCTTCTTGTCGTCGGTATAGAGCAGCGGCATGACCGGCGGGTCTTCGAATACCAGGTCCACCTGGTTGCCCTCCACCAGCGGGCGGAACATGCCACGCAGCGCAGAGAACAGGTCCATCAGGTCGAACCAGGCCGGTGAAATGGTGATGCGCCCCGCCTCGATCTTGGCCAGATCCAACAGGTCGTCCACCATCTCGCGCAGTTCACTGGTCGAGGCGCTGATGAAACGCACCTGCCGGCGCTGCTCCTCGGTCAGCGGGCCATCCATGCCGTCCTCCAACAGCCGCGTCATGCTCAGGATCGAGCCCAGTGGCGTGCGGAACTCATGGCTCATGTAGGACAGGAACCGACTCTTCAGCTCGGACACCTCGCGCAGCTGCTCGGCCTGCTCGTCCAGCTCGGCATACAAGGCGAGCACCCCCTGATTGGTTTCATCCAACTCAGCGCGCAGCGCATCGGCTTCCAGGCGCAGCCGTTGCAGCTCCTGATCATCGGGTGAAGCGCTCAATGCAGATCTCCAAGACGCAGGGCAACAATGCCGGCGTCATCCCGGCCACGATCGAAATCACGCTGCAGCACCGCCACGATCAATGCCGGGTGGCGGTGCAGCAGACCGGGGTAGTCACGCAGGCTCCAGCGTGCCTGCAGGCCATCACTATGCATGACCAGCAGCGTGCCTGCGGCCGCGTGAAAATGGAATGGTTGTGCCTTGCGGTACTGCACGCCCACGATACCCGGGTGTGACGCCAACCCACGCGAACCGGTGGGCTCGCACAGGCTCGCGGCGATATTGCCGATACCGGCAAACTCCACCTGCAGGGTGGCCACGTCCACGCAGGCAACGGCCGCTGCACCGCCCCGGGTGCCGGACATGCCCGCGTGCAGGACGCCGATCAACGCCGGTGCGCCGCCCGCGGCCGTGTGCGCGACCGCCTCCACGCCGGCCCGCGAGGCATCGGCGGCGGGAAGTCCATGGCCGAGTCCATCGATCACGGTCACCGCCACGGTTGGTCCGTCGGCGCGGATATGCCAGGCATCGCCGCAGGCCAGCTCGTGCCGCATCGGAATGCGCAGCGCACCGTAGGCCACATCGATATCGCGTGGCGCACGACTGCCGTAGATCCGCGCCACCACCACCGCTCCCTTGGCATCGGACCAGGCATCCAGCACGGTGGCCTGGCGCTGGATCGCACCCAGCCCCAACCCCTGGGTGCCCCCGGTCGAGTAGCCGTCTGGAAGACACTCGGCCAGGGAAAAGCCCGGACCGGTGTCCACGGTGCACAGCTCCACGCCGTTACCGCCGCGGCCACAGACCACGGACAGGTACATGCGTCCGCCGCGCCCATGCTTGAGCACGTTGGTCGCCATCTCCGTGGCCACCAACGCCGCGCGGCCGGCGTCCATTTCATCCAGGCCGACATGATCGGCCAGCGCCAGCGCTTCGCGCCGGGCCTGTCCGACCTGGGAGGTTTCTTCGACCAGCACGACCCGCGTTACCTGGCCGGCGAAGTTCAGCTCCATTTGGTGATCGTGATGCGGGTGCCCTGCCCCGGCGCACTCTCCAGTTCGAATTCATCCACCAGGCGACGCGAACCGGACAGCCCCAGGCCCATGCCCGAGCCGGATGACCAGCCATCGGTCAGGGCCTGCGCGACATCGGGGATGCCGGGCCCGTTATCGGCGAAGACCAGCCGGACGCCTTTGCGCAGGCCTTTCTCCACGACCTCCCAGTCCATGGTCCCGCCGCCGCCGTAGATCACGGCGTTGCGGGCCAACTCGCTGGCGGCCGTGACCAGCTTGGTCTGGTCGATCAGACGCAGCTTGCATGCCACGCAGATCTGGCGTGCGGCCTGGCGGGCCAGCACGACGTCCTGCTCGATGCGGATCGGCAGCGAACCACTGGACGCACTCATGAGGCAGCTTCGTCTTCGTCGGTACGCTGCAGCAGCTTCATGCCACGCTCCACATTGAGCGCGGTGCGCACGCCACTGAGCGTAAGCCCCAGCTCCACCAGCGTGATTGCCACGGCCGGCTGCATGCCCACCACCACGGTGGTGGCATCCATGATCCGGGCCAGCGACGAAATGGTGGCGATCATGCGGCCGATGAACGAATCGACGATATCCAGTGCGGAAATGTCGATCAGCACACCGCGCGCGGAGGTGCTGCGGATCTTCTCGGTGAGGTCGTCCTGCAGCGTCAGCGCCAGCTGGTCATGCATGTCCACCTGGATCGTCACCAGCAGCAGATCGCCCATCTGCAGGATCGGGATGCGCTCCATCTCAGCGGGCGGTCCGGGTGACGGTCTGGCCGGTGCGCTTGAGCGCCAGCGCCAGTGCGTCGGCCAGATTGGCCTTGGTCACGATGCCCTGCAGGTCCAGCCCGAGGTGCACGATGGTCTGGGCGATCTGCGGCCGCACGCCGCTGATGATCGCATCGGCGCCCATCAGGCGGATGGCGGTGACAGTCTTCAGCAGATGCTGGGCCACCAGCGTATCCACGGTCGGCACGCCGGTGATATCGATGATGGCGATTTCAGAACCGGTATCCACGATGCGCTGCAGCAGCGACTCCATCACCACCTGGGTGCGCTGCGAATCCAACGTGCCGATCATCGGCAGCGCCAGCACACCGTCCCACAGCTTCACCACGGGCGTGGACAGCTCAAGCATTTCTTCCTGCTGGCGCTGGATCACGTCTTCGCGGGTTTTCTGGAACACGCTGACCGTGTGCAGCCCGAGCTGATCGATCAGCTCGGAGATCGCCCACAGCTGGTCGCCCAGGTGCGCCGGGTCATTGGCATACCCCTGCTGGATCACGTCGAACAGCGGTCGCTTCAGCGAGAAGATGAAGCTGGCGGTCTCCGCGGAATTGAATCCCTTCAGGACGCGCTCGCGCGACAGTTCCTCCAGGAAACGCCGGATCTCCTGCCACTCTGCCCGCGCGACGGCACTCACGTCGGTGGCCGACAGCGCATCCAGGAACAGGCGCCAGAACTCGCGGACCTGGACATCCAGCTCGCGGGAGGAAAGGCGGCCGTCCTGCGCCTGGCTGGTACCGGCCAGATTGCCGGCCCATGCGGCGAGCACAGGCTCCTGGTGGCTGCGGATGAGATCGATCGTGCGCTGCTGCAAAGCCGCCATGGAGAGGGTCCTGGAAAAAGGGGGGATACGGGGGTGACGCGCGACCCATCTCCGATATGAATGGGGGCCGCAATGGTGAAAGCTTAAATGAATTCAGGAAGATTGGGCACGAAGGCCGATGCCCGCAACGTGAAGGTTTTCTCCACCTCCCTGACTCGTTCAGACAGCCACGCCGCAGCGAGCGCCCAGCGCCTCTACACCATCGGGTCCCTACAACGCATCAGGCCGCCCGAAGGCGGCCTGATGGGTGAGCGGTCAGCGCAGCAGCGCGAACAACAGCAGCAGCGGAATCGGAATCCCGAGCATCCACAGCAGAATGTACTTCATGGTGTTTCCTCCCTTGAGGTGGTCAGGATCACAGGTCGCGGCGACGGCCGCCCCAGGTGGCACTCAGGCTGGCGATGAACGCACCGATGAGCAGCGTGATGAACAGCCACAACGCGGCGTAGGCGGTTGCCTTTCGGGCATCGTCAGCCGCCTGCTTGGCCTGCACCTTGGCGTTGTCCAGCGCCGCACGCAGGCGGGTCTGCACATCGGTGACGCGGGCCTGTGCTTCGGCCTGGCTCATGCCGGTCTGCGCCGCCACCAGCTGCCCCAGATACTGGGTGTCGGCCGGGTCCATGGTGTCGGACTTCAGGCTGTTGAGGATGATGCGGTTGACCTCGGTACGCACTTCACGGCTGTCCGGACGACGGTCGGCACCCGGCATCGGGCGCGGCGGCGGCGGTGCACCGTTGGCGACCGGTGCCGGTGCCGACGCGTCGGCCGGGCCGGCCGGCGGCGCGGGCTGCGCAGCGGTCGGGTTGGCACGGAAGAGTGAATCCACCCAGTACTGCACGTCACCCTGGTCGCTGCCCATCGCAGCCGAGCCTGCACCGGCGGCAGCGATACCGCCTGCCGTCGAGGCGGCGGCACCGGCAGTGGCGCCGGCAACCTTGGCACCGGCGCCCAAGATGCCGCCGATGGCCGAGGTCAGCAGTGCGGCAGTGAGCAACGTGGCCACCGCCCAGGAGACGAACCCATGCGCGGTGTCGCGGAAGTAGGTCTCATCCCCGTGGATGTTGCTCCACTTCGTGCGCAGGCGGCCAGCCAGATAGCCACCCAGACCGGACGCGGCGATGGCGGTAAAGGTCAGCCACGCGATGCTGGACCAGCCAAACGTTTCTGCCGTCACGCCTTCAAACGACCACGGCGACACCGACGACAGGCCCAGGCCCACGCCGAGAATCACCAGAATCAGTGACAGCGCAGCGGCGGCAATGGCACCGGCCAGAATCGCGCCCCATGACACCGCGCTATCGCGCGGCAGGTCCACCACGGGCGGTGGGGTGACCACGGCGACGGTCGCCGCAGCGACGGGTTCGGGGTGGGCGTAATCGCCTCGGGTATTCATAGCGTATGGCACTCCTTTTCATGCGCTGCGGATGCAGCTCGCATCGGCAGGCTGCGCTTGAGCTCGTGAAATACGCGAGACGCTGAAAACAAGACCGTGTGGACGCGTTGCCCGGCTCAGACCCGTCGGCCGAGCAGCATGAACATCCCGACCAGCCCACCGAGCGCGCCAACGATCGCCAGCTCGATGGATGGCTCACGCAAGCGCAGCGCCATGACAATGCACACCGCTCCCAGCGCCATGATCACCGCACCGATGGCAGCGGCACGCGCGGAGCCGTAGAAGTGCGTGCGGCGGATCGGCTTACTCAGTGCCGGCTGTTTCCGCTGCCAGGCATCCAACGCCTGCTGGAACTCGCGCAGCAAGCGCTCCCGGCTCTGCAGATCGGCAGCGCTGACCATCAGCGTCGCCCGGCCGGGACGCACCAGCTTCAGATAATCATCGGTGCCCCAGCTGGAGAGCGCATCGAATGGCACCGCGTCGCGGCGCGAGAACATCAGTCCGTCGGGCATGATCATGACCTCGTTGCGGGTAGGGAATCCCTGGAAGGCCAGCAACGGCGGAATCACCAGGCACGCCATGGCGACCACGATCGCGACGCCTACCGGCCCACGATTGAGCACGATGAACATGAAACTGCCGGCAGCAAGTACGAATGCCAGCGGCACCGCCAACTGGTGCCAACGGGTGTAGACCGACACCTGGATACCTTCCCTGGGCTTCACGATGACTTGCTCCTCTATCGGCACGCGGCGGCGGTGCTACTCGGCCTGCCTGCGGCATTGCGCCCGGCCAGTGGGCGCTTCAGGCCGCCATGGTCTTCGATGTGGCGGGCGGCGGCAAATACGCAACCCGAAAGCACCGGCGCGTGCTGATATCAAAACGGTTATCAGCCTGCCATCGTCGCGCCGCTGAATATGCTGATGAACATGCGTACCAAGCGGCGATGAACTTTTACGACATTCACGTGGCAATAATCCAGTCACGCCAGGGATGGCACGTGACCGGCCAGGGATGGCCTTTCAGCGGATGCAGTGGAACGGGGGCTGCATCGCCGGCGACTTGGCGCGACCAAGGGGATTATCTGGAAGCACTCTCATGACACTGGCATTATCCGGTCGCGTCGTCGCGACCCTGTTGTTCGCTACAAGCCTGGCCTTCGCCCTGCCTGCCGCGGCCGCCGCCAAAGCACCGTTTCCTGCCGAAGGCGTGTGGCGTGGCGAATTCACCATCGATGGCGACCCCATCCCCTTCAACTTCGAAGTAAAGGGCAAGCGCGCGCAGGACGCGACCTTCACCCTGCTCAACGGCACGCGCACGGACAAATTCAAGGTCACCCCGCGCGATGACGGGACATTTTCGGTGCGGATGAACACCTACGATGCCGTCCTGGAAGGCAAGGTCTCCGAGGATGGCAAACATCTCGTTGGCCAGTACAAGGACCTGGTGCCCAGCCGCAACGGGGCGCGCAACCTTGCCTTCACCGCCGAACAGGGCGCGGCATGGCGCTTCGTCAAGCCAGGCCAGGACGAGGCGCCCGCGGCGGACCTCAGCGGCAAGTGGGCCGTGCAGACCATCGACAAGGCGGCCCGCCAGGACAAGCGCAACCAGGTGGCCCTGCTCAGGCAGGAAGGAAACCGCCTCTCCGGCGTGTTCATGACCGTCGTTGGCGACACCCGCGAGCTGGAAGGCACCGTACAGGGCAACCGCTTCTATCTGTCCGGCTTCAGCGGGCCGAGCCCGTTGCTGATCCGCGGCACGATCGATGAGGACGGCAACATCCAGGGCGCGTTCGGCAGCGGCATTTACAACGTGGTCAAGTTCGAGGCCGAGAAGAGCGACAAGGTGGAGCTGCCCGATCCGTACAAGCTCACCTTCCTCAAGGATGGCCAGGATCGCATTGATTTCAGCTTCCCCGATCTGCAGGGCAAGCCGGTCACGCTTCAGGACGACAAGTACCGCGGCAAGGTGGTGATCGTTGAAGTGATCGGCACCTGGTGCCCCAACTGCACCGACCAGACCTACTTCCTGGCGCCGTGGTTCAAGCAGAACCAGCACCGTGGGGTGGAAGCGGTGGCCGTGGCCTTCGAGCAGGAAGACAACTTCGATTATTTCCAGAAGACCCTGACCGCCTTCAAGGATTATTTCGACATCCGTTACGACATCGTGTTCGGCGGTATCGCCGACAAGAAAGTCGCCACCGAGAAACTCAAGGGGCTCAATTACATGGCCGCCTTCCCGACCACGATCATCATCGGCCGCGACGGCAAGGTCCGCGAGATCTATACCGGCTACACCGGCACGGTCACCGGTGAGTATCACCAGGACTACGTGACCCGCTTCAACAGCCTGCTTGATGGGCTGATCGCCGAACCGGATCCGTACGCGGCCAGCGCCGCTGCTCCCGCCGCCCCGGCGACGACCACATCACTGGCGATCGCCCCGTAACCCGCTGCAGCGGCCAGCGCGTCTGGCCGTTGCTCACCCGCTCCTGCGCTGCCTGCCCGGCACGGTCTCTTCGTGATGCCGCGGGCGGCTGCGCGCCACTGCCCAGAGAACCTCACATGCGTACTGCCCTCCTGTTGGCCCTGTTCACCGCGGCCGCCGTGCCCGCCGTGGCGACCGCCGCACCGGTGACCTATCAGCTCGACCCCACCCACACCGATGTGCTGTTCACCTGGAACCACAACGGCTTCTCCTTCCCGACCGGCCGCGCGGCGATCAGCAGCGGCACGCTCATCTACGATGCGGCCAAGCCTGCTGCGTCGCAGGTGCAGGTGGAGCTGCCGCTGGCCGAGCTGGCCACCCACGTCCCGAAACTGGACGAGATCGTCAAGGGCGACAAGCTGTTCGATGTCGCCAAGCACCCGCAGGCCAGCTTCCGCAGTACCTCGGTCGTGCCGCAAGGCACCGGCCGCCTGAAAATCACCGGTGATCTGACGCTGCATGGGGTGACCCGTCCGGTCGTACTCGACGCCACCCTCAACAAGGTGGGTGGGCATCCCAGCCGCAAGGTGCCCACGATCGGCTTCAACGCCACCGCCGTCATCCGCCGCAGCGAGTTCGGCCTGACCGGGTTCCTGCCCAATATCGCCGACGAGGTGCAGCTGCGCATCACCACCGAGGGCCAGGGGGCGAAGGAGTGAGTCGCAGCCTTGCCCCGTGGGTTGCCGCGTTGCTGCTCACCCCGTTCGGCGCGGCCGCCGCCGATACCCCGAAAGTCGCACTCGATCCGCGCGTGGAAGCGCGCCCCGACGGCACCCGTGAGCTGGTGATCGACGCCCGCATCGAACCGGGTTGGATCCTGTATGCCTCCGATTTCGAGCAACCGCAGATCGGCCCGCGGGCGGCGCGGGTGACCCTGGCCGGTGGCGAACAGGCGCAGGGACCGCTGCACTCGGTCGCGCCGCGCGAAGGGCACGGCCGCAGTTTCGCCGGCGAGTATCGCTATACCTACTTCAGCGAACGCGGTCAGCTGCGCCTGCCGGTCGCCGCCGGCACCGGACCGGTAAACGGCACCCTGAGTGCCCAGGTGTGCTTCGAAGAGAGTGGGCTGTGCGAGCTGGTCCAGCAGGAGATCGCCGCGCGTTGAGCGCGGCGCCACCATGCCCCGCCCTGTCCGCTCCCTTGCCCTGCTGGCCGCGCTGATCGGCGTTGCGGTACTGGCGCCGGTGTTCTCCGCCGATGCCCCGACCTACGACGGCGATCTCTCCGACAACCCACGCGCCCAGCTGGGCCGCCAGTTGTTCTTCGATCCCATCCTGTCGCGCGACCGCACGGTGTCGTGCGCCAGCTGCCACCAGCCTGCCCGCGCATTCGCCGATGACCGTGCGCTCAGCCTGGGCGTGGAAGGCCGTGTGGGCACCCGCAATACCCCCAGCGTGATGAACAGTGCCGGGCGGACCCGCTTCTTCTGGGATGGCCGCAGCGAAACCCTAGAAGAGCAGGCCCTGGCGCCGATCGCCAATCCGCTGGAAATGGATCTGCCGGTGGATCAGGCAGTGGCCCGGCTGCTTGCAGACCCGGCGTGGGTCGCGCGCTTCCAGGCGACCTACAACGCCGCACCCAGCCCGCGGACGCTGGGCCGGGCGCTGGGCGCCTACCAGAAGACCCTCAATACCGTGGACAGTCCCTACGACCGCTATGCGCTCGGCCAGGAAGACGCGATCAGCGACGCGGCCAAGCGCGGCCGCCTGCTGTTCATCACCAAGGCCCAGTGCGTGAGCTGCCACGCCGGCGAGGATTTCACCTCGGACCGTTTCAAGAACATCGGCATCTACAACGGCCGCGAGTTCAATGACGAGGGCCGCGGCGGCATCACCGGCGATCCCACGCAGAAGGGCGAGTTCAAGGTACCCGGCCTGCGCAACGTCGCACTGACCGCGCCGTACATGCACAACGGCATGTTCAAGACCCTGCGCGAGGTGATCGTGTACTACGACGACCCCGGCAAGGTGATCCCCGATTCGATCGGCCGTGATGCACAGCTGCGCGATCCGCTGCACCTGACCGAAGCGGAGATCGACGATATCGAACAGTTCCTGCACACCCTGACCGATGACCGCTTCGCGCCGCGTGCGACGTCTTCGACGGCCTCGCCTCCATGACTTCTCCTGCTTCGCATCTGCCGGCGCTGCTGGCCACCGCACTGATGCTCGCGCTGCCCCTGGCATCGCACGCCGCCCCGCCAACACCCCCCGCCCCTGCCGGCCAGGCGGCACCTGCCCTGCACTGGACCGATCTGGACGGCGCCCCGGCGGCGCTGGCGCAATGGCGCGGCCGCCCGGTGCTGCTCAATTACTGGGCCAGCTGGTGCGGGCCCTGCCTGAAGGAGCTGCCGGACCTGCAGCATTTCTCGCAGGCGCAGGCACCGCTGCCGAACGGCGTGCAGGTGGTCGGCATCGCACTGGACGACATCGAGGCTGCCAACGCCCTGCGCGACCAGCTTCAGCTCACCTATCCGCAACTGGTGGAGAGCGACGGCCCCCCCGGTACCGCCGCCTCGTTCGGCAACCGCATCGGCACGCTGCCCTTCTCGGTGTTGATCGATGCGCAGGGCACGGTGCTGCAGGTCCACAACGGACCGCTGCATCCGGCCGATCTCGAGCGCTGGGCCGCTGCCGCGAGGGGCGCGCCGTGATCCACGCCCGGCGCATCGCCGCCGCGGCCGAACGCTGTTGTCCGGGTGCGCTGCGTCACCGCACCTGCTGATCCGGCACTACCGCCGTAGCCTGCCCGCCGCATGCCCCTGCGCATCGGCCTTTCTTCTCCCTGGGGATCTTCCATGCTGTCCACGCACCATCGCCTGCCGTTGGCCCTCGCCATCGTTTCCGCGCTCTCCCTGCCGCTTGCCGCCCACGCAGCGCCGGAGACGAATGCCAGTGCCATCACCGCTACCAGCACCGCCACGCTCGATACCGTCACCGTGACCGGCACCCGCGCGCAAGGCCGCACCGTGCGCGAAAGCGCGTCACCGATCGACGTGCTGTCGGCCGACGACATCCGCGCGGCCAACGCGACGAGCCTGCTGGATGTGCTCAACACCACCGTGCCCAGCTTCAACCTGCCGCTGGAAACCGGCGATCTGAACAGCATGGTGCGCGCCGGACAGCTGCGCGGCCTCAACGCCAGCCACGTGCTGGTGCTGGTGGATGGCAAACGCCGCCACGCCACCGCACTGCTGGGCGCCGGTGGTTTCGGCGGCGCCGCACCGGCCGATCTCGCCCTGATCCCCACCGGGGCGATCGAACGCATCGAAGTGCTGCGCGATGGCGCCTCGGCGATCTATGGCTCGGACGCCATCGCCGGGGTGATCAACATCGTCACCAACAAGGCGGCGCGTGGCGGCAACGTCTCCTACCGCGATGGCACCTACTTCGCCGGCGAGGGTCGCTCCCGCGTGGTGCAGGCCGATGCCGGTTTCGGCATCGGCGACGGCGGCTATCTGCACCTGGCCGCCCAGCTGGACGACCAGCACGCCACCAACTACACCAGCCCCGCCCGCGACACCTTCCTGTACTACTTCCCCAGGGACGCCGCCGGCAATGCGATCCGCCCGGGGGGCAACCAGGCCAGCAACCCGACGCTGCCCGCCGGTGCCACGCCCGATCCGCGCGAAGCGACCCGCGACAACAATGCCTGGCGCAATCGTGGCATCCGCGCGTTCCGCACCAAGACCGCCACCGCCAATGCCAGCCTGCCCCTGGCGGCGACGGTAGAGGCCTACGGGCTGCTGACGCTCGCCCAGCGCGATGCATGGGCACCGCAGAACTTCCGCCAGCCGCTGCGCAACGAAGTGGTCCGGGCCATCGATCCGGATGGCTTCGCCCCCACCGAGCACATCGACGAGAACGATGGCGCGCTGACGCTGGGCGTGCGCGGCCAGTTCGGCGAGTGGGATTGGGACCTCAGCAGCGGCTACGGGCGCGATGCGATGGACATCAACCTGCACAACAGCATCAACCCCACTTATGGGCTGGACAGCCAGACCGACTTCTATATCGGCGACCTGCGCTACAGCGCCTGGACCCACAATCTGGATGTGCGCCGCCAGCTGCAGACCGCGTGGCTGGCCGCGCCACTGGAGCTCAGCGCGGGTGCGGAGTACCGCGACGAGCGCTACCGGATCGGCGCCGGCGACGTACAGTCCTATACCCATGGCGGGCAGCGGGTGCTGGATGGTCCGTATGCCGGCACCGTACTGGGCATCGGCCTGGGCGGCTCGCAGGCCCTGCCCGGCTATCGGCCGGAAGATGCGGTGGATGTCAGCCGCGACAGCGGCGCGGTGTACGTGGGCGTCGCTGCCGATCTGGGCACACGCTGGCGCGTGGACCTTGCCGGCCGGCACGAGCGCTACTCCGATTTCGGCAGCGAGAGCACCGGCCGCCTTTCGACCCGCTTTGCCCTGCACCCCCGGCTTGCCCTGCGCGGCACGATCAGCAACGGCTTCCAGGCTCCCTCCTTGGCCGCGCAGGCCTACCGCAACACCTCCAATGGCAATTTCTACACCGACCACATCCTGCAGGCCGGCTCGCCGCAGGCCATCGCCCTGGGCGCGCAGCCACTGCGCCCGGAAACCTCGCGCAGCCTCAGCCTGGGGATCGTGGCCGAGCCGTGGCAGGGCGCATCACTGACCGTGGATGCCTACCGCATCGATGTGGACGATCGCATTGCCCTGTCCACCACCTTCCGCGAGGGCCTGTATCCCGGCTCCGGTGCGCTGGTGACCTCGGTCGGGCTCGGTGCCCAGGACGGTGTGCGCTACTTCATCAATGCCGCTAACACCCGCACCGAAGGCGTGGAGGCGACGCTGGAAGGGCGCTGGGATCTTGGCCGCGCCGGTGCCCTGCGCTGGACCCTGGCCAGCAGCCATACCCGCGCGAAGATCACCGGCCTGGCCCCCACGCCCGCGGTGTTGGCGGCCTTCAATGTGCCGGTCTTCAGCACCGGCTCGCAGAACGAACTGCTGTACAAGGCGCCGAAGTCCCGCCAGGTGCTTGGCCTGGACTGGTCGCTCGGCCGTTACCGGGTCGGCCTGCGCCAGAGCCGTTATGGCGATATCCAGCGCTATGGCTCCCCCACCACGGTGGCCACCAGCGGGCCGTATGCCGGCCAGGCCGAGATCGCGTATGACATCGGCGGCCTGTGGATCACCGATCTGCAGCTGGGCGCCACCCTGCCCGGTGGCTGGGACGTGGCCTTGAACGCCAACAACGTCTTCGACCGCAAGGTCACGAAACTGCCTGAGCCGCTGCTCGCCGCGAACGAATACTACCGGTACGCCAATGGCGGCCCGGTCGATGGCTCGGGCGGGCTGTGGTCGGCGACGGTGCGTTACCGTTGGGACTAGCATTCCAGCAACGCAAGGAACCCCGTCTCATCCTCACAGATCAGGATGATCGCCTATGCAAAAATGAGGGAACTGTGGCACACCGCGTCGCAGTAGACGGTTTGAGCTCCTGACGACCAGGCGACGCCGTGCCATTCGCGCGGTGGTCACCACTGGCAACGAGCAGGAGTCAATGAATGTCCTCGAGGAATTCCGGCGCAAGCGCCTTGGATCTGTCCAGCTGCGCGCGTGAGCCGATCCGCACCCCTGGCGCGATCCAGCCCTACGGATTGATCCTGGTCCTCGATCACTTCACCTTGACCGTCAAGGCCCGCGCCGCCGCGCGACCGGAGCTCATCGAGGTGCTGGGCGATCCGCTGGGCCAGCCCCTGGAGGCAGTGCTCGGCGGTACGCTGGCCCACTGCAGGCCGCTGCTGGTAGCGCTGGAGCAAGGTGCCTCGCAATTCCTCGGCGCGCATCCGGTCGGCACGGCCGGCCACCACCCTACGGTGGCGCACCGCATCGGGGATGACGTCATCATCGAGCTGGAGGCCCCGGTGCCGGGCGAGCCAGGCTCGCTGGAAGACCTCTATCCCTCGATCCGCCGCTTCATGGCTGCGATCGAGCGGGCGCCCACCACGCAGGCCCTGTGTGAGATCGCCGCCGTGCATATCCGCGAGCTGACCGGCTTCGACCGCACGATGATCTACCAGTTCGACCCGGACTGGAACGGTGCGGTCGTGGCCGAGGACCGCAACAGCGTGTTGCCCTCCTACCTCGATCTGCGCTTCCCGGAATCGGACATCCCCGCACAGGCGCGTGAGCTGTACCGGCAGAACCGGATCCGGCTGATCGCTGACAGCCACTACACCCCGGTGCCGCTGGTGCGCGTGCCCGCGATCGCCGAGGCGCCGCCCACCGACCTCGGCCCGGCCATGCTGCGCAGCGTCTCCCCGGTGCACCTGCAGTACATGCGCAACATGGGCACCGGTGCATCGATGTCGGTCTCGGTGCTGTGCGAGGGCGAACTGTGGGGCCTGATCTCCTGCCACAACCAGCTCGCGCGCCGCGTGCCGTACCACGTGCGCACGGCCTGCGAGTTCATCGGCCAGATCCTGTCGCTGCAGATTTCGCTGAAACAGCGCGCGGTGCTGGTCGAAGAACGCATTGCACGCCGCGCCATCCAGGTGCGGCTGCTCGGCCGGATGGCCGGCGATACCGACTTCATGGCCGCGCTCGGCCGCGATCAACGCAGCCTGCTCGCACTGACCCAATCGGCCGGTGCGGCGATCGTGCACCGTGGCGAATGCATCCTGCACGGCGACTGCCCGAGCCAGCCCCAGGTGATGCAGCTGGTCCAGTGGTTGACCGCCCAGCCGATCGATGGCGACATTTTCTGCACCGACACGCTCGCGCAGCAATGGCAGCACGCCGAAGCCTTCGCCGGCGTCGCCAGTGGCGTGCTGGCCATCTCCATCTCGCAGATCCACGACAGCTTCGTGATCTGGTTCCGGCCGGAGGTCGTCCGCACCGTTCGCTGGGGCGGTGACCCACGCAAGGTAGAGACCGATCAGCCACTGTCGCCACGCACCTCCTTCGAAGGCTGGAAGCAGACGGTGCGCGAGCAGTCGCTGCCCTGGAACGAGGTGGACCGTGATGCCGCGCTGGAGCTGCGCACCGCGATCGTGGACATCGTGCTGCGCAAGGCCGAGGAGATGGCGGCGTTGAATGAACAACTGCTCCGCAGCAACAAGGAGCTCGAAGCGTTCTCCTATTCGGTCAGCCATGACCTGCGGGCGCCGTTCCGCCACATCGTCGGCTACTCGGAACTGCTGTGGTCCTCGGCCGGCGAGCGATTGAACGATTCAGAAAAGAGATTCCTCGAGACCATCGTGGAGTCGGCAAAATCGGCAGGGACGCTGGTGGATGACCTGCTCAGCTTCTCGCAGATGGGCCGCTCGACCATGGGCCAGATCGCGATGGACATGACCGCCCTGGCCGACGACGTGCGCCGCAAGCTCGATATGGAGTACACCGGGCGCGCCATCGACTGGAGGATCGCCGCCCTGCCCAAGGTGCTGGCCGACCCCGGCATGCTGCGGCTGGTCTGGCAGAACCTGCTGTCCAATGCGATCAAGTTCACCCGCGACACGCCCGAGCCACGCATCGAGATCGGACACGAGCGCAATGACACGGAAGACATCTTCTTCGTGCAAGACAACGGCTGCGGTTTCGACATGCGCTATGTGGACAAGCTGTTCGGCGTGTTCCAGCGGCTGCATCACGTCGATGAGTACGAAGGCACCGGCATCGGCCTGGCCAACGTGCACCGCATCATCACCCGCCATGGCGGCCGCACCTGGGCCGAAGGCCAGGTAGGCGCCGGCGCCACCTTCTATTTCACCATCCCCTTTGTTACTGGAGACCACCTATGAGAGATCTGCGACCGATCCTGCTCGTAGAAGACAACCCGAAAGACGCTGAGCTGACCATGGCGGCGCTTGCGCGCTGCCAGCTGCTCAACGACGTGACCCATGTGCGCGACGGCGTGGAAGCGCTGGAGTATCTCCGCTGCCAGGGTCCCTATGAAGGCGCCATGCACGGTGGCCCGGTGGTGGTGCTGCTGGATTTGAAACTGCCCAAGCTCAATGGCCTGGAAGTGCTCAAGGAAATCCGCAGCGACCGCGCCCTGAGCAGCACCCCGGTGGTGATGCTGACCTCCTCGCGCGAGGAGCAGGACCTGATCCGCAGCTACGAGCTGGGCGTCAACGCCTTCGTGGTCAAGCCGGTGGACTTCAAGGAATTCCTCGAGGCGATCCAGGGCCTGGGCATGTTCTGGGGCATCACCAACCAGCCGCCACCCCACGGCACATTGTTCGGCGGGAAGAGTAGAAACGATGGCTGAGGCCGCCACAACCAAGACCATCAGGATCCTGATGGTCGAAGACAGTGCACTGGATGCAGAGCTGATCACCGCGCAGCTGCGCCGCGCCGGGATCCCGTTCACGGCCCAACGCACCTGGTCGCACCAGGGCATGCTCGATGCCCTGACCACCGCCTCGTTCGATGTGATCCTGGCCGACCACGTGCTGCCAGGCTTCGATGGCGACGCTGCCCTTGCCCTGGCCAGCGAGATCGCCCCCCAGATTCCCTTCCTCTTCGTTTCCGGCACGCTCACCGAAGAGCTCGCCGTGCAGGCGCTCAAGCGCGGGGCGCGCGACTATGTGGTCAAGTCGCGCCTGCAGCGCCTGCCCGATGCCGTTGTCCGGGCCATCCATGAAGCCCAGGAGCGCCGCCGGCTGCTGCGTATCGAGGCCGAACTGCACGACAGCCACCAGCGGCTGAAGCTGATCACCGATTCGCTGCCCGCGCTGATCGCCTACTTCGGTCACGACCATCGCTACCGCTTCGCCAACAATGCCTATGTCGAGTGGCACGGCCGCACGCCCGACAGCCTGATCGGCCGGCACACCCGCGAGGTCGTCGGCGAGGACACCTTCAACAGCATCCAGCAGCATCTCGACCGGGTGCTGCTGGGGGAGAAAGTCAGCTTCGACATGCTCTCCCTGCGCAGCAACGGTGCCGCCCGCCATGCCCAGGTGGACTGCGTACCCGAACTGGCACCGGATGGGTCGGTGCTGGGCTACTACGCCATGGCGCGCGATATCAGCGACCTCAAGCAAGCGCAGTCGTTGCTGAAGGCCAGCAACGAGTCCCTGGAGCGCCAGGTGGATGAGCGGACCTCGGCACTGCACCGGAGCGAAAGCCGGCTGCAGGCCCTGTTCGAATCCAGTTTCCAGCACCAGAACCTGCTGACCCTGGATGGCCACATCATCGACACCAATTCGGCCTCGCTGGCCGCCATCCTGGCGGACAAGCAGGACGTGCGCGGCAACCTGTACTGCGAATCGGCGTGGTTCGCCGACACGCCCGGCGTTCCCGGCGTGGTCTGCACCGCCATCCTGGAGGCTGCGGCGGGCACGGCGTCGCGCCACGAACTGGAACTGCGCCTGCCGACCGGCAAGCGCACGTTCGATTTCTCCTTCCGCCCCCTGTTCGATCATCAGGCACGGATCACCGCCGTCGTCTCCGAGGCCGTGGAAACCACCGCGCGGCGGCAGGCCGAAGAAGCGCTGCGGCACAGCCAGAAAATCGAGGCGGTGGGCCAGCTGACCGGTGGCATCGCGCATGATTTCAACAACATCCTGACCGTCATCGCCGGCAATATCGAGTACGCCAAGATGCTGACCGACCGGCTCGGCGACACGGCAGGCAATTCCTCACGCGCGCTCGACAACGCGATGAAAGGCGTCATGCGTGCGGCCAACGTCACCCAGCGCCTGCTCGCCTTCTCGCGCCGGCAGCCGCTGAAGAACATGCCGGTGGATCTGAACGAAGAGATGCGCGGCATGCGGGACATGCTCAAACGTTCGCTGGGCGAGCTGGTGCAGATCGAGATGGTGCACAGCCCGGATATCTGGTGCGTGGAGATCGATCCGAGCCAGCTGGAAGCCTCGATCCTCAACCTGGCGGTGAATGCACGCGATGCCATGCCCGACGGCGGCCGCCTGACCATCGAGATGGACAACATCCACCTGGACAAGGATTACGCGGCGCAGCACCCGGATGTCCCGCCCGGCCAGTACGCCATGGTGCGCGTCCGTGACAGCGGCCAGGGCATGCCGCCGGAGGTCATGGCGCGGGTGTTCGAGCCGTTCTTCACCACCAAGGAGGTTGGCCGTGGCACCGGGTTGGGCCTGTCGATGGTGTATGGCTTCGCCAAGCAGTCCGGCGGGCACGTTCTGCTCGATTCCACCGAGGGCAGCGGCACCACGATCACGCTGTTGTTCCCGCGCTCGGCCGCCGCCCTGCCGAGCGTGCGCCCGGCCGATGCACAGGCGCTGGACGCCTTCGAGGTCGAGGCGGAAACGACCTTACTGGTCGCCGAGGACAATGACGATGTGCGCGCCTACACCGTGGATACCCTGCGCCAGCTGGGCTATCGCGTGCTCGAAGCGCATGACGGCCCCTCGGCGCTGCGGTTGCTGGATCGCACCGACGTCAGCGTGGATCTGCTGTTCTCCGACATCGTGATGCCGGGCATGTCCGGCTGGGCCCTGGCCAAGCAGGCACTGGCCCACAAGCCCGGCCTGCGGGTGCTGTTCACCTCGGGCTATCCGCGCGATATCGACGCAAGCGGCACCGTTGGCCGCACCATCGCCCTGTTGGCCAAGCCCTTCACCCGCAGCGATCTGGCGCGGTCCATCCGCACCGCCCTGTTGGATGAAAGCCCCACCCAGAGCGGCACCGCCTTGAATTGAGGCCATCGCCAGCGGTGCCGTGACGGGCACCCGCCCCCGGTCATGACATGGGGCTGGCGCGCGATGCACGGCCGGCTAACACGCACGGGCGCTAAGGTGGAGATCCGCACAGGTGGCTGCACGCCACGAGGATCTCCGCCCGCAATGACTGCTGCACGAACCCACCCACGATGCCGCGTGCTTCTCGTCGAAGACGATGCGCCCATCCGGGAGATGACCAAGGACATCCTCAGCGACGATGGCTTCGATGTCCTCGACGTCGGCGATGCCGAGGCCGCGCTGGGATGCCTCAGGCACGACGGCCCGTTCGACCTGCTGGTCTCCGATGTCGGCCTGCCCGGCATGGACGGCCGCGATCTGGCCACGATCGCCACGACCCTGCATCCGGCCATGCCGATCCTGCTGGTCACCGGCTACGCGGGCCCCGCCGGAGCCCGGCCCGACTTCCGCGGCGAGGACATCAAGCTGCTGCGCAAGCCCTTCACGCTCAAGCAGCTGGTGACCTCGGTCAGGTCGCTGCTCTGACAGCAGCTGACCTGGTCACGACGGGTTCCTGATCGCCAGCAGCGCGCGGGCGCGTCGCTCCAGTTCCGCAGCCGTAAAGGGCTTGGTCAGCACTTCCATGCCGTCCTCCAGCTGGCCCGCGCCCACCGCTGCCGACGCCGCGTAGCCGGTGATGAATAACACCGGCAACGCAGGGCGCACCTGGCGGCCGGCATCAGCGACCTGACGACCATTGAGCCCACCGGTCAGCCCCACATCGGTGATCAACAGGTCGATCGTTTCGTCAGAGCGCAGCAGGTCGATGGCCTGGCCGCCTTCCGGTGCCTGCAACACCCTGTAACCCGCGCCGCCAAGCACCTCGGTCAGCAGCGCGCGGATCGCTTCCTCGTCTTCCACCACCAGAATCGTGCCGACGCTGGGCGCTGAACACGCCGGCAGGTCCTGTAAGGTTTCTTCGGCGGCGTCCGCGGGGGTCTCGCCGATGAAGCGCGGCAGATAGAGTTCCACCGTGGTGCCGTGGCCAACCTGGGAATCGATCCGCACCTGTCCGCCGGATTGGCGGGTGAACCCATAGATCATCGACAGCCCCAGGCCGGTTCCCTGCCCGATCGGCTTGGTGGTGAAGAACGGCTCGAACACCTTTTCGATCACCGCCGCGTCCATGCCGGTTCCTGCGTCCTTGACGGCCAGCCGGACGTAATCGCCGGGCGGCGTATCCAGCGCCGCCGCACTCTCGCCACGCAGGCTCACGTTGGCCGCGCTGATCCATAGCGGCCCCCCGTCGGGCATCGCGTCGCGGGCATTGATGCACAGATTCAGCAGCGCATTTTCCATCTGCGGCACATCCACCAGTACCGCCCAGGGATCGGACGCCAACTGCGTGGAGATCGCGATCGAAGGCCCCAGCGTGCGCGAGATGATATCCAGCATGCCGCGCACCATCGCATCGGCCACTACCGGCGTGGGTGCGAGCGTCTGCCGGCGGGAGAACGCCAGCAGGCGCTGGGTGAGCGCCGTGGCACGCGACGCGCTGGACTGCGCCATCTCCAGGTAGCGGCCGATGTCGTCATAGCGCCGCTGATCGATGCGCAGCTCCAGCAGCTCCAGCCCCACCGAGATGGCGGTCAGCAGGTTGTTGAAGTCATGCGCCAGGCCACCGGTCAACTGACCCACGGCCTCCATCTTCTGACTCTGCCGCAGCCGCTCCTCGGCCACCTGCAACGCGGCGCTGCGGGTCTGCACGCGCTCTTCCAGGGTCAAGGTCAATTCGCGCAGCTGCTCTTCGGCCTGGCGCCGCTCGGTCACATCCGAGGCGGTACCGAACCACTCGGTGATCTCACCGGCGCTGTCCAGCAAGGGCACCGCACGCATCTGCACCCAACGCACACTGCCATCGGCGAGCAGGGTGCGGTGCTCCAGTTCCAGCGGCAGCCGCTGCGCCATCGCACGCGCAATGGCCTGCTCGAGCAGGGCGAGATCATCGGGGTGTACGTAGCGTTCTCGCCAGTCGGTGACCGCAGGCAGGCTCTCGTCCTGTGCCACCGGCCCGGTCGACAGAATCTGACGCATCTCGCGCCAGTCCGCGGTGACCGCATACAGCGATTGCGAGGAGGCGCTCACCAGCGCGCCGAGGCGGCGCTCGCTGTGGGCCAGTGCATCGCTGGCGCGGCGCTCCTGGGTGCGGTCGCCCAGCACCTTGACGAAGCCCAGCACGGCGCCATCTTCATCGCGCAGCACGGTCATCGCCCCGCTGGCCCAGAAGCGCTCGCCGGACCTGCGCGCCAGCCAGCGCTCACCACTGACCCCACCCGATGCAATCGAGACGCCCTGGTTGTGCCGCAAGCGCTGGGCCTGGATATCGTCAGCGGTGTAGATCACCTCCACGTTCTGACCCAGCATCTCCGCCTCGGTCCAGCCGAAGATGTGCTCGGCCCCGGCATTCCACAGGGTCACCCTGCCCTGCAGGTCCGAGGCGACGATCGCGTAATCGCTGGCGCTGTCGATGATCTGGCGATTGCGCGCCTCCACCTGCCGCATCGTGCGCTGCAGCTCGATGTGGGAGGTGACGTCCAGGCCCTGCACGAAGACGCCTGCCGTATTGCCATCCTCACCCGCCACCGGCTGGAAGACGATATCCAGCATGCGCCGGGCCGAGGACGGATCGCTCGGGAACGGCGCCTCGTACACCACCTCGCTGCCGATATACGGCTTGCCGGTGCGGTACACCTCGTCCAGCAGCGGCAGGAAGCCCTGCTCGACGATTTCCGGCAGCGCGTCCCGGATCGACTTGCCGAGCACATGGCGATTGCCAACCAGCCGTTGGTAACCCGGATTGGCCAACTCGACCCGATGCTCGGGCCCACTGAGGAAGGCCATGAACATCGGCGACTTGTCGAACAGCGCGATGAGCCGCTCGTTCTCCTGGGCCAGGCGCTGCTGGGCCACGATGATGCTGGTCACCTCGTTGGTCACGCAGAACGCGCCGCCGACCCTGCCATCGTCGAGGAAGATCGGCGAAAACGAGAACGTCCACCAGGTCTCTTCAGGCACGCCCTGGCGGCTCATTGACACCGGCAGGTTCTCGTAACGGGAGGATTCACCGGCGAAGGCGTTCTCGATCGGCGCGCGTACCGCGTCCCAGGCATCGGCCCACAGCTCCCTCAACGGTGCGCCCAGCGCGCCCTCCAGGCGGGGCCCCAGAATCGGGCTGTAGGCATCGTTGAAGAAGAATGTCAGGTCATCGCCCCAGACCACGTACATGCTTTCGGGCGAGGCCAGGATCAGATTGACCGCATTGCGCAACGCGCCCGGCCAGGTCTCGATCGGCCCCACCGGTGTCGCCTGCCACGCCAGTGCACGGACCTGCTCGGCCATCGGCCCGGTGCTGCCGGGAAAGCGCCCCGCCACTGCGCTCATGCGCACCGCTCCAGCACCACCGGGGCGCGCGTGCCGCGCAGCTGCGCGGCAGACCAGGGAAGGATGGACATCATCGGGGCACCGAACCTTGAACTGAAGGCATTGCAGGAGCTGGGGGAACGGCAGGCAGCGGGGGCCAGCCGGAAGGCGGAAAGCAATGTAAGCCAAGCGGGGCAAATCCATGTCAAGGCCGGGAGCCGGTGCCAGCGTTTGGCGGGATGTGCACGCGCCCGGGACGCACCGTTGGCGATGATGCGCGCACCCTCCCCACCCCACGACTGCCATGGCCAAGCCAACCGGCTCCCGTCTCGTCATCTATGCCGCCCTTGCCGGCAACCTGGCCATCGCCATCGCCAAGTTTGTCGCCGCCGGCATCTCCGGCAGCTCGGCGATGCTCAGCGAGGGCGTCCACTCGCTGGTGGACACCATCAACGAGCTGCTGCTGTTGTACGGCCTGCGCCGTGCCGAGCAGAAGCCGGATACGCTCCATCCCTTCGGCTACGGGCGCGAGCTGTACTTCTGGAGTTTCATCGTGGCGCTGCTGGTGTTCGCAGCCGGTGCCGGTGTATCGGCCTATGAAGGCATCCAGCACATCCGCCACCCCGAGCCGGCCACCAACCACCTGATCAGTTACGTGGTGCTGGGCATCTCCTTTGTCTTCGAAGGCACCTCATGGTGGATCGCGCTGCGCGAGTTCCGCGCCACCAAGGGGGCGATGGGTTACTTCGAGGCGTTCCGCCGCAGCAAGGATCCCTCCACCTTCACCGTGCTGCTGGAAGACAGCGCCGCCCTGCTCGGCCTGGCTTTTGCGCTGGTCGGCCTGCTTGCCGCGCAGTTGCTGGACATGCCGATCCTGGATGGCGTGGCGTCGCTGTGCATCGCCGGCGTGCTGGCGGTCACCGCCTTCCTGCTTGCCCGCGAGACCAAGGGCCTGCTGGTCGGTGAGCCCGCGCACCCGAGCGTCGCCAAACGCATTCTTGCCGTCGCCACCCACGATGCGGACCTGCGCCGCGCCAATGGCGTGACCACGATGCAGATGGGCCCGGACCAGGTGGTCGCGATGCTGAGTGCGGAGTTCGAGGACGATCGCACCACCCCGCAGATCGAGGCCTGCATCACGCGGATTGAAAAGACGGTGAAAGCCGAGTACCCCGAGCTGGTCGCGCTGTTCGTGAAGCCGCAGACGCCGGAAGTGTTCCAGGCGCGGCGGGCAGCGTTGGGGGAACCCCATCCCGACACGTGACCCCCGTGCAACGCGTGCAGCATCGCAGGCGGTGCGCACGACACCGTCACGGATGCCGTTGGATGCTCACCTGCCATGCGCCGTTTCGCACAAGCCATCGCTGATAGCGAGTCACTTCCCGCTGGCCTTCCTGCTGCGCTGGCGCGGACGCTGGCGGCCGCGCCGGACCACTACAACATCGCCAAGGGGGGCGTGGCCACGGTGCTCGCGCGCGACCATGACGGCCCCATCGCCGTGGCCGACATGGTGTGGGGCTTGGTGCCGCGTTGGTCCAAGGAGCCGGCCACGCCGTATACCACGGTGACCGCACGGCTTGACCGCGCGCCACGCAGCCGCATCTACGCGCAGGCCTGGGCGCAGCGCCCGTGCGTGTTGCCCATGACCGGCTACTACAAATGGGATCGCGAGCGCCGGCCCCCCTGGCCCCTGTTCGTGCAGCGCAAGGATGGCCTCGCGCTGCTCGCAGCGGGCTTGTGGGAGCACTGGGAAAGCGACGACGGCCAGCAGCTGGACAGCTTCACCGTATTGACCGGCCCCAACAACGCGATCCCTTCCCCACTCACACCGGACGGGCCGATCTTCATCGCGCCGGCCACCGCCCTGGACTGGTTGAGTGGCGCCTTCCAGACGCCTGCGGCATTGCGTACCCACGCCTCCACCCCGGCGTTGGAAGCCTATCCGGTCAGCCGCGCGTTTCGTGATCCTTCGCGTGACGATTACACCCTGTTGGAGCCTGTCGATCCGGATACCACCGTAGCCAGCACCGAACCGCAGCCATGGGATGGCGATGGATGGGATGAACGCGATGCGGAGGAGTGACGTGCAGCGCACGTGAGCATCAACCTTTCCGGCGCTTGAATGGATTCCGCGCCCGCGGCGAATTTCACCTTCGCGCCACCGCTGTGTCGTCAGGGTGGAGATGCCCAGCAACACGGGCCCTGTATCTAACCAATCGTGGAGTCAACCATGGACAAGAATCGCACTGAAGGCGCCAAGAACCAGGTCAAGGGCACCGTAAAGGAAGTCGTGGGCAAGGTCACCGGCGACAAGACGAAAGAAGTGGAAGGCAAGATCCAGAAAGGTGTTGGCGAAGTCCAAAGCGACGTGGGCAAGGCGCGCGACGACGCTCGCCGCTGAGTCTTGACCCCACCGCTCTCTGACCCACCTCGGGCAGAGAGCCGTGGGAGGTTAGCCGTGTGCATCGCCGGCGTACGCCACCCAACCTCTGAATGACAGCGCGGCATAGAACAGATCCGGCCGCTCGAATCCCGCCTCCTCCAGCATCGCGACCTCTTGCTCCGGCGACAACGTGGGCAGCCGGTTGGCGATGCTATCGGCACGTGCAGCTGCCGTCTCTCCCACCAGACCGCGCGCCGCTACGAACGCAGCCCAGCGCTGGAAGCACCTGTGTTTCTCCAACGGATCGCTCGGCACGCTGTGGTGCGCGATGATCAACGGTGCACCTGGCTTGAGGCGGCGCCTTAGTGCGCACAGCGTCTCGAGACGGTCTTCCGCTGACAGGAAATGCAGCGTCAGCAAGCAGGTGGCACCATCGAACGCGGTATCCGGCGTGCTGTCGATATAGCCTTCGATCATCTCCACGCGGGCAGACAGTTCGACTCCCAAGACGCGCTTCGCCAATCCAAGCATCTCGGCGGACGGATCCACGCCGGTGAAGCGCCAGCTGGGACTCGCTTCCGCGAATGCCTTCAGCTCCATGCCACCGCCCGCCCCCAGGACCAATACGCGCCCCTGTGGTGGCACGTGTTCGGCCAGCAGGACGTGGGTCATCTGGTGCAGCGCGTGGACGCCGGGCACCTGACGGACCAGGTTGTCGGCGTACTGGGCGACGGCATCAGGATCAGAGAAGGACATCCGGACCACCTTGGTTGCAGCGAACCTTAATGTAACACACTTAGTTACATTAAGACTGCGTCACTCCAGCAGCCCCATCAGCGAGTGGTGCACCGCCACACCTGCCAGCGCGCCCTCGCCCACTGCCAACGCGATGCTGCCCGCCATCCGGGCCGCATCGCCGCAGGCAAACACGCCCGGCACCGTGGTCTGTTTGGCCGAATCGGTGGTGATGCAGCCGCCATCCTTCAATTCGCAGCCCAACTGCTCGGCGAGATCCGTAGACAGCCGCGAGTGCGGCGAGATGAACAGCGCATCCACCTCCACCCGCCGCCCATCGGCGAGCACCACGGTGGCGGTGTCCTCCACGCGCTGCACCTGGGCCGACTCGATCACGACGCCGCACGCCTCCAGCCGTGCATGCTGCTCCGCATCGATCCTGGCGGATGCCTGGCTGCAAAACAGCGTGATCCGACCCCAGTCGCAGAGCAACAGGGCCTGGGCCGCGCCGCCATCCTTCGCACAGCCAATCACCCCGATGCGCCCTTCGAACACCTCGTAGCCGTGGCAGTACGGGCAATGAAAAACGCTCCGGCCCCAGCGTTCGCCGATGCCGTCGATGTCGGGCAGGTCGTCGGTCACCCCGTGGGCCAGGATCACTCGATCCGCCACGAATGTCTGGCCGTCTTCGACCATGACCTGGAACCTTCCGCCGTCATCGATCGCCTGCGCCGACACCGCAGTACCGGTGAGCCACCTCAGGGTGGGATAGCGCAGCAGCTCGTCGCGGGCCTGGGAGGCGATGTCTGCCGGCGGCATGCCTTCCCTGCCGAGGAAGCCATGGGCGACGCGCGCATTCCGGTTGCGTGGCTTTCCCCCGTCGATGATCAGCACGTTGCGCCGGGCGCGGACCAGCTGCAGCGCTGCGGACATGCCGGCGTAGCTGCCGCCGATGATGACCACATCAAAACGATCAAGACGCAGATCGGCCATGGCGCTGTCCTGCGAGCTCGCAGAGTGACGAATGCGCCAGAGTGCGTGAGGCGGGATCAACGTCGCGCGTACAGCGTGTGAGCCCCTGCATCACAGCGCGCTATCGAGCCGGACACCGAGGTGCCTCTATCGCCGCAGGGCAGTTCAGCAGGCACTGGAATTCGCCATGCTATACAACCGAACAAGCACCGCCTTGGGCGTCGAACAACCCGTCCCGAAGGCAAGCGACAGCACGTATCTGCGCAATGGCGTGTCGCCAACAGGCCATTTGGATGAAGCCCGCATGACATCGATCTTTTCCACGACACCTCTCCGCTGGCCGGGCGTAACCCGCGGCATCGCACTGGCACTTCTCCCGATGAGGCGCTACAGCACGTGCTCCGGCCGCGCCAGCCGCAGGGAATTCTGGGCGTTCGCGCTGCTTGCCTTCGGCGTGCTTGGCGGTTGCTACGCCATGATGATGTGGACCTACAGTGCCGGATGGGTCATCACGGGCATGGTGCTGGCGGCGCTGCTGGCCCCTGTGCTCGTGATTCCCCTGATCGCCGTCACGATCCGGCGGCTTCACGATATCGACGAGTCTGGTTGGCTGGCGCTCCTCGTCCTCGTGCCGTTGGGCGTGTTCGTGTTCTTCCCGTTGATGCTGCTTCCCTCTACGCCGGGATCGAACCGCTTTGGCTCGCGTGAACCAGACCTCATGCAACCGGACGCATGACCCAAGCGGCGGGACGAGGGCTTGAATTCTCTGTCAGGTAGCGGCTACGTTTCCTGTACGCCCTTCATGGAAGAACTGCGATGCGTTCAAGGTCGATACGCTCTTACCCTGCGACCCGCGCGGCGACGCTCACCTTCGCCATCCTTGCAGCGACCACCGTCGCAGCTGAGCCGCCCAGCTTCTTCACGGCGCTGGACCAGTATGGAAACAACGACTATGCCGCGTGCAGCAGCACCTTGAGTGACCTGCACCGGCAAGGTATCCCGTTCCCCGAGGGCGGCGAACTGTTGTTGGTCGAGTGCACGGCGGCAGCGGGCGATCATGCAGCGGCTTTCGCGTACATCGATGCGCTGCTCGCCAGCGGTCGCCTGCCGCTGGACGATCTGCGCACGAAAGAACGCCCCGGCCTGGATGCGCTGCGTGCCGATCCCGCGTGGCCGGCGGTGCTGAAGCGGGTGATGGCCGAAGAGAAGAAACACGATGCGCTGCGCGATGCGCCGCTGCGGCAGGCGTTGCTCTCACGCGAGGCGAAGGATCAGGCGGCGCAACATGCCGCCATCGCGGCAGGCGGCGGCGATGCATGGCGGCAAACAACTCCGGTGAGCGAAGCGAATGCAACTTGGCTGAAAGCCGTGATCGCCGAGAAGGGCTGGCCCGGCATGACGCGCGTCGGCCGCGATGGCGCCAAGGCGGCGTGGCTGATTGTGCAGCATGCCGACCATGACCGCGCGTTCCAGGCGCAGGCGTTGGCGTTGATGCAGAAGGCCAGCGAGGCGGGTGATGCCGACCCTGCGGACATGGCACTGCTGACCGATCGGGTCTTGCTGGCGCAGGGGAAGCCGCAGCGCTACGGGACCCAGTTTGCGGAGGCTGGGGACGGGGTCATGGAGCTTCGGCCTACCGAGGATTTGCAGGCTTTGGATGCACGGCGACGTGCGGTGGGATTGCAGCCGTTGGCGGCGTACAAGGCGATGCTGGCGGAGATGTACGGTAAGCAGGTCAGGTAGGCTGCCGCAATATCATCGCCGGAGTGCAGGATTGGGCCTCACCACGTTGCGCGATATGGTATGCAGTGCCTCCCTGCGCTGCCTCCTCAAGTCGATCTGGCTAAGGAAGTTTGGCAATCCGCTCCCGGTAGAAACCCACGCGCTGGCCACCGATGTCGCGGTACTGAAGATCGAACAGACCTGACGCATGCAAGACATGTTTCCAGCTTCGGCATCCATACTTCTCCGGCACTTGGCCAGGATCGCGCGCCTGGATGGCGCGCCCTGCGGCGTTCACGGGCGCCCAGCCATCTTCGGCAAGCTCAGGCAGGACGTCGCGAAGCATGCGAACGGCGCCTGATATAGCCCAGTGGATCGTTCCATCCAAGCCGATACCGTTGATCACGAACTGTTCAAACGCGTCCGATTGAACATGCTCCGCCAGGAGGCAGCGCACCTTCTCCATGTCGTCTGCCCAGGCGTGAAGCTGATCAACGTGCCTGTCAATGAACCCGTAGCTGGCCTCGAGCGCGCTTGAGGCTGCAAGACACCCCTCCAGCGTCCCTAGGTCGTGGTGTTCTATGAAGTGATGCACAAGGCGGTTTCGGAGTTGCACCAGATCAGCCAGATCCTTCTGGATGCCGGCATAGTCCTGGGGCGACGTGCTGAGCCGGAAGTGCAGGCTGAACGTCGCCACTTCATCACAAGCAGTATCGTCCTCCTCAGCATCAACGCCGAGATCGGGAACGATATAGGAGCCCAACAAGCCGCGCACCAACGTTCCGAGCGTCTTCGTAGACGCCTCGTCAATGCGGTCTGCCTGCAGTCGGGCGACACAAGACGCAGGCCCCGCAACTCTGTGGTGAGCAACGAGCTTCTTCAGCAACCACTCGTATTGCTGGATACGCAGTAGGCATTTCCCGAGAAGCCGCTGAACATCCTGTTGCGGCAGCCGCAGTGCCTCTTGGTAGGAATTGTTCATCCTTGGCCGCTCAGCTCTGTTCCATGAAGAGTAGGAAGAACTTCCCTACTTCGCCTTACGCCGGACATTTGAAAGAAGTGCCTCCTGCTCCTTGGCGGACATCCTGCTGAACTCGTGGATGAGCTCTGCAAGGTCGTCTGTCTCCGCGTACAGGTAGGCAACGGAGACACCCAAGACACCCGCGATCTTCTGAGCCGTCTCGATATCGCAATTGTGCACGGCCCGCTCGTACCGGTTGATGCGAACGCCCGCTACGTCTTCTGGCAACCCCACAAGCACCCCCAACGCGCGTTGAGACAGGCCCTGCTCGACCCGACACGTCCGGAGGCGGCGGGCGAAGACAGCGCGGATCGAGGTAGGCGTGCGGGTCATGCCAGCAAGCATGACCCGGACCTACGCTGAACGTAAATTACGTTCAACGTACCCTGAAATGCAAGGCCAGATGCGTCAAAACCGCGAAGCCAATCCGGGGTGCGACGCCATGCTCCCACTGCACGCGTGGCCATGCCGGTGCTGGTCATACACCGCCAACGCGACAGTGGCATCCTGCATGATCGTGCGGGAGACCAACGATGCGGATGACGGAGAATTCCCTTGCAGCAAGTGCTGTCACGCTGAAGATCGGCGTGGTGTTCTGGGTGCTGGTGGCCTGGCAGACGCCGGGGGGCGAGCCCTGGGACGCGCCTGCGTTCTGGACCGTCGTCTATCCCATCGCATTGGGCATCGCCGCCGTTCTAGGCGCCTGCTTTCCCCGCAAGGCGTGGCTATGGGGACTGTTGCTCATGGCGCTGCAGGTGCCGGTGGTGGCCGTGATGTCGGGCGTTGGCCCGTTGTTGCTCGCCGGACTGGTGTATGCACTGGTGCTGTCGGTGCCCGCGATGGCCATCGCGGCGGCAGCCGGGGCGCTGCGCCGCCGCCTGCAAGGGAGGGGCTGAGAAGCTCAGCGCTTCGCCGGCTGCCACCCTGCCCGCAGTGCATCCGCAGGGCTGCAGAACATGCGCTCGCCGTGGCTCAGGTCGATGCTCGTGCGCTCGTAGTCCCGCTGGCCGGGCACGTGGTAGATCTTCTTGCCTTGGCGCGAGATATTGCCCTTGATGCGGCATCCGCCCGGCGCCGGCTGCGCGGCTACCGGGGCGTGTCGCGCGGTCTGCTCACGCTTGCTGCGACGGTAGTCCGCCGGCATCTGAAACGGCCCCTGCCAGAGGTTCCGCTGGTGCTGGTGCGCGTCGACTTCGTCTGCGATGAAAGCCGTCGCGTACTGGCGATACGCGACCGCCCAACCGGAGCGCACCATCCACCGATTGACCGACGTCCCTTGAACAAAACACTCCGCCACCACCCGGCCGTAGCGGTCGGTGTCCTTGGGCTGGCAACGAACGGTTTTTTCCAGCAGATAGCCGTCCAGCGCGGCGGCTGACCGACGCCCACAGGGCCAAGTGCGCCCATCTTGGGCGGTGCATTGCTGCGCGCTTTCCGGAGCGTCGATGCCCCAGAGGCGGATGCGCTGCTTCGCCACGGTGAGAGTGTCCCCGTCCGTGACCGTCGCGCGGCCGACCAGCTCTGCTGCCACACCAGGAACCGAAGCAAAAACCACAAGCAATACCACCAGACCTTTCACCACCATCAACAACAACGTCCTTCAAGTGCACGCCCGGGAGCGAGCGCCAGTTAAAACAGGGCCGAGCACTTTAGCGGAAGCGGAGACAGGACGCCGACTACATCGACAGTCTTTCACTCCCGATGTGCATTCCTGGTGTGGCCGCCTAAATATGCAACGCCGGACCTGCCGAGAACGTCGGCGGGCTCACCCTGACCCGGAACGCGATGAGCAGGCTGGCGAGCAACATCACCGCCGCTGCCACGGTGAGGACGGCAACGATGCCCCCCAGCCCGAACACCAGACCGCCCAAGGCGGCCCCCGCTGCGATGGAGGACTGCACGGCAGCGACCACCATCCCGCCGGCACTCTCGGCCTGGTCCGGCACCGCACGCGCGACCCAGCTCGACCAGGCAACCGGCACGCCACCGAACGCCAGACCCCAGAGCGCGACCAGGATCGACAGCCCGCCAACGCCCACCGGCAACAGGACCATGCCGAGCGCCGCTGCACCCACCAGGGCAGGCATGATCACCAACGTGACTTTCAGACTGCGCTCCATGAGCCAACCTGCCAGGAGTGTGCCGACGAAGTTCGCCACGCCGAATCCAAGCAGGATCAGCGCCAGGCCATCAGCGCTCATCTGCCCCAGACTCTCCAACGTGGGTCGGATGTAAGTGAAGAGCGAGTACTGACCGGTGTGCGCCAGAACGCAGCCGAGCATTCCGACCGCAACGCCCGGCCGGCGCAAGAGACCCACCACCGACTCCGGGAGCGCCGCCATGCGCGGAGCCATTCGGGGCAGCGTGAACCACTGGAACGCAAACGTGAGTCCACCCACCGCCGTCGCCGCCCAGAACGCACTGCGCCAGCCCAGCAGCCCGCCGAGGTAGCTCCCCAACGGAACGGACACCACCGTGCCGACTGCAATCCCGCTGAAGATGATGGAAAGCGCGCGAGGCACGCGCTGGGGCGGCACCAACCGCATGGCCACGGCCGCCGCCATGCTCCAGAAACCGCCCAGCGCGATGCCCAGCAGGACGCGCATCACCAGGAGGACGCCCATGCTGGATGACAACGCCACCAAGGCGTTGGAGAGGATCATAAGCGCCGTGAAACCCAACAGCACCAGGCGCCTGTCCATCGAACGGGTCAGACGGGGCACAAGCAGGCCAGCGAACAGGGCCACGACAGCAGTGACCGTCACTGCTTGACCGGCCAGCGCCTCCGATACCCCGAGGTCCGCTGCCATCGGCGTCAACAGGCTGGCAGGCAGGTATTCCGCCGTGAGCAGCCCAAAGACACCCATGGCCAGCGAAAACACGGCCACCCATGCCGATGAAGAAGGCTCCTCCCTAGCCCTGTCCACAGAAACAGGCGCGTTCGCGGCATCAACTACGTTATTGCTCATCACAGATCCCAGTGCATTCGTGCAGCCGAGAGTCTAGGGAGCCCGATCAGGATGATCTATGATTGTGCAACCTGTATTTTTGATCGAAGCCCCGGGCCACCTCAGTGAGCCACGCTCCACACCCGTCCCAGTCCTCCGACCTGATCAGCGAGCTGCTGACCGGCATGCGACTGCATGGCGTTCAATACCGACGCATTCAGACCGGGCCGACCTTTGGGCTTGGATTTCCGCCGAAGCCAGGCCATGCCTATTTCCATTACCTGGCAGTGGGCAATGCGATTCTTCGCGGCGCGGACGGCAGCCAACACTTTCTCTCCGCCGGGGATGTCGTGCTTCTTCCACGTGGAGAAGGCCACGCGTTGCTGTCGGGCGAGGACCATCCCGTCCAGTGTCTGGAAACGATAGACGCCGCTCCACTGGGCGACGCGGTGAGCGGGATAGACACATGCCCGAGTACACATGCCGTGCCAAGCGCTGTGCTTTTCCACGGATGCATGGTGTTCGATCTGGGTGGCATGCAAGCGTTGAGCAAGGTGATGCCGACGGTGATGTTGGCCGATGGCAACGCCACTCAGTTTCCTGGCCTGTTGCCGATGGTCGACGCGATGAAGCGCGAGGTGTGTTCCGGACGCACTGGCTATGCAGGCATACTCGCCCGGCTGGCGGATGCCGTCGCCGCGATGATCGTCCGTGACTGGGTCGAGCGCGGTTGCGACGGAACTTCGGGCCTAGTCGTGGCCATGCGCGACCCTCGTCTATCGCTATCGTTGCTTGCCCTGCACAGAGACCCTGGGCGTGACTGGACTGTCGAAGCGCTGGCTGCAGAATCGAACATCTCACGGTCGGTCTTTGCAGACCGGTTCCAGACTGTCATTGGAACCGCGCCGCTGCGATATGTGACTGAGCTTCGCATGCAATTGGCGAGTCAATGGTTGAGCCAACAGAATCTATCCATCGAGGTAGTGGCAGAGCGTCTTGGCTACGCGTCGCAGGCTGCTTTCAGTCGGGCGTATAAGCGTGTCATGGGGCACTCGCCTGGCGCAACTCGGCGGGGTCGCGCCTTGGCCTCTCCATAGAACCGCCGCCAGCCCTGCCTTCGAACAATCGCCCCGCGCATCGCGGCTCATCGCCGATGCGCCATCGGTGTTTGGCCCGACTTGAGCGTGGGGACCCGCAGACCGAGGTCGACCGCTGCTGCTGATCATGCTTCACGCACACAGACGGCAGTCGGGCACCATGGCTTCGCCTGAGCGGAAGCCACCAGATGCAGTTAGCTGAAGCTGCTCATTGTGAGGGCCCAAGCCGCGCTGTAGTCAAAGGGTAGCCCGCGAGTTAGATCGTGATTGGCGGAGAGAGGGGGATTCGGAGTAACGCCGCCTAACCACTGATCTGCAAGAAAAGCACAAACCGGTTTGTGTCCTAGCGTGTGTCTGGTTAGTTTAGAGTCGCCTAAGATCAGCAGCTAGGGTGAAGACCTCAGCGGCAGATCAGGGCGCCACCAAAAGATCTCCCTTTGACGCCAATCGCCCCGCCCCCACCAGAGCCTCACAGCGATCAAGAATGACCCGGCGGAGTTGTGGGCTGGTGCTCTTGTATCCGAACTGCCGCGAGATCATCGTCACCAACTCCTCAGCCTTCGCGCCCAGGTTGTCCTGCACGACCTTGATCAGAGACGAATCAATTTCGGAAGGAGGCAAGAATTCTGGGCGGCGCAGTGTCAATGACTCGACCATCGAGCGGTCCCGCACGCGGACCTCTTTCCCCGGACTGGCCAAGAATTCCTTTTCGACGATCTGCACCCCACCCAGTGACACTGCCGAAGCAATCGCCTCTTCAACCGCCTGTTGGATGCGCGAGCCAGCACGCTGCAAGCCCCAAAGCGTCCGAGCGCGCGTAACGACCTCGCTGCGATGAATGGGGCTTTCTACCTCAACGATCTGGCGCACGATGGCCGCGAGTTGCCCCGTTGGAACCAGATGCAATTCGAACTGATTGCTTGGCACGGCAAAGGACGCCTCGATGTAAGACTCCGTGTCGGGCGGACTTTGCGTCTCGATGAGCCCCATCTCAGCTACTTCACCGCGATCAACAGTCAGAATCTCAACGGGCACCGCTCGATCCGAAGACTTGGGACTGGACTCTAAGGTGCCTGGGTCGGACTTCGCGCGTTCAATGGCCGCAACAAGCTTCTCAAGCTCCGCCTCAGGACGGTGGAACCAATCTGAACTCCAAACACGGTAGACCTGCCACCCCTTGTCACGCAACACACTCTCGCGCAGGCGATCCCGATCACGCGCACTTCTTGCGTCTCGATAAGACTGCCCGTCGCACTCGATCCCCAAGATGTAGCGCCCAGGCTCGTCTGGACTGGCCACGGCAATGTCAACAAAAAAGCCTGCCAAGCCCACATCGGTGTGAAGATCATAGCCGCGCGCACGAAGAGCTTGGGCGACCTCTTGCTCGAACACGCTTTGCTTGACGTCGCGCTTCTCCGCGGTGAGTGTCAGACGACCAGTCCTGGCGTAGTTTAAAAAAAGCTTTAAGGCAAAAGTTCCCTTGCCCTTGGCTCGATCAGTGTCGATGTCCTCATCGGTGATCGAAGTGAATATTTCGCAGCGCGACTTGGCGCGGCTGATGAGCACATTCAAGCGGCGCTCACCGCCGTCGCTGCTCACGGGACCGAAATTCATAGTCATGTGGCGCTGCGCATCACGACCATAGCCCACCGAGATGAAGATGACATCGCGCTCGTCGCCCTGGATGTTTTCGAGGCTCTTGACGAAGAACGGTTCCGCTGGATGATCGGCGAAGAACCCTTCTGTTTCTGGATGCTGCCGGCGCAGCAGCTCCAGCTCATCGAGAATGGCACGGCGCTGTGCTGTGGAGAAGGTCGCAACACCCAGCGTCAGTTGAGGGGTGTTCTGCGCATGCGCCAGCACAGCCAACGCCACAGCCTTGGCCTCTTTGGGATTAGTGCGTGTGTTGCCCCGGTCGTAGATCGCTTCGGGCAAATGATGCAACCGCAAGCCCACACCGGCTTCGCTGGTATAGGGACTGGGGACGATAAATAGCTTGCCTTCATAGAACTGCTGATTGGAAACGGCGATAAGGGACTGATGGCGGCTCCGGTAGTGCCAACGAAGCATGCGCTCGGGCAAGCCTCGCGCACGGCAAAGTCCCAAGATGCTTTCAACATCTGACGCCTGCGCGCCACTCTCATCGTCTTCTCTATCACCCCCATCGCCAAGCGCCTTGGAGAAGAAGCGCGTTGGCGGCAACTGTCGCTCGTCACCCACGATCACCAACTGCTTACAACGCGCAATCGCACCCAGCGCATCGATGGGCTGGACCTGGCTCGCTTCGTCAATGACCAGCATGTCGAAGTCCAGCGCCCCTGCCGGCAGGAACTGCGCCACGGACAAAGGACTCATCATGAAGACGGGCTTAAGCGCTTGGATCGCGGGGGCACATCGTTGCATGAGTTGCCGGATCGGCAGATGACCCTTTTTCCTGGCCATCTCGCCAATAAGAATAGCTGTCGGACCGGTCGCTCCGCCTTGACGCGGGATCTTGCTGTGGTGTGCCTTCACCACTTCATAGCGGGCCAGTCGCATGCGTTCCTCGTCAAGGCTTGCGAAGCTCGCAACCACTTGCGATTGACGCAGCCCGTCGAAGCCCGCCAGTGCTCGATCACGCTGCACCAGCGCTTGGAGCACGGCCTCATAGTAGGAAAGATCAAACACGCCCAAGGCGTCGGAAACCGCAAGTTCACCTTTGGCAAGAGTGTTCACCAAGGCGCCAAGCCCCTTACGGTTGGCCTCCTTGGCAATGGCCAAATATGCCACCCAACTCCGAAGCCCTTCCGGGTCGGCTTGCCAGCTTGCAAGCTGTGCTTTGAGAGTCGCCAAAACTGCTTGGCTTGGATCACGCGTAATCTCAGAATTGCCTTCAAACTGCAAACCAACCAGAAGATCCATGACCTCCCCTGCCAGGATCCTAGCAGCTGACGACGCGCGCTCGGCCTGGTCCAACAACGGTTGAGGCTCACTGATACGTGCTGCCAATGGGCGAAGCTCTGAATTTTCCTCAATCCAAGACACTATTTGACGAAGCTCGCTTGGCTTACTTTCAAGCGACAGCCAGAACGGGCCGAACGCAGCGCCCCCATCCGCCACGGCCTCATAAGCAGCATGCGCTACTTGCGCCTGCTGGATCTCCTCAATCACGGCAAGCGCATGATCAACCGGCAGCACTTCTGCCCCGAACAAGAATGCTGCCTGCTCAGATGCCGCCAGCCACAGCGCGGATTTACCCGTGAGATCAGAGAGCGCAACACGCTTTAAGACGGTCTCCTCGTCCCAAGGATTGCGCTCAGCTGAAAGCAGCGCTTCGTGCACGGGCGAAAGATTGCGACTGAGTTCCTCCAAAGATGGCTTAACACGCTTGGCGATCTCAGTTGCCAGCACCCGGTCACCGATGTCAGCCAAGCGCTCGCGCACGCCGCTTCCCAAGGGTCGAAGCGTGCGCATCCAAGCCACAACGCCTCTAAGGAACGAGGGGTTTGAGCGCTCGCGCTGCCAGTTCGAGCCAAACGCCTCTTGTCCTTGGGCATCGTGCTCCGCAACCTTGCGCTGCGCTGCCTTGGCATCTAGAAGCACATCGAGCGACCCCAGCATGTCCATAGCCGGGAGCTTAGGGTTAGAAAGCAGCGTCCGGACTGTCTGATTGGCACGACGCCAATCTCCACTCAGGAAGCGGAACAAGCTCGTGCCACGCATGGCCAGCTGCCCACGCGCCGTTTCAAGCTCAGCGCTGTCTTTACTCCAAGCTGCGTCCCGGAAGACCGGAGACAGATTTGATTTGGCCTGCTGGACGGCTTCAACGGCGACCACGATCTCTTCGACTGCATCAACGCCTCGGTCCCAAATGTGAGCTACTAGCGCATCGCGGTCGAGTTCCGGAATGCTCGTCGCACGCTCAGCAATGGCAACCAGTCGAAGGGCAAGATCCAGCGTAAGTGGCGCCCTTTCAGCCAGAAGCTGCGTCAACCGAGTGAGGTCAGGCAGAAGCCGCACCAAGGCACTGTGCGCAGCACCCAGCATTGCAAGCTCTTTCCCCAAAACGAAGCTGCTTGGCAAACCGCTCAAAGCGGCCCTGGTAGCGCTCCAGTCTTGCGCCAACGCCTCTACCCGGATCTTGGCCTCGACCGCCGTTCTGACCTTCTGAGCGTTTTCCAGCGCATCGATGACTTTCGAAGCCCGACCAGGCTCATCCCAGACATTGCTTTGAAGCGCATCGGAGCCAAGTTTTGGCGCTTCGAGCAGCGCCTTAACGCGCTGAACGGCAAGGTTGGCTTCATCAAATCGAGCCGGAGGGGCAAGATCCAGCGCGCTGTGAAGCTCGGTGGTCGACGCCTCCCAATCGTTCAATCGCTCGCTCAATCCAGCGACCGAAATGAGCAACCGGTCGCGTTCAGTCGGCAAAAGGCCGTCGTTCTGAACACCACTCCAAGCATGCTCATCTGGAACGCCAATTTCTTCAATTCGCTCGATCAGTTCGCGCAGGAGCGATTCCCGCTCATCTTTTTGATGGGATGCCCAAGAGGTCGGTGCTTCTAGAGGCAGGCTTTGGGTGGTGTAGCCCAAGCGACGCAGGCGCACCATGTGTCCGAAGACTTGGTAGGGCGTCAGCCCAGACGGCTGGTGATCTTCGTGGAGCCGTGCAACATGAGCGTTGAGCGTGTCGCGTCGCTCGGTGAGCTGCTCGATGATGGGCGCCGTGCTGGTTCGCTTCGGATCACCGAGGTTCAGCGTCTGCCGAAGCTCTTCCAAAAGAGAACGCTTGTTAGCCTTGTTGCTGTGAAGCTCCAAACACGCCACACCCACACCGACATGGTCCAAACGGCGCTTAACAACTTCAAGTGCGGCCATCTTTTCGGCCACGAAAAGCACGCGCTTTCCCTCAGCCACAGCGCCTGAGATGATGTTCGCAATGGTCTGAGACTTCCCCGTTCCAGGAGGTCCCTGCACCAAGATGTTGTTGCCTTGGAGCACATCGTGCACCACCAAGGCTTGCGACGAATCGCAGTCAACGACATGACGCATCTTTTCGGGCGGGATGATGAGATCCAGATTGCTTGCTTCATCCGTTAGGCTCGCACCTGGGAAGCCGTCCTGAACGACGCCGCGAAGTGTCGGGATGGCCTCCATCCCGCCAAGCCCCACCCATCCTTGGGGGTCTAGGTCTCGATACATCATGAACTTGGCGAAAGAAAAAAGCCCGAGGACGGCATCATCACGGAGCACTCCCCAGGTCTCTTTGCCTTCTAGCATGGCTTCGACTGCTACCAGATAGGCATCGATGTCGAGCGTTTCGAACTCCTCAACGCCCGGCAAGCGAAGCCCAAACTCGCGCTGCAAAAAAAGCTGCAACGATAAGTTCGCTTGGATGTCGTCGCCGGTCCATTTCAGGTGGAACTTCTCGCCCGCCGTGCTGCGTTCCAATTGAACGGGGATCAGCACCAACGGTGCGAAGCGGTCAGTTTGCGGGGTAGAAGTAGCGCGCCAGCGCAAGTAGCCAACCGCCAAGTAAAGAACATTGACGCCCTGCTCTTCTTGGAGCGTGCGGGCATCGGAGTAGAGATCCAAAAGGCGCTTTTGGAGGCCTGTGGGGGTTAGACGAGTAGTCAGATGCGCGTCCCAGTGCGCCTTGACACGCCCGTTCTCATCGAGCTCGAAATCAGGCTGTGCGATCAGCTCAGGGTCTTCCGGAGCCTCATCCAGCAGGACGGCTTCATCATCGTCATCAAACTCAGGCGGTGAGCCTCCCTGCTTCACGTCTCCTTTGCCAGCCACGAAGGTGAAGCGCTTACCGTCGATGACCAAGGTCTGATACATCGCCTTGGCGAGCTCATGGACAACCTCGATGGTCTTCGCGCGTCCGCCTCTGGGCGTGTGAAGGAGACGATTGCGCGTCGACAGATCCAAAAGCTCCAAACGGGCCTTTTCGATCTTGTCTATGAGGCCACCAGCCCCCCGGAGCGAAGAGGACGCCTCTTCTGCCTGTGCCAGCGTCGTCTGATCCATTGACTTTCCCCTGTTACGGGGCTTGGCAGGGCGTCGAACGGCCCCTTCACTGCCCCAAAAGCGTCTGCCTATAATGCTCTCAAAGTGACGCGTGTTCCAGCCGATTGAGGGGTGGTCTGTGGGCGAGTTGCGAAGCAGTGAGATCCACTGGGTGGTCCACCAATACGTTGGCGTGGAGGGTGGCTACTTAGGCGACTTCTCCTACCGCACCCATCGCGAATTCTATTCAGCTATCTGCGACTTGGACTTAGATTTCGATGCCTTCGGCGGTAAGACCACGCGCGAACGATTTCTGGCCATCCTGAGTGGCGTTGAAGGACACCAACAAGCTGCCATTCTTCGAGGCATTGCCAAGAAGTATCCGCAAGGTGGGGAGCACTTCCGGACGCCACAGGCGTATCAAAAGCTCTTAGAGCTGGCCAAGCGATGCGCCAATGGACTTTCAGTGCAAGCGAGCAGCCCAGGCATCACGAGCGATGTATTGAGGCGCGCGCTTGCCGACGCCAACACGCTGATCCAAAGCGCGGGCCCGACCCACGCGGTTGATCGGGTCCATACAGCGCTTCATGCCTACCTGAAGGCTGTTTGTCATACGCAAAGCCTTGAGACATCACCAGGCGCGACAATTACCAACTTGTTCAAACTTCTTCGAACAGAGCACCCGAGCCTGCGCGACTTAGGGAGCCATTCGGAGACAATGAACAATGTTCTAAGGTCATTGAGCAATGTCATGGACTGCCTCAATCCGGCTCGCAACCACGGCAGCTTGGCTCACGCCAATGACGCTTTGTTGGACCAAGATGAGGCCATGCTCGTGATCAACGCTGCCCGGACGCTGTTTCAGTATCTAGACAGCAAGTTTTCCTGACGGTAAAGAGCTGAGCTCGGTTGGCCATGTATCGAAGCGCGCCCCTATATTCCAACGTGATCAGCGTCATTACGTCGCGCCCCCCCCTTCCGGGGCGTTCTGTGCTGATAGCGATCGGTGGCCTGGGATTGTTGGGTGCATCCATGCACCCAACCCTTCCGCCCGGCGCGCTCCAGGGCCAGCCATTCGGCTGTCCGGATTCGCTCCCGTCGAATCCGTCGAACCCGCGCGGCGTCGGCACCCTTTTCTCTCCGCCAGATACGCCAAACGCCCCGGACGGGGCGCTTCGTGATGATAGTGATCGGTGGCCTGGGATTGTTGAGTGCATCCATGCACCCAACCCTTCCGCGCGGCGCGCTCCAGGGCCAGCCATTCGGCTGTCCGGATTCGCTCCGGGCGAATCCGTCGAACCCGCGTGGCCTCGGCACCCTTTTCTCTCCGCCAGATACGCAAAACGCCCCTTTCGGGGCGCTTCGTGCTGATAGTGATCGGTGTCCTGGGATTGTTGGGTTCATCCATGCACCCAACCCTTCCGCGCGGCGCGCTCCAGGGCCAGCCATTCGGCTGTCCGGATTCGCTCCGGGCGAATCCGTCGAACCCGCGTGGCCTCGGCACCCTTTTCTCTCCGCCAGATACGCCAAACGCCCCTTCCGGGGCGTTTGGCGTATCTGGCGGAGAGAGTGGGATTCGAACCCACGGAAGGAATGACCCTTCGCCGGTTTTCAAGACCGGTGCCTTAAACCGCTCGGCCATCTCTCCGGTGTGCGGTCCGGCGCTTGGCCGGGGCCGCATTCTCGCATGACAGGCCCGGTTTACCCAAGACCTGCGCGGCTCACCCCGCATCCACCGCCAAGGCACCCAAGGCACTCGCCTTGATCTTCTCCTTGGCCCGCTCGCACGCCCCACCGCAGTCCAGGCGCGAAGCCTCCAGCTGCGGCGGCAGGTGTTCGGCCAGGAAGTCGATGAACACGCGCACCGCCGGCAGCAGACCGCGGCGGGAGGCGAAGACGGCGTGGCAGATGCCCTGCGGCAGCGACCAGTCCGGCAGCACTACTTCCAGTTCGCCGTTGCGCACGGCGTCGGCACAGACGGTTTCCGGCAGCATGGTGATGCCGAAGCCGTCCTTGACCATGCTCTGCAGCAGCGGGAAATCGAAACCGGCCACGCGCGGCTGCAGGTCCACGCGGCGGACCGCGCCTTCCGGACCGTGCAGTTCCCAGCGCTGCCGAGCTTCGTCTTCGCTGATGCTCAGGGTGACGTGGTTGGTCAGCTCGTCCGGATCCTTCGGGCGGCCGGCGCGATCGAGGTACTTGGGACTGGCCACCAGCAGTTCCTGCACCTGGCCGAAGCTGCGCATCACCAGGCTGCCATCGTCATCCAGGCGCGAGCGCACGCGCAGGGCGACGTCGTAGCCTTCGTTGATGATGTCCACGCGGCGGTTGCTGATGTTCAACTGCAGCCGCACCTTGGGATACTGCGCCAGGAAGATCGGCAGCAGCTTGGGCAGCTGCATCTGCGCGAGCGAGACCGGCACGCTGGCGCGGACGAGGCCACGTGGCTCGGCGCTGAGGCGGTCGACCACCTCACGCGCGGCCTGGGCCTCGGCGAGCATGGTCTGCGCGTGGCGATGCACGCTGGTGCCGACGTCGGTCACCGCGAAGCGGCGCGTGGAGCGCTGCAGCAGGCGGACGCCCAGATCGGTTTCCAGCTGGCTGATACGGCGGCTCAGGCGGGATTTGGGGATGCCGAGCGCGCGTTCTGCTGCGGCGAAACCACCATGATCCACCACCATGGCGAAGTAGTAGAGGTCGTTGAGGTCTTGCATACCGAAGTTCCAGATATAGAACAATACGTGGTATTCAACCACCTTTATTCCAAACAGGCAACAACCTAACCTGATCTCCGTCGGCGGCATCTACCGCCCCTCCCCCAGAATCAGGTGATTGCCATGAAGCTTCTTCACATCGACGCCAGCGTGCTTGGCGAAAACTCGGTCTCCCGCCAGCTCTCCGCCGCCGTGGTCCAGCAGTGGCGCGACCAGGTCCCGGGCCTGGAGGTGAGCTACCGCGACCTCGATGCCCAGCCCGTTGCGCACCTGCGCAGCTCGTCCCTGGCCCAGTCCGACCCGGCCGAGGTAGCCGATGCCGAGCAGGTGCTGGAGCAGTTCCTGGCGGCCGACGTGGTTGTCATCGGCTCCCCAATGTACAACTTCAGCGTCGCCTCCACCCTCAAGGCGTGGATTGACCGCCTGGCCGTGGCCGGGCGCACCTTCAAGTACACCGAGAACGGCCCGGTGGGCTTGGCCGGCGGCAAGCGCGTGATCGTGGCCAGCAGCCGCGGCGGCCTGCACACCGGCGCCCCGACCGATTTCCAGGATCCGTACCTGCGCCAGGTCTTCGCCTTCTTCGGCATCGACAACGTCGAATTCGTGCGGGCCGAGGGCATCGCCTACTCGCCGCAGCACCGCACCGACGCGATTGCCCAGGCCCTGGCCGCGCTGCCGCAGCCGGAAGAACTCGCCGCAGCCTGATCCACGCGGGACCCACACCGTTCCCTCCCCCTCGTCGTGACGGTGTGGGTGTGGCAGAGATGGCCCCTTCCGGGGCCATCTTTTTTTTGAACGCGGCCCCGCCCTACTGGAGTTCGCAGTCCCGCGTCACCGCTGAGCCCAGGATCATGCCGTTGCCCGTGCAGGCGGCGAGCACAGCGTCGCCTTTGCTGAGCACGCCGGCCTCTTCCCTGGAGAGCCCGGAGAGCACCACCTGTTCGACGGTTCCGGCCGTCAGGTGCACCTGCGGCCTATCCATCAGATCCGTCTGGATGCTGGCAACTTCACCTGAGATCAGCAGTCGCTTGCCTTTGTACAGGACGTCGGCGGCGACCTCATTGGCCTCGTAGTCCCGAGAGAGCTGGCGCGCCGTGATTTCGACAGGCGCGACGGGCGCGACCGCGGTGTCCTGCTGGCTACCCTTGTCCGCGTGGGTCTGGGCATCGGGGGCCGGCTGACTGATCGCGCTGACGGCGCCGGCGAACACCACGACGCCCACGAGGTAGACCACCGGGGAGGCGACAAGGGACAGCAATAGCTGGGCGACGCCTTTGCCGGCGCCGCCCTTGGCCATCGCCACGACGGCCAGGATGAAGGCGACCAGATTGAGCGGCCAGCCGAGGAACATCCCGAGCCCCGGAAACGGGATCAGGAAGCACAGCCAGGCGATGCCCAGCAACAGCCACGCGGCGATGCCGGCGGGATTTGAGGATGGGAGGGGTGCAGCCGCTGTATTCACCGGGCGTCCTGTGGAAGTAGAGGTCAGTGCCCAGCCTGTTCGCTGTGTGCCGCAGGAAATGGGCGTCGATCACACCGCCACGTGCGGGCCGTGCGGGCCGCCCACCGGATGCTCAATCCGCGAAGCCCCGTGCCTGCCGTCTCTGCGGCCCTCCACGCCGCGTGCCGCCCACTCGGCCGTCAACTTCTCCTACATGTAATCAAGGCACTTTCTGACCTGCCTCTCTTCCTTTCTGGAAGCCGCACCGATGACGCAATCAACGCTGCGGCGTCGCGGGAATGGCCGCTAAGCTGGGGGCCCTTTGCACACAGCTGATTCCGCATGGATTACCGCGTCGTCCAGACCCACCGCAGCGAGTTCCCCCACCCGATCACCCTGCAGCCCGGCGATCCGCTGCAGGTCGGCGAGCGCTACCAGGGGCCCGAAGGCTGGGACAACTGGTATCTGTGCGAGACACCGGGCCAGGCTGCAGGCTGGGTACCGGCGCAGGTGATCGGCAGGAACGCGCAGGGCGATGCGATGGCGGCCGAGGCTTACTGTGCGCGCGAACTGGATGTGGACGTGGGCCAGCACGTGCGCGGTGAGCGCGTGCTCAACAGCTGGGTGTGGTGCAAGCTGGTTGGCGGCGCCACGTCCGGTTGGGTGCCGTTGGGCGTGTTGGCACCGATGACGGACGGGTAGAGCCACCCCATGGGTGGCTGCAGGTGATGCATGACCGGAACGGCAGCCACCCATGGGGTGGCTCTACCGGGGCGCCAACAAAAAACCCGCCGTTCGGCGGGTTTCTTCATGAGTCACGGCGCTGGATCAGCCGATGACGTCCACGCCGCCCATGTAGGGCTTGAGCACGTCCGGCACGGTGATGCTGCCGTCGGCGTTCTGGTAGTTCTCCATCACCGCGATCATCGCGCGGCCAACCGCCACGCCCGAACCGTTGAGCGTGTGCAGCAGCTCGGGCTTGCTGGTCTCCGGGTTGCGCCAGCGGGCCTGCATGCGGCGCGCCTGGAAATCACCGCAGTTCGAGCACGAGGAAATCTCGCGGTAGGTGTCCTGCGAGGGCAGCCACACTTCCAGGTCATAGGTCTTGATGGCCGAGAAGCCCATGTCGCCGGTGCACAGCAGCACCTTGCGGTACGGCAGGCCGAGCTTTTCCAGCACGACTTCCGCACAGCGGGTCATGCGCTGGTGCTCTTCATCGCTCTGCGCCGGGGTGCACGCGGCGACCAGCTCCACCTTCTCGAACTGGTGCTGGCGGATCATGCCGCGCACGTCGCGGCCGCCACTGCCGGCTTCGGCACGGAAGCACAGCGAATGGGCGGTCATGCGCAGCGGCAGCTGCTCGGCGTCGATGATCTCGTCGCGCACGATGTTGGTCAGCGGCACTTCCGAGGTCGGGATCAGGTAGCGCGTGGATTCGCCCACGGCCGTCTTGAACAGATCGTCCTCGAACTTCGGCAGCTGGCTGGTACCGCGCAGCGACTCGGCATTGACCAGGGCGGGCACGTTGGTTTCTTCATAGCCGTGCTCGCCGGTGTGCAGATCGAGCATGAACTGCGCCAGCGCGCGGTGCAGGCGCGCGATCGGGCCACGCAGCACGGTGAAGCGCGACCCGGACAGCTTGGCCGCGGTCTCGCCATCCAGCCAGCGGTTGCGGGCACCGAGCTCGACGTGATCCAGCACCGGGAAATCGAACGCGCGCGGGGTGCCCCAGCGCTTCTGTTCGACATTCTCGGATTCATCCTTGCCGGCCGGCACATCCTCGGCCGGCAGGTTCGGGATGCCCAGCGCGATCGCTTCGATTTTCTCGCGCAGCGCATCCAGGGCCACTTCCGAGGCCTTCAGCTCATCGGCGAACGCGGCCACTTCGGCCATGATCGCCGAGACGTCTTCGCCCTTGGCCTTGGCCTGGCCGATGGCCTTGGAACGGCTGTTGCGCAGGCTCTGCAGCTCCTGCGTGCGCACCTGGATGCGCTTGCGATCGGCTTCCAGCGACTCCAGCCCGGAGACATCCAGCTCGAAACCGCGCGAGGTGCGCAGGCGTTCGGCAAGGTCGGCGGGCTGTTGGCGGAGCAGGGCTGGATCGAGCATGGCGGCAGAGGGGTCTACGGATTCGGAGGGGGATTATCGCCTGTTATGCGTTTTTCTGCCGCCGGTTCATCCCGGGCGTGGCAGAATCGCGGTGATCCATACGGTATGCCCCATGTCTGCTCCCCGCTCGACTTCTGGCAAGAACATCACCTTCCACCTGCCCCGCCGCAGCCTCGTGATCGCCGCGATCGCCTTCGGCGTGGGCCTGCTGCTGTTCCTGGTGGTATGGCTGAGCAGCCGCAACAACGACTTCTACAAAGCCGACCCGGCCGCGCAGACCCCCGCCCAGGTGGCCGAGGTGGTGCCGCTGCCCGAGCCGTTGGCCGCTGCCGCCGGCTCCAGCGACATGCCCGACGCCAAGGCCCCGCCGGTCAACGAGGAAAAGCCGCAGCTGGTGGAGACGGCCCCGCCGCCACCGCCGGCCGCCCCGGCTGCGCCCGCCGCACCCGCCGCGCCCACGGCCATGGCGCCGAGCGACCGCCCGCAGCCGATTGCTGACCAGTCGCCGCCGCCGAGTTACCCGCCGGCCGCCTTGCGCCGCGGTGACAGTGGAACGGTGGTGGTGCGCGTGGATGTGGATGCCACCGGCTATCCATCGGCCGTGACGTTGATCCAGCGCAGCGGTTCACGCGATCTTGACCGCGCAGCGTCCGATGCGGTGCGTCGCTGGCGTTTCCAGCCGGCGCAGAACAACGGTGTGCCAGTGCCTGGCAGCCTGGAAGTGCCGTTCGACTTCACGCCGCGGTGATTCATCGCCGCCACGTGCGGCGATTGTGCAACGGCTCAGCAAACTGAACCTCGATGGGAATGCAGTCGTCGCGTTGACGGTGCGCTGACACATCCGCAACCGTGTCCGGGCAAGACTGCGGGTGTCACATCGACACCAGGAGTCAGCCATGAGTGTTACACATGCCCCGGACATGCCCCGCTCGCCGCAGCATCAGCGCGACGTGATCGATGAGCCCGCCCATCGCCGTACGTCACCCTGGTTGTGGGTGGCGTTGATCGTCGCGATGTTCGCCGCTGCGCTGGTGTGGCTGCGTTATGCCACCCCGGGCGATACCAACGAGGCGCCGGTGGGCCAGCGCATGTTGCCCGCTACCGAGACCGCACCGGTGGCGACCACGCCGGCACCCGCTGCGCGCCAGGCCGCACCGGCCGCCGAGCAGCGCAAGGCGACGCCGGCCGTACGCAACCGTGAGGCCCGCCCGCTGGCGAGCAATGCCAAGCCGGTCTACCCGCGTACGGCGCTGCGCAGCGGCGTGCAGGGCAGCGTGGTGGCCAGCCTCAACGTGGATACCCGTGGCCAGGTGACCGACGCCAACATCGTGCAGCGCAGCGGTACGCGTGATCGCGATCTGGATCGTGCGGTGCTGACCACCGTGCGCGACTGGAAGTTCGAGCCGGCGATGAATAACGGCCGCGCAGTGGCGAGCGTGGTGCGCGTTCCGGTGGACTTCCGTACGGAGCGCTAAGCGGATGCACTGCGGCGGAAACGAAAAGGGAGGCCAATGGCCTCCCTTTTTTGTTGTGCGAAGCACCGCGTCCGCGCGAGGTCAAGGTAGTGCCGGGCGCTGCCCGGCAACCACGCATACCTGACATCTGGAAGCAGCAGCCCGGCAGAACCCGGCGCTACCTCAGCCGGCGCGAAGCCCGAAACCCGCACCGGTCGCCAGGCCATCGAAATCCGGGAAGGACGTCGCCACGTTGGCGATGTCATTGACCCGCACTTCGCCGCTGCTGAGCTGGCCGGCAATCGCGAAGGCCATCGCGATGCGGTGGTCGCCGTGGCTCTCGATGGTGCCGCTGCCAAGCACGGCGCCACCGTGGATCGTGGCGCCATCATCGGTTTCATCGACCTGCACGCCCAGCGTGCGCAGGCCCGTCGCCATTGCGGCCAGACGATCCGATTCCTTGACCCGCAATTCGGCCGCACCGCGCACCACGGTGTTGCCCTGTGCCGCCGCCGCCGCGACGAACAAGGCCGGGAACTCGTCGATCATGTCCGGCACCAGCGCTTCGGGAATCTCGGCACCGTGCAGCGGTGCGTAGCGCACCACCAGATCGGCCACCGCTTCCCCACCCTGCTCGGCATGGTTTTCTTCGGTGATGTCCGCGCCCATCAGGCGCAGCGCCGCGAGCAGCCCGGTACGGCGCGGGTTGAGGCCCACCGCACGCAGGCGCAGCTCGGAGCCTGGGATCACGCTCGCCGCCACCAGGAAGAACGCCGCCGAGGAGAAATCGGCCGGCACCACGATATCGGTCGGGCGCAGCCGCTGGCCGCCACGCAGGCGTGCCTTGCCCGGCGAAAACTCGATATCCACACCGAATGCACGCAGCATGCGTTCGCTGTAATCGCGGGTCGGGTGCGGCTCGGTGACAGACGTTTCGCCATCGGCATACAGACCGGCCAGCAGCACGGCGGATTTGACCTGCGCGCTGGCCACCGGCGAGGCGAATGCAATGCCGTGCAGCGCTTGGCCACCATGCACCCGCAGTGGCGGGGTGCCATCGGCCTCGGTATCGATCTTCGCACCCATCTCGGCCAGCGGACCGGTCACGCGGCGCATCGGGCGGCGCGACAGCGATTCGTCGCCGACCATCACCGAGTCAAACGGCTGTGCAGCCAGCAGCCCGGCCAGCAGACGCATGCCGGTGCCGGCGTTTCCGCAGTCCAGCGGGGCGCCCGGTGCCTTCAGGCCATCCACGCCGACGCCGTGCACGATGCGCTGCGAGGGCGACGGGGTGTCGATGCGCACGCCCATCTGCGAAAAGATCGCGGCGGTGGCGCGGGTGTCTTCGCCCTCCAGGAAGCCATCGATGCGCGACACGCCGTCGGCCAGCGCGGCAAACATCACCGAGCGGTGCGAGACGGACTTGTCACCGGGAATGATCAGGCTGCCCTGCAGGGGCTGGCCCTTGTGGGCGATCCAGTACGGAGATGCGGTCATCGGAAATCCTAGGGGGCGGGCCGCCGCAGCGGCGATGCAACGGTGTACGGGAGGGGCCACAGCGCCCACACGGGCGCCGGGCCGGGCGCAGCGCGCGAGGCGGCTGCGCCGTTCGGATCAGGGCACGGCGACCGGATAGGAGCCGAGGATCTTGATCTGCGCCGAGTGGGCTTTCAGTTCGGCCAGGGCCGCCTGCATCGCCTCGTCGTCGACATGGCCGGCCAGATCGATGAAGAAGCCGTACTCCCACTTGGCGTTGTGCGAGGGGCGCGACTCGATCCGGTTCATGCTGATGCCATGCCGCGCGAACGGGCTGAGCACGTCGAACAGTGCACCGGGCTTGTCGTGGATGAACACCAGCACCGAGGTGCGGTCGTGGCCGGAGGTGGGGAAGATGTTGCGGCCGATGACCAGGAAGCGCGTGGTGTTGTCCGCATCGTTCTGGATCGGCTTGGTCACCACCTTCTTCAGGCCGTACACATGCCCGGCACTCTCGCCGCCGATCGCCGCCGCGTCATCGGCATTGCGGGCGCGGCGCGCGCCTTCGGCGTTGCTGGAGACCGGAATCTTCTCGGCCTTGGGCAGGTTGGCGCGCAGCCACGAGGAGGTCTGCATGAACGACTGCGGGTGGCCATACACGCGCTCGACATCCTCCAGCCGACCACTGCGCGACATCAGGTACTGCTGCACGCGCAGCTCCACTTCGCCACAGATCTTCAGGTTGGAGGTCAGGAACATGTCCAGGGTGATCTGGATGGTGCCCTGCCCCGAGTTCTCCACCGGCACCACGCCGAAATCGGCGTTGCCCGCTTCCACTTCCTGGAAGACTTCCTCGATGCTGGCCAGCGGCAGACCCAGCGCCGAGCGCCCGAAGTGCTTGAGCACGGCCTGCTGGCTGAAGGTGCCTTCCGGACCGAGGTAGCCGATCTTCAGTGGCTCCTGCTGGGCCAGGCAAGCCGACATGATTTCGCGGTAGACGTGGACCAGCACTTCATCGCTGAGCGGGCCCTCATTGCGGTCCACCACCATGCGCAGCACCTGCGCTTCGCGCTCGGGGCGGTAGTAATCCACGGCGGCAGCGAGCTTGCCCTTGGCCTTGCCGACCTGGTGGGCGAAGTTGGCGCGCTCGGCGATCAGCGCCTGGATGCTGCGGTCGATATGGTCGATCTTGGCGCGCACGTCCGAGAGCACGGGCGCGGCAACGGCCGGCGCGGCATCGCGCTTGGCGGCCTTGGCCTTCTTCGCGGGGGCAGCCGCCTTGGGCGGGGTCGGCGCTGGCTTGGCAGCCTTGGGCTTGGCGGGTTTGGTGGCCATCTGGGTTCCAATTGCGGTGGGGCGGCGAGCGCCCCGGGAAAAACGAATGCATCAGCCGTTGCGCTGCTGGAAATCGCGCATGAAGGCGGCCAGCGCCTGCGCGCCCTCCACCGGCATGGCGTTGTACAGCGAGGCGCGGATGCCGCCGACCGCCTTGTGGCCCTTCAGCGCCAGCAGGCCGGCCGCTTTGGATTCACTGACGAAACGCGCGTTGAGCGTGTCATCCGGCAGGAAGAACGGGATGTTCATGCGCGAGCGTGCGGCCGGGACGACTTCATTGCGGTAGAAGCCGCCGGACTGGTCGATCGCCCCGTAGATCAGGCCCGACTTGACCGCGTTGCGGCGGGCGAATTCTTCCACGCCGCCTTCGGCCAGCATCCACTGGAACACCAGCCCGGCCAGGTACCAGTTCCAGGTCGGCGGGGTGTTGAGCATGGAATCGCGCGCGACGTGCGAGCGGTAATCGAAAATGTCCGCACGCGGCTGGCCGCTGCGCTCGAGCAGGTCGCGGCGCACGATCACCACCGAGACGCCGACCGGGCCGAGGTTCTTCTGCGCGCCGGCATAGATCAGGCCGTACTGGCTGACATCCAGCGGCTCGCTGGCGATCGAGGAGCTGAAATCGGCGAACAGCGGCACGTCACCCACGTCCGGGGTGTCACGGAACTCGACACCATGGATGGTTTCGTTGGCGGTGATGTGCACGTAGGCCGCGTCATCGGAGAGCTGCCAGCTGGCGCCCGCCGGGATGTCGTGGAAGCCATTGGCTTCGCTGCTCGCGGCGACGTTGACCGTGACGTAAGGGCTGACCTGCTTGATCGCGGTCTTGCCCCAGTGCCCGGTGAGCACGTAATCCACGGTCTGCCCGGGCTGGGCGAAGTTGAGTGCGAGCAGGGCCTGCTGGGTGGTCGCGCCACCGGCCAGGAACAGCACCGCGTAGTCGTCCGGGATGCCGATAAGGCGACGCAGATCGGCCTCGGCCTGGGCGGCGACGGCCATGAACTCCGGGCCGCGGTGGCTCATTTCGACAATGGAGGCGCCCGCGCCGTTCCACTCCAACATCTCTTCCTGCGCCTGGCGCAGGACCGATTCCGGCAACGTTGCAGGGCCGGCACTGAAATTGAACGCGCGCGTCATGTCACACCTATGGGGCAAGACCCCTAGTATGCCGCAGCGCACCAGCCTTTAGGCCTTGCAGGACAAGGCGAATTTGGTTGCAAACGAATCTATCCAGGGCCCGGCTGTCTGCCAGAGCCACCGCCATATGTCTGGAGGCGAGCCCCCTGAGTCAGGGGGCGCCGCGACGCGGCGGGGTCTGGAAGCAATGTCACGCGGGGCCCGTGGTTTGCGTAGCAAATCACGGGGCGTCAGCGCGGATGCGATGACGTTTACCGCGCCCCGAACCACAGCAGGCCGCTGAGCGCTGCGGCCAGCAGCAACGCACTGGCCAACAGCCACGGCCAGCGACTCACCCGTTTGGGCGCAGCCACCGGTTCCGGGCGCTGGCGTGCCTCGAAGCCGTCGTCCTCTTCGTCGATCACGATGCGCTTGCGGCCGTCGTGTGGGACTTCGAGCACGAAGCGGTGCTGGGCATCGAAGACCAGCTGATCGCCCGGCTGCAGCCAGCAATGGCGAACGGTGACGCCATTGACCCGCGTGGACTCGCCGGCGCCCAGGTCGCGCAGCAGCAGGCGCTCCCCATGCTGCTCCAGGCGGGCGTGCTGTTCGGCGAAGGCAGGGTCGTCGATGACGATGTCCGCCTCCGGCCCCCGCCCGATCACGCGCGGACGATCGAGGGTGAAGCTGCGCCCGTGGTGCTGGCCGCCGACCCCGCGCAACAGGCGCTGGTCGTCGCCGCCATCATCGCTGCGTGGCGGCGCGTGCGCGACAGCTTCGCAATCGCCCTGCACCACCATCTCCACGCCGTCGGCGTAGACGGCGTCGCCGGCGCGCAGCAGCGCCATCCGGCGCACCGGGCGGCCGTTGACGTGGATGCCGCGGATGCCGTTGGCGACCTGCAGCCACAGGCCGCGGTCATCCAGGCAGAACTGGGCCAGCAGCAAGGTGCCGGGGGCGTCATCGCAAAGCCGGACGGTGCCCGATGCATGACGCACGATGCGCTGCACCCCGGGCCGCAGGGGCTGGTCGGGATGTTGGCGTTGAGTAAAGTGAACTAGCAGGTTCTGCACGCGGCGCAGCCTAGCAGGTTGAATGTCAGGGAAGAAGAAGTGTGACGCAGACCTTGGAGTTGTGCCTGAGGATGCGCACAATGCACGCCCAAATCCGCGCCGTTGTCCGCCAGGAGGCTGTATGTCCACCATCGATATCCGTCACGCCCACTCCCTGCCCGCCGAAAATGCGCGCAAAGCCATCGAAGAAGTCGCCGCCAAACTGTCCGAGCGTTTCGGTCTGCAGTCCAACTGGGTGGGCGACGTGTTGAATTTCAGCGGCTCCGGCGTGGACGGCGCGATCGCGCTGCAGCCCGGCCAGGTGCAGGTCACCGCCAAGCTCGGCTTCCTGCTCTCGGCCATGAAGGGCATGGTGGAAAGCGAGATCCAGCGCGTGTTGCAGGAAAAGCTCGGCTGAACCGACGCCCGGCCCGGCGCTGCACAGGCGCCGGCCATCACACCGCTTGAAGCCGGCGATGCATACGATCCAAGGGTGTCCACCCAAGGGATCGCCCCATGCATTCACCCAACGACTTCGACGATCGCATCCCCGGCGAGAAGCCCTCGCTGCAGGATCAGGCCGAGCGCTTCTCGCGCAAGCTGACCGATTCGGCCCAGCAGATATGGCTGGCGGGTCTGGGCGCCTTCGGGCGTGCGCAGGCCGAAGGCAGCCGTGTCTTCGACAACCTGGTCAAGGAAGGCGAGAACATCGAGGCCCGCAACCGCGAGCAGACCGGCGATACACCGCGCTGGCGCGACAATGTCGAGGAACACCTCGGCGAGGCCCGTGAAAAGGCCAGCGGCACCTGGGACAAGGTCGAGAAGGCCTTCGATGACCGGGTCCAGGGCGTGCTGAAGCGTCTCCACATCCCGACCGCCGAGGATGTCGCCGCGCTCACTGCCCGGATCGATGCGCTCAACACCCGGGTCAACCGTGCCGAGGCCCGCAACGCCTCGCCGTCGGCCGATCCGTCGCCGGGTACGCACCAGTCGCCGACCTCCGACGCCTGACTGAACTGATCCAACCACGTTTGTTGCAAAGCAACACGACTTTGTTGACAATCGAAATCGACCCGCCAATCGCTTCCACCGCCGTTTGTTCCCTCCCCTCACGGCTCTGGATTGGCGGGTTTTTTGTGGGCGCTGCTACCCAAGGCCCCGCAAAGTGAGACGGCCGTCACCGACGTGACCGCCGGATGCGAACCGGCTCGAAAACGACGCGCCGCTGACGTGCAAAGGCGCATATAAACTGTCTATCGCACTTCCCTGTTCATATCCCCCTGCATGCTCTCCTGGATTCTGGCCCTGCTGTTGGCCCTCATCGTCTGGTTCCTGGCCACGGCCTACTTCTGGCTGATCAAACGGAAGCGCAAGGAGACCCAGCTCGGCCTGAATGCCTTGGCCGGCATGCACTGGCGCGAGTTTTCCCTGATCGTGCGGCGCGCGATGCACGAGCAGCGCGGGCTGCAGGACGTGCCAGACGAGGCCGTGGACAGCCGCGAACCCCGTAGCGATTTCCTGATGCACGACGGGCCGCAGCGCTGGCTGCTCTCCTGCAAGCACGGGCGCGCCTACCGGATCGGCACGGCGGCGGTGAACGAACTGGGCGCCGCCGCGCGCCTGGCCGGTGCCCGCGGCGGGATCCTGATCACCGAGGGCAAGGTCGAACGCGACGGTCGCATCGCCGCTGAAAAGCAGGGAGTGGAAGTGCTCGACGGCCCGTTGCTGTGGCCGCTGCTGAAGCCTTACCTGCCGGGCGACATGGAAGCCCGGGTAGAGGCCGGCGCCCGTGGCGAGGCGATCCGCCGTATCTCGATCGCAGCGCTGGGGGCGGTGACGCTGGGCCTGCTGGTCGGGCTGGGCTCGCTGACCGCCGGGCTGGAAAAGGAGTGGGCTGACGACGAAACCGCGGCGGCCGCGCCCGCTGCAGCAAAAGCACCCGCGCCGGCCGGCACCCAGCCCACGCCTGCGACACCGGCCCCCGCGGCCCCCGAGACCGCTGGCCGCGCTGCCGACGCCGCCCCGCCTGCAATGGAAGCGAACCCGGACGACGCCACGCTGGACCGCTATCAGCAGGAACTGTCACGCAACGTGGCCAGCCGCCCCGGCGTGGCCAGTGGCATCTGGCTGACCCGGCAGACGCTGGCGATCAACCGCACCGGCGAAATCGATGCGATCTGGCCGCTGATCTGCGAGGAAGTGACCCGCTACCCGGCGCTGCGCACCGTGCGCATCCAGCTCAACCCGCGCCCCGGCGTGGATGAGCCGGTCCGCTGGCGGCAGTGCACCACACTGTAAGGCTCAGCGCGCGCCCGGCGAGAAACGGGCAACCAGATCGTAGGCATCGCCCAGGAACATCTGCCGCACGCAGGTGATCGGCTGCTCGCCGCGCCAGGTAAGGCGGTCGATGACCAGGCACGCCGTGCCGGGTTTGACCTGCAGCAGCGTGGCGGCCGCCTCATCCGCGCCCCAGGCACTGATCCGGTGCTGGGCGCGTGTCCACGAGACGTTCTGCAGCAGCCAGCTGCCCGGCGCCGTGGTCTCGAAATCCACCGCCAACACCTCCGGCACGCCGACCGGGCTGATCAGGCGGTGCTCCAGCGCCAGCGGCCGGCCATCGGCCAGGTGCAGGCAGCGGATCGCCAGCAGCTTCTCGCCGCCGGCCAGGGTGGTTTCCTCCGCTACCTGCTCGCGCGGTCGCCGGTAGGCACGCTCCAGCAGCTGGTAGCCATAGACGTGCCCACGCGCTTCGACCGCCATCGCGATGTCGGGAATCTCCAGCGCCACCTGTTCCAGGTGCGGCGGCTGGCGCGCGACGAACGAGCCCGCACGGCGGCGGCGCTCGATCATGCCGCTCTCGGCCAACGCGGTCAGCACCTTGTTCACGGTCATCCGCGAGCAGCCGTACTGCTCCATCAGCTCGTGTTCGTAGGGGATGCGGAAGCCAGGCTCCCACTGTCCACTGAGGATGCGGCTTTCCAGATCAGCACGGATGCGCTGATTGAGGGTTGCTGCTTTCTTGCCCGTCACTCTGGATTCCTGCATGGGAGGGTCTGATCAGACCCTCAACAACGGTCGAAGTGCCGCGGCGAACCGTGCGGCCACCGCCTCGCGTTGCGGGTGGCGACCATCACGGACCCACTGGCGCCCTTGGCGCCACACCGATCGCACGGCGCCATTACGTGCGGCGAACACCCAGCTGTCAAGCAAGGCGTCGCCGTCGCGGGCGATCAGCGCCGGGTGATCCGGATCGAGTTCGACCAGGTCGGCCGGCGCACCGGCCTGCAGCCCGGTGGTCACGCCCAGCGCCTGCGCAGCACCGTTCAACGACTGTTCGTACAGCCAGCGGCCGGTGGACTGACCATCGCCCGGGGCCAGCACATTGCGCCCGCGCAGTTGTAGGCGCTGGCCGTACTCGAGCAGGCGCAGTTCTTCGGCCGCGTCGATCAGCACGTTCGAATCCGAGCCCACGCCGAACCGGCCACCGGCACGTGCGAAGGCCTGCATCGGGAACAGGCCGTCACCCAGGTTCGCCTCGGTGATCGGGCACAGCCCGGCCACCGCACGGCTGGCGACGATCTGCTGCATCTCCGCTTCGGTGATGTGGGTGGCATGCACCAGGCACCAGCGCGCATCCACCGGCGCGTGTTCGTACAGCCACTGCACCGGCCGCATGCCGCTCCAGGCGACGCAGGCATCGACCTCGCGGGTCTGTTCGGCGATGTGGATGTGGACGGGCCCGCTATTGAGCGGCAGCAACGCCGACAATTCCTCGCCGGTCACCGCGCGCAGGCTGTGCGGGGCGAAACCGAGCACCGCATCGTCCTGGTCCTGCAGCGCGCGCGTGCAGCCCTGCAGCAGCGCAGCAAACCCGTCGACATCGTGGATCAGCCGGCGCTGGGCCGGATTTGGCGCGGCGCCGCCGAAATCGGCATGCGCGTAGAACACCGGCAGCAGGGTCAGGCCGATGCCGCTGGACCGGGCAGCGGCCGCGATACGCTCGGCCATCTCGGCACGGTTGGCATAGGCCGCGCCGTCCGGGCCATGGTGCAGGTAATGGAACTCGCCGACCCGGGTGAAGCCGGATTCCAGCATTTCCACATAGGCCTGCTCGGCGATCGCCTGCATGGCCTCGGGCTGCAGATGCGCGAGGAAGCGGTACATCAGCTCACGCCAGCTCCAGAAGCTGTCGCCGCTGTTGCCGCCGATCTCGGTCAGTCCGGCCATGCCGCGCTGGAAAGCGTGGCTGTGCAGGTTGCCCAGGCCCGGCACCGCGATCGCCAACGCGGTATCGCCCGGCGCGGCCGACACACCTTCGGTCACCTCGATGAACCTGCCGCCTTGGCTGAGGATGCGCACATCGCGCGCCCAGCCATGTGGCAGCAGCGCATGAGCGGCGTGGAAACGAAGGATCGGTGCGGGGGTGGCTGGCATCACTGGACATCCCGGAAGAGGCGTCTATATTGTATAGACATATACACCGATGTGGTTGCTGCCATGCACTGTGACACCCTCTGGTACCACGCCAACCTGATCACCGTCGACGGCCCGGGCCTGGGCGTGATCGAGGAGGGCGTCATCGCCGCGACCGATGGGCGCATCGTGCATGTCGGTGCGGCCGGATCTGCCGATCACCTGCAGCCGGTCCAGCGTATCGACTGCGCCGGGCGCTGGATCAGCCCCGGCCTGATCGACTGCCACACCCACCTGGTCTATGCCGGCAACCGCGCCGGCGAGTTCGAGCAGCGCCTGCAGGGCGTGAGCTATGCCGACATCGCCCGCGCCGGCGGCGGCATCGTCTCCACCGTGCGGGCCACCCGCGCCGCCAGCGAGGCCGACCTGCTCGCCGCGAGCCTGCCACGGCTGGACGCCATGCTGGCCGAAGGCATCACCACGCTCGAGATCAAATCCGGTTACGGGTTGACCCTGGCCGATGAGACCAAGCAGCTGACCGTCGCGCGCGAACTGGGCCGCCAGCGCGCGGTCGAGATCGTGCCGACCTTCCTCGGCGCGCATGCGATCCCGCCGGGCCGCGAAGCGCAGGAGTACATCGACGAGGTCTGCAACGTCATGATTCCGGCCGTTTCGGCGGCCGGGCTGGCCGAGGCGGTAGACGTGTTCTGCGAGAACATCGCCTTCAGCGCCGCACAGGCCGAGCAGGTCTTCCTCGCCGCGCAGCAACACGGGCTGGCGATCAAGATCCATGCCGAGCAGCTCAGCAACCAGCACGGTGCCGCCCTGGCGGCACGTCACGGCGCACTGTCGGCCGACCATATCGAACACCTCGACGCCGACGGCATCGCCGCGATGCGCAGCGCCGGCACCGTGGCGGTGCTGCTGCCGGGCGCGTTCTATTTCACCCGCGATACCACTCTGCCCCCGATCGCCGACCTGCGGGCGGCCGGCGTACCACTGGCGCTGGCCACCGATTCCAACCCCGGCACCTCGCCGCTGACCAGCCCGCTGCTGGCGATGAACATGGCCGCCACCCTGTTCCGCATGACCGTGGCGGAGTGCATCGCCGGCTTCACCCGTGAAGCGGCGCGCGCCCTTGGCCGGCAGGACCGGATCGGCCGGCTCGCCGTCGGCCTGGACTGCAACCTCGCCCTGTGGGACATCGAGGCGCCTGCCGACCTCGTCTACCGCATGGGTTTCAACCCCCTGCACGGCCGCGTGATGCGCGGCCAACCCGTCTGAATCTAGTGATGTCTGGAGATTTCATGAGCACTACCCTGACCCTGCACCCCGGCGCCGTCACGCTGGCGCAATGGCGCGCGATCCATGACGGCGCGCGGGTGCGGCTGGACCCGGCCTCGGCCGCGGCCGTGCTGCGCAGCGCGCAGACCGTGGCCGACATCGTCGCCAAGGGCGCACCGGTGTACGGCATCAACACCGGCTTCGGCAAGTTGGCCAGCGTGCGCATCGAGCGCGACGACCTGGAAACCCTGCAGCGCAATATCGTGCTTTCGCATGCCGCCGGCGTCGGCGAGCCGATGCCCGCACCGGTGGTGCGCCTGATGATGGCGTTGAAGCTGGCCAGCCTCGCCCAGGGCGCCTCGGGGATCCGCCCGCAGACGCTGGCCCTGCTGGAAGCCTTCCTGCAACACGACTTCATTCCGGTGATTCCGTGCCAGGGTTCGGTCGGTGCCTCCGGCGATCTGGCCCCGCTCTCGCACCTGGCCAGCGTGATGATCGGCGTGGGCGAAGCCTTCGTGTCGGGCGAGCGCCTCCCGGCGGCCGAGGCGCTGGCCAAGGTCGGCCTGGCCCCGCTGGTACTGGGCGCGAAGGAAGGCCTGGCGCTGCTCAACGGCACCCAGTACTCCACCGCCTATGCACTGGCCGGTCTGTTCGCGATCGATACCGTGTTCCGCGCGGCGCTGGTCACCGGCGCGCTGTCGGTGGAAGCGGCCAAGGGCTCGGACACCCCGTTCGATCCGCGCATCCACAGCATCCGTGGCCAGCGCGGGCAGATCGCCACCGCCGCCGCGCTGCGCACCCTGATGCAGGGCTCGGCGATCCGCGAATCGCACCGCGACAACGACGTGCGCGTGCAGGATCCGTACTGCCTGCGCTGTCAGCCGCAGGTCATGGGCGCCGCGTTCGACGTGATGTGCCAGGCCGCCACCACGCTGGCGATCGAAGCCAACGGCGTGTCCGACAATCCGCTGGTATTCACCGATACCAATGAGGCACTGAGCGGCGGCAATTTCCACGCCGAGCCGGTCGCTTTCGCGGCGGACATGCTGGCGATGGCCGTGTGCGAAATCGGCTCGATCAGCGAGCGCCGCACCGCGATGCTGGTCGACCCGGCCCTGTCCGGGCTGCCGGCCTTCCTCACCCCGAAGCCCGGCTTGAATTCCGGTTTCATGATTCCGCAGGTCACCGCCGCGGCGCTGGTCTCGGAAAACAAGCAGCGCGCCTACCCGGCCAGCGTCGACTCGATCCCGACCTCGGCCAACCAGGAAGATCACGTCTCGATGGCCGCGCACGGTGCACGCCGCCTGATGGCGATGGCCGAGAACGCGGCCAATGTGATCGGCATCGAGCTGCTCGCCGCTGCACAGGGCTGCGATTTCCATGCCCCGCTGCGCTCCAGCGATGCGCTGGAAGCGGTGCGCCAGCGCCTGCGCGCACAGGTGCCGACGCTGGAAGACGACCGTTACTTCCACCCGGACATGGTGGCCGCGACCGACCTGGTGCGCAGTGGCGTGCTGGCTGAAGGGCTGGCCGACATCCTGCCGCCGCTGGAGCCGCTGGCATGACGACCCCACCGGATTGGCTGCAGATCCACCGCGGCGATGTGCCGTTGATCGTCAGCCTCCCGCACACCGGCACCGAGCTGCCCGATGCACTGGCCGCGCAGTTCGTGTCGCCGTGGCTGGCCCGCCGCGACGCCGACTGGTGGGTGCATGAGCTGTACGGCTTCGCGCAGCAGATGGGCGCCACCACGGTGCGCACCGCGGTGTCGCGCTCGGTCATCGACGTCAACCGCGACCCCAGCGGCACCTCGCTGTACCCGGGCCAGAACACCACCGGCCTGTGCCCGCTGACCACCTTCGACAACCAGCCGCTGTACCGCGATGGCCACGGCCCGGACGAAGCGGAAATCGCGCGCCGCCGCGATACCTGGTTCGCGCCCTACCACGACGCCCTCGCCGCGGAGATCGCGCGCCTGCGTGCCCTGCACGGCACCGTGGTGGTGTATGACGCGCACTCGATCCGCTCGCACATCCCGCACCTGTTCGATGGCCAGCTGCCGCAGTTCAACCTCGGCACGAACGGCGATACCACCTGCGACAACGCGCTGACCGACGTGGTCGACAACCTGTGCGCGATGAGCGGCATGAGCCATGTGCGCAACGGCCGCTTCAAGGGCGGCTACATCACCCGCCATTACAGCGACATCCCCGGCGGCGTGCATACGCTGCAGATGGAGCTGGCCTGCCGCGGCTACATGCACGAGCCCGAGGCCGTGGATGAGCACAGCTGGCCCACGCCATTGGATCCCGATCACGCCGCCCCGCTGCGCGCCACGCTGCAGCAGGTGCTCGATGCCTGTCTCGACTTCGCTACGTCCCGGAGTGCTGCATGACCCGTCTCGATTCCACCCGCACCATCCTCGCCCCGACCGGCACCACGCTGACCTGCAAGAGCTGGCTGACCGAAGCCCCGCTGCGCATGCTGATGAACAACCTGCACCCGGACGTGGCCGAGCGCCCGCAGGAGCTGGTGGTCTACGGTGGCATCGGCCGCGCGGCGCGCGACTGGGAGAGCTACGACAAAATCATCGAGACCCTGCAGCGGCTCGAAGATGACCAGACCCTGCTGGTGCAGTCCGGCAAGCCGGTCGGCGTGTTCCGCACCCACGTCGATGCCCCGCGCGTGCTGATCGCCAACTCCAACCTGGTGCCACGCTGGGCCAACTGGGACCACTTCAACGAGCTCGACAAGAAGGGCCTGGCCATGTACGGCCAGATGACCGCCGGCAGCTGGATCTACATCGGCGCCCAGGGCATCGTGCAGGGCACTTACGAGACCTTCGTGGAAATGGGCCGCCAGCATTACAACGGCAGCCTGGCCGGCAAGTGGCTGTTCACCGGTGGGCTCGGTGGAATGGGCGGCGCACAGCCGCTGGCCGCGGTGATGGCCGGCGCCTCCTGCCTGGCGGTGGAATGCCGCAAGAGCAGCATCGAGATGCGTCTGCGCACCGGGTATCTGGACACCTGGACCGACGACCTCGACGAAGCGCTGCGCCTGATCGAGGCATCCTGCACCGCGAAGAAGCCGCTCTCGGTCGGCCTGCTCGGCAATGTCGCCGACGTGCTGGACGAGCTGCTGATCCGCGGCGTCAAGCCGGACCTGCTGACCGACCAGACCTCCGCGCACGACCCGGTCAACGGCTACCTGCCGCAGGGCTGGACGGTGGAAGAATGGGACGACAAGCGCGTCTCCGCACCGAAGGAAGTGGAAGCGGCCGCGCGCGAATCGATGGCCAACCACATCCGCGCCATGCTTGGTTTCCACTCGCTCGGCGTACCGACCGTGGACTACGGCAACAACCTGCGCCAGATGGCGCTGGAAGAAGGTGTGGAAGATGCCTTCGACTTCCCCGGCTTCGTGCCCGCCTACATCCGCCCGCTGTTCTGCCGCGGCATCGGCCCGTTCCGCTGGGCCGCGCTGAGCGGCGATCCGGAGGACATCGCCAAGACCGATGCCAAGGTCAAGGAACTGATCCCGGACAACCCGCACCTGCACCGCTGGCTGGACATGGCCGCCGAGAAGATCAAGTTCCAGGGCCTGCCCGCGCGCATCTGCTGGGTCGGCCTGGGCGATCGTGATCGACTGGGCCTTGCCTTCAACGAGATGGTCGCCAATGGCGAGCTGAAGGCGCCGGTGGTGATCGGCCGTGATCACCTGGACTCGGGCAGCGTCGCCTCGCCCAACCGCGAAACCGAGGCCATGCAGGACGGTTCCGATGCCGTCTCCGACTGGCCGCTGCTCAACGCCCTGCTCAACACCGCCAGCGGTGCCACCTGGGTCTCGCTGCACCACGGCGGCGGCGTCGGCATGGGCTTCTCGCAGCATTCGGGCATGGTCATCGTCTGCGATGGCACCGAAGCCGCGGCCAAGCGCATCGCGCGCGTGCTGTGGAACGACCCGGCCACGGGCGTGATGCGGCATGCCGACGCGGGGTATGACATCGCGGTGGAGTGTGCGAAGGACAAGGGCCTGGATCTGCCTGGGATTCTGGGCTGATATGGGTCGGCCCCGGCCGCGTGCCGGGGCCTTGTGATGGTCAGGGTGACTTCCGTCGCATTGACCGGCGTACCCACGCTTCCTACTGTGCTGGCTTACCTACGGGGATGCCCGCAATGCGTCGTTTCGCCTGTGTAGCCATCCTGCTGATCGCGGTATCGACACCGTCCGGCGCCGCTCGTGCCGTTGACCTCGACGCTCGGATCTCCCGGCAGCTCCATGCCAACGCGGAGCGCTATGGCATCGCCGGGCAGTCGGTGCTGATACGGCACAACGGCGCGCTTCTCGCGCAGGCCGTCGCCGGAGAGGCCGACGTCACCACGCATCGGGCGGTGACCGCCGAAACGGTGTTCAATGCTTACTCCCTGGCCAAACTGCTGGTCAGCGCTCTGGTCATGCAACGGGTGGAGGCCGGCAGGGTCGAGCTGGATGCACCGGCCAGCCGCTATCTTCCCGATCTGCCCGAGCCCTGGCAGGCGATCACCGTGCGGCAGTTCCTCAACCATGCGTCCGGCGTTCCCGAGTACTTCCAGTATCGGGAAGGTGAGGTGATCACCTCGCAGGGCAACCGCTTCCCGACCACGGCGGCGGAGGTGTTCAAGGCACTCGCCGGCGCACCACTGCAGTTCACGCCGGGCACTGCCAATCGGTATGCGCAGACAAACTATCTGGTCCTCACCGCGCTGTTGGAAGCGCAGTACCAGCAGCCCTATGCGCAGATCGTCCAAGACCGCGTGCTTCGTCCGCTGTCGATGACGCACACCTCGCTGGGCCCGGCAACGGATGTGCCGCACGCCATTGCCATCGCCTATATCGGCAAACAGGGCGCCCTGCAGCGCGAAGACGACATCGCCTGGCCATCCTATGCCTACGGGCATGCCGCACTGCATACCACCGTCGGTGATCTGGACCGCTTCCTGATGGCCCTGACCCGCGGTGAGCTGGTGGGGCGTGCCACGCTGCAGCAGCTGTGGCAGCCACAGTTGCTGGACAACGGACGGCGCAGCGGCTTCTCCACCGGTTGGGAATTCGAAGAAAGCGGCGAGTACCGCTTCGTGGGGCATGACGGTGGCACGCGGGTACGTGCACGGATAGCCTTCCTGGACGGCTTGGGCGGGGATACCTACAGCTTTATCTACCTCACCAACGGCAGTGCGACGAATGTGTGGTCGCGCACGCTGGTGGACAGCACCATGGCGGTGGTGGCCCCGATGCAGTTCCCTCGCGAGGCCTTGTCGGAAAGGCTGATCACCTACGCACTGGAGCCGCAGACGGCCGCACGCACAACCGCGTTGAAACAGTGGCTCATCACTACCGGGCGCGGTGATCAGCCGATGCTGGAGCAGGACATCAACCGCGTGGGCTACGCGGTGGCCGAGAACCTGGGCCATGCCACCGCGCTGCCGCTGTTCGCCTTCAACGCGACGCTGTTCCCGCGCTCGGCCAATGCCTGGGACAGCCTGGCAGAAACGTATGCCGCCTTGGGCGACGCGAAGCAGGCCGAACGGCTGTACGCCAAGTCGAAAGCGCTGGCAGCGGCCCGGTAATGCCGGCCGCGGGCCGGCAACCACGCGATCATGGGTCTCACGCGACGGGATCGCGTAGATCCTGGCGAGCCGGCCAGCGGCCGGCACTACCGACATCCCGCCGTCGGCGTTCGTCACCCATACGCCCCACAAGGGTGACGAACGCCCCCACATCCTGTTAACTTGCGCGCCCCACATGAAGTTGACAGGGTGCCACGGCGACGTGGGCGCTGTCCGCACTGATACCGCGCACGAATGACTGCCCTCCCGAATCGCTCCGCCGTCCCTGCCCTGTCCCTGCTCGCCGCTGCCTTGCTGGCCAGCCTTGCCGCCACCAACGTCGCCCATGCCGCGCCCGCCGGTCAGGCGGTCACCCTGGATGCGGTGAACGTCACCGCCGCCGATGCCACCGAGGCGGTGCGCCGTGCGCTGGACCGGGTCCCCGGCGCGGGCAACGTGGTGGATCTGGCGCAGGTCGGCCAGGGCCGCGTCGCCGGCACCGCCGATGTGCTGGCCTACCAGCCCGGCATCAGCGCGCAGAGCGCCGGCAATGAAGGCGTCAAGGTCTCCATCCGCGGTTCGGGCCTCAACCGGGCGCCGGGTGCGCATGCCTCCGGCCTGTCGGTCTCGCTGGATGGTCTGCCGCTGACCGGCCCGGGTGGCACGCCGTACGAGCTGCTGGAGCCGCTGTGGATGAGCCGCGTCGAAGTGCTGCGGGGTGCCAACGGGTTCGAGCGCGGCGCGCTGGCCTTGGGCGGTGCGATCAACTACATCACCCGCAGCGGCCGCGATACGCCGGGGCTGGAGCTGCACTACGAAGCCGGCGCACGCGGGTACCAGAAGCGCGGGATCAGCCTGGGTGGCGTGCAGGACGCGGTCGATTACTTCATCGCCTACACCGACACCGAGTACGACGGCTATCAGCAGCACGCCGCCGGCAAGGGCAAGGGTGCGGTGGCCAACGTCGGCTGGCAGCTCACGCCGGATCTGGAGACGCGCTTCTTCCTGCGCTACCGCGAGACCGATCACGAAACCCCGGGGCGCCTGACCCGCGCGCAGATCCGCAACGATCCCCGCGCTGCCAATCCGGCCAACCTGGCGATCGACGCGCGCCGCCCGCAGCCGGGCAGCACCTGGATCGGCAACACCACCACCTACACCATCGATGAAGATGCGTCGCTGCAGGCCGGCCTCGTGTATCACAAGTACCCGATGGACTTGAACGAGAGCCTGTACCGCCAGCAGCTGGACTACGCCAACCTCAACGGCACGCTCGACTACCGCCGCCGGCACGCGCTGTTCGGGCATGACAGCGTGACCACGATCGGACTGCGCGTGACCCACGATCTGGATGCCAACGTGCGCGAGACCCTGCGCTTCGCCAGCAACGGGTACGCGGCCGGCACGCACACCCGCGACTTTGAGCATTACGGCACCGACAGCGTGCTCCACATCGGCAATGATCTGGGACTGAGCGACACGCTGCGCCTGCAGACCGGCATGGCATTGATCCACACCCGCCGCGATGTGCAAGTCACTTGGCCGGCGACGCCGGAGAAACTGTCCGAGCGCCAGTGGGACTACGCGCCGCGGCTGGGCTTCACCTGGCAGCAGACCCCGCAGACGCAATGGTTCGGCAACCTGAGCCGCTCGCTGGAACCGGCGCATCCGTGGTCGATGATCTGGGGCTCGAACCAGTACTTCGCCGCCGGCAACGGTGCCTCCACCGGCCGCCAGCGCGCACCGGTGAACCTGGACAACCAGACCGCGACCACGCTGGAACTCGGCGCGCGCGGCGACAGCGCACTCGGCCGTTGGGAGCTGACCGGCTATTACGCACGCCTCAACCACGAACTGCTCACCGTGGAAGTGCAACCGGTGCCAAACCTGTTCATCGCCGAATCCAACGCCAGCCCGACCGTGCACCGCGGAATCGAAGCTGGTCTGGACAGTGCGCTGTGGCAAGGCGTCGGCGGGCGGCTGTCATTGCGCCAGGCCTACACCTTCAGCGATTTTCGCTACCGCGATGATGCGCGCTTCGGCAGCAATCGCCTGCCCGGCCTGCCACGCCACTACTACCAGGCCGAACTGCGCTACGACCACCCGGCCGGCTTCTACGCCGGGCTGAACACCGAGTACGCGTCGAAAATGTTCGTCGACTATGCCAACAGCATGGCCGCCGACAGCCACGTAATCTTCGGCACCCGCATCGGCTACGACGCCCCCGGTGGCCGCTGGCAGGCCTGGGCGGAACTGCGCAACCTGAGCGACCGCCACTATGCCGCCACGGTGACCCCGGGCTACGACGATGCGGGCAAGGATGTCGCGCGTTCCACCCCGGGTGATGGGCGCGGTGTGTATGCCGGGGTGCGCTGGCGCTTTGACTGAGCGCCTAGGGCCGTGCGGCATGCCGCGCTAGGCCGCTTGGTTGCGGACCTGCACGCCGACTGGAGCGCTCCGCCGCATGGGGTCGGCGGCGGCCATTGCCTGCAGGCGGTCGCGGCCGCGCACTTCGACATCACGCCCCTCTACAGTCACCAGCCCTTCCGCCTGGAAGCGACGCAGCAAGCGGCTGAGCGTCTCCGGTGCCAAGCGCAGGTAGCTGGCGATATCCATCCGCGACATGGTGAGCTGCCAGCGGTTCGAAGCGTACCCGCGTGCCGCCATGCGGTCGGCCATATCGATCAGGAACGCTGCCAGCCGCTCGTCGGCCATGCTGTTGCATGCCAGCTGCGTGGCGCGCGCGATATCCCGGCTCATCAACCGGAACAGTTTGGCCTGCAGCGCTGGCATGCGTGTGGCCAGTTCGGCAATCTCATGGAACGGCAATCGGCACAGGGTCACGGTGTCGAGTGCGATCGCATTGCAGGAATAGCGTTGCTCGTCGATGGCGCTGAGACCGATGAAATCCCCCGGCATATGGAAGCCGAGCGTCTGCTCGCGCCCGTCGCGATCGACGGCGTACGTCTTGACCATGCCGAGGCGGATGACCGTGATGTACTGGAACGGATCGCCCTGCCGGAACAGCAGACCGCCGGCATGCACCGGCGCGGTGTGTTCGACGCGCCGCTCCAGCTCCTGCAGGTGTGCAGCGGCGAGCACACCCGGGAAGCACTCCGGGGCCACTGGACAGGAACAACACGCCCAGCAACGCGCCGACGGCGTGCCAGCGATGATGCGCATGATCGTGGGTCTCCTGCGATGCTGCGATGGCCGATTCATACTGTTTCGAGTGGCCCGGTTGTGCAATATCCAGGGGCCAGTATTTCTACTGGTTTGATCTGCTTGCACCTGACCGCACCGCGCATCCGGACTGAAGCATTCAGTCTGCGCCCGATAGGACGCTGTCACGCGGCGCACGCCCCATATCGCCGCTGCGCCCGCAGCCGCCTAGGTGCCAGTAATGGCCCAGGTGATGAAACCGGTGGCGACCGCGCTGACCGCCAGGCCGATCAGGAACAGCCAATCCGCCAGGCCTTCCAGGAACTGGTTGCGCTTGCGCCGGCGGGTGCGCAGCGCCCAATACGCGCTCAGGCAGGCGCCGAGGTAGATCAGCGAATTGATGCTGAGCAGATCATCGCCGAGGGTGTCGACCTGGCGCAGCCCGGCCACATGACCTGGATCAAGCCGACGCGTATTGCCGGACCAGCCGACCGTATTCAGCGGTCTTGACCGGCCGGCCGCAGGCGGCAGTCAGACCACCGCACCGATCTGGAACATCGGCAGATACAGCCCGAACACAGTCACCAGCGCGCCAGCCAGCATCGACAGCACGCCCAGCACGGCCGCCAAGTGGGGGCGATACAGACCGCCTGGACCGCGAAACCACTGCAGCAGCACCAGCAGCGGCGCGATCCAGGCCCAGCCATACCCGTGGATCAGCGCGCGCGTGAGCCACGACAGCGCCACGCCGAAGCTGGTGAACACCTCCTGGAACTGCGGCACCACGAAGAACCCGATGGCGGTCATCACGATCGCGGTCAAGCCACTGCTCAGCACGCCCACCGCCAGCAGGCCGTAGCCGCGCGAAGCAGGCGGGAGCGCGGCTCGTGCCGCCACCGAGTAGGGATTGTTCATCGTCAACGCGCCTGCGCCCGCGCGATCGCCGCTTCGGCCAACGGCACCATCTTCGCGTAACCGGCCGGCGTGGGATGCACGCCATCGGCAGCCAGTTCCGGGTCGAGGCCGCCGTCTTTGTTGGTCATGGCCGTGTGGTAATCCAGATAGACCAGACCCTGCTCCTCCGCGTAAGCACGCAACACCCGATTGAGCGCCGTCACTTTGCCCGCGGGCTGCACGCCGGGTTGCCACGGGTAATCGCTGACCGGCAGCACCGAGGCCAGCACGATGCGGATGTTGTGCGCCTGCGCCAGTTCCACCATCGCATGCAGGTTGTCTTCGATCATCGCCTGCGTGGTCGGCCCGGTATTGCCGGCGATATCGTTGGTGCCGGCGAGGATCACCACCAGCGCCGGTTTCAGCGCGATGACGTCCTGCTGGAAGCGCAGCAGCATCTGCGCCGTGGTCTGCCCGGAAATACCGCGGTTGACGTACGGCTTGCCCGGGAAGAAACGATCACTGCCGGTCGGTCCCCAGCCCTCGGTGATCGAGTCGCCGTAGAACACCACGCGCTTCGTCCCCGGCGCGACCGGTGCCAGCGCGGCGTTCTCGCCGCGGTAGCGCTGCAGCTGTGGCCAGTCCAGCAGGCGCTGCTGCATCTCCGTGATCTGCGCGGGCGTCGCCTGCTCGGCAGGCACCCGATACAGCGGATTGGTCGCAGGTGATTCCTGCGCGTGCGCACTCGGATGCAGGGCGCACGCGGCGAGCGTCGCGGCGAACATGGTGGAACGGATCAAGGCGGTCAAAGCGCGGCACTCCGGTGGCGGCAGGCCGACAGTCTCAGCGATCGGCGACCAGGGAAACAAGCTGCGCTGCGACGCGATCAAACGGGCCGATGTCGCGCGTGGCCCGGCTCATCGCCACCGCACCCTCGATGCTGGCGATGATCATGGTGGCAATGCCGTTGGCCTGCTCGGGCGAGCGGCCACCGCGGGCCAGCGCTTCGGTCAGACGGGCTTCCCAGCGCGCAAATACCTCGGCCGCGGCCCGCCGTGCATCGTCGGGGGCATCGTCGATCGGCTCTTCGACCGCCGCCGCAAGCACCGGGCACCCCACGTGGAAATCCGAACGGATCAAGCGTTCGCGCCACGCTGCCAGGAACAGGTACAGCCCGTCGGGGGCCGCTCCCTGCAGGCAGGTATCGAGCAGCGCATCCACCTTGGTGCCCGCCAAGGTCGTGGCTTCGGCCAGGACCTGCTGCTTGCCGCCAGGGAAGTGGTGGTAGGTGGAGCCGAACGGCGCCTGCGCGCGCCTGGCGACCTCACGGACGCTGGAGGCATTGAGTCCGTAGGTGGCCAGCATTTCCGCGGCCGCAGCCACGACGCGCTGCGGTGCATCGGAATGACGTGCACTCATGAGCCGGACTCCTTGCTAAGACGAGTGTCATAGATTAGCGTATTTCGATTATGACACCTGTTATAGATGAGCGTCCCTGCCCATGAATCTCTGGTTCCGCCTCCTGTTCCTGCTGCTGTCCTCGCCATTCCGCCCGAAGTTGAGCGCGCCGTTCGCGGTGTCGCGCTTGAACTTCCGGGTGCTGCCCAACGACATCGACAGCAACCTGCACATGACCAACGGCCGCTATTGGACGATCTTCGACCTGGGCCGGCTGGATCTGGTGTTCCGGATGGGCCTGGGCCGGGTGGCATGGCGCTCCAAGTGGGCCCCGATCGTCAGCGGAGGCAGCATCCAGTTCCGGCGGGAGCTCAAGCCGTTCCAGCGCTTCGTGCTGGAAACCCGTCTGGCCGGCTGGGTCGGCACGCGCATCATCATGGAGCAGCGGGTGCTGATCGGCGAGGAGGAAAAGGTCGCCACGCGTGCCCTGCTGATCACCGGCATCTACGACCGCCGGCATCGCCGGTTCGTCTCCACCGATCAGATGATGGAGGCCATCGGCGCGCCCATCGTGCCTTCGCCGGAACTGAGCAAGGCCGCGCAGGCGTTGCTTGCGGCGGAAGTGGCGATGAAAGAGGACTGAGGCTCGCGCTGGTCGCGCAGTGACGGGAGCGCTCAGGCGTTGCGCCAGGGAAGGATCTGCGCCTTGGTCATCATCGTCTGTTCGATCAGGCGCAGGGACTTCTCCCCCGGGCTGACCAGATACCACTGCTCGCTGTTGCGCAGTAGCGGCAGGTCCGCGCGATGATCGGTGTAGGCCGTGCGCCACGGCGGCGGATACCCGCGCTCGGTCAGCATGGGAATCTTGTTCTCACCAATGCAGTGGTTTTCGCTGACCCAACCGCCGACACACGGCCGCAGGGTCGAGGCGACCAGCGGTACGTCCTTCAGACCTTCGCGTTCCAGCAACGCACGCGCCAACGGCTCCCAGCAGCCGGTGGCGATGACAACCTCGTCGCCCTGGGCAAGATGGTGGCGCAGTCGCTCCACGCCCTGGGGCAGGAATACAGGGTCAGGCCCGGCGAACACCTCATCGGCATGTGCCACGGCGAGCCTGGCCAGTGTCTCGTGGCTGCGTCCGAACGTCGCCATCCACACGGCAAAGCGTACCGGGAGGTGTCGCGTGCGCGGCAATGCCCACAGTGGCGCCAGCACCGGCAGCGCGAGCACCACACCGGCAATCCGCCATGGCTGGCGTCGCAGCAGACATTTGAAGAACCGGCTTGCCGTTTCCCAGCGGGTCAGCGTCAAGTCGAAATCGAACACCACCACGTTTCGGTGCGACATCCGTATCAGCTCCTTTCAGAAGATGCCTTGCACCAGCAGTTTGTCGTCATCGGTCGGTGTGAGCACCAACCCGTAAGCCTCGTTTCCGCGATGGAAGCCTGCCGAGCAGATCGCGTCCCAGCCCTGCCCGCAATCCACCTCGGGATGCGCGGCGAAGACGGGGTCACCCTCATTGTCCGGCGCACCGGCGATCCAGCCCGCTGTGAGCAGCAATGCCTTGGCCTGCGCGTACGGCATGCCGACGGTAATACCGATCTGCGTCCAGGCTGCGGGCAACGCCGGGGCATCAGCGGCATGCACGTGGCCGGCGAACAGAAGCAGCAACAATGACAGGAACATCGGTTTCATCGGCATCACATCATGGGTGCGGCTGCACAGGATAAAGCGCGGGGCGCGCTGCGGGACGTCACTGCGCCTGTCAGCTCAGAACCCATCCAGCGTCCGCAGCAATGAGCCGAAGGTCAAATAGAACGAGTCGTGTCCACCCTGCGCGCGCCCATACCCCAGGAACACCGGCCCAAGGAACGTATCGGCACCGACGAACACGCTGCCCGCGGTCTGCATGCCATCAAGGCTGACATCCTCACGGCGCTGCCAGAATCCGCCCCACTCCACACTGCCGCCGACGTACAGCGGGATGGTGAGCAGAGAGTCGGCGTGCGCGACGCGACGGTAATACACCACCCGGGCCAGCGCGGTCTGCGGCGCGAAGATGGATTCTTCCGGGTACCCGGACAGATTGCCCAACCCGCCCAGGAAGCCGTAGGTGGCCAGCAGATCGTCGCCGCCGTGTGCCGAGGAGGCGCGCAGGCCCCCCAGCCAGCGGTTGTGGCCGTGCGCCCATGCCCCATCCCACTGCACCCGCGTCACCGCCGCCGAATTGTCGGTGCCGAGCGCATCGAGATAGTGCTGGCGTGTCAGTGACACGCGCTGGCCGCGACTGGGGAAGGCCGAGCTGTCGATCGAATCGTGGCGCAGCTGCCAGCCGACGCTGCCCATGTCCGCGCGGTAATTGCCCAGCTCGGTCGGGTTGCCGACGTCCAGGCGCAGGCGCTCACGGCCGCGCTCGCCGAACAGCGCGATTTCCCAATCCGGATGTGGCGAGTACGCCCAGCGCAAGCCGCCCAGCCACTGGCTGTAACGGAACTCGGCGAGTGCGCCGCCGCGCATCAGCGCCAGGTCCAGATCGGTGGCGCGGTATTTTGCGTAGGTGGACAGCGCGTGCCGGCCACTGCTGCCGAACGGCCGGTAGTACTCGCCGAACGCCTCTTCCACTTCGCCCAGCCCAAGGCGCAGCTTGAGCTCGGCGCCCTGCTCGCTGAGGCCGGTCCGGGTCAGCTCGGTGATCAGCTGGTAGTTGCTGCTGCCGTCGAAGTCGTCGGACAGGCGCAGCGCGAAGTGCAGGAAATCCGGGCCCCAGCGTTTGTCCTGCGGTGCGAGCACCAGGCCCTGTTGCCCGTCGCGCTCTTCCAGCCGCCACTGCACCTGCTGGTAGCGACCTTCGCCGTAGGCCGTGGCCACCTTCTGCTCCACGCGGTCCGGCGCCAGCGGCTGGCCGACCTCCGGCTGCAGGCGCTGCTCGATATAGCGCGCGGTACGTGTCTTATCGCGCAGCACATCGATGAAGGCCACGATCGGCGTTTCATACGCCGGCGGCCGATGCTGACGCTGGAAGGCGGCGTAGCGAGTATCGTCCACCTGGAAGCGACGAACCGCCGAGACCTCAGCCTGCGCCGCCTGCTCACCGACACCGACGGCCTGCGGCGAGCGGTTGAAATCCTGGCTGCCCATATCGCCCAGCGGCGGCGTGATCAGCAGATCCTGTAGGCCGAGCGTGGCCAACTGCGCCAGTACTTCGCGCTGCATCAGTACGCTGGCCATCTGGTGACTGATCGCCAAGGGTGAATCCAGCTGCGCCTCGGTCATCAGCGGCGAGCCGACCCGCGACACGATCAACCGCTGTGCTCCCAGCCGCCGCGCTTCATCGATCGGGACGTTGTCGACCACACCGCCATCGACCAGCAGATGGTCCTCATAGCGCACCGGCGCGAACACGCCCGGCACCGACATGCTCGCGCGGATGGCCAACGCCAGGTCGCCCTGCGCGAACACCACCTTCTCGCCGCTGACGATATCGGTGGCGATGGCCCGGAACGGAATCGGCAAATGATCGAAGTTGCGCACCTGCCAGGTCGGCAGCAGCAGGCGTCGCAGCAGCATCTCCAGCTTCTGACCCTGGATCAGCCCCTGCGGGAACGCGATCTTGCCGTTGCTCAGGCCGACTTCGACGCCGCCCAGCAGGCGCAGGTCGTCTTCCTTGCGGCGCATGCTGCGCTCATCGCGTGGCGGTTTGTCGCGCAGCACCTCGGCCCAGTCGATCCGGTCCAGCACCGCCTCGATCTCATCGGAGGTGTAGCCAGAGGCATACAGACCGCCGACCACCGCGCCCATCGAGGTGCCGACGATGCAGTCGATCGGTACGCGCTCGCGCTCGAGCACCTTGAGCACGCCGATGTGGGCCGCGCCGCGGGCACCGCCGCCGCCGAGCACCAGGCAGGTGCGGGGGCGGTCGGGATCCTGCGTTGCCGAATCAACGGATGCTGGAGCGGTCTGCGCCACCGCCATGAGCGGGGCGCACGCCAGCGCTGCCAGGACGAACAGCCAGCGGCTGCACCCACGCCGCGTGGCAGTACCGGTGGGTTGTAGTGGTGACTGCTGCATTCGATCCCTCATTCCCCGGTCCACGCCCCCTGGTAATCCCACGAAGAACAGGGCGTTGGCAGCCCGGATCGTGGTGCGGTGACGGCGCCGACGACACCGCTGCCCGCCGGTCCCCACGACTGGATATCCATGCCTGCGTCCTTGTGGTCTGCCCCGAGTGTAATTCCATCACCCGCCCGGAACGCAGAACGGCCGCCCATCGAGGGCGGCCGTGGGTCTGATGCGAAGCGCAGCTGACTGATGAACGGCGCTACCGATGCCTCACCTCAGTGCTTGGCCGGCGGCGCATTCTTCACGTAGGTATCGAACCAGGTCAGCATTTCCGACACCAGCTGCTCATTGGATTCCAGCGCGGTGTACCAGTGCGGTTCGTGCGGCAGCATCACCAGGCGGGTGGTGCCCCCGTTGCCGCGGATCGCCTGGAACAGCTTGCGCGACTGGAACGGCTCGGTGCCCGGGTTGGCGTCATCCTCGCCGTGGACCAGCAGCAGCGGCAGCTTGATCTTGTCGGCATAGAAGAACGGCGAGGCCTTCAGGTACACGTCCTGCGCCTGCCAGACCGAACGGCGTTCGTTCTGGAAACCGAACGGGGTGAACGTCTTGTTGTACGAGCCGCTGGTGGCGACGCCGGCCTTGAACAGGTCGGTATGCGCGATCAGGTTGGCCGTCATCAGGCCACCATGGCTGTGACCGGTGACACCGATCCGGTTGCGGTCGACCACGCCCAGGTCCACGGCCTTGTCCACCGCGGCCTTGGCGTCGGCTTCAAGCTGTTCCAGGTACGTGTTGTAGGCGGTTTTCGGGTCGCCGACGATCGGGAACGAGGCATTGTCGATGATCGCGTAGCCGGCCAGCAGCATCAGCCGGTATGGCGCCAGGCGGGTGAACGTCTGCTGCGAACCAGACACCTGTCCTGCCTGCGCGGCGTTGGCGAAGTCAGCCGGGTACGCGTACAAAATCGCCGGGACGCGCTGGCCTTCCTTGTAACCCGGCGGGGTGTACAGGGTGAACGACAGGTCCACGCCGTCGGCGCGCTTGTAGGTGACCAGGCGCTTCTTGATCTGGCGCACTTCCGGGGTTGGATCCACCAGGTGGGTCAGTGCGTCCGCTTTGGACACGAACTGCGCTTCGCCCGCCCTGGCGGCCGCGACCCGCTCGCCCAGCAGGCGCACGAACGCATTCGGCGCATCGGTCACCGATTGGTGCCACGTGATCAGGTGGCCCGGGAGGGCGCTGAAGCCGATGAACTGCTCATAGGCATCGGCATCGCTGCGGAACAGGCGCTCGGTTTTCAGGCTGTCGAGGTTGAGGGCATCCAGGAAGGGACGATCCCCCTGCGGCGAAGCGCCCTGCCCGCGCAGGAACACGCTATTGCCTTCCTGGCGCACCACGTAGGCGCCGGTGGGCAGGCGCTGGTACACGAAATTGCCCGGGTCCTCGTACAGCTCATCACTGGAGAGATCCCACAGCAGGCGACCTTCCTGCTTCGGGTTGTCCACGTTGACGATGCGGGTCTGGCGCCAGTGGCGGTTCTCGTCGTTCTCGTCCAGGAAAGCGACGTCAGGCTGCGCGGTCCACGCCAGGCCTTCGAAACGCTGCGTGGTACGGGCGATCTCGCTCGGTTTGGCAGTAAACGGCGCCTTGAGCATCAGCACGCGGTCACGCTGCGGCACGGTGACTTTCCAATCGCCTTTGTCCAAGGCTTCGGCATACACCAGCGTGGCCGGATCGGTCGCGCGCCAATCGAAATCGCGCGGGCCTTCCGGTACGCCGTGAACCGGGACGCGGTCGGCCAGCGGCAGGCTGGCGATCGGCGTGCTGCGGCCGCTGGCGATATCCAGCACCGCCACGTCATTGGCGAAACGCTGGTAGGTCACCGCATGCGAGAACGGCGCCTTGAGCGTCCTGGTGAGTACGTGCACGCCATCCGGCGCGGCCCCGATGCTGTCCAACAGCGCCGGGGCACCGACGGTACGCACCGTGTTGGAGGCGGTATCCACCACCGCCAGCTGCGATTGGCCGTAATAGGCGAACAGCGCTTCATCGTAGGCACTGGTCAGCGTATCGCGGGCCTCATAGGTGCTGCTCTCACCGGCAGTCCCCAGCGACTCCTGGATGTCCGGGCCGATCGCACCGTCCGCCGACGGTGCCGAGCCCTGCCTGGCGGGAACCAGCTTGACCAGCAACTGCTGGCTGCCACCGAGCCACTGCACGGTGCTGCCGAAGATCGGGTTGAGCGCCACGTTCGGCACCTGGCGGACCTGGCCGGTGGCCGCATCGCCAACCCACAGCTGCACGCTGTCATCGGCCACGTTCTGGAACGCGAAGCGCTGGCCATCGGCCGACCATTGCGCCATGCCGGCGCACCCGTTGGGCAGCGCCACCTTGGTGGAGCGGCCGGTGGCGGTCTCCACCACGGTGAAGTCGCCCACGCACGGTGGTATGCCGTAGCCACCCGGGGTGTCGTGGCGGCTGCGGTTCTTCGGCTCCAGGCGCACACCGGCCAGCTTCAGGTACGGCTGGGCAACGCGGGTGATCGAAGGATAGGTCTGCGTGGTGGTCAGCAGCAGGCGCTGGCCGGTCGGATCGACACTGGGGGTCGGCGGCGGCGGTGCCTTGAGCACCTTGAGCAGGCTCTCCGGTGGTGTGGCGTAGCCACTGGCATGGGTGGGCATCGTGCCCAGCGTGGCGAAGGCTGTCACGGTGAACGCCGTGGACCAGAACGTACGAGCAAGCATGCGTGTCCCCTTGGATATGGTGGGAGCCGGCACGGCAGGGTCGTCGGTCGGCACGTCTCGAATCTAGCACTGCCGTCCTTCCCGAAGATGGGCCAGAAGAAATGGCCGGCGGCTTTTCACCTGATCCGGCAAAGCCTGCCGCAGGCGGCCATCGAGACCGGTATCGCGGTGCGGTACCCTTGTCGTTCAACTGCTTCCAGGTGCCCTGCCGTGCGGACCGTGCACGCCCTCCGATATGTCACCCCGCTGCGCGAAGGCGGCTCCCTGCCCGCCGTGGTCGAGACCGACGACGACGGCATGGTGGTGCTCAAATTCCGCGGCGCCGGCCAAGGGCCCAAGGCCCTGATCGCCGAACTGATCGCAGGTGAAATCGCCCGGACGCTCGGCCTGCCGATTCCGGAGATCCGGTTCGTCGAACTGGACCGCGAGTTCGCGCGGACCGAGCCGGACCCGGAGATCCAGGACCTGATCCGCGCCAGCGAAGGCCTGAACCTGGGCAGTGATTACCTGCCCGGCGCGATCAACTACGACCCGGCCGCGATGCAACCCGACGCCGAGCTGGCCTCGAAGATCGTGTGGTTCGATGCGTTCACCAGCAACGTGGACCGCACCGCCCGCAATCCCAACCTGATGGTGTGGCATCGCAAGCTGTACCTGATCGACCATGGTGCAGCGATGTACTTCCATCACGATTGGGCCAGTGCCGGCGAGGCCTGCAAGAAGCCCTTCGTGCTGATCCGCGATCATGTACTGCTGCCCGTCGCCACGCAGATTGCCGAGGTCGATGCCGGTCTCGCGGTGATGCTGCCCGATGCGGAGATCGAGCGCATCGTCGGCCTGGTGCCGGACAGCTGGCTGGTGGACGAACCCGCCTTCGACAGCCCGACCGCCTACCGCCAGGCGTACATCGATTACCTGCAACACCGTCTTCGCGTCCGCGCCGCCTTTGTCCAGGAGGCCGTCCGTGCCCACACTGCACACGTATGACTATGCGGTGATCCGCGTGGTGCCCCGCGTCGAGCGCGAGGAGTTCATCAACGTCGGGGTGATCGTGTCCTGCCCGGGCGCCAAGCACCTGGAAGCGGCGATCGAGCTGGATCTGGAACGGCTGCGCGCCTTCGCGCCGGCCCTGGATATCGAAGGCCTGCAGCCGTGGCTGGATGCCATCGTGGCAATCTGCCGCGGCGACGCGAACGCAGGCCCCATCGCGCAGTTGCCCGCGCGCGCACGCTTCCATTTCCTGACCGCCAAGCGCAGCTCGGTGGTGCAGATGTCGAGTACGCATGTGGGCCGCACCGCCGATCCGTCAGGTGTGGTGGCGCATCTGATGCGGAAGATGGTGCGGGTACCGGCGTAGCGCGTCGATCCTGACCAGCCACCGGGCAGAGCCCGGTGCTGTGTCACTGGCATTGCGGGCCGCGCGAACCGCGGCCCTGCCCCTCACCCCTTCGGCAGCGCGTAGGCGATCACGTAATCGCCTGCCGGGGTTTCCATGAAGTGGTGGCCGCCGGCCATGATGACCACGTACTGGCGCCCAGCAAATTCATAGATCATCGGGTTGGCTTGGCCGCCCGCGGGAAGCTTGGCATGCCACAGTTCCTTGCCGGTCTTCAGATCGATCGCGCGCAGCAGATCATCGGTTGCCGCCGCAATGAAGATCAGTCCACTGGCCGTCACTACCGAGCCTCCATTGTTCGGCGTACCGATTTCGATCGGCAGGCCGGAGCGGATGCCGAAGGGCCCATTGCCGCGCGCACTGCCGAACGGGCGGTCCCACAGCGTCTTGCCGGTGCGCAGGTCGACGGCGCGGATGCCGCCGTACGGCGGCTGCTTGCACAGCAGCTTGGTGAACGGCAGGCGCCAGCCGGCGTTGACGTCGATGGCATACGGCGTGCCCACCTGCGGATCGCCCGCGCCTTCCGCGCCGCCCTTGTCCGCTTTGACGTCCTCGCGCGGCAGCCAGCCCAGCTTGTCCGCCTTTTCGCGCGGCACCAGCCGGTTGTAGTTGGGCATGTCGTTGTAGTTGGCCACGATCACGCCGCGGCGCGGATCCACGGCAACGCTGCCCCAGTCCGAGCCACCGTTGTAGCCGGGATATTCGATGGAATGACGGTCCACGGTCGGCGGGGTATAGAAGCCTTCGTAGCTGGCTTCACGGAACTGGATGCGGCACACCAGCTGATCGATCGGGGTCATGCCCCACATGTCGCGCTCGGTGAGGTCCGGCTTGCGCAGCGTGTGATACAGCGAGAACAGCTGGGTCGGCGAACGCTGTTCCGGCTCGACGCCACCGGTGGGCACCTTGCGCTCTTCGGCCGGGGTCAGCAGCTTGCCGGTGCGGCGGTCGAGGATGTACATATCGCCCTGCTTGGTGGGCAGCAGCAGCGCCGGGACCTTGCCGGCGGCGGTCGGGTAGTCGATCAGGGTCGCCTGCGAGCCCATGTCGTAATCCCAGACATCCTTGCGCACCGCCTGGAAGTGCCAGGCCGGCTTGCCGGTGTTGACGTCGATCGCCACCAGCGAGGTGGCGTACCTGTTTTCGTTTTCGGTGCGCGAACCACTCCAGTAATCGCCGGCCGAGTTGCCCATCGGCAGGTAGACCAGGCCGAGTGCGTCGTCGCCGGTCGCGGTGGTCCACATGTTGGGGGTGCCGCGGGTATAGGTCTCACCCGGCGGCGGTGCGCCGTTGCGCTCCGGGCGGACCATGTCCCAGGCCCAGCGCAACTTGCCGGTGACGGCATCGTAGGCCTGGATCACGCCGGACGGCGCGTCGCGGCGCTGGCCATCCAGCACCTGGTGGCCAGTCACGATCACGCCCTGCACGATCGCCGGCGGTGAGGTGATGGAGACATAGCCGGCGGGGCTGTCGCCCATGCCGACGGTGATGTCGACCTGGCCGTTGTTGCCGAAGCCCGTGCACGGCTTGCCGGTCGCGGCATCGACTGCGATCAATCGACCATCCAGGGTGCCTTCGATGATGCGGGCGGCGCAGGCGCCGCGCGGCACCTGGGTCAGCACCGGCACGCCACTGGGGACGGCAAGATCGGCGGCGACATCGTTCAGCGCGGTGTCCTGCGCGGTAGCCGGCACTTCGTAGTAGGAGACGCCACGGCAGGCCGCGGTGTAGGGAATGGACTTGTCCTTGACCTTGGGGTCATAGCGCCAGCGCTCGGTGCCATCGGCGGCGTTGAGCGCGACCAGCTGGTTGCGCGCGGTGCACAGGTACAGGCTGTCGCCGACTTTCAGCGGCGTCGTTTCCGCGCCCCAGCGCTTCTCCGGCAGATCTCCGGTGCGGAACAACCAGGCCTGTTCAAGCTTGCCGACGTTGTCCGGGGTGATCTGCTGCAGGGGCGAGAAGCGCGTGGCGGCATTGTTGCGGCCATAGGCGGCCCAGTCGCCATCGACCGGCCGGTCGGCCGGCTGCAGGGGCGCATCGGCGGTCGGGGTCAGGCCGGTGCTGGTCATCGGTTCGGGAAACGCGCCCTGCGCGGCCGTGACGCCGTGGGGCACGAAGGCCAGGGTGAAGGCGGCGACGAACACCAGCGCGAGCACGCCGGCGATACCACGCGAGACCTTGCGCGAAACCGGACGATCCAGCGTGGGCAACAGCAGCGACAGCACGAAGCCGATGGCCACGATCAGGCCCAGGCGCGGCACCCAGCGCCAGTAATTGCTGCCCGACTCCCACCACGTCCACAGCAACGTGCCGACGAACACCAGCGCGAACCACAGTGCGCCGCTATAACGGCCCCGCCACAGCTGTACGCCGGAGATCAACAGGCCGACACCGGCCAGCACGTAGTACCAGGAACCACCGAGGCTGGCGAGCCAGGCGCCCCCCGCGGTGAATACAACGCCCAGCAACAGAATGACAATTGCCAGCACAGCCACCAGCCAATGGCGGCGGTGGCGGGTCTGCGTCGTGGTGGACATCGGTTTCTCCTGAAGCGCGAAGATCGCCGACGTTGCTGCCGGCCCCGCGGCTCTTATCCCACCGGGGTCGTGAACGTTGCGCGTTCTTTGCAGCGGTCGCCAACGTCGGCACAGCCGACGATGAAACCCGGCAAGTCCCTGCCCTCCAACGAAAAACGCCGGCGTGTGCCGGCGTTCTCCGTGTGACTCCCACTGGCAGGCTTACGCCTCCGGCGGTGCCACCACCGGGCTGGCCTCGACGGCTGCCGGTGCCTCTTCTTCCACACCCTCGTCCAGCGAAGCATCCATGCGTTCAACGGCCTGGAGCTTCTCTTCCTTGGACAGTCGGATCAGGGTCACGCCCTGGGTGTTGCGGCCGACGCGCGAGATTTCCGAACCACGGGTCCGCACCAGGGTGCCACCATCGGAAATCAGCAGCACTTCGTCGCGCGGCCCCATCAGCACCGCACGCACCAGCTTGCCGTTGCGCTCGGTGGTCTGGATGCCGATCACGCCTTGGGTGCCACGGCCCTTGCGCGGGTAATCCGGCAGCGGGGTACGCTTGCCGTAGCCGTTCTCGGTCGCGGTCAGGATGTACAGCGCATTGTCGTCGTCAGCCCCGTTCTCGATCACGGCATCGCCGCTGTCGATCACGGTCTCGTCGACCTGGCTCTCATCCTCGTTCTCGTCTTCACTGCCGCCCGCACTCTCGGCCACGATCAGACTGACCACTTCCTCGCCCTTGGGCATCTTGATGCCGCGCACGCCGGTAGCGGTACGGCCCATCGAGCGGACCTTGTCCTCACCGAAGCGCACGGTCTTGCCGTTGGAGGCGAACAGCAGGATGTCGCGCTCACCGTCGGTCAGGCCGACGCCGACCAGTGCGTCCCCCTCATCGAGGTTGATCGCGATCTTGCCGCGTGCCAGACGGAACGCGAACTCGCTGAGTGGGGTCTTCTTGACGGTACCGTTGCGGGTAGCGAAGAACACGAACTGGCCTTCGGCATACTCACGCACCGGCAGCACGGCCTGCACCCGCTCACCGGCTTCCAGCGGAATCCAGTTGATGATCGGGCGGCCACGGGCGTTGGAACCGGCTTCCGGCAGCTGATGCACCGGCAGCCAGAACACCTTGCCTGCGCTGGTGAAGGTCAGCAACGTATCGTGCGTGTTGACCAGCCACAGCTGTTCGATGAAATCCTCTTCCTTGGTCGACGCCGCGCTGCGGCCACGGCCACCGCGGCGCTGGGCCCGGTAGGCACTGACCGGCTGGCGCTTGGCATAGCCGGCGTGCGACAGGGTGACCACCACGTCTTCCGGGGCGATCAGGTCGAGGATGTCCAGGTCTTCTTCGCTGTGGCGGATCTCGGTGCGGCGTTCGTCACCGAACTCGGTACGCACGTTGATCAGCTCTTCGCGGATGACCTGCAGCAGACGGTCGGGATCTTCCAGGATTTCGATCAGCCCGGCGATCACTTCCAGCAGCTGCTTGTACTCGTCGGTCAGGCGGTCCTGCTCCAGCCCGGTCAGGCGGTGCAGGCGCATTTCCAGGATCTGGGTCGCCTGGATCTCGGTCAGCTGGTAGCCGCCCTCGAGCAGGCCCACACCCTTGGGCAGATCATCCGGACGCGACGCTTCGGCACCGGCGGCGCCCAGCATCGAGCCGACCAGGCCCGGCTCCCACAGGCGGGCGAGCATGCGTTCGCGCGCCTCGGTGGGGTTCGGCGAGGTCTTGATCAGTTCGATCATCTCGTCGATGTTGGCCAGCGCGACGGTCAGGCCTTCCAGCACGTGCGCACGCGCACGCGCCTTGCGCAGCTCGAACACGGTGCGGCGGGTGACCACTTCGCGGCGGTGGCGCACGAAGGCCTCGAGCATCTGCTTGAGGTTCATCAACTGCGGGCGGCCATCGACCAGCGCCACCATGTTGATGCCGAACACCGACTCCATCTGGGTCTGCTGGTAGAGGTTGTTCAACACAACTTCCGCCGACTCGCCACGCTTGATCTCGATGAAGATGCGCATGCCGTCCTTGTCGGACTCATCGCGCAGTTCGCTGATGCCTTCGAGCTTCTTTTCCTTGACCAGCTCGGCGATCTTCTCGATCAACCGGGCCTTGTTCACCTGGTACGGGATCTCGGTCACGATGATCGATTCGCGGCCGTTGTCGGCCACTTCGACCTCTGCCTTGGCGCGGATGCGCACACGGCCACGACCGGTCCGGTACCCGGCAACGATGCCGGCGGTGCCGTTGATGATGCCTGCGGTCGGGAAGTCCGGGCCCGGGATGAACTCCATCAGGCCATCGACGTCGATCTCGGGATTGTCGATCAGCGCGATGCAGGCGTTGATCGATTCGGTCAGGTTGTGCGGCGGGATGTTGGTCGCCATGCCCACCGCGATACCGGCCGAACCATTGACCAGCAGGTTCGGGAACCGGGTCGGCATGACCGTCGGTTCCAGTTCCTTCTCGTCGTAGTTGGGCTGGAAATCGACCGTTTCCTTCTCGATGTCCGCCATCAGCTCATGGGTGAGCTTGGACATGCGGGCTTCGGTGTATCGCATCGCGGCGGCGGAGTCGCCGTCGACCGAACCGAAGTTACCCTGGCCATCGACCAGCATGTAACGCAGCGAGAACGGCTGCGCCAGACGCACCAGCGTGTCGTACACCGACTGATCGCCATGCGGGTGGTACTTACCGATGACGTCACCGACGATACGCGCCGACTTGAAGTAAGGCTTGTTGGCGTGCGCGTTGAGTTCACTCATCGCGAACAGCACGCGGCGATGCACCGGCTTGAGGCCATCGCGCGCATCCGGGAGTGCGCGCCCCACGATCACGCTCATCGCGTAATCGAGGTAACTCTTGCGCATCTCGTCTTCCAGGTTGACCTGGATGATTTCCTTGGCGGTTTCTGCCATTCGGGTTCCGTTGTCTGGTAGCGGTCCAGTCCGTCACGACCGCCCTTTCGGGGCGGTTGCGCCGGAATCTCGATTAACCGTTGGATTCTACCACAGCAGGCCATTTCCCGCCCGCTTTTACGGGGGTTTTACCGGCAAGAATCAGGAACTTACGGGAGCGTTGCCGGCCGACGGGCGCCCGGGCCGGAGCCCTGCCGAGCCACGCCCGCCCATTACCCCCCGAACGCGGCCTGCATGTTCGCCGTGGTCGGGTTCAGGATCACCCCACGCTCGGTCACGATGGCATCGATCAGGCTACCCGGGGTGACATCGAACACCGGGTTCCAGGCGGCGATGCCCTCGGCCACGGTGCGGGTGCCGCCCACGCCGTACAGCTCGCCCGGGTCACGCTGCTCGATCTCGATCTGCTCGCCGTCGGCGGTGTCCATATCCACCGTGGAGGACGGCGCCACCACCATGAACTTCACGCCGTGGTGGCGGGCGGCGATGGCCAGCTGGTAGGTGCCGATCTTGTTGGCGGTGTCGCCGTTGGCGCAGATGCGGTCGGCGCCAACGATCACCCACTGCACCGCGCCGGTCTTCATCAGGTGCGAGGCCGCCGAATCGGCGATCAGGGTGGCATCGATGCCATCCTGCTGCAGCTCCCAGACGGTCAGGCGCGCGCCCTGCAGCCACGGCCGGGTTTCCCCGGCGAAGACCTTGGCGATGCGGTGCTGGGCCATGCCGGCGCGGATCACGCCCAGCGCGGTGCCGAACCCGGCGGTGGCCAGCGAGCCGGTGTTGCAATGGGTCAGCACGCCGCTGCCCGCCTCGATCAAGCCAGCGCCCAGCGCGCCCATGTGACGGTTGGCGGCCAGGTCCTCCTCGGCGATCGCCTGGGCCTCGGCGGCCAGCAGCTCACGCCAGTCGGCACCGGCCGGGCCCAGCGCGCGGCGCATCCGGGCCAGCGCCCAGGCCAGATTCACGGCGGTCGGGCGGGAGGCATTGAGGCGCTGGAGGGCCGGTTCCAGCTTCAGCAGCGCCTGGGCGCCATCATCGGCCTGGACCTCGTTGGCCGCCAGCACCACGCCCCAGGCGGCGGCAATGCCGATGGCCGGCGCGCCGCGTACGGTGAGCGCGTGAATGGCCTCGGCCACGGCGTCACTGTCGCGGCATTCCACGTGCTCCACCACGAACGGCAGCTTGCGCTGGTCGAGCAGTTGCAGGGTATCGCCGGTCCACAGGATCGGGCGGATATGGTCGTAACGGGCGTAGTCGATGTCGGTAGATGCGTTCATCGGGCCATTGTAGCGGCGCGCCGATGCGGGCGGAATCGCGTGCTCAGTTGACCGCGAACTCGGCGCGGCAGCCCTTGTCCACCCACACCCCGCGGCTGTCCCAGCCCCAGCTGCTGCCCTGCTCGCAGGGCGTGCCGGAGAGCTGCTTGTTGAGCGTGGCACCGTGGGTGATCCCGGCACCACAGAAGCGGCGCTGACGGGATTTGGATTCGCAGACGAGAATGCGCGGCACGTTGAGGAAGCCGCTGCCATCGGCGGCACCGACCTCGAACTCGCCCTGGCAACCGCGGGTCACCCAGATCTCGTTGCGGCGGTAGCCCCAGCTGTGGCCTTCGCGGCAGGGCAGCGAGGTGAGCTGGCGAAGCAGACGCACCGGCGCACCCTGCAACACCACCGGACAACTCTGCGGTCGGCCATTGGATTCGCAGCGCACGACGCGGCGCGTGCGACGCTCTCCATCGCTGCGGGTCGCCGCCACGGCCGTGCGTGCGCGGAACTCGGCGCGGCAGCCCAGCGTGACCCAGACGCCGGAGCGATCGGTGCCCCACTCCGAGCCACGCACACAACTGTTGTCGGAGAGCTGGCGGATCAGATCCACGCCGCGCTCGGTGGGAATATCGCAGTGCACCCATCCCATATCGCGCGATTCGCAGCGCACCACTTCGCCGGCGTAGCCGCCCGCCTGCGCGAGGGCCGTCTCCGGCATCAGCGCAGTCCACAGCAACACCGGCCACAAGGGCATGCCCGCGCCTACCAACAGCTTCATCAACTCGATCCCTGCCACGCCTGAACGATCACCTGACCACCTTCGGACATCCGGTGTGATCAGAGCATCATCATGCAGGCCGCGCAAGACGCGAATGCGTCAAAACGCCTCAAGCGTGGGCGAAATCCAGGGCCAGTACATCGGCGATCCGGCCGGTGCGGTTCATCGCCATCAACAAGCGGTCCACACCGACCGCGACACCCGCGCAATCGGGCAGTTCCGGCAAGGCCGCGAGCAGGTGTTCATCCACCGGGGGCAGCACATCGCCACGTGCGGTGCGTATCGCATGGTCGCGCTCGAAGCGAGCGCGTTGTTCAGCCGCATCGTTCAGCTCGTGATAGCCGTTGGCCAGTTCGACACTGCCCAGGTACAGCTCGAAACGCTCGGCCAGGGGTGGGGTGCCGGAGCGGATCCGGGCCAGCGCCGCCTGGGTCGCGGGCCAGTCATGAACAACCGTCATGGTGTCGTCACGGAAGTGCGGCTGGATGCAGTGGGTCATCAGCAGATCGAGCCAGTCGTCGCGGGTGAGCCCATCGGCATCGATGCGGATCTCGGCCAGCGGCGCCTGCAGCTGTTCCAGGCTGGCCTCGAACGGGTCCAGCCCGATATGCCGCTGGTAGAGACCGCGGTAATCGATGACCTCCAACGTGGCCTCGCGCTGGACCAGCTGCAGCGCGGCGCGCACCAGCTCGGCGGTCTCGCCCATCAAGCGGCGGTGATCCCAGCCGACCCGGTACCACTCCAGCATGGTGAACTCGGGGTTGTGGCGGCCACCGGCCTCGCCATTACGGAACACGCGGCCGAGTTCGTAACAGTCCCCCACCCCGGCGGCGAGCAGCCGTTTGAGGGGAAACTCCGGCGAGGTGCGCAGCCATCGCTGCGGCGTGCCTGCATCCACGTGCCCACTGAAACGGGTGTGGAAGCTGTCGATGTTCGGCTCGGTATTGCCGGCGGCGGAGAGGATCGGCGTTTCCACCTCCAGAACATCGCGCGCGGCGAAGAAGCTGCGGATCAGCGCGTTGAGCGCGGCTCGCTGGCGCAGCGCGGCGATCATGCGCGCGCGTCCTTCAGGCGCTGGGCCAACGGCAGCGTCAACAGATCGCGGGTGTCATCCACATAGCCGGTGGCCAGGTACAACCGGCGCGCCAGTTCGTTGTGGTGGTTCACTTCCAGGCGCATGCGTTCCACGCCCCGCGCATTGGCACGCTGCTCCAGAATCGCCAGCGCCTGCTTGCCGCGCCCGCGGCCGCGCGCGGCATGGGCCAGGTAGAGCTCGTCCAGCAGCGCGAAGTGACCGCCCTGCTCCAGGCTGAAGCCCATCGCCAAGGCACCGTAGCCCACCACCGTGCCCGCCTCGTCCAGCCACAACAACACTTCGCCATTGCGCGGATCTTCCAGCAGTGCGGCCAAGGCAGTGCGCACGCGGGTGTCGTCGAAATCGAGTTTGTCCTCGGCGTAGAAATGGCGCATCAGCCCGATCAACAACGCGGTGTCAGCCACGGTGGCCAGACGGAAATCAAGGGGAATGGTCTGCATGCGATCTCTCTTGTTCAATACTTCGCGAGGAAAGCGACCAGCTGGTCTTCATCCCAGACCGGCACGCCCAGTTCCTGTGCCTTGGTCAGCTTGGACCCGGCCTCGGCACCCGCCACCACGAACGAGGTCTTCTTGGAGACACTGCCGGCCACCTTGGCACCCAGTGCTTCCAGGCGCGCCTTGGCCTCATCGCGATTCATCTGCGACAACGTCCCGGTCAGCACGGCGGTCTGGCCCTCCAGCGGACCTGCTGCCTGCTCGGCCTGTTCCGGCGCCAGCGCCAGCAGTTTCTGGCGGTAATCCTCGGCCTTGAGCAGCATCGGCCCATGGCCCTCGCTGTCCAGCCAGTCGGCCAGGCCCATGGCCACCTCGTTGGGCAGGCCGGCGGCCACAAAGCGCACCGGCTCGGCATCCAGCACCGCGGCAGCGTCCGGCAGCATGGCGACCAGCTTCTCGGCGCGCAGGCGGGTGATGCCCGGAATCTCCGCCTCGACCAGCAACTGCGCGAAATCCAGACCCTCGCGCAGCTTGGCGATCGGCGGGTGCACATCGCTGATGCGTACCTGACCGACCTGCAGCAAGGCATCGATCGCCTCCTGGTTGCCGGCCTGCTCGAAGAAGTGGCCGAGCGAGCGCGCGACTTCGCCGCCAATATCGGGCACGCGCTTGAACAGCGGCCACGGCAGGTGGCGGATCAGCTGCAGATCGCCGAACCAGGTGGCCAGGGCCTTGGCGGTGCTTTCGCCTACGTGCTCGATGCCCAGCGCGAACAACAAGCGCTCCAGCGTGGTGGTGCGGCTGGCGTCGATGGCGGCGATCAGGTTGTCGGCCCACTTGGTGGCGATCTTTTTCGTGTTCCAGGTGAACGTGGTCGGCATCGCCAGCGCCTGCGCGCGCCATCCCGCATCGCTGCCATCCAGCTTGAGCAGACCGCGCAGATAGTCACCGCTGCCTTCCGGCGGCAGATGCAGGCCGATCTGGCTGGCCAGCGCCTCGGGCGACTCGGCATCCAGCACCAGCTTGAGCTGCAGCAGTTGATCGCGCTGCAGGCGGTACAGATCCGCCACGCCGCGCACGATGCCGGCATCGACCAGCGTCTCGATGTACTTCCCGCCCAACCCGTCGATATCCATCGCACGGCGCGAGGCGAAGTGCGCGATGGCTTCCTTGCGCTGCGCCGGGCAGCTCAACTCACCCGAGCAGCGCCAGGCGGCCTCGCCCTCTTCGCGGACGATCTCCGAACCGCATACGGGGCACTGCGAGGGCATCTGCCACGGCGTGGTACCGGCGGGGCGGCGATCGGCGATGACGCTGACCACTTCCGGGATCACATCGCCGGCGCGGCGCACGATCACCGTATCGCCGACACGTACATCCAGACGCGCGATCTGATCGGCGTTGTGCAGCGTCGCGTTGGACACGATCACGCCGGCCACGGCCACCGGTGCCAGCCGCGCCACCGGGGTCGCCGCGCCGGTCCGGCCGATCTGGATCTCGATCGCCTCCACCGTGGTGGTCTGCTCCTGTGCCGGGAACTTGTGTGCGATCGCCCAGCGCGGAGCACGCGCGACGAAGCCCATCTGTTCCTGGCCGGCACGGTCATCGAGCTTGTAGACCACACCGTCGATATCGAAGGCCAGGCCATCGCGGCGCTCGCCAATGTCACGGTAATAGGCGAGCAGCCCGTCCGCACCTTCCACCACCTGGCACAGGTCGCTGACCGGGAAGCCCCATGCACGCAGCTGGGCCAGCGTGGCCGAATGGGTGGGCGGCAGTTCACCGCCGTCGACCTGGCCGATGCCATAGGCGTAGAAACTGAGCTTGCGCCTGGCGCTCATCTTCGGATCCAGCTGGCGCAGCGAGCCGGCCGCGGCATTGCGTGGATTGGCCAGCACCTTGCCGTCATGCAGCCGGGCATCGGCGTTGTAGGCCTCGAAATCAGCGCGGGCCATGTAGACCTCGCCGCGTACTTCCAACACCTCGGGCCAGCCTTCGCCTGTGAGCGCCTGCGGGATCACGCTGATCTGGCGCAGGTTGGCACTGACATCCTCACCGGTGGCGCCATCACCCCGGGTTGCGCCTTGGACGAAGCGGCCATTCTCGTAGCGCAGGCTGATCGCCAGGCCGTCGAGCTTGGGTTCGGCGGAGAAGTAAAGCGTGCGCCGGCGCAGGCGCTCGCCGATGCGGCGCACGAAATCCTGGACTTCCTCATCGCTGAAGGCGTTGCCCAGCGACAGCATCGGCACCGCATGGCGAACCTCGGCGAAGCGCGAAGAGGCTTTGCCACCCACCTGCCGGGTGGGCGAGTCTGCGGTGATGAGCTCGGGGTGCGCCTGCTCGATCGCTTCCAGCTCGCGCACCAGCCGGTCGTACTCGACGTCGGGAATCAGCTGCTCGTCGCGCTCGTGGTATGCCTTGCCGGCATCCTCGATCTGGCGGCGCAGGACGTCGGCACGTGCGGCGGGGCTGGGGGTCATGCGGAAGGCGATCCTGGCGGGGCATTCAATTTTACCCCTCCCCCCGCTCCTGCGCGCAGTGAAGAATGCTTGCCGCCGATTCGCAGTGGCGCTAGGTTGCGTCGAACCCCTCTTTGCCGGTGCACCGTGAGCCCTGCCCTTGCCGCTTCCCGTCGCTCGTTTCTGCAACTGGCCGGTACCGGCCTGGCGTTGTCCGGCCTGGGCGTACTGCCTGCGTCGGCCACGCCGTCGCGCGCGCTCCCCGCCAGTGCGGGACCGGTGCTGCTGAACTTCAACGAGTGCCCCTATGGGCCATCGCCTGCCGCGCAGGCCGCGGCACGCGACATCGTCGCCGGCAGCGGGCGGTATCTGTTTGCTCTGGCCGGCGAGCTGCGCGATCTGTTCGCCCAGCAGGAAGGCATCGGCAAGGATCACGTGCGGCTGTATCCGGGCTCCAGCGAGCCACTGAACCGGGCGGCAGTGCTCTGGACCTCGCCTGGTGCGGGGCTGGTGGTCGCCGATCCCACCTTCGAGGCGCTGGGCGATCTTGCCGCTGCGCGTGGGGCCACGGTGGTCAAGGTGCCGCTGCGCGCCGACGGGGCACACGACGTGCGTGCGATGGCGGCGGCTGCCGCGACGGTCAATGCCGGCCTGCTGTACCTGTGCAACCCCAACAATCCCACCGGCTCGATCACCCCGACGGCCGACATCGCCTGGCTGCTGGCCAACACGCCTGCGCAGACCCGGGTGCTGGTCGATGAGGCCTACCTGCAGTACAGCGAACAACGCTCGGTGATCGCCCAGGTGATGCAGCGCGATGACGTGATCGTGCTGCGCACCTTCTCCAAGCTCTACGGGATGGCCGGACTGCGCCTGGGCGTGGCGGCTGCGCATCCGGATAGGCTGAAGGAACTGGCCAGCCTGGGCGACAACCCGTTGCCGGTCACGGCGGTGGCCGCCGGGCTGGCGAGCCTGCGCGATCCCGGGTTGATCGCGCAGCGCAACGCGGAGAATGCCCTGGTGCGGCAGGAGACCATCGGCTGGCTGGGCAAGCGCGGTTTTACCTGCATGCCTTCCGAAGCGAACTGTTTCGTGGTCGATGTGCAGCGTGACGGCGCAGCGTTTTCCGCAGCGATGGCCACGCGCGGCGTGGTCATCGGCCGCAGCTGGCCGATCTGGCCGCAGCGGGTGCGGGTAACGGTCGGCACCGAGGCCGAGATGGCGCGGTTCCGCGAGGCGTTCGAGGCGGTGGTCAGCCGCAACGGGTAAATGGAGAGCCGACCGTTGGTCGGCTCTCCTTGATCACCAGCGCGGCGCTTTGGTGAGCGGCGGGGCCTGGTGCTGGCGGTCGTAGGCGCGCAGCTCGTCGCGGATGTGCGCGATGCGCTGGCGGCCCAGGGCGTTGCGGCTGTCATCGAGCACCACGCCGTCGAGCAGTTCGCCCATGCGCTGCACGGTCGGCAGCATCTTTTCCCAGGCGTCCAGCGCGGTCAGCGGCGCCGGCAGGGTCAGGAAGAAGGCGATCGCCGGCGTTTCCATCTCGCGGATGTTGGCCATGTCGAAACTGCCCGGCTTCATGATGCTGGCCATCGAGAAGATCGGGCCGCGCTCAGGATGGCCTTCGACCAGACGGTGGAAGACATTCATGTGGCCGAACACCAGGCCGGTCTTTTCCGCAGCGACGACGATGTCTTCGCCACGCAGCTGCTCACCAGCACGGGCGGCCACGAACAGCGAGACGATCTTGTCGAAATCCTGGGTGGTGCGCTTGCCAAGGTCACTGGCCGCACCGGCATCCACCTCGGGCAGGCCGAGTTCGGGCTGGGTCACGCCGTCTTCGCCCACCACGGGCGCGGCGCCGTCGGCCGGGCTCTCGCCCTCGCCCAGCACGGGCTCGGGGCGCTGTCCGTTGGCGCCTTCGGCACCCTCGACGCGGCGGCCTTGCACTTTCTTTTTCGGACGGCCAAACAGGAAGATCGCAGCGATCAACAGCAGGCCGGCGGCCAGGATGCCGATGCGGAGCAGTGCCATGTCGGACATTCGGGAGGTTCTCCGGCTAAATCATTCAGGTACTTAAGGATGGCACGTCACGCCGCGCCCGCCAATCGTGCGGCTTCCTCCAGGTCGACACTGACCAGTCGGCTGACGCCCGGTTCGCGCATGGTCACGCCGGAAAGCTGGTGCGCCGCCTCCATCGTGGCCTTGTTGTGGCTCACAAACAGGAACTGAACCTTCTCGCTCATTTCCTTGACCATGTTGGCCAGGCGGCCGACGTTGGCTTCGTCCAGTGGCGCGTCCACCTCGTCCAGCAGGCAGAACGGCGCCGGGTTGAGCTGGAAGATCGCAAACACCAACGCCACCGCGGTCATCGCCTTCTCGCCACCGGACAGCAGCGAGATGCTCGACACCCGCTTGCCCGGCGGCCGCGCCATGATCGCAACACCGGTGTCGAGCAGGTCTTCACCTGTCAATTCCAGATAGGCGTGACCACCCCCGAACAGACGCGGATAGAGCTGCTGCACGCCGGCGTTGACCCGGTCGAAGGTGTCCTTGAAGCGGCCGCGGGTCTCGCGGTCGATCTTGCGGATCGCGTCTTCCAGGGTTTCCAGCGCGGTGGTGAGGTCGGTGTTCTGCGCGTCCAGATACTCCGAACGCTGCGAGGCCTCGCCGTATTCCTGGATGGCGGCCAGGTTCACCGGCTCCAGGCGGCGCATGCGGCCGTCGATCTGATGGACCGTCTGCTCCCAGTCGGTGATGCGTGCATCCTCGGGCAGGCCGTTGATCACATCCTGCAGCACGAAGCCGGCCTTCTCCACCGAGGCCGACAGCTGGTCGGCGCTGAGCACCAGCGCCTGCTGGTCGAGCTTGCGCTGGGAAATTCGCTCGCGTTGGGCAAGCGCCTGTTCGTCGCGCTGATGGCGGGTCTGTTCAAACGTGCGCAGCTCGGCATCGATGCCATCCAGCAGCGTGCGCGCCTCGCCCAGCACCCGGTCGGCACGCACGCGCTCACCCAATGCGTTCTGGTGTTCGGCTTCGAGCGTCTTGACCGGCGAATCGCCTTCGTCGAGCTGCGAATGCAGTTCGCCCAGGCGCGTATCCAGCTGCCCGCGCTGCGTGCTCATGCGCTCCAGTGCCTGGCTCAGCGAGGCGATCTGCGCCCGCTGTGATTCCAGGGTCAGTGCCAGCGAGTGCGCCGCTTCGCGTACGTTGCGGGCCTGGTCACGCGCCTGGTCGCGCGCATCGGTGAGCTGGCGGCGCTCGCCTTCCAGCGCCGCGCGGACCGATTCCAGATCCCCCATGCTGGTGACCGCATCGTCCAGGCGCGCGCGTGCTTCACGCACCTGCTCACGGCCGGCATCCAGCGTTTCCAGCAGCTGCACCAGTTCGCCTTCGATACGATCGATGCGGGTTCGGGCGGCTTCCACCTTGCCCTGCTGGCTCTGCAACTGCCCACCAAGTTCAGACACGCTGCGATGCGCCAGATACAACTGGCGCTGCGCGTCTTCGCGCTGCTGCTCACCGGCCAGCAACTGGTCACGGAAACCGGACAACTGCTGTTCCAGGGCCGCTTCGCGGTCCTGCAACGTTTCAATCTGCTCGCGCAGGGTGACGATCTCGCGTTCACGCAGCAGCGCGCCCTGCTTGGCCGCGCCGGAGCGCGACACGCGCACCCAACCTTCACCCAGGCGCTCGCCACCGCGGGTAATGACCGAATCGCCCTCACCCAGCGTCGCCTGCAGTGCACGCGCGGCCTCGAGATCCTCGGCGGCATGCAGGCGCGCAAGCAGGCGACGGATCGCGGTGGGGCCCTGTACCTTCGCGGCCAACGAGGTCGGCGCGACGTCCAGCGCGTCCTGCTCGGCCGAGACCAGCGCGATGCGGCCTTCGCCGAGTTCGCCCAGCGCATCCACCAGCGTTTCCGGTGCATCGACCAGCACACCTTCGATCAGCTGACCGAGCGCGCTTTCCACGGCGTTTTCCCAGCCACTCTCCACGGTCAGGCGCTCACCGACGCGCGCGCCGGAGTCCAGCCCCCGCGCCTTCAGCCATGCCACCGCCGCGCCCTGCTCCTGGCCCAGCGCGGCCTGCTGCAGGGTTTCCAGCGAAGACAAACGGCCGCGTGCGGCCTGGGCCTGCTTGCGGATCTCAGCCAGCTCGGTCTGCCCGGTGCGCTGGCGATCCTGCAACCCGGCCACGGCGTGTTTGCGTTCTTCGACCTGCTCGTTGAGCGTGTCCAGCGAGGCCTTCTGGGTCTCGTGCTGGATGTGCAGCTCCTCGAACACCTCGGCCAATGCGTCCAGATCCAGCCCGGCACGTTCGGCCTGCAGCGACTCGCGGCGACGGTCGGCTTCCAGCACCTGGCGGTCCAGATAGTCCACGCGGGTGCGCTCGACTTCCCCGGCACGCGAGGCCTCGGAGGTGCTGCGGGTGTGGCTTTCCCAGCGCTGCTGCCAATCGGCCAGGCGCGCCTCGGCATCGCGCAGGGCTTCCTGTTTGATTTCGTTCTCTTCCTGCAGCTGCTCCAGGCGCGGCTCGGCGTCATCGACCGCCTCGCGCAGCACCATCAGCTTGGCCTCATCGCCACTGATGTGCTGGCCCAGATCGGCCAGCGCCTGCTGGGCTTCATCGCGCGCCTTGTTCAGTCGCTGCGACATCTCGCGCTGATGCTGGATCTGCTGCTCCAGGCGCGCCAGGGTGCTGCCGACCTGGTACACCTCGGCCTGCGCGGTGTTGAGCGCATCGGAGGCTTCTTCTCGGCGCAGCCGGCTGGTTTCGATGCGCGCTTCGGCGTCGCGCTGTTCGGCGATCAACTGCTGCAGGCGCGTTTCCTCGCGCGACAACGCTTCGCGCAGCCCGCCCAGGCGCCCATCCAGGCCGCGGTACTCCAGCGCCTTCCACTCGGCATCCTTGACCTTGCGCTCTTCCTGCAACGCCTGGTACTGCTCGGCCTGGCGCGCCTGGCGCTTGAGGTGCTCGAGCTGCTTGCCGATTTCCTCGCGCAGGTCGCCCAGGCGATCCAGGTTTTCGCGGGTGTGCCGGATGCGGGTTTCGGTTTCCTTGCGGCGCTCCTTGTACTTGGAGATACCGGCGGCTTCTTCCAGATACACACGCAGATCTTCGGGCCGGGCCTCGATGATCTTGCTGATCATGCCCTGCTCGATGATCGAATAGCTGCGCGGCCCCAGGCCGGTGCCGAGGAACAGATCGGTGATGTCGCGGCGGCGGCACTTGGTGCCGTTGAGGTAGTAGTTGCTGCTGCCGTCGCGGCTGACGGTGCGCTTGACCGAGATCTCGTTGAACGAGGCGTACTCACCGGTGATGGTGTGGTCGGTATTGTCGAAAATCAGTTCGACGGCGGCCTGCGAGACGGGCTTACGGGCGGAGGAGCCGGAGAAGATGACGTCGGTCAGCGAGTCGCCGCGCAGGCGGCTGGCGGAGCTTTCGCCCATGACCCAGCGCACGGCGTCGATGATGTTGGATTTGCCACAGCCATTGGGGCCCACCACGCCGGTCATGTTGGTCGGCAGGTGCAGCGTGGTCGGATCGACGAAGGATTTGAATCCGGACAGCTTGATCGTGGACAGACGCATGGCGTGATGGTTTTCCGGGCGAAGGCCTGAAGCGACCCCCACCATGGTGGATTACGGAGCGGATTTACCCTTCAAGCCATTGATGTTGCGGGGTTTCAATGGCCCCGGGGGCGACGCGATAGCCTGAGTATAACGGGGCGGGTGTTCAGCGGGCTGGTGTCGGCTGGGGCCAGAGCCAAAGCCGAAGCCTAAGCTCAAGCAGAAGCGGCATTTCAGGTTGGTGCGAGGCGGGACGGCGTGGGCGGGGTCGCGGGACCCGCCGTGAACCCGTCCATGGGGGCTCGAAATGCGCCATCCATGGCGCATTACGGTCCCGCCACCCCACCCACGCCATCCCGTATACACATGGCTGGCGTGCGGGATAAGAGCCGAGGCATGGCGGCCGTGGTTTGGCTTTACTTCGCTTGGCTTAACTTGGCCCGACCTGACAAGACCCGTTCGCCATCGTCGGCGTGTCGACACCGGGGTAAAGCCACGCCATACGCCGCTGGGGCGGTAGGGAAAGCAAAAACATCCACGCATGGAGTGGATCTACCTGAGGACCTGGATCCGCAACATGCCCACGTAGGCACCGCCCGCCACAGCCGGCGGACCCCAACTCTTCCAACCGCCCGGACCGGACATTTGGCTGGAGGGTGCCGGGTAGCCTGGGCCGGGACCGTAATGCGCCATGGATGGCGCATTTCGAGCCCCCATGGACGGGTTTACGGCGGGTCCCGGCCCAGGCTACCCGGCGCCCTCCCACCGATGTCATCAAGGCGCCAAGCCGTTGCCGTTGCCGTTGCTGTTGCTGTCGCTGTTGCTGTCGCCACAAACAAAAACGGGCACCCTCGCGGGCGCCCGTTTCAGTGACTCCCGCCTTTCGGCAGGGATCAGGCCTTTTCGGCTTCCACAACCACCTTGACGGTGGTTTCCACGTCGGCGTGCAGGTGAACAGTCACCTCGTACTCGCCCACGTTGCGGAAGGCGCCTTCGCCCAGGATCACTTCGCTCTTTTCCAGCGGCAGGCCGGCAGCGGTGAAGGCTTCGGCGATATCGCGCGGGCCAACCGAACCGTACAGCTTGCCTTCGGTCGAAGCGTTCGCAGCGATCGTGACGCTCTTGCCTTCCAGCTTCGCCTTGCGGGCTTCGGCGTCAGCGTGGATCGACTGGGCCTTGGCTTCGTAATCAGCGCGCTTGGCTTCGAACTCCGCCACGTTGGTCGCGGTGGCCGGAACGGCCTTGCCGGTCGGGACGAGGAAGTTGCGGCCGTAGCCCGGCTTCACGTCGACCAGATCGCCCAGACCGCCGAGGTTGGTGACCTTCTGAAGAAGAATCAGCTTCATGGTGTAGCTCCAAATATGTATTCGTTAGCGAGGCTCAGGCCCCGCAGCGGATGGCTGTCCGAATATCCGAACGGCGAATCCTGAAACCGCCCGACGCTTTACAGCGCGGGCGGCAGGATCCGCGAAAGCGGCGACCGGAAGGCCGCCTGCCTTCATCAGACGTCGTGGTTGTCGGTGTACGGAATCAGGGCCAGGAAACGGGCGCGCTTGACGGCCGTTGCCAGCTGGCGCTGGTACTTCGACTTGGTACCGGTCACGCGGCTCGGCACGATCTTGCCGTTCTCGGTGAGGTACTGGCGCAGGGTGTTGAGATCCTTGTAATCGATCTCCTTGACACCTTCGGCCGTGAACTTGCAGAACTTGCGACGACGGAAGAACTTGGACATGTCAGTGCTCCTTAAGCGGCCGAAGCGGCGTCATCGCCGGCATCGGTGTCAGCGGCGGCGGGGGTGGTTTCACCTTCTTCGTCATCACGACGACGACGCTCGCCACGCTCGGGCTTGTCACCCTTCTCGTCCTTGCTCTTCATGATCAGCGACTGCTCGGTGTCAGCTTCGTCACGCTTGATGACGAGGTTGCGCAGCACGGCGTCGTTGAAGCGGAAGCTTTCCACCAGCTCGCTCAGCACGGCCTGGTCGCACTCGATGTTGAGCATGACGTAGTGGGCCTTCACCAGGTTCTGGATCGGGTAAGCCAGCTGACGACGGCCCCAATCTTCCAGACGGTGGATGGTGCCGTTGCCGTTCTCGACCAGCGCCTTGTAGCGCTCGATCATGGCCGGGACCTGTTCGCTCTGGTCCGGATGGACCAGGAACACGACTTCGTAATGACGACTCATGTGTTTTTACCTTTCGGATGTGGCCCTTTGAGGGCCGGACAGCCCCCCGCAGGTGAACGCGGTGGGGCAAGGGTCCTGCCCGGAATCAGGCAGGAAGCCGCGCATTGTGGCAGCAGAAGGGGTTGCAGGCAAGCCGGGCGGGCAGAACAGGCCCGGCGCGCGGGCGATCAGGCCTTGTCGGCCTCGGTCGTGAAGCTCTCGCCGCAGCCGCATTCGGCGGTCGCGTTCGGGTTCCTGAACGTGAAGGTCTCGCTCAGCCCGTGCTTGCCGAAGTCGATCTCGGTGCCGTCCACCAGCGCCAGGCTGGTGGCATCCACATAGATGCGGACCCCATCCTGCTCGAAAACGGTGTCGCCTTCGCGCTCATCGCGGGCCAGATCGGTGATGTGCCCCCAGCCGGAACAGCCGGTGCGGGTCACGCCGAAACGCAGGCCCAGCGCACCGGGGGTCTGTTCGACGAACTTCTGCACACGGGCAAAGGCAACAGGGGTAAGGCTTACGGCCATGACGGGCAACTCCAGCGGATCGTGATCATTATAGAGGGTATGGCGCGGCCCGGCCTCGGCGGCCGCAGCTGCGGTTCACACGGCGCGCAGCCCCGGGGGACGCGAGAAATGCCTCGCAAGCCGAACACCGCACCCGTTAAACTCCGTGTTCAGAGATCGAGTCGATCAACAGAGGATTCAAGTCATGACGGTGGTCAGCGTTGAACATGCGCTTGCCGGGAAGATCCCGGAAGGCGGCGAGGCAACAGTACGCGGATGGGTCCGCACGGTGCGCGGCTCTGCGGCGCTTGCCTTCGTCAATGTCACCGATGGCTCCTGCTTCGCCCCCATCCAGGTGGTGGCCAATGACACCCTGGCCAACTTCGACGACATCAAGAGCCTGACCCCGGGCTGCTCGGTGATCGCCCGCGGCACCCTGGTCAAATCCCAGGGCAAGGGCCAGTCCTTCGAGATCCAGGCCAGCGACATCGAGATCGTGGGCCTGGTCGAAGACCCGCTTACCTACCCGATCCAGCCCAAGCCGATGAGCCCGGAATTCCTGCGGGAAGTGGCGCACCTGCGCCCCCGCACGAACCTGTTCGGTGCGGTCACCCGCATCCGCAACTGCCTGGCCCAGGCCGTGCACCGCTTCTTCCACCAGAACGGCTTCAACTGGATCAGCACCCCGATCGTGACCACGTCCGATGCCGAAGGTGCCGGCCAGATGTTCCGGGTCTCGACCCTGGACATGGCCAACCTGCCGCGCAACGAAAAGGGCGAGGTGGATTTCAGCCGCGACTTCTTCGGCAAGGAAACCTTCCTGACCGTGTCCGGCCAGCTGAACGTCGAGGCCTACTGCCTGGCGCTGAGCAAGGTCTACACCTTCGGCCCGACCTTCCGTGCCGAGAACTCCAACACCACCCGTCATCTGGCGGAGTTCTGGATGATCGAGCCGGAAATCGCCTTCGCCGATCTGGCCGAAGACGCACGCCTGGCCGAGCAGTTCCTGAAGTACCTGTTCCGCGCGGTGCTCGATGAGCGTGGCGACGACCTGGCCTTCCTGGCCGAGCGCGTGGACAAGAACGCGATCACCAAGCTGGAAGGTTTCATCAACGCACCGTTCGAGCAGATCGACTACACCGAAGCGGTGAAGCTGCTGCAGAACTCCGGCCGGAAGTTCGACTTCCCGGTCGAATGGGGCCTGGACCTGCAGACCGAGCACGAGCGCTGGCTGACCGAAGAGCACATCGGCCGCCCGGTGGTGGTGACCAACTACCCCGAGCACATCAAGGCGTTCTACATGCGCCTGAACGATGACGGCAAGACCGTCGCGGCGATGGACGTGCTGGCCCCGGGCATCGGCGAGATCATCGGCGGCAGCCAGCGCGAAGAGCGCCTGGATGTGCTGGACGCGCGCATGGCGCAGTTCGGCCTGGATCCGGCGCATTACGGCTGGTACCGCGATTTCCGCCGCTACGGTTCGGTGCCGCACGCCGGCTTCGGCCTGGGCTTCGAGCGCCTGGTGGTCTACGTCTGCGGGCTGAGCAACATCCGCGACGCGATCCCCTACCCGCGCGCACCGGGCAGCGCCGAATTCTGATCGACCTACGGAGGCACTGAACCATGACCCTGTTCTTCGCGCTGTGTTTCGTCGGCGTGGCGATCGCCGGGTTCAGTGCCTTCGTGATCTTCTGGCCGCTGACCCTGGTCCACATCCGCGACCGCCACCCGGCGCTGGCGGATCGTTTCGGCACGGGCGCGTTCCTGCGCCCGGATGCGCTGCGCTGGCTGCTCGGCCGCGACTATCGCCAGAGCACCGACCGCTCGCTGACCGGCCTGGCCGCGCCGGCCTGGCTCTCCCTGCTTACGCTTCTTGCTGGACTGGGCATGGCTGCCCTGCTCTGGCTGCTTTCGATGGTAATCACATGAACGACGACACTTCCCACCACGACGAGTGGTTCCTGGCCAGCCTCGGCAACACCCTGATCTGGGCCCGCCTGCGCGTGCGCCCGGCCGGCACCGCCGAGGTGCTGGACAGCGACGGCAACACACTGAGCTATGACAGCGAAGACACCGCGCGCTCGCAGCTGTTCGACGCCGAGTTCGTCGCCTACGATGGTCTGGATGAAGAAGACGCCCTGGTGCGCGGCTTCTCGCTGCATGAAGTGCAGCCGCCACAGGCCGACAGCGATGACGCCCTGCACGGCCGCATGATCCAGAGCCTGGGCGCCCGCGCGTAACCGCCGATGTTCATCCCGTCCGCCTTCGTCGAGACCGATCTGATCTGGCTGGACCGGCTGCTGGCGCGCGATGCGTTCGTCACCCTCGTCACGAGCGGCGCTGACGGCCTGCCGCAGGCCACGCGGATGCCGGTGCTGTACCGGCGCGATGCCGACGGCATCCTGATCGAAGGCCACTGGGCCAAGCCCAACCCGCAGGCGGGACACGCCGGCCCTGCATTGATGCTGGTGCAGGGCCCGCACGCCTACGTATCGCCAGGCTGGTATCCCGATAAGGCTGCGCAGGCGCGCGTCCCGACCTGGAACTACGCCGCTGCGGAACTGCGTGGCGTGCTGGAGCCGGTGACCGATGCCGATGCCTTGATCGCCATGCTCGACGGCCTGAGCGCGCACTACGAGGCGCAGGTCGGCGGCGACTGGGATCTGCTGCCGATTGAGCCCCGCCAGCAGCGCATGCTCGGCGGCATCGTCGGTTTCCGCTTCCGCCCGGCGCAGGTGCAGATCAAACTCAAGCTCAGCCAGAACCACCCCGAGGCCAACCAGTCCAGCGTGATCGACGCGCTGTCGGCACTGGACGCCCCGGCATCTCGCGAGCTGGCGCAGTGGATGCGCTGGCGCCGCGAGGGCGGCGCTGCCGCCGATTGACCCTTCCTATTTCCTGCGACGACGCGGCCACCCTGGCCGCGCCTTGCCCCCACCCGATGCCAGGGACCCCGCACGATGAAAGACATCCACAAGCTGCTGCAGAACAACCGCGAATGGGCGGACCGGATCGAGAAAGAAGACCCGGAGTTCTTCCACCAGCTGGCCAAGCAGCAGCACCCGGAATACCTGTGGATCGGCTGTTCCGATTCGCGCGTGCCGGCCAACCAGATCATCGGCATGGCACCGGGCGAAGTCTTCGTGCACCGCAACGTGGCCAACGTGGTGGTGCATACCGATCTGAACTGCCTGAGCGTGATCCAGTACGCCGTGGATCAGCTGAAGGTGAAGCACATCCTGATCGTGGGCCATTACGGCTGCGGCGGCGTGCACGCCAGCTTGAACAACACACGCGTGGGCCTGGCCGACAACTGGCTGCGCCATGTCGGCGATGTCGCGCAGAAACATTCGACGATCATGGAGGCGATCGAGGATCCGGCGCTGAAGCATGCGCGCCTGTGCGAGTTGAACGTGATCGAGCAGGTGGTCAACGCCTGCCGCTCGACGATCGTGCAGGATGCCTGGGCACGCGGCCAGAAGCTGATGGTGCACGGTTGGGTATACAGCCTGAAGGACGGCCGGGTGCGCGAGATGGGCATTGACGTGGGCGCACCGGAAGACCTGCAGCCGGCCTACGAGAAGGCACTGTCCTACGTGCCGCGCCACGGTCGGCGCGACTGATTCTTCCTTTTACGGACATCTCCCATGCTTGCCTCGCCCATCAATCTGCTCGCTTGGATCGAAGAGAACCGGCATCTGCTGAAGCCGCCGGTCGGCAACAAGATGATCGAGAACGGCGATTTCATCGTGATGGTGGTCGGCGGCCCGAACAGCCGCACGGATTTCCATTACGACGAGGGCCCGGAGTGGTTCTATCAGCTTGAAGGGGAGATGACGCTGAAGGTGCAGGAGGATGGCGCGGTGCGCGACATTCCGATCCGCGCGGGCGAGATTTTCCTGTTGCCGGGCGGTGTGCCACATTCGCCGCGCCGCCCGCCAGGCGGTGTGGGCCTGGTGGTGGAGCGCAAGCGGCTGGCGCATGAGCGCGATGGGTTGATGTGGTTCTGCGAGCGGTGCAATCACAAGTTGTACGAGGAGTTTTTCGCGCTGGAGAACATCGAGACGGATCTGCCGAAGGTGTTCGATCGCTATCACTCGTCATTGGCGTTGCGCACGTGCGATGCGTGCGGGCATGTGGATCCGCTGCCTGCGAAGGTCGCTGTTGAGGGGTGATGGCTGGGTCGCTCCAGGGCGTCAGGACTTGAAAGCCTGAGAGCTTTAGAGCGTTAGAGCGTTAGAGCGTTAGAGCGTTAGAGCTTTAGAGCCCGCGGTTGAGGCGCCTGGGGGTGGGCCGGCTTGCAAGGAAAGAGCAGCGTCAACGGCAACTGCTGCTCTGCCGCGTCCCGGGCAGCTTCGAAAGTTGAAACCAACACCGGCCAAATGGGGGAGCAAGTGCCGCCGTTGTGTTCGATCACGTCCGGAGAGACGCCGCTGTAGCGAGTCGATGCACCCTCCACCGCTGCTGGCTCGCCCTCAGCTCTCAAGCCGCACGCCAACACAATCAAAGACGTAGCCCCGCCCCCGTTTTCCCGTGCGCCCCAGCCGATTGTCAGCGGGTCGGTGTGGGTGGGTCTGCAGGACCGTGTGCGGCATGGATGCCGCACTACGAGCCTACATGGACGTACTTGCGGCGGGTCCAGCAGGCCCACCCACACCGGCCCGTACACTGGAACGTCACTCCGTACGCTTTGGCTTTGGCTTTGGCTTTGGCGTTGGGTCCCTTGAGCGCCAGCTGCCAATCACCAGCCCACGCCAAATCAGCACCGCAAGCCAGATTCAGCCCACGCCCCCACCACCCGGATAAACTGTCGGCTCACTGACACCGCCGGTTGCACCATGTCCGAACTCCTCAGCCGCACCCATGCCGTTGCCCTGGACGCCGCCGACCCGCTGCGCGCCCTGCGCAACGAATTCGTCTTCCCGCAGCACAACCATCGCGACCAGACCTACTTCGTCGGCAACTCGCTGGGTCTGCAGCCGCGCGGGGCACGTGCCGCCGTCCAGGAAGTCATGGACAAATGGGCCTCGCTGGCGGTCGAAGGCCACTTCACCGGCGACACCCAGTGGCTGCACTACCACCGCCTGGTCAGCGAACAGCTCGCCCGCGTCGTCGGCGCCTTGCCCAGCGAAGTCGTGGCGATGAACACCCTCAGCGTCAACCTGCACCTGATGATGGTCAGCTTCTACCGGCCCACCGTCGAGCGCCCCGTCATCCTCATGGAGGCCGGCGCCTTCCCGACGGATCGGCATGCGGTGGAGTCGCAGATCCGCTTCCATGGCTTCAACCCCGATACCGATCTGATCGAAGTGCAGCCCGACGAGCCCAACGGCACGATCTCGCTGCAGGCCATCGAACGCGCCATCACCGAACACGGCCCGCGCCTGGCGCTGGTGCTGTGGCCTGGCGTGCAGTACCGCAGTGGCCAGGTGTTCGATCTGGACGCCATCACCCGCATGGCGCGCTTGCAGGGCGCCCGCGTCGGCTTCGATCTGGCGCATTCGGTCGGCAATGTGCCGTTGCGGCTGCACGATATCGCGCCGGATTTCGCCGTGTGGTGCCATTACAAGTACCTCAACGCCGGCCCGGGCGCCGTGGCCGGCTGCTTCGTGCACGAACGCCATCACCGCGATACCACGCTGCCGCGCTTCGCCGGCTGGTGGGGCCATGAAGAAGCCACCCGCTTCAAGATGGCGCCACAGTTCGTGCCCGCTGTCGGTGCCGAAGGCTGGCAGCTCAGCAATCCGCCGGTGCTGGGCCTGGCCCCGCTGCGCGCGGCCCTCGATGTCGTCGACAAAGCCGGCGGCATCGATGCGCTGCGGACCAAATCGCTGCGCCTGACCGGCATGCTGGATGCGCTGGTGCGTGCGCGCCTGTCGGGCGTGCTGGAGGTGCTGACGCCTTCGGAGCCGGATCGCCGCGGCTGCCAGCTGTCGCTGCGCGTGGCCGGTGGCCGCGAGCGCGGCCGCAGCCTGTTCGAGTACCTGCAGACCGTGGGCGTGCTCGGCGACTGGCGCGAGCCCGACGTGATCCGTATCTCGCCGACACCGCTGTACAACCGCTATCTCGACCTGCACCACTTCGTCGAGGAAGTGGACGCCTGGGCCGGTCGCTGACCCGACCGCCCTCCCCGCCCCCACGGACATCGCCTTGATCGCTACCCCCTCCCGCTCGCTGAGCATCATCGGCGCTGGCCTGGCCGGTTCACTGCTGGCCATCCTGCTGTCCCGCCAGGGCTGGCAGATCACCTTGTATGAGCGCCGCGGCGATCCGCGCGTGAGCGATTACGAGTCCGGTCGTTCGATCAATCTGGCGCTGGCCGAACGCGGCCGGCACGCACTGCGCCAAGCCGGCGTGGAAGACGCGGTCATGGCCAAGGCGGTGATGATGCGCGGGCGCATGATCCACCCGCGCGAAGGCGAGCCGCAGCTGCAACGCTACGGGCGCGACGACAGCGAAGTGATCTGGTCGATCCACCGCAAAGACCTCAACACCACGCTTTTGCAGCTGGCCGAGGATGCCGGTGCGACCGTGCACTTCCACCGCCGCCTGCACACGGTGGATTTCGATGCCGGCTACGCGCGCTTCATCGACGACCGCGACGACCAGCCGCACGATATCCGCTTCGACACCCTGATCGGGGCCGACGGTGCCGGCTCGGCGCTGCGCGCGGCGATGAACCGCAAGCAGCCGCTGGACGAGCGCATCGACTTCCTGGACCACTCCTACAAGGAGCTGGAAATCCCGCCGACCGACGATGGCGGCTTCCGGATCGAGGCCAATGCACTGCACATCTGGCCACGCGGGCACTACATGTGCATCGCGTTGCCGAACGACGAAGGCACGTTCACGGTCACCCTGTTCCTGCCCAACGAGGGCGATCCGAGCTTTGCCACCACCAACAGCGGGGCCGAGGCCGAAGCGCTGTTCGCGCGCGACTTCCCCGATGCGCTGGCGCTGATCCCGAACCTGCGCCGCGACTGGGAGCAGCATCCGCCGGGCCTGCTGGGTACGCTGCATCTCAAGCACTGGCATATGAAGGGCCGCGCGGTGCTGATCGGCGACGCGGCGCACGCGATGGTCCCGTTCCACGGCCAAGGCATGAACTGCGCCTTCGAAGACTGCATCGCCCTGGCCGCGCATCTGCTGGAGCAGGATTCGCTGGGCGAGGCCTTCGCTGCATTCGAAGCGGACCGCAAGCCGAACGCCGAGGCGATCCAGCAGATGGCGCTGGAGAACTACCTGGAGATGCGCGACCGCGTGGCCGATCCTCAGTTCCTGCTGCAGCGCGAACTGGAACAGGCGCTGCAGGCGCGCTGGCCGACCCGCTTCGTGCCGCACTACACGATGGTCACCTTCCTGCGTACCCCGTACGCCGTGGCGCTGGCGCGCACCGAGCTGCAGCGGCGCATGCTGGAGGAAGCCACTGCCGGGCACGACAGCCTGGCGCATATCGACTGGGCCGCACTGGAGCGGCTGGTCCACAAACAACTGCCCGTCCTGGAGGGTGCGCACTGATGGCCGACAGCTTCCTGTTCTATGACCTGGAAACCTTCGGTCAGGACCCGCGCCGCACGCGCATCGCGCAGTTCGCCGGTATTCGCACCGATGCCGATCTGAACATCATCGAAGCACCGGTCAGCTTCTACGTCAAACCGGCCGATGATCTGCTGCCCTCCCCGATCGCCACCCTGATCACCGGCATCACCCCGCAGCACGCGCTGAGCGCCGGCGTCACCGAGGCCGAAGCGTTCGCGCGGATCAACGACCTGATGGCGCAGCCGGGCACCTGCTCGCTGGGCTACAACACGCTGCGCTTCGACGATGAGTTCGTCCGCCACGGGCTGTTCCGCAACTTCTACGACCCCTATGAACGCGAGTGGCGCAACGGCAACTCGCGCTGGGATCTGCTGGACATGATGCGATTGCTGCATGCGCTGCGCCCGGACGGGATTGTCTGGCCGCAGCGCGAAGACGGCGCCACGTCGTTCAAGCTCGAGCATCTGGCCACGGCCAACAACGTCCGCCAGGGCGAGGCACATGAAGCGCTGTCCGATGTGCACGCGACGATCGGCCTGGCGAAGCTGTTCAAGCAGGCCCAGCCGCGGCTCTGGGACTACGCGCTGAAGCTGCGTGACAAGCGCTTCGTGGGCAGCCTGCTGGATGTGGATGCGATGCAGCCGGTGCTGCACATCTCGATGCGCTACCCGGCCCAGCGCATGTGCGCGGCACCGGTGCTGCCACTGGCGCGCCATCCCTTCATCAACAACCGCATCATCGCGTTCGATCTGGAGGGCGATATCGAGCCGCTGCTCGATCTGCCACCGGAAACCATCGCCGCGCGCCTGTACACCCGCGCGGCCGACATGGCCGAGGGTGAGCAGCGCGTGCCGCTCAAGGAAGTGCACCTCAACAAGGTCCCGGCGCTGGTCGCCTGGAACCATCTACGCCCGGCCGACCATGCGCGGCTGGGCATCGACCCGGCCGCGATCGAAGCCAACGCCGAGCGCCTGCGACAGATCGGCCCGGCCCTGGCCGAAAAAGTTCGCCAGGTGTATTCAGGTGAGCGCTCGCTGGCGCCGAGCGATGTGGACGCCTCGCTCTACGACGGCTTCCTGGCCGACGGCGACAAATCCCTGATGGCACGCATCCGCACCAGCCCGCCGGCCGAACTGGCCAGCTTCGCCGAGCGCCTGCGCGACCCGCGCATGCCCGAGCTGCTGTTCCGGTACCGCGCCCGGAACTACCCGGACACCCTGGACACCACTGAGCGCTCACGCTGGAACGACTATCGTCGCCAGCGCCTGCTCGGCGATGCATCGCTGGGCGAACAGACCCTGCCGCAGTTCACCGCGCAGCTGGATGCACTGGCCGCAGAGCACGCCGACGATGCCGGCAAGCTCGCCCTGCTGCAGCACCTGCGCGACTGGGGCACCCACCTGCAGAGCAGCCTATGAGTACGTATTTCAGCCCGGCCACCTTCACCTTCCTGCGCGGCCTGGCCCGCAACAACGACAAGACCTGGTTCAACGAGCACAAGCCGAAGTACGAAGAGCACGTCCGCCAGCCGTTCCTGCGCCTGATCACCGATCTGCAGCCGGACCTGGCCGCAGTCAGCGAGCACTTCCGCGCCGATCCGCGCACCGTGGGTGGGTCGTTGTTCCGCATCTACCGCGATGCGCGCTTCTCCAACGACAAGTCGCCCTACAAGAGCTGGCAGGGCGCACGCCTGTTCCATGAGCGGCGCAAGCAGGTGCCAGCCCCGTCGTTCTACATCCACCTGCAGCCGGGCGAGAGCTTCGTCGGCGCCGGCCTGTGGCATCCCGAGCCGGCCACGCAGCGCAAGTTGCGGCATTTCATCGTCGACAACCCGGGCAGCTGGAAGGCCGCCGCGCATTCGCCGGTGCTGCGCAAGAAGTTCGATTTCGAGGAAAGCGAAAAGCTGGTGCGGGCCCCGCGCGGGTTCGAGCCGGAGTTCGAGTTCATCGACGATCTCAAGCACCGCAACTGGGTGTTCTGGCGCTCGCTGGACGACGCCACGATGACCGGGCCGCGACTGCGCCAGACCATCGCAGCCGACCTGGTCACGCTGGCCCCGTTCGTGGATTACCTGTGTGCGGCGCTGGACCTGGAATTCTGAGCTTCACGTGCGCTGACGCCCGGTGGGTCAAGCTGGGCACCATGACGACAAGGCAGATCCGATGAAGAAGCTGCTGTGGTTGCTGGTCACCGTGCTGCTGGTGCTGGCCGGCATCGTGTTCGGCGGCCCCTACGTGACCGTGCATGGCCTCAGCCGCGCGATCGAACAGCGCGACACCGCCAGACTCGACCGTTACGTGGATTTCCCGATGCTGCGCGCCAACCTGCGCGCCCAGCTGAGCGATTACGTGGTGCGCCGCGCGGGTCCGGACATGCAGTCCAGCCTGTTCGGTGCGTTGCTGCTCTCGGCCGGTGACCGGCTGAGCGCGACCGCCGTGGACGCACTGGTGACCCCCACCGGCATCGGTGCGCTGCTGGAGGGCCACACCCTGTGGAAGCGCGCCAGCAACGACCTGGACAGCCCCAGCAACGATGCCTACGCGGCGCCACGGCCGGCACGGCCGCTGAACGGCGCCACCCACCATTTCGAGTCGCTGTCGCGGTTCACCGCCACCACCCATACCCCGCAGGGCGCGCCGGTGGTCTTCATCCTGCAGCGCTCGGGGCTGCGCTGGCGCCTGGTCGACATCCGGCTGCCATTGAACCCCGAAAGCACCGCCCCGTCGGTCCTGCCGATCCAGTAGGTACCCACCGTTGGTGGGTACATAGGCGCTACCGTTGGTGGGTACATGGGCGCCACCGTTGGTGGGTACATGGCCCCCACGCACCATCAGCCGTCGTTGGCGACCCCATGCGGCACGTGCCCGGCGGCCACGCTCTGGTGTTGCAGCGCGCTGTCGATGTTGTGCTGGGAATCGTCGAAGAAGATGTCCGCGCCGAACGCTTCCAGGAACGGGCCCTTGTGGCGGCCGCCCAGGAACAGCGCCTCGTCCAGGCGCACGCCCCACTCGCGCAGCGTGCGGATGACCCGCTCGTGCGCCGGTGCCGAACGCGCAGTGACCAGCGCGGTGCGGATCGGCGCATCTTCGCCCGAGGGGAACACGGCCTGCAGCGTATGCAGGGCCGAGAGGAAGTTGCGGAACGGACCGCCACTGAGCGGCTCACGGGCGTTCTCACGCTCATGGCGGCCGAACGCTTCCACGCCCTGCTCGCGCGAAATGCGTTCGCTCTCATCGCCGAAGATCACCGCATCACCATCGAAGGCGATGCGCAGCTGGCCCAGCGGACGGCCCAGATCGACCTGTTCGGCTGCGGCGATGGTCTCGCCCGGCGGCTTGGGCAGGATGGTCGCGGCAGCGATCCCGTGCAGCAGCGCGCGCCGCACCGACTCCGGGTTGGCCGACAGGAACAGATCAGTGCCGAACGGCTTCACATACGGCCATGTCGGCTCGCCCGCGGTGAAGGTCGCGCGGATGATGCCCAGGTCGTAGTGCTGGATCGAATTGAAGATGCGCAGGCCGGTATCGGCGGAGTTGCGCGACAGCAGGATCACTTCCACCCGCGGCTGTTCCGGCGACTGGCCCTGGTTGAGCGCGAGCAGCTTGCGTACCACCGGGAAGGCCACGCCGGGGCGCAGCACATCATCTTCGTGCTTGCGCTGGTACTCGGCGTAGGCATCGACGCCTTCGGCCTCGAACAGCGCGTGGCCCTCTTCCAGATCGAACAGGGCCCGCGACGTCACGGCAACGGTCAGCAAACGGGGGGTGTTGTCGCCCATGGCAATCAGCAATCCAATGCGGCCGCAGCGGCCGGCCAGCCATTCTCCCACAGTGCATGGCCAGCACGGCCGTGCGCCGTCAGAACATGAACTGCTCGCTCAGGATCCGGTCTTCCAGGTTGTGCTCCGGGTCGAACAGCATGGTGACGCGGCGCTCGCGCGATTCGCGGATGGTCACTTCCACCACATCGCGGGTTTCGTGCGAATCGGCGGTGACACTGACCGGGCGTTTGTACGGGTCGAGCACCCGGAAGCGCACTTCGGTGTCCGCCTTGAGGATCGCACCCCGCCAGCGGCGCGGACGGTACGGCGCCAACGGCGTCAGCGCGATCGTGTGCGAGCCCAGCGGCAGGATCGGGCCATGCGCGGAATAGTTGTAGGCGGTGCTGCCGGCCGGGGTGGCGACCAGCACCCCGTCGCCGATCAGCTCGGCCACGCGCTCCTGGCCGTTGAGATCGATGCCGATATGCGCGGCCTGGCGGGTCTGGCGCAGCAGCGAGACGTCGTTGTAGGCCAGCGAGCCGGTGGTGGTGCCGGACTCGGTCAACGCCAGCATCTCCAGCGGCCGCAGGTTGGCCGGCTCCGCGGCCGCCAGGCGCGCGGGCAGATCGTCATCACGGAACTGGTTCATCAGGAAGCCCACCGTGCCCAGCTTCATGCCGAACACCGGCTTTTCCAGCGCACCATAGCGATGCAGCGTCTGCAGCAGGAAGCCATCCCCCCCCAGCGGGCACAGCACCTCGGCCTGCTCGGGCGTGTAATCGCCATAGCGGGCCCGCATCTGTGCCAGGGCGAGCTGCGCCGCTTCGGTGGAGCTGGCCATGAAGGCGATACGGGGGGTGTCGCTCATCGGTGAATCCGGGTGGGGTATGCCGGCAAGAGCATAACCGTTCGTGCCGGTCGCGGGCCGGCACGAACGGAAACGAAAACGGCCCCGCCGAAGCGGAGCCGTGTGTTTCTCATGCAATGCCGTTACCGGCCCCCGCCCATCCCTCTGGAGCAGAGCCCCCCTGAGTCAGGGGGGCGCGCCGAAGGCGCGGGGGTCTGGAAGCATCGTTTGCATGGGGCCCACGGTTTGCAAGGCAAACCGTGGGGCGTCAGCGCGAATGCGCCAACGCACCATGCTTACGCACCATGCGAAGCCAGCTGACCCAGGCGCTGGACCGCGACCGAAACGGTCGGGTAGTCCAGGGTCTTCTGCTCGGCCAGCTCGGCCAGCATCGCCAGGGTGAAGCGCAGGCTGCTGTCATCGCGGCCCATCCAGGCGGCGACCTTGGCTTCGGCGCTGCTGCCCTTCATCGACAGAACCTGGGCGGCCAGGTTGCGATGGTGGGCGGCCAGCTCGTCGCGCAGCACGCCACGGGCCACGGCGTGCCAGCGGCCGTTGACCTCCAGCGCGTCGATCTGCTCGAACAGCCACGGCAGCTGCAGGGCGTCGCCCAGGCGGAAGTGGACCTTGGAGACGTCCACCGGCTTGAGCTTGCGGGTGCGGGCCAGTTCGATGATGTCGAACGCCGGCTCCAGGAACTGCAGTTCCGAGAGCTGCTGCGACAACGCCGGCGGCAGGCCCTTGTCCTTCCACTCCTGCACGCTGGCCTCGTAGGCCGGGCGCTGCGAATCCGGCAGCACGCCCGAGGCGTCGCGGATGTCGTTGAACGCGGCCTGGTAGCGGTTGACGGCTTCGGTGATGCCCGGCATGGCGCCCGGGCGCGAGAGCAGCCAGCGCACGAACGAACGCTGCAGCTTCCAGATCACCTCCAGCGCATCGATCTGCACCGACTCCGGCAACGTGCCGTCGAGGGCGTCGATCTGTGCCCACAGCGCGCGTGCATCCAGCGTCTCACGGCTGATCGTGTACGCCTTGGCGACCTCGGCCACGGTGCGGCCGGTGTCTTCCTGCATGCGCATCAGGAAGGTGGCGCCCATGCGGTTGATGGTCTGGTTGGTCACGGCCGTGGCGATGATTTCGCGCTTCAGGCGGTGACGCTCCATCGCATCGGCGTACTTTTTCTGCAGCGGCGTCGGGAAGTAGCGCTGCAGCTCCTTGGACAGGTACGGATCTTCCGGGATGTCCGACTCGAGCAGCTGCTGGAAGGCCACCAGCTTGGAGTAGGACAACAGCACCGACAGCTCCGGACGGGTCAGGCCCTGGCCACGCGCCTTGCGTGCGGACAGTTCCGCATCCGAGGGCAGGTACTCGATCTGGCGATCCAGCAGGCCCTGCTGTTCCAGCGTGCGGATGAAGTGCTGCTTGGAACCCAGGCGCTTGACCGCCATGCGTTCCATCAGGCTCAGCGCCTGGTTCTGACGGTAGTTGTCCATCAGCACCAGCGCGGCTACTTCGTCGGTCATCGAGGCCAGCAGCTTGTTGCGCTGTTCGACGGTCAACTTCTTGGCCCGCACCACATCATTGAGCAGGATCTTGATGTTGACTTCGTGATCGGAGGTGTCCACACCGGCCGAGTTGTCGATGAAGTCGGTGTTGAGCAGCACGCCGGCCTGGGCGGCTTCGATGCGGCCCAGCTGGGTCATGCCCAGGTTGCCGCCCTCACCCACCACCTTGCAGCGCAGCTCGCCGCCATTGACGCGCAGCGCGTTGTTGGCACGATCGCCGACATCGCTGTGCTGCTCGCTGGCCGCCTTGACGTAGGTACCGATGCCGCCGTTCCACAGCAGGTCGACCGGCGACTTCAGGATCGCGCTCATCAGGTCGTTCGGAGTCATCGACTTGATGCCCTCGTCCAGGCCGAGTACCTCACGGACCTGCGGGGTGATCTCGATCGACTTCAGCGTACGCGGGTACACGCCGCCGCCCTTGCTGATCAGCTTGGCATCGTAATCGGCCCAGCTGGAACGCGGCACGGTGAACAGACGCTCGCGCTCGACGAAGGTCGTGGCTGCATCCGG